>Ga0265297_10000138_pt1 | contig 241423 bp, 240 predicted proteins | sample Munlanlwell13791_FD_192502 | JGI IMG/M metagenome (GOLD analysis project Ga0265297, IMG submission 192502) | Leachate microbial communities from a municipal landfill in Southern Ontario, Canada - Leachate well 137-91 | ecosystem: Engineered > Solid waste > Landfill > Unclassified | place...
GGCGGTATTGTTCGTAAACCATAACTGGATGAGATACATGGGTAACGCATATATTCTACCATTTGGACGCCTAACGGCGTCCGTCTGGCGGATTAAATGTGTCCACGATGTATCTCATCTTGTTCACAACATATTAAATATCAAAAAAGACGCCGTTTCTGGCGTCTTTTCGCTTATTTATAACAAATGTTATCTTGTTCTCAACCTCTCGGCATCCTCGTCCTTATAATCTTTTCTACCCAATCGGCTGTTTCAAATAAATTATTTTTTAATAAATTATTTGGTATTCTTAATGTAACATAACCCTTCTCCAAAGAGTAATACGTTCTTTTCAAATCACTAATAGCTTGTCTATAAAACGAATGCTGAATTCCGTCAATCTCAATATTCAATTTGGCAGGAACACAAGCGATATCAATTGTCTTATGTCCGTCAAATTTCTCCAGTTCCAATGCCAAACCGCGTCTCACCAACTCATTATATAATGACTCTGAGTATCTGGTGCTCTTTTTTTCTTCCTTAACATCATCTACCTTTCTCCTATCCGCAATCAAACCTAATAGATATTCGAAAATGTCCGGAAAAATTCTCAACAATATAATTACGAATATTAACCACCAACAATATTTAAATATCGCCCAAACAGTCCCAAAAAGGTAGATAAATATATCTTTCAATATTTCAGTAATATCCATACCAAACATATCTTTTATTTTTTATTGCGGGGACTTTATGAACTTTATAACTTTTAACTTTACAAACTATTTCCCCAACCTCTTCAGCGCCTCGCGGATAATCTGCTCGGCCGGCAAATCCGTGGAAATATCTTTGACCGCCTCCCGCGCGTCGGCTGAATTGTAACCAAGGGAAATCAACCCCTCAATCACTTCGCCGATTTTACCACTTTCGCCTCCGCCGGATAAATCCATTTCTACCATTTTATTTTTTAGTTCCACAATAATTCTTTCAGCTGTCTTGCGCCCAATGCCGGAAACTTTGGTGAGATGGGTTAAGTCCCCGCGTGTAATGGCCGCGCTCAAATCTTTAGCCTCGCCAAGTGAGAGTAAATGCAGGGCGCTTTTCGGCCCGATGCCGGACACAGAAATCAATTGTTTAAACAAACGTTTTTCTTCTTCATTAGCAAAACCATACAAGTCCATAGAATCCTCTCGCACGGCCAAATACACACTTACCAGCGCGTTTGTGCCTTTAGTCAGCCCTTTGGCCAAAGCGGGCGTAATTTTAATCGTATAACCCACGCCAGCGGTCGTCAAAATCACAGCCTCAACGCCATTATTGGAAAAAACTTTTCCTTCAATGAGAGAAATCATAATGTGTATATATTATCACAAATATGAAATAAAAAAAGCCCCTCAACGTAATGTCATGGGGCTTTTCTAAAAACATGTTTTACGGCATCAATTTCTTTACTACGGCGTCGGCATGTTTATCAGCATAGGCCTCCATAGACATATCGTTGTCATATTTGGCCAAACTCTGCGCGTTAAATATATCTTTGAGAATATCACTGAAACTTCCGTTCTTAATCGCGTTCAAAATCACACCCTTCACCTGTTTAAACCAATGCAAAGCATATTGTTTACGTCCGCCAAAATTTTTACACTGCGCCGTGTGCGTCAATTCATGGGCCAACCAACGTAGTTGTGATCTGGATAAATCAGAACCGGATTTTATTTTGTTCACAATATCCTTATTGCCAAAATATATGTGATTACAGTCGGTCATGCCCAAGTTTGAGAAACGACTCGTATAAGAAATCCTGACATTCGCCAAATTATTGCTGTAATACGGGTCAAACTTTGTCAGCCACGCCGATTTCATTTTATTGTCCCCGCCGGATACGCCCTTGTCCACCCAATACATATAGGCTTTATAGGCCGCATATAAGGCGGCATCCCCGATTATTCCAGTCGTCACCGGCGCAGATTTTACGACCGAAGACGCCAATTGAACACTATCGGACACAGTCACGGCAGATGGAATCGCGCTTGAGGCTGAGGCAGATGTCACATTCGTATCCGGATAATTATACGCATAAACTTCCATCCTTTGGGTATAAAAATCCCAACCAAAATACGCAAATATCCCAATTGCTACCACGGTCGCCGGTATAACGATGTGGCTATGATGAAGCTTCATAGAGCATGATTTAATGAATTATATTATTACCAATAAATAATATACCACAAAAACCAATTCGCCTCAAATAAACGCGATTTTGACCTTGGCGCCGTCAATTTCAAACTCAACCGCCTTTTCAACCTGGCCGGCCTTCATTTCCTCGGCTAAAACTCCGGCCATTATCTTGTCTTTGTATTTTTCAACGGCATCGGCCAGATCCGCATCATCTGTGGCATAAACTAATTCAATTTTATCCTTGACCGTCAACTTGGCATCTTTGCGCATCTGGTTGATGGTGCGGATGAGTTCGCGCGATAAGCCCTCTTGTTTGAGTTCGGGAGTAATTTCATTGTTCAGAGCAACGTGCACTTCTCCGGCTTCTTTCACCAGCCAACTTTTGCCTTTGGGCATTTTGGCAACTCCGGACACTTCTTTTACATTCAGCTCCTCGGCCACAATCACTTTCAGGTCATCCGACAGTTGTTCGTTATTCATCACTAATTGCGAAAGGGGTTGCCGTACTTTGATACCAGCCTCGGCGCGCGCCGATAAGCCCAATTCCACAATTTGACGGGCAACCGACATTTGTTTGATAATCTCTTCGTCAATAAATTTATCATTTGTCTCAACCCAATTCTCCAGATGTACGGATTCCATTTCCCCGCCCAAAGCCAAATATATTTTTTCAGCGATGAATGGTGTGAACGGCGCCATCACTTTGGACAAAGTGAACAACACCTCATGCAAAGTATTTATTGCTGCTTGTTTGTCCGCTTCATTTTCACCTTTGAAACGATCGCGCGAACGGCGCACATACCATTGGGACAATTCCGTGACAAAATCCACAATCGGACGGCTGGCTTGCACCAATCTGTAATTGTCCATTTCAGTTGTCACCTGTTTAACCAGCAGATGTAACTTGGAAAGAATCCATCTGTCCAAAATATTTTCAGACCTGCCCTGGATCCCCGCCTTCGCGGGGATGACACGCGACGACGCATACATTTGATAAAACTCCACCACGTTCCACAGTGTATTGACGAGTTTGTTGTACATTTCGCGCACACCGGTTTCGGAAAAATTCAAATTTTCGGCTTCCATGACCGGCGATGACACCAGATAATAACGCATGGCATCGGCGCCGTATTTTTCCAAGACCAAACTCGGGTCAGGATAATTTTTCAGACGCTTGGACATTTTCTTTCCGTCCTCGGCCAGCACCGTCCCGTTCACAATCACATTTTTAAACGCTTGATTTTCCTTCACGGCCGAGGCGATGATGTGCAAATAATAAAACCAAGCGCGTGTTTGATCCACGCCTTCGGCGATGAACTCGGCCGGAAAACCTTGATCAAATTCGTCCCGATGTTCAAACGGATAATGCGACTGCGCGTAAGGCATGGAACCTGAATCAAACCAGGTATCCAACACATCGGGCACGCGTTTTACTTCTTTTTTGCATTTGGCGCAAGGTATGGTGATTTTATCAATAATATGTTTGTGTAAATCAGTAATTTTTTGTCCGGATGCTTTTTCCAATTCCTCCACCGAACCAAACGCCCGCGTTTCACCGCAAGCGCAACGCCAAACCGGCATCACCGACGCCCAAAATCTCTGACGGCTGATAGACCAATCGCGCGCGCCCTCCAGCCACTTGCCGAAACGCCCTTCTTTGATGTGTCCGGGCGACCAATTGATTTTTTCCGCCAGAGGCAAAGCGCGTTTTTTTATTTCCGTCACATTCACAAACCATGATGAGGTGGCATAATTGATGAGCGGAGTATCACAGCGCCAACAGTGCGGATAACTGTGCTCGTATTGCTCTTTGGCGAACAATAAATTTTTGCCCGCGAGATATTTGATAATTTCCACATCGGTCTTTTTCGTATCATCAATCGGTTTAACATTTTGACCGGCAAAATCCGTTACTTCATCAGTATATTGCCCGCTCATCAGGACATTTTGGATGAATGGTAATTTTTTTTCTTTGCCCAAATTCATATCATCCTCGCCAAACGCCGGCGCGATATGTACCACACCCGTGCCATCTTCGGTCGTGACAAAATTCGCGGTAACGATCGTGTACAAATTTTCTTTGTTCGGCATTTCTTCTTTTTCGTAATATGGAAAAAGCGGTTTGTATTTTTTACCAACCAAATCTTGACCCGTGAATTCTTCCACGACTTCCGTCTCTTGTCCTTTAAAAACTTTTTCTAACAAATTTTTTGCTAAAATTAATTTACCCGTTTCATGTTTCACTTTCACATATTCCACTTCCTCGCCCACGGCGAGCGCCACATTGCCGGGCAATGTCCAAGGCGTGGTCGTCCAAGCCAACACAAACGTGCCTGGTTCATCAACCAATTCAAACTTGGCCACCACGGACAAATCTTTGATGTCTTTGTAGCCTTCGGCCACTTCCTGTTGCGACAAAGTCGTCTCGCAACGCGGACAAATATGCATGGACTTGTAACCCTCGTAAACCAAACCCTTGTCCCAAAGTTGTTTAAACACCCACCAAACACTTTCCATGTATGGCAAATCCATTGTCCAGTAGGCATGATCCATATCCACCCAACGTCCGAGCCGGCGTATCGTGCCTTTCCAGATCTCGGCGTATTGCGACACCTTTGAACGGCAAGTTTCATTAAATTTTTCAATGCCGATTGATTCAATGTCCTTTTTGGTCTTCAAACCCAACTCTTTTTCCACGATATTTTCCACGGGCAGGCCATGGCAATCCCAACCCCAGACGCGCTCCACCCTAAACCCGCGCATAGTAAAATAGCGCGGTACCACGTCTTTCATGAGCGAAGCGACAATGTGGCCATAATGCGGTGTGCCGGTCGCGAACGGCGGGCCATCATAAAAAACATAAGGATTATTTTTCGGCCGGCTGTCCACGGATTTCTCAAAGCATTTGTGCTCGTCCCAATAGGATAATATTTTCTGTTCTTCTTCGTTGGAATTGTACATACGAGTTAAAAGTTATAAAGTTTATAAAGTTATAAAGTTGCGATAAATAAAAAAACCACCTGCGATTTGAGGGCCCTTTCGGGTGGTACCACCTCAATTCCACAATTGTGGCTCTTGATTTACGGAATTACGGTTCCGTTCCGAGGGATTCTACTATCTCATGAATACGAGATTTCTTTCCCCGACGCTCCTATAATCTACGGATTCCCGTTGATAGCGGGTAATGGCGTCTTTATGATTAATGTAATCATAGCAGATGGGAGAGTTTTGTCAACAAAAAAACACCACGCGAGTGATGTGTTTTTGTTTGCGCCGGATTTACCTCCATATCCGGCGGTAAAGAACTTTTAGCAGCTGCATGGCATCAGGCCGCGCAACGGCGCCCTACCCGTCGCGTCGTTTGCCCTGTAGCCAACGCCACACAATAATAGCACCATTCGGCTGCGGCATCGGCTCTGGCTCGTTCAGCGATTGAGAGATTCTCGGCGGCCTCGTTTAAGGCCGAAAGATTGAGGCTACCGAACGGCCCCCCCGACATAATCGCTTGAAATTGCCGAGCCGCTTCCACCTCCCTTTGTTTGGCTCGCTCGTACTTTTCTTGCAGTTCTGATCCCTCTAACGGCAGGTCATCAAAAATACTTTTTTCCATTTTCCCCCCTTTTGTCCAAACCCTTTGGACTTTGAATGATAACACAAAATTCAGATATCGTCAATAATGGCTGTTGATAATCAATTCTTGACAAAATCCCATTAATTTGATAGATTTTAGTGTCCTGGGTCGGCAACCGATGCTGTCGGAGGCCAAAAACAGGCGCTCTTTGGTGGCGACAACAAAAAGGGAGGAAATAATGAAAGAATTCTTTGCACTCTGTCTGCTCGCGTTCGCACTCACAGCCTGTGCGCACGGTCGCAGTACCGTGATCACGAGCAAATATCCGGATCCGGCCTGTCCGGACGGATACACATGGACGCAAGGCCTCGTCCAACCCGAACGCGGAGCCTGCCTCCGCATCGGTATGACAATCCGCAAGGATTGCCAGGCATACCGCGTCCGCGACCTCGACCCGCCGTATGCATTCTGGTCGTGCTTGGACCAGATACCCAACGACAACGTCGCTCTTATGCCAAATCCTTTCTAGTTGGGCGTGCAACACGCTCAACTGGCTTCAGACCTTTCGGGGCGTTTACCCGCAAGGTCTTTTTATTTACATTTGCATAAAACGCATAAAAAACTGTATAATAGAACAATCAAATTAACCTTTTGCTATGATTTACATTGCTTCCGACCATCGCGGTTATCAGCTCAAAAAAGAGCTGGTTGATTTTATCAAAACCAAACTGGACAAAGAAATAATTGACTTAGGCCCGGATAAATACGATGAAGATGATGACTTTGTGGACTTCGCCATTCCTCTCGCCAAAAAAGTCTCGGCCGACAAAAATTTATTTGGCATTTTGATTTGTGGCACGGGCCATGGTATGTGCATCGCGGCCAACAAGATAAACGGCGCGCGCGCCATCGTCGGCTATTCAATTTCCGGCGCCGAACTGGGCCGTCAGGATAATGATGCCAACATACTGTGCTTAGCCGGACGGGTTTTGTCCAAAGACCATGCCGAAGCGATCGTGCGAAAATTTTTGGAAACCCCTTACAAAAATCTGGAAAGATATAATCGCCGTATTGAAAAAATTTCCGCGTTGGAAAAATAATGCGATGCCAATATACGAATGCATACGAATTATACGAATATGCCAATAATTGTCCCTGCGGTTCTCACAAATTCATTTGACGAGTTCAAAAAGCTAATTACACGTTTGTCGCCAGTGTTTGGTTTGGTTCAAATAGACATCATGGACGGAGAATTTGTGGACAATAAATCATTTGATGAAATAGATAAAATAAATGAAATTGAAAATTTGCCGGATTTGGAACTGCACTTGATGGTCCGGCATCCGCTCGCGGAAATGGAAAAATGGGCCAAGGTAAAAAATATAAAAAAAATAATCTTCCATCTTGAATCTTTAGACGACCCGCTTGAGGTAATCAATACGATTCATGGGCGATGCGCCCAAACCGGCATTGCTATAAATCCGGAAACACCGCTAGAAAATGTTTTACCTTATTTGGACCGCATTAATGAAGTATTATTCATGACAGTGCATCCGGGACACCAAGGCGCGCCATTTGTGCCGAAAGTCAAAAATAAAATTTTGGAATTTACTAATCTGGAAAATCGTCCACTCTGCGCCGTGGATGGTGGTATCAACGAAACCAACATCGCGGAAGTGAAAAGTTGGGGCGTGGAAGTGTTCTGCGTGGGAAGCGCGTTGACGAGAGCGGATAATATCAATGAAATACACAAAAAACTAACTAAACTACTCAAATAATTTTATGTTGGATTTACTGATCATCGGAGGCGCGGCCGCCGGTTCCAGCGCGGCGATTTATGCAGCCAGGCGCAAACTAAATTTCAAAATCGTTACCGACAATATCGGCGGAGAAGTGGCTTTGGCCGGTGAAGTAAATAATTGGCCGGGCACCCAAAACATTCAAGGCTTTGAATTGGCGCAAAAATTCAATGAGCATGTTAAATCATACGGCGTGGAAGTTGACGAGGGTTGGCGCGTGGAATCCGTAGCGCGCGCCGAGGGATTTTTCATCGTCACGGCCAAAAATGCCAAAGGCGAAGAAAATAAATACGAAACCAAATCCGTTATTGTCGCGACCGGTATTCATCCGCGCCATTTACGCATCCCGGGCGAAGAAGAATTTGCGCGCAAGGGTGTCACCTACTGCACTGTTTGCGACGGCCCGTTTTTCCGGGGCAAAACCACGGTCTCCATCGGCGGAGGCAACAGCGTTTTGGAGTCGGTTATTATGATGTCAGGCATCGCGCAAAAAGTTTATTTGCTCACCATTGAACCAAACACGGCCGAGAAAAAATTCGGCTTCCCGACCGGCGACGATGTTTTGATTGATAAAGTCAAATCACTGCCCAATGTGGAAATTGTTTACGACGCGAACACTTACGAAATTTTTGGCGACACCAAAGTACGCGGTTTAAAATATCGCGACCTCACGGGCGAACACGATCTCGTCACTGACGGCATTATGATTCACGTCGGTATGATTCCCAACGCGCAATTTTTGGATGTGGAAAAAGACCCAATCGGACAAATCATCGTGGACCAGAAATGCCGTACGTCTATACCGGGAATCTTTGCCGCCGGCGACGTCACCAACATCCCCTACAAACAAATCGGGGTATCAGCCGGCCAAGGCATTGTCGCGGCGCTCGCGGCCATTGAATATCTCAATAAAATTCCGTCCGTTTAAGCGGACGGTCCGCCTTGGGCGGAAAATAACCTTTATTATATATGGAACCACTCGCCTCATTTTTACCCACCTTGCCGTGGAGTTGGTGGGAAATTTATCTCAACATTATTGCCATTGTCGGTACAATCATGCTTGTCTATGGAATTTTTTTAGAATCGGAAAAAAAGCAAGACACGATTTTTTTCATTGGCGCGTTTTGTCTGTTCATCTACGCCTTTTGGCTTGGCAACACAATTTTTTGCGTGGCCATGGGCGGTTTTGCCGTGGCCTCGTTTATTGAAGTGCTTGAAATTGTGCTCGGCCGGCATATTCACAGCCAAGAATTAATTGAAAAATATAAACATCCGGAAAAATAGCTTTACTAACTTTATAACTTTGTATGTACGATTTAATCACCGTCGGCGACGCGGTTGTTGATACTCATGTGAATATAGACAACGCCAGCGTGGAATGCGACGTGGATACGCGCGCCTGTCGTTTATGTTTGGATTACGCCAGCAAAATTCCCATTACCGGCAGTTTTCAATCTCTTGGCGGCAACGCGGCCAATGTCGCTTGTGGCGCGACCAAACTCGGGATGAATTCAGCCATCGTCACTTCTATCGGCGCGGATTCCAACGGCCGAATAATTTTGGAAGAATTAAAAAAATCCAAAGTGGATACTTCGCTCGTTTATCGGGACAAACAAACTCAAACGCGTTATTCCGTGGTTTTAAATTTTCGCGCCGAGCGCACGATTTTATCCTATCACGAAAAACGTAATTACAAATTGCCGAAAAAAATGCCGGCTACCGAGTGGATTTATTACACCAGCATGAGCGGTGGATTTGAAAATTTGCAAAACGCGCTTCTACAGTATCTTGACGATCATCCGAGCGTTAAACTCGCTTACAATCCCGGATCATTTCAGTTAAAATCCGCCATGAATGAAGTCAAAGAAATTTTACCGCGCGCCGATCTGCTCATCGTGAATTTACAGGAGGCGGAATTAATCGCCGACACAACTTTAAAAAAAGAAAAAACGATCACCTCGTTGGTTCACAAACTATTGTCGCTCGGCGCGAAAGAAGTGGTTATTACCGATGCTGAACACGGCGCTATTGCCGGCAACACTGATGAAATTTGGTCAATGGATACATATAAAATTGAGGTAGTGTCCAAAACCGGCGCCGGCGATGCCTTTTCTGCGGCTTATCTCGCGGCTCGCAATTATGAACACGACATTCGCCTGGCCCTGACTTGGGGCGCGGCCATGAGCGCGGCCGTCATTGCCGAACACGGCCCGCAAAAAGGTCTGATCGGACAAAAGGCTCTGCAAAAAATGATTGACCGTTTTCCAAATATCAAACCAAAAAAGATATTTTAACAACTTTTTACAAAAAAACACCCCGCATGATGCGGAGTGTTTTTTATTCTAATTATTTTATCCCGTAAAAATCCACTTGAATCGGTTTATCTATGCCGCGCATCATGTTCAAGTGGTTTTTTCTTTCCTCAAAAAATTCTTGCGCCAATTCGGCTTCGTCCAAACTTGGCGACGGCGCCAAATCCACCAAACCTAACTCAAAATAACGAGCCTTGGCGCGCATTTCACCGGCCAATGACGGATGATATGACTCACGATCGGCCGCTAATTTTAATTTAGCGATCGCGTTTTTAATCTTATCCAAAATAGTTTTGTGTTCTTGAACTCGCGCCAAATACTTATCTTTGTTCACACTGACAATTTCTTGCGCGGTAAACTTGGACAAATCATTTCTGGTTTTAATCAGCACTTGCGCGACCGCCAAACGATCATTGTTAGAAAAATAATTTATTGCCCGGCCAGAATAGACATCCCGCCAATTTAATCCGTAATCACGATATTTAACAAAATTTTCACCCAGCTCAGCCGGCAGATGAGACAAGAAAAAATGCTCGCCCAGCCGTTCCTCGGCGTCAGACAAAAACTCGCGATGAGCCGTTTGCCACGGCCAAAGTTCATAGCCAAATTTTATCATCAGGTTTTCAATTTTTTCCAAGGACGTTTCTTTGTTTCTTTCCCATTCATCACGCGCGCTTTGCATTCTAACAACAATTTCCGATGGTAAAAGCGGCGGGAGATTGTCCAGCGTCATTTGAAAAATGGAAATGGTATGTTGGGACATAATTTAACGCCCTTTGATAATATACATGGCCACGCCCGCGGCCACCGACACATTCAAACTGTTTTTGATCCCGCGCATGGGCAATTCCACGCTCGCGTCGCAATATTTTAGCAAAGATTTGGTCACGCCGGTCTTTTCATTGCCGACCACAAGGGCAAGCGGAAACTTTGGTGTCCAATCAAAAATATTTATACTGGTTTTGGTTTGTTCCAAAGCGATTATATTATACCCCTTTTCACGCAAATCCCCAAGCAAGCGCCATGTTTGTTTCACATACTCCCAAGGCACGGATTTTTCCGCGCCCAAAGACACTTTGTCCAATTGCGTATGCGGAGGACGGGCCGTATATCCGCAAAGATAGATTTTATCCACGCCCGCGCCATCCGCGGTCCGAAACATAGCGCCGACATTGTGGGCGCTGCGGATATCGGGCAAAATTAAAACAAATTTTTCCATATTATTTAATCAAATATTATCACAACAAACCAGATAAATCAAAAACCACCCTATTTTGTAAAAAACCCGAGAAATTTATCTCGGGCTTTCAGGGTTCAATGGAATCCGTACTCGACAAATATATTTTGTCGAAAATTCACGCTTTTGTCAACATAACCGTGAATAGATGTGATTTTTTCGGAATTATTCACGGTTATCAAGCTACAACAAATAGCCATAATTACGTATCCGAAGCTCGCGCGCGAGATTTTCAAACGTATTGCCCTCCTCCATAATATCTGATATATTTAATTCATTATACCCCTCGGGGTATAACCCAAATTCATTAAAAATTTTATCATATTTTAGCGGTTTTTACCACTAGTTATGATAAAGGTAGTTCAGCGACATCGCTTCGCTCGTCGCTGAATGAGCCGCGCTTACAGCGTTGTCGTCTCGTCGCTTCGCGACGTCGCCGAACAACGCTTATACAAAATGTCCGTCGCCCGCTTGCGCGGCTCCGGCCACATTGTATAAGCGCGGCTCGTTATATGAAATACATGTTTTCCTTTTGGGCTTCGCCCAGCTCTTAAAAAGAATTCAATTTTGTTTTTTTATTAATTAATGAGGGGGAATAAGGTGTTTTTTCCGCTGTCGCTACAAAAACGATTTATTTATAAGGGGAAAACGAATACAATAACTTTGCCTAACACGAAAATAGTTTATGCCAAAAATTAAGGATATACCAAAAATTGATCGCCCAAGAGAAAGGTTTCTGAAAAAAGGAGCTGACGCACTTTCAAAAAGTGATCTTTTGGCAATTCTTTTAGGTAGTGGAATTAAGGGGAAAAATGTTAGACAACTTTCTGAAAGTATTATTAAAAAATTTGGTAAAAACTTTTTGAACATAACCGTTGATGATCTTTTAGAAATTTCAGGGATTGGACAAGCAAAAGCCCTCCAAATAGCGTCCGCAATATCATTAGTAAAAAGATTTTACGACGAAAACAAAACTAATGAAATCGTTATAAAAAATTCTCAAGATGTTTTATCCCTTACTTACGATTTAAGAGATAAGAAAAAAGAACATTTAGTTTGCCTTTATTTAAACGCACGAAATACTTTACTAAAAAAAGAAATTGTCAGTATCGGTCTTTTAGATAAGGCATTACTGCATCCGAGAGAAATTTTTTATCCTGCAACCGAATTAAACGCCGCCAGCGTTATTTTGGTTCACAATCACCCTTCGGGCGATTCTTCACCAAGCGAAAAAGACAACCAAATCATTGAAAAAATCGTACAAGCTGGTGAAATAATGGGAATACCAGTTGTTGATTTCATTATCATTTCTGAAAATAATCATTACAGTTTCTACGAAAAATTAAATAAGCAAAAAGCAAGCGTTGATTATGTTGCAGACGGAATACAAGGCACACTTTTTGCCGTACTTGAAGTTGAAAAACCCGCCTACGAGGTAACGGCTATACAAAAAATTGATAAACCCTATTTCCACTTTTCAAAAACTCAAAATGATACCTTCCAATTGCAGAATAGAAGATATTTGGGCAATAAATACAAACTGCTCGGATTTATTGAAGATATTGTTGCTGAAAAATGCAACGGAATAAAATCATTTTGTGATATTTTTGCGGGTACAGGTGTTGTCGGAGAAAGATTTAATAAGCCAGAAATAAAAATTATTTCGAATGACTTCCTTTTTACAAATTATGTTTGCCTAAAAGCGTTCCTTGGTACAAATTCACCTATTCAGAAAATTGCAGATAAAATTGATATTCTCAATAGTTTAAAAACTGATCGAGATAATTATTTTTCAAAATACTTTGGTAATACCTATTTTTCGCTAGAAAATGCTAGAAAGATTGGAGCAATCCGTGAAGAAATAGAAAAAATGGCCGAAACGGAAGAAGAAAAAAAAATTCTCATTTGTTCCTTAATTTATGCAGTTGATAAGGTTGCAAATACAGTCGGACATTATGACGCTTTTCGTAAAGATTTAGATATGCTACAGCCATTAAAACTTTTGGCTCCCGATATTGACTACTTAAATAATGGAAATAACGAAATTTACAAAGAAGACGCAAACATCTTGATTAGAAAAATTGCTTGCGACGTTTTGTACATAGATCCGCCCTATAACTCGCGCCAATATTCAGATGCCTATCATTTACTGGAAAATTTAGCTGAATGGAAAAAACCTAATGTTGAAGGAATGGCAAAAAAAATGGACCGCTCTCACATAAAAAGTTCCTATTGTCTTAAAAATGCTACACAAGCATTTGAGGACTTGATTAAAAATGCTAATTGTAAACATATATTATTGTCTTATAATAACACTAGGGATTCAAAGGATGGACGTTCAAATGCCAGAATAAACGATAATGATATTTTACGGATATTAAAAAATAAAGGTGAAGTAGAAATTTTTGAAAGAGATTACAAGGCCTTCACTGCTGGAAAAAGCAACGGCGACGGAAACGTCGAAAGAATTTTTTATTGTAATATAACAAAATAACTATGAAAAAACCTTGGTCAATTACTACAACACTAAGAAATCCCGAAAGATTGAGAGATTTTTTAATTGTTTTAAGACAACTTGAAAATTGCAAGTGGGATTTAGAAAGTCAGAAAAAATATCAAATTCTTTTGATAAAAGAGAGGGTTTACGGCTATGGAAGCAATCAATTTTACAATGGATTATCTCAAAAACAAATTGATTTAATTGACGATCAAACAAAAACAATTACCTTTGAACAAGCCGAAACGATTTTTAATGCTAAAAACTACGAAGATCCTTCAACGAGAGGGCGGCAATCAATAAATCCTCTTAAAAAATTCGGACTCGCTGTTATTAAAGACGAAAAAATCTGTATAACCAGCTTAGGAAAACTATTTTTAAAAGACGATTTTGATCTTGGTGAAATATTTTTTAGAAGTTTTATTAAGTGGCAAATCCCAAATCCTGATAGCGATGACTATAAACTTGAAGATGGATACAATATAGAACCATTTGTCGGCGTGCTTCATCTTATTCGGGAAGTAAATGAAAAATCTAGAAAATCAGGAGAAAAAGAAAAAGGAATAAGCAAGGAAGAATTTTCCTTATTTTGTCCAACCCTTGTTGATTATGAAGATATAGAGCTTTATTCTGAAAAAATTATTGCCCTACGGAAAAAACTTAAAGACAAAACGAAGCAAGAACAAAAAACAATCCGCGACAAATATAAAAAAACTTTCGCACGGGAATTTCTTGGAAAATCAAATACTACAGAAATTCAAAAACTCTTAAAAAATCTCAAAGACTACGGAGATAACGCTATCAGATACTTCCGCCTAACTCGCTATATTTATATACGGGGTGGTGGTTTTTATATTGATCTGGAGCCGAGAAGATCAGTTGAAATCAATGCTTTGTTGGATTTTGATAATGCTAAGTCGAAGACCTTTGAGACAAAAGAAAAATACTTAGACTATATTTCTGACATCTCGGAGCCAAAACTACCGTGGGAAACTAAAGAAAAGCTTACTGAAATTGCCATAAAATTACTTGAAGAAATAAAGTTGTTTGAACGAGAAACAAGGGTAACACCAAAAGTATTTTTGGATTATCAAAAATTGGATGGAGATGGATTAAAAAAATTTATCAATGAACTGCGAAACTACCGAAGAGAGCTGCAGGACAAACAAAATCACCAAAAATCACAAGATACGGAACAAATTAAATCCTACATTCAAGAACTTGAAAATATTTTTGAATCTGAAGATCGGCCAATACTGCTTGAAAAGTTGTCATCGCTAGGTCTGAATGCCCTAAACGATGCATTAAAAATACAACCAAACTATCCAGTTGGTGATGATAACGAGCCAACATTTACGGCACCGGCAAACACGCCAGATATAGAGTGTTTTTATCAAGGTTTTAATGCTATCTGTGAGGTAACAATGCTAACGGGAAGAGATCAATGGTACAACGAGGGGCAACCAGTGATGAGACATTTAAGAGATTTTGAGAATAAACATAGCGATAAAACTACATATTGCTTGTTTATTGCTCCCCAAATGCACAGAGATACTATAAACACCTTTTGGACAGCCATAAAATACGAATACGAGGGCAACAAACAAAGAATAATCCCTTTATCAATAAACAATTTCGTGTCTCTTTTAAAAATACTCGTACAAATAAAAACCGAGAATAAATTTTTAAAGCACAGCGAAATTGCTCGCCTATACGATGAAATAATTAATTCATCAAATTCTTTTAGCGATTCCGATGGTTGGCTTAGAAATATTCCCACCGCCATTTCGTCATGGCAAGAAAGCCTAAATTTTTAAATATGGGTATGAAAAAAAATATTATCTACAACGACGATTGCATAAACATACTTAACACGAAGATTGATAAGAGTTCTATTGATCTTGTCTTTGCCGACCCTCCGTACAATTTATCTGGCAATGGTCTAAAATGGCAGGGCAGCAAAACTGGTGGAGATTGGTATATGGTGAATGAGCATTGGGACAAAATGACTGCCCCTGAATATCTACAATTTACCAGAAAATGGATCGGGGCTTGCCATAAAATTTTAAAAGACACAGGATCAATTTATATTGCATGTAGTTACCACAATATCGGTGAGGTAATGATTGTTTTGAAACAATTAGATTTCAAGATAAATAATATTATTACTTGGTACAAAACAAACGCCATGCCGAATATGACAAGGAGGGTGTTTACTCACGCAACAGAATTTGTAATTTGGGCTGTTAAAGGTAGTGGATGGACTTTTAATTATAAAGATCTTAAAGAAATAAACCCTGAAAAACAAAAAGACGGAACCGAAAAACAAATGCGTGATTTTTGGGAATTACCCTTAGTTCAAGGCAAGGAAAGAATACGCGGAAAAGACGGCAAAGCGTTACATCCAACTCAAAAACCAGAAGAAATGTTAAAAAGAATCATTTTAGCCAGTTCCAATGAAGGCGATACTGTTTTAGATCCATTTTTAGGAAGCGGGACAACTGCCGTTGTGGCTAAAAAATATGGTCGCAAGTGGATTGGGATTGAAAAAGAAAAGCAATATTTTAAGATTGCTGAAGAGCGAATAAAAAAATAAATTCATGACCAGCACAAGAGAACAAAATGGCGGTTACTATGCAATTAAGGGTTTTACCTATCAATTTGATAAGTCTCTTTTAGAAATCCTTAAGAACCAAACGCAGGATGTCGAACTTGAACAAATTCAAGACATTGGGCTAAGCGATTACTATATTCAAGTTAAATACAAAGAAACTCAAAATTACGCCGATTCAAAAATCAAACCAGCAGTGTTGCAATTATTAAAATGTTTTCTGGATGATAAAAATAAAAAATTCAAACTATATTGTTATTTTAAAGACAAATCGTCACAGACAATCGCTTTAACCGATACCAAGCTTGATGAAATATTAGGTTCAGATAGTAGTGCTTACACGCAAAGTGATAAACAAGCTTTTGTGGGAAATTTCACTTTGGAATTTTCAAGTAATTTTGAGAAGCAGTTTAGTGATCTTATAAAACTTATAAAAACCTGTTTTAGTTTAAAGACAGAGGAAGAGGCAACAACATATCATGCAATATTTAAAGCAAATTTATTTGGTATAGCCATTAAAAAGAATCCAAAACAAAGAACAATAAATTATAAAAAACTAAAAGAAGTCGCTAACAGCAACGAAAAAATAATATTTGATATAGCTTATTGTAAATATCTAAAGATGGAACGATATTTGAAGTATGTAAAAAAAGAGTATTTCACTTTCAAAAAAGTAAATACTCCGAGCAAAGAAAGACTTTTTGTTGTTGAGATGGATAATTCAACAAGGGATGGAGATGCCATTCAAATCATAACAAATATAAAAAATCGATACTTCAAAAAGGATACATCCCCAGCTCCTTATGTTTGTTTATTTGGGATAGACAACGAAAGGATTGCTAATCTCAAACAAAAACTTTGGGACAAGGGGTTGATATTTTCTGACGGCACACATTTTGATAGGGATAAATTTAGAATGACTGATCTTATTGCAGACACACATAATAACAATTGTGGTATAACATTTAAGCTTTTGTCACTTGAACAATTACCTCTCTTTTTCAAAAAGAAACGACCCGATGAGACTTTTGTATTTTTAACATCTGGCGATGGAGAATGGCGAACAAAAGTTAAAGAATTCAAAGAGTTTTATATTGGTCGCACAAAAAATATTACTAAAATAATTCAATAAATTTATGCCGGAAGTAAAAATTTCAGCTGAAGTTATCTCTGTCTTTCCAAACAAGGTTAGAATAGCAGTAAGCGATATTGAATCGTTTAAAATAGCTGGGGAACTCTTGGCGGTCGGCTCATATCTCAAAATTTTTGACAACAACGACTGTTTTATTGTTGCAATAATAGAAAATTTCTCTATCGTGATGTCTGATCCAGATAAGGAAGGAAAAAGAGATAAGTCCTATATAGTCGAGGCTGTGCCTCTCGGATTTATCAATTCGAGTGGCGAATTTATTCGAGGTGGCAATAATATTGCAATTCCTCCAAAAACAGTCGAACCAGCTAAAAAAGAAGACATACAAAAAATATATGACGACATCAAAGATAAAGATCGATTTTGTTTCTCAAAATTAGCTCAAGACACCTCGATAACTGTTCCTGTTGATGGAAATAAATTTTTCAATAAACACATCGCCATAGTTGGGTCTACAGGATCCGGTAAATCACATGCTTTGGCAAAAATAATTCAAGAGGCTATAAAAGAAAAAAATATTGGTTATAATGGTTTAAATAATTCTCATATAATTATTTTCGACATTCACGATGAATATAAAACTGCGTTTTCTTCAGCCTCATACATTAACGTCGACCAATTAGTGCTCCCATATTGGCTTATGAACTCGGACGAACTCGAAGAATTGTTTTTAGAATCAGGTGATTTTAATAATTATAATCAAAGCTCAATCCTAAATAGGCTCGTCACCGAGAATAAAAAATTAAATAACCCTGGCCAAAAAATCGAGTACGGTAGTCCAGTTGTATTCAAAATAAATGAAATTTTAAACTGTCTAGTTAACTTAAGCAAAGAGACAAAAAATTATAAAAATCAAGACGAAATTTCTATAAAGGGGGCCTCTAAAACTTTTAGTGGGGATAGTGAAAAATATAAATGTTATTTTGAAAAAATATTAGAATTTGAAGAACCGAAAGCGCAAAACTTTTCAAAAGGTAGTTTTGCGGATGGAAGTTTGGATAAATTTATCTCTAGATTAAAAAATAAATATTCTGACGCAAGGCTAAAATTTTTATTTGATCCTGCTGTAGAAAGTTTAAAATTTGAAGAAATTCTTCGTCAATTTATTTCTTACAAAACTGGCAAAGAATCCAATGTCACAATAATTGATTTAAGTGGTGTCCCCTTTGAAGTATTAAGCATTACAGTATCCCTTATTTCAAGAATTTTGTTTGATTATGCTTATTTTTATAAAAAAACAAATACTTCATCAATTAACGAAACTCCATTATTGGTGGTATACGAAGAGGCGCATAAATATGTTCCAAAAAATCACTTGGCAAAATTCAACGCATCGAGGTTTGCAATAGAGAGAATTGCAAAAGAAGGTAGAAAATATGGAATAACGTCTATAATTGTAAGCCAGAGGCCATCTGAAGTATCTGAAACTATATTTTCACAGTGTAGCAATTTCATAGCGATGAGACTAACCAACCCAGAAGATCAAAATTATGTTCGTCGTCTTTTACCAGATACTCTTGGACCACTAACAGAATCTTTACCAATACTCCAAGCTGGGGAGGCTCTATTAATTGGCGATTCTGTAGTTATGCCATCACTTGTAAAAATTGACCCATGCACAAATTCACCATCATCAAATGATATTAAATATCTTGAAGAGTGGAAGAAAGAATGGAAAGATGTCGCGTTTGATCCAATAATTAAGAAGTGGCAAAAGTAAATAAAACAAACAGACAAAAATTCCCTCCCCTTAAACCCCTTCCTTTTTGACTGTTTGTTTGAGAAGAAAGAAATAAGGAGTTTTGAATTTTGGGCATTCACCCCTGACCCCTCTGCCCAAAATCCAAAACGGAAAAAGAAATTTTAAAATTTTTTAAAACAATTCCGACTGCTGTCGGAAAAAAGAAAAGGAATACATCAGCTAACAACGAGTATCCGGTTACGGCTTTCCCCGAAAGCCTCCACCCAAATTTTTCTTTCGCTTCGCTTCAGAAAAACTTCGGATACTCGTAACGTTATATGACATACATGTTTTCCGTTGGGGCTGCCGCCCCGCTCTTAAAAAGAATCCGATTTCGTTTTTTGGTGATTGAGCGAGGGGAAATATAGTGTTTTCTTCGCTACGCTACGAAAACCGAATTATTTAATAAAAAATATTATGGCTGACAACTACTACGTTTACGTCTACATTGATCCTCGGAATTACGAGGAATTTTACTATGGAAAAGGCAAGGGCAACAGAAAAGTAGCGCACCTATATGATGAAAAAGACACAGAAAAAACTAAAATTATAAAAGCCATTCAAAAAGAGGGGCTTGAACCTATAATTAAAGTGGTTGCAAAAGGATTATCAGAAAGTGATGCATTTTTAATCGAAAAAACTTTAATTTGGAAACTTGGAAAAAATTTATCAAATATTTCATCGGGTCATTTTTCAGATAAATTCAGGCCACATAATAGTTACCACCTTAATCTGAATAGTTTTGATTTTGCAAACGGAATTTTTTATGTAAATGTTGGCGAAGGCGAAACTCGGGCATGGAGAGATTGCCAAAATTTTGGCTTCTTGGCGGCTGGGCAAGGCACAAAGTGGAGCGAACCACTAAAAACATTGAATATCGGTGATATTGTCGTGGCATACTTAAAACGAAAGGGATATGTCGGAATTGGTAGGGTAGTCGAAAAAGCCAAGCGGGTACTGGATTTTAAATTTGACGGAAAATCGCTAAAAACCCAAACTTTAGACAGCACCGATCTCTTTAAAAATTCAGATAATGAGAATACAGAATTTTTGGTCAAAATCGATTGGATTAAAAGCGTGCCGACAAATGAAGCGAAGTGGAAAAATAATTCGGGACTATTTACAACACAATTAATTAAGGCATCACTTGAAAACCAGGTAAAAACAATTAATTTTTTAGAAAAAGAATTCCATGTTAATTTTACGGACATAATGAACGATTGATATATTTTATAAAATTATTAATTCCGCTAATTTTCAATTCATACTCAAATATACATATTAGTAAATTTGATTATTGGATTAATTGAAGCCCTTGTTGATAACTTTTTGTTAATAGTATAAAAATGGCTAATTTTAGCCATTTTTATAACTACTTGACATAATCAAAAAAATCATTTATAATATCATTATTCCTACACAAGTAGTACTTCACACTAAATTAATTAATTTTTCTTATGAATCAAGAAAATAAACAAATAACTCCACCATATTTGAGCATGGCAAAACTTGCCAAATTAGTTGAAATCGTGAAATCAAGAAACATGACCCAGGTTAATCCTACTCATTTTATCACTCAAGGATTCAGTCAGGCAGATGCATACGTTGCAATAAACTCATTGCGCTTCCTGGGTCTAGTAGATGACAACAATAATACCACCGATTTATTTCGTAAATTTCAATTAGTAGGAGAACAGGGCAAAAAAGGCATGGAGGAAGTAATAAAATCTGCATACTCTAAATTATTTGAATCATTCGCTAATGGGAATCCATACGATGAAGGAAATGAAGATAATTTAATAAATGATTTCATGATTCAATATGCTATATCAAAAAGAATCGCGGGACCAGCATCAAAAGCATTTGTTTGGTTGTGCGAACAAGCTGGACTCAGAGAACAATCCATAAAAATACAAGAAAGAAAAATCCGTGTTACATCAACAAAAAAATTGGCAGATAAAAGTAACAACAAAAACAAACCGCAAGCTGACACAAAAAATGAAAATCCTACTGGAGTAGCTCTCACTCTTAATGGTGGTATTATCATATCAATACCAACAACGGACATAAGAACATCACAAGCAATTGCATTGGGCGAACTTAAAAGCGCCGTCGAGGAACTTAATAAGTTTGCATTAAAATATATTGTGGAAACCGAAACTAAAAATAATGATGCTGTATAGCAAACTTACCATACTATGAATATCTATCTTGACGAATCATACAATCTCCAAAAAAATAAAGGGAAAATGTTTATAAGCATCAACGGGTTTGCTGTCCTTGATGATAAAGTACTCCGCAAACGCTGGAAAATCGTTCGAAAGGATTATTTAAAAATGAAACGACGTATTCACGCGACTGATTCACGCTTTGAGGATCTCCGTGGAAAAAGTATAAAAATGCTTGGACGTCACGATGTAAATATTCTTTCGATATTCCAACTGACGCAAGAAATATCTCATGACTACTTTGATACAAATGGCATAAGATTTGATACCGTGTACACTTCTCTTCTTAAAAAACTATTCACTGATTTATCTCTTGGTGAATACAAGCAAGCACGCATAGTTATGGACGCGAGAAAGCATAAAGGCGGGATACTTGGGGAAATCATTTTCCAAAAAACTATCGAGGGATTTCTTTCTGATAAATTCCCTTCAACACGCTGTGTGTTAAAACTTACGCCATCCTACGCAGACATTCTGATTGAACTTGCAGACTTTGTGTCCAACACATTTTACAAAGAATATCAGCAAGATTCGGAACACATATTCAAGAAACTTGGATTTCGGTTGATACAAATCAAAAACCCGCTATAAAAGCGGATTTCCGTAAGAGCCTTTTGGGAATGTCTTTGCTTCAACGAGATGTTCCTGAAAGAGAACGCCCTCCACAAAGCTTTACCCTAAGGACTTATCTTCTAAATACATTATAACATGAATAGCCGGTTTAGTCAATGTACTGTGGATAATTATTAACATTTTGGCTAATTCAAGCCAAAATTATAGTACACTGGAGACAAAAATTAATGTTTTTGGCCGCCGGGCATTCACCCCTTTTGTTCCCCTCTGCCCTGCGCCCAAAAGCGACAAAAAACGAAATCGGATTCTTTTTAAGAGCCATTTGAATTGACGAAATAACGGAAAACATGTACATCATATAACAGCGTGTATGCGGCTACGGTTCCCCTATCGGCGAACCTCCGCCCATATCGCTAAGGCGACATCGCATACACGCGAACGTTGTACGAAATAAATTATTTACTAGCCCCACCAGCATTGAAGGGAGGTAACAATGAAATGGTGGCGAAAAGTGGTAGAAATCTATCACAACATGTTCAATGTGAAGTTCGCTGTCCTTTCGGCCGCCTTTAATGGTCTGGTCGCAATGATGGTGAACATGGCACACAGCCCCGAGCAGTACCTGATGGCAGGACTTGCACAGGCGGCCTCAAGCTTCCTGTCAACCGGAGTCACGGCAAGAGTGGTTCAACACTTTTCGCCCATTCGGTCCGCGCCAGTCTCGTACTTCTTCGGAAGCTTGGTGCCTGCAACCATGACGTTTGTGATGAGCTTGGCAGTTCACCTTTGGAACAACACTCCAGAGGTTCTGGCAAGTTGTGTGGCTCCGACGGTCATCAGCTACACGACCAGCTACATCACAAACTACATCACCCGGCGTGGCTACATGCTGCCCGGAAACTACAAGGAGGTGCAAAAATGATCCCGCGTCAGCCTCCGAACAGGACTGACGCGGGACACTCACTCAATGAATGTGGGGCTAGTAAATAATTTAGCCGATATGCGGTTCAAGAAAAAAGTATAAATATTTTCAGCGGATATTTTTTTCTCTCACCCATATTTCGCACACATCTAAATAATATGGAATGTGCGAAACATCGCATATCGGCATACGTTATCTGAAATTAAATTTCTGGACTATAATAAAATTATGGATTTACGCATTTACAACGAGGCTAAGCAATTTGTTTTTGACTCTTTCAATAAAGCCGAAAAACCTTCGCAGATAAAACATTTTGTCAAAACAGTGCATTGGTTAAAAATTCTGTCGCCTAATGCCGATGAGGCGTTGCTCGTAGCGGCGATTGCTCACGATATCGAAAGGGCTTTTCGACAAAAAGATGTTTTAGAAAAAAAGACTTCAGCGGGTTTTACAAGTATAGAATTTTATCGTCTGCATGAAGAGCGTGGCGCTGAAATTATTGCTGAATTTCTAAAACATAAAAACGTGGATGACGGCTTTGTTGAAAGAGTTAAAAAGTTGGTTTCTCGACATGAAGAAGGCGGTGATGATGATCAAAACCTACTAAAAGATGCTGATAGCGTTAGCTTCTTTGAAACCAACGTTCCATTTTTTCTCGATAAAAAATCATTGGAAATTGGCAAGGAAAAAGTTAGACTGAAATTTGATTGGATGTATAATAGAATAACATCCGAAAAAGCGAAACAAATTGCTCAGCCTATGTATGAAAAAGCAATTAGTGATTTAAACAAGGGTCCGGAAATTTAACATCAGATAACACGCGATATCCAAAATTCGCCTTCGCTTCGCTACGGAAAACATCGCATACACGCGTACGTTATTGTAAAATTAGTTTAATTCAAACCATATGAAAAAAATAAACTGGACTCGCGTTATTTTCATCGTCGGTGTTATCGCCCTTTTAATTGGCGCCATTGACCCCTTGGAGGGTTCGGTGATAATTGTAGCCGGTAGTGCGCTCATCGCGCTCGCGACATATTTAGCGCGCGACCGATACTGGAAAATATTTTTCGCGTCTTTTGTATTGATTATAATGGGCGTGGCTCTTATGTTTTATATGTCGTCTCTCGGCGGTTTTGGCGGAGAATCTACTCTGTCTTGGGGGTGGGCCGCGCTTATGATTCCCTATCCGATCGGATGGCTGATGACCATAATTACGTTAATCGTCAAAGCTGTTAAAAAACAGTAAGTAATAAATAAAATTGCCAACTGATAAAATATCCGATACACTTAATTAACATTAAACATTAACTTAAAAATATGCCAACACTCAAGGGGACCAAAACCGAGCAAAATTTGCTCAAATCATTTGCCGGGGAGTGCCAAGCCCGCACGCGCTATGATTTTTTCGCCAGCGTGGCCAAAAAAGAAGGCTTGGAACAAATCAGCGCCATGTTTGCCGAAACCGCGCTTAATGAAAAAGAACACGCCAAAAGATTTTTTAAATTTTTGGAAGGCGGAGCCGTGGAAATTACGGCCGGATATCCGGCGGGAAAAATCGGCGATACTTTGAACAATCTCAAAGCCTCGGCTGATGGCGAAAATGAAGAATGGACAAAATTATATCCGGAGTTTGCTCAAGTCGCCGAAGAAGAAGGTTTCGCGGAAATTGCCTTAGCCTATCGCGCCATTGCCAAAGTGGAACAGGCGCACGAAAATCGTTACCGAAAATTATACGAGAGCTTAGAAGCGGGTAAAGTATTTGTGAAAGACGGCAAGATGATTTGGAAATGCCGGAACTGCGGATATTTACACGAAGGCGATAAAGCGCCGGATGTGTGTCCGTCGTGTCTCCACCCGCAAGCTTACTTTGAACTTTGGTGCGAGAATTACTAAATCTCAAATAAAAAATACTCCGCGCAAGCGGAGTATTTTTCATTTCTTTATCCGTTTTTTCCACAAACTTTGTCCGGCGCAGAGCGCGACCGCGAGCGCGTCAGCCGCGTCATCGGATTTAATTTTTTTCGGCAAGCGCAAAATTGTCGCCACCACTTTTTGCATCTGACCCTTTTCGGCTCGGCCATAACCGGTGATGGCTTGTTTAATTTGTAAAGGAGTAAATTCGTCCACCGGAATATTATTTTTAACGGCCGAGAGAAGTATCACTCCCCTCGCCTGCCCGACCTTAATCGCGGTAGTCACATTGCGGAAGAAAAATAAATCCTCCACCGCCATGCGTGTGGGTTTGTATTTTTTGATAATGCGCGCCAGCTCGGAATCAATCTCGGCCAGGCGTTTCACAAACTCGCCTTTTACCGGCGTCTCAATGCACCCGCAAGCGATCGGTCGCCAATCACATTTGGCGCTTTTTGCAATCACGCCCCAGCCCACCCGACCGAAGCCCGGGTCAATTCCGAGAATTATTTCATTATTCATAATCAAGATATGCCACGATTTTAAGTATTAGCAAGCGGAGAAAATTTATTCCGCGTTGGTATACCAATCTTCAATGTCATCATTGTCTTCAAACTCACCAAATAAATTTTCCAATTTATGACTCAATTCCGGACTGGCCGTAATTTTATCTTTGGCCTCCCAAATCAAACCGGAATCCTTCGGCTCAATCCCTAGTTCTTTTAATTTATCCAAAACTTTTTTTAAGTTCTCCACCTTTGATTTAATTTCAATCAAACCATCGTCGCCATTTTGAATATCCTCGGCACCCGCATCCATCATCATGAGTTCAAATTCATCTCTATTCGTCAGCTGTTCATTGCTTATTACGGCAAATCCATATTGATTAAACATCCACATGACCGAGCCGGCGTTGCCCAGCGTACCGCCGTTGTCGGACAAAATATGTTTTAATTCTTGGACGGTTCTGTTTTTATTTTCCGTGACGGTTTTGATAATCACAGCCGTGCCGGACGGGCCATAACCCTCATAAATAATTTCTTCCATTTTATTGCCGTCACCGCCTTCGCCCGTGCCTTTTTTGATAGAGCGTTCAATGTTGTCTTTGGGCATGCCCGCGGCTTTGGCTTTATCAATCGCCAGACGCAAAGAAAAATTCATCATCGGATCACCGCCGCCCTTGCCGGCCGCGACCGCGATAATTTTCGCCAATTTCGTAAAAGCATTACTGCGCAAAGCGTCCTGTTTGCCTTTTCTCCCTTGTATGTTGTGCCATTTACTGTGTCCCGACATATTTATTTTATTATATATTATGGATATTGCCCGCCCCGCATAGAACGAGCGCAGCGAGTTATTGTGCGGGGTGCCATTTACTGTGACCGGACATAATGATAAAAATGATGGAAATGATAAAACTGATGAAAATGATATGACGCGTATTGATTTCATCTTATACTATATTTGTAGGATTTTCAAGGCAAACAAAAAAACCTCCCGGGCTTCGTTTCACTACGCCCGGCAAGCTATGTTATCTTTCGAGCATTTTAAGATAATCAAGCTTGCCCGGCATAACGTAGTGAAGCCGGGAGGTTTTTTGTTTTATAATCTTTTTATCCTCGGAAACCGGTACCTGACGGAATCAAACGGCCGATGATGACGTTTTCTTTCAAACCTTCCAAATAGTCAATCTTGCCGGTGATAGCCGTGTTGATAAGCACGCGAGCCGTCTCTTGGAACGAAGCGGCCGAGAGGAAACTCTGGGTAGAAAGTGAAACACGGGACACGCCGAGGAGTAATTCGCGGGCAGTCGCTTCTTTGACTCCGTCTTTGCGCGCCATGCGGTTGGAAAATTCCAATTGGGCTTTTTCCACCACTTCGCCCGGGAGTAAATCCGTATCGCCGGCATCTTCCACATACACACGGCTGAACATCTGGCGGATGACGAGCTCCATGTGCTTATCGTTCACTTTCTGGCCTTGCGAAGAATAAATGTTTTGCACTTCTTCCAGCACATAGCGTTGCACCGCGGCGCGTCCTTTGAGGTCAAAGAGTTCGTGCAAATTCACAGAACCATCAGTCAAACGAGAACCCTTTTCCACCATATCGCTATCCTTGACATACAACTTATAACCCAGCGGTATGATGTACTCGCGGACTTTCGGACCCGTGTAATTCAAAGTCATGGTATTCTTGCCGACTTTCACTTGGCTGGAATACTTGGCCTTGACTTCATCGCCGGATGAACCGCGCACGAGCAAAATAGTTTCCGCTTCCACCATTTCACCGTCTTTAACCATCAGCTCGTCCTCGGCCGCAAATTTAATTTTGGTTTCATCCATTCCTTCAAAATGGATTTTAATAATTTTTTGTCCACGGCGTCCTTCAAAAATTTTCTTGCCGGTCGGCGAAGTAATAATTTTACCATCCGCGTCTTCAATTTCAATCTTACCATCCACATCGGCGAGGAAAGCCTGGTGTTTCGGATTACGGCATTCAAACAATTCTTCCACGCGAGGCAAACCTTGGGTGATATCCGAGCCGGCCACACCACCGGTATGGAAAGTGCGGAGCGTGAGCTGGGTACCAGGTTCACCAATGGACTGAGCGGCGATGACGCCGACAGCCGTGCCCATTTCCGCCGGCTTGTTGTAAGACAAGTCAAAGCCATAACATTTCTGGCAGACGCCCTTGGGCAATTTACATTGCAACACCGAACGCACATGCACGGACTCAATCTTGGCTTCTTCAATCGCGCGGGCGGCTTTCTCGTCAATAATTTCACCCTCTTTAACCAGAACTTTATTGCCCACCTTTACATCCGCCAGGGTATAACGCCCCCACACGCGGTCAGCTAATTTCTCGCCCATTTCTTGGGATTGAGCAGCGGTAAAGACTTCGCCGATGGTATCACCGCAATCATTATCCAAGACTACCACATCCTGCGAGACATCCACGAGACGGCGAGTGAGATAGCCGGCGCCGGAAGTACGCAGAGCGGTATCAGACAAACCTTTGCGAGTACCATGCGAGGAGATAAAGTATTCCAAAGAGTTAAAACCTTCTTTGAAGTTGCCTTTGACCGGCAATTCCATAATATCTCCGGACGGAGAAGCAACCAAACCTTTCATACCGATTACCTGTCCGAGTTGACCCCAAGTACCGCGGGCGCCCGAATCAATCATAGCGTAAACCGGACCGTTTTTATCCACGGCTTCTTGGTTGCCGGCCGCGACTTTGTCTTTGGTCTCGGTCCAGACTTCAATAATTTTTTGATGGCGCTCGGCTTGAGTGAGCAAACCTTCTTGATATTGCTCTTCCACCAAACGGATCAAGCCGTCTGCGTCTTTGATAATCGCGTCCTTGGCGACAATCTTCGGGAAGTCGGCCATGCCGAGCGAATAGCCGGATTTAGTGGCATAACGGAAACCCAAATTTTTCAAATCATCCAAAAACTGGGCGGTCTTTTCCTGACCATAAAATTCCAAATGCAAAGAAATAATTTTGCTTAATTTCTTTTTACCGATGCCTTCATTGTAATATTGCATTTTGTCCGGCAGAACGGAATTGAAAATCATCCGGCCAATGGAAGTTTCCACGATCGTGCTTTGATCTTTCGGGAATTTGGTCATGTCCGTGAAACGTACTTTAATTTTTTGGCCCAGAGTGATGACACGGCTCTTGTAAGCAAACATCGCGTCTTTTTCATTGGAGAAAGCTTTGACCGGTTTGTCTTCCACATCCATGCGAGTCAAATAGAAACAACCGAGGACGATGTCTTGAGACGGGGTAATGACCGGTTGGCCGGTAGCCGGTTTCAAAATATTTTTCTCGGCGGCCAACAAATTGTCCGCTTCCCAACGCGCTTCTTTGGATAATGGCAGGTGCACGGCCATCTGATCGCCGTCAAAGTCAGCGTTGAACGCGGTACAAACCAACGGATGCAATTGAATGGCGTTGCCTTCAATCAAACGCGGGTGAAAAGCCTGGATACCGAGACGATGCAAGGTCGGAGCGCGGTTAAGCATGACGCGAGTAGTCTTGGTTAATTCTTCCAAGATATCCCAGACCTCATCGCGTTCGGATTCAATAAACCGTCCGGCACTGCGCACATTGTGCGCCAATTCGCGTTTGATAATCTCGGCCATGATAAACGGTTTGAATAATTCCAAAGCCATGCGCTTGGGTAAACCGCATTCATCAATATTCAAATTCGGGCCGACCACGATTACCGAACGGCCGGAATAGTCCACGCGTTTGCCGAGCAAGTTCTGGCGGAAACGTCCCTGCTTGCCTTTCAAAATATCGGCGAGCGAACGAAGCTGGCGTTTCTGGCCGGTAGAGGCGGTGACAGTCTTGGCATGGCGCGCGTTGTTGTCGATCAAAGCGTCAACCGCTTCTTGCAACATGCGTTTTTCATTTCGGCAAATTACTTCCGGCGCGTTGAGTTCAATCAAACGCATCAAACGATTGTTGCGATTAATCACACGGCGGTACAAATCATTCAAATCAGAGGTGGCAAAACGTCCGCCATCCAAAGCGACCATCGGGCGTAAATCCGGCGGGATGACCGGCACGCATTTCATAATCATCCATTCCGGTCGGATTTTATTCATGAACAAACTTTTCAAAAGTTTGCGCCGGCGGATGATGCGTTCTAATTTCGCGCCTTTCGTGGTTTGTTGCTCTTCGGTCAAATGTTTTATCGTTTCTTCCAAATTCACCCGGCACAAAAGTTCGTGCACGCCTTCGGCGCCAATGGACGCCTCAAACAAATGTCCGTAGCGTAAAGATAATTCCTGATATTTATTTTCCGAAATAATGTGGAGCAGAGCGATCTCGCGTAATTCTTTATCCGCGGCTTGGAAGTCTTCTTCCAAGGCTTTAATTTTGCGATTGGATTCGTCTTGAATTTTTTCCAAATCTTTGGCGCCAAGCTTCTTGTCATTGGCTTGTTTAATTTGTTGCGTCAATTCGTTTTCAATTTGTTTTTTCTTGCTCTTGAATTCCTGGCGCAAAAGTTCAAAGGTTTGCTTTTTACCGGCTTCGTCAACTTTGGTGATAATAAATGAAGCAAAGTAAATAACTTTTTCCAGAGCTTGAGCCGACAAATCCAAAACCAAACCGACTTTGCTCGGCACCGAGCGTAAGAACCAGATGTGCGCGACCGGCGTGGCCAATTCAATGTGGCCCATGCGTTCACGGCGGACCAATGAGGTGGTGACTTCCACTCCGCATTTGTCGCAGGTAATGCCTTTGTAGCGAATTTTCTTGTACTTTCCGCAGTAGCATTCCCAATCTTTGGTTGGACCAAAAATTTCTTCAGCAAACAAACCGCCCTTCTCGGGTTTTTGCGTGCGATAGTTGATCGTTTCCGGTTTTCGGACTTCTCCGAACGACCAGGCGCGAATGACTTCAGGCGATGCGATTTTGAGGCGGATGGCGTCAAAATCCAAAGTGTTTTGAGTGTCGCGATACATATATTTGGTAGTCGTTAGAGAAGTGAATTATTCAAAATCTTCTTTCTTGAGCATGGGAGGAGGCGGCAAATCGTCTTTTTTTGGATTCTCATCAACCGGTTCCAATTTTGCCACGTTATAATTACCCTGCTCATCGCGTTTCAGAAGTTCCACATCCAAAGCCAAGCCTTTCAATTCTCTGACCAAGACATTAAATGATTCCGGCACATTCACTACTTTAATATCCTCGCCTTTGATAATGGCTTCATAGGCTTTAGAGCGTCCCGGCACATCATCAGACTTGATGGTCAAAATTTCTTGCAGGATGTGAGCGGCGCCATAGGCCTCAATGGCCCAGACTTCCATTTCTCCGAAACGCTGACCACCGGATTGCGCGCGGCCGCCGAGCGGTTGCTGAGTAATGAGAGAATACGGACCAATGGAGCGTTGGTGAATCTTGTCTTCAACCATGTGGTTGAGTTTGAGCATGTAGTTGTAGCCGACCGTGACTTTGTGGTCAAACGGCTCGCCGGTGCGTCCATCAAAAAGATTTGATTGGCCGGTGACCGGAAAACCGGCACGGGTCAATTCATTTTTGATTTCTTCTTCGGTCACGCCATTGAAAGCCGGAGTCGCCACTTTATAATTTAATTCATTCGCGGCCAAACCCAAATGATTTTCCAAAATTTGGCCGAGGTTCATACGAGAGATAACGCCGAGCGGTGACAAAATAATATCTACCGGCGTGCCGTCCTCAAGGAAAGGCATGTCTTCCACCGGCACGACTTTGGAGATAACACCTTTGTTGCCATGACGGCCGGACATTTTGTCGCCGACTTGAACTTTGCGCATATCAGCCACGCGAACGCGGACTTGCTTGATCACGCCCGGTTCCAATTTGTCGCCGTTCTCGGCCGAGAAAACCTGCACGTCAATCACTTTGCCGTGTTCGCCGTGTTCCAAATACAAAGATGAGTCGCGCACATCGCGAGCTTTTTCACCAAAGATGGCGCGCAATAATTTTTCTTCAGCGCTAAGTTCGGTCTCGCCCTTGGGCGTAATTTTACCCACCAAAATATCGCCGGATTTTACTTCGGCGCCAATGCGGACAATACCCTCGGCATCAAGATTTTTTAATTTTTCTTCAGACACGTTCGGTATATCCGAAGTGACGAGTTCGGGGCCGAGTTTGGTTTCGCGCACATCCACGGTGTAGTCTTCAATGTTGATGGAGGTATAGCGGTCGCGTTTCATGATTCTATCAGATACAATGACCGCGTCTTCATAGTTGAAACCGTCCCAAATAAGGTAAGCGACCAATATATTCTGGCCAAGCGCCAATTCGCCGTCTTTGATACACGGACCATCAGACATAGCATCGCCCTTTTTCATTTTTTGTCCGATATTAACGGTCGGATGCTGATTGACGCAGGTGGCGGCATTGGAACGTAAGAATTTTTTCAAACTAAATTTGTGTTCCATGCCTTTTTTATCAGTCAAGACAATTTTACTGCCGTTGACTTCGGTGATTTCACCGTCAGCCGGGGCTTTGATGATATAGCCGGAATTGTCCGCGGCCGCTTTTTCCACACCGGTGCCGACCAGCGGAGGTTCTGGTTTGATACACGGCACGGCCTGGCGTTGCATGTTCGTACCCATGAGCGCGCGAGTGGCGTCGTCATGTTCCAAGAAAGGAATACAGGCAGTGGCCACGGAAATAATTTGCGTGGACGAGACATCCACAAAATCAATTGAAGCAGATTCAACCGTACCCGGTTTGCCGTAAATACGAGCCGCAACAATTTCATCCAAGAAGTAGCCTTTGTCGTCAACGCGGACCGTGGCCGGCGCCGTGACCATTTTTTCTTCGCGGAAAGAATTCAAATAAATAATCTCGCCGGTGAGACGCGGTTTAACCGAAATGGTTTTTAATTTTTTATCCGCCTCCAATTTTTTGGCTACGTCTTTGGTGATTTGCGTGCCATCTTTGAATCCGCCAACCGAGCCATTCAAAATTTCTCCTTCGGTGAGCGTGGCGTCGTTGTTAATCTCCTTCAAAACTTTTCGGTAAGGAGTTTCAATAAAACCAAATTCATTGACGCGGGCAAAACTGGAAAGGTGGTTGACCAAACCAATGTTCGGACCTTCCGGCGTGGCAATCGGACAAATACGTCCGTAATGAGTATTATGGACATCGCGCACTTCAAAGCCGGCACGATCGCGGGACAAACCGCCCGGACCGAGCGCGGACAAACGGCGCTTGTGTTCCAATTCAGAGAGCACGTTGATTTGATCCATGAACTGCGAAAGCTGTGAGCTCATGAAAAATTCTTTGATGGCCGAGATGACCGGACGCGCGTTGATCAATTTGTTCGGCGTCAAATCATTCGGATCATAAGTACTCATACGGTCTTTGACCACGCGTTCCATGCGGGCCAAACCAATGCGGAAACGATTTTGCACCAATTCCCCGACCGCGCGAATACGGCGGTTGCCGAGGTGATCAATATCATCCGGGTCTTCTTGGGTGGAATTCAAACGAATAACTTCTTTCACTACCAGCAATAATTTTTCCGCCGAAAAAACACGGTTATCTTTTTTCTGATAATCCTCGGGTAAAAGTCCGAGGTCAAATTTTGTATCAAATTTATAAACGCCGACCGGAGATAAATCATAGCGGTCAAAATTGAAAAACATGGCGTAAATCAAACTCTTGGCATTGTCGGCCGTGGCCAAATCACCCGGACGAATTTTTTTGTAAACTTCAATCAAACCTTCATCTGTGCTCTTGGCTAAATCCTTGGCAATAGTCGCTTCCACATAATCCACATGCGGATTCACATTCACGTCTTTCAAGGCTTCGCGCAATTTATCATCATCACCATAACCAAAAGCGCGGAGGAGCGAAGTCACCGCCACTTTGCGTTTGCGGTCAATCTTCACCCAGAGGACATTATTTTGATCAGTTTCAATTTCCAGCCAAGCACCGCGATTCGGAATAATCTTCGCGCCATAGTAACGACGGCCGCGAACATTTTCACCGGTAAAGAATACACCAGCCGAACGGATGAGCTGGGACACGACCACGCGCTCAATACCATTCACGATAAATGTGCCTCGTTCAGTCATGACCGGCAAATCGCCCAAATAAATTTCTTGCGTTTTTGTCTGTCCGGTTTTTTTGTTGGACAATCTGGCGTTGACGCGGAGCGGGGCCTCGTAAGTCATGTTGCGGTCCCGGCAAACCATTTCGTCAAATTTCGGTTCGTCCAAATAATATTCTTCAAAAAATAATTCCAAGTCGCGTTCGGAAAAATCCGTCATCGGCGATACTTCCTCAAAAAGTTCTTTAATGCCGAACTTTACAAAATTATCATAAGAATTTTTTTGCAATTCTATCAAATCCGGAAACGCCATCGCATCTTTGATCGGGGTAAAGAAGCGGCGCGGTTCAGCGGTAATGCCACGGTATTTATATGAAGGCATAAACTTTTTCTATAAATTATTTATTATTTATAAATTTAGTTGAAGAAAGTTTTGGAGGCGAACACAAAAAACTACCCTATTTGCGGGGTTTTTTGGAAAATCGTAAAATTTAGTTTGATAGCAAGGTTGACATGAGTTTTGTTTTACCTTGCGCGGAGCTCAATTTTTAGGAAAAATTGGCCACGCTTAGCCAAAAATGGCTATGGTTGGATCGTGTTCGCACGACCCGAAGTTCAAAGTAGCTTGATTTTACCTGAAATCAATGATTTTGTCAACAGAAACGGCATTTGACCGGTTTGTCAAGTGTTTGCCAATTTTAGGCTAATCTTAGCCAAAAGATAATTATCCCGAAAAACTATATAATTGAGTTATCCACAGTTGGTGCACACAAACCCCTAATACATCTATATATAGGACAAAAAAACTGACACACTCAAGTGCAGGCCGTTTGGATATCTAGAATCGCGTCGCGGGTATCACCCACGCACCAGAAACTGCATTTATTTTAGTTCGCCCAAAAATTTATTAAACCCGGCAGTATTGATAAAAAAGTTTTGCTTATTGCGCCGTAAATTTTGTTCAATGTTATCCAGCTGGTTAAGTATTTTCCCTTTGTTCATGCTCTTCCTGTCGGCGAATAAATTAAAGTACAAGCCATCCAAAAATGACATGTAGTGTATTCTTGGATTCGTTTCACTGAAACTAATGAATGCAATCACCTCGTTGATTTGTTTATCTTGACCGCCACCGCCTTCTTTCATGTGTTTGTGCTCAATGATAAATATATCTTTTTTGTTTCGTATCAAGAAATCCGGCATTTTTTGTTCTTTCTTTGCACTCCAAGAAAATTTTATTTTATAACTACTCAACAGACCTTGAAATAGCTTTTTCCCTTTTTTATCCGCCTCAACATACTTCTTATCACCCCGCGAAACAAAGTCGGCCAACGACTCTCCGTTGCATTTTTTGTATCCCGCTTTATCAAGAATCTTTGATACCTTGTAAATCCCCAAGTTGCCGCTTTCCTTGTGCGCCTTGGCATCTTTTCCTACCTGTAGCGTCGTCGGAGAATATCCATAAGATGCGTAAATACCGTGCCTCAATTCAATATATTTGCCCACTACATTTTTTATTATGTTTAACTTTTCTTTGTCGCTCATTTTGTTGTAGAGACTATAGGAAATATCAACTACCGGCCAAAATGAAACAAACTCGGAATAATTAATATTTTTGCATTTAACAATTTGCAATATCTTTTCTATTGCTTGTTTTTCGGTCACCTTATTTTTATTTTTTCTTGCAAAATTATAGGCAGATATGCTTTCCAATAACTCGGAATTTTTTCTCATTAGGTCCGTTGGGTTGCTGGCATCTTTGGAGATAATCAGATTCCCATGTTTCAAATATAATTCATCAATAATCGGTTCGGGATTTCTCAATGAAAATTGAAAAAGTTTTATGTTATCAATTTTTTTCATAAGTATATAAATTTAAACAGGAGTTCGGGCACGCCAATGCATGGGCGTCCTCTAAAAACGCTCTGGCCGTCATATAATCCAGCCGGCGTCTCCGCTCGCCGTTCTTTTTATTTCCCTTGAACGGCGAAAGAAGCACATCTTTCGTCTTTTTCCTAAAATCATATAACATTTGGTTGCTGTATTCAATAATTTTATCAATCAGTTCACCGCGAGCGTCAACCTCTATTACCGTTATCAATCTTGAGCTTTGTTTTATATCTGACAAATCATAGTCTATCTCGTCGGGCCGCATAAATGAAATCGGTTTTTTCGGATTTGTTGTATCCACGGCGCGTAACGCAATCTGGCCGGTAGGCACGTTGAATTTCATACAAAAATTTCTTTGCGGTATGCGACGCATCCTTTCAAAATAACCCAATTTGCCAAGAAATTCATCATTTTTATAAACGTTAATTTCATCGTATGTCTTATTTCTCCGATCAAAACAAATCACGCAAATAGGATTCTCGGTGTCGTTAAATAATTGATCTTCAATAATTGTAATACTGACGAGTCGATGTTTCGGAAAACTCGAATTGATAAAAGTTTCCGGTATTATCATTACACCGAAATCGCTTGATAAACATTTCTCAATAGCCAATTGATAAATATCATCAAACTTACAGACTTCAAAATATTTTTTTACATTTTCATATATTCCTTTTCTTTTGGCGCTATAATTCGTCAAATATGGAGGGTTGGTAATAATGACCGATTTATCAATCCTTGGAATATCCAAAAGACTATCGTTAATTTTCCAATTCAAACTTCTATCAATATCTAATCCTTTTGTTTTTTTAAAGCCAATCTTTTTAGCAACATCCAATAAATCTCCGCCTCCGGCAAAAGGATCGTACGCGACTTCCGCGCCGGTGGACTTTATAAAATCCAAAACATGGTCAGTCAGCCAAAAATTATTTATAGTAAAAAATTGCCCAAGACTTTGTTTTTTGATAATGGCATTCATAAATACATTATAGCCGATGTGGAATAAAAAATACAGTTTACAAAAACTTCAAAAAGGAGTTATCCACAGTTGATACACACAAACCCCCTATTACATCTATATATAGGACAAAAAAACGGGCGGCCTATAACAGGCGGCCCGCTGAGGTACTACTTGCTCACGAAGAGAAAGGCGCGGGGTAATCCCCGCCAGCCAAGCTGCGAGGCGCTTCCAAAGACGTTTCTGCGTCATCTTCATCGTCGGACTGGCGCATCAATTCCTGTACCCTCTGATAAAAGACCTCTTCATCGGGGATTTTGTCCGAGAAATTTTCCCTCAAAGAATCGACGATTTCGTGCAATGCTTTGCGAGTGGCAAGACGAGTCATGTGGGTGTATGTCAACCCAACACGCTCATCCGACCCGGGCGCAGTCGTTCTAAGTTGTTCAAACAGCTCTTGCAACTCGGCAAACGATGTATGGTGTTCATTTTCCCACCACTTGAAAATGAGGTCTTTGGCCCTGATGATTTGCACGCTTGATGCGAAGGATACACCAAAAGGAAACAGAAGACTGATACCAAGCACAACGGAAAACGACAATAAAATCCACTTAGTGATAATATTTGAAAAAATGTAATGGATACCGAACGCTATCAATGCCAATAAAAATATCACCCCCAGCACGGAGATGAATTTGTTTAATACGGGCTTCGGCCACGCTCCGGCGCGGTCGATCTTTTCATCGGCTTCAGCTTTTTTCGCGGCCAATTGATGGTAGGCTACCATCTCGCGCATTTTTTCACTCATTTTTCCCCTCGTTTTTCTATGCCGTCAAACGGCATTTTGTTTTGAATGTGCGAACTCTCCAAATAACATAGCATAATTTTCCGCTCCGGTCAATAACGCATCCGTTGCGTACCAACTTAACTTGTCCACACCTTGACACAATCACGATACACAATTAAAATGTTTGTTAAGTAAACGAAAAATATTTTTCTCCAGCAAGCTGCGGTGGAGCTGATGTCTTAAGCCATTCAATTCTTGGAGACATCTCTCTCCTCCCTTCAACAATTTCTTTTAATTGTTATTGGGAGTCGTCCTCAAAATAGGATCGGACCTTAAATCATGCAGCTGCACTCGCAGCTTTTTGGAGAAAAGCCACCCGCCTCGCGCGGGTGTTTTTTGTTCACAGTGCTTGGTTTGTTGCTTACCAAATAAAATGGTAAAATACAGCCGAACCTAACCGGTGTAATTTTATATTATGACCAGAACTTACAAACAAAGAAGCGCGCCGCATGACGAAGGAGGATTGGGCCCGAAAATTAGTCACGGCCTTTTATCCATTTTACTTTTTGTCGTGGCCGGGCTCTCCACTTTGAGTTTTTTTGAAATGGCCGGCGTGGCGGGCAAATTCATTGATTCGTTACTCGCCATCACTTTTGGACAAGTGCGCTATGTTTTTCCGGTAATACTTATTGTCATCGCCATACTCCTTATCAAGGACATGGAATATCATTACCGCTCCACACACATTTTGGGGGCAGTGATGTTTTTCTTGTCCTTTAATGGCATTGTCCACATTTATCAACCAGCCACGGAAATGGTTGACCAAGCCCTGCAAGGATACGGTGGCGGTTTAGTCGGGTTAATTCTCGGCTGGCCATTGGGAAATTACGTGGGCTTTTGGGGCGGGCTGATTATTTTAATCGGCGTACTTTTAATTTCTATAATATTTTTGTTTAACACTTCCCTCGCCGAACTGGTGGAGCTCAACAAAAAAGTTTTACTCGCCTTCGGTTGGATTGGCAAAAAAATTATTGACTTCTTTGGCACGTTCAAAACCGAAGAAAAATTACAGATGCGCATAGAGGGCGACTATGAGCCGGTCAAAAAATCCCAACCCGAGCCCGAAGAGGAAGAAGAGATTGAAGAAGAGCCGGAAGTCAAACCCGTGTTTGCCAAAAAAATTATTAAGGAGACAAAACCGACGGAAAAAGATGAACCCGAAGAAGAAACTATTGCTCGACCCACCACTTTGGACATCAATTACAAATGGCCGCCTTTGGAAATTTTATACAGTTCCAAAACCAAGCCGACTTCGGGCGACATCAACAGCAACGCCGCCATGATTCATGACACGCTAGCCAATTTTGGCATTGAGACCGAGATGGGCGAAATTCGCGTCGGCCCGACCGTCACGCAATATTCCCTCAAACCGGCCAAAGGCATCAAATTAACGCGTATCACCGGCCTCTCTAATGACTTGGCGTTGGCTTTGGCCGCGCATCCGATCCGCATTGAAGCGCCTATTCCGGGCAAATCCCTCGTTGGCATTGAAGTGCCAAATGAAAAAGTGGCCATGGTGACACTGCGCGAACTTTTGGAATCACAAGAATACAAAACCAGAAAAAATAACGCCGCTATCGCGCTCGGCAAAGACGTGGCCGGCAAAGTTTGGTTTGCGGATTTACCAAAGATGCCACATTTACTTATCGCCGGTACGACCGGTTCGGGAAAAACTGTTTGTATCAACACAATTATTTTAAGTTTGCTTTATCAAAATTCTCCGGAGACTTTGCGCTTTATTATGGTAGACCCCAAGCGCGTAGAACTGACTTTGTACAACGGCATCCCGCATTTACTTACGCCGGTTATCACTGACCCGGCCAAAACCGTGGCCGCGCTTAAATGGTGTATCAATGAAATGGAACGTCGCTTTGACACACTCGCTGCTATCGGTTGCCGCGACATACTTTCTTACAACGAAAAATCCAAAGACAAACTTCCTTACATTGTTTTCGTGATTGATGAACTCGCCGACCTCATGGCCATGGCCGCCTCAGAAGTGGAAGCGGGCATCATCCGCATCGCGCAAATGGCGCGCGCCGTGGGCATCCATCTGGTCGTCGCCACTCAGCGTCCGAGCGTGGAAGTTATCACCGGTCTGATGAAAGCCAACATTCCGGCGCGCATTGCTTTTTCCGTGGCTTCAATCATTGACTCGCGCACAATTTTGGATTGTCCGGGCGCGGAAAAATTACTCGGACGAGGCGACATGCTTTTCCTCACTTCTGACATGTCCAAACCCAAACGCATCCAGGGCGCTTTTGTGTCCGAAGAAGAAATGAAACGCGTAGTGGATTGCATCAAGGGCGACGAACCGCCGGTTTATGATGAGACGATAGTTTCCAAAACATCTTCAGCCGGAGGCACAATGAATATGTTTGGCGGTCCGAGCGATGATCGCGATCAGCTTTTTGACGAGGCTAAAGCCACAGTTATTGAGTCGGGCAAGGCTTCTGCCTCACTCCTTCAACGCCGTATGAAAGTAGGCTATGCACGAGCTGCCCGATTGCTTGACGAATTAGAGGAAGCTGGTATAGTAGGACCGGCGGATGGAGCCAAACCGCGCGAGGTTTTCACCGAACATTTTATGGCTGATGCCGAGGAAGAAATGCCGGTTGAAGAAACCACTATGGACGCCGGCGGCACGGTGTTTGACGATAAAAATGATGAAGTTGATAAAGTTGATGAAAGTGATGAACTTGATAAAAATCCGGACGAAAAAAATCCTGAAGAAATAACCAAAACGGATGAGCCGGAGCAGTACGCTTGACGTATTCGTATAATTCGCATGCATTCGCATATTTGTATCGCCTTATGTCTGTTTTTAGTTCCAAAAAACTTTCAGACACAGAACCGCGTTTCGGCGCAAAATTGAGACAAGCGCGCGAAGTTTTTGGCGTTGATATGGCTACTGCCGGACGCGCGGTTGGAATTCCGGAAAAATATTTGTCCGCTCTGGAAAAAAATCGTTTCGCCGATTTGCCCAAAGCTAAAGTTTATCGCTTAAGTTATGTCCGCGAATACGCGAAATTTTTACACCTGGATGAAAATCTAATGGCCGAACAATTTCTCAAAGAAAACGGTTTGAAGGGCGTGGGCGTGATTCACCCGAAAAAATTTCTACGCAATACTCCCCTGTTCTCCATTTCTATTTTTGCTAGAAATTTGTTGGTCGCGAGTTTTATCTTGCTTTTTGCCGGTTACCTATCATTCCAAGTCAAAAGAGTACTTGAACCGCCTAAGTTAACCGTGTATAATCCGGCCGAGGGTATTACGGTCACCGAGCAAAGTATTACCGTGCAGGGCGAGACTGAAAAAGAATGCCAGTTGGCTATCAATGGCCAGGAAATAATGCCTGATGAAAAAGGTAATTTCAATTTGACGATTGATTTGGCAAACGGGCTCAATACCATTACTGTCACCGCAACCAAAAAACACGGCAAAATTTCCACAGTCACGCGCCATATTGTGGTCAAAAGCATTGGCAAAGGCGCGGGCAAAATCCTTACTTATTCAAATTAATTACGCGATGCAAATATACAAATGCATTCGAATAATACTAATGTCGCGACAATGATTCGTATAATTAGTATGCATTCGTATATTGGCATCGCATTTATATTCGTATATGGCAAAACAAATCAGCGACGAAGTAAAGGAAAAATTAAAAGCGGCCGAAAGCGCGATTGAGCAAATCAAATCCCGTTTTGGCGAAGGTGCAATTATGAAATTGGGTGAAGCGAGAAAAATGCAAGTTGATGCGGTGCCAACAGGTTGTTTATCACTGGACATCGCTCTCGGTGTTGGCGGAGTACCGCGCGGACGCGTAATTGAAATTTATGGACCGGAAGCGTCTGGAAAAACCACTCTGGCCCAACACATCGTGGCCGAAGTGCAAAAACTCGGTGGCATTGCCGCGTTTGTTGATGCCGAGCACGCGCTAGACCCTGACTATGCCAAAAAAATCGGCGTGAAAGTTGACGAAATGTTAATTTCCCAACCTGATACCGGTGAACAAGCTTTGGAAATCGTAGACACGCTCGTGCGTTCCAATGCCGTGGATGTGGTAGTTGTGGACTCGGTGGCCGCGCTCGTGCCCAAAGCCGAAATTGAAGGTGACATGGGCGATTCTCACATGGGTTTGCAAGCGCGCCTGATGTCTCAAGCATTGCGCAAATTGACCGGCATAATTTCCAAATCCAAAACTGTGGTCATTTTCATCAACCAAACCCGCATGAAAATCGGTGTGGTCTTTGGCAACCCGGAAACGACCACCGGTGGTATGGCTCTCAAATTTTACTCTTCAGTCCGCATTGAAGTGCGCCGTTCAGCCCAAATTAAACAGGGCGATAAAATTATTGGCAACCGCGTCAAAGTTAAAATCGTCAAAAACAAAGTGGCCCCGCCGTTTACCACCACTGAATTTGATATTATGTACAACGAAGGCATCTCGGTTTCGGGCGATGCCTTGGATACGGCCGTCACCTATCATGTGGTGGACAAACGAGGTAACAGTTATATGTTTGGTGAAGAAAAATTAGGCGTGGGCCGTGAAACCGCCAAAGCATATTTGCGCGCCAATCCGAAATTGATTGATAAAATCAAAGCTCTGACTTTCAAAAAAGCCGAGGAAGGCGAACCAGAAGAGGGCGTGGGCGTGCAATCGGCAGACAACGAAGTTCCCCCGCCGAGTGAGGAATAGGCCAGACAACGGTAAACAAAACAAATACCCCGAATAGTTCGGGGTATTTGTTTTGGGCTTTTTATTATTTTAATGTTTTGTGCTATAATACATCCGGATAAAAATATACTGGGCGCCGACTCGGTGTCCTTTTGCGCTAATCATAATATATGCTTCCAATTAAACTCTTGGAGGAGGTAGTGGAAAAATACGAATTGATAAAGGACGAAAAAAAATGGGCGGAAATTAAAAAGGAGGCGCAAACCAATAACAAAAACGTTGAGGAATTACTATTCGCGAATAATCTCGTGGATGAAACGACCCTTTTTACCAAAGTGGCCGAACATTTAAATTTGCCATTTGTCACCTTAAAGGGACGCGAAATCAAGCACGAAGTCTTAAATCTAGTGCCCAACCCGCTCGCTCTCACCCACAACTTAGTCGCCTACGACAAAGACGAACAATATATTCGTTTGGCTATGACTGATCCGACCGATATTGAGTCGGCGGAATTTATTCGGCGCAAAACAGGACTGGAGCCGACCATCGCCGTCACCTCGCCCACGGAAATGCGCGATGCTTTACATTTTTACAGTTCCAGTTTGGAAGAAGAATTCAAAGTTATCCAAGAGAGAACCGCCGAAGCCACATCAGGCGGCGACTTGAAAAAAGTAGCCGAAGAACTGCCGATTGTCAATGTGGTCAACAGTATTTTGGAACACGCCATTTACGAAGGCGCCTCGGACATTCATATTGAACCCAATGAACTGGATGTAAGCATCCGTTACCGTGTGGATGGAATTTTACGCGCCACCATGTCATTGCCAAAAGCCTTGCAGAGCGGCATCACGGCCAGAATAAAAATCCTGGCCAATTTGCGCTTGGATGAACACATGATCCCGCAGGACGGCCGTTTTAAAATTGAAATTCAAAATGACAAAATCGCTTTTCGTGTTTCCATTATGCCGGTATATGATGGTGAAAAAATCGTGATGCGTTTGTTACCCGAAGGAGTGAAGTCCCTTACTTTGGACGAACTGGGATTTTCCGATCATGACAAAGAAATTATTTTACGCTCCATCAAAAAACCAAACGGCATGATTCTGGTCACTGGTCCGACCGGTTCGGGTAAAACCACTACCTTGTATTCGGTTTTAACTTTGCTCAACCAGCCGGGCGTAAACATCGGTACAATTGAAGATCCGATTGAGTACCGCGTCAAAGGCATCAACCAAAGCCAAATCAATCCCAAAGTCGGATTTACTTTTGCCTCGGGCTTGCGCGCTTTTTTGCGCCAAGATCCGAACATCATTATGGTAGGAGAAATCCGCGATGGCGAGACAGCTGAAATAGCTGTACACGCGGCCATGACCGGACACTTGGTACTATCTACTCTGCACACCAATGATGCGCCGACAACCCTACCCCGTTTAATTGACATGAACGTGCCGGCATTCCTCGTCGCTTATACCGCCAATGTGATTGTCGCTCAGCGTCTCCTGCGCCGTATCTGCAAAAATTGCAAAAAAGAATACACAATTGACAAAGAATCGGTCAAAGAGTTGGGCAAGGCCTTTGGTGTGGAAAAAATTGTTTCATTGTTTGAAAATAACGGCGCCTTGAAAAAAGGCGAGAAAACACTTGAGGGCATGACTTTTTATAAGGGCGAGGGTTGCTCCAAGTGCAACCAAACCGGTTATAAAGGCCGTCTCGGTATTTATGAGGTAATGGATATCAACGAACCAATTATTAAAGCGATCAACGAGCATGCCACGGCCGCGGATATCAAAGCGGCTGCCCAGAAAAACGGCATGATATGTATGAGTGAAGATGGTTTGATAAAAGCAAAAAACGGTTTTACCACCATCAGTGAAGTTCTCCGCGTCACCAAAGAATAAATATGCCGGAAAAAGAATCCCCACAAACACTTGCGGCGCGCGCAAACGCCTGGGTTGAACGCCATCTCGGGCGAGTTCCTTTTGTCCAAAAATTCATGTTCATCCACCACTTGGAAATCATGTCCAAGGCCGGATTGTCCATTATTAACAGTTTGCAAGTTCTGGCGGCGGAAATTGAAAATAAAAAATTGAAACACATAGTCGGTGAAATTAAAGCTGAAGTGGAAACCGGCAAGCAACTTTCCGAGGTGCTAGCAAAATATCCCAATGTTTTCCCGCATATTTATGTCAACATGGTGGCGGCCGGTGAAATATCCGGAAAATTAGATGACGCCTTGGGGCAAATCAGCGACCAAATGCAAAAATCCCAACGCCTAAACGCTAAAGTTCGCGGCGCCATGATTTACCCGTGCGTAATTATGGTGGCCATGGTTGGCATCGCTCTATTCGTAGTTTTTTATATCATGCCGAAAATCTTAGTCATGTTCACCGAGATGGACGCCAAGTTGCCGCTTGCCACCAGAATTTTAATCGCCATCACTCACTTTGGCCAAAATTATTGGTGGGCGATCTTTATTGCAATTGCAGCCGCGATTTTTGGCTATTCAAGGGCATTGCGAATCCCCAAATTTAAACACACAATACACAATCTAATATTATCTTTACCTATTTTTGGCATTATTGTTATCAAAGTAAATTTGGCGCGATTTACCCTTACTCTCTCGTCTTTACTTTCCTCCACCATCCCGATCGTGGACGCGGTCCGAATTTCATCCGAGGTTTTAAATAATGTAGTTTACCGCGAGCAGTTGGCCGTTGCCACCGAGGGTCTGAAGCAGGGGCAGGCGCTTTCGCAAATTTTAAGTGCTTACAAAAAAACTTTTCCGCCCATGGTGACGGAAATGGTCATGGTCGGCGAGCAAACCGGACGTATTGAAAAAATGTTAAAGGAACTTTCCGAATATTACAATAATGAAGTGGAAGAAACAATGAACAATTTTACTGCCATCATTGAACCGGTAATTATTCTGATGCTCGGCGTGGGCACGGCCGGCATCGCCATTGCTGTAATCATGCCAATGTATTCATTGGCTCAAAGCGTTTAATCGTTATGTTGATCAACAACCCATTCAACGGCGCGTTCGGACTGGACATCGGCGATACAACGGTGAAACTTTTGCGTCTAAAAAAATACTGGCGTCCGAAACATGGAATATATTTTGACATCAAAGATATTCGGCAAATCAATTTACCGGCCGGCTGTATTGAATCCGGTGAGATTTTGCAACCGGAACTGGTAAAGGAAAAATTAAAAGTATTGCTTGGCAAACATGGTCGTTCACCGGCCGTCAAGGCCCCCTGGGTGGTGGTAAATTTACCCGTAGCCAAATCGTTTTTAAAGCTAATCCGCATCAACGCGTCAGAAGAGGAAATCAATGACCAAGCGGTCCGATTTGAAGCCTCCAAACATTTGCCCATGGATATGAAAGACATGGACGTCGACTGGCAAATTATCAAAAACGGCGACAACGCTGCCGGAGTCACTTCCATTTTAGTTGGGGCCGCGCCCAAGGCCATAACCAATTCATATTGCGAACTACTTGAATCAATCGGGTTGGCTCCGCTAGCGCTGGAAGTGGAAGATTTATCGGTCGCTCGTTCCCTTATCACTGCCAATAAGACATACGAAAACGAAGCCAGAGCCATTTTAGATCTCGGCGGCTCGCAATCCAGCATGATTATATATGATAAGGGCAGTATTCAATTTAGCGCGCTTATTCCTTTTTCCGGCGATTTGATTGACACGGCTCTAACACAAAGATTAAACATAGAACGCGTCAAAGCAACTCAGCTTAAAAATGACAATGGTTTAAACTTCGTTAACGAGTATCCGGACTATTTAAAAGTCATGACCGAGATGTCGGAAAAATTAGTGGAAAATATTTATCAAAAAATTCTTTTCTATCGCGACCATTTTTACAAACCAAACCCCATTACGCATATCACTATGTCCGGCGGTTTGTCATCCATGACAAATCTGGATAAATTTTTGACTGATAAACTGCAAACCGAAACCCGTCCGGGCAATGTTTGGAAAAATCTTTTTAATGACAACCTTGGGGAGGACCGCAACTCGGGGTTATCGCTCGCCGCGGCAATAGGCCTGGCGATTCGCGCCGCCTCTTGGCCGATTGAAAAACAAAAATTATGATGAATTTAAATTTGAATTTTTTGCCGCAAAAAAATCGCCGTGATATTATCACTGTCTCTTGGCTGGGTTTGGCTTTAAATGTAATTCGTTCTACTGTTTTCGCGCTTATTATATTTGATGCATTTCTCGTTTTGCTTTGGTATGCGATTGATGAACAAAATGCCGTCCTCACCCGCCAATCAAACGAATCCGTCGGCAATAGTGCTTTCTACGGTCAAGAAATAGCTTATATCAACAAAAAAATCAGTGCCTTATCACAAGCCGGCAGCAGTTTTGGCATGCTCACACCCAGATTTTATACCATTATTGATAATCTACCAGCCGACATTAAATTAAGGAATTTAAATGTCGGTCTTGACCAATCCGCTTCCATGATGCTCGCCGGCACGGCTAAAACGCGCGACTCCATGATTGCTTACGCCGAAGAATTACAGAAAATCTCTTGGATTGAGTCTGTAGTTTTGCCAAAAAGTTTACTCTTGCAAAAAGAAAACATAGATTTTAATTTAGAGATTACATTAAAACCGATTTCTACCGATCTATGAAAATGTCACCATTAAAATCAATTATTGTCTTTACGGTAATACTCGCGACGGTCGTTGTCGCACTGATAGTCGGCGCCTTTATTGTTCAAAATAAAATTGTCGCCGGCAGTATGGCGGTAAACGAACAAATTGAACGGTTAAATAAAAAACGTCTTACCGCGGAAAATTTGCGCAGTAATTTAGCATTGGCGAAAGACGTCAAAACGCAGATTGCCAATTATGACAGCTTGCTTTTGCCTCAAAGCGCCGAATTGGAACTAATCACCGATTTGGAAAATATCGCCGCAAAAAATAAAGTAAATCAAAGAATCGACGCTTCAAATCTTGATAATTACACAAACGGAAAAATAGAAATCACCCTAAATGTCTCCGGCACTTATACTGATGTTCTAAAATACATTTCCAGTTTGGAACAATACAAATATTTAATCACCATTGAACGCATAGATTTCTCTCCCGGCGCCTCCAACCCGACTGACGGCAACTCTCAACCGCGCGCGTCTTCGCAGATAAAAATTTCCTTATATGCAAATCCTGAATAAATCAGCCAACCTAACGCGCCCGGCGCACACTTCGGCGCAAAGCCGAAAAAATTATTCTATCTGGTTGAGTGTACAATTCTCTTTAATTTTTATTATTGCCGTTGCACTGACTATTGAGGGTTTTCTTGTTTACCGAAATACGTTAAAACTTTTGAACAGTTCCAATCAGTACATGATGGACAAAGCCGGTATTGAAGCCTCCACTGAAATAAACCAAAACGGATTAAAACAAACCGAACTGATCATGGACAAAAAACAAAAACCACCGACTCCTCCGGAAAAACTCAGGAATATTTTTCAATTTGACTCTTACGCAATTATATATACCGGCGGTATTGTTGCCCCCGCCACCTCATCAACTACGGCCACAACTTCAATCTCGGAATAATATATTATGGACGAACCGGCCATTAACTCACACTGCTTTACCTTGGGAAATTTTCCTGAACTATCTTCGGCTGAAATTGTTTCTCTGCTAAAACTCACGGCGAATGATTATAATTATTCGCCTCCTTTTTTATTTGTGGACAAAAAAATTGATGATCCCGCCGCGCTTGCCGTTGCTCTTGGCGGCACTATCAAAATCGGCCGGGTAATCGGCCGTTGCCAAAACGAAGACGAGCTGGTGGAAATTATTTCCGATGAATTGTCGGAAATACAAACAAAAAAAATATTCGGTTTGAGCTATTATTCAGACGAGGAAAACGATGAGCGAGTTGATTTCGTGGAACAACTGGGCAAGGCCGTAAAAAAACATTTAACCGAAACAGGCGCCGGCGCGCGCTACGTATATAATCGCGAGGCTGTTTTATCTTCAGTTACGGTTACAAAAAATAATTTGACCAAAAAAGGCCGCGAGTTTATCATCATCAACAATAAAAATAATTATCTGGTAGTACTGACTCTGGCTGTCCAGCCGTTTGAGGACTGGGGCGCACGGGATTTTGGCCGTCCCGGACGCGACGATTTGAGCGGGATGTTGCCGCCAAAATTGGCGCGTATGATGTTAAATCTGGCCGGCTTATCACCCGAAAAGACAATTTTGGACCCCTTTTGCGGCTCCGGCACCATACTGTCCGAGGCCCTGGCCTGCGGATACCGCCATCTCATTGGCGCGGACATTTCCGAACGAGCCGTTAACGATACGGCCAAAAATATTGAATGGCTGCAAAATTGCAAACCGGAACTACACGCGGAAATACAAATTTTCGCCGCCGACGCCGCTGAAATAAACAAAAAAATTCCGTCAAAATCAGTGGATGGAATTATCGCTGAACCTTATTTGGGCAAACCGCTGAGAGGACACGAACCAAAAGAAATTTTAAATCAGCAGGCGGATGAATTGAAACAAATATATTTACGCGCCTTTGCCGAGTTTAAAAAAATATTAAAACCTAACGGTAAAATTATATTTATTATCCCGCGTTTTCGCACCGGAGATGAATGGGTAAAAATTAACTGTCTCAAAGAAATTGAGGCAATGGGTTTTACAGCCGAACCACTCTTTTCTTTTAAAGACAAAAAACTTTTCTCTCTTCTATATTGGAGAAACAATCAACATGTTGGCCGTGAAATTTGGAAATTTACTTTACAACCGTAGCGGCCGTAGCTGAAGAAGACGATGATAACGTCGTTAGTGTCCGAGCGGATACTGTGGTTAGAGGCTTCACTGTGATGGTGGAAGTCGCTATGTTGGTTGTACCGGTTGACGAAGCAGTTGTAGCATGGGTCGCGGAAGAACTTGTATCGGTTGACGCGCCAGATGCGTCAACCGCGTTAGTCGCGGATACAGTCGTAGTTGCGGCCGTATCTTGAGTAGTGGTTACAGTATTAGTATTCTGGGAACTATTTTTTTCTTCATTAATAGTTTCAACGTATAATTCTTGCGATTGCACTTCGGTTAAGCCCAGAGACTCGGCTGATTTCAGCTGATTAGTAATCTTCAAATCTGCTTCAATCGCGCGTATAATCCACGCTTGTTCAAGTAATTTCTTCGGAGATACCCTGACCCAATCCGCGAGCTTCGCGGTTTTTTTGGTTAAAGCTTCAATATCGGCCGCGGCCACAACTACATATTTACCTTCGCCGACAACGGCTTCTTGCCCGATAATCGCTTCACCGGTGGCCGGATTTAAAGCGCGAACCGTCACCTGATGTTCCGAACCAATGATGGTTGTAGCATCTTTCGCAAAACTAACACCAAACGCGGTACCGCGGACGGCAGCCACGGCATTTGATGTCTGTACTTCCCAAAACGATTCGGGTGTGGCCAACTTTATTATTTTTGACCACATATTCCCCGCCGCTAATTTGAGCCTAACGCTTAAAGTTTTATTTGTTTCGTTATACGAGCCAACGGAAATTACAACGCGCGTGTTTGAATCCAATCGTGCCACCGAACCGTCCGGAAAAACAATGTTGGCCAAACCAGTTTCATTGGTTTCAACTTGAGCTCCCTCGTTTAATTCATCACCGGTCAGTAAAGTTGTGCTTGGCGTATTGGTCGCGGTTAAATAAACTCCACCGGCAATAACTTGGATCCACGGTTTGCTAATTTGCGGTTCTTCAACTGTCGGCGTGGTCGTGACGGTTTCAGTCATTTGAACAGGCTGGGGCTGTTCAACAACTTTTTTGTTGCCACAACCTGTAAGCAGCATGGCGCCGGCGACAAACATCACAAATGCAATAATAACTCCAATGGTGCGTTTCATAAAAAAATTGATTATTATAATTACGCGTTAATGTGAAAATATATTACATCCCCGTCTTTAACAATATAATCTTTCCCTTCCAAACGCATCTTACCGGTTTCTTTTATTTTACTCCACCCGCCAAATTTTACAAAATCCTGCCAGTCAACCACATCGGCCTTAATAAATCCTTTTATAAAATCCGTATGAATCACTCCGGCCGCCTCGGGCGCTTTGGCTCCAATACGCACAGTCCAAGCGCGGGTTTCAGGCTCGCCACTGGTCAAAAATGTGGCTAAATTTAGCAGTTTATAGCTAGCTTTAATCAGTCTATCCAAACCTGTCTCAGCCAAGCCCACACTTATTAAGTATTCAGCGGCTTCTTCCGGGCTTAAATCCGCCAATTCAGCCTCCATCTTTGCGCAGATGGAAATTTGTCCGGTTAACTCATTGGTTAATTTAATTGCATCATCCTTGGCAATTTCATCAGTGTTCAAGACATAAAGCATGGGTTTCATTGTCAGCAGACACAATTCCTTCATCTCAACTTTTTCTTCATCCGAATAATCCAACTCGCGCGCCGAGCCGCCGTTTTCCAGATGTTTATAAACTCGTTCCAATAACTCAATGGATTTTTGAAAATCCTTGGCTGCCGCGCCTTTGGCATTTTTCTTGGTTGTGTCTAAACGCTTGCCCACGGTTTGTAAATCCGCCAGTGCGAGCTCCATATTAATTACCTCGGCGTCATCAATCGGACTGATTTTATTGTTCACGTGAATCACGTTGGGGTCGGAAAACCCGCGCACCACTTGCGCAATAGCGTCCACCTCGCGGATGTGCGATAAAAATTTATTGCCCAAACCCTCACCCTTGGATGCGCCTGCCACCAAACCGGCAATGTCCACAAATTCAATCACGGTCGGGACAATTTTTTGCGATTTTGATATCTCGGCTAATTTAGCCAAACGTTCATCGGGAACTTCAACCACACCGACGTTAGGGTCAATGGTACAAAAAGGGTAATTTTGAGCGTTGGCTTGTTTACTGCGGGTCAAAGCGTTAAACAATGTTGATTTTCCCACATTGGGCAGACCGACAATTCCAACAGAAAGGGACATAGGTGATTTATTATATAATAGTGGTGATATTATCGCTTAAAATACTAAATAATGCAAGATGTTTCTTGACAATTTATATATCTAATGTATAATATTGTGCATTATGGGCCTTTAGCTCAGCTGGCTAGAGCGCTTCCATGGCATGGAAGAGGTCAAGGGTTCAAATCCCTTAAGGTCCACCAAAAAAATCAGCCCGCTTGTTCGGACTGATTTTTTTACATCATAATTCAATTTTTGGCTCTACTGACTTGTCTGCAGAAGCCGGCGGTTTTGTCTCTAACACCGGAGGCACACTGGGCGCTGGAGGCTCAACCTTGCCCGCGAACATTGGCACATCAATCTTTACCACTTCGTTTTTCTCTTTAATCTTAATATCCGGACTGGTGGCTTTTTCATAGCCCGCCTTTTCAAAGGTCACATAATAATCGTTCGGACCAACCATAAAGGAATATCGTCCTTTGCCATCCGTGATTTCCGTGGCAATAAGTTTGTTGAACTGTTTACTAAAGAGACGAGCCACTACGTGATTAATCGGTTTCTTGTCTGACTTGTCATAAACAATACCCCAGTTCTTAGGCTTTTTTGGTATGGCCAAGCGTCGGAACATAATATAAAGCAAAACTTGGAAAACCAGGAATCCAATCGTCCAGGCATTTGGTAAGATAATAACTGCAAGCAAACCGGCGGCAATGGAAAGCGAGGCAATAAACTTTTGCGCCTCGCGCAACCACTTATCAATAATAATACGACGCGGGGTTTTATCTTTGACGCCAATCGGATCAAGCGGAATATTGGCTGTGATGGTGGCATATTTATCATCAACATGTAATGGTTCGCCGTGATACAGATCCAGATAACCGGTATCTTCTTTTAAGTCTTGCAAAATTTTTGTTGGGAAAGTAAAACCGTCTTTGGTCACCTCAATCCTATATAATCCGGGATCAATAAAGAATGAGTATCGTCCCTCGCCGTCAGTGACGCGAGATTGAACAATGCGTCCGGTCTTCGCATCCAGCAAGCGAACCACGGCCAGATCAACGGGAATTTTTGTGAGCGAATTGTATACCACGCCCCATTTTTTGCGTCGTCTATAGCCAAGCAAGAATATCGGTTGGAAGAATATATAGCGTAAATACGCGATGATATTTGAAAGTACAGCCGGAATTGTGGCAATGGCGGCTGCAGCCAAGGCAATAGGCGCCACCTGATTCTCAGCCGCTTTTTCCACCACCGGGTCATTGCGGCTTTCAATTATTTTTGACGTTTGCTCGCCGACCACATCGGCCACATAAGCGGCCTTTTCCGAGACCGGCACTGTTGTATCCAATAAGTCCATGGCCGCGACCAAATTTATTGAACGATTGATAATATGGTCTGTCACCTGAAAACCACTTGTCTGTATTCGACGATAACCATTGGCTTCAGCAATTAGGCGATAAGATCCGTTAGGCACCGTGAAGCCCCAAGTGCCATATTCATCAGAATTAGCATTGGCCACTGTCACGTAATTATTTCCGGAAAGTTGTTGTAATTGAATATACGCGCCGATAAGCGACGAGGTTCCACCATCAGCATCTTTGCCAATGACTTTACCACGGCTCGCGACCGAAACGCTAAACGGTACCACAGCTTGTTCGTCTGTGCCATATTGCACAGTCAGCGCCGCATGTGTCGTACCAACGGCGGATAAACCGGGCACGTCCACCGCGTACATTCTCAAACCATTGTCATAATATAAGCGATATGATTTTTCTCCGATGAGCAATTCCACGGACGAAACTTGTTCTTTTATCCCGCTAATATCGGCCGCAACAGTAAAGGGCGAGGCAGCTAACACATGTACGGTACGTGAGGAATCTGGCGTTGTCTCCACAGTTCTATTGGCTAAATAAAATTTCAAATTGGAAGCCGTGAAATATTGATCAACCACTTCCTCAATGACACCCGTCACTTCGGTGGAAGTGGTAATGGTCGGACAAATAAAATCCCCAAAGACGAATTCATTATTGTCATTCTCGCTGACACAACCCGTGTCGGCCATATCAATCAAACCGTCACTGTCATTATCAGCACCATCACTACACTGTGGCGTAGTACTGGCTGTGGTCGGACATTCGGCCGAAGTACCACCACCGGCTACTGGCGTGCCGGTCGCGCAAACAAAATCACCAGACAAAAGTTCATTATTATCGGTGACGTCGCTGCAACCGGTATCGCTCGGAAAATCAATCTCACCATCGCCATCATTGTCCATACCATCATTGCACTGAGCTGTAATAGCGCTGGCTGAACAACCGAGTGCGGCGCAAGTCAAATCATTAAACTCATAAGTGCGCGTCATGCTGTTGCCGGCTTTGTCTGATACATTTACCGTCACTTCAACTTTTAGTTCCGGAGTTAAATTATTTACCGGATCAATAATAATTGAATACCACTTATCATCCGTACCATGGGCGGTCTGGGAAATATTGGCATCCAGCGTAATTCCATTTTGAACTACTGTCGAGCTGAACGTGCTCATATTTAAACCCGAACCATCATCGCGCAAATCAAATATAATATTCTGTCCGACCGGATGATTTGGTTTGCCCGCGACCGGATTTAAATTGGACATATACGGCGGCGCCGTCTCACAATACCCATCAATCACGGTAAACGACGCTGACCCAACATCGGTCAAAATATTTACACTGGTCGGATAATCGGCAATTTTACTGGTGACATCATCAGTTGTATTTAAAATTCCCAAATTTAACGAGCCGTTCGCGCTGGGCGTAATAGAAATCGTAGCAAAATCCAAACCACCGCCTGTCACATTACCGCTATATCCATATAAACCCAAGTAGCCTGATGGCGTACCGGGCGGTGTGCCATAGGCGGAAAATGATCCGGCCCCGCTAATTCCATAAGCCCCGGTTCCCGTATGACTCACATAAATCTGCGCGCCGTTTGACGTAGCGCTACCGGTATCCATCTTAACATGGACAGTCGCCGCGCATCCTTTTATCAAAGTGCCGGAACTGGGTTCAAAATAAAAACCGGCGGCCAGCGCATTGGTATGAAGCAGACAAAATCCAAACGCGGTAAATAATATAAATAGCAGGAATTTTTTCATATAAATTATACGGCGTCGCCGCGCATGTTAAAGTTGGTCAACACAGCGCTGATGTCCAAGACATCAACCGCGCCGTCACGATTTAAATCAAAAATTTTTTGGCTGGAATTAAACTCTATGTCTTCTTTAGACACATCCAGAATATCCACAAAGTTATCTTTTAACCCAGTCCCCTGCACATCTCCGGTATAAAGATAAAATGTATTGGCTTGAGTAAAATCCAAAGTTGTATTTGAACCATTGACGATATTCACATTTATTATACGTTTAGCCAGATGCGCTTCGCCCTTCAGCATGGCGTCATAAGTCCCAACCGGAATTCCATTGCCGGAAATAGTGGTGGAACCGGTGGCGCCAAAAGATAAGTCCGTGGAATATGCCAACGCTTTGGTCGTGGAATCATACAGACGCAAAGTCGCGCCCATATCATAGTTCCCACCGGTCTTGGGCACGCGTTTTTCCGGTTTTGCCAATATTATTAAATTATTTTTGAACTCAGACGCGAGCGTGGAAAACATTCCGGTAGCCGTGCCGGGATTGCCATAAGTATCCAGACAGGAAATCAAAAAATAATAATCTGTGCCCATGAGTAAACCGGATAAATCAGCATAAAAAGACGAGCCCGAACCCGCTACTGTTGCCGAATGGCCATAAGCGGTTGACTCGCCATAATAAAAAGTACAATTCAAAATTGCATTGTCATCCACCGCGGTCCACGAAACAGTGCTGGTCGTAAAATTAACAGTTGAAGACACGTTGGAAATAACCGGCGGGTTGGTATCAGTAGGACCGCCACCCGGAGGTTCTTCCGGTTCTTCTTCAGTACTGGATGTCACGCGCAAAGACACGTCAATATCTTGACTGGCAGAATATAATAAATCTTTGGCCCGCGCCACAAAACACCCCCCAATTAAGATTGCGGTGACTAATAATATTTTTATTTTAAATTTTAAACTCATACTACATTTTTTTCTTTTGGTTTTTTGCAACCCCTACTATCGCGATAATTATGATAAGTATCAAAAAAATAGAGCATGGCGGAAAATACCAAACAGTTTTAGTCGCCACCGCTGTTTGACCGGTCAATCCGTATTTGATTTTGTATTGAAATTCATATGGCCCGGGCAAATTAAAATTTTTCACTTTAATTTCACCGCCATATTTACGCGCCGCGCCCGGAAGGAGCATGGCTTCACTTATCACTTTTTGATCCACTACAATATGACCGAGCCAATTTCGCGCGCTTATATTCACGTCTACCGGTACTGACGCCGCGCCATTATTAAGGATGGAAAATGTGAACGGCCATTTATTACCAACAATGGATCGCGGAACCGTTGTCTCCGTAATAATCAGCGACTCCTGCACCATGCCGGCGACCTGCAAAACCAAAACAGATATAATTTGCCCGCCCACCCCAATACTTTTTTCAGATTTGAGCGATGTTTGCTCCGCAGTCAGACCCAGGTAGTAAGACCCGGCTTTAGCGTCATTTGGCACGTTTATTTCAAAGACCACTTCTTTGGCTTGGCCGGGCGCCAACTCCACATATTTGTCTTTCGCCACCACCCAGCTCTCGGCGATATTCATCCCTGATCCATAAATGATTGCGCCATCAGCCGACTGTTTCGCCCCCAATACCTTCAAGGCGTATTTTCTCTTGGTATTACTTGAATTAACAATAGATACAATCGCCGTCTGATCGGCCGAACCGGGCGCTACGGAAATCTGCTGTTTGAGCGGCCCCACTTGAAAACCCGCCGAACACTCGGAAGTAAATAATACATTGATCAGCGCAGCGGCAAATATTGTTATTAATATTTTTTTCACATTATAAAACTAAATATTGGCCGCGGCGGCAAATGAAATTGATTGCGCGTAATCACCGACAGCAGTTGACGCGCTTTTTGATGCTTTAAAACCCAATTCAATATTACTCGCGTTAGTTTCTCCATCATAAGAAGCTATGATCGTTCCCGTAGCCACAGCCGTATCGCCAATTATTAAACTGTCCGAACCAAGGGCGGCATAACCATATTCTTCCTGACCGGCTGTCACCGCACCATCTGCTACGTCGGTGATAGACGACCCGGAGACTCCGGTGACGGAAAGCGAATAACCGGTGGAACTGTCAGTCCCAATAGTAATTGTGGTTGAAGCAATATTTACACTTGAAGTGCTTAACGTACCAAGGTCTAATGATTCATCGCTAATATCAAACGACAAATAACCGCGTTCCATATATTGATAACCGGCGCGGATTTCATAAATACTTGAAGAAGAATAGCCTGATGACAATTCGCCGGAAGTGTCCTGCAAAATAAACGACCCTGCCGCCTGATAACCACCGCCGTTTTGCACACTATCGGCATAAATCTGATAATTAGCCGACGACATTTCCGAAGCAACCGGATGTGGCATTCCGATTAAAATCAAACCGATCGCAATAAACGCCACCATTGACTTCATACGTAAATTCATTCTTATTATTCAGCAACTGTTCCGCCGCCAACCAATGTTCTAATCTTTGCCACAATGTCTTTATTATCGGGATTCAACTCTTTAACTTTATAATAATATTGTAAAGCTTGTGTTTTGTCCCCTTTGGCTTCATACAACAAACCCAAACTATAAAGCGCGTTTGAATATCCTGGTTGTAATCTTATCGCCTCTTTCCAAAGAGATTCAGCATCATCACGGTCTTTGTCTTTATTACGATTATACAGAATACGTCCAAAATCGTAGAGAATGGATGCCTCGGATGACCCGCCATTATTTAAGGCCTTCTTGTAAGCGTCAACCGCCTCATCCATTTTACTTTGTTGTTCGTATGTCCCGGCCAGAGCCACATACGCATCCAGATAATCGGCTTTTAACTCAGTCGCCTCTTTATAACTCTTTACCGCGTTATCATAATCTTTTGACAAATAATAATTGTTACCGAGACGCAAAGCGAGCAATGGATTGGTCGGTTCCAAATCTTTGGCCGTTTGCCATGACTTGAGCGCCCAAGTTCGCGCCTCGGGCACAAGCACGGCCGCGTTCTCATACATCACCGCCAGGTTCTCCCAAATTGCCACTGACTTTGGTGATAAATCCGTGGCTGTCCTAGCTTCGTTCACGGCCAATGCCACATTTGAACTTACGTTTTGCAAATCAGCTGAACTGGTACTATTCACCAATTTTACCGCTTGCGCCAAATACACTTGGGCTAAAGCTGAATGATACAAATCAGAACCATTGCGCAAAGACAGCGCATTTTGCAAATCCGCCTGTGCCTTGTCATAATCCGTTTCCACGGTCGCTTTGGCGTAATTCACTTCCGCCATATACAATCTGGCACCCCACACACCAACCATGATCAAACCGGCGAGCACAACAATCATTATAAAAGAAAAGGTTAAACTATATTGTGGTGTATCTTCCATTTCCCATTGTTTCAATTTTACCACCTCGGAATTGGCAAACGACAAACCAGAAATAACCAAACCGAGAAGCATCCACCACAACCACCACAACACCGGACCAAAAAATATTATGGACATTGAGCCGGTGAGCACAAGCCACGCCGCCGCTGATGCAAAAATATCAATGCGAATATCCGAGTCATCAGAAATATCAGCATTACGCTGAGATAATTGTGACACTCTTTTGAACCATACATTAAAGACATGCCCAACCGCGTACAAAACGACAAATAAAATTACCAAGACAAACAAAACCCCGCTTTCAGACATCAAGGCAAAAAATGTTGAGTAGGGCTGACTAAATCTAAGCGACCACACCCATGAATCAGTATTAAATTCCACGGCGCGATATTTGGAAAAATCCACATTAAATGTGCCGGGACCGCTACCGATAATAAAGTCCTTTGCGCCGCTCGTAATTGTCTTCAGCCCGATTGTCCACGAAGGCGATGAGCCCAAAGAAATTTCCGCCGGCACCGATGTCTGCATGGCACGCGGTGTTCCGAAAGCAATAAATACCACGGTCAAAACCAGCATGGCAAAAAGCGCCGAGACCCATCCTAGCCGGACTTCTTTCATAAAACTGACGCCAATCAACAAAAGAATGATCAACCCGGCTATTACCACCCACCAGAGCACGCTAAAACTTAATAAAATTAAACTAACAAAAGATAAAACCGTAACGGAAAAATACACTAATGTTTTTACTAGTGACAAATTACGCTTCAACATATTGCCGGCCGCGAGAATAAATACGACTGCCATCCATAAACCAAACGGCGTGTTTAACTTATCCACGGTATTCAAGGCGCCGGGAAACATTAAGCCAATCAAATCAAAATTAAAAATTGCCTTGATCGCAAATATAAGCGACGTAAATCCGCCCACATAAATTATCACCTCTATCATTTTGTTCCAACGAGACCGCGAGTTGATGATATTTACAATCAAAAAATAAAATACCGCCAAAAAAATCAAATAGGTATAATTAAAGATAAAATATTCGTTTCGCCCCAAAAATGAATCATAGCGATTAGCGGAAAAAATTGAGGAAAACAAGGCGACCAGCAAAAGCCCCAATATTGGCAAATCCATGATTGAACGCCGGAACGACAATGACTTGGAAATAACCATCTTGGCCACAAATAATATCACATTAACCAAGAGCAGGCATATAAACACATACTGTTTTGGTATGATATAGAAATTCGCCAAATTTTTGTCCATGAAAAGCGGAATCACCACTGCATTCACCAAAAGAAAAACATAGGACAATGTGTCCAGCACCTTCAACAATTTTTGGTTTGCCAACATAATTATGAATTAATTAATAATTATTTATATAGATTTCACGCATTTATTTATTGAATGCGTCTTTACATAATTATATCATATATATAGACCTATGTTAACTGTGCATAAGATAATTTTCGCGTAGCATCGTTTACCTCGCAACAACAGTAAATATATTTTCTCCGGCAGTCGGTTGCGCACGCGGCACACAAGATTGATAAAATTTATTTATCGCCGTTAATGTTTTATCAACACACCTGACTACCTTCAGTTTGTATACACTAGTGTATACAAACATCCACTTTATGAGCAGGTTATGCACAGACTTATCCACAATGCTTTGCGTTGTGTAGGTGGGTTCGATTCCTTGTTTTATATATAATAAAAAGCGCATAAATGCGCTTTTTATTATGTGGACCTGGGGGGAATTCCGCATCGTCTCGTCCGCCCTAGGCGGACTCGACTCTTTGTCCTGGGCAGCGGCGGACTTCCACCGGAAGTCCGCCGACACTCGTCAGCTCGTTTTTGCTTCCGCAAAAACTTCGCGCCTCGTTCCTGCCCGTTCGATTCCTTGTTTTATATATAATAAAAAGCGCATAAATGCGCTTTTTATTATGTGGACCTGGGGGGAATCGAACCCCCGCCTCAGCAATGCGAATGCCGCATAATACCACTTTACTACAGGCCCTGATGTTGTTTTGCTGGATTATATCACAATAAAAAAATAAATCAAGACTTCATCTGTTCCCCGCCTGCCATCGCCTGTGCCCCCAGTATGAATCGAACACACATCCACCCCTTAGGACGGGGTTGTTCTATCCATTGAACTATGGGGGCTCAGGCAAGGGCGGGCAGGTATCCGCACCGACGCCTATTCGGGGTCGGTGCCCCGACTTTACGTCGGGGTTGAACTACGGGGACGACTATACTTTATTTATTGTGGCTAGGGGTTGTTCCACACCAGACATGCCTTTCGCGTATCCGAGGCGGGCAGGTCGAAGTTAGACTTCGTGGCCTTTACGTTTGTATACACTAGTGTATACAAACAGACTGATTGTAGCAAAATCCTTACTCATGTGAAACAATCATACCAAACTTTGAAACAAAAATCAAGTAATACAGTTTTCGCCGAAATTAGCCAAATTCCTAATGTTCCACATGAAACAACGCGTATTCGTGAAAATTGTGGAAAAACCATGCCTGAATTCTGCATATAAATCATGCCTATCAGCACGTATTATTGACTAACCAAAATATCTTAACCCCCTATAAATGTACCAGTTTGTATACACTAGTGTATACAAACTCATGCGCATTACTAAGAATTAATCGCGCCCAAGCAACAAATGACAGCCTAGAGATCTGTATTTGTTCCACGTGGAACAAATAGCAACCCTAGATGACAACATGACTAATAAGTGGTACAATTACAAAAATGACGACTATTACCTCATATGATATTAATAATAGCGCTAATCGTGATTGCCCTAACCGCGATCATCATATATACTAGTATCAAAGATAAAATATAATCTATGAATACCTTTTCAATTCTCGCGTTCTCCGCATTAATTGTCATAACTGCCGCCTTGGTGACAATCATCGTCCGTCTGACCAAAAAACAGGCCACTCCAACCGACCAAGGCCCCTATCTTTTGATACAAAACCAGATTCAGGAACTGGCCCGGCTGGTAGACTCCAAAATTTCCGAGACAAACAAAGCCATGAACGACACGCAATCCTCTTTACACAAAACGATTCAAACCCAATTTGGCCAAAATATCAAAGTCATCACCGATATCACCGAGCGTTTAACTAAACTGGATGAAACAAATAAACAAATTATTGGTTTTGCCGATCAACTGCAAAGTTTGGAAGATGTTTTGCAAAATCCCAAACAACGAGGTATTCTCGGCGAATACTTTTTGGAAAACGTCTTGAAAAATGTTTTACCGCCCGGCAGTTTCCAGATGCAATATAAATTTCCCGATGGCGATATTGTGGACGCGGTGGTGTTTGTAAAAGACAAACTCATACCAATTGACTCCAAGTTTAGCTTGGAAAACTATAATAAAATCGTGGCAGAAAAGGATCCCGAACGCCGGACTGAGCTGGAAAAACTTTTTAAAAATGATTTGAAAAACCGTATTGATGAAACAAGCAAATACATCAAACCTAAAGAGGGGACTATGGATTTCGCGTTTATGTTTATCCCGGCCGAAGGAATATATTATGATTTACTGATCAACCAGGTCGGGGCAATGAAAATCAACACTCATGATTTGATTGAATACGCTTTTAAGGAAAAACGCGTGATTATTGTCTCGCCAACATCTTTTCTCGCTTATTTGCAAACCGTCATGCAAGGGTTGCGCGCTTTACAAATTGAAGAAACAGCCAAAGAAATCCGCCAGAGGGTGGAGGATTTGGGCAAGCATTTGCTGGCTTATGATGAATATTTAAAAAAATTAGGCAATAATTTGTCCACAACCGTAAACGCCTATAATATTTCTTATAAAGAATTTAATAAGATTGATAAGGATGTGATAAAAATCGCCGGCGGTGAAAAAATCATTGAGCCGTTGGTGTTGGATAAACCGAGAATTGATGAGTAAGCATTGACAAAAATGAAAATTTGGTGTATAATCCAAACAAATTCGTTCATTCATCGCGCCTCGGCGAAATCTGAGGCAAGGAGGAAATCATGGCAAAACAACACTGGAATAATCGTCCGTCAGTCGTGCTGTGGTGGAACGGCAATGAATATATTCCCTGTCAAGTTATCTCGACATCCAAAGGTACTATTCGCATTCGTATCGCCGAGGGAAATTTTGTCGGACGCACAATCGAGATCGCAAATTCCTCATTGAATCCTGCAAATATGGTTTTGATGTGATGAAACAGCTCTTTCTTTCCGCAAAACCCCGCCACGTGGCTCCGTTCTCGGAGTCTTCTTTTTTACTTAGTGAGGGGTTTGACAAAAAATCATTTTTGCGTTATCATTACAACGCTCTCATTTAGAAATCAAATTTATATTTATGCCAAATAAGCAAAATGCTAAAAAGGCTTTGCGACAAAACGCCAAGCGACGCGCTCGCAACATGGTGCGCAAAGACGCTTTCCGTGATGCTATCAGAAACGCAAACAAGGCGACAAGTAAAGAAGAAGCTCTGAAAATCGCCCGCGCGGCGCAAAAGGCCTTGGACAAAGCATCCAAAACTCGAGCCATCCGAAAAAAAACCGCTGCTCGCAAATTGTCCCGCTTGATGAAGAAGGTCAACGCGAAATAATAAATTAAAACATCAGCCCCGGGCTGATGTTTTTTTATTACGCGCAGCTCGAATCTATTTTTTCTTGGCCGCCATGTCCATGTCCCAAATCATTTTTTGTGTTTTATATACCACCAAACACAGGCCGACAAATGAAAAAGCCAAAATAAACGGCAGGACCCGGCCCATATAGGTCTTGCCAAAATATATTATCAATGTGTTGATGATAATAAACAACAAGCGAATTTCCGTCGGGCCGATATACAAGAAAAATTGCTTAAATTTATTAGTGACCGCGAAATCCAAATATGAATTCACCATGAACGCACCGAGTATGGCCATTACGAAAAAAATTGTGTAATCATAACGATCGGGCATAATCAAGGCATAACCAATTAGAACCGAAAACAAGAACATATAATCCAAAAAGTGGTCCATGTAATAGCCCCACTTAATCGTTCCCGTATCACGATAACGACCCAAAGCGCCGTCCAGCAAATCCGTGACATACTGCAAAAAAATTGCCAATGAAACCAACCACAACCAATGGACATTGGACTTCGCCATGTAACTGGCTCCAACTATTATTAGACACCATGGAATTGTCATTAAGGTCAAATGATAGCCTTCCAGCCATAAAGGGATCTTCGGCACGACATAATCGCGAAATTTCACATCCCAGGCATAAAAAATAGACGTTCCGAATTTTTTATCACCGGCGAACGAAGTGTTGTCGTCTTTTTCTGGCATATTTTATAAAACAATATTTAATCCTATAATTTTCCCACAAACAAATCAACGAGGAAATCATGTTTGGCCACGCCGGTTTTCACGCCGACATCAATATTTAGAAGTTCATCGTAAATACGTCGTAAATCTGGCAAACTAAAACGACGGACTTGGGCCAAAGATTTTTTGGCCACGAATGGATGAATACCGAGGGCTTTGGCAATCTGGTCGCTGGTTAAGTTATCTTCACGCTCCCACAAATCCCGCATCTGCACGAGAATCTTAAACTGCCGGAGCATCATAGCAAAAATATAGCCGTCGTCTTGCCCGAGTTTTCGTTCATCGGTCAAAAGTTTGTAAGCCAGCTTTTTATTGTCCGCGGCAATGGCATCAATTAAATTAAAAATATTATCTTCAAGTTTTTCCTCGGCAAACAACGCCACGTCGGCCGAAAGAATTTCGCCGCCTTTTTTGTAGGCGATCAATTGATCAATGACAGAATTAACAAGCCACATGTCTTTGCCAATATCATCGGCAATTTTTTGCGCCGCCATTCTATCTATGGACGCGCCGCGCGCCGTGACTTCTTTGACAATCCAATTTACCAGTTCATTGCGGTCCATGGCTGGAAACTCATAAGCGTATTTTTGTTTTTTCAAAATCTCGGCGAGTTTCTTGGCTTCATTGGTTTTACCGATTGCTTCAGCTTGCCAGATAATCGCTACATTGGCCTCAGGCAATTTGTTTTCATTAATTATCTCGGATAATTTATCCAAAAAATCTTTATTGCTGGAAGATAGGGGATTTTTCAAAACAATCATTCGCTTTTCGGCGAGAAACGGCAAAGCCAAAAGCTCGCCGACCATTTTATTCGGTTCGTCTTTTTGCGCGTCAAACGAGAGGGTGTTGAAGCCCTGCGGGTCGCGCTTAGCCTTGAATTCATTGACGCTTTGGCGCAAAAAGTTGTGGCTGCGCCAATCGTCTTCACCGTAAATATATAGAAGCATAACGGTATCATCATACAATGTTAGAGGCGGGTTGGCAAATTATAGTGATACTTTTGCCTTTTTAGTTGTTAACTTGTTGACAACTTTTTACCCATTATCAAAAACAAAAGTTGTCAACTGAATGACAATTAAATAGACGACTTACCCGATAACACCGGCCTATTTCACCTCGCCCCAATTATCCGCCGCGTTCACCTCGGCCACGACCGGCACGCGCAATTTAACCACGTTTTCCATGGCTTCTTTTATTATTTTGGAAACGTCATCAATCAAATTTTCTTTCACTTCAAAAATCAACTCGTCATGAACCTGCAACAACATCCTCGCGTCTTCAGACGAATATTTATTTAGTGCGCTGTTCACCGCCACCATCGCCATTTTCATGAGGTCGGCAGCCGTGCCTTGCACCGGATGGTTGATGGCCATGCGCTCGGCGCCGGAACGGATCTGATAATTACTCACATTAATTTCCGGAATATAACGCCGGCGTCCAAAAAGAGTTTCCACATAACCGGACTGGCGCGCGAACTCCAGCGTGGAATCTAAATATTTTTTCACCCCGCTGAATTGTTCAAAATATTTATCAATAAATTGTTTGGCTTCGTATTGAGTCAAGTCCACTCGCGCGCTGAGCCCGTACGAGCCCATACCATAAAGCACGCCAAAGTTTACCTGCTTGGCGGCGCTGCGCATTTCCTTGGTGACCTCGTCCAACGGGACGTTGTTCACAATCGCGGCCGTGGCTCTATGAATATCCTCGCCCTTCTCAAAAATCTCAATCATTTTTTTGTCTTCGGCGAGCGAGGCGACAATGCGAAGTTCAATCTGTGAATAATCAGCGCTGATTAATTTATTACCGGATTCAGCGATAAAACATTTACGAATTTCATTGCCCAATTCCCCGCGGATGGGAATGTTTTGCAAATTCGGGTCCGAGCTGGACAGGCGTCCGGTGGCGGTAATGGCTTGGTTGTAAGTGGTGTGCACGCGCCCGGTTTTGGGATTTACTAATTTTGGCAACACGTCCACATAAGTATTTTGCAATTTGGTCAGCTCGCGCCATTTTTCTATTTCATCAATAATCGGATGAAGTCCGCGCATTTTTTCCAATTCGGCTTGCGCCGTGGACAAACCGGTTTTGCCTTTTTTGATGCCAAGCGCGGGAATGTCCATTTTTTCAAACAACACTTCGCGTAACTGGTTAGGCGAACCAATGTTGAATTCTCCGCCGGCATGCTCGTAAATCTTCTCCGTAATTTGCTTAACTTCGCACATCAGATGTTCGGACAAACGCTGTAATTCTTTCAAATCAATTTTCACGCCGTTTAACTCCATCCGGGCAAGTATCAAAGCCACTGGGATTTCCAATTTGACAAGCAAGTCTAAATTGTTGGCCGTGGATAATTCATTTTCTAAAATTAATTTTACCGAGGAAATCCGGCACCAATCTTCGGCCTCGGCGCGTTTATCAATGCCGAACAAACCGGCCTGACCGGCGCCGACTTTTCTTTCCGAACCCAAATATTTCAAAGCCAAACTATTTTCGTCATGCGCCCGCGTGCCCGGGTTCAACAAGTACGAAGCGAGCATCAAATCAAAAAGTTTGCATTTGACGTTCACGTTGCGCAAAAATAATATTTTTACGAATTTCTTTATATCATGAACACATACTTCAATTGACTCGTCAGAAAAAATTTCCGTCAAATTATCAAATAAATTTTCCGGAATAAAATACGCGTTATTATCAATTGCCGCGACAAAACCTTCTGGTTTGAAACTATAAACATCGGCATTAACGCCAATGACTTTGAACGCCACCGAACCAATATCTTTTATTTTTTTAATCAAATCTTTGGCGCCGGCCTTGTCCGCAATTTCATAATACTCAATATTCTTGGCGGTAATTTTTTTGTTAGTCTTTTTTTCCATTTTCGGCATTTCAGATTCCTCGCCCGGCAAACGACGCACCAATGAATAAAATTCCAACTCACGAAAAATATTAATAACTTTTTCCCGGTCAAAATCCTTGGCTCGGCATTGTTCCAAATTAAAATCCACATCCGGCACGTCCTGATCAATCGTCGCCAAATCATAACTCATTCGCGCGCTGGCCTCGCCATCAACCAATTTTTTTATCACGCCGGGTTTAATTTTTTCTTCAATTCCCGCTATTTTTATTTGTTTATATATTTCTTCCAGATTACCAAACTTCTGCAAAAGATCCACTGCGGTTTTTTCACCAATGCCGGGCACGCCCGGAATATTGTCTGACGCATCGCCGCGCAAAGCTTTATAATCTATCATTTGGTCGGGTGAAAAACCAAAAGTGTTTTTTACTTCTTTCGCGTCATACACCACGGTGTCGCTCATGCCTTTGCGCAAAGTAAAAACTTTTGTATTTCCACCCACAAGCTGCAGAGTGTCTTTGTCGCCGGTGACGATCATGATTTCCAAATCAGAATTATTTTTGTTTTTCTTTACCACGGTGCCGATGACATCATCAGCCTCATAACCGGATTTTTCGTAAATCGGGATATTAAACGCCTGCACTAAATCATGCACCAGAGGAATCTGATCATATAATTCTTGGTCGGCTTTAACGCGGGTGGCTTTGTATTTATCAAATTTTTCGTGGCGGAAAGTCGGGCCCTTCACATCAAAAGTCACCGCGATATATTCAGGTTTCAAATCATGCCAAGCCTTGAGAAGCATGGAAGCAAAGCCGTAAACCGCATTGACCATACGCCCATCTTTGGTGGTCATCGGAGGTAGGGCGTGGTAGGCCCTGTGTATTATTGCATTACCGTCAATAATAATTAATCTTTTCATATCAAATTAAGCCACTTGCCCCGTAGCGGTCGCGGAGCGACCTGCTACTGGGGTCTATAATGATAAGTCTTTTCATACCCCGTAGAAGAATTTTGAATTAATCATATTTCGTTAATAAACAGGGTCGCTCTTTATTTGCTAGCAATCCCAATTAATCCCGTGGCCGATAAATTGATTTTGCCCTATGGGCAAAATCGTTCAAAATTTCTCTACGGGGCATATTTACATCCATTTTACGCTATTCTACGTCCGCTGGCAAACCTTGACGATATCGGCATATCGTGATAATATATGTTTCCACTACGAACAGGAGGAAACGATGTTATACATAAAAGAAGAATCATATTTTCGCCTTTTTTTATGTGGTCTCGGCACTTACTTCGCCGTAACCGTCGGGGGAGCTTGCCTCGGCCTGCTCATTTCAAAGATCTTCGGCCTCACCCTGCCTTTTTAACTCACCGGCTCAAAACCCGCAGATGTCCGTCGCGAACTCGCCTCGGACTTTTTTATTTAAAAAAAATAACCCCAACAAATCTGGGATTATTTTTGAGGTACCGGTGGGAATTGCACCCACGCATAGAGGTTTTGCAGACCTCTGCCTTACTGCTTGGCTACGGTACCAAAATAAATTGTGTTTAATACTTAATACGTTGTGGAGTTTTGTCTCCCTGCGGGAGACCTTACTGCCCCGCCCAAGGCGGGCGCGCCTAGGGCGCGTTGGCCACGGTACCAAATTTCGTGTTAAAAATATAACACGAAAATGATTTTATTTCAAGACGCCTACTTTACGTATTTGAGTGGGTTAACCCGAGCGCCGTTTACTCTCACTTCAAAATGTAAATGAATACCGGTGACGCCGCGCACATTTCCCGTGTTACCCATAAGACCGATTGTCTGCCCGGCTTTAACATAATCACCGACACTCACTAATAATTTATTGTTGTGACCATATAACGTGATCACGCCATTGCCATGGTCAATTATAATAACACAGCCATAACCACTATTCCAACCACACTGGGATTTAGTGACAGTGCCGGCTCGGGCGGCGTAGTTCGGCGTATTTAATTTGCTGGCCAAATCCAAACCTAAATGACGCCAACTATAATACTGGGTGATGGTCCTGGCCGCGCTCGGCCAAACATAACCGGACACCGAAGCGGATTGACCGGATGATGCCGGCACAGTACCGGTATATTTTCCTTGTGAGGTTGTGTAAGTTGATTTTGGACGAACCGCCACTTGCACAGCAGTGCCATTTGGAATCATGATTCTTTTACCAATAACCAGATCAGTGCCGTCTTCGCTCAGTCCATTGAAAATAACTATGTCCTCGGCTTTTGCGCCATAGGTGGAAGCAATTTTTTTCAAAGTGTCGCCTTTCTTGATTGTGTGCATCACACCCGTGGTCGGCGGTATGTGCAATTTATCTCCCGGACGAAGCAAGGTTGTATAACTAATGCCGTTTTCCCACATTAGCGTGGAAATGCTCACGCCATAACGATAAGCAATACTGGAAAGAGAGTCTCCGGGCTGTATTGTATAGTCCATCACTTCCTTGCGGCTGACGTTAACGATGGCAGCCCCGCTCATAATTACTGGTTTACCAACAGCTCCGGACAAAGCAAAAGTCCCCAACTCTATATTCAAATTATTTTCTTCGGTGACCGCGCCAAGTGTAGGCTCGCTTTGAACCACTCCGCTTTTCCAAGCGGGCGCTTCGGTGGTCTGGGCGGTAGTTGCCTCGGCGGAAATTTCTTCGTAATCATAGCTTTCACCCGGACCAAATAATTTGTAAGCCATGGTCTTTTGACCGGGATGAACACCTAATTCCTGAGATAGTATCTTGGTTTGAGGCAAGGCTGAGACAAATAAAACGACTAAAAGTATAATTTGCAAATTACTTCTTTTTAACCACCAAATTTTGTCAGTTCCCAGGCCTATCTTTTTTAGAAAATATTCCAACTTATAATTCCAAAACGCAAAAAAACGCCAAATAAAAACGAAAAATTTGGCTATGTGCAGGTAAATATTCTTTCCAGACCACCAAAGGAATTTTTTTATTCCCACCAAGAGATACAGAATTTTCAACAGCAGTTTGTATTTCATAACTTGACTTTTGGTGCCATAATAGCATATTATATTTATCGCATAAAAGCAAGATGAGAGAGATTGCTATATTATTAATTAATTTAACCATTCTCTATGACACAAAGTGTCATCATAGTGGCTCTGGGGGCGATTCTGCCCGCCCTGATCGCCGTAGCATACGGCATTGTCTTGATCCGTTGGATCAACAAGCAGCCGGCCGGCGATGATCGCATGCAAGCGATCGCCCGCGCCATCCAAGATGGCGCCAAAGCCTACTTGGGCCGACAATACAAAACCATCGCCATTGTCGCGGCCGTAATGTTCATAGTCATTGGCCTCGTAACAGATTGGATTACCGGTTTTGGCTTTTTGGTCGGTGCTTTTCTATCCGGCGCGACCGGTATTATTGGCATGAACATTTCTGTCCGCGCCAATGTACGCACGGCTGAAGCGGCTAAAAAGGGTTTTAAACAAGCTATGAACATGGCGGTGCGCGGCGGTTCCATCACCGGTTTGCTGGTGGCCGGTCTGGCTTTGCTTGGTGTCTCCGGATTTTATCTTTTAACCAATGATATTAGCGCCTTGATCGGTCTCGGATTTGGCGCTTCTCTTATTTCTATTTTTGCTCGTATCGGCGGAGGTATCTTTACCAAAGCAGCTGATGTTGGCGCCGACTTGGTCGGTAAAGTGGAAAAAGGAATTCCTGAAGATGACCCGCGCAACCCGGCTGTTATTGCCGATAACGTTGGCGATAATGTCGGCGATTGCGCCGGCATGGCCGCGGATTTGTTTGAAACATACGCTGTCACTGTCGTGGCCGCCATGGTACTCGCATCATTACTTTTCCCGGGCAACAATAAAATTTTAGTTCTCCCGCTTTTACTCGGCGGTGTTTCTATTATTGCTTCCATCCTCGGAACATTCTTTATCCGCGTGGGTGAAGATAAAAAAGTGATGAAAGCGCTCTACAAGGGTTTGATTGCATCTGGAATTTTTGCTCTTATCGGTTTTTATCCCCTGACAAAATGGTTGGCAATCGGGTTGGATGGAATAACCTCCCTGCATCTTTATTTTACAGCAATTATCGGTTTAATTTTGACTGGTGTGATGGTGTTTGTCACCGAATATTACACTTCACAAAATTATAAACCAGTGCAAGATATTGCCAAAGCTTCCACCACCGGCCACGGCACAAATATAATTTCCGGTTTAGCTGTCTCTATGAAAGCCACGGCACTGCCCGTGCTCGCGATTGTGGCTGCCATCCTTCTTTCTTATTGGCTCGCTGGAATTTTTGGCGTGGCCATTGCCGCTGTCGCCATGTTGTCGCTGACTGGTATCATTGTTACTATTGATGCTTATGGTCCAATCACGGATAATGCCGGCGGTATTGCCGAAATGGCAAATCTGCCAAAAGAAGTCCGAGATATTACCGATCCGTTAGATGCAGTCGGCAACACAACCAAGGCTGTGACCAAAGGTTATGCGATTGCTTCAGCCGGACTCGCCGCGCTCGTCTTGTTCGCTGACTTCACTCACAAACTTCCGGAATCAACTGTATTTTTAATTAATGACCCGAAAGTTCTCGCCGGTTTATTCATCGGTGGTTTGCTCCCGTATTTGTTTGGCGCCATGCTTATGGAATCTGTGGGCAAGGTCGCGGGCAAAGTGGTAGAGGAAGTCCGCAGACAATTCAAAGAAATTGTCGGCATCATGGAAGGAACTAATAAACCTGACTACGGCAAAGCAGTGGATATTGTCACCAAAGGCGCCATCGGACAAATGATTTTACCGGCTTTAATTCCGGTTATCGTTCCGATCTTAGTTGGATTCATCTTGGGTGTAGAGGCCTTGGGCGGTATGCTTGTCGGCACGATTATCACCGGCTTATTTGTAGCCATCTCCATGACTACAGGTGGCGGCGCTTGGGACAATGCCAAAAAATTCATTGAAGAAGGCAACCACGGTGGCAAGGGCTCATTTGCCCATCAAGCCGCGGTGACTGGTGATACGGTTGGTGATCCCTACAAGGACACTGCCGGTCCGGCCATTAATCCGATGATTAAAGTGGCGAACATTGTGGCACTGTTGATTGTGGGGTTGTTGATAAAATAAACAATATTACACAAAAAAACCCGGCCATCTTGGTCGGGTTTTTTTGATACCTGCCTGAAATTGACATGATTCCCGAATTGTATTATAGTATGACGATGCTCTTTTGAGGGCTAAAGAAAGGAGGGCGCAATGGCGAAACAACAGCATAACGTCTATCATATTATTCGCGACCTGCAAAATGAATTGGATAGTCTGCTCGATACCATCATGGAAATGCTCGGAAGGGAGACTCTGGAAGACGGCAAGCCATACAAAAATCCAGGAGCCGACCTCGCGATCATCTCGGAGACGTTGCGTGGAATGGTCGGGGTTTTGCACGGATTCAATGACGACAGCCAACGGAGGAAAGCCCTCGTCAGTGCCGCGGCCGCGCGCCCGACAATACCGCCCGATACAACCATCCCGCCACCGGCACAGCCTGGTGCAAAAACGATCGTAGAAGTTGGCGGACAGGCAAGTCGCGGCGACGAGACTCAAGTGATACGTGGACGTGGCGACACGCCACCGGCTCATCAAGCGCCGCGGGAGAGACGCCAAACTGGTCTGCGCGACCCCGTCGTATCCAAACACGCCGGTGTCTATGGTGTGCAAACACTCCAAGAGTTGCTCCACAAGTAAACCCTCGCCCCAGCCTTCGCAGGCTGGGGCTCATCATTTATTGACACTTTTCTCGTTTTCCATTAAACTTCCCATACAAAAAATATTTACTAACAATTACCTTATGTCACACGAACTCAAAAAACTGGATAAGTCACAAGTTGAATTAACCATTACCGTGGCCCCGGCTGATTATCAGCACGCCTTGGAACACGCAGCCAAACATTTATCCGAAGTCGCTGCCATCAAGGGTTTCCGCCCGGGCACGGCGCCTTATGATATTGTGAAACAACAAGTCGGCGAGCAACGAATCCTGGAAACCGCGCTGGAAGAAATCGTGCGTGAGAATTATTACAAAGCCGTGGACGCGGAAAAATTGGAAACCGTGGGCATGCCCCTCGTCTCCATGGAAAAGGTGGCCATGGGTAATGATATTATTTTCAAAGCCACAGTTGCCCTGATGCCAGAAATTAAATTAGCTGATTTCAAAAAAATTAAAGTGGAAGTTAAATCCACCGAAGTTGGCGACAAAGAACTTGATACGGCCATGAATGATTTGCGCAAAATGCGTTTGAAAGAAGCGGCCAAAAAAGAACCGGCGACCAAAGATGACAAGGTGGTCGTGGACATGAATATGTTTATTGATAAAGTAGCGGTAGAGGGCGGTTGGGCCAAAGACCACCAAGTATATTTATCCGAAGGACATTATATCCCGGGCTTTGCCGAGCAACTGGTCGGTTTGAAAAAAGATGATGACAAAAAATTCAATCTTAAATTTCCGGCCGAACATTACCAGAAACAATTAGCCGGCAAAGATGTGGATTTTGAAGTCAAAGTGAAAGAAGTATATTCGTTGGAATTGCCGGAACTAAACGATGACTTTGCCAAAGGCTTGGGACAAAAAGATATTGCCACTTTGAAAAATCTGCTCAAAGATAATTTGACGCACGAGGCCGAACACAAAGAAGCGCAACGCCAAGAGGCCGAGATTTTGGAAAAAATTGTGGAAGCGAGTAAATTCAGTGACATCCCGGATGTGCTTATCAAATCCGAAAAACAAAAAATGTTTAACGAACTCAAACATGATTTGGAACATCGCGGAATTGAAATTGAGCAGTATTTGAATGACATCAAAAAAACCGAAGACCAAATTTATAAGGACTTTGAAGATGGCGCAATGAAACGCGTGAAGGCGGCTCTGGTCGCGAGACAAGTGGCGATGGATAACAAAATCACGGCCGAAAAAGATGAGATCAACAAAGAAATTGAATTGGTCAAAGCCACTTATGGCAATGACCCGAAAGTAGAAGAAAATTTGAAAAATCCCGAAGTGCTGGATACCATTGCCCGCATGGTACAAAATCGCAAAGTGGTGGAATTCTTAAAACACACCATTATCGGAACTACTGATCCAAAACATCATTGCGAACACTGCTAATGAATGATTGAAATGATGTAAATGATAAAATTGATGAAGATGATAAAACCGTCCGTTTAGGCTGACGGTTTTGTTTTTTGAAAACAAAAAAGGCCTTTGATTTCCGTTCGGCTAGCGCTTCGGGCAAGTATCTGATACCCCGTTGGGTTTACTAATTCATATAATTATTGCTATAATTCTAATATACAATTCTATATTCTGCATTCAACATTCAATATTCTCTTTTATGCTTTTCGGCGCCCACGTCTCAATTGCCGGCGGACTGATAAACGCTCCCAAAAACGCGGCTGATTTGGGTTGCGAGGTTTTTCAAATGTTCACCCGTTCGCCTCAAGGTGGATTTGTCGCGCCTTTGGACGAAAATATTGCCAAAGAATTCAAATCCGCTTGCAAAGAATTCGGTCAAAAAGAATGGTATGTGCACACGCCGTATTTTATCAATTTTGCTTCGGCCAACCCGCGCATCAAACACGCTTCCATCGCCGTGGTACGCGAGGAATTGGAACGCGCTTCCTTGCTTGGTGCTAAATATTTAATGACCCACCTTGGAAGTTTTGCTTCACTCGGCAAAGAAAAAGGCTTTCCCCAATTAATCAAATCACTGGATGAAATGTTGAGCGGATACAAAGGCAAAACAAAATTTCTGATTGAAATATCGGCCGGCGCCGGTGAAATTATCGGTGGAAATTTTGAAAGCATTGCCGAAGTTATCAATCACCCGAAATTAATAAAATACGATATCGACGTTTGTTTCGACACACAGCACGCGTTTGCCTCGGGCTATGATTTGCGCGATGCAAGCGCAGTGAAAATAACTTTTGATACTTTTGATAAAATAATCGGTTTGGATAAATTAAAAATTTCTCATTGCAATGATTCCAAAACCGACTGTAATTCGCACAGCGACCACCACGCGCATATTGGCCAAGGTAAAATCGGAATTGAAGGATTCCGCGCGTTAATCGCGGACAAACGCTTGACAAAAGTAAATTTCATTTTGGAAACAAAACCAGACGCGGTAAAAGAGGATTTGGAAATGTTAAAAAAACTTCGGTTGTCATTCTGAGTGAAGCGAAGAATCCCTTGTCGCGTTGGCGCTCACGAAAATAATTGACCCCTTCCTCCCTAGACTTCGCCCTCGTCCGGCCTAGGCGGACGGCTCGTCAGATGGTCGTCAGGAGTAAATTTTTTCCGCTCGCTAAAACCTTTAATATGCGCTATTCCATTCACGTCATCCCGCGTTCATCAAAAAATTTAATAACCGAGATGGGGGACGGCACGCTTAAAATAAAATTAACCGCCGCGCCCGTGGATAACGAAGCCAATATCAAGCTCGTGAAATTATTATCCGAACATTTTGACGTGGCAAAATCCAAAATTAAAATCGTGAGCGGCCTCACGAGTAAAAATAAAATTATAGAGGTGTCATCCTGAACTTGTTTCAGGATCTTTCGGTGTTCGTAAAAAAATAGTATTAAAGATGCTGAAACAAGTTCAGCATGACGCGCGACTCACGGCAAATCCACTCCGCCGTGGCTCCACGGATTGCATCGTAAAATTCGCCAAATGGTTTTCGGTACGCCTCGCACGAGGCCGTATTTTTTTATTGATTGATAACCGTACTCACTGCAAGTCGGATGAAACCGGCACACACCGGGCGCGAAAAAACCTTTCATGGGACCATGGTCGGGTGAAAACGTCTTTTGATACAAGCGAATCAGCCACAAAACAGGAATACGAGGCAAAAATATTATTAATTGTAATGCTTTTTTCGGAATGCTCATATTCTCACCCCGCTTTTTTTCAACAATAAATCTGTCTCTTCGCTAATTTTGGCGTAATCCAAGTCCATTGATCCTTTCTTGGCGACAAATAACAAGTAATATCCATTCTTGATTCTGCCGTCCTTCACCAGCAAGCGAACCACCTCGCGCATCTGCCGGCGTAAGCGATTGCGCTTGACTGCGCTTTTTGACAGCTTTAATCCCACGGCAAAGGCTATCTTTAGCTGTTTTTCAAAATCATTTGGCTCAATTTTTTTCGGAAAAAAGTCCCGATTTTTGGCTAATTCCAGATACTTGAGGTCAAAAAACTCAGCATTGGCCCACCGGCCCCGCTTCATTACCAAATTAAAGTCCCTGGTTTTCTTCAAACGATTGTCTGGCTTGAGCATAACACTCTCATTATACCACAAAAGCCCGCTTTCACGGACTTTTGTTGATTATTATTTGGTTTTGCGCGTTCTCTTGCCCTTGCGCTCATTGGAAACCGTTAATTTCTTGCGTCCTTTGGCGCGGCGGCGGCTCAGTACCGTGCGACCGCCCGCTGTGCTCATACGCTTTCTAAATCCGTGGGTTTTAGCGCGTTTTTTCTTGTTTGGTTGGTATTTTCTGAGTGGCATATCATTTTATATATTGCTTTTTTTAATTGAACAATGATAGCATACTCTAATCCATGAATCAAGTCAAGTTTTAGGGGGTCTCACTAAGCAGTTATCCACAGTTCGTCCACATTTTTTTAACCTCCCTTAACTGTTTATTTTCGCTAAACAGTGATAAAATTTACTTACTTTAAAAATAGAGCATTCACTTATGAACAATGCCGAAATTTGGCAGGCCGTACTCGGAGAACTAGAGCTTTCCATCTCAAAAGCGAACTTTGTCACCTGGTTCAAAAACACCGGTATCATTACTGTCCAAGACGGACAAGTGATTTTGTGCGTACCCAACAACTTTGCTCAGGCTTGGTTTGAAAAAAAATATCATCAAATGATAATTAAGTCGTTGGAACGCATCATGGGTAAACCGGTGCGCCGATTAGAATATAAAATAGACAACATTAAAAATTTAGTGGAACAGGCGGCGGCAGATTTACAAAACACCGCGGTTGAATCCTACAACACCTACGCGGACATGGCCGCCTCAGTGAATTCCACTGAACGTTCCGCCCCTCAACGCGCAGCTTCGCAAAACGGTGTATTTGTATTAAATCCAAAATATACTTTTGAAACTTTTGTCGTCGGTTCCGGATCAGAACTGGCTTATGCCGCGGCCAAGGCCGTGGCCGAACGTCCGGGCGAGGCGTACAATCCGCTTTTCATTTATGGCGGTGTCGGTTTGGGCAAAACCCATTTGATCCAAGCCCTGGGTAATCAGGTTCTGAAAAATAATCCGGCGGCGCGCGTGCTTTATGTGACCGCCGAGAAATTTTCCAATGATTTTATTCAATCGGTCAAAGATGGCAATGCGAAAGATTTTCAAAATCATTATCGCAATATTGATTTGCTCATGATTGATGATATCCAATTCATCGCCGGCAAAGATCGCACGCAAGAATCTTTTTTTCATACTTTCAACGAGCTACACCAGCAGAACAAACAACTTGTGCTCACTTCGGATCGTCCACCCAAAGCCATACCGGCGTTGGAAGACCGTTTGAAGTCGCGTTTTGAGTGGGGGATGATCGCGGATATCACCATGCCGGACTTTGAAACTCGCGTCGCTATTTTACAAAAGAAATGCGCTGAGAAAAATTTTATTGGTATGGACGAAAGAATTCTCTCCGCCATTGCCGCCACCATCCAATCAAACATCCGCGAACTGGAAGGCTCGCTTAATAAAATTATCGCTTACCATCAACTGAAAAACATTACCCCTTCCGTGGAATCGGTTAAATCCGTGCTTTCATCCATTGAGGCGGCCTCCATGAAACAATCTTTAACCGCTAAACAGGTCTTGGAGACAGTCGGCTCCTTTTACAGCATTCAAGCCGACATGATTATCAACAAAAGCCGGGAAAAACGCGTTTCTTACCCGCGCCAAATCATTATGTATTTGCTCCGAGAAGAACTCAAGATGTCTTTTCCAAATATTGGCAATGAATTAGGCGGGCGCGATCACACTACCGCCATGCATGCTTGTGAGAAAATCCACAATGACTTGGATAATAACCCCAAGCTTAAGCAAGAAATTGAATTAATCAAGCAACGCTTGTATATAAATAATGTCTAATTTTGTGTATAACTTGTGGAAAAGTCGTCATTAACTCTGGATAACTTTCTTTCCTCATCCACAGAAATAAGTTATCATGCACAGTAAAATTTCCAAACCGATTTTCCTCCACCGGATACTCACATCGCAAAAAATCGGTTATCCACAAAAGCGAAGTATAAATTTATTTGATCTCAGCCAAAAAAAGAAATTATCCCCACTATTAACACCCCTTATTATTACTATTATATAAAAATATATAAATAATAATTAATATAATAAACCCGTAAGTGCATAACTTTTAATTTATGAAATTTACCTGCATAAAAGAAAATCTGGTAAGCGCCCTCTCGCTCGTCACCGGCCTGGCGACCAAGAGCGTTAACTTGCCGATCCTTTCTAATTTATTAATTCGCGCCGATGAACAAAAAGTGGAAATCATATCCACGAATTTGGAGTTGGCCATTGCGGTCACGGTGCGGGCCAAAGTGGAAGCGCCAGGGACATTTACCGTGCCGGCTAGAACCCTGACGGATTTTATCAGTTTGTTGACTGACGAGAAGATTGATTTGGAATTAAAAGACAATGAATTGGTGGTCTCGTGCGGAAAATCTTCTACCAAAATTAAAGGCATGCCGGCTGATGAGTATCCGGTGATTCCCACACCCGGAGACGGTCAAGGCTTTGTGGTGACGGCCGAGGACTTGCGTAAAGGCCTCTCACAAGTGAATATTGCGGCCGCGAGAACGGAAATTCGTCCCGAGCTCTCCGGTGTGCTTTTTGCCTTTAATTTGGAGAATAGCGGGCATTTAGTATTGGCCGCGACCGATAGTTATCGTCTGGCTGAGAAGAAAATTAAAATCCAACAAGGCAAGGAAAGTTTCCGGGTGATTGTGCCCGGACGCACGGCCCAAGAAATGAGCCATATCTTATCCGCCTCCAATGAGTTGGGTGATGAAAAAAGCGTACGGGTGATTTTGACTGATAACCAGATTGCTTTGAATTTTAACAGCGTGCAGATGATTTCACGTTTGGTGGAAGGGCAGTATCCTGATTACACGCAAATTATTCCGCGTGAGTTTAGAACTGAGGCGCGCTTTTCCGCGACTAAAATGATTAAGGAAATAAAAGCCGCCAGCTTGTTTACCACTATTGGAGTGAATGCGGTTAATTGCGATGTTATGCCCGAGGAAAATGAAATTAAAATCGCCTCCACTTCCACGCAGACCGGTGAATATAAATCCGGCCTGGAAGCGGAAATCAAAGGCGAGAAAAATTCCGTCTTACTCAATCATAAATATTTTCTGGACGGCCTTAATTGTATTTCCGGCGATGATGCCATACTCAAAATTGTGAATGGCGACAGCCCGTGCGTGTTGTCCGAACAAAGCGATGCCAATTATTTGTATATCGTGATGCCAATTAGACAGTAAAAAGTTTGTAAAGTTATAAAGTTGAAAGTTAAAACACCGGCGGGGAGGCCGGTGTTTTGTTGACAAATGATTCACGTTATGCAAATATATAGGACAACAAACAACAAAAGCGTTGCCCAACAGGGAGGTGTAAGAATGGGTGAAAGGTACAAAGTGTTCTTTGTGATATTAAAATATGGCGAATTTCGTGATTTAAAGATGGGAAAGTTGAGCTTAGCGGACTTGGGTGAAGACCGTGATCATACATTTTATCTGCGAGTGATTCCCAGATTGGGAGAGCAGGTAAAGTTTGATGTGTTGAACCTTGACACCACCCAAGAACCTGGTGGTATTACGGGCTTTGTTAAGGTGGTGGAGCACATACCGCGAGACCCAAGCAGCTTTGGTGTGCTTGTTGAAGCTGGAAATAAAGAATCCGAAAATTGGATTGGCCGACTTTTTGTTGGGGAGGAGGTAAACCCCTTTCGTTACTAAGAATTTATTCTGGCAGCAGCACCTTTCACACACACTGAATTCAGACAGTTTGGCCTTCGGTATGACCGGGGGCTTTTTTTATTCCACTATCACTTCCAAATCCTTGGTAAAAGTTTTTCCGCTGGTATCGGTCAGCACGCCGGAGAGAACATATGAACCAACGCCCGGGGAATTTTTCCAAGTGAAATTTAATTTATCCACGAGTAGTTTATCATTGTGGTCAAAAGTGTAAATCAATTTTTTGGCGTTGCCCTCGGAAATTAGTTGGATGGCGATATTTTTTACATCACTCCAACGGAACGGCAGGACACTGATGGAACGCGGAAAATCATCACTGCGAATTGTAAGGGGCGAACCATCGGTCCATTGGAAACTCGGCGCGTCCTGTTCAGCGGTCAAGTTAAAAGTAATTTCTTGCATGGCGCTGTCGCCAATGTCATCTGTCGCGATAACCGAGAGAGTGTGCACGCCTTGGGTGGCGCTTTTCAAATAATAATCCAAAGTAAATGGCAGGCTTCGGCTGACACCAATCACGTTGCCATCTAAACGATAATCCACCTCGGTGATACCGCGCGGGGCCGAGGCGTTGACTTCAATGTGAAGCGTGCGCGAATTTAATGACGAACTGGCGATGGGTGAAATTATATTGATAGTCGGAGTGAGCGCGGGGTCGGAAGTAAATGTATCGGCTTCGGCCGGCGGTTCGGAAAAAGAAATCTCCCGGCCGGCGGTTTTTTCGCGAGCCACCCAAGATTGTAAGGCCGCCTCCCAGTTTTCATATTGTCCGTCAACAGTCGGGTCGGTCGGCATGGGCCCGCGCGGGTCATCTTTGTTTACATAATACAAAATATCGTGCGCCGGCATGAATTCTTTTTCCGTGATAAGGGATTCGGGAGTGGATGAAGTGGCGAGTCGGCCATTCAAACGATTAATTTTAACTTTCATCACGCCATCAGTACCGCGGAGCACGGCCTTGTCCGCGTCATTGACCGGGGCTTCGGGAAATGTTTCGGGCGTAGTGGAGGCCAGGGCGAGCTTCATAAATCTATTCCAAATCTTTCCAGCCAGCGCGTTGCCACCGCCTTTCATGGGTGAGGGCATGGTATTGCCCACCCAAACACCGGCGGCGAGAGATGGCACATAGCCCATGGTCCAAGCGTCTTTGTTGTTATTGGTAGTACCGGTTTTGGCGGCGACTAATCTGCCCGGCAAAGTGAGCGTGCTGTTTCGTCCAAAGACATAAGCGCGGGCCGCGTCATCGGTTAACACACTGGTAATGGTGGCGGCGATTTCCGGCTTTATGGCTTCCGTGCCCTCGGTGGTTTTGGTTGAATATAATTCATCGCCGTTCGCGTCAGTCACTTTTAAAATTGCCACAGTCGGATGATAACGCCCGTTATCCGCGAGCGTGGCATAGGCATTGGTGTGTTCCAATAAATTTACTTCAGCGCCGCCCAAGACGAGAGACAAACCAAAATTTCCATCACTTAAAGTAGTATAGCCAAACCGCTCGGCAAAATCCGACATATATTTTTCGCCGACTAAGTACAAAGTTTTGACGGCCGGAATATTTAACGATCCCTGCAATGCTTTGCGCATGGTGACCAAGCCGTGTTCGGTCCCATCATAATTTTTTGGCGTATAATCTCCGCCGGTGCGCATATCAAAGTTTGTGGTGACATCATAAAGCACGGTGTCCGGCGTGTAACCCTTTTCAAACGCGGCCGAATAGACAAGCGGTTTAAATGATGAGCCCGGCTGGCGTTTGCCCAGCACGGCCACATTGTATTGGCCGTCAATATCATCATTAAAATAATCGCGCGAACCAACCATGGCCAGTATTTCCGCGGTTTTTGGGTCAATGGCCACCAAAGCGGCATTGTTCGCGTTTGCGTCTTTGGCAAATTGATCGCCGAGTTCTTTTACCGCCGACTCGGCGATTTTTTGTTTGTCATAATCCAACGAAGTGATCACTTTGAGGCCTGACTGGTCAACCATTGATTCGCCAAATTGTTCGGCCAATAGTTGTTTGACATACAAAACAAAATGGGGCGCATCAGTAATACCATTGGTGCGCGTGATTTTTAGCGCCTCGGCTTGGGCCGTGGTTTTTTCCGTTTCAGTGATGTAGCCTTGATCAAACATTAAACGCAAAACTAAATTGCGCCGTTCTTTAAGCGACTCGGTATCGTTTAAATATTTAGTCGGCTGTTTGAGTAAAGCCGCGAGAGTGGCTGATTCAGCCAAGGTTAAATCCTTGGCGGATTTTTGAAAATAACTTTGCGAGGCGGATTCAATGCCATAGTTGGTGGAGCCGTAGGGGATCTCATTTAAATACATTTTGATAATTTGATCTTTGGTATATTTTTTTTCTAAACGCAAGGCCAGAATCGCTTCTTTGAGTTTGCGGAAATATGAATGAGAATCGCCGACAATGGCATTTTTGATTAATTGTTGCGTCAGAGTGGAAGCGCCGCCCGAGCCGGCCTTTCGTCCGATTAAATTATTAAAAGCGGCGCGCAAGATGGAAAGAATTTTTACTCCGCTGTGTTCGTAAAAGGTTTTATCCTCCACGGCAATGGTGGCTTTGATGGCGTATGGTGCAATTTGGTACAGGTCCACCATGGTACGTTTCTGGTCTTGGTAAACTTCGTAAAGTAAATGTTCGCCCGTGCGGTCATAGATCTTGGTGCTTTGGGCCACCTGGCGCTCGGAAAGTTTTTCCGGGTCAGGCAATTCTTTGGAAATAATGGCCACGGCAATGGTGCCGGCGATAAAACCGGCCAGCAACAAACAAAGCGCGGTCAAAATAAGCGGCTTGAACCATTTGCGTTTGGGTTTTTTTGGTTTTTCAGAGCGCAGATCACCGTAGGCGCGTCTTTGTCTGGCAACCAGCTGTTGAATAGGCATAAAAATCCTCCCTAGAATAAATATATATCATATTATATACCAGCGAGGAAGATTTTTCAACGAAGGGTAAGCCCTTGACAAAAACCCTTCCCTGTGCTATACTTTTCTGTTAATATAATGTCGAGAAATATCCTGTATAGGATATTTTTTCGCTTAAATAAGCGGAAATATGAAATTTAACTTGACCAAAACCTTATATACTAGCGGAAAGTACTGGATTTTAGCCATTGCTGTTGTTTTGGCTAGCGCCATTGTCTTTTCCACTCCGGCCGAGGCTGAAATCGCTGATATTAGCCAAAAGACCTGTGCTTTTACAGATTTTGACCGCTATACGGCCCTCTATTACCGCCAAACCAAGGAAAAAGAGGTTAAATCCAGTGAAACGATTGTTTCTATTACTGATGAGGCTTCCAGAGCCAAAAAACAGGCCTCTTTGATTGAGGAAGCGAAGACCGAGGAGTTGTCTAATGCCAACGAGACTCTTTTGATGAATTCCAAGAAGATCGCTGATGCGGTGGAAACATCCGAGGAAAAGCCGGACAAGGTCGTGAACGTGGTCATGACTGCCTACACCTCCACTCCGGACCAGACTGATGACACGCCGGACATCGCCGCTTCGGGCAAACACGTTTATGATGGCATGTTGGCCGCCAACTGGTTGCCCATGGGTACCAAAGTAAAAATTCCGGAATTATATGGTGATAAAATTTTTACCATTGATGACCGCATGAACAAACGTTATGGCTATGGCCGTATGGATATCTGGTTGGACACAACCAAAGCCGAGGCCAGAAAATTCGGTGTCAAACGTTTGACTGTGGAGATCTATTACGCGCACGCTGAGCCGAAAGAATTGGCTGTGGCGAAATAAAAATATATTTAAAAACCGTCTGGCGTGATGCCGGGCGGTTTTTTTGTTCGTCACCAGTATTGACATTTGTATATAAATGTGCTATATTGATTAGCCAAATTGTTTTGGTCAAAATCGCACCTTCCCAAAAAGGGGGTAATCATGAACAGTCGTTGGTCGTTTTTTATCGGCGTGGTCGCCGCAGGAAAGGAGTAGCTCAATGTGGCAATCATTTTCTTTTGGTTCTCTCGGTGCGTACGAGTATGAGTATGACCGGTATGGTTATACCGGCTGGTACCGCTGTGCTGGTGGCCGCCTCGCGGACGGCCGTTGGCCCGAGTGGAACTTCAAAACCGGCGCGACCCGCTATCGCTGAGGCAGCACGTCGCGACAAACGCCCACCTAGTAGGAAATCCGAACGGCGGGCATTTTTATTTTAATGCATATTCCGCGGCCGTCTCTGCATGTATCCTCATTGTGTCAAACAGCGGAATGTTTACATCGGCCTGTTGAACTAATAGAGGTATTTCCGTGCAACCGAGTATGACGGCTTCGGAGCCTTTGTTCGCTAAATTATTTATAATGCTTAAATATTTTTCTCTCGCTCCCGGACTGTGGATTCCTTGGCAGGCATTGTTTATTTCCTGCTGCAAAATATCTTGTTCTGATTCGTCGGGTAACAGGATATTTATTCCGTGTTTTTCTCGCATTCGGTCTTTGTAAAATTTTTCGCGCATCGTCAGCTTTGTCCCCATTAGACCAACCGTGGTATATCCGGCGGATATTATTTTGTCAGCAGTCGCTTCAACGATGTGTAAAAGAGGGATTTGAATGCTATTTTGGATTTCATCGGCGAGGATGTGCACGGTATTGGCCGCCAATATGATAAAATCTGCGCCACCGCGCTCCAAATTTTTTGCCGCGTCAGTTAGGATTTTATCGGATTTTTCCCATGCAACAGTACTATGCTCCAAGTCAATTTCATCAAAATCCACCGATTGCATCAAAATTTTGGCCGAATGCCAGCCACCAAGTTGGTTTTGAATTGTTTCGTTGATGATGCGGTAATATTCCAATGAAGAATGCCAGCTCATCCCGCCGATAATTCCGATTGTTTTCATAAAGGTGATTAGCGTTTTGACAATAAAATTTTTCCGTTTTTAATTAACACGAGATAAGAAGCGAGGGCGAGTTTAAAGCGTTCTTTGGGCATGGGGTTAGAATAATAAGTCTCTTTATTCTAATGTATGGGCTATAATTAGAATAAGGCAATAGGGGTTGGTATGAACTTTTAGGTGGTTGTGGAGCGGAGAAGGCAGGTTATTTTCGCAATACTATTATTTAGTGTAAATTCTATCTAATCATAATATTTGGTAGTTGTTCGTAAGTGGCCGTTTTTAGCCAAAATTTGGTCGTTATTTAGATGTGTGTTTACCTAATATTACCTAAATTAATTTTTGTTAGTTGTTTTTAGTGTCCATTGAGGATTTTTGCTTGTGCCCTTGTTGGTAATAGTCAAGTCTCTTTTCGAGAGATCGTATAAAAGGTTGTCAATCTTTTTTAACTTTTGTTTTTTATCTAATACAGCTGGAAGTAGGTCCATCAACAATTTATTGATATCTTGTCGCGAGGCGTTATTATACTTTTCGAGATATTCCCTTATTAATTTTTTATAATGTTCATTGTGGAATCCTCTATTTTTTATATATTGCGCCCTCTCTCCCGTAGTGCCGGCAACATGTTCCGAGATATACAGATTTGGATACCTACCCTCAATTAAATTTTTTTCTTTAAGTTTTCTTGCGCCAGCTTTAGAAATTCGCCTAACTTTTTGAATTTGGTCAAGAAGCATAATCTCTAAGAGAGTAAGATCTTTATGGTGCGCCAGTATTCTTGCATAGTTAATATCTAGAACTTTTCCATGAATAGTAACTGCTACTTTATTATCCGTTAGGTCATAGTCTGGTAATGGAAAAAATTTATTTTTTTGTAAAGTAAACATCCGCTTAATACCGCTACCGATTGTATCTATCATGTTTAAATTTACCATCGCTTCGGACAGGTGTTTATTTTGATAATACTCTTGTGGTGAGTCAGCTGTAACGACGGATTCAATTGTACCTGGTAAAAAACATCCCTTGTTCGTGAATAGAAGCCATCCTGCTTCGTTTTCAACGACCTGTATACGACCGTGCAAAGAATAATCCTGATGGGCGATGCAGTTATGCAACGCTTCTCTGATAACATACGGATCGTACATATCAACCTCTTCGGGGAAAAGAGATCCGTCTTTTATATATCTATATTTTAGATTTCGGATTTTATTAAAGAGGCCGTCAACAGACAGCAAAAATGGACAATAAAAGTGTTCGTAGTCTTTTTCTTCCCCGTCCTTTCCTTTTAAAATCCATGAAATTTGAGATACTGCCGATGATATAAGCGCGCTTGATTCCGGTTTTCCAAGAAGAATGATTGCGGTGTTGGTCACGCGACCTTTGATAGTGAGTTTCGCTTTATCTAAAAATTCTTCGTCGGTCCATTCGTCGACCTCGTTCGCCAGTCGAAGATTCTTTTTTTAAAAATTATTTCTCGCAACATCAATCGCCGTTGGATCGAGGTCTGCCAATGAAGCTCTATCGCAGATAGCGGCTGACCAGTCTGGTGCTGTCTCGCGACGAATCGCAGTTTCTGTTTCTTCGTCCATCTCCATCAATTCCTCGCCGATCCTCATAAGAGGAATACCGTAGAATTTTAATGGAGTACCTATTTTCCGAGACGGAATGGTTACCACTACAATACGTTTAGATTCATGGTCGGTTATTTCTTGGATATCGATATGCATGCCTATTTGTTGGTAGATTTTTGACTTAACGTCTTCAAAATTTTCTAGGGCCGATGTTCCAACTATTTTGCGAGGTATCTTGTCAGAAACCCCCAGTATTAGTTTTCCACCCCTCATATTTCCAAGTCCAACGCAATATCCCAAGACAGAATATCTATTTTTTTCAGCACCAAGAACGGAAAATGAACTTTTCGCCTCCTTGAACTCTAAACGTTCTTTTTCTCTCGATTTCATCAGTTCATTTAGCTCTTCTAGTGTCATATATTATTTATTAATTTCGGTGTCAAATACCCACAACTGGTAAATTAAATGTATCACTCATCCCGCGTATTTTCAATACACCCCCTCCATGGACCTATACTGCAACGCCTCGGCCATGTGAGCAGGCTGAATTGTGTCGCTAACGCTGAGGTCGGCGATGGTGCGCGCCACTTTGAGCAAACGGTTGTAAGCGCGGGCGGATAAGTGCAAACGCGTGACCGCATTTTCTAAAATACTAAGCGTGGCCGAGTCCACGGCGCAAAAATCCCGCAGTTCGCGGTTGGACATTTCACTGTTGAGGGAAATCGGCGCGTTGAGGAAGCGTTCATATTGGCGTTGGCGCGCGCCGAGCACGCGGGCGCGGATTTTATCCGATGTTTCCGCGACCGCGCCCGATGACATTTCTTCAAAATTTATTCTCGGCACGTTGATGTGCAAATCTATTCTATCCAAAATCGGTCCGGAAATTTTTTTGCGATAATTATTTATTTGCGAAGTGGAACACGTGCATGGATGGTCCGGGTCATTGGCATAACCGCAGGGGCAAGGATTTTGCGAGGCTATCAAAATAAATCTGGCGGGAAAAGATAAAGTGCCTTGCACGCGGGAAATGGAAATCGTGCCATCTTCCAGAGGCTGGCGCAAAGTTTCCAAAACCGAACGGGGGAATTCGGGAAACTCATCCAGAAATAAAACTCCGCGATGAGCCAGGGAAATTTCTCCGGGTTTGGGCCATTTGCCTCCGCCGACCAAGGCCGCGCCTGAGATGGTGTGATGAGGTGAACGGAACGGCCGGGCGCGCACGATTGTCCCGCGGATTAGTCCGGCAATGGAATAAATTTTCGTCACTTCCAATGATTCATCCTGATTTAATTCGGGCAAAATTGACGGTAATGTCCGCGCGAGCAAAGTTTTGCCCGAGCCGGGCGGGCCGATCATAATGACATTGTGCCCGCCCGCGGCCGCGATTTCCAAAGCGCGTTTGGCAAATGATTGCCCGCGCACAAGCGACATATCTAGAGATGTGGAAGAGAATTCCGATGAGGCCGGTTCACTGCTCGGCACATATGGCGCGATTGGTTCTTCGCCCAAGAGGTGGGCCATCATTTGCCGTAGATTTTTTACCGGAAAAATTGTTGGACCGTCTTTGACCAAGGCCGCTTCCGGCGCGTCGCACTCGGGCAAGAATAATCTGGCGATACCGTGAGCGCGCGCGTGAATGGCAATGGGCAAAACGCCGTTCACATGGCGCACAGAGCCGTCCAAAGCCAATTCCCCGACAATCAGGGCATCGGATAAATCTATAGGTAAATCCTGGCTGGCCGCGATCAGGCCAACGGCCATGGGCAAATCATAAATCGGGCCTTCTTTGGGCAAATCAGCCGGCGCGAGGTTGATTAACAGCCGGAAATTAAAGGGATAATCAAAGCCTGAGTTTTTGATAGCCGAGTACAAACGTTCTTTGGCTTCGCGGATTGACGCATCCGGCAAGCCGACAATTTGAAAATTTGTTTGTCCTTTGTTGATGTCAATCTCTACGTCAATCGGTGATGATTCAAGCCCAATAATCGCTGCCGCCGGCAGTTTGTAAAACATATAAAAAACAGATTTGAGAAAAAATAAGTATTAACAGATATATACGAAATACGAAAAATACGAAATTACGAAAATAATGGTTAACGTTTGGGGCGAGACGAAACGGGTATTTGTTAGAGGGCCATATTGGAGCGAGCTCGGAGCGAGCGGAAATCGAGCAAGGCGAGCCCACAGGCGAGCCGCGCGTGTCCGAAACAAATATCCGTGAGTCAAGCCACAGGATAAACAAAAAAATTACTCCGGCAATCTTTTGTAGCTTTTCAGGACGATAGCTATTGCGCCAAAGACGATGAAGACGTCGGCGATATTGAAGTTGCTCGTAAGAAGAAGAAAGTAATCGTGGACTGAACCAAAGTATAAGCGGTCAAAAAAATTCAGTAGAGCACCGGCTAAAATGAAACTTAATGAGGCGATGATCAAATTATCTCGCGATTCATGCAAGTGGAAATACCAGATAAGCAGGGCAATAAATATCACCGAGAGAATAAGAATAATGTTTGGCGGTACATACAAACCAAACGCAATTCCCGAGTTGACCGAGGGATACCAGCCAAATAAATTTTTAAAAGCCACCACGCTATCCCAGCGAGTAATGGAAAAATAACGCAGAATGATATCCGCGCCAAATAAAAAAACGCCAATTGCGTAAGTCAAGATAAGGCGTTTTTTGTTTGATTGCATAAGTCCCTCCAAAAAACTTTACAATTCCTGAGTGATAGTTTTTTTGCACTCCACACAGGCGGACGAAGTCGGGCGGACGAGCAAACGTTTTTCTTCAATTGGTTTCTTGCAGTATTTGCAAGTGCCGTAAGTGCCTTTTTTAATCCGTTCCAGAGATTTGTTTACATCACGCAAGGTTTTTTCCAAACCCTCTTCCACCGGCAGGTTGTTGATATACTCGGCGACCTCGGCGGCATTCTCGTCTTCTTTGTCGCCATACTCGGGGAATTGAGTATCAAAATCATCAGACACATGAGCGCTCTTTTTGGTAAATTTGCCCAGTTCTGATTCTAGTTTGGTTTTTTGTTCCTGTAATAAATTTTTGATTTTGTCCAAAAATTCTTTGGAAAATGATGGCTTGGCCATATAATTCTATTTAGCCGGACCTCGGCTGGATTATGCAAGTATTATAGTCCAATTCGTGATTTTTGTCCACAGGTCTAGCCGAGTCTGGCTCGCACCTTTGCGTAGTCACTATTATTCCTTTTCATCTTGAACAAATTTTTCCCACATTTTTATTGAGTCGCCTAAAATTTGAATAGCGGCCGGATCCGTCATAGTCTTTAGAGCGGTTTTTGCCTCTCTCAACCAGATCTCTCGGATATTGATACCCGGCGCCATTTCGCAGGGTTTTACCAAATGCGCGATAAATCCTTTGGCCACTTCCATATCAGATTTTGATCTCGCTGACGGTTCTTTGTATTCAAAATTGTTCATATTAATTATTTTAAAACACGTATTAAATATACTCCGAAAATCCGCAATAAACAAGCTGAGCAATTTTAAAAGGCCTACGCCCATATTACAATGTTGTTTTAAGGCGAGGCCTTTAGATTGTCCACGAGTAAGCATTGTTTAACCCCTTGCGGGGATAAACGGCATTACGCCGTGGACTATGAGATCCCAACCACCTCGAGGTAGGGCCCCGTACCCATCGACCGATATACGGTTAACGAGTTATAATTGGGGATACCTGTCCGGAAGTCAGAATGTATGGATATTTTTTTATTTCTATCCGTATATTCTGATTTCTTGTTTATTCTTTTTATTTTGGTAGTATGGATCTGTTTTGGAACAGAGCTGTTCCAATTTATTGTTTAAAGAGCTTCTTCGTCTAAACACCCATATACTATAGCACATTTTTGGGGTTTTGTCAAGTGTGGGAGGTATTTTGCCATTTTTTGCCGAATGTTAGCCAAGATATGGCCAAAAAGGCCTAAAAGTTTGTATACACAAGTGTATACAAACGTGATTTGACTAAGATTAGCGGAAATTGCTGTGTTTAGCCAAAAATTTTAAGAAGTTATCCACAGATTCATCCACAGTTTGTATAGAGTTGTGTATACAAATTTGAAGTTGGTAATTGGGTTGTAGCCAGGCTATTATTTGTTAGAATATTTATGGTCATTGACATCAGCGCGCATCCGTGATATTTTTTGTGTAAATCGCGCGTCAAGGCAAAGACGCTTCACCGCTCTTTTGAGCAAGGGAGGATTGAATGGCTGACAACACACGAGAAGTGATAGGTCCACCCACGATGGCGCGAATCATCAAGATGTCATTGGAAATTAAGGTCGCCAGCTGGAATAAGGTGCTGGAAGGATTGGAGGGCGAGAGTATTGATTTTCAGTCGGGCGAGATCGTTGTCTTTGAAACGCCCAATGCTTTTGAGATGGCCGCGTTGATAGTAAAGCAGGAGTTGTTTGATCAGTTGGATTTGACCGATGACCCAACAACGCGCCTGAGAATCCAGCAAGCGCTGGACGATGCGGATGACTTGTTTTGGATGTCGGTTAATGAGAGAATTGACACTGTGTTTCTGGATGGTGAACTGTACGGCGCCTTTGATCTGCGTGAAGGCGGGATGGTTGTGGCAATTCCCGCGCGTGAAGTGACTATTGTCGCGAGCGAACCATCCGGCGACGGTTCTGGCGGGACGCGCCATTTCACCTTGCACTGAAAACAGAGGGCGCTTGCTACCAAAAGCCGGCTCGCGGAACATCCCGCGGGCTTTTTTAATCCTTGATTTTTCTCGTTTTCTGTTGTATAATGGCATATACTATATATATGACGCATATTCTCGCGGTAATCGTTATTGTTTTATCCATAATCACATTGGTCTTTGCCAGCCACTTTTTTTTGTATTTTTCGCTAATTCATTTTTTCAAAATCGTGGACCCCGGGCTAAATTTTGCTTTAATAGTGGTATTGTCTATTTTGGCCATCAGTTTTATTGTCTCGTCGCTCATGGCTCATTGGCGCGAGAACATCGCGACCAGGATGTTTTATTTGGTTTCGGGCATTTGGTTGGGTTTTACGGTCAATTTGGTGTTGGCACTCACGATTGGTTGGATTGTCCGCGCCATACTCATACTCGCGCACCTGCCAATAAATTCTATTTTGATCGGGTGCCTGGCCGTCGTGGCAGCAGTTATTTATTCTGTTTGGGGCGTATACAATGCTTTTCATCCGAGAATAAAAAATATTAATATAAAGATTTCTAATCTCCCGGACAATTGGCGCGGTAAAAAAGCGGTTCATGTTTCGGACTTGCATCTCGGCCATGTTTATCGGAAGAATTTTTTGGAAAAAATAGTGTTGATGATTAACTCAGCGGAACCGGAAATCGTGTTTGTCACCGGCGATTTGTTTGATGGCATGGATGGCCAGCGTTTGGATGCGCATGTGGAACCATTGAATCAAATTGTGTCCAAGCAGGGAACTTTTTTTGTCACCGGTAATCATGAAACTTATTTTGGCACAGCGCGCGCTTTGGGCATTATTTCGCAGACGAAAATCCGCGTGTTATCCGATGAAGCGGTGGATGTGGACGGTCTGCGCGTGGTCGGCGTGAGCTATGCCGAGAATTTCAGCGAACGGGATGTGGCGCAAGTGGTGCGCGACAAAATTGGCGCGGCGCCAAAACAACCGACCGTGCTTCTTTACCACAGCCCGGAGCAGATTAATGAAATTAAGGAATCCGGCCTGATTGATTTACAATTGGCCGGCCATACGCATTTTGGTCAGATGTTTCCGTTCAATTATATTACCCGTCTGATTTTTTGCGGTTATGATTACGGCTTGCACACTGATGGAAATTATTCTTTGTACACGACCAATGGCGCGGGCGCTTGGGGCCCGTCCATGAGAACCGGCAGCCGGCCGGAAGTGGTGGTGATAAATTTTGTGTAAAAAATATTTTTTTGATATAATTATTGTTGTAATTTTTTACATCAATATTTATGAGGAGGGGACCAAATAAATTTTTGATTGCGCTTGCATTGGGCGCGATTTTTATTTTTGTGAGTAAGAATTTTGTTGAGGCAAAGGTTTTGATTAGTGAGGTGAAGACGAATGATTCGTCGGAGTTTAGTAGATTTGTGGAATTGTACAATTATTCAAGCTCTACCGAAAATTTATCTGGTTGGAAAATGTGTAAATATACTAAATCGGGATCAGAAAGTGAAAAGGTATCGTTAATTGATGATTTCTCAAACATCCTAATAAAACCATTCGGGTATTTGCTTATTGCGGACTCCGAGTTAGTCGGTTCATCGACATCAGATGTTATTTTTTCAAAAGGCAATCTTACAGATAATAATTATTTGTATTTATTAAATAATTACGGCGCGGTAGTTGATAGCTTTGGCTGGGGATCTGTTACGTCGGCGTATCATTCATATTTGTTTACCCCGACTTATAGTGGATCAGTTAAAAGTTTTTCCCGTTTGCCGAATAACGATACGGGGAATTGGCAGGATACGGATATTGATACGGAGGACTTTGAGACAACGACGCCAAGTCCGCAAAACAGTTCAAGTGCGTCTCGGCCGGAATATATTTCTGATACCACAACAACACCAACGAGTACGATTGAAATTCCGACCTCCACACCAGAAATACCAACTACCACACCGGACATTTCTACCACGACCACCTCAACCGTTCCGGCTATCAATACTTCATCAATCTGGGCGCAAATAAAAATTAATGAATTTGTTTCCAATCCCGAGTCGGGAAACGAGTGGGTGGAATTTTTTAATCCGAGCACGAGCAGTTTGGATTTATCCGGCGGGTATATTTGTGATGAACACGGAGCAGACTCATTGGACGAGTGTAAAAATATTTCGGGCGCGATCGGCGCGGGTGGTTGGTTATTTTATGATTTATTGACGACGCGTTATATGAGTAATGTCGGTGATAGTATATTTTTAAAAAATGTTGAAGGGGAAATCGTGGATGAGATAATATATGAAAAAAATACGGCGACCGAAAAAGGGCAATCGTTCGCGCGCAAAATTGACGGCGCGGACACAAATTCAATTTCTGATTGGGCTCTGACGATTACGACCACGCCCGGGGCAAAGAATGTAATTATCGCACCAATCGTCTCTTCAGGTGGCGGTTCATCAAAAACAGTGGATAATACGGGCGATACAAAGACAGTCACCGTGGTTTCTTCATCAACCGCATATCTGGGGCTTGTATTGAATGAAATTTTGCCAAATCCGATTGGCGCGGATACGGAAAATGAATTTATAGAAATTTTTAATACCACGAGCGCGTCCATTGATTTATCCGGCTGGAAAATTTCCGATAAAGCTAAATCGTTTACCTTGTCTGGTTCAATTTTGGCTAAAAGCTATTTGTATTTTTTGCGCAGTGAAACAAACATCGCTTTGAACAACACGTCTGGTGAAGAAGTAAAATTAATCGCGCCCGATGATAAATTAGCGGATTATATTTCGTATAATTCGGCAGATGAGGGCGCGGCCTACGCGCGGACCGCTTCGGGCACTTGGCAGTGGACAACCAGTTCCACGCCGGGCGCGCAAAATTATTTCTTTAATGCGTCAGTTGTTTACGACACCTCCACTCCGGCCGTGGAAAAAATTATTTTTTCCGAAATTTGTCCCAACCCCAGGGGGGCGGACGCGCGCGAATTTATAGAAATATTTAACAATGACAGTGAACCGATAGATGTCGGCAATTGGACCATCGCTAATTTGAAAAAAAGATTTGTAATTCCGGAGGAGACAATAATTTATCCCGGACAATATTTGGTGTTTTACAAAGCCGTGAGTAAACTCACGCTCAATAATTCACAGGAAGAATTAATTCTCAGAAATGCGTTCGGGCAAACCGCGGACAGCGTAAAAATCGCCGCGGCCAAAGAGAGTATGAGTTATGCGCGTGCAAATGACGCGTGGCAATGGACCGAGGAGTCAACGCCGGCGAAAGAAAACAAAATTGTCATCACGCCGGCCGAAGAAAAATCCGTATCAACAAAAAATAAAACGGTCTATCGCGCCATGAGTATTGCCGGAGCGCGCGAAGTCGAGGAAGAATCGGGAGTGGTGGTGAGAGGCGTGGTCTCGGCTTTGCCCGGAAATTTTGGCGTGCAGTATTTCTATATTTTTGACGGCCATGACGGAATACAAATCTATAATGCCAAAAAAGATTTTTTGAAATTTAAAATCAACGACCAAGTGGAAATAACCGGCGTGGTCGGAGAGGCGAGCGGGATAAAACGAATTCGCGCGAAAAATAAAGAGGCTATGGATATTTTATCCACGGACAATATTTTGAAACCAATGGAAAAAAGTTTGGACAAAATAAGTGAGGATGATGCCGGGCGTTTGGTCGCGGTTGAGGGCGACATCACAGAAATAAAAAGCAATTACATGTATCTGGACAACCAACTGGGAGAAATTAAAATTTATTTTAAAAAGGGAGCCAATATAAACAAAAGCGCGCACACTGAAGGCGAACAAGTGCGCGTGGTTGGGATTGTGGAAAGCGCGGGCGATGGCGTGCAAATTTGGCCAAGGAGTAACGCGGATATTATTAGTGTGAGCAGTACGCAAAAAGTGGCCGGAGAAAAAATTTCATCTGATGAGGAAAAAGATGTTGCCTCCAAGACGCCACTCTTCGCATTTTTGGGTTTGACCGGCGCGGTGATTTTGGGATTTGTGATAAAAAATTATGGCGCGAGTGTTATCGCTAAGTTTAAAAAATAAAAAAGCCCGGTCTGGAGGAGGGGTTCAGCCGGGCGCAAGAGAAGGAACGACTCGAGCGTGCTATTTGTCGTGCCGCACTTTCTCGATTTTTGTGACGATGGGGTCTCTCGGATTCACATAACCGAGAAACATTTCTATTGTTTTACTCGGAGCGGTCCGCGCGAGTCTCTTGATATTGAGCTTATAGCCTCCGCGGACGCGTTTGAGCGAGATGCCAGGCGCGACGAAAATGCGTTGGGCGCGTATGCTGTCATCCAGCACGAAGTCAGGGTTAATTCCCTGGGCGAACATCACGAATCCATCGTAGCTCGCGGTTGCTGTCAGACCCAATCCGATCAGACTGACCGTCGGTGCTCCGCGGGGAATCACTTCCTGCGTTATGATACATCTCACCGCCCGGTTGTTCCCTTCCGGAAAGATTTTGATGTTGTGCGATTTTATCATCAGCGACTCCTTCTTGTGCGTGGGGAGACATTCCCCATTACAGTGAAACACTATATATTATTTTTTCGGTTGTGTCAAGGGGGTGTTGACTTTCGCCCTATAAAATGGTATAATCTTTTTGCTTTTGTGAACCGTATGGAAATTCAAAACTCGGGCCGATAGCTTAGTTGGTAGAGCGCCGCGTTTGCAACGCGGAGGTCCGGGGTTCGAATCCCCGTCGGTCCACAGGCAATGCAACAGTTTGCATTGCCGGGGGATGAGAACGGCGGAGCGATGTCGCGCGAGTTTGTCGACGAGCGCGACCGCGAGCCGGTGGCCAGACCGCCGAGTCGGAAGACGAGGCGAGTCGCGGCCGAATCCCCGTCGGTCCACGAGAGCGTAGCGAAGCCGAGGTAGCTCAGTGGTAGAGCGAAGGACTGAATTTCGGTCCGCCCAGCAGTAATGTTGGGGCAATAATCGGGTGAATTCGGGGAAACCCCTTGGGGCAATCCCGAGCCAAGCCGAAACGGTTTAACTCTTTCGGAAGGTGTAGAGACTAGCGAGTGAGTGCCAACAATAATCTCGCAAAAGCGCCCGACTCCCATAATTGGGATGATGATATAGTCCGATCCTCAAGGCAACTTGAGAAAAATATGGAAAATCCTTGCGTCGCGAGTCCGATCCTCGCCCTCGGCACTTGGTAGAAAATAAAACCCGTGGTATACTATACATAGTAATACATATCACGGGTTTTATTTATGAAATCAAGCGTAAAAGACAGCGCAATAAAATTGCGAAAAAAAGGCCTTTCGTATAATATAATTTCCAATAAATTGGGCATACCCAAAGGCACATTAAGTTATTGGTTTAAATCCCTGAGAGGGTCGGCAAAAATCACTAAAACGAATACGTCAAAAGCAAAAGAAATTTGGGCCAAAAATATCACAATTTATAACAAAAGCCGGTCAATACGCGCCAGAGAGAAATGGTTAGAAATTCAAAAAAACTCCAGACACGAGATGGCGTCATTGAGCAAGCACGACTTACTTTTTGTGGGGACGGCATTGTATTGGGCCGAAGGATATAAGAAGGGCAATTGGAGTGTGATTTTTTCAAATTCTGATCCGCGCATGCATCAAATAATGATGAGATACTTTTTAGAAGTGTGCAGAGTGCCTTTGAATAAGATTAAAGGGCAAGTGCAGACGCATTCAAATGTTGACAAGAAAAAAGCTGTGGCCTATTGGTCAAAAATTACCCGCGTTCCGCAGCGTCAATTTATGAAATGTAATGTATCTGTCCCTAAAAGCAGTAAGAAAGTTCGCGGCAATACCTTGCCGTATGGCACTTTACGAATTAGGATAAATGATGTAAATTTAACAAACAAAATCAAAGGTTATATATTGGGTTTAATAGAATCGTCAACCATCGGGGTATAGCTCAGTTGGTAGAGCGCCTGGTTTGGGACCAGGAGGTCGCAGGTTCAAGTCCTGTTGCCCCGACAAATATAATCGGAGGTCGTCCGCCCAGGGCGGATTGCCCCGACAATCATATTTTTCATGCTTACCCAAGAACAAGAAAAATGGGTTAGTCATTTGAGCGATACAAAGAAAGTGTCGGTTGTTACTTTTGATCCAACGTGCGAAGAAAAATTTTTGATAATAAAAAATGAATTGCAAAAATTGCTCGGTAATAGTCAGGCGATAGAACATCGCGGGGCGAGTGCTTTAAAAATTTCCGGCCAGGACGAAATAGACGTGTATGTGCCCGTCTCGCCAGAAGAATATGGTGCAACCGTTGAGATTATAAAAAGTAAATATGGAGAATCGAACAGTAATTATTCGTTAAAACGAACGCATTTTATCACGGAAATTGAGGGGAAACATGTAGATATTTTTGTGGTAAATAAAAACGATTCGGACTGGATTGATAGTGAATTATTTTATAATTATTTATTGACACATCCGGACATACTGGGAAATTATAAAAAACTGAAAGAAAATGCTTCGGGAAAAAGTTTGCGGGAGTATTATAAAGGAAAAATTGAGTTTATAAATTTGATTATACGCTCAGCGAAGATTCAATAGCAAGTCGCGTTACATGCTTCACCTTTTTTCATTTTTCCTGTAAAATACCTATTAGGATAATTTTATAATACAAATATATGGAAAACACGCCTCAAGTGGAAAAAGTGTCGCCGAAACACGTTTTTCTGCATTTATTTGTCATCGTTTTGCTTTATTACACGACAATAAACTTTTTGGTTTTGATTTTTCAATGCATTAATCATTGGTTTCCAGACGCTTTAACGCAAATCAATTATTATCAGGCGGCCGCAAGTTCAGAAATGATTAGGTTTGCTTTGGCCTCGCTGATTATTGTGTTTCCGGTTTTTATGATCGCCTCAAAGTTGTTGCGAAAAAGTTATATTACAAGTCCGGCCATCCGGGACATGCGAACGCGTAAATGGTTATTGTATTTTACTTTGTTTGTCGCGGCCTTGGTTATGATCGGCGACATGGTCGGCGTGATTTTGACATATTTGAATGGAGAAATAACCACGCGATTTGTATTTAAAGCGGCGGCCGTGCTGGTGTCCGCCGGAGCGATATTCTTTTATTATTTGCGGGACTTGAAACAAGAAATAATGACGCGCTCAACTAAAATTTTTATTTGGTGCGTGATTGTAGTGGTCGCGGGCGCGGTGGTCGCGGGTTTTTTTGCCGCCGGTTCGCCCAAGACGGCGCGCATGATTCGTTTTGATGCTGATCGAATTTCCGATTTGGCTTCGGCTCAGTCGCAAATTGTTAATTATTGGCAAACCAAAGAACATTTGCCAAATACCTTTGCTGATTTAAATGATGACATTAAGGGTTATTCAGTACCGGCCGATCCTGAGACCAGCGCGGCTTATGAATATTATTTAACAGGCACGACTTCGTTCAAATTGTGCGCCACATTTGATTTGGTAAGCGACGATGAGGTAAAGCAGTCTTCCGCTGTCTACTATTATGGCAGTGACATGGATAATTGGAAACACGATGTCGGATATTATTGTTTTGAACGGACAATTGACACAGAATTTTATCCGTTTATTTCCGAGAAAAAATAATTATATTTTTTATGTCGCATTTTGATTTATATGCCGTTGTGCCACAATTAATATTTGTCGCGCAAATTATTCTCGCCATCGCGCTCGGCGCTTTGGTTGGATGGCAACGCGAAAAAAGCGGCAAGGCGGCCGGGGGCCGAACGTTTGGCATCGTTAGCGCCGGTTCATGCCTGTTCACAATTTTATCCATGCATGCGTTTACTAACGCTGACCCGTCCAGAGTGGCGGCGCAAATTGTCGTCGGTATTGGTTTCCTCGGCGCGGGCGCGATTTTACATCGCGAAAAAAATATTTACGGTTTGACCACGGCGGCCGGTCTTTGGATCAGCGCGGCCATTGGTATGGCGGTCGGCGCCGGGTTTTATGTGGTGGCGATTTTGTCTTCGTTTATTATGCTCGGAGTACTGATGGTCAATGAAAAAAGCATTTTTAAGTCAGACCGGAACAACGACCGGATTGATGAGTAAAAATATAAATAAAAAATCTCGGCTAGTCGCCGAGATTTTTTTGTTAGTCTGTTACTTAGTTTTTTCAATTAAATTATTTTTCGCCATTACAATCATTCCGACCAAAACCCAAAACATCATGGCCAAATCGTTTTTAAAATATGGCACGTCCACCAAGCCGTGGACAAGGAAGGCGACGAGCGCGCCGAGAATCGCCGCGCCGAGGAGTTTGTCTTTTTGATAAATTTTTATACCGCAATAAATTAAATAACCGTACACGCCAAAGATAGCCACCATGCCGGTTAGTCCGGTTTCCAGCCAAAAATTCAAAAAGATATTGTGCGGATAAATTAAGCGTTCCATTTCTTCAACATTATAATGCGGTCTTTGTACTTCGTTGAAAAACATGCGCAGGCCCGAGCCGAGGACAAAATGCTTTGGCGAGGCGGTCAGGTATTGCATAGAATATGTCCAAAGCGTCAGGCGGTTTTGCCCGGCTTGGTCTTGGAAAGTAAAGGCCGAACGCAAGCTTGGCACCAGCGCCACGCCGAATATTATCATGACGATGACTGTTGCGGCGAGTTGTCGTTTGCCGGTCAAGAAGACATATACGAGCAAACCGCCCATAAACGCGGCCCAAGCGCCCTGTGAAAATGAAGCGAGGATGGCTATCGCGCCTAAAATAAAGATACCAGCTCGGCACAGATCGCCGTGTTCTGATTTTTTTTCTGCTAGTCGCCTGATGGCCGGAGCTAAAAGTAAGATTATCGGCACGAGAAATAAACCAATGGCGTTCGGCGTGGTAAAAAACGAAGTTGGCCGGCCGAAAAGCTGGTCATCCCACAAACTCGGCGGAAACGGTCCGCCGAAAACCATTTGAATAATCGCGAGCCCGGAAATACTAACTGTGGCAATAGCCAACGAATCGCGCAAAAATTTATAATCAATTTGCCGTGCGACGATAATGACAAATATAATGATCGGTTCCAAAAAATACGCCCGCCAAAGTCCTAGGGCTTTGAGCAGATTTGGGTTGGTGAGAGCGGCGAGAAATGTACCAGCGAGGAAGAGCGCGGTTAAAATAAAAATTAATTTATTTTTTTTGGCTAGTTCTTTTAACTTTGGCCAATCAGCATGCGCGTATTTAACAAGCCAGAGAAGCGCGATGGCGCCAAAGGCCATTTCCAGTGCGGTGGTTGGTAATGGGCCGATGTTGCCGCGAAGCAGGTATGTCGGCAAAGCGACTATCAAAAGGCCGATAGATAAACGAAAATTTACCGCGGCCAGACAGGAAAAGAGAAGAAAAATTCCGATTAAGAAAAGATTTGGCATACCCCGTAGAAGAATTTTGAATTAATGTGAATTATAAGTATTTTGTATTTATTAAAATGATATTATGAACCGCTTTGCCACAGCCTGACAAGTATTTTTTATTTTGCCTTAAAGGCAAAATATTTCAAAATTTCTCTACGGGGCATGTTATTTTTTTACTTCAGGCGCGTGCTCGCCGAGACGCCAATGAGTAAATTCGTGTTTAAAAATCACGATAATAAATGACGCGCCGATTAATGAAAGACACCCGACTGTGATAAATAAAAATTTGAAAGAAAAAGCCTCGGCCAGAGTGGCGCCGAGAAAAGCGGAGGCGGCTGTGCCAAAACTGATTATGGTGTTGTAAACACTCCACTCATAGCCGGCTTTTTCCTGCCGGCTGTAGCGTGAGTAAATCACCACCCAACCGGGAAAGGCGCAGGCCGAGCCAAAACCGTAAATAAATTGGATGAGGTAAATATGCCAAACATCGGTGGAAAAAATAAAACAAAACGGCGCAATGCTCATCAGAAGCGAGCCGACAAACAAAGCGAATAATTCACGGCGGTTGCCGGCTTCGGCATCGGTCCATTTGGCGATGGCAATTTGAAAAAATCCTTTGGCTAAAAGTTGGACGGCCGTGGCAATACCGATGGTCGTAATGCTCGCGCCGTTGATTTCATTCAACATAAAGATGGCGAAGATCGGTTGGATCAAACCAAAACCGCCTAGTAAAAATAGGTCGGACAAAATTAGGGCGCGCAAAACTTTGTGCATATATATTTGTTATATGACAAATATATATTATCATTTATAAAGTAAATAATCAAAAATTTTAGAGTTATCCACATAAATATTTGACAGACAGTTACGGAAATTGTATTCTTTTTTATACGCAATCACTCCCAAATAAAAGAGAGGAGGAAAAAGAAGGGTCTTTTAATTGTGGGAGTTTTTTTGTTCTTTGAGAAACGATGCTGACAACCAACAGAAGAAGGTGCAAAATGGAACGAGTTGGAAAGATGAAGTTCTTCGCGACCGCAGTGCTTCTCGTCTCGATGTGGTGCCTCTGTAAATCGGCGGAGGCTGGCAGTTGGAGCGCGTGGTCTGAAGTAACCATCGTGGCTAATGGCTCGCATACGGTGTACTTCATCCCGGGCGTAGAAGGGACCCACAAGATTCAATTCCTCAACGACCAACCCACCTATCAGGGAGGGGAGATGGAATCGTATTGGGGCAGCTCTGATAATGTGGGTACGTGGTATTGGTGGGCTACCAGTGACGTGTTCTATTATACTAGGACACAGACACTGGAAAGCGGGAGCGACGATATTATTTATAAATTTGTATTTTATAATATCAATAATTTTTCTGTTGTTTTCAACTATCGTTTCTATACGGACGACTAATCCTTAGAAAGAATTAGTCGCTCGACGACGTTAACCCTGCGTTTTCGCAGGGTTAACGTCACCCCTAATAATATATTATTTATATAATATTTATGAACACAAAAAACAAATTCACACTATTGTTGATTCTAAGTTCCTTGATTGTTTTAGGCACGAATTTATATTATAATTTTGCCGACCTTATTATTTCTGACGGAAGATGGAAAACAATTGTTTCCGTTACTGGACTATTCGTAATCGTATATTTAATTTTGTTTGGTCTGGTAAGTAAAAAGTTTTTAGCCGAAAGAAATTATTATTTTATGATTGTGTTTAGTATTATATTATCAATATTTTTTCTAACATTACAACCGGCAATATCCCGCGCGTTTCAAGATAATCGAGCGTTTTATGTGGCGGGATATGTTTTAACCGCACCGTATTTAATAGTATTGGGAATCGGGATTGTTGCATATATCACATTAGTGCTTTTTATAGAAAGATTAAGAGTAAAGAATAAGGTTTAAGTAGATTTGCATAAATAAATTAGCAACACACGGAATTACTCCGTGTGTATTTATTAAATCTCTATAATAATTAAATTTTGTGCTATAATATCAAAAACCAGTATCAATGTCCAATATGACACATGCAAAAATCGGTTTGGCGCTCGGTTCTGGCGCGGCGCGCGGCCTCGCCCATATCGGCGTGCTAAAAGTTTTGGAACGCAACAATATTCCGATTGATTATATTTCCGGCGCATCTATCGGCGCCGTGGTCGGCGCGCTTTATGCCGCGACGCGCAATGTCGCGGAGATGGAAAAAGTCGTCACTGAGGCGGATTGGAAATTATTTCTGTCGTTAATTGATCCGACTGTGGTAAACGGCATGATTAAAGGTGAAAAAATTAAAAAATTTTTGCGCCGCTTTGTTGGTGATATGACTTTTGCGGATTTGAAAATTCCTCTCGCGGTCGTGGCCACGGATTTACAGACCGGAGAGCCGGTTATTTTGGACAAAGGCGATGTGGTTGACGCGATTATGGCTTCCAGCACCGTGCCTTTGGTCTTTCAACCGGTAAAAATGAACGATCATATTTTAGTGGATGGCGGGTTGTCGCATCCAGTGCCGACGCAGATTTTGCGCGAACGCGGGATGAAAAAAGTTATTGCCGTGAATTTGGACGCGGATTTTTTTACCAAGAAAAAAGTGGATTTGTCGCCCGGAGCCATGGCCATGCAAATGATTACGTTGATGCGGTATCATCTGGCGGAATACGATGCCGCACTCGCCGATGTGGTTATCGCGCCCGAGGTTGGCGGCATATTTGGCACGCGGTTTAACGCCGGACCGCCGGTGATTGACATGGGTGAAAAAGCGGCGCAGAAAGTTTTACCGCAAATAAAAAAATTGGCGGCTAGAAATTAATTCTACAGCAGATGGCGGCTCGCCTCGCGGAGAGCCGTTTTTCTTTTTTTGTAATCTGGAATCGTTTTGGCGACTATTGCCCAAAAACGGGAAGAGTGGTTCATTTCTTGCAAGTGGCAAAGTTCGTGCACGATTAAATAATCCAAGAGTGATACGGGTAGATATACCAAGCGGAAATTAAAGCTCAAGTTGCCGTGTCCTGAACACGAACCCCAGCGCGTGGTTTGATTGCGGATATATATTTTTTGCGGGCGAAGATTATAAATTTCGCCGAAGTGACGAATTTTCTCGCGGACAATTTTTAAGGCGAGAAGTTTGTTTTTATGAAAATCATTTTTGGAAATGGTTTTTTTATTCGCGTTTTCAGGCTTGCATTTGGCAAGTGTATTTAATATCCATTCGGATTTATCCAATACAAATTGTTTGATATATTTTTGCGTCACAAATCTCGGCGCGCTCACTACCACTCGGCCGTCCGCGTGGATTAAAATTCTCACCCGCCGTGATAGGCGATTTTTTTTGATAGTAAAGTCAATGATTTTACCGTTGAGGGTGATTTGATGGGGCATATCTGGTTAATTTTAACAGATAAACCGATGGATGGGTAGGGTTGATTTTTTTTCGCATTTATGCTATTATACGCCTCATTGGAAGGGTGGCTGAGCGGTCGAAAGCGACAGTCTTGAAAACTGTTGTCCATGAAAGTGGACCGTGGGTTCGAATCCCACCCCTTCCGCATAATTTATTTACGCCATATGGCGTAAATAAATTATTGTGAATGTGGGATGAGAAGTTCATGCCCCGAGAGCGAAGCGAAGGGGTAAATCCCACCCCTTCCGCTTATTCAACATCTGGAGAGATGGCTGAGCGGTTGAAGGCACCGGTTTCGAAAACCGGCGTACTCAAAAGGTACCGTGGGTTCAAATCCCACTCTCTCCGCACAATAAAAAAATCACCCCGCGCCATGGAGTGATTTTTAATCTCAATTTATTTTTCCGGACTGATTTTATCAAACGCCCTCAATACTTCAAGCGGTAAAGCGAAGACAATCGTATTGGATTGGTCTGACGAAACGTCGTTGATGGTGTTGAGTGTGCGCAAGTGAAGGGCGCCAGGTGCGGCCGATAAAATTTTGGCAGCCTCGGCCAGTTTGGTGGAGGCGATAAGCTCGCCTTCGGCGTTAATAATCACCGCGCGTTTTTCACGCTCTGCTTCGGCTTGCTTGGCAATAGTGCGTTGCATATCATCGGGCAAGATTATATCTTTCAATTCCACGGTTTCCACGAGTACACCCCATTTATCCGTCATGCCTTCCACAATTTCTTTAATTCTGTCCGCGGCCGCATCGCGATTGGCCAAAAGTCCGTCTAGCTCCAATTCGCCAACTACATTGCGCATGGTGGTTTGCGCCAACTGCGAGACAGCGTATTGAAAATTTTCCACTTCCAATATCGCTTTGGACGAATTTACTACTTTGTAATAAATAACGGCATTGATCTTTGCGGATACATTATCTCGGGTGATGGCTTCTTGAAGCGGGACATCAACGGCTTTGGTGCGAATATCCACTTTGGTCAGGCTTTGGATGATCGGAAAGACCAGATGCCAGCCCGGTTCCAAAGATTTGTAATATTTGCCGAGAAAGAATTTTACACCCCTCTGATATTGCTCCACTTGGCGGATTGACCGCAAGACCAGCAATAAAATTAGGAATAGCAGTACGTATATAAATTGCATATGTTTGCATTTATTGGCTTAAGCGCCATTGGTTTTATTTTACACCGTTTAGTATATTTGACAACCCCGCCATCATATTGGGCATAAAATAGGAATTTGTGCTATAATATATTAAGAAGCCCCGAGAGGCACGGGAGCTTTTTTTATTTGAAAATATATGAAAACGCGAAAAATAATATTTACGGTCGGTGTGGTAGCCGTAATTTTGGTCATCATTGCCGCGGCAGTAATTATTTTATGGCCAAAGAAAAAACTTTCCGCCGAATTGAATGTTTACAATTGGACGGAGTATTTATCGCCCGAGGTCATTCTTGGATTTGAAAAAGAATATGGCGTAAAAATTAACATGCATTATTATGATGATGAATTCATCATGCTTCATGAACTGGAAAATAATCCGAATACGGATAAATACGATTTGATTGTCGCCGGTAATTCCATCATGGGGCGGTTAATTGAATCTGATTTGCTGGCTTCAATTAATGCCAAGAATATACCGAATTTAAAAAATATTGGCAGTGAATTTAAAGACACGATATTTAATGCTAAAAATATTTACGGAGTTCCTTATTGTTGGGGCACGACCGGCATATTGGTAAACAAAAAGTTTATTCCCAATGCCGACAGTTGGGGTGTTTTGTGGAATAAAAAGTACGCGGGTAAAATTTGCATGTTAAGCGATCCGGCCGAAGTTATCGGGGCGGCGGCCAAATATCTTGGTTTACCGCTTGTGCCACAGTCTGTGGAGCAAATGAGTCAGGTAAGAAATGTTTTGTTGACGCAGAAAAGCATCATCCGAGGATATTGCGACGATACCACTGCGTCTGACGGTGCGGTATCCGGAGAATTTTGGGCGGTGGAAGAATGGAGTGGGACGGCGGCGGACGCGATAATGCAAAATTCAGATCTGTCTTATATAATTCCCAAAGAGGGCGGAGCGAGCTGGTTTGACATGTTTGCCCTTCCGAAAAATGCCAAGAATAAATATACGGCCGAAGTTTTTCTGAATTATTTGAATCGTCCGGACGTTAACGCAAAAAATGTTGAATATGTGTTTTATGCCAGTTGTAATGAAGGGGCGAAGGAGTTTGTGAGCAAGGATATTTTGGATAATCAGATTATTTATCCGTCAAAGGCGGTGATGAATCGTTTAGATTCTTATACTGATTTTATTGTTGATGACGAGGTGTATAAGATGCGGGATGAATTGTGGGTTGAATTAAATAGTTGAGATTATTCATATTTTGTCCTCTTCAGGATTTTAGTGTATAATATGGATAGAAGCTGCCCGATGCTCTCTGACACTGTAGCAGAATTCATATGAAAATTTTACTTGTTGAAGACGACAAAGATATTTTGGCCTTCTTGAGGGCGAGTTTGAAAACCGAGGGGTTTGTCGTGGACGCGACCGATGATGGCGAGCGCGGGATGGAAATGGCCCGCATCAATTCGTATGATTTGATAATTCTGGATTTAAATTTACCAAATAAAAATGGCGACGAAATTTGCCGAGATATTCGCGGACGCGGCAAAACGACTCCGATACTCATGCTCTCGGTGCAATCGTCTGTGAGCAATAAGGTTGACTTGTTGAATTCCGGAGCCGATGACTATGTTTGCAAGCCGTTTTCATTTGAAGAAGTGTTGGCGCGGATCAAAGCCCTTTTGCGTCGTCCCGCGGCCACATACAAAGAAACGCTTACATGCGCGGATCTGGTTATGGATTTGAACAAGAGAATAGTAAAACGGAACGGGAGGGAAATAAATTTGACCGGCAAGGAGTTTAACCTTTTAGAATATTTGTTGCGCCACAAAGGCGAAATTGTGCCAAAGACCGCGATATTGGAAAATGTTTGGGACTCGGAAGTGGATTTATTTTCCAATGCTATTGAGACGCACGTGTTAAATTTAAGAAAAAAATTAAACCGCGCCAGTTCGGATGATTTGATTAAGACTGTTTCCGGACGCGGCTATCGCATTGGATAATCAAAACAAAGGTCGGCTTTAATTCACCGTTATTAACCCGTAGATTTTCTAGAAAAACTGGGCATTAATAATATGGACAAGCTTATCAAAAAGTTTCTAACAAGCAAGGCGGCGCGTAACGGAGTTGAATTGACTTTGTTCGTGGCTGCGGCAATGAGCGCGGGTTATCCCTGGAGAGGAACGCTCGAATAGTGCTTTTGTTTGGTTTCTGTTATCTATGAGCACTCCTTTCTAAAGAGGGAGTGCTTACTACTTTAATATGTTGAAGGAACTATATTGGAAATTTTTACGACCGAACTCTGTAGATGAGGACTTACAGAGGCGAGAATACATCTTAAATATTTTGCTTTCCTCGTCAATAATTTTGTTGATTCTCGCAAATATTATATGTTTTTTTGATCGCGTATTTTTATATAGCTCAACCCTTGAACAAAATTCTGTGCCACCTTTTATTGTGGTTGGGTTATTATTATTTTTTGTAGGTTTATATATTTTGTCGCGCAAAAAGTTTGTCAAAATTTCGGCGGTAATATATGTGTCAGTATATTATTTTGTATCAATATATTTATCCAGTAGATATGGAATAGGGCTTGGCACCGGTCTGTTATTTTATATTTTAACAATAGTAATATCCGGAATTTTGGTCAGCGCTAAGTTTTCTTTTGTTGCCGCAGTGATTTCGTCTGTTGGGATAATGTTTATAAATATTTTTCACAACGAAGGGGTTCTTGCGCGCTTATCATATTGGGAGGGGATGAAATTGGATGGTATTGATGTTATATTATTTTCCATCGTCTTTTTCATCGTTGCCACAGTCTCATGGCTGTCCAATCGCGAAATAGAAAAATCATTGACTCGGGCGCGCAAGTCCGAAGCCGAATTAAAAGAAGAAAAAGACATGTTGGAAATTCGGGTGGAAGAAAGGACACAAGATTTGCAAAAAGCGCAGATGGAAAGATTGGTACAATTATCCCGCTTCGCGGAAATGGGGCGTTTGTCCGTGGGTTTGTTTCACGATTTGGTCAGTCCGTTAACGGCTGTTTCTCTTGGCGTGGAACGCATCAAAAATACACAAACCTCGAGTGAGGGATGTCATTTGATTGAAGCGGATTTGGAGCGGGTATTAAAAACCACCGAACGCATCGGTAAATTTATTACTTCTGTACGCAAGCAAATTTCCGGCAACCAAACCCGAGAAATATTTTCAGTAAATCAGGAAATCAAAGACGCGATTCAACTCATGGCTTATCCGGCGCGCCAAGCCGACGTTTCAATCATCTTTTCCGAAAATAAAAATATTGAGACCGCCGGCAGTCCGATTAGGTTCAGCCAGATGATTGTCAATTTAATTTCCAATGCCGTGGATTCTTTCCCACCGATGAATCCGGCCGAGCTGGGGCGCGTCAGTCGCGAGATTGTCATTCGTTTGGCCGAGGACGCGGGCCAAATTATGTTGTCCATTGGCGATAATGGACGCGGGATTTCGGCGGACATTCAAGATAAAATTTTTGAACCGTTTTTTACCACCAAAGATTCCAAGCATGGCACCGGCGTGGGCTTGTCCATGGTCAAAAGCGTGGCCGAAATAGATTTCCACGGTAAAGTTATGTTTGAGAGCGAGGAAAATAAAGGCACAAAATTTATCATTACATTTCCAAAAGATCTAAAAATTTGAATATGAACAATATCGCGAATAGACTGTCTAACGCGCAAATGCCGAGTGGCGCATTCGCGGGCAACGACGGTCAAGAATCGGTGATTATTACGGCCGGCATCTTATTGTTTTTGAATCGGTTGTCGGATGATGGTGATATCGCGCGAATAAAGAAAGGCGCGGGAAGTTGGCTTTTGAGCAAGAGAAATGAACAATGGTTGGTGGATAAAAATTTGGGTGTGAATTTTTTGGCGTTGACAGCGGTTTTTGAAAACGACAAAAATATTTTTGATGGCACGGCTTTGGCAAAAATTTTAGTGGCGCTGTCCTCGTCCGAAGCCAAAGAAGGCGGGCCGTATTTTTCCGAACTTAATAGCGAAAATAAAAAAATTGATTTGGGTGTTAATGCCGCTATCGCGCGGTTTTTGTTTTTGCACGAGGTGGAACTGCCGGAATTGACCGGGCTATTTGCCACGGCGATGGAAACCAAAGTTTTTTCATCCGAAATTTTTGCCGATGAATATTATGTAATTTATCTTCTTGCCGGATTTTATCGCGGTGAGCGCGCTGATAAGTTGTTTGAACATGTCCTTGCGCAAATTCGCGGAAGACATTTAGATTCGCCATTTGATAAATTGTTGGCGTTTGTTTCGCTCTTTCATCTTGGCGCAACGCCGGAATTGTTGCGCGAGTCGGCAGAAATACTTAATTTGGCAGAAATTTTATCCAACGATAATTTGAATCCAATAGGCGAAAAAAATTTATTTGTCACACCGGAATTATTTTTGGCTCTTTGCATAACGGCGAATGAAACCATGGAAAAACAGGCCGGATTAATAAAAGACGAAACAAACGGCGCGCCGGATGATCAAGAAAAATTTATTATGGAATTGATTTTAGAGAAGGCGGAAAAACGTTTTGCCAATCTCGTTGGCGGGATGAAAGAAATTGCTTGGCGCGAAATTACCAAAACTATTTCCCAAAATCCCGACCGACAGATGTCGCTCATGCCGTATTGTATGAAGCAAGCGTTGGGTAAAAACGGCCGGAAGATTTCCGATGACACAGTGGCCGAGATGGGGTTGGCTAATATTTTTTATTGGACCGCCTTTATTATTTATGATAATTTTTGGGATGTGGATGAAGAAGCCGACCCTCGGACATTACCAACCGCAAATTTATACGCTCGTCATTATTCAAATTTTTTCCACTCGCTCCTGCCGGAACGCACCGGTTTCAGAGAATTTTTTCGCGAGTTGATGGACAATCTGGATGCGGCTAATACTTGGGAAACGACTTATTGCCGAACAAAAGTCGCGGGCAATCATTTTGTCGTTCCGGATTTTTTGCCGGATTACGGCGATTATGAGATGAAATACCGTCCGGCCTCCGGGCACGCGCTCGGATCCGCGGCCATGCTCTATATGCTCGGGTATAACGAAGATTCATCGGAGGTAAAAAATTTATTGGATTATTTTCGCTACTATTTGATTGCCATGCAAATCAATGATGACGCTCATGATTGGGAGGAAGATATGGCGCGCGGACATTTAAGCACGGTGGTGGTGATGCTTTTGGAGGACTTCAAACAAAAATATCCCGGTATCAGAGAAATTGATTTAGTTGAAGATAAAGAAAGCCTGCGTCAGATATTTTGGTTCAAGACAATTAAGCGCGCTTGCGAAACAGCCGTGCATTTTACGAATAAATCCCGTTTGGCTTTGCACACCATGAAAACACTGGAAAATTTTGCGCCACTGGAACGTTATATAGATATTACCGAGGCCGCGGCTCAAAAGGCTTTAAAAGAACAAAAAATGAGCGTGGAATTTTTAGGTGAGTTCAAGGATTAAAACATAATCAACCGTAAAAAAATTCCGTCCCGCAGAATGCAGAACGGAATTTTTTAATTGAATTTGTTTTAGTCCAAGAATTTGAATTTGTCCGCGAAATCTCCGATGAACGGCAGTTTTTCTTTTTTGCCGTTGGCCGCATTGATAATGCCGATGATGGCAAAGACCAAAGTGGCGAGACCAAGCAAGCTGAAAAGCCATGACCAAGTCAAAATATAATACCAAGGAATCATGGCGCGAATAATCCAAAGGATGGCTGAAACAGCAAAAATTAAAAATCCTTGTTTGACGTGGAATCTGACAAAAGGATCCTTTTTTGCGTCGGTCAAAAGCGGAATAAAGAATAAAATGTAAGCGACAATGGCCATGCCGGTGTTCGGCTCTCCATTCGCCGGAGCGGGTGAAGTCGGTTGGGGCGCCACCGGTGTCGGCGTCGGTTGTTGAGGCGTCATCGGCGGCACGGGTGTGCTTACCGGCGCCACCGGTTGATTATTCTGCTCGTCCATAGTAGTTTCAATAAATTAATTAAAAATCAAAATTATTGATGAGAATTTCCTTGCTCGGCGTTGATAACAATAGCGGTAATGACTTGCTCGTCCTTGTTAAAGCCGATGGTGTAGGTGAAATTATCTTTTTGCGCCATGATGGACGCGGCCTCGTTTTGTTGGATGTTGGTAATAATTTTCATGCCGCGATTTTCCATTTCTTTGGCAATGGAACCGGCGTCTGATACGGCCACAAGTTTGGGCAAAGTATATTGAAAGATGCCAGAGCCGCTGTTCATGCCCATATAGCCACTGACAAAACTTGAGAGTTTGTAATCATCGTAGACTGCCTTGATGATTCCGCCGACTTCATCAGCAATGGCCTTGTGCGTGCTGTCGCCGATTTCTTGATTTTCAGCATTGGCAAAAATTTCAGCCGGTGTTAATTCTTTACCCTCATCGCCGGAGTTTTCGTTATTCATCATTTGGCCTCCAGCTTCAATGCCCAAGTTTTTGAGCATGTTTTGAGCGGTTCGGTCTGCGCGCCAGCGCGAAAAGGCCGTGTATCCAATGCCGATAACCAGAATCGCGGCAATGGCAATTATAAGGGCTGTTTTATTATTATTTCCGCCTGTTGGAGTTGTGGTTGGTGTGCTCGGCGCCACTGGAGCGGAGGGCGTCGGATTTACGTTATTTTCCATATTTATTCAAAATTTGCCTCGGCTTACGCGCCGATGTGTGGTTATATTAGCACGGGATTAGTTAAGGCGCAAGAAGCGTGGCGGTCTGAGCTTGACATATTTTTATTTTATGTTATATTAGATGCGCTAAATCGGCGATACCAATGGTAAAGCCTAATGATGTATATTTTTTTGTTATGAATAAATACGAGTTATTGTTGGTCCTGCCGGGCACCTTGGATGAAAAGGAAGCGGCGGCGAAAACTGACGAAGTGGTGGCGCTCATCAAAGAAGTTGGGCAAGAAGCGGAATTAAAAGTAATGGGGAAAAATCGTTTGGCCTATCCAATTCAACAGGTACGCTATGGTTATTTTTACACGATAATTTTTTCCGCTGATACTGAAAATATTAAAAAAATTGAGACAAAATTACGCTTGACTCGCGGTTTGCTTCGCGCCATTGTCGCACGCTACAACAAAGCTTTGGACGGAGCGGAAAACACCGCTCGTCTGACTGGCATGACGGCGCACGTTGAGGCGGAAGAAGCTGAAAACAACGACGTGGTGGCCGTGGTGGAAACAGCCGAGCCGGAAGTTGAGATCTCCGAGCCGGTGAGCGTCGCTGAAGCACCGGCGGCAACTGTTGAAACAGAGCCAATGGATGAGACGCCGGCGGTTGAAGAGGAAAAAGAGGAAAAGAAAGAGGAAAAAAAATCAACCAAAGCCCCTGTTATGGATTTGAAAGAGATTGATAAAAAGTTGGATGAGATTCTGGCTGATGATAATTTAAATATATAATTTGACCTGTTAAATTATTTTAATTATTTAATATGGATCTCAATCGCGTGATGTTAATCGGCAACATGACCCGAGACCCGGAAGTGCGCGCCACTCCGACCGGTCGTTCGGTTGCTTCGTTCAGCATCGCCACCAATCGCGTCTGGACAGATGCCAACGGCCAGAAACAAAAACAAGCTGAATTTCACAATGTGGTATTTTGGGCCAAACTTGCGGATATTTGCGGTCAGTATTTGAAGAAAGGCCAGAAAATTTACGTGGAAGGCCGCTTGCAAACACGCGAATGGACCGGACAAGACGGCATTAAACGCTATCGCACGGAAATTATCGGAGAGAATATGATTATGTTGTCTTCGCGCCAAGGTGGTCCGGCGGGCGACAGTTCCGGCATCCCGTCGTATGCTGAAGAGGCGCCGCAAGAAACGGCTGAAGAAGTAATAAAGGTTGAAGATATTCCATTTTAATAAACAATTATGCTTTCATCGAAAGAACAACTGCAAAAAGGTTGTCTGTATTGCGCCAACCAACGAACCGTGGTGGATTATAAAGACATTGCCAGCTTGCGCCGTTTCGTCTCTTCATATATGAAGATTGCTCCGCGCCGCCGCTCGGGACTTTGCGCCAAACATCAGCGCCAAGTGTCCAGCGCCATCAAGCGCGCGCGCCAGGCCTCGCTCATGCCTTTCATGCCCAAGTAATTTGTGTAGGGTTTAATCTATTTTCAAACACGGCGCACTATATTGGTGCGTCGTGTGTTGTTAAATAATATTTTATGCTGTGGTCGGATTTAAAAAATAATCCTCGTCTCAAAAAATATTATGATACGCGGATAAATATTACAAAATTAATTCGCGAATTTTTTTGGTCGCAAAATTTTCTGGAAGCGGAAACTCCGATTGCCGCGCGTTTGCCCGGGCAAGAGCCGTATTTGAATCCAATTCCGGTTGATTTTCACGAACCAAATGGCGCGGCCGCAAAAATGTATTTGCAGACTTCGCCGGAATTTGCCTTGAAAAAATTGTTGGCTGCGGGTTATGAAAAGATTTTTCAAATTTTCAAATGTTTTCGCGATTACGAACAGTTTGGCGGTAATCACAATACTGAATTTACGATGATTGAATGGTATCGCGCGCCCGGAACACTGGAAAATATTATGGATGATACGGAAAATTTATTTAAGTATGTGGCGGAAAAGTTGAAAATTTTTGTCGTTGAATATAAAGATAAAAAAGTAAATATAACGGGCGAGTGGGAGAGGATGACCATGCGCGAAGTCTGGAAAATATATGCCGGCGTTGAGTTGAATGATTATTTGACGAATGAAAAAATGGCCGAGCTCGTACACGAGCGCGGGCTCGTGGCGGACGCGAATGATGAATATGAGGATTTGTTTTACAAAATATTTTTGAACGAGATTGAAACAAATCTTGGGATGGAAAAACCGATTATGATTTATGATTATCCCGAGCAAATGTGTTCGCTTTCGCGATTGTCAAAAAATGACCCGCGCTATGCCGAGCGATTTGAACTGTATATTGGCGGGTTGGAATTGGCGAATGCCTTTGGCGAACTGACGGACGCGGTGGATCAAAAGAAACGGCTGGAAGCGGACAAGTTAAAACGTGAACAACTCGGCAAAGAGACGTGGCCGGTTGATCCGGATTTTATAAACGCGATCAAAGAGTTGGACAATGCGCCGGCTGCCGGAACTGCGCTCGGCATTGACCGCATGGCTATGCTTTTTACCGGCGCGAACGACATTAACGAAGTGATTTTTCAGGCCATGGGGGATGAAAGATGATTTTGTGCTATAATAAATTGAGTTAGCCAGTCGTTTGTGCTATGTCTTTCCTTCGTTCTAAAATTAGTAAGATAAATTTGTCCGTCATTGAGTCGGGTATTATTTATTTTGTTATTTATGGATTTATCGGCTGGTTGATTGACTCAATGTATCGTTCTTTTGAAGCCGGTCAAATTATTTTTGGCGGAATGTTTCTAAGTTTTTATTGGCCCATTCCGTTTGCCCCGATTTACGGATTCGGCGCGTTGATTTTGATTGCATTCAAAAAAGTTTTATGGAACAAGAATCCGTTTTTGGTCGTGCCGGCTGTCGGTATTATCCTTACCGCGGTGGAATATTTGGGCGGGGAATTTACTCTGGCGGTTTTACAGCATCGCGCTTGGGATTATTCAAAAAATTTTTTAAACTTTCGCGGGCATATAGATTTGCTCAACGGGCTTTGTTGGATGGCTTTGGGCTGGGCGTTTGTTAAGTTTATACATCCGGCGGTGGAAATATTAGCAAAAAGAATTTTGACGCGGCTTCATGGAAATTGATTATTCCACAGCTGGCGGGGATTTAAAAAATCCCCCGGGAGTTCCCCGAGGGATTTTGATGATTTATAAAATTTTTTAGCTCAAAATTTCGTAAACATTACTCACGTCGGCGTCAAATGAGTCGGGGAGTTTACTCACGGCCTTGGCGCGGTTGGCCGACACCAGAAATAGATCCACATTGATCGGATCTTTTTTTGCGCCAAAAATATTTTTGTATTCTTCCTCTTTTTCCGGTTTGACGTCGGTCAGAATTAAAAAATGTCTAGTCTTGTCCTTGTCGTTAAATTCCATAATTTGTACATGGTGAAAAAACGACTCGGCCTCGTTGGTGTCTTTGCAGGCGGTAAATAAATCACGCCAAATATTTTTTAAATCTTTGATGGCGGGTAATACCTCAACTTTTGGTTCAAATTGTTCCGGCTCGCCTTCCTCGGTTGGCGTATCCGGATGAAACGATGCTTCATTCATATAAATTGCATTTTAAACTAAAATTATTATTTTGTAAACAAAAAAAGAAACCCCGCAGTTTCTTTCGGCAAGCCGATTGAATACTGCGGGGCGACCGTCTCATGAATGCTCGGATGAGCGAGACGGGAAAGGGCGAACTAGCGGGCGGAGACAGCGAGGGTGTCCTCGCCGTCCGTGTGGCGGAACTTCGCGTGGAGCTTCAGCGCGTCACCGAGCTTGGCCGGGTTGACCTTCGGGGTCGCGGCAGGCGCGGCCTTGGCGTCCGGCGCCGTGTAGGTGACTTCCACTTCGGAGGTCGGATTCGCGAACGCGATCGAGCTGAAGAGGCCGGAGAAGATACTGACGGTGACGATGATGGCGAAAAACTTCTTCATAATTGACTCCTGTTTGTTGGTCGGCGCGCCTTTGTGGCGACAGCCGACTTTGTTTTTGGTGGACACTCTGTTTGAAGACAAATTTTGGCTTAAAACAGTGTATCCACCAATTTCCGCTAGTTTGTAAAGGGCATATAAAACGAGAAAAACTCCCGTTTTGAGAGAGTTTTATACAGAAATTACACTAAAAGTGTATTTATTGTTGTTTTCGTAAGTAACGCTCTCTCAACGTTAATTACAAAAATAAGTATAGCACATTTTGAAGGTTTTGTCAAGCCCCCCGACCATATTTTTTTGGCTAAGATTAGCTAAAATTTGGATGCCATTTTTTGGCTAAGATTAGGGAAAATCCAATGTTCTTAAATTACTCTTGACAAAATCCGCGTCATCATATATTCTATGGCCAGAACGTCAACTTCGTTTTGGTCAATCTAACCAAGATGAACGAGAAACCTTTAGCATAAAATCGTGGCTGATTTTAACAAAAGGGTTTCTTTTTGTTTAACAAAATTAAATCTGAAGTAATAATCTATGCCAACAATCAACCAAGTGTTGCGCAAAGGCCGTAAGAATAAGATTACCAAATCTAAAACTCCGGCTTTGCAATATCTCACCGATAACTTGCACCGCAAGAAAACCGTGCTCTCCAAAGGCTGTGCCTTTAAGCGCGGCGTGTGCACCAAAGTGTACACCACCACTCCGAAGAAACCGAACTCCGCGCTCCGCAAAGTCGCCAAAGTTCGTTTGTCCAACGGTCAAGAAGTCATCGCCTATATTCCGGGCGAAGGACACAATTTACAGGAACATTCCATCGTGCTCATTCGCGGCGGTCGTGTGAAAGATTTGCCGGGCGTCCGCTACCACATTGTGCGCGGTGTTTATGATACACAAGGAATTGAAACTCGCCGACGCGGTCGAAGCGTTTACGGCACCAAGCGTCCGAAAGCGAAAAAAGCGTAATGCGATACTAATATACTAATGCATACTAATAATACGAATAAATATGAGAGGTAAAAAAGCAATTAAACGTGAAGCCGCGCCGGATTCCAAATACGGCAATGCTTTGCTCGGAAAATTCATTAACTACGTGATGCTCGGCGGAAAGAAAACCACTGCCGAGAAAATCGTGTATGGCGCTATGGAAAAAATTGCCGCTGAAACAAATAAAGACGCGGTGAAGATTTTTGAGGAAGCTATCCGTACGGTTTCTCCGCAAGTGGAAGTACGCTCCAAACGCGTGGGTGGCGCCAACTACCAAGTACCGTTGCCGGTGCGCGGTGAACGCCAGAACGCTCTCGCGTTCCGTTGGATTATTGACGCGGCTCGCGCCAAAAAAGGCCAACCGATGCTGGACAAACTCGCGACCGTGTTGAACGAGGCCTCTCAAGGACTCGGCGACGCCATCAAGAAACGCGACGAGGTCCATCGTATGGCTGATGCCAACAAGGCCTTTGCCCATTTCGCCAGATTCGCGAAATAAAAATTCAAAAATTAAAAAAATTAAAAATTTGAATTTATGCCCCGTGAATATCCCTTGGAAAAAACACGCAACATCGGCATCATGGCTCACATTGATGCCGGCAAGACCACTGTCTCCGAGCGCGTTTTGTTTTACACCGGACGCAAACACAAAATCGGCGAAGTGCACGAAGGCGCGGCCGAAATGGATTGGATGGAACAAGAAAAAGAACGCGGTATCACTATTACTTCCGCCGCGACCACGGCTTTTTGGAAAGGTCATCGCATCAACTTGATTGATACTCCCGGACACGTGGATTTTACCGCCGAAGTAGAGCGCTCTCTGCGCGTGCTTGATGGCGCCGTGGCCGTGTTTGATGGTTCGCAAGGCGTGGAACCACAATCTGAAACCGTTTGGCATCAGGCCGATAAATATAATGTCCCGCGTTTTGCTTTTGTGAACAAGATGGACAAGATGGGCGCGGATTTTTATATGAGTTTGGATTCAATCAAGGAACGTTTGTCCAAAAACGCCGTGGCTGTTCAATTGCCGATTGGCGCCGAAGGAACTTTTTGCGGTATTGTTGATTTGATTGAAGAAAAAGCTTTTAAATTTGAAGGCAAGAACGGCGAAAATATCGTGGAAGTTCCGATTCCGGAAGATATGAAAGAAAAAGTCGCGTCCTTCAGACGCGAAATGGTGGAAAAAGCGGCCGAGGCCAATGAAGCGACCATGAATAAATTTTTGGCCGGCGAGGCACTCTCGGTTGAAGAGATTCAATCCGGTATACGCGAGATGGTTTTGCGCGGTGATATTTATCCCGTGCTTTGCGGTGCGGCGTTGTCAAATATTGGTGTGCAATTAATGCTTGATGCGGTAGTCGCGTATTTGCCGGCCCCGACCGACATCAAAGCGTTTGTCGGAGAAAATCCGGACACCGGCGCTGAAGAAACACGCAGTTCGTCTGATGATGAACCGTTTTCGGCTTTGGCCTTCAAAGTCGCGACCGACCCGTTCGTCGGCAAATTAATTTTCTTCCGCGTTTATTCCGGTAAAGTTGCTTCCGGTTCATATGTGCTCAACTCCGCCAAGGGCGAACGCGAACGCATTAGTAGAATCGTCCGCATGCATGCGAATCATCGCGAGGATGTGGAGGAAGTCTACGCCGGAGAAATCGCCGCGGCCATTGGTCTCAAATCCACCATTACCGGCGACACTCTTTGCGACGAAAATCATCCGATCACTTTGGCCAAAATTACTTTCCCCGAACCGGTTATCTCGGTCGCGATTGAACCAAAGACCAAACAAGATCAGGAAAAAATCGGTATGGCTTTGCAAAAATTGGCTGAAGAAGATCCGACTTTCAAAGTCAACACGGATGAAGAAACTTTGCAGACCATTATTCGCGGTATGGGTGAATTGCATTTGGACATCATCGTTGACCGTATGAAACGCGAATTTAAAGTGGAAGCCAATGTCGGCGCGCCACAAGTCGCGTACAAAGAAACGATTAAGATGACGGCCGAAGGCGAAGGTAAATACATCAAGCAATCGGGCGGACGCGGTCAATATGGCCACTGCTATTTGCGCGTTGAGCCGACCGAACCGGGCGCGCCGTTTGAATTCTTGGATGAAATCAAGGGTGGCGTGGTCCCGCGTGAATACGTTCCGGCGATTGAAAAAGGCGTAAAAGAATCAATCACTCGCGGTATTTTAGCCGGTTATCCGATTGTCAATATTAAAGTCGCTTGTTTTGATGGCTCGTATCATGAAGTTGATTCATCCGAAGCGGCTTTCAAAATGGCTGCGTCCATGGCGTTTCAAACCGCGTGCAAAAAAGCCAATCCGGTAATTTTGGAACCGATTATGAAGATTGAAGTTGTCACCCCGGAAAAATTTATGGGTGATGTCATTGGCGACCTCAATTCCAAACGCGGACAAATTCAAGAAATGACTGACCGCAGTCAAATGAAAGTGGTCAAAGCGATTGTGCCTTTGGCCAGCATGTTTGGCTATGTGACATCCTTGCGTAATATGTCGCAAGGACGCGCCAGTTCCACCATGGAATTTTCCCACTATGCCGAAGTGCCAAATAATGTGGCCCAGACAATTATTGAAGGTAAAAAGAAATAAATTAGATTAAATAAAAAATCTCCGAAGTAATTCGGAGATTTTTTTGTTGTATTTTTTAAGCGGCCGGCCGTTCAATCCAACTACCTACATCATCACTGTCTGTGTCAGATTTGCCGATATCTATGGCGCCGGTCATGTCAGTTTCGTGTTGTAGCGTTTTAAACGCTTCGCGTGCTCCTGATCGGGTGTTGTCGGTGACTCTGCCTTCGCCTGCCATATGTAGACCTTCAATACCTTTTCTCTTTTCAGCGATTTCTTCATTTAGCGTGTGGCGTTTGCCTTCTGACGCGGCGATCATTTGTTCTTGCATGCCTTCACTCATATTTTTAATGTTAATGTTAAATTAACCAAAGTATTATAGCACATTTTGGCCGTTTTGTCAATCATCATTGACATAATATATTTTTCGTGCTATGTTTGGATATCCGGAAGAAAAGGGATTTATTCGTTTGCCACGAAGCCCTTTACAATTTAGGTAAGGGGTTGCAACAAGAGGAGGGAACCATGTTTGGCGGGAAAAAACAAGAAGAAGTCGAAAGAGAGCTGATCAGACGTGAACAGGCCGTCGAAATGGAAGAACTTCGGCTCGCGGCCGAGAAGGAACGGATAGGCGATTCGTGGGAGGAAGTAAAAGCGGCGGCCGAAGCGGCCATGCGTATGACGGCTGAAGTTGAGGCCGAGAAAGCAGTCTTGGTCGAAGAGAAAAATCATCTGGCTGGGGCGAACGATCTCGTTCGGGAACGGCTGTCTACCATCGGTATCATCCTGCGTCGGCTTTTCACGGGCGAACTTGACGGTGATCCGTCAGAAAGCGCGCGCGCCATGCTGGAGTATCTGGGCACGTTGCCCGACGCTCCAGTTGGACTCGCCGATGACCTGGACGAGAAAGTCAAGATGATCGTCGAGGCGTCGACCTTGTCGCGATTGAACGGCAGTCTGCAGCAGATCTGTATAGCGGTCGAAGCCGCGAGAAAAGCGATGGATCACAAATCGCGCCAACTCGACGTTCTGCTCGCGCAAAAGCGCGAGCAGAACAATCTCTACAAGAACGCTGTTGCCGACAAGGCAACGGCCGAAGAACGCGCAAGGTCGGCCGAAACCGAACGCGACACGGCTGTGGAGGAGCTTAATAGGCTGCGCGAGGAACGTGATCGCATCACAGATCAGATCAACGAGGTTAGGCTGGCCGTGACAAATCTTTTGGACTCGCAGAAAAAAGTCCAAGCTGATTTGTCCGCCGAGAAGATCAGGCTCGCCGAACTGCAGAAGTCTTGTGACGAGGTCACAAAAATCGCAAAGGCTGATTTGATCGTGTCCGAAAAACAGCGCGATGCGGCGTTGGCTGTTTTGCGCAGCAAGGTTCAAGCGGCGCAAACCGCCTTGGCCGCGGAGGAGCAGATTTCCAGGGAACGCATTGAAGCCGCGGAAAAAGCCGCGGAAGACATGCGGACTGAAGCCATGCGAGCCATTGAAGGAGTGGCGAGCGACCTGCAAGGCGAAACCGAAAGTCATGTTGCCCTGCTTAAGGGGCTGGCCGGCGGGATCAAGGCTGCAACAACCTCTCGGCTAACAGAACCGTTTTTCGGACCGCCGCCCGAGCCGGAAGACCCGCCGCCTTCCGCTGAAGGCGCCGAGTAGCCCCTACCACAGTTCATTACCCCGCTGATACTGGCAATATCAGCGGGGATTTTATTTTCTCCCGACGTAAAGTCGGGACGGGGTTGACTTTCGCGTCTGATTTCATTATACTGGTTTTATATTCTTCAATTTGGAAAAATTATTTTATGAACTCCAAACAATTAAATAGATTGCTAAATTTGGTCAGAGAAACCGGCGACCGTTTGGTCGTGGCCGATAATGAAAGCGACGATGTTTTTGTATTGATGAATTTAGATGAATACGAAAATTTGTCCGGCAACGGCGAATTTGACTCACATGAGTTTTGTCATGAATGCGAGCACGAATCTAAACGCGATGAATTTAATGACGATTTTGACCCGGAAGAATTAAACGAAAATGCTTTTGATTTTTCCGCATCTGAAGAGCCGGAACAAAAAAAACCAACCGAGATGAGCGAGCGCGAACTTCTGGAAAAAATTAACGGCGACATTGCGGATTGGCGCAGCGCTCAGACCAAGAAAGAAGAAAATGAATTAGCCGAAGAATTAGTGGAAGAAAAAATTTCTGAGCCGGAAAGCAGACCGGTGGACGATAATAGCGGCGAAGAAAAAATTCAAGTTCCTTCCGGCATTGCCAGTATCGGCGATGTGCTGTTTGATAAAAAATACCAAAACAGGGAATTTGACAACACGCCCAGAACGGGAATTATTGAAGAAGACGATTTATCCGGTGTGCCGCATGAGGAAGAGAAATTTTATTTGGAGCCGGTAGAATAATGATAGATTAGCCAAGAAATCAGTTTTTTGGTTATTCACAGAATATTCACAAGCGACCTCTTGCCAAAATGGCGCATATCTGCTATAATCGTTAAGAAATATGAGCGCTTGGCTCTAAATTTTTGAGCCGAACATTCAATTTGAAAATTTTTTTTATAAATATTTTAGCGGCTGGATAACAAATCTGCGACGACCACTCGGAGCAGTGCCGTGTAAATGTAATCGTATGGCAGAGTTTGTGAGAACAAAGCCGCACGTCAACATTGGCACAATTGGCCACGTTGACCATGGTAAGACTACTCTTACCGCGGCGATTTTGCAGGTTTTGAGCACTCATGGTATGACTGCTCAAAATAAAGGTGTGGCTGATTTGGATAAAGCCCCTGAGTCAAAAGCTCGCGGTATTACCATTTCCACCGCTCATGTTGAGTACGAAACAACCAAGAGGCACTATGCCCACGTGGATTGTCCGGGACATGCTGATTATGTGAAGAACATGATCACCGGCGCCGCTCAAATGGACGGCGCGATTTTGGTCGTCTCGGCTGCTGATGGTCCGATGCCGCAAACCCGCGAACACATCGTGCTCGCTCGTCAAGTCGGTGTGCCGTATATCGTCGTTTTCTTAAACAAAGTTGACCAAGTTTCCGACCCGGAATTGATTGATTTGGTGGAAGCCGAGGTTCGTGATTTGCTCAAGAAATATGATTTCCCGGGCGACACCACCCCGATTATCCGCGGTTCCGCTTTGCAAGCTTTGCAAAACCCGACCGATGAAGCGGCCGCCAAACCGGTTTTGGATTTAATGAATGTGGTTGATGAATATATTCCGGAGCCGACCCGCGCCGTTGATCAACCTTTCCTCATGCCGATTGAAGACGTGTTCTCCATTGAAGGCCGAGGCACTGTGGTGACCGGTCGTATTGAACGCGGCATCATTCACGTGAATGATGAAGTGGAAATTGTCGGTTTGAATGAAGAAAAAATGAAAACCGTGGTCACTGGTATTGAAATGTTCAACAAACAGTTGAAAGAAGGTCAAGCCGGTGATAACGCGGGCATCTTGCTTCGCGGTACCAAAAAGGAAGAAGTTGAGCGCGGTATGGTTCTCGCCAAACCGGGCACAATTAATCCGCACACAGATTTTGAAGCCCAAGTGGTTGTCTTGACCAAAGAAGAAGGCGGACGCCACAAACCGTTTTTCAAGGGTTACAAACCGCAGTTTTACGTCCGCACTACGGACGTCACCGGTGAAGTAATTTTGCCGGAAGGCACGGAAATGGTTATGCCGGGCGATACAATCAGCTTTACCGTGAAGTTGATCAAGCCGGTAGCTATGGAAGAAAAAATGAAGTTCGCCATTCGCGAGGGCGGTAAGACCGTCGGCGCGGGTGTGGTAACAAAAATTCTTAAATAAGTCATGACGAGGGGGGTGAAATATTCACCCCCCTTTGTCGTGAGATTAAGTTCTTTACCATGACGCAAGCAATAAAGAAAACCACAGAAGCAGTAGCGACAAGAATTCGCATCAAAATTCGCGCTTATGACAATAAAATTATTGATCAAGCGACCAAGATGATTATTGAAACAGCCGAGCGCAATGATGCGAAAGTGATCGGGCCGGTACCGTTGCCGACCGAAAAGTCCAAATTTACGGTTAATCGCTCTACGTTTGTGCACAAGGATGCGCGCGAGCAGTTTGAAATGCGCGTGCACAAGCGTTTGATTGACATTATGAACGCCTCGCCAAAATGCGTTGACGCGCTCATGAGTTTGAGCTTACCGTCGGGTGTGGATGTGGAAATAAAGATGTAAAAAATAGTTGGAGTGAGGGGCTTGACAACAATTATTAATTGTTGTATAGTGCCAGCGTTGAAAAAAGTCGGTTTGGCCCAACTAAATAAGATTCACCGCAATGGGCGATGGAAAACATTTACGCGGAATCAGGCGCGACGGGAGAAAATTATTTAAAACAAAAACTACAATAGCCAATCTATACCGGATTTATTCGGTGTTTGCGTGCAAGTTTGTTTAAATAGACAAGCGTGCGCGAGATGGCTAGAAGCAATAGCATTAAAATATATTTAATGTTTTTGCTTCTAGTTTTTTGTTAAGAGGGGGTTGAAGGACGGGATTTAATTGATTATTTAACAGTTATCTCCGTAAATCGGGATGGGCTCAATTCGCTTTGGCGGAAAGAGAACGCGGAGCAATGACTCACAAAAATATGAAGTTTATTTTAGGAAAAAAATTAGGAATGACGCAGGTGTTTTCTCCAAACGGAGATATTTTGCCGGTCACCCGGGTAACTGCCGGACCGTGCCAAATCACTCAAGTCAAAAATTCCGGCAAAGATAATTCCGTTGCCGTGGAAATCGGTTTTGAAGAAGTGAAAGATTTTCGCGTCAACAAACCGAAAGCGGGTCATCTGAATGATTTAAAACCGGTCAGACATTTACGTTCGTTTTTAACTGAATCAGTGGAAGGACTGAATCGCGGCGATGTCGTGGCCGTGGATACTTTTTCTGTCGGCGACATCGTCACTGTAGAAGGAATATCCAAAGGTAAGGGTTTCGCCGGCGTGGTTAAACGCCACGGTTTTCATGGTGCTCCGGCTTCCCATGGTCACAAACACGATTTGCGCGCTCCGGGTTCTATCGGCGCGGGCGGTGTGCAACGTGTTTTCAAAGGTATGCGTATGGCCGGTCGCATGGGCGGAGGTCCGGTAACGGTCAAGAATCTGGAAGTAGTGGAAATTCATCCTGAGACCAATGAAATTTATATCAAAGGCGCGATTCCGGGAGCGAGAAACGGTTTGGTGAAGATTTCCTGCCCGGGAAAATTGTCGGTAAACAAGGCCGCCTCGTCAGCGGAACCGGTTAGCGAAAATGTTTCGGTTGAAGCCGAACAGGTTAACGCTTAACGGCAGAATATTTGAAATATATGAAGACAAAAGTTTACAATCTTGAAGGTAAAGAAACCGGCGAAATAAATTTAGACGAGAAGGTTTTTGGCGTCAAAGTTAAACCCGAAGTTGTTCACGAGGTTTTTGTCGCCATGACAAATAATCAACGCGAACCGTGGGCTGATACCAAGAATCGCGGTGAAGTTTCCGGCGGCGGCAGAAAGCCTTGGAAGCAAAAAGGCACCGGTCGCGCCCGCCATGGTTCAATCCGTTCCCCGATTTGGGTGGGCGGCGGCGTGGCTTTTGGTCCTTTGACCGAGAGAAATTATAAATCCAAAATCAACAAAAAAACTCGACGTTTGGCCACTCGCATGTGTTTGTCCGATAAGCTGGCGTCAGGCCTTTTGACTGTGGTGGAAAATTTTGATTTCAGCGAGCCAAAGACCAAAGTGTTTGCCGCGTTTTTATCCAAATTGCCGGCTAAGCACAAATCGTATTTGATTTTGACCGGTACGACTGATAACGACAAGGTCTATCGCATGGCCAGAAATTTAAAGAAGATTGAAATTTTACGCGCCGCGGACGCGAACGTGATGGTGCTCGCTCAGAAAGAAGCGGTCATCGTGAGTCAAGACGGCGTGGGTGAAATTGAAAAGATTTTAATCAAGAATGACTAATGATATGGCAACAACTTGCATTAAAAAACCGCTTATCACCGAAAAGTCTGCTGTGGCGCAGAGTTTGAATAAATATTCTTTTGTTGTCAGCAACAGCGCCAATAAAGCTGATGTTAAACGCGCGATTAAAGAAATGTATAATGTGGAACCGATCGCTATAAATATTGTTAATATGGAAGGTAAGGCCACCCGCCGAGGCGCAGTGACCGGTCGACGCGGAGATTACAAAAAGGCTGTGGTGACATTACCTAAGGGTAAGACCATTGCTATTCACGAAGGCGTTTAAGGTAAGATCATAGATTCAATAATATGCCAATTAAAGTTTACAAACCAACTACCAACGGCCGCCGCAACTCCAGCGTGGATACTTTTTCTGATCTCACCAAATGGGAGCCGGAAAAATCCCTAACCACTGTTTTGAAGCCGAAGTCCGGTCGCAACAACCAGGGCTTTATTACCGTGCGCCACAAATCCGGCGGAGCCAAAAAACTTTATCGCTTGGTGGATTTCAAACAGCAAAAATTCAATGTGGAAGCCGAGGTGCTCGCCATAGAATATGACCCGAGCCGCGGGCCGCGCGTTGCTTTGATTCAATATGATGGCGGCGAGAAATCATACATTCTCGCTCCGGCCAATTTGAATGTCGGCGACAAGGTGGTGGCTTCCGATAAAGTGATTGAAGCCAAAACCGGCAACAGAATGCCGTTGGAATATATGCCGGTTGGTTTATTTATTTTTAATATTGAACTTACTCCGGGCAAAGGCGGACAACTTGTTCGCGGCGCCGGACTTTCCGCGCAGTTGGTAGGTTTTGAAGGCGAATATGCGCAGATTAAATTGCCTTCCGGTGAAATTCGTTCGGTGCGCAAACAATGCGCGGCTTCCATTGGCGCTTTGAGCAATGCCGATAGACGTTTGATTCGCTGGGGCAAGGCCGGACGCATGCGTCATCGCGGTATCAAGCCGACCGTCAAAGGTAAAAACATGAACCCGGTTGACCATCCGCACGGCGGCGGCGAGGGCCATTCTCCGATCGGCCAGAAACGCGGCCCGCAAACTGTTTATGGCAAAACCGCCATGGGCGTCCGCACCCGCAAGCCGAAAAAATGGAGTGATAAATTTATTATAAAATCCCGACGTAAATAATAATAACGATTTTGTATGTCCAGAAGTTTAAAAAAAGGACCGTATGTAGATCCGCGAGTGCTCGGCAAAGTTGCCGCGCAAAAAGCGACCGGCAAAAAATCACCAATCAAGACGTGGTCGCGTGCTTGCGTTATTACTCCGGAAATGGTTTCAACGACTTTTCTTGTTCATAATGGTAAAGATTTTTTGAGTGTTTTGGTTGATGAAAATATGGTTGGACATCGTTTGGGAGAATTTGCGCCGACTCGTAAATTTATTCGCCATGGTGGCAAAATGGCCAAGGAGCAAGAAGCCAAAGCCGCCGAGACTGCGTCCCCGGCCGCCAAACCGGCCGCCGCCAAACCGGCCGCTAAAAAATAAATATATGACAGAAGTTAAACAAGAGAATAAACAAGAAGGTAAACCGGAAATCAAAGCGACCTTGAATTTTTTGAAAATGGGTCCGCGTAAAGTCCGTCTGATTGCTGATTCCATGCGCGGCCACAAAGTCAGTTTGGTGTTGGAACGTCTGACCATGAATTCCCAACACGCCGCTTTGCCCATGCTCAAACTTTTGAAATCAGCCGTGGCTAATGCCAAACATAATTATAAATTTGATGTGGGTACTCTGCGTGTAAAAAGCATTACCGTTGACGGCGGTCCGGTGGTTAAACGCTGGATGCCGAAGGCGCATGGCCGAGCCACTCCGCTCCGCCAGAGAACTTCGCACATCAATTTGGTATTGGTGCACGAAGAACCGCTCGCGAAAAAGGTCAAATCCGCCCGAGGCGGATCCGCCTTCGGCGGAAAAGCGGTTAAGAAAACATCTAAAAAATAATCACTATGGGTCATAAAGTTCATCCGACAATTCACCGTACTCCATATATATTTCCTTGGGACTCTCGCTGGTACGCGAAAAATGATCAATTGCCGACTTATCTCGAGCAAGAAGTTCGTATCCGCGCGTATTTGGCCAAGAAATTAAAAGAAGCGGGAATTGACGCTATTTCCATTGAACGCAGTCCGAAAGATATGACTATTACCATTCTGGCAGCCAAGCCGGGCGTGGTGATTGGACGTTCGGGCCAAGGATTGGATGTTATCCGCAAAGAAATTGAAAAGAAATTTTTGCAATGCAAATTAAAAGTTAAGATGAACATTGTTCCGGTCAAACAGCCGGCTCTGTCCGCGGCCGTGGTCGCCCAAGGTTGCGCCGCCGAGATAGAAAAACGTATGCCTTTCCGCCGTGTAATGAAACAAGCGATTGAAAAAGTTATGGCCGCCGGCGCTCAAGGGGTGAAGATAAACATGGCCGGACGCTTGAACGGCGCGGAAATCGCCCGACGCGAGACTTTGTCTTCGGGCAAAATGTCGCTCATCACTTTCCGCAGCAATGTGGATTACGCCCTGACCGAGGCGCAGACGATTTACGGTAAGATCGGCGTAAAAGTGTGGGTTTATCATGGTGAAGTTTTTGGCCGCCGAGACAAATTCGCCAAAACCGATAAAGATAAAAATCAGGAACAAGGTAAATAGTCATAAGCAAATTAATACCGATTCAGTATGTTATTGCCAAAAAAAGTTTTACATCGCAAATGGCACAAAGGACGCAAGCGCGGACTTGGCGTGGCCACCAGAGCCAACTCTATCGCCTTTGGCGAGTTTGGTTTGAAAACAGAATCACATGGTTGGGTGACCAGCCGTCAGATTGAAGCGGCTCGCCGTGTACTGACCCGTTATGTGCGACGCGGCGGCAAAATTTGGATTCGCATTTTTCCGGACAAGCCGGTGACCGCCAAAGGAAACGAACAGCCGATGGGCGGCGGCAAAGGCGCGCCGGACCATTATGTGGCTGTGGTCAAACCGGGCACCATGTTGTTTGAAATGGGTGGTGTGGCCAAAGATCAAGTTGAAGAAGCGATGAAACTCGCCGGCTATAAACTGGGTTTGCGCGTTAAATTTGTGGAAAAATAATTTTTCAATATGGAACTTGCCGAATTAAAAGAAAAGAGCGTGGCCGAATTGAACGAGCTTTTGAAAGAGCAATCGGCTTCGCTTCGCGACCATCGTTTTAAAGTGGCTTCCGGTCAGATGAAAACATTTAATAAAATTTCTGAAGCCAAAAAAATCGTGGCGAGAATTCAAACGATTTTAACGCAGCGTTCAATCGCGGCCGACACCAAATAATAACTAAAGATTTATGAAATCAGATACTAAAAAAATTGTTGTCGCGAAACGCGAACTGGTGGGCAAGGTGGTTTCCACGGCCATGGCCAAAACAATCGTGGTCAATGTGGAACGCCGAAAAGCCCATCCGAAATACAAGAAATTTTATCGCGTGGACAAAAAATATCATGTACACGATGAAAAGAAAATCGCCCAGGTCGGAGATACGGTGCGATTTATTGAATGCCGCCCGCTGTCCAAAACAAAGAGATGGCGCGTGGTGGAAATTGTGAAGAAATAATGTCAATCCTATGATTCAACATAGAACAATGTTAGTATCGGCCGACAATACCGGCGCCAAAAAATTGCAATGCTTGCGCGTGCTTGGAGGTTATCGCAAACGCTATGCTCGCTTGGGCGATTTGGTTGTTTGTTCGGTAAAAATCGCAGCCCCGCGCGGACTGGTTAAAAAAGGTGAAGTCGTGACCGCGGTTATCGTCCGCCAACACAAAGAAGAACGCCGTAAAGATGGAACTTATATTCGTTTTGATGAGAATGCGGCCGTGATTATTGACAAAAAAAATAAGGAGCCGAAAGGTTCACGCATTTTTGGACCAATAGCGCGAGAATTACGCACCAAAGGTTTTCAAAAAATTATTTCTTTAGCTCCGGAAGTTTTGTAAAATTATATGAAAATAAAAACAAACGACAACGTAAAAATTATTGCCGGAAAAGACAAAGGCAAAGAGGGCAAAGTGGTCCAGGTCTTCGCCAAGGAAGGCAAGATTGTGGTGGAAGGCGCGAATATCATGAAAAAACATCTGCGTCCGAAAAAGCAGGGTGAGAAAGGCCAAGTAATTGAATTAGCAGCTCCGTTTAACGCCTCCAATGCCATGCTTATCTGTGAAAAATGCGGTAAGCCGACCAGAGTCGGATATAAGGTTGGTGAAAAGTCCAAAAATCGTATTTGCAAAAAATGCAAAGAAGTAATCGCTTAAATTCCAATATGACTCCAAATTTGTATAAAACTTATAAGAAAGAAGTGGTGCCGGCGCTCATGAAAGAGTGCGGGTTTAAGAATGTGATGCAGGTGCCGAAAATCAAAAAAATCGTGCTCAATGTCGGTGTCGGCAAATTTCTCAAAGAACCGAACTACATTGAAAACGTGGAAAAGAATTTGGCGAAAATCACCGGACAAAAGCCGGTCCGCACCAAATCCAAAAAAGCCATTTCCAATTTTAAAATTCGCGAGAACATGGATATCGGCGTGACCGTCACTTTGCGCGGTCCGAAGATGTATTTTTTCTTGGAGAAATTACTGGCCGTCACCCTGCCGCGCACCCGCGACTTCCGCGGTATATCGGACAAAGCTTTTGACGCGCAAGGCAATTACAATTTTGGTTTTACCGAGAATGTTGCTTTTCCGGAAATTAAAGCCGGCGAAGCCGAGAAAAATCACGGTTTGCAAATCGTCATTTCCACGAGCGCGAAAAACAAAGCCGATGGCAGAGCATTGCTCGCGGCGCTCGGTTTTCCTTTCGTAAAATAATTATAGATTATGGCTACCCAATCGCAAATTGCTAAATCAAATCGCACACCGAAATTTTCCACCCGCATCGTGAGACGTTGTTGGAAGTGCGGACGCCAGCATGGTTTCTTCCGCAAATTCGGTTTGTGCAGAATTTGTTTCAGAGAGCTTGCCAACTCGGGCAAAATCCCGGGTGTGCGCAAGTCCAGCTGGTAACAATAATCCAAAATATCAAATATATAAGAATTAGAAATTTATGATGACTGATCCCATCGCTGACATGTTAACCAGAATCCGCAACGCCTCTAGGGTGCACAAAAAAGAGGTGATTGTGCCTTTTTCCAAAATCAAAAAAACGATTGCGGAAATTTTGGCGCAGAGCGGTTATTTGGAGCGCATAGAAGTCACGGCTGACACAAAGCCGGCGCTTATAATCACTCTCAAATATCATGGCCGTACGCCGGCAATTAATTCGCTTGACCGCGTCTCCAAACCGGGTCATCGCCGATATGTAAAGAGCACCGAGCTCGGCAAAGTGCTGAACGGCATGGGCACGGCGATTTTGTCCACTCCGCGCGGAGTGATGACTGACGCTGACGCTAAAGCGAACAAAGTCGGCGGCGAATTGTTGTGCGAAGTATTTTAATCCGCTATTAACAAATGAATAATATGTCTCGTGTCGGAAAAAAAATTCGTGTGTTGCCAGCGGGTGTTACTGCCGCTGTGTCTGGCGATATGCTTAACGTCAAAGGGCCGAAAGGCGAATTAAGCCTGAAGCTTCATCCGCGCGTCACCGTGGTGATTAACGGCAATGAAGTATCAGTGACTGTCCCGCGTGAAAACGATGGTAAAGACCGCGCTTTGTGGGGAACATTTTCTTCGCTCATCGGCGGTATGCTTGAGGGCGTCACCAACGGCTTCAAAAAACAATTGGAAGTTAACGGGGTCGGTTTCAAAGTGGCGATGAAAGGAAATGATTTAGCCTTGGAACTCGGTTTTTCTCACCCGGTTGAGTTTAAAGCTCCGGCTGGAATTAAATTGTCCGTGGAAAAAAATGTAATCACCGTTGAAGGATTTGATAAACAATTGGTCGGCGAAACGGCCGCACAAATTCGCAAATTAAAGAAGCCGGAACCGTACAAAGGCAAAGGCGTCAAATATTTGGAAGAAGTTTTGCGCCACAAAGCCGGCAAGACGGCTGCCAAGACTGCTGCATAATTACATTTTTAAGCAAATTATATGAAACGATTGGTTCACCAAACAAAAAATGAACGACGCATAGTGCGACACGCCCGCGTTCGTTCGCGCGTTTCCGGCACAGCGGAATGTCCGCGTTTGTCTGTGTTTCGCGGTTTGAAACAAATCAAATTGCAGTTGATTGATGACGCAGCCCGCAAAACTCTTTGCGCCGCCACTTCTTCTGAGATTAAAACCAAAGAAAAAGTTGAAGGTAAAGCGGCGAAAGTGGCCGAGGCGTATTTGGCCGGTAAATTGCTCGCCAAAAAAGCCGGTGAAAAAGACATTAAACGGGCGGTGTTTGACCGTGCCGGTTATCGTTATCACGGTCGAGTCGCGGCCGCGGCCGATGGCGCGCGCGAGGGCGGTATAAAGATTTAATCGTAATTATATATGAAACCAACGCGAAGAAAAGACGATCGCGGCAGACGCGAAGAAAAAAGTGAATTTGACCAGTTTATTCTGGACTTGGCCCGCGTCACCCGCGTCACCAAGGGCGGTAAACATTTGAGTTTCCGCGCTTGTGTGATTATCGGTGATCGCGCCGGACGGGTCGGCTTTGGCGTGGCCAAAGGCAAAGATGTTCAATTGGCCGTGGAAAAATCCAATCGCCAAGCCAAGAAAAACATTATTACCGTTCCCATGGTCAAAGGCACAATTCCGCACGCGGTTTATTCCAAATTCAAAGCGGCGCAAATTTTATTGAAACCAGCTCCGGTCGGTTCGGGTATTATCGCCGGTGGCGCGGTTCGCGTGGTTTTGGAATTGGCCGGCGTATCCAATGTCTCGGCCAAAATTTTGAGCCGAACAAAAAATAAAATCGTGCTGGTCAAAGCAACCTTTGAAGCCTTGAAGGGTTTTAAACATCTTCACGCTGATGCCAAAAAGGCGGCGCCGATTGAAGAAAAGAAATAAATTATTTTATTTCGCTCACTCATATTGTTTATGAAAATTACAGTCCATACAATGAAGCCGGCTCATGGCGCCAAGCACAGTAAAAAGCGTGTTGGCCGAGGTAATGCCTCCGGTCATGGCGCTTATTCCACGCGCGGCGGCAAAGGCCAAACCGCTCGTTCCGGTGGCAGCCGCGGTTTGAAGACCAAGGCTTTCAAACGCTTGATGCAATCCACGCCCAAATTGCGCGGTTTCAAGAGTTTAAATATTAAACCGAGCGAAGTTTATTTGTCCACTTTGGATAAAAAATTTGACAACGGCGCGGTGGTAAATTTGGCGTCCCTCAAAGAAAAAAAGATAATCAATGATGACGCGAGAGCGGCCAAGATTATCGTTAACGGTGAATTAACCAAAAAACTGACGGTTGAAGGCGTGAAAATGACCAAGACAGCCAAAGAAATAATTGAAAAATTAGGCGGCGAAGTGAGGTAGTTTATAAAGTTAAAAAGTTCATAAAGTTTATAAAGTTTTGTTTTGCGGTCTATCTTTATACGCTTTTAACTTTACAACTTTATAACTTTACAAACTTTATAACTGAGTTTTATGTGGGAAAAAATTTCAAAGGTTTGGGAGATTAAAGACGTACGCAAAAATATCTTAGTCGTACTCGGCCTTTTGTTTATTTATCGTCTCATCGCGCACATCCCGATGCCGGGTGTTGATGTTGCCAGTTTGAAGGAATTTATGTCCGGGCAACAGGCCTTTCAGCTTTTGAATATATTTTCCGGCGGTACAATATCAAATTTTTCGTTGATTTTGCTCGGGGTCGCGCCATATATTACTTCTTCCATTATCTTTCAGCTTTTGGCTATGATTGTGCCGAAGTTTGAAGAAATGCAAAAAGAAGGCGAGTCCGGCCAAGCCAAGATTAACAATTATACTCGTTGGCTGACTATTCCGCTGGCGCTTTTACAAGCGTTTAGCATGATTAAATATCTTTCTCAATCTTCCTCCGGTGTGTTTCCTTCAACGATGACCGGCTTGGATGTGGCGATTATGTGTATTAGTATCACAGCCGGTACTATGTTTTTGGTTTGGATCGGCGACCGTATTACCGAGTGCAAGGTTGGTAATGGAATCTCATTAATCATATTTGCCGGTATCGTCTCCTCAATTCCGTCTTCCGTTGCTACAGCGGTGGCCAACTATACTTCAGCGGATTTTTATACTTTCCTCATGTATGGTGTGGTGGCTATCGCCACTGTGGTGGGCGTGGTGTTTATCAGCGAGGGGCAACGCCAAATTCCGGTTAATTACGCCAAACAAGTTCGCGGTTCCAAAGTGTTTGGCGGCGGTTCTTCCCACTTGCCGTTGCGTGTCAATATGGCCGGCGTGATCCCGATTATCTTCGCCATTTCTCTGGTGATGGTTCCGCCGATGTTGGCTCAATTTTTCCTCAGCTCAAAATCAGAATGGTTAAAAAATGCCGCCACGCACACCATCTCTCTATTTAACAACAGTATTTTTTACGGCGTGCTTTATTTCATTTTGGTGTTTGCCTTCACGTATTTTTATACGTCGGTAATTTTCCACCCGAATAAAGTAGCTGAGAATTTGCAGAAAAATGGCGGTTTTGTGCCAGGCATCAGACCGGGCAAAGAAACCGAAAATTATCTCACCGCCATTGTTGGCCGTATCAATTTGATCGGCGCGACCTTCCTTGGTCTTATCGCCATCTTGCCTTTACTCATCAAAGCCGTGAGCGGCTCATCAGTTATTTCTCTCGGCGGCACGTCGCTCCTCATCGTTGTGGCCGTGGCCATTGAATCGGCCAAACAACTGGAAGCCCAGGTGACTATGCATGAATACGATCGGGTATAAATTGGCTTAAGGGTAATTAGAAAATAGTAATTAAAAAATCCGCCCAAAGTAGGCGGGTTTTTGTATTTGTTGTATAATGCATGCCTTTTTTACTTTTTATTTCATCAATAATAATCCAGCCAATGCAACAAAACTGCCAATAATTTTTCTTGTTAAATCTTCTCGTTCGTTCAAAAATATCGCGGCGGCAATGAAAATAATAACAATTTTAAATGTTGTGATGGCTGACACCAGGCTTAAATTTCCAACACTAAAAATCAAAATGACCCAGGATAAAGATTGTAAAAATTGCAACCCTCCAGTTATAGCGATGTCCTTTTTTGTGTATTCATTTTTATTGTTTGTGGCGAATGTTAAAATTCCAAGAAACGCGCATTGCGACCACCAGCTAAGCATCGTGCCAGCGGTAAAGCCGGTCGTTTTTTGTAACGCGCGTTCAGCAGTGAGAGAGATACCAAGCATTACTCCAGACAAAACCATTAGCATGAAATATTTATCAAATTTAAATTTTCCGATTCGGTGTTTTTTTGAAACTATTACCATTCCGACAAGAAGCAGTACGGCTCCAAAAATTTGCAGCGTTGCGAGTTTTTCGTTCAAAAATATAGTAGCGAGCACAATGGTTATTGGCGTATAGATATTGGTTACCAAAGTGCTGATCCCAGCCTCCACATATTTTTGCGCCGTATAGAAGCAGATGAAATAGCCTGCGCCAAAAATACCGCTAACCAAAGTTAATGTAATAAGTATGGATACATCGCCTTGAAGATGAAAAGGCCTAAAAATAGGCAGAAGCAAACTTAAAACCACGGTAATAAGCGCGACCTGAAAGGCCAGACTTATTTGTCCTGTATTGTTTTTGTTCTTTCTAGTTGCCAACCATCGCCTTTGAAGCGGCGAGGCGCTGGCAGCCACAAAGTAGAATAAGTAACCTAACAATGCTGTCATTTTAATTAAAAAAATTAATTAAGCTATCCTCTTTTTAGGCTAAAGATTTGCGCCAATAACTCCACTAATCATAGCAAATTGCCCATCCCGACGCAACCACCCCAAATCTTGCAATTCCCATCAAATTTTGTTATAATAATCACGCAAAAAGGGCAAAGACCCTTTATTTAACTTTTTATCAATGAAAAAGATTTTATTTTTTATTGGTCCGCCTGGAAGCGGAAAGGGGACGCAAGCCAAGAAAATAGCGGCCAAATACAATTATAAGCATGTTTCCACAGGCGACCTGATCCGCGCCATTGCTATTGACGCGAACGCCACGGACGAGGAAAAGCAAATTCTCAAGGAAGTAAATTTGAACGGCCAACTGGCGCCGGATTGGTTTATTTGCGGTTTAGTTTCTCGAGAGATTGAGCGGTTTGCCAGCGGAAATTCAAACTATAAAGGAATTGTTTTTGACGGAGCAGTGCGGACAATAGGGCAAGCTGAAAGATTTTTTCAATTTTTGCAAGACAAGAATTTTTTAAATTCCACTCTCGTCCTGGCGATTATCATCAGCGACAATGAATCGCGCGACCGTTTGAGCAAGCGCCGTGTTTGCGCCGATTGCCGTGAAATTATTCCCTGGGTCACGGCGACAAAAAATATTTCCGCTTGTCCGAAGTGCGGCGGTAAATTGAAAGTTCGTCCGGATGACAGTCCTGAGACTATAGAAAAGCGCATCGTGGACCAAGGTTCACGCGCTCTGGCGCCGATTATGGATTATTTCCGCGAGCGCGGTTTACTTCAAACTATTGATGGTAATCCGTCCATTGATGAAGTGGCAATGCAAGTGGAAAAAACCATTTTGGAAAAATAATTATGCTTATCAAATCTGATGCTGACATCAAGACACTGGAAAAAGGCGGACGAATCATCGGCACGATTTTGTCGGATTTGATAACTTTATGCAAGGCTGGCGTGTCCACACTGGCGATTGACCGCCGGGCCGAAGAAATGATTCATGACGCGGGCGGGCGTCCGGCTTTTAAGTTTTACAAAAATCATCCGACTGATTCGCCGTTTCCGTCCACAATTTGCGCTTCCAAAAATTCCGAAGTGGTTCATGGCATCGCCCGGCCGGATGTGATTTTGAAGACTGGAGATATTTTTAAAATTGATATTGGTATGGAGTGGCCGTACCAAGACCCCAAACACCGCGGTATGTACACGGACACGGCTGTCACCGTAGCCATTGGTAAGACTGACGCGAAAGCGTTAAAGCTGATGGAAGTGACTCGCGAGTCCTTGGAAGTCGGTTTACGCGCTTTAAAGCCGGGTGTGAGCCTGGCCTCGGTGGGCGGTGCGATTGAAAAATACGTAAAATCGCAAGGTAAATACGGTATTATTCGCGATTTGTCCGGGCATGGCGTTGGCCATGAAGTTCATGAGGATCCGTGGATTCCCAATTATTACGAGAAGCAATTAGAAAAATTTATTTTAAAACCGGGAATGGTGCTGGCGATTGAGCCAATGTTAACTCTGGGCACTTGGAAGATTAAGTCCTCTTCCGATGGTTGGACGGTGTTGACCGCCGATGGTTCGTTATCCGCGCATTTTGAGCATACAGCCGTGGTTACTGATAAAGGTTGTAAAGTAATTACCAGACGTCCTGAAGAATTATGAATATCATAGCCATTGATTTCGGCACAAAAAATATCGGGCTGGCCTGGTGCGACACCGGCATCGGCGCGGTTTTACCGTTTGGCGTGGTGAAAAGCGCGAATGAAGCGGCGAAAATTATTAATGAAGAAAAAAGCGATTTGGTTCTTATCGGCTTGCCAATCGGGACTGACGGCCAAGAAAATAACAACACTGAACGAGTGAAAAAATTCGCCGATGAATTGAAGCAAAATATAAAAGCGCCGATGGAATTTATAGATGAGAGATTTTCTTCATTTGCGGCCGATCGGATGGGGGATGGCGTCAGCCGTGATGAAAAATCGGCCATGCTGATTTTGGAAACATATTTGGAAAGAGCGAAGAATAAACAATAATTTATGTTAGCGATTGTGCTTAAACGCCGTGATTTTCGCGAGAGTGATCAGATGATTACTTTGTATACTCGGGAAAAAGGCAAGATAACGGCGCTGGCGCGCGGTGTGAAAAAAATAACAGGAAAAAATTCGGCTTTTTTGGAGCCGTTTTTTTACGTGGAAGCGGAGGTTGTCCCCGGGAAAGACGTGCATCATTTGACCAAAGCCGTAGGTTTGGAATCGTACAAAATAATTCGTTCTAATTTGGAAAAAAGTTTGGCCGCCGGCAGAATCGTATCTTTGGTTGATCGTTTGGTGGAAGAAGGTGAGCGGGATTTGAAAATATTTTCTCTGTTGAAGCATTGGCTGGATTTTGTGAATGAAAATGATTTTACCGTGGTGTATTTGTATGGATTTTTGGCGCGCCTATTTAAAATTATTGGTTTTGAGCCGGCCTTGGACAAATGCGTGGTTTGCGGTAAACCGCGCGCGGAAAAAGTTTCAAAATTATATTTTTCTTTAATTCACGGTGGGATTGTTTGCGCCGATTGCCGAGGAAAGAGCCATGAAAGCGCGTTTGCGCTACTGTCGTTGTCCGACCTATTTGCTTGGGATTCATTTTTACATGATGATATCGACAAATGGCCGGCTGAAATCAGCGCGCCCCTGAAAAAATTATTGATGAATTTTTGTGAATTTCACGGGGAGCGTAAACTTGCTAAATTCAGCCAAATATTATAGAATTTATTAGTTGTCACTCGGCTCGTTAAATAATACATTCAACATTCCGTATTCAATATTCATATATGAACACTGAAATAAAATCCCTCTTTCGCGACCAAGAAAAATATATCGGTCAGTCGCTCACGGTGGGCGGCTGGATCCGGACCATCCGTGAGTCCAAAAACGCGGCTTTTATTGAACTTAACGATGGGACGTTTTTCAAAAATTTACAGGTGGTGTTTGACGATTCACTCGCCAATGCCGAGGAAATCAAAAAGACTTCTATCGGCGCGGCGATTCGCGTGGACGGTGATTTGGTTAAATCAGCCGGAGCCGAACAACCGTTTGAACTCAAGGCCAAAACAATTGAGGTGGTTGGCGCGTCTCATCCCGAATATCCTTTGCAAAAAAAGCGCCACTCTTTTGAATATCTGCGCGAGATAGCCCATTTGCGTCCGCGGTCAAATACTTTTTCGGCCGTGTTTCGTGTCCGTTCGCTCGCGGCTTTCGCCGTGCATAAATTTTTTACCGAACGTGGATTTGTTTATACGCATTCGCCGATTATATCCGGCTCTGATTGCGAGGGGGCGGGGGAGATGTTTCAAGTGACGACAATGGATTTAAAGAATACTCCAAAAAAAGAAAACGGTGAGGTAAATTTTGATGAGGATTTTTTTGGCAAGCGCGTGGGACTCACCGTCAGCGGCCAGCTGGAAGCCGAGACTTTTGCCATGGCTTTTAAAAAAGTTTACACTTTTGGCCCGACTTTCCGCGCGGAAAATTCCAACACCAAACGACACGCCTCGGAATTTTGGATGATTGAACCGGAAATTGCTTTTGCGGATTTACATGATGACGCGGCTTTGGCCGAGGAGTTTGTGAAATATGTGATTAATTATGTCCGCGAAAACGCGCCGGAAGAAATGGAATTTTTTAATAAATTTATTGACACGAGTTTGAATGAACGATTGGACACGGTAGTCAATTCACCGTTTGAACATATTACTTACACACAAGCCGTGGAAATTTTGGAGAAGTCCGGTGAAAAATTTGAATATCCGGTTGGCTGGGGTAAAGAACTGCAAACCGAGCATGAAAGATATCTGACTGAGGTGGTTTATAAGAAGCCGGTTTTTGTCACGGATTATCCCAAGGAGTTCAAAGCGTTTTACATGCGCCAAAATGATGATGGTAAAACCGTGGCTGCCATGGATTTGCTCGTGCCCGGTATTGGTGAAATTATCGGCGGCAGCCAGCGTGAAGAACGTTTGGCTAAATTGGAAACGCGTATGAAAGAATTAAACTTGAATCCGGATGATTACTCATGGTACTTGGATTTGCGCAAATACGGCGGTGTACCGCACGCGGGATTTGGCCTTGGCTTTGAACGCCTGATAATGTATTTAACGGGCATGGAAAATATCCGCGATGTGATTCCGTTCCCGCGGACGCCCAAGAACGCGGAATTCTAAATTAAAAAAATAAACACCGTTCGGATTATTACCGATCGGTGTTTTTTGTCGTACTCTGTGGTCTGTGGTCACTTTGCTCGGACACGCGAATTTAGATATGAGATTACGACCAGTATGCCGAGCTCAATGATTAGAAGTCCGGCCGGAATCATGGAAAAATACATTACTGTGTTTGTCTTTTGGTTGTCTTGCGTCGCAGTAGATACCAAAAAAGCGGTGACGACGACGAGGGCAAAAATGGCCATTGTTAGATAACACAACGTGTAAATTTTGTTCGCTATAGATACAAACCTTGTTGTCATTGGGCGCATCCTTTCGTTTGAGCGAGCAATAGCTGTAAAAAGAACGCTTACGGCATTGATATAATGTCACTATTTTAGGTTCGGGTCAAGTGTTATAATTACCACCTCCGGTATGGCAAATAATCTAAGCGGCGCGCCGGATTCACCCGCGCCCACTGAGATATAAATCGGCGAGCCGTTGTAATAATTCATACCACGATAGTATGAATTTTCCAGAATTGTCTGCGCACCGGCGAGAGGCCCCCAAAGCGGTATCCAAATTTGTCCGCCGTGGGTGTGTCCGGCGAGGGTGAGCGTAGGATACGCAAAATTCGCCGGGTAAGATAATATCCCGTCCGGGTTGTGAGTAATAAAGATTAGCGGTTTGTCTTCGTCCCAATTATTTAATTCCGAAAAATCCGGTTGTTTATTTTTCCAAATATCATCAATGCCGAATAAGCAAATTTTTTGATTGTTTATTTCCGGACAGACGATATTATTTTTAAGTAAAGCAATACCCATTTCACGCATGCGATCGGCTAAAATTAGAGAACGATCGCCGGTATGCTTCTCCGGTTTGTCAATAATGTGTCCGCCGATGCCGTATTCATGGTTGCCAAGAACGTAATATACAGGATAACGGCTGACCAAATTTGCCAGTGGTTCCAAATATTCGCTTTCGTCTTCAAAAGTTCCTTCGTTATCAATCAAATCTCCGCCAAGAATTACGATGTCCGGATCATTGGCAATAATTTTTTTTACGATTTTTTTCACCCAATCGGATTTTTTCCATTGGCCGACTTGGATGTCCGAGACAAAAGCGATCTTAATCTGGTGCTGTAATTTATTATCGTTTAATTCTACTTTCGTCGTTTTCAAAATAAATGGTTCCACGAGCGTAGAGTAAAAAGCAAGAAAAATTCCCAGAACAAGAATTGACAGACATAAAACCGATAGTCGTCTGTGGCGCGCAAAAAATAATTCCGGTTTACGCCGGTCGCGGATAATAAAAAATATCATGATCGCCGCCACCGCGACATAACCGTATGTGATAATGAGGAGAAAATTCATAGTGCCCTTGAGTTCGTATTTTCCGAAATTGATGAGTTATACAAAATGGCTAAAACAACGATACCTGAATTGGGCGAAGCTGTCAATTCAATAGAAATGTGAGTTATTATTCCGAACTGGCCCCCACTGCATTGCCCTGATTACGTATTCATTAAAATCGCCAGGTTTTACAGTTCTGTTGTTTCAGCATAATAACTTCATCGACCTAGGAATCTATTGATTTTCAGTTCGTCAATGCCACACTATTCCCACAAAGATATGCCCAGCATCTTGCTTACCATCGAATCGTATGAAAAAAGTATATGGTTGGACATCATCGTGTTTTCTTGGATCCTATCGATTGTCCATGCAATTGCTTGTAAGTCAGGTTGTCTGATAGAAAAAGAAAAACTGCCAACCGTGAGATCTTCAACAGCGCCGGATTCTGAATTTTGAAAGATCATGCCATCAATGACCCGATAAATAAAACATTTTCCAGCAATATGGATAAAATCAGGGCGTCTGTTAATGGGAATACTATGGTTAATTAAGTAGTATTCGTTGACGTGGTTAAATATTGTATCAGGGGCAATCGAGTCCGTTGCGTAGATTATTTTGACTGGCCAATTGTCATACTTCCCATATTTGAGCTGACTACTAATCCTTCCTTTAAGGTCTTTCACCGGTGGAATTGAAGCAATGCCATCAAGTGCATCAAATAATTCTTTTTTATCTAATGTTGACTTAATGGAGACAACCCCAAGCGTCCCTTCTATCGGTGAAAATGATTTTCCTGATCCATCTTGATTGTGGAGGTTAAAACGCGGTGTGGTGTCAGTTGTGATGATAATATCGAGTTGCTTGGACTCCACGCCTTCTTCATCAAAAATGAAACCGCCGAAGAAAATATTGCATTTCGATGGGATGTGCTGTTTGAGAAATTCGGCATAGATTTTCTCTCTTGAGGTGCCTATGTCTGTGCAATTTCTAAAAACGGAAGCAGCCTTGGCTTCTCCACGAAGAACTTCGGCGACTTTCAGGTAGTATTCTCGCAATCTAAGGAAGATATTGTCATTTGTTTTATTCATTATTTATCCTCCATGGCTAGAAAACTTTTCAATCTCTCCCTCCTTCGAACCCACTTATCCACAACATGAACACGGATCCGCCGTTTTAGCCCCCTCTCGGTTGTATTAAATATCAGCTACACTATTCAGCAAGCGATCACCGGGAGAGGACTACAAACAGAAATTTAGTTTTCGTTCTCACCTCAGATCGCGATTATTCAAATGGCTCTAGACAGGCCTATCCAATCGCAGAAGGGAGGTGAGATGCACAAACGATAACAGGTGATTCGCACACCTGTCAAGTGCAGTAGATTTATGAACGACAATTCATACGATGAAGAAGACGGCTTCAGCTTCAACGCCAACAGCGAGGGAGAGGAGGCGCCGCGTCGCCGGTCTCCGCTCGCGCTCCACATCCGCCGCTTGCGGCAGTGGTACGGCGAGACCGGGATAGAACAGCAAGACCTCGCCCAGATCGCGGGCGTGTCCGATCGCCAGCTCCGCGTCTACGAACGCGGCCGCGCTCTGCCCCAGTCCATCGAGTTCCTGCTTTCCATTGCCCTCGCGCTCGGCGTGCCCATGGAGTGGCTCATCAACCCCAACCGGCTCGAGAAGATCCGCCAACAGATCGACGAACGCCGCGAAGCCTTCGAAAGAAGCCGCCTCGGCATTGAGGGCTCCAGCGGATCATGTGAGGAGTAGCATTCCTTTCACGATCGCCGCGGTCGTCCGACACGCCGGCCTTGCCATCACCGTTCTTCGCGGACACGAGGTCATCGAGATCAACAAAACGAGGATCACGTCCTCGGAGAAGCTCGGCCGCGTTGTGGCGAAGTACATAAACGAAGCCGCCGACGATTACGAAGCAGAGAAGATCATTGTGGAGAGAAACAGCTCCGTTCACCGCATCCTGCGGAAACGTTGCTGCTCTGGAGAGAGACTCTTCACCGTCGATCCTCGTGACATCAAGCGGCTCGCGCTGCGCGACGAGCCGTGCGCTACAAACAGGGCGCTCCTCGCGAGGCTCATCAGGCGCTACCCCAAGCTCGCACGGTTCGTCGCGGTTCACCGCGACACGGGCGAGCTCGGATGGAACGACCCGCGGCGCACCGCCGCGCTCCTCGCCGTCGCGCTCGGCTTCGCCGCGCAGAACGTCACGCAGAACGTCGCCGATCACGGCGACTCAAACATTCATTCATGATCACTAAAACCCATGTTCAACAAATTCAAACGTCCGGGAGCGGAGCACCGCTCCCGTGAAACAAATGTGGACAAATTACTCCGTATTTTAGGCGACGAGCGCTGGCACTCCACGTCCGAGCTTGTGGCACGCGTATCCCATTCGTTCTCGCACTCGAAATTTAGGCTCGTGAAATACGGCTACCCCGTGGAGAAACGAAAACACCCGCACAAATCTCGGCAGTACCAATACCGGCTTCGCCCCATTCCGGGCGAGCCGGAGTTCGAATGATCCTTCGCCGCGGTCGCGACGCTCACGCGATCGACGACCGGCTCCTATTCGCCGTCATACTCTTCCTAAAAGACGAGGAGCCTCGAACGGCCTAACAACGAGAAAACTGGCTAACCAACGGGCTGAAAACGCCACGCGTGCCGTGGGCTTCGCCCCCGACGTATTTCTGTCATCTAAGTGTGGTCCCGCCCGGGTCATCTCCCCTTCGGGTCGAGCCTCGGTCACCCCACTAAGAGACAGAAATACGTCGGGTGCCTGCGGCCCCACGACACGCGGGCGGCGGGCTACCCCGAGGCCGACCGCGACACCGACCCCGCAGAGGCGGGGCGGGTCGCGTCGCCGGCCATCGGGTCCCAACGCCGAACGGGTGAACGGGGTGAAGAGAGTGCCTCAACATCCTACGGAGAAATCATGGCGCGCGGCCGGGCCGCGTTGGGCGTGGCTTCGCGCGTCCCCTTTACTTTTTCTATCCACTATCCAGCACCCCTCTATGTCGACATCCCCCTACCGTCGCCCGGAGCAACCCGCCTCCGGCTTCATCCTCCAACCGCGGGACAGAAAAATCCTCAAGACAGTGGTCACACACCGATTCGTCCGCAGCGACCACGTCCGCGATCTGCTCTTCCCGGACAAGTGCCTGCGCGTCGTGCAAGTGCGGCTCCGCAAGCTGTGGGAGCACCGTTACCTCGCCCGCTACTTTGTACCCAAGATCTGGAACGTCCCCGAACCGGCCATGGTGCGCCCGGGCCAGCCGGTCTACGGCTTGGACGAGGCCGGCGTGGCTCTCTTCGCCGACAGCGAGAACGCCCACGCGATCGTCGCGAAGTACCGAGCCGGCAAGGTGAGCAGCTCTTGCTTGGAGCACAACCTCGTAGCGACCGATTTCCTCGTCAGCACGGCGTTGGCCTGCTCGGGTCGGAAGGATCTCCAACTCGTCGAGGCCGAGAGCGAGGCGAGCTTCTGGCACAAGATCACCGAGTGGAAGGCCAAGGGCAACCGCGGGCAGTTCATCATCCCGGACTGCGGTGTCACGCTCGCAAACGAGAAGGGCGAGCGCCTCACGTTCTATGTCGAGGTCGTTCGCGCCGATGTGAAGGGTGGCAACGGACACCTCATCCGGAAGCTCGATCACTACGTTAAGCTTTTACGCGAGGGGTTCTTCAAGAAGGTCTACGGCCACGATCACCTCCGCGCCGTGATCATCGCCACCACGTCAGGCAACCGCGCCGACAACCTGCGCGAACTCGCCAAGTCGCTCACGAACGGCCGGCGTCTGTTCTGGTTCGGCTCATTCCAGACCAAGGGAGAGGACGGCAGCAATATCTCCACGATCACGAGGGACACGATCCTCGCGAAGAAGTGGATGACGGCCGACGGGGAGTTACTATCCATCGCCGAAGCAGTGTGAACGGGCATTCACCGACTCTATAACAGTCTCCCTTGTACCATGACACACCTGTGACACTAACAATATCTACACAGAAAAAACGCTATAACCTATTTGACAGAATAAAAACCTCTGGCCACGTTTGAGATGCTTCCCAAACAACCATAGGAGGGGGAAATGGATCCAAGACGAATCAGTCTAGACGTCACGGTCGGCGAATACAACGGTGTCTGCTTGCCCAGCAACGAGGGCTCCACGGGGTATCATTGGATTCTTCCGATGATGCCTAACTGCATCAACCGCACGAATGACGAGTGGATGCCAGCGTTCCAGACCTCGCCGGGCTATACTGGCACCCCTGGTGTCCACGTGTTCGTGTTCCAGGGGATGACGCCCACGCAACAGCCGGCGGAGATGGAATTCTTGCTGGTGCCGCCGGGGCGTGACCAGAAGCCGACGCAGAGAGCCGTCTGCACGGTCACCGTGCGCAAGTAGCTCCCGCCCGCGCCGCATCTCAGTTTTTCCACGATAATCATTTTTTAAAAAAAATCATGACCATCACCCAACATCTGTCGCAAACGGCCGAGGGGGATCCGCTCCTCATCCTCGGCGAGACCGTGTTCCGACATCGCCATCAGCGGTTCGGACTTCTGCCCGAGGATCGGCTTCGTCATCTCTGGCTCCTCGGCAAGACCGGCTGCGGCAAGTCCACACTCCTCGCGAACCTCGCCATCCAGGATCTGGAAGCCGGCAACGGATTCGCCCTCCTCGACCCGCACGGCGATCTCGTCGATGACGTCCTGCCGTTCGTGCCGCCGAATCGCATCAACAATGTGCTCCTTTTCGCGCCGGAAGATCGCGATTACCCAGTATCGTTCAACGTCTTCCGCCGAGGCCGATCGCTCCATCCGGACACGGCGCTCCTCGCCTCGGGGCTGCTCTCGGTGTTCAAGAAGCACTGGGCGGATTCCTGGGGACCGCGGCTTGAGCACATTCTCAGAAACGCCATCCTCGCCGTGGCGAACGACCAGAGAGCGACGCTCCTCTTCCTCTACCGCTTCCTCACAGACGAGGCGCTCCGCGACAACGTGGTCGCCACCGTATCAGATCCGGTTGTCGCGGCGTTTTGGAAGAAGGAGTTCCCGGGCTACACCAAGGCGCTCCAGGCCGAGGCGATCGCCCCGGTTTTGAACAAGCTCGGCGCCTTTGTCGCGAACCCGATCATCCGCGCCATCGTTGGGCAGGAACGCTCACGCGTGGATTTCATCTCCATCATGGAAACGAGGGGTATCATCTTTGCCAAGCTCCCGTCCGGACGCATCGGCGAGGACGCGAGCCGTCTCCTCGGCTCTCTCCTTCTCACCGCGATCCAGCTCGCGGCCATGGAGAGATCGCACCGAGAACCGACCTTCACGATCTACGCCGACGAGTTCCAGCACTTCGTCACCGATTCCCTTGCGACCATGCTCGCCGAGGCCAGGAAGTTCGGCCTCGGGCTCGTGCTCGCGCACCAGTACCTCGGCCAGCTACCAGTCACGGTGCGAGACGCACTTCTCGGCAACGTCGGGAGCGTCGTCTGTTTCCGCCTCGGCGCGCACGACGCCGAGATCCTCGCCCCGGAGTTCAACCCGCCGTTCGTGGAACACGATCTGCAGCACCTCGGTCGCTACCACGCCGCGGTGAAGATCCTTGCGAGGGGGGAGTCTCTCCGACCGTTCACGATGAGGACGTTGGAGATGAAGACACCGACGCTTGGAGCCGAGAAGAGGGTTGCGAGGTTGGAGACACAGGTGAGGAGACGATTCTGTGATTTAATCACACTGAACGTCCCAAAATGACGCGTTTCAAACGGCATTCCATGCAATGAAGACAAGATAAAAAATTTCTGTACATTCGATCAGGTCTGCATTATTTTTCGAAAATGGACTGGAGACGACGAAGGCAGATCCGCCAGTTGGCTGATCGTGTGCGAGATGCCCTCAAGTTGGAAGGCCCCCCTTATGACGTCGAGCTAGCAGTAAAGCTTCTGAACGGCACTATCGTAGCTCCAACTGACTGGCTGACAGAAGCCCTTGTTCGCAAGAATGGCGAGTCCTTCATCATCGAGGCAACAAAAGCAGCGTCATCGGAACGACAGCGGTTCTCTATAGCTCATGAGTTGGGCCACTTGTTCCTTCACATGGGATATCTGGTTGATATAGACACTTGGAACAGCATCAACGAATACCGCGATTCCCCCATGTACCGCAGGGGACATAGCGAAGAAGAATTCGAAGCCAACGAGTTTGCCGCCGCCTTCCTCATGCCAGAATCTGACTTCCGAAAAGTGGCCGAAGAACACAAGGTCGGTTGCAGTTACCGAACAACGGACATCGCACAAAAATTCGGTGTCTCCATGCCAGCCGCCCAAAACCGCGGTAAATGGATAGGCCTTTTCGACTGGAATTCATAAGTGCCGAAAAATATAGAACTCATCCAGCAAGAATTGGGCTCGGCCCCTGTGGAAACCTCCGACCTGCCTCCTGCCCGCGTGTATCTCTTCATTTCGTTTGACTTAGTGAACTCTACAATTTTCAAACAGCGTGAAGAGAGTTGGCCCACGGTTCTTGGGACCTTCTACAGAAGAGCCGAGCATGGGATAAACGCTCGGGTCGCAGGCGCAACCGTTTGGAAGTACGCTGGCGATGAGGTTCTGTTCTGGGTCGCTCCATCATCGGCTGAAGAAATGTGCAAACAACTCGACGGCGCGTATCAGGTGCTGCAAGAGTTAGATCGTGAAATGGACACTACCTCTAACCGTCGTCTTCGGGTGAAGGGCACCTGCTGGATAGCTTTAGCCGAGCCAGAAAGTCCAGAGAATTTGCGGAGCCCTGATAGACCCAAAGCACCCAATCTCATCATCTCCCAACCGCTCGAAGCGAATCCACCGACTCGTGATTTCGTCGGGCCTGATATTGATGCTGGATTCAGACTAGGTGCATGCACGTTCAAGTCCACTTTTGCTGTGAGTGCTGAACTAGCGGCGGTTCTTTTAGATAAAGCGCCGATGCCAATCGCTAATAATCTTCATGTTGTCGGGTACAAGAAATTGAAAGGTGTATGGAAGGATCGTTTCTACCCCATCGTTTGGTATCGCAAAGAGCTGGATAATGGCTTTGAATATGATGATAAATACGAGAACGAAATGCTCGCCAATGGCATTGCAGAGAAGGAAAAAAAAGCAGCCAAGATCGAAGAACTGAAAGACGCTGTCCATAGCATTCGAACCGGATACGTTAAGCAGCTACTCGATGCCTTTGAACGACCAGCATTGGAAATGTCACCTACGCCGCGTCTGGAAGTACACTGTGCTGCAGCGTGTCGCCGTAGCAATGGCGACGTTTTGGTCGCCCAGCGCCAAGCAGATAAACGCATCCATCCGGAGAAGTGGGAGTTTGGTTGTGCTCAACTTCGACTCGGAGATACGTTTGAGGAAGCGCTCGCTCGAGATTACAGGGATGATTTCGGTGCTGAACTCAACTTCCCCGCCGACGCCCATGCACTGGCAACCTACAGTTTTGAACGCGATGGAAGGAAGATTCCTGGTGTCATTTTACTCGCGATTGTCACAAATCCCGAAGACTGCAAAGCACACAAGCATCAGAATATCCGCTGGATTAACCCCAGCGACCCACCACATGATGTGGTCGAGAATGCTGTCCCCGATCTCGTGAAGGCGCTTTCTCGACTTGCGAGTTGAGAGAGACCTGATAGAGACGTCAGAATCTGACTGATCAAGGGGCTCTACGGCTGTAATTCACGCCTGGGAATGAGTGCGAAACGCAGGCACAGGTCGCTGCCGCGTCAAAATCTTTTTTATAGCCACTTTCTCGGTATTCCACAGCGAACGTTTCATGCCTGTGTCCCCGCCCCCTCTAACGTGGCTGGTAACCAATTCCGACCACGGCGCACGTCAGCCTGACCGCTGGCGCGGCGCGCATCTCGCCTTCGAGGTCAGTCGATGCGAGGTGCTTAGAGGGGACGGGAGCATTCCCGCCCACCGTTCTTTTCACAACGTTCCTTCCCTGCCTGCCGGCAGGCAGGCACAACCCCAAACCCAAGGAGACAAAGAAGATGGAAACGCACAGCACCGATCCGGAACGCGAGATCATCGACGGCTTCACCGCCGTCGAGATCAGGAACATGGCCTTGGACAGCGTGGTCCAGGCCCGCTGCGACGACTGCGGCGCGATCCACGATGTGGAGCCCGACGCCGAGTCCTACGATTGCGCGAGCTGCGACGCCAAGGGCTCGGTGAAGAGCCCGCTCGTCAAGCTCGGCCTCATCTGACCGACGCGGACATCACCGCACTTCTACGGAGAAGAGAAAGGAGGAAACGAAAATGACCGACTGGGTCGACTTCGCCGAGATCCGCGAAAGGGTTTCGCTCGAGCAGGTGCTCCTCGAGTTCTACGGACTCGACAACCTGCGCCGCGACAACGCGAAGCTCATCGGGCCGTGCCCGGTGCACCTGGGCGACTCGAAACGAGCCTTTCACGCCGACCTCACGAAAAACGTCTGGCACTGCTTCACCGGCTGCCACCGCGGCGGGAACCAGCTCGACCTCGTGGCGCTCAGGGAGGGGATCACCATCCGCGAGGCCGCGCTCAAGCTCAAGGCGTTCTTCCACCTCGACGAACGCGGCAGCACGGCTCGCTCTCAACAGGGCGCCGCCACCGCTCGCGCATCGCCGAAGGGATCATCTCCCTCTCAGTCATCCACTCCACCCCGTCGCTCCTCATCCCGCACAGACACCGCCGCCCGACACGAACATCAGCGTGCATACGCCGAAAGCGATGGCGACGACTGCGATGCCGACGGAGAGGTCATCGCCGACGACGGCAACACCAACGCCACCGACGGTGCAACCGCGAGCTCAACCGCAGACACTGATCTTCCGATCAACCCGCCGCTCGACGTCGTCCTCAACCTGAAGGGAGATCACCCGCATCTCGCAAAGGATCGCGGACTCGCTCCCGAGACGATCGCGCACTTCGGCGTCGGCTACTGCCACCGCGGCATCATGAGGGGTTGCATCGCCATTCCGATCCACGACGAGATGAACAACCTCATCGCCTACGCCGGACGGCGCCTCAAGCCCCAGGACATCCGCGAGCTCGGCAAATACAAGCTGCCCAAGGGCTTCCGCAAGGATCGCGTCCTCTACAACCTCAATCGCGTGAAGGACGCGATGCCCGCCGAAGGCATCGTCCTCGTTGAGGGCTTCTTCACCGTGTTGAAGCTCCACGAGGCCGGCGTCCAGAATGCGGTCGCGGCCATGGGTTCGGAGCTGTCCGACGCTCAGGCGCAGCTCCTGATCGACACCCCCGGCGTGATCATCTTGTTCGACGGCGACAACGCCGGACGCCTCGGCGCGATAAACGCGAGAGACAAACTCACCGCGCTCGGCATCACTGTCCGCGTCGCGAATCTGCCCGAGAACACGGAGCCGGACGATCTTTCACCCAAGGCGCTGCGCTGGCTCGTGAACGGCATGAAGTTGCTCGACATCGCCGAGGTCGGCTTCTCGTTCCGAGAACCGCGCGCCGGTGCAAGCGCAGACACCGTCACCGCATCGCCGAAAGAAATGGAGGAATGAAATGCGAGTTCAACTCACGGTCGACATCTCCGCCCGGATGGCTCGCGCGATTGCCCACCAGTGGGGCTTTGAGCGCCGGGCGACACGCAGCGAAATGGAGGTCTGGTTCGACGGCCACATCACCGCGCTCTGCGAAGTCGTGATGCACGAGTACCTCGCGCACCAGCGCGAGGAGCGGAAACGCCGAAGGAGGCTTCGCCATGACGGATAGCGACTTCGAGATCGTCCACACCTACACCCGTGAACAGGCGATCGAAGACGGCGTGCTCGTAGAAACGGGCACTGCAATCGTCCCCTCAGTGAAAGGCATTGCCGCGGTATCTGTCTGCATCACCGTGAACTGCTACGCGACCGCTCATCTTGACGATGATGGGCGCCGCGCAAGAGTCGTCGAGCTCGCTCTCGCCGCGCTCTTCAACAAGCCCGATCGCGAGGACACGCCCTACATGCGCCTGCGCGTGCTCAAGGAGAATCTGCCCGCCGGCTGCCCGACCATCTGGGCGATCCTCGACGGCGACGGCATCACGGTGATGCTCCCCGAGGACTACTGAACCCCGCCGAAGAGATCACCGAACAAAAGAAAGGAAAACCAAATGGCTCGTCATCATCATGGCGGCGAGCGCCGTCAGCTCGCCGACCGGCTCCTCCTTACAGGAGCCGAGTTCTTGTCCGAGGCCGAGCTTCTCGGCCTCGCCCTGCACCACACCGCGCTCGGTCACGCGCTTGCCTCGCAGACAACAAACTGGTCCGAGGCCGATCGCACTCTCATTGGCCGTGTGCCCGGGCTGTCAACGGATCGCCTCGCCTCGCTCTATGCGATGAGTGAACTGGCGAAACGGTTCGCGGTACGTCCGCTCTATCTCAGTCAGTCCCTCCATTGCAGCGAGGCCGTGGTGAATGTCTATCGGCCCAAGCTCGCCCTGATCAAGCAGGAGGTGTTCGTGGCGATCTCGCTCAACAACCGGAACTGCGTGGTCGCCGAGCACACCATCGCCAAGGGCTCGCTCGATTCGGTCAACGTCCATCCGCGCGAGGTGTTCCGTCCGCTCCTGCGCGACGCGGCCGCCCGCGCCATTGCACTGCACAACCACCCGTCCGGAGATCCGACGCCGAGCGAGAACGATATCTCAATGTGCCGCCGCCTCCACGAGGTCGGCAAGCTCGTCGGCATCCCGCTCCTGGATTTCCTGATCGTGGCCCACGAAGGCTCGGTCTCGTTCCGCGACATCGGGCTCATGCCCGCGTCGTGAGAGACGAGATCAAATCACAACGCTCTTTTCTCTGCCCGCCAATTCGCTGCGCCGCCATGGCGATAGCGACTTGAGCGGGCAGGCGCTCTTTCATCCAAATCACCGCGCTCCTCGGGCTCGCCCAATGACGGCGGGCTCGAGGGCGCCTCTTTCCCGAGAACGGGAAGAAAGGATCTGTCCCCATGCCGAAGAACAACAGCAGAAACAGCGAAGAGAAGAAGACGCACCTCAACGTGTTCACGCCCGTGGAGAAGAAGGACTCTAAAACGTTCTGGCTCCGCGTCGGCTCGGCCTTCACCAACAAGGACGGGAGCATCAACGTGTACCTGGATGCTGTGCCCTTGAACGGCAAGCTCCAGCTCCGCGAGCCGAACCCCAACCCGGATGAGCGCGACGATGACCGGTGACAAAGAAGAAAACACCGGCCTACCGGACGGTGTGAACACCCCGATCGACGAGCGGATGTCTGTCCGTCTCATTGAAGCACTCACCGCGGTCTGGTCCAAGATCCGTAAACATCATCCCGATGTTCCCGGTGTCGTCATCCTCGCCGCGCCGTCACTGCGAAAGCAGCTCAACGTCCTCGGCCACTTCGCCGCGCTCCGCTGGAGCGCGCGAAAGAAGGGTGATCAGCACTTCCACGAGGTCGTGGTTGTGGCCGAGCACCTCGACCGCACAGCCGAGGAGATCGTCGGAACTATCGTTCACGAGGCCGCACACGCTATGAACTTCGAGCGACAGATCTTCGACTGCTCACGGAGCCAGTACCACAACCAGCGGTTCAAAGACGCTGCCGAGGAGCTCGGGCTCGAGGTGGACCAGGTACCGCACTACGGCTTCGCGAAGACAAGGATGACCGAGAAGACGATCGCGCTCTACGCGAACGAAATCGCAGGGCTCAACGACGCCCTCGTCCACCGGAGAAAACCGATCATCATCGCGAAACCCGCGCCGCCAAAGGATGGCACGCGCGACGGACCGGGTGACGAAAACGACAACGCCGACGACACGCCCGCCTCGCGTCACCTCAAAGCCGTCTGCTCCTGCGACCCGCCGTTCATTATCCGAGTTTCCAGAAAAACCCTCGCCGAGACGCGCATCATCTGCGCGCGATGCGGGGAGGAGTTTGGGGTCGTCTAGTCGTTCTTTGTAGCCCGCCAAAAATGGCGGGCTTTGTATGTCACACCTGTACCCCTTGACACTTTTTTATTTTTCATATTTTATTTCTATTCTATTTCGGTTTTTCCAAACAGGAGGTACATTTTGTCGTTTGATTTTCAAACAATAGTTTCCGACATTTTAGAAAAACAATCTCTTGTTAGTTCTCCTTACCACAAAGCTTATCACGCATATATTGTAAATTGGCTAACAAACAGATATAAAGACAAATATCCATATGTTACGCTTGTTGGTGTCGGTGGAACCGGTGTAGTTCTCGGCTTCTCTGACACCAGTTCTTCTCCTTTGAAATGTATTAAATACCCTGTTTCTTCATTTGGCACGACTGGCAATTTTACTCCAGGGCACGTCATCGAAACAGAAGCAAATCGTCTTACACAATTAAGTCATCAGAATATTTTACACGTTGACGAAGTAGGTAGTGTTCCTGTTGTTGATAATAGTGATGATTTCTCTCTAATCGACAACGAGGGCGAGAAGATCCCTTTCTTTGTAATGCCCTTCATACCCTGTAAAAATCTTGCTGATTTTCTTAAAGAAGATAGACCTATCGACCAAATCGTTTTGCTTACCATTCTCGCCCAAATTGCGGAAGCACTTGATTACGTACATCATCACCATTTAATTCATCTCGATATCAAACCTGAAAACATTTTTGTTGATTTCACTTCTCCTGAGATTATTAACGCCAAACTCGCTGATTTTGGTTCGTGCAAAGAAATTTCTGTTGGTTCCACTTCCAAATCCATTGTCCTTTGCACAGATGGATATATACATCCAGATCTTTTAAACATTATTAAACAAGGGAACGATAGCGATGCAAGACGTTTTCGCAATAAAGTTCCTAAAAGCATTTTTGATTCGAGATTTGATCGCTATTCTTTCGGAGCAACGATTTTGGATTCTGTTTACTTGTTTCTATCCAACAGTGTAGGAAGATCCGTCTCTCCCTATATGCTTCGTGCACTTCAGTTTATTTCTTTGAAGTGCGCCGATGGTTATGCAAATCACATGGCAACACATCCTCGTCGCAAATATCTCGCACCTCCTGATCTTTATAACGATTTACTTTCAAAGAAAGTATCCTATGCTAGCACTACAGAAGTTCTCCGCGACATTCAAGCCGTTATCTCCAATGGGGATGGTTTCACAGAGCAGGAACTTCTTGATAGTTCCCAGGGAATCGTTTGTTTACCACCACGGTCTTTTGCGCCGTTCCCAGATAGAGTGCAACAGACTGTCGATTCCACGCCCGTTCGTCGCCTTTCAAGTATTTCACAGTTGGCTCTTGTATATCATGTATATCCAGGCGCTTCTTACACAAGAAAAGAACATACAATAGGTGTTTTTGCGACAGCCGCAGTTCTTTTGCGCCACATCATTAAAGATAGCAGAAATCCACTCGGCGTGCTACTGCTTACACTAAAATGGCAGAGAGCTATACTGTTAAGCTCTCTCTGGCACGATATATCACATATTCCCTTAATGCATGAATTCGAAGATTCGATACCAGAATTGAGTCAAGGGTACTATTTTGCAAAAATTATGGAAAAGGACTTTGGTTCATTGGCTTTTCAAAAGGAAATTGATACTATTTTGGCTCTATGGAATCTTACCAGAATTGATGTTGTTTTGGTTCTCGGCAAAAAAAAGAACTTCGATTATCGTAAATGGAATCTTGACGAAGCCCAATGGGATTTTTTATGGGAACTTCCCGAAAGGCAGCTTTCTGCAAGTATTCTAAACAGTGCTGTTGATGCAGACAAAATGGATTATCTTCAAAGAGACGCTTTACATGTAGGTGTTCAATATGGTCACACAGTAGATCTTGAGAGGCTTTTCCGCAGAGCAACAGTCGCACTTACAGTGAATACAAATAAAAGGGATGGAACCACGATTACTTCCTTTAAATGCAGTTTAGGCTTCTGGAGTACAGGTGCAGCAGCTGCAGAAGCTGTAATTGAAGCACGACACAACATGTTCAATCAGGTTTATGCACATAGAACAGTTCGTGCTTCCAGGGCTATGCTGAATTATATTGCATGGAATTGGCGTTGTAGTATTGAGGAAGGAAAGACATATCGCCCTAATAGTTTGTTTGTAAGAGGTAGCTCTTTGTGCCCTAGCGGAAGCATCCTATCGCAGATGAGAAAACAGACTCAAAAGCAAATGCAAATGGATGAAATTGGTTCCACTGCCTTTGCTGAAAATAGAACACTGAATGTTTCCGAAAAACGTTTTGAAGATAAGCTGCGTGATAATTTGCCATATTTGGAATCGTCACTGATAAGATGGTTGGCGGCGCAATCCGGGAAAGACGAAGCGGTATTAATGGCCGAGTCGTTGATACAAAGAGAATTGTATAAGGAATTATTTGTAATAAAAATTGCGAAAGTTCAACAGTTGTTTGATGCAATATACTCAACAAAAAAGGACACCGAGAATGAATCAAAGTATGAAATGAACTTTCGGTGCAATAATTGGTTAGGGCTTATTGATTTCATAGAAGCAAAACTTAAGGAATACATACAAAATGAAGAAAAAAACAAAAGCGTGGCTATATCAATGGAGCAACTAGAGAAATCGAAGTTGCCTTGTTTATTGGTTGATTTTGCGTTGCCTAAAACAATGCGTGGGCAACCTATACTATACCTGGTGAGCGAAGAAATGAGATCTGGTGTTGGTTGGGAAAAAGTTAGAAAACAAAATCCAAGCGGTGGAAAAGAAACTTTATCTGGCATGATCGTTGAGAAGTCGAGAATTTATGAGTTGTTCGGGGGAGGGGTATCGGAAAGCAAGTGGTTAACACCTGTGATTAGAGTATTCGCGTCGAAAGAGATAGCAAATGTATTACGCAGACATCTTCACGAAGAAACAGTAATCGAATGGCTAAATAGATATTTACAGGATGGAAGAGCTGTCGTGGAATAAAAAATCCCCAAGAAAACAAACTTGGGGAGAAAGAATTCGATGCCTTTGATTTCAAGAATCGATCGGATTCAAACCAAGAAGAAAGAATCCAACATTATCGTCTCTGTTTCCGTCCCATACATTGCAACGAAGACCTGATTTCTCAAAAGTAATTGTCACTACTCGGCCACGTGAGTATTTATCGTCGGTGGATACACTTAAAAGAGAGTCGGGCGCTCGACAGCCGGTTTCTCTAAAATGGGAGAAAACGAGAGGGACAATAACCGAAATAGAACCTAAAGAAAGGCAATGGACTTCTGGAAGACCGTTGAGTTCGCGTAAGATCCGTAAATAGTCATTCTGTTCTGCAAACGAACGACTAGTACTCGATTTAGCAACGACTGGAATCCAGAAAGCAATTGCTGGCAAAGATAACTCTTTACATTGATGTAGAGCTTCCTTATTTAAAAGAACTCGACCGCCACAAAAGGGGCCTGTTTTACTGCCGTTTTCAAACAGACTGAATCCCTTGCGTAAATGCCAACAACAAGGGCCGTTGTAATCCACAGATCTTGAGTAACTTCTCCAGGCTGATACGGTTGAGGAAGGCTCACAGCAAGCATTTCTGTGAAGAAATGTTACTGCTTCCTCATCTGTAAGTGGAGTGGCGAAGGTATATTTCTTTTCTTCTGAAAGAATATTCCCTATCATGGATTTCAATAGCACTCCATTGTTGATTATAAAACGACGTTCGTCCACGTTCAAAGAGAGAAACAAATTGGAGATTTCCAAGAATGACACGTCTTTCGGCATGACACGCTCCTTGTAAATGTACAGACAGTAAAATTTTACTGTCGGAAGGTGCGAATCGTCGCGTCCTCCACTATTTCGTCCAGTTGATAAATAAAAGCAGTCTTAAAATACGACTTGATTGTTGAACTTCATAGTGGAAGACATGAACTGAGACACATTAAGTGTATCACAAACAAGGAACATATGTCAAATACAATACATGGTCACCCTGATGTCAAGCATTGGGGCTTGGCGCGATTTAGTCAAGACCCAACTACAATACCAGACAGCGCTATCGAAAAGACCATAGGGCACTTGAAAATATAAAAGATTAAAACTGCTTGCTGTTATAAAAATAGCTTTATCCATCTATATTACAATATTACCGTCCTGAGATGCACCGCAAGAAGCTTGCGAATGCTCAATAATATGAAAAGCGATTTTGTCTTTTTACAAAACAGGTATCGCATCATTGAGAATATGAAGGTTTAGCACTGGCAACTCCGCGGTGCGAGGCCCATGGGGTCCAGTTGCCAGTGCTGAGCTTTTATAAAAAGTGCTCTCGGGATCACTCGCTCTTCGCCGCTGGTTCCCCTTCGGGTGGTGCCGCCAGAACGTTCACGTTCACCTCCACTTCGGTCAGCGCGGAATTGTAGGCCGCGTCTTTCGCGCGGATCACGAGTCGGTACTTGCCGGGCGAGAGCCCCTTGGGCACCGGGAAATCCAGCTCCTCGCGTTTGGAATCCAGGGCGCCATCCTTGACTCTGAGCGTGGTCCAGGTCTTACCGGCGTCGCCGGATACTTGGATGAGCGTGATGTTGGAAAGCGCGTCTTCAACCGCGCCGGTCACGCGTCCTTCCGCCTCTTTGAGGTCAATGAAGCGCGGCGGCGCGGTGTCCTGTTGCTGGGCGAGCGCCCCTATATCCCCGTTGGCCGCAGATACGCTTGAGGTAGACACAGCAGCTTCATCCAGTATCTCGGCCTCGGAGCAGACCGCGGTCGGCGAATTGCCCGAATCCGGATTCGGGCAGTAGAAAACCTGCGTCTGCACGGGCAGGCCGAAAAGCGTGGTGGTCTTCACATACCAGGCCTCACCGGTCGCGTCCTTGACCGAGGGCATGGACGAGGTGACGGACGTGCAGCCGGTGGTCAGGGCGATGAGCGCGATCGTCGCGATAGAAAGATTTTTCTTTTTCATGGTCACCTCCATCACCGCGTCACTTCGGCGACGGGCCGGCACTTGGGCTTGCCGTCGGTTGCGCGGCAGAACAGCATGTCCGTGCCGAAGTAGCTCCCCTTGACCACATAGGCATGATTCTCGGACGACACCACGGCCGTCCGTGCCACGCAGCCCGAGGTGATCGCGCCGAGCGCGAGAAGCAGAACGAAAATGATCGCCGCCGGCTTGGCCGAGCGGTGCTTTTTGTTGTTCTTCATTATAACTTTACCTTTTCTTCAGGTTATCTTTGCCGCCCGCGCCTCAGCGCTCACGGCATCTCCAGTTTCCATCTCGAAAGGCGCTCTCCCGCCGCCGATGCCGGAACCATCCATGGGCATCGGCGGCAGGAGTCGTCATTCCGCTACAGCAATGCTCTCAGGATATTCTGATCGTGGAGGCTCACTCCGACCGACATGCAGCCGCATCCGTCCTGACTGCCGTTGTTGTCGTTGACACCAGAGTCAAGATCGCCATCCGAGTCGGAGTCAGTGTCGCCGTCCGTGCCCGAGTCGACATCACCACCGGTGTCCGTGTCGCTGTCTGCGTCAGTATCCGAATCCGCATCGGTGTCGCCGTCGGAATCGGAGTCCGTGTCGGCATCGCTATCGGTGTCAGTATCCGAATCGGAGTCGCCGTCTACGTCGGTATCGGTGTCTGAATCACTGTCGCTGTCTGCGTCCGAGTCGGTATCGGCATCGCCGTCGGTGTCAGCATCGCCGTCCACATCCGAGTCGGCGTCGGTGTCAGTGTCAGAATCCGAGTCGGTGTCCGAGCCCGTGTCCGTGTCCCCGCAACCCTCGTCGGTCGTGCCGTCGCAGTCGTTGTCGAGGTCATCGCAGAGCTCGTCGGTCGGAACAATCTCGTCGTAGCACTCGGTGTTCCATGTGTGGTTGTAGCAGATACGACGACCGCCTTGGCACTGACCGACTCCGGAAGTCCCCTCGGAACCGCTGTAGCAGTATATCTGCAATGTGCCGGTGTAGCTGTACTGATCAACTTGTCCGTCGCAGTCGTCATCCAACCCGTTGCAGTCCTCGGGCTCGGGAAGAACGCCGCTTTCGCACTCGCCCCAGCGACCGTCAAAGCCGCATGTCTGCACGCCCTTCTCGCACTCACCGACAGTGCTGCCGCACTCGCGCGTCGCCCCGATAGCACAACCACAACCCTCGTCGGTCGTGCCGTCGCAGTCGTTGTCGAGACCGTCGCAGAGTTCGTCGGTGGAGGCGACCGCGTAGAGGCACTCGTCGTCCATGAGCCTGCTGTCATCGTCCGTATCGGTCTCGCAGTATTGCACACCCACTTGGCACTCCCCGACATGCAGCACACCGCCACAAGTGTTGTAGCCTGTCCAACACGGGCACCCGTTGTCGAGCAGGCCGTCGCAATCCTCGTCGACCGCGTTGTTGCAAATCTCTTCTTCCGCGGGCTCTATCTCATCGCCATCGCAGAAAGAGGAGAGGCCGTCCTCGACGCAGATCATCGTGCCCTCGGTCTCGCAGGCGCCCTTGCCGAGCACGCAGGCGACACCGACCGAGAAGTCCTCGTCGGTTTGGCTGTCGCAATCGTTGTCCTTGTAGTCGCAGATGTCTTCCGCCGGGCCGACAATGCCCGAGCAGGCGCTCCACGTCCGGTTTCCCTGGCAAGCTTTTGTACCGGGATCGCATTCACCGACACCGAACCCCGAACAGGCGACAACGGCTCCGGGCTCGCAATCCTCGTAAAGCGAGAAGCTCCAAGTGGTTGCCTGTGTGCTCTTGCCGCAGTGATCGAACGCTTTCACGTACCAGGAGTGCGCACCGTCGGCGATCGCCGTCACTGCCGTGTAGAACTCCTCGCCGAGATCGAGGTCATCGGCCAGAAGGGCACCATCAAACCAGAGTTCGTAGTGATCGAACTCGGCATCGTCCGAAGACGCGGCCCAGGTAAACGTCGGCGTGGCGGTGGTGACAGTCGCGTCGTTTGTCGGAGAGATGAGCGCGAACGCTGCCGGCGCTTGTGCGTCGTAGACCACAGTCGCCGACGACAAGCCGGTACTTCCGGCTGTTGAGCGCCGCGTATGCCCGACCGGGTCATAGGCGAGCACGTACCATGTGTGGACACCGATCGAGAGCGGTGTCGTCGGCGTCGTGCAGGTCGCGGACGAGGAGATATCGCCGGTGTCCAGCGCGCCATCGATCCAGAGTTCGTACTTGGAGATCCCGTTCGCGTCGCTCGATGTACCCCAGCAAAAAGAGGGCGTCGGGAGCGAGACACAGGCGTCGTTGTTCGGTGATGAAGTCTGGAACACGGTCGGAGCTGTTGTGTCCACGATGAAGCGGTGCGGCATGCTCTCGGTAACATTGCCGAGGAGATCATATCCGCGCACGGCCCAAAAGTAGATACCGTCTACGAGGGTGCCTTCGTAAGTCCAGCTCGTCTCCGCCAAGGTTTCCGACATAACGGCGCCGTTCACGAGCACCTCGTAGGTGACGAACTCGTCGCCGCTCGCATCCGACATCGGATCCCATGCGAAGGAAGGAGACGGCGTGTCCAGGATCTCGTTGAGCGCTGGCGAAATGAGATTGTAGGGCAGGCCGACTTCAACCGTCGCCGAGATGCTCAACGACGTGCAGTTCAATGTGTCATCGTCGTTTGCTCCGAGGAACAATCTGGTATCGCTCGAACCCGCAGACGCTTTGAGATAGTCCCCGACACAGAAGGGAGTCCCGCCCGTTGTTTTTCCGACGAGCGAGCCGAAGTTACAGATGGGAACCGGGCATGAATCGCTCCCGCTCGTGCCAGAAGGGCCGTAACATCCCAATGTGCATGAAGATGTTTGGTTGAAACACCAAGTCCCAGACGCGGTGATCGTGACCATGTCCCCAGCCTCAATAGTGGGCCCGGCGACCATGTATGACGGCGCGATGTTGTTGGCGGAGACGGAGTACGTGTTCTGTGATTTTCCACCCGGTCCCAGGTTGTCTATATTGATTGTCCATCTACTCGTGGTGGTCTCATAGCCGGTATCTGCGTCCGTATCCGTGTCTGAATCCGTATCCGTGGTCGTATTGGTGCAAAACGTGGTGTTGCCGACCGTGTCCACCGCTGCCACGCGCCAGATGTGCGATCCCTCGGCCGGATCGCAGGAAGTCGCACTGAGCGCGACCGAGGTTGAAATGAGGTTGCTCGCGCAGAGCGCCCCGTCGATGTAGAGGTTGTAGCCCTTCAGCCCGGCGCAGCCCGTGTCTGAAGAACCCTCCCAGGAGAAGACCACGTCGTCGCTCTGGCTCCATGAGTCGTCGGCCGGTGACGTCAGTCCGAATGCCGCCGGCGCGGTCGCGTCCACGTAGAATGACATCGTCGATGAGGTCGTGGACTCTCCGGCCGTGTTGTACGCGGTCACATTCCAAGTGTGGACGTTTCCGGACGCGCTGAGCGCCTGCCCCGAAGTCAGGGTGTAGTAGCTCGTGGTGATTCCGGTTTGGGTGACGGTCGAGCCGCTCGAGGGCTGGACCGTGAGCGTATACGTCGAGGCGCCGGACGAGGTGCTCCAATCGAAGTAGGGCGTGGCGCTCGCGCAGGCGCCGTTCGTCGGCGAGACGAGCGAGAACGATCCGGGCGCGGCCGATGCCGCGACCGGCAGAAAAACGAGCGCAAACAAAGAACAGACGATCATAGCGCGGGCACGAGCCCGCGTTTTGCTTTTGAACGACATCTTCTCTTCCTCCCCGAGCCGCGCCTCAGGCGCACGAGCGTTCACGGTGTTTCCGCACGGCCCGCTGTTGTCCCATCTCTCAAGGCGCACTCCCGCCGCCGATGCCGGGACCATCCAGGGGCACCGGCGGACGGGACGTGCGAGGACCCCCGCGTTCAAAGCGGCCGATGCCGCCGACTACTCGTGACTTGGTTCGCTCTGTTCGCTGCCGGCTGCCGCCGAGTCGTCTTTCAACGGAACGGCGACAGGATCTGGGGCCGCTTTCTCGACTGAATCGGCCCAGATGTAGCGGAACATGGGGACTTCCATTCCAGCCCCTTTGCAGTATTCTGAAGTGACGTAGCCCTTTACGATTATGCGATCGCCGTCGGATAGGCTTTCGATCGACGAGTATTTGTCTTTGCCGATTTCAAGGAAGACGCTTTGCGCTCCTCCATCCGCAGCAGTTTTCCCTGGTTCGTGAAGCCCGCTGAAAATGGAGTCGGGGCAATACTGTTGCTCAATGGCAGCACGCTGGCCTCCATATGAGGCCTCAACCTCCACCCACTTGCCTTTGGGCTGCAAGGCTTGGATGGTCTTCAACGACATCTTCTCGTAGGTCTTGGGGCCGGGAGCAGCGGCGTATTCATTGCTGCCGCCGCCGCTCTCCGAGTAGATGAGGCTCCCGCATCCGGCGACGGTCATAGCAAGAACCCCCAGCGCGACCATGGACAACCAGACTGACTTCTTCATCCTCTCTCCTCCGTCTGTGCCCTTTAAAAAGAAAAGGGCGAATGAGTCGGCCTCTCGCGAGAACTCACCCGCCCAATCCGCACAAACGAAGGTAATCACTCCTCCGCTGCCACGGTGGCGCAAGGATACGAGAGGCCTTTGTCTTGAGCTGGCAGTCAACGCGATCCGTCGCGGGTGATTAATCCGCCTAGCCCTTGCGGGCCGGATCGAGTCTTCTTTCAACTCACGACCATTATGGTGGCGATGGGGAAGAGAAGCAATAGGGAAAAAGAGAAAACCCGCGCGGATTAAGGCGCAACGCGATTGAGCGTGTGCACGCCGAGAGGTAGATCGTTGCGATCAACGATCACGACGTCGGAGATATTTTTCGTCCAGGTGGCGGCGACATTCTGTGCTTCTTCTTTGTCGTCGTAGCTACCGATGACGACCGCGCCGGGCACGTAGACGGCGTATCTCCCGGACTCGGTTTTGTTGGGAGAGCGCGCGATGGCACTCTCTACCTCGTAGATCTGGGCGATCCTGTTGGTCATGCGAGCCTCATGTAAGTCGGTTGACGGAACATACCATAGCTGTAATCGACCGCCTTCCTATAATTCTGAAAAATTGCAACAAGGACGTTACGGGCTCGGTTTCTCGCAGTTCCCACGGTCATGACCGTTGCGCGGGCCTCAACCGGGATCCATGGTAGTCACGTTCGCGTCAGTCGGAGGGCACCATGGCCGAGAAGAAATCAGCGGTGCTGTGCCAGAGTTGTGGCATGGCGATGTATGATGCGGAGAACTTTGGTACCGATGCCCAGGGCAACCGGGTGAGTGATTACTGCCGGGACTGCTTCCGGAATGGAGGCTTCGTAGAGCCGGAGCTGACCATGGAGGTCATGATCCAACGGCTTTCCGAAGGCATGTTCCGGTCGGAACAAGAACCGTCGATTAGAGACTCCATCGTTAATTTTATCGGCAGCCTCGAGCGGTGGCACGGAGAGCTTTGGACCCCTCCGCCATCGACTATTTCGGTCGTTGAAGACAACGAGGAAACGCCCGGAGGCTTGAGCTCGTCGTTCAGCCCAAGGTAGAGCCGCCGAACAAGAAAGAGAATGCCCCTCAAGGCGAACGCCTTCCTGATTTGTCTGTCTGCACCCGCCGATCTGTCTTTCGATTCTTTGCCGCGGAAAGGCAGTGGAGCTTGTTGTCTATACGATTCCGTCCATCGGGTTGACCGCGTTGAGCGGGATCTCGCGCACGACGTGCTCGACCGGGAGTTCTGGGGATGACTCAGCCAAAGCTGCTATTGCAGTGTTGGACACATTGTGATAATCTACTTATTAGACGCTAAGTCTGTATTAATTAATGACATAACAATACTTATGGAAATACACGATCGATTTTCTGAGAATCCCGATGGGATTGATGTGGTTGGTTGTAATTCTTACTCAGATTACCAAGAACTCGCGGAGAAACTTGACAAGGAAGGATATGTTTTTGCACATAATATGCTAAAATCAGATGCAAAGCAATGGTTTGACAATAGTGGCATAAAGAAAGATAATGATGTGGTTTTTACAAGCGCCTTCTCTCGTCCGAATGAGATAAAATTGTACGGTGAGCCCGTGAAGGGCTACGTTGGAATTTGGTGCAGACAGGGTAAATAAAACGAAGGATCAATCAGAGTATTTATTTGGCGATAGTAATCATTGGATCTTTATCGGATAGTAACCAGCGGGACCTTTTTCATTTTTATCGATAGTAAAGTCGATGGTCATTCCACGTGACCACGCGATGGATTCGTCGAGTAGAATGAAGAATTTTTTGGTCCCCCCATCCTTCGTTTCACAAGATGCAAATCCGTAACCTTTTATAACTGTATCCAATCTCCCTCTTAGAACTTCTCCAAATCTAATCACATAAGTAGCACGCCGACTTTTTCCTTTCGCAAGAGAAAGTGCAGGTATAAACCAGACTTCTTGGTCTACCTCTATTCCTAGTCCATTCTGAAACAAACAGTCTGGATTAAACCAGAAATCTTCATCTCCGGGGCCTGAGATGAAACCATAAGTATCTTTTAAGGAAGAAATGCGTCCCATTATCCACTCGATGTTTTCAGATTGATTTTCCCTGGGACTGATTTTAATCGATTCATCGTTTTGTTTCGATGGTGTATTGGCCAACACAATGGTCTGGCCAAGACTCGTTTTTGTAATATAGGGTGTGCTGACTCCATATCTTTGGGCCGCCCACATTATTTCGTAATATCCAATAGGACGGGAGAAACCTTTCGCTGTGACAAATTCCTCGTTGCCTTGGTAGTCGGAAACTTTTCGTTTAGGAGACACGTTTCTTCCGAGCCGGGATGAAATTCTATTCATCGCGGCAGCGGCTACTGTATCATTGTCGACAAAAACAGCGTTAGATTTTGCTGCACTGCAAAGACGAAAAGCCCTATCAGCTACTGTGCCTATATAGTCCTTGCTTCCTTCGGTTACATCAAATTCGATTACTTCACCATAAGACACACCAACCGAACAACTGCATGAAATCTGGTTTTGCTCCCTGGCAACTGCCATGGATTCCTGAATAAATATTGACCAGTTGATAGCTTCCGCCACATGATCCTCGGAAAAGACTGACATAGCACCATCACCAAGAAACTTTACTATTGTGCCTTTGTACTCTTTGATGCTATTAAAAAGCAAATCGAAAAACCATGCATATTGTGTGAGCCATGTTGCTTCCGACTGTTGCTCTTTCATGCTCGTGGAATCGGTAAGATCAACAGCGACTATTGTTTTCATAACTCTTGAATTTGGATCGCGAAAAGTTTCATGTAATGATGTCATGGACCCTCCTTTGGAATGATGTTGTCATTCAATATATAAACACGCGTACTAGTTTATCTCCTTCATTGGTGAAAACTTCCTTGGTGGTGCTCGAATGGAATTATGCGTTTGTTTTCTTTACAAGAATCCGTTCCTGTGGTGAGCCCCCGTTGGGGCACGGTGGAAAGGGCTCGCCCTTAACACACGTAGTTTCTTTACCGCAAAGTTTGCATCCGAATACGCCGGACTCAGGAACGACTTGGACAGATTTGTACCCCATTTTGAACTCCTATGTTACCGACATCCCTAAAGCGGGATATTGGATAATTATCCACGCGAAAAATCGAAATAAATCGATTGCTTCTAACAGGGAGGAAGAGGCAAGCTTCAGAAACTTCAACTAGGATGTGAAATGTAGTTCGTCTTGAGAAATATGTTTTTCCGCATGCAGATTTTCGGAAACCATATCCTTTCTTCCATTGTGGGAAATGCCACCACTGCAAAACACAGAACATAACGAAATTACCAAAAGGCAAACATCGGAATAATAATCGCACCTCGTGGGAGAAAATCAAGAGGTACAGGTGTGACAATGATAAGCTAAAAATCGTTATACGCATAAAAGACGAGGGCTAATAACGGAATACGAAAACAAACCTCTGGAAAAATGAGATACGCGATCAGTGTTCCTTCAGTTTTTGTGTCCGAATCGGAGTCGATATCGGTGTTGTCGTCCTCAACATGAAGAGCGATTTCACCCGTATTTTGTGGATGATCAATGTCTCGCTTCCGAGACGATCGCCCACTTCGGCATCGGCGACTGCCGCTGCGGCGATATTTTTCATTTCATCGTCATCGCCCTTGCTCTCCACACCGGACGCGATCCAAAATCCGATCTGCATTTCCGGAAAGCGACCGCGGAGGGACTTCGATGGATACCCAGATCCTTTCAACCGAAGACATTGCGCTTCAGAGCATCGACGAGCTTCAAGACCGAATGGAGCGTATCACCCTGTCGTTTTACAAACGGATGTCCTCGATGTCCGAGTCCTCCCTTTCTCTCATCGCCTTCACCGCGCTTCGCTACATCCACGCGTACGGCCCCGCGACCGTCGGGAAAATATTCTCGGCCATCGCTCGCTCGCAGAGCACGACCTCCGAGCTCCTCACGCGTTTACGCAAGCACGGCCTTGTTGAGCACAATAGGAACGACAAGGATGGCCGAGTGGTAAATATTCGCATCACAGGCAAAGGGCGGAGCGCTTTGGCGAGCGCCGAGGCCAAGCGCGACGAGGCCTGGCGCGATCTGCTCGGTCATCTCGATGAAAACGATCGGCAGACCTTGATCGCCGCGATGCGGCAAATCTGCGCGATACTCTGACCGGAGAACCGATGAACAACATGAACCCTTCGACAAACACACCGGGGCAGGCTCCTCCCAAAAGAGGCGGCTACGGACGTCTCGCGATAGTGTTGCTTTTACTTCTCATCGCGGTCTGCGGTATCGGCTATCTTTATCTGCGTATGACGCTCGCGGAATTCGAGCGCGACAAGGCCGTCGTAGAAAAGCAACTCGCTGACGCGCACGCCACGGCGAGCGCTGTTGATGCCAGATACAACGCGGCGATCGCCGCCTGCACCATGCAGGAACAGACCTGCCGCGTCGAGCTCGACAAGTGCAAGCGCAGCATGCAGACGATGGTGGAGACGCCGCCAGCGCTTACACCGGCGCCGAGCGTCATGTAGCGTACGGTCGCGGGTCTGTGTGTTCCGCAACGATGGTCATTTCATGGGGGCATCAGTGATGCGTTTGACCAAGGCAGGCATCATCGAAAAAATTTTAAGAAAACGTCTCGCGGCCACGCAAGCAGCGGCCGCGGACTTCACTGACCTCATTTTCGAGATCATGAAGGAGACGCTCGCCCGAGGCGAAGGTTTGAAGCTGACGCGGTTCGGTAACTTCATGATCACAAAGAAGCGTGAACGGATCGCCAGAAATCCGCATACCGGCGAAGCGATGGTGATCGCCGCGAGGCGCGTGGTGGGATTCAAGGCAAGCACGCTACTGAAGAAAGACATTAATAAAGTATAAAGGTCCGGCGACTGTTTTATAGAACTAGAATTGATGCTGATTCAAGGCTGTCTATAACAAAAAAAGAATGATTTACCCAAATCCGCTCCTCATTAATTCTCGGTTTCTTTCCGCCAAATCTTCATGACTGTCAGAATCCGATTCCCGGTAATATATTGAATATTCAAACAATTTCCGACATTTGTAACAAGTTGCGCTTGACAAGAATCATTCCGTTAATTATCTCATATTAAATTCAACCCCATTTATGGAGGAGAAAAAAGATGAATCTGGAAGGTCAGAAGTATTCGAGCGAAATGGTTTCTCTTATGATCGAAGCTTTGGGCGGAGACGCTCAGGTGGAGAAGATCGTCAAACAGAAGCGCATCGCCGCCGTGGTGAAGGCGGGGACGACGGTCGGGGAAGCTTGCGACAAGGCGCAGGAAGAGGGTTGGCTCGACTGGTTCCGCGCCATGACCATGGGCGAGATGGCGGCAATGCTCGGCGGGAAAGGGTCATCCCAAAAGGCGTCCGGCACTCGGATGAACAAAGAGGAAGTAGTCGCCCTGTGCGGCAAGGTCATCGCCTTCTTGCAGGGGAAACCGGGAACCAGGGTCGGTGAAATCTCCTCCGCCGTGGGGGCCGAATCCATCAAGGTCGCGGCCCAGCTCAGAAAACTGATCACCGAAGGCAAGGTCAGGAGCGAGGGCGCGAAGATCAAGACGGTGTATTTTTTGAAGTAGATAGCGGTTTTTCTTGGCCCTGGGAGTCACTCGCCTCCGTTTCTAATCGGCTACCGGCAACTACCACTCTTGCAATATCGCTTTCCGCATTTAAAGGGTACACGTGTACCTCTTGTGAATTCTGAAAATCGTCATACTATGTCTACAGGTGATATTCTCATGCCCCAATTTACTACCCAATCATACCCATACGATGTTGAGGATCAAACAATTCTTGTTGTCGACGACGATGTCATGGTTCTGCAAATGATTCGCAGAACGCTGAATAACAGCGGGTTTGCCAATGTGTTGACAACCGCGGATGCAGCGACCGCACTGGTAATCATTGATGGCTGTCGTCCTGCCCTTGCGCTCGTGGATCTCGATCTCGGCCCAGACTCGCAAAACGGAATCGGCCTGATAAAACAGCTAAAGCCAAGTCCGGATGGGCCGATCCCTGTGGTTCTTTCCGGCAATAAAACGCAGGAGCAGTTTTTCAAGGCAGCACGTGCCGGAGCTGTCGACTATTTTGTCAAAGGACCGTGTATCGATCTCTCCAAAGAAGTGAGACGGCTGCTGAATGGAGAACGTGGTGTCACGAAAGAACGTTCTTTGCCCGAGATCGTTTCCGATCTTGGTTATCTGCGCTCTTTTGGCTTAACAAGAAAAGAGATTGAAATTCTCACTGAGTTCGCCAATGGGTTTCCCAAGATAAGTGATCTGGCCAAACGCCAACAGCAACCGCCAATACAGGTGAGAAAGTATTTTTCAAGTATCTACGAGAAGCTCAACATAACCGATATTCACCAACTTATTCGCACACTGATGATTTGCGAATTTTTCAACAGAGATAACTGAGTAATCATTGAATATGTTTCGGTGATCCAATTTGAAAACATATTTACTCAACTTGGTGCAAGAAGAACTCGACGGAGGGATTAATCAATGCATATCCATCAATATATTACAAATGGATATATCGCATTATTGTTGATTGTTTTAAATGCCTGTCAAGGCGTTCAACAAAACTACGGCCCGCATGACACCGAGACCAATGCGGACGCGGCGCCGGACACCGACACTGATGCAGATGCCGACAGCGATGCGGACAGTGAATCCGAGACCGTCGATACGGACTTCACGAGCGAGGCGATCCCGACGACGTGCGCCGAGGCGGCGGAGCAGCAGACGTCTGTTGGGTGCGAATTCTTCGCGGCGGATTTGGACAACGCCTCTCAGAACGACCACATGACCTACGCCATCGTGGTCTCCAATCCGCAGGAAGTGCAAAGCGCCCAGATCACTCTATGGGACGGCACCGAGAGCGCCATCTACACGGCGACGCTGGCGCCCGGCGAGCTCCATGTCATCGACGTTGCGTGCGATTTGGGCTGTCTGGTGCCACCGCACGAAATCGACAAGCAGGGATTCTCTCGAGGGGCCGGTTTTCGCCTCGCCTCCGACGTCCCGATTCTCGTCTATCAATGGAATACCTACGGCATCGATGAGGCCAGCGTAGATGCCTCACTACTTTTACCGACCGTCAGCTTGGGCAGAAGCTACATCGTCGCGGCGTGGGGACAGGGCAATAGCATCAACATGCCGACCAGTGTCTCCCAGGTCACAGTCGTCGCCATCGAGGACGATACGCACGTCTCGTTTATCCCCTCGACGGACGTTCCGGATTTCGGCGACGCGGGGCCGTACGGGGCGGGTGTGGAGACGGAGCCGGTGAGGCTCGACGCGTTCGACATAATCGCGCTCGGCCCAGCGATCTTGGATGATGACGTCACAGGCACCGTCGTTCGGTCGGATAAGCCGGTAGTCGTGTTCGGCGGGCACGCGTGCGCCACAGTGCCCGATGTGTACTATCAGGCCTGCGATCACCTGGAGGAACAACTCTTCCCGTTGTCAGCGTGGGGAACGAGCTCTGTATTGGCGCGGCACGCTCCGCGCCAGAACTGCATGTACGAGGATCTGGTCGTCTGGCGGGTCATTGCGGGTGCGGACGACATGGCCGTGACGTTCGACCCGCCGGCGCCCGATCCCGCGGGGAGCGCGTACTACTTTGAAAAGCAAGGTGACGTGCTCGAGTTCATGGCGTCGGACAACTATTACGCCGAGGGCCTGTTCGAGAGCCCCGCGGACCCGACCGAGCCCGAGGCACCGTTCCTCGCGTATCAGTTGATGACGGGCGCCGACTACCCTGACTGCTTCCTCAACGAAACGAGGAGGGAAGGCGACCCGATGATGCTCCAGGCCGCGCCGGCCTGGCAGTACTTGGACAGGTACGTGTTCAACACGGACAACGTGTTCGACTTCGCCTATGACCGCATCACCATTGTGAGACCCACGGGTGCGCACGTGGTGCTGGACTGCCTGGGGCTCATCCCGGACTCGCAGTTCACGGCGGTCGGCTCGAGCGGTTGGGAGGTCGCCTACGTCGTCATCGACGATCCCGACAACACGACCGGTTGCGAGGACGGTGCGCACGTCCTCACGGCTTCGGCCCCCGTGGGCCTGTCCGTCGTGGGAACTGGCGATGGCGTGTCATACGGCTATATGGGCGGCACGGGCGTGGCGCCGATCAACCCGGTGGTGGTGGAATAGCGGAGCGCCTATTGCTCCTCGGCATATTGTCCGGTAGCGTTGCGCCGGCGCATCTCCTCAAGCGGAAGTTTGAAACCATCACGACCAAGCCACAAGTAAGATTTATAAGACCCATCCTGTTCATGCTCGCCTGTGAAGTAGTTCGATGCGCCTTCCCATGGCATGAAAGTAAGGTATCGCTGGTATTCCACAAACGCCTCAGTGGTAGCATGTTGATAGGTGATCTTGCACAGAGTTTTACCACAGGTAGACTCAACAAACGCCGTGTCAATGAGTTTGTTTTCTACAATGAATCGCGCCGCGTCTTTGCTATACTGCGCGCCAGCGGGTTTGTCGACAGGCTCTTGGGAAAGCAGGGTATCCAGTTGGCCCGGCACTTCGGCCCACCCGGTCGTTTCCTCATCTAAAACTTTTTTTTGTGCAGCAGCAATCGCCACCAACTTCGCTTTTGTTTCCGAGATGCGTTTATCTTGATTGCTTTGTACCGTACCTTTGGGACGTTGTGGTGTGAAAATAGAATTATGTTGAACGCCAGTTGAATGCGATCTTGCCGAGTAGGGCAATGCCCTTGCTACGCAAATAGCAATTACAATGGCTATCGCTGCCATCAAGATCAGCAGGAATTTTTTTTTCATGGGAATTGATGTTGTGTTTTACGATTAGTCCATCCAGTATTCAATAACCTTCACGATCTGGGTACTGCCACTGTACGCAGAAGCACCGCAGCGCGCGACCTGATCATCATAAGTCCATATCGAACCGCCATTGTAGGTTCTGCCCTGAATAATGTAATTTGCATCGGTGCACCTGAAACCATCGTTGCCTACTAATTGCGTTACATCTGCAGCCGTCCACGCTTCTTTCCAAATGTCGTAATTTTGAAAACTGTAGAGAGGAGAAGTTTCCCCGGAATCTAGCTCCATGCAGCAAGTCCAATTCACTCCGTATCCGTTCGCCGTGTCATGCCCGGTAGGCTGCCAACGTTCACAGGTTCCTATGCCGCTATAATCACATGGACTAATCGATTGATCGAGATCCCCCTCTGATGCCCACCAAATCGAACCGGTAGTACAAACCTTTGTTCCTGCATCCTGAAGAAGACAGATGCGAAAGCTCCTGGCTTCCACTTTGAGCGCGCTAGCGTTGAGCGAGACGAGCATTAACCCTAGGGCCGCAGTCATGAGGAACAGTTTCTTCATCTTGCACCTTCCATTTTTTGCCCGAGATGGGCGGTTGCGGTTTCGGTCGTGGAAACGTCCCGAAAGCCTTTCAGTGCTTTTTCATTAGAGCACCATCTACATCGTGCAACCATGCGAAGATGCCCGTCAACTCGTACAGGTGTACCCTCGCGAAGCGGTGCGAGTAGAAGGAGAAAAGCGGTGAGAATTTTGAAAATACATTGAATATCAGATAGATAGGAACGGGTCGATGAGTCTTCTCGGCCAAGTACTTCTGGTGGAAAAATCACGCGAGAAGAGGGAATAGCATCACCTCCTGACGGATAGAAACTGCGTAACTTGTTATATGTATTGACATTTTAGCGCCGGTACAGGTGTGCCTTTTTCTGTGACAAAATTTCCTAAAAAAAGCGATCCAATATCCCTCCAAGACAGCGACTGTGCACAGCGACCACTTTGCCAGAAACACCTTCTCGTCCCGACGCATTCACCAACTTGAATGCCCCTGTCGGCTGCGCAGCGTTGTCATTGCACCCTGTACTTCGCAACGAACGGATGCTCGTGGACGCCATCGCACGTCACGGGATTGCCGTCGTCGTCGTACCCGAACGTCGCGATCTCCGGCACCGAGGAATTGTTGTTGTAGTTCCCACCGACGACGAACTCGTCCGCGCCTACCGATGTGACGCTGCTCGGCAAGATGCAGCTTTCCAGGTCGGCCGAGGGGATGAGCCCCGCCCACGCGAGCGCGCCGCCGAAACCGTACCGTGCGATGAACGCGTGTTCGAGTCCTGTGTACTCTAAAGAGAATATGGTCTCTTCCGGTTCGCCGTAGCCGAACGTCGCCGTCGGACCGCCCACGAAGCCGACCGCGTAAAGACCTTCCGTGTCCGCGGCAACGCCGTACACGCGGTCGTTGCCGCCGGACAGACCGACGCTCTTCGCCCACGGAAAATCGCCGTCGGGAGCGCTCGCGGCGATGAAGCCGGATTCGGATTCGTCCAGAGAAAGTGTCTGGTCGCCGAATGTGGCCTCCCCTTGATAATAGCCGACGAGCACGGCGCCGCTCCCAAGAGCGGCGACATTCCATCCGTACTCTTCGGTTCCTTCGCTGGAGCCAGCGCGCACGGCCCATTGCAGCGTCCCATCATCGACCGCATAGCGCGCCACGAAGATGTCACCCGCCCCTTCAACGGTGAACTTCGTCTCGTTCGTCTCCCCCGAGCCGAAGGTGACCGTGTCGCCCGCTGTTTCGTCGAGGATACCGCCGACCAGCACGATCTCGTTGCCCGAAACGAGCGCCAACCCCGAGCCATAAGCGAACCCGCCGGTCGTGCCCTTGGCCCACAGGAGCGCACCGTCCGCATTATAACGAGCGAGAAATGCTCCCTGCGAGGGCAATGTCGTTTCATTCGACTCACCCTCGCCGAACACCGCCGGCCCACCTACGAATCCTGAGACGATGACCGTGTCGTCAGGCGCCGCGACGATGTCAGACGACGAGTCGGTATAGTCACCATCAATCGATCCAACCGAGATGGCCCACAGGAGCGCGCCGTCCGCACTGTAGCGAGCAAGGAAACAGTCCCGTCCGTCGTCGACGGCCGCCAACTGAATGTCGGCGCCACTTGGGGATTCGAGTGTCACCGTGCCGTATATCGCGCCACTGATTGCGAGATCACCCTTGTCGGTCTCAACGACGCCCAACGCGCCAATCTGCGATTCTTCGAAGCTGCCGACCGAGATGTAGTCCGCGGACCAGGCGATCGCCCCGCCCGACGCCAGAATAGTCAAAAAAGAAGAGATGGTTGGATATCTGACTTGGCTTGCAACAGCGATGCGCCCGTCGTTCAGCACCACGACGCGGGCGACACCGCCCTCGTAGGCGAGCCCCGGATCGCCGAGACAAGCCACCCATTCGAGCGCGAACGGCCCGGGCGAAACGAACGTCCCGCCGTCGTCTTCGCTCCCGGCGTCCGCGGCCGCGTCCGTCCCGGCGTCGGCGCCCGCATCCGGACCGGCGTCCATCAAATCATCCGTGTCGCCCCCGTCGGGCGCTCCGCTGTGGTGCTTTTCCGAGCACGATGAGCAGCCAGCGAGTTGCCACAAGATGGCCGAACTGAGCACTATCCCAATAAACAATTCCGGCGGGCACCGTCTCCGACGCTGTTCACGAACGAGCAAATTCGTCATGACTTCACCCACCTGATTAGGTGTCTTGAGTACGGTTATTCTTGTAATGTTTTTTGTCTGTCATGCAACTCTTTCAGTGGGAGTTCGTAGCCGTTCGTCCCCATCCAAAACGTGCTGCTCCATGTATCATCATTGCTTGGTGAACCGTGAAAATAGTTGGAGTCGCCGAACCAGAGGAATATACTATTTGCTTTTTGATACGATTTGTAATCGTCACTATTGTTGTGCGTGAATTTCACACGACATATTTCGCCACCGCATTGGGCTTCGACCAACGCTGTCCCTTCAAGCTTGGCGTCCTTCAGAAATTGTTGGGCAGTTGCACGCATAGAATCGCTGGCAAGGATATCATTTTTTTGGAGTTTAAAAAGATGATCGAGCTCTTCGGGGACATTCTCCCACGCTGAAGCGGTTTTCTCTTCCTCGGGGCGAGGCGAAACCATCGCGGCTTTCATCTTTTTTAAAAAAAGCTCTCTTTTTTTACTGTCCGGTGTTTGTGAAGAAATTTCCCCATCGGACACAGACATGGATCGGGGCGTCTGTAAAGTGTTCTCTCGTGGTGACGATGTTGATTTTCGAGAGATGGCGACGAGGGCTCCCGTGGCAATTACGGACACCAACAAAGCTGCAACGAGGTATCTTCGATTCATCGCTTGTTTGCCTTTTGCCAATTGGTCAATGACAGCAGAAAATGAAAAATGAACGGAAGCGCTTGTGTACGCGCTTCCGTTCCAAGTTGCTGCATTGAATGTTATTCGTCCATTCTATATTCAATGCCCATTGTTTTGTAAGAACCCGAAGTGTTCACCACGGTCATTTTGCATGCCATAACGCCCATATCGGAAGTATAATTATGATCATCAACGTCTTCAAACTCGATGCCCTGATAGACCGTATCAGTAGTTGTGCAATAGTTGACGGAAGAACCCTCTGTCCAGGTCACAATACTATCGATTTCGCCAGCTCCCCATTGAGTCCAGCCAACAGGAAGAGCGGGAAGAGGAAGTGGGTCAGCGACGGTGTTATAAAATATAAATCCTCCGCCTGTGATGGTCTCCGCTGATGTCTTTACAAAACAGCATGATGACGACACAGCCTGGACGTCATTATAGTACGTCACGTCTATGGGGCTCCAGACTTCGCATGAGGCCCAATCGGCATTGCCCGGGTTTTCGCAGGTTGTATCTGTTCTCTTATACAGAGTAGCACTATTGCCTTTGTGGTAGGTGACGTACCATCCATCTCGACACGCAGTATCGGTGTTGTTCACGGCGGTACAGAAGGTGATCGCCCGAGCCTCCGCGCTGAGCGCCGAGGCGTCATGACAGAAGAAATAGACTCCCAAACTTGCTACCAACAGAGACAGTTTCCGCATTTTTCGCCATCCTTCTTTTTGGCAACTTTGCCAGTTGAATTCCGCCACAGCATAATTGCTCCGACGGGAACATCTGATACGAATTAAAAACGAATTACAGGCTATTCTGGAGCCTTCCCTCCTTACTTCGAAGCACGACATCGGGTCGTGCACGCGTGTGAAGTCGTTTCGGTTTGGTTCGCGTCAAGTTGTTCACTGTATTTTTTCCAAAGCATTCGTGTTGCCGAAGTCGAACGTGAACTTTACGAAATAATCGAACAGCCGATGAGGAGAAGTCGTCAAGACGTACACCTGTACCCTCCCGAGAATGTCGGAACAGGGAAGAAACAGGGTGGAGATGACAGAAAGATGAGCAAAAACAAATAGAAACGAAAGGTGGAATACAAGAACCGTAAGACCTGTAAAGACTCGAATAGTCGGGGGAAAGCTTACTGAATCATCTGTTGCATCGCATGAAAGCGGGATAACCCATGGAAATCATGTCATGTTTAGATTGGGTACAGGTGTACCAATCATTTTTTCTTATTTTGCGAAACTTTTTTGTAACAAGCCTGAAAAGGGGCTCCGCCCCTTTTGAACCCTGGCCTTAGTTGATCGGGATGTCGGCGAACGGGATGTTGTCGAAGACGATCGCGAGGATGAACACGGCCACCACTGGCGCGTGTTTTGTTTTTGCCTTCTCCTCTTGCTGGGTATTTTAGCGAATCGGCGGCACGGCTGTGCAAGGTAGTGCTCGCTTGGCTTCGCCTCCACCTTGACAGCGTGCCGCATCGATTCGCTTCTCTTGGCAGCAAGAGGGAGAAGGCAGGAGCGAACCTGCGCCGACAAAGGTCGGGTGAGCGAACACGGGGTTGCCCGGGCGTTCATCACCGGTGCGGGATCGCTTCAAGCCAGGCTCTCCGTAATGTTTAAAAATATGACTCAACAATTTTTTTCAAAAAGAATGAGCACGCGGGATTTCATCTACTGCGAGACGTGCGAGACCTACGTGGATCTGTTCAAGTTCGACTCGTTGGAAGAGACCGGACACGGCGAGTGTGCCTGGAGATTCGTGAACCCGATCGAGCTTCCGGTTTTGGCGGATGAGGTCGCGGCCGAGGGCTGTTTGCTCGGCTGGTAGGTCTGCCTGCCGGTAGGCCGGTGTGCTCGCGGTTTAAACTATACATTTTATTCCACTTAATTTTGAAAACTATGACGACGAGAATCAACACGGAGAAGCTGGACGAGAGCAACACCTTGCTTGAGATCCTGATCGACGAGTGCCGACGTCACGAGCTGCCGAAGTTTCAGGAAGGAGAGGGGCGGACGATCATCCGGGCCTTTCATGTCCCGTACAGCGGCAGCTCCCGGCCGGACTATGTGGACTTCTTCGACTACCTGGAGGAGGACGCGCGCATCCTGGTCATGGAACTCTACGACCGAGGGAAAGCGGATCGCACGGGCGACATCATGACGCTCGAAGAACTCAAGGCCGAGTGGGAGACCGTGGACGATGACGGGCTCTTGCACGACCTTGTCGATCGGAGCTTGACCTGGCAGCAGGGACTCAGGGAGTGCGAGATCATTCTCGACAACTGCGAGGAGGTGGAGACGGACTCGGGGCTCTGGGAGAAGCTCGAGCCGACCGAGGCGATCCGGTCTCAGGCGTTCTTCACCTACAAGAACGAGGTGAGGAGACGCGGCCTCGCGCTCATCGAGGAAAAGATCAAAGACGAGCACGAGTTCACGAACGAGAACGACTGGGTGTTTGCGTAGGAGGTGAAGGAGTAGGAAATCAGGGAGCGGGATTCTTGGTCGCGGTCAGCTCGGCCGCGACCGAGGGTTCGCGCGGGGGTTTCCGTTTCCGTTGCCGTACTGTTGCCGTGGGTCTACCACCAGAGGCGGATTTTGAGGGTTTTGGACGGTACGAGAAGGACTTGAACCGATCTGCGAAGATAGCGGGAATTGCTGGCAAAGCCGCGTCCCGTCTGGCTTTCCGCGATCTTCGAGCAGGTGGTTCAAGTCCCGTCGGGGTCACAATGATTTCAGGGGTTTAGACACTCACCACGCCTTCCGTTGCCGTACTGTTGCCGTAAACACGCGCCCCGTTGCCATCCAAGACGGCAACGGCGTCGGTCACCGATTCCGGTGACAGGTGCGCGTAGCGGAGCGTCATCTGCATGGTGGCGTGCCCGAGTTGTTCCTGAATCGTCTTGAGCGGCACGCCGCGCATCGCGAGATGCGAGGCGTAGGTGTGCCGCAGAACGTGCCAGCCGATCTCGCGCACGTTCGCGAGCTCGCAAACATGCCGCAGCGCCCAATCCGAGCTGTTCGAAGAAATCGCCGAGCCGTCTGCTGTTGAAAACACGAGCTGTGCGCCGATCGTGCGACGCGCCGCGAGCGCGCTGTCCGTTGTGTCGTTCACGGTGCCGCCATCCTCGTACGCCCGCCGCCGTTCATTTTCACGCGCGGCTCGCTTGCACTGTTCGATCACGGCAACGGTTGCCGGCGTGAGGTACACGGTGCGCACCTTGTTGTTCTTCGGCGAACCGATGATGCCCTTGGCCACGGCGCGCGAGATGCGCAGATACGGCGATCGTCCCTTGAGCTGGACATCGCCCCACCTGAGTTCGAACAGCTCCCCGCGCCTGAGTCCGGTGCGCATGGCGACGAAGAACGGCGCGTGCCACAGCGGCGCTTTCGCGGCTGCGGTCGCGAGAAGCCGCTCCGCCTCCTCGAACGAGAGGTAGTCGAACGACGGTGGTGGGCACTTTGGAAAACGGCAGCGCGGCGCGCGCTCGAGATGTCCGACTTCGGTGGCGTACCACAAGAGCCGCGACAAGACGGCGAGCGCGTTCTTCACGGTCTTGGGCGAGAGCCCCGAGGCGAGCAGGTCTTTCTTCATCTTGTCGATGTCGAGCGTGTTGATCTCATCGAGCCGCTTCAATCCCATGGCCGGCAGGATGTAGAGCCGGAGCATCGATTGTTTGGAGGTCACCTCGGACGGCTTGTTCTCGGTCTTCGCGTACAACTCGATGAACACTTTTGAGAACGCTTCGACCGTCGGCATTTCTTCTTGTTCTTCCGCTCCTTTCTCGCGGTACGTGCCGTCGCTGAGCGCCCGGAAAATCGCGCGCTCCTCGGCCTCGGCTTCGCGCCGAGTCGTGCCTTGAGCGACGCGCCGAATGCGTTCGCGGCGGCCGTCCGCGTGTCTGTATGCAAAGTCGATCAAAAGAATCTCCCGCACCGTGCCGGTCTTTTTGTCGGTGCGATTTTCGCGTCTCACGCTCATCACTCACCTCTGCGATGAACGGGACGCGGCTTTGCCGCGAACCAAGATATCACAGATGGGCGGTGCACGCGGAAGGTTCGCCCGCAACGACGCACTCCGGGCAAGTCCCCGCGGCGGATCATCGCGTAGACGGTCTTGCGATCGAGTCGCAAATATTCGGCGGTCTCTTCAATCGACAGAAATTCGAAGCGCGCGAAACAGTCGTCTTTTTCGATGTCATCGCCGGAGTCGGGGATGCTGCGCGATGTCCGCAGAATGTCTCCGTCATCGCCCGCCCGCCCACTCGTTGCGCGCTTCTCGGCGGAAACGGCGTCCGCGACGATCCCGTTCGCGCCGTCGGTGTCGGCGTTGAAACGGGGGCTACTCGGAGGTTCGGATCGATCCATGTTCCTTTCCTTTCAACCTCGCCCTGTCCTGGCAGAGCCTCGTCTATCCACCCGTCTATCCGCGGCGAGGCGCGTCTTTGGAAACCCGCGCCGTTCGCGGTTCCGCGCGATCGCGGTGGCGGGTGTATTAGGGCCTCTGGCCCGTCCCCCCGCCGCGCCGCCTACCTCGGTCGGTTCCCGCACCGGTCGCGCGTTGACCTCGTCCACGAGGAACACGCGGCCGAACTCCTCGAGCCCGTGCGACGCGAGCGACTCCGTGATTGTCGTTCGTCGCGCTTCGCTCAGCACCACGAACCACAGGGCGTCGATGACGCCGTGCTCGGCCGCGCCGAGATACCTCGCCAGCTTGTCGCCGATCACAGACTTCACCGGCTCGGTGCCGCAGTCCGCTTCGACCGCGACGAAGACCGCGCCCTCCGGTGTTGCGAACTCGGCCAGGCCGTCCGGCTCGATGTGCCAGTCCGCGAGCCCGATCTCGGCCGCGAGCGCGCCGCCGGCGTTGGCCCAGCGGACGAGAGGCGATCCTCGTTTCTCTCCGAGCGCGGCCGCGTAGAGCCTGGCATCCACCACCATGAGCCGATGCGTGAGAGTCGACATCTGGATCGGGCCGGCGAGCCGCAATCGTCCTTCCAGATCCGGACGCGTGCTCTCGGCGAGCCGCAGTCCGCGCTTGGTCAGCGAAACGAGATTGGGGCTGTTCGCGCCGGTAACGGCCACGTTGATAAACCCCGCATCAAACAAACGGCGCAATCGCCGACGGGCGCGATCTTCGCTCGGGAAGAGCGCACGCGCCGCTTGCGATGTGGACATCGCGCCGCACAAACCGACGAGCGTGAGCACGTCGATGTCTCTCTCCTGAATCTCAAATCGCGACGAGACTCGGACGCGGCCCGTGCGCGAGGGCTTGGGTGAGCGCGCGGTCATATGTGGATCCTGAACGGGTTGAGCACACTGAGGCCGCAGACCGGGCAGTTCACGTAGGGCGCGATCGGCGCCCTACATTCCGGGTTTTCGCATTTCAGGATGGACGAGTTTTCGTAGGTGTAGCCGCACGAGGTGCACTCGTACACCTGACCGACGAGCGAAAAGACATGACCGCGAGGGCAAGTGACGACACCGCCGCGAATGGCGCTTCGCGCTCCCCACAGCCCGACGATGAGCTTGAAGACAAAACGCAGACCACTGAGCAACCAGAACGCGATCTCTGTCATCGTAACGACGACATTCGCGGCCAGGGTGACGAGAAACTTCACGATGTTGAAAACGTTCTTCATGGTCAACCCCAGCGCGAACGCGGACGCGAAGCCGCGCTCGGCGCGTTGTCCGGCGCGTTCGTTTCGGCGCTCGCCGCGTTCGCATTCTGTTGTTCAGCGAATGTCGGCGAGGTTGGTCTCGACTGTCGCGGACGGCCGCGACATTTCCCTCTGCCCGAACGCGGCTCCTCGCCAAACGCTTCGGCGAGAGTCACGCGGCGAGATGTGGACGGCGGGAGCGCCAGGCGCGACTTGGCCGCGGTGATCTCGTCCTCGTGCTCGCCCGTGGCGCGATGCAGCGCTTCCATATCCACGTCGGCCGAGTGGAAACGTTGAAGCGCGCCGGGCACGATGCGGAAGAACGCCCGATCTTCCAAATTGCACACGGCCGCCGCGAAACGGGAGCGAACGGCGCCGATGGTCTCATCCGTGCCGGACTTGGGCGCGCGCTCGCGGCTGAGCATTTCCGCGTCAGGCGCGGATAGACGCCCAACGATTTTGAGCGTCGTATTCGTCAAAAGAACATCGAGCAAATTCGGGGCGGCTTTGTGCAAGAGCACGGTGCCTTGGGTGATGGCCGTGAGTGACATCCCGCGGCTTCTGCCCGTGGTGAGAATGGCTTCGGCACTGTCCGAGAGCGCATTGGCCACGAGCTGGGCTTCGTCGACAACCACACGGACGTGATGTCCGCTCCACGGACTCGGACGCGAAAGCAAGTGGTCGATGACCACTCGGCACAGGAGGTTTGAGAAAAAATCTCTGAGCGAACTCATTCCACCCGACGGTGAGCCCAAGTCGATGAGCGTGAGAGCGCCGGGGCGTGTGAGATCGTCCAGAGAGATGCACGAAGCGGTGCTCATCATCCGCTCGAGCGGCTCGGTCATAGAGAAGGAGGTTCGCAACCGACTGGCACAGGACGAACGGAGCTCGTCTGAGAGTTGTGCAGACAAGAGGAACTGCTGGGCGCGTTCGGACGAGGTGGCGCGCGCCAGGGACTTGAGTCCCTGTTTCTGCGTGAGCGCGTCGAGCGTCCAGATCGGATTCGCCGCCGGGTGATCCGATGCCAAGGTGCTGAGCAACAGATGCGCGAGGACGTCGAGCTGTCGAGCGCCAGTTCCCAGATGCTTGATCCCACCCGCGGCAGTGGAGACGTTGTTCACGAGCTCGGCGATCTGCATTGCCCGGATGCCGAGCGTCGAGTCTCGTCCGAGTTCGAGCCGGCAGAGGTTGAACGGGAAGCCCGTGCCCGAGAAGGGGTTCAGGTAGTTGATGTCACGGAGCCGCTTGGGAGCGATGTGCGCGATTGCGGAGACGAGCGCGGCCACGATATCTCCCTTTGGGTCGATAACCGCGTAGGCGGTGGAGTCGGACGAGGCGATCTCGGCGGCGAACGCGGCGGCGCACATCAGGCTCTTGCCCGAGCCGCTCGCGCCGAGCACCAGCGAGCTTGCCGAGTGTTCGAGCGTAGGACGCGGCCAGAGGACGGATGAGCCGTCCTCGGCCTGTCCGATGATGACTCCGTCATCCGGCGACGCAGGCTGGGTGCCGCGCGCCGCCGAATGACGCGGTTTGCCGAACAACATCTTGGTGAAATCCAGGATCATCTTACTTGTCGACCCGGCGTTTCAGCGACGTGGCCGGCGGCGGAAAGCGCTTGGAGAGGTTTTCTTTACGTCCGCGGAATCGCACGTAGGCGATGACGATGACCACGGCAACGAGCCCGAAGAACACCCAGCCCCAGGGGAAGTCTACGGAGCCGATCGCGGATGCACCCTCATGCGCCGTGGACGAGAAGTATGACAGGGCGAGGGGGAGCACCGTAACGACGGTGATGAGCCCGAGAATGATGCGCCCGAGAGACTTGGCCTCTTTCGGCAGTCCGAAAACAAGGCAGAGTCCGACGGCGACAAGGAGGATGGCAATCATTGAACGCCTCCTCGCGATATCGCGTCTTTCGGACAGAAGGGTGAGAAAACCACTGCATCGCCAACGGTGAAGCGGGGACGCCAGAGTTCCATGGCAACGCTCGTCGGCACGTCCGGGGCGCGGTTACGCCGTTTCTTTTCCGCCGGGTTGATCCGTTCCGCCCAGCCGCACCAACGGACTTGGATGCCGGTGTTGTCGAGCGGCGGCGGGCTCTTCTTCGAGGCTTTTCCCCTTTCGAAAGAGCGGAGGAAATACTCGGACTCGGTCTCGATGCCGTCGCTCCGGATCCAGAGGGTGCAGGCGACATCCTGCTGTCCGCAGCCCGCGGCCCGCATCTGTTCCAGCGTTCTACTGACCGCCAAATCGATGGGAGAGAAGCGGAGATCGAACGAGGTGCGCAACACGGCTTCCAAAGTCTCGTCCATGAGCTTGCCGTGCTCCTCCTTCGCCGCCTCGTTTCCTTCGATGACGCTGCCGCGATTCGCGAGGTGCAACTCCTTGATCGCGATCGGTTCCATGTTTGTTTCTGGGTTGCCGGTTTTGAGGACGTAAACGTCGAGGCGATCCGCTTCCTCGGGGTTGGCGAGCGTTTGTTCCACCAAGGCGCGGATGATCTGATCATCCTTCTGAAGTGAATTCGAGACGTCATGAAGCAGGGCGTGGACAGCGCGCTTCTCGGCCGGCTCCTGGTAGTACGTGGTCGCATACGCTGCCGCGCCGATGACGAGGACGATGCTGGCGAGCAAGACCAGCTTCTTGGTTCTGGTGATCTTTTTCATGGCTATCCCTCGCTTCTTGAACGCGAGCGTTTACGGCCGCGCATCTGGTTTGCGTTTTCCATGATGGCCGCGATGGCCGCGGCCTCGGCGACCTTCTCGACCGCTTCGGTGAGGGTCTCTGCCTGCGCGGCGGCGTCTTCACGCTCGAACAAATGTTGCTCGTGTTCGTGGATGACCTGTTCTTCCTCGGCGAGCTCGACTTCGATCTTTTCCAGATTCTGCTGGGCGGCGGCTAAGAAGTTCACCCGCCGCATGTATTCCTCGTTGTCTTCACGAAACGCCAGATACTGGTTCTCCAGCCCGCGGCCGGTGACGTTCAGCCAAAGCACGATCGCGAGTTCAACGGCTGAGAGGCCGACACTCAGCATGAGGGCGGTGAAGGAGGAGCCGGCGACCAAGCGTATGAGGAACAGGGCGATGGAGAAAATGATGCCGGCGGCGAGGGCGATCTTCTGCGCTTTCTTGTTGTAGGCGTTCGCTTCGTACGTGGCGACGAGGCCCCATGACACCATACCGCCGCAGGCCACACCGACGATGGCGGAGGCGAGCCAAGCGGCGGCACCGCGAAGGCGGCCGACGAAAAACACGTCATGAATGGAAATTGCCAGGGTGGCGGCGATGACCGCGGTGCCGATGACGACGTCTACGATGGGCGGAATGGGCTCGGGCGTCGGTTCTCCATATTCGGCCAAGCCCTCCTTACGTTCTTTGGTTTCCCTCTTTGCGGCCTCCCGCTCTTCCGACAGTTTTTCGCGTTTTGCCTTGGCCCGTTCGCATTTCGCATTGCGAGCGTGGTCGTGGTCGCTCTTCTCTACATCGAACAATTTGGCGGCGTGCATCTTTGCCGAGGCGACGAACGGCGAGATGATCTTCTTGATAAGTTCGCCGTCCAATACCTTGATGCCCATCTCTCGGAGTGTGTGATAAACGGCAGTGTCGACATCTGTGTAAATTGTGAGGTCCTTACCAGATGTCGCTTGCCCAAGAATGGCGCAAACCCTCTTTTCTGACTGATTTGTTTGATCTTTTTTCATTTCTCTTTTCTTTCTGCTTTCCGTTCCTTGTCTTTCCGGTTCCTTTCTGTTTCTGCATTGAGTTTACTCATTCAAGCAGGTGCTCGTTGATTGGATTGTATTTTCGTCTTCCATACATTTGCTTGCTCCTTACTATGCGGTTTGCCTGAAAACAGAATTGCAGACATTGCACGTGGCATCGAAGTAGACGCTGCGCGCGATATAGATTCTGGTGCCACATTTGCAATGCCAGCATTTGCGACTCTTCTGTTTGGAGATAACTGTCTCGGTCTCGTCCTTTTCGAAGCAGCCCCGAGTGCCGTTCAAATTGTTCTGCTGCGCCCAATCCAAGAACGGACTCGGATCAACGACAAGGCTTTCGACTTTCGCGGCTCCCCAGCGGTTGCAGGGAATTCCGATTGCGTCCAACGCCTTACGCATGCTCGAAGAGTGATAATTGTTCACGGAACTTGGCGCGGTGTCTGTGATTTCTTCTAGAGCATGGAACATTTCGTGGAGCAAAATGGCCGCAATTTGGATTTCGGAATGCTTATGGAAATAGCCGGGATTGATACCGATCTCAAAGCGATTGCCATATCCGTTGCGGTTGCAATGATAGTGGCCGAGCCACCTGCTATGCACTTCTTTAAATGTGAATACGAAGTCCGGGCGGGACGTCGGGCGATATTTCCATTCTCTCGGTATAAAACATTCCCAGAGAGAGACCGACCACTGACGCATTTTCTTTGAAATTTCCGAGTAGTGCCAATCTGACAGACTATCCTGAAAGTTTCCGAGAGATTGGTTCATCTCCGCATCGGTGATGTTGGGCTGCACGACCAACACTTCTGCTGTTTGCCTTGTCATGGGTTATTCGCCTTTCGTAAAAGGCTGCGTCGTGCTGCAAATCTCATTGAGAGTTCGGCCAATGATTTCTCTGATGTGCTCGTGAAATGCGGCGAAGTAATGTTACGGGTGTCAGGGAATTGCTTGTCTTTCGGTTCCGTTTCATCTGAAACGGTTTTCCGTTGTTTTTCTTCTGGAATTGTGTTAGCTGATTTGAACATCTTTGATCCTCATGCTCCTTTTCGAAGCGTTCTGTCGTCTGCTGTTGTGGGTCTATTCGTGCAACAGGCGACATCTGTCTCTACCTACTTGAGTTTCTTTAGTTTTTCCGCAGATGCACGGGCTATCTATTGACAATTATTGGTATTTCTGGTAGGCTTTGTTTAGTTCACTTCTTGGTATTAGTTACATACCAACCAACTGGCCCCTTCGGGCCGTTTGGCTGGAGTTTTCGTGGGGCCGAGAAAGGACGGCCTATCGTGCCCCACAAAACAAAAGAGGATTTGGTTAAAGAAAGAAGAAAGCTTATAGAAGAACAGATTATCTCCCTGCATCTGGTCAAAAGACGGATGGGATGTGATTCAGATGATGTTAATCTATCACTGGCTGGTCTGTTTATTGACGGCGGCCCTCTGTCTGAAAAGCAAGCTCTTTTACTTAATCACACAAAACACTGCGAACCTTGCCGTCTTCTTTGTGATCTTATCACAAAAACGATTCGGCTTGACCGTCTTGAAAATTCATTGTGAGATTGCGACAGCAGCGCGTATTTTAAAATATCAAGTTCGGACATTACAAGCTCTCCATTGGAGAGCTTTTGTTTTTATCCCATGAAAGTAAAAAGAAAAAAGCTTTCACAGTTAGAATTGGAACGGTTCGTAAACGAACTGTACGCCAAAGCCAAGATACGGTCGTTTTTATCTGATTTGGAAGCAGTCGATCGGTTGCAACGTTTTTCTGATTTATCGAGCGAGTTCGGTGTTAGCTTTTCGAAAGATGAATACAAGAGAATATTTAATGACATCCAATATTCGGCTTTTTACGAGTTACAAGAAAGAAGTGAAGACTCGATAGAAGAATTGCCCGGAGATGAAGACGAGAATCCTGGATTTTTGCTAGACGAAAGAAAAAAATATATAAAACATTTGGTAGAAGAACGTGAATCAGAAAAAAGGTTAGAGGAGCGAAACGCCCTTGAAACAGAATGTTCGATTGATTCGCCAACTCAAAATGAAGCAAATGAAGACAAGAGAACCTTTATCGACTTTCTTGCACCAGTAATATTTGATCTTGTAGGAAAGAGCAACCCGTCTATTGTTGGTGTCTATCACCTGTGTTGTAGGAAAGGCTTATCCCCGAAAGCGGCAGCAAAAGAACTGGAACTCACCGAGGGTCGAGTCTCTCAAATTAAGTCAGAAATAGTCGAGGTTTTTACAAAACACTATCCCAAAATCGCAAATGATAGGAAGAAATTCCAAGAAGCTTCAAGAATTATAACTCAGTTTTATGTTAGGAAATTAAAGATAGACGATCCTGAAACCGTGAGAAAACTTACCGCAGTATTGACTGGCGCAGCCGTCTTCTTCGTAGCACTGATTTCTCAAGCAACAGAGATTTTCACGAGTGATGAGCTTATTGAAAATATTGCGAGAGGCACCAAGTCAACGTCGCTCTGGCAAGGATTCAAAGATCGCTACATCAACAAAATTAACATATTGTTGTCTCTTGCGACAATCATTGTTTTGTCTCCTGCAATATATGAACTATTATCACATAGGCCTCATATAAAACCATCCCAGGGTAATATTACAGATCCAGCTACCGGATCAGACGAGAATAACCCACAGAATCTCTTTAAAAATGAGAATGACAGCGGTGCGGTCGACGTAATGAATGGCGTAGAGTACTTGTCATTGCAGATAGAACAGACGTTTGGAAAAGAAAAATATAAAAACGTTTTTGTAATAAACGGTATTCCGCCAGATTATACAAGGGTGGTTGTGTATGAAATAACGAATAGAAACAAGATTAATGCTACACATTTAGACATGAGCGCTGAAGCTTACTTGGTTCCCGCCATTGGCAATTCTAAAATTCCTATAAGTACGATGATACTTACCGCCGATGGTGAAAACACAAACACGAAGGCGATTGCCACAGAATCATCAGGTGCGGAACCGAAAAAGACTATGATAGTAATAGGTTCAACAATGCAGATAGAGCCGGGCTCCGTGATAGAAGGTACCTTCAATGTTGACTATGAAATTGGCAATATTAGGAAGAAACAAAGTAGGACTTTTGAAATCAAAGAACCCGGCGCATTTTTATGGGCCGGGGAATCTGAGATGAGCAGATACGGAGACAAATTGAATAGAAATTCTGTCATAATAGCTTCCAAGGGCGGAACCGCAAATATTGAAATAAGCACATATCCCGAAGAAATTCTGGTGGGATGTTTATCAAAACCGAGTAATTTGCCAACAAAAGAAGGTTGCAAGAAGACCATACCAGACATGAGCTTTATTACGGCAGATATAGTAACGACAACTGATGGCGGTGGTGTCATGGACGGATTTATACGGATCTTGGAGATAGAAACAAAACAATTATTGAATCGAAACTTGGCACAATCCAACAAAGAAAACGAACCAATAGCGCAGTGCGATTTGGCAGCCAATATTCTAGGAGTCGAATCTTGCGAAGGTGTTGTACAGGCAGTACCAGAGCAAGGGAAATTGCTTTTGTTGGATGAAAAGGGAGGATTTTTTCTCTCAGACCTTGACGGCGGGATTGAAAATGAGGACAAATGGATAATAGCCTTTGTTTCGGAATCGAAAGGTAGAAAATGGTTTGCGAAAGCTAATGTCAACATTGAGAACAATGATCTGACGAGACTGTCAATAAAGAGTGAAAATGAAAGCGAGAAAACAGTTTCCTGTAAAACAACTAACAGAGCTGGATTTACGGAAGGATATTGCCTGCCAATACAATTGTCAGCTTACAGAATTGACGATGATACTTGGATCGGAAGTTATCAATTGTCTGGAATTGTTTATCCACGACAAAAAATGAAAGAGAATTACAAAGGCGCCTTGGCTTTGATTAGATTCTGTAAGTTTGAAGAAGGATGGAAGCCATGTAGTAAAAAAAGCGGAACACAGTATTGGGAAAAGATAGCAGAAAGAAGCGAGATATTTAATTCAAGTTGTAAAAAAAGTAATTGTTCACTATAATAGATAAGATATCCGTTTCTGCCCCTCCCCACTCCAGAACTGAGGAGTACAATATCCGGATATGCAAAAAATATTCAAGAATTGTCGGCCCGAATATAGTAAAACCAGCGAACAAACAGAAAAAAAAATTCCGGTATTTGCCGAAGAAGAAATAAAAAACATCCTCGAATTTCTAGGGTGTCTTAAAGATATCTCGGAAGGACTTTTACGCAAGGGTTATACTCTCGCAGACGGGGTATTCATTCAGCCAAATAACAACAATAAGTCAGTAAATTCATTTCCATATGAGGACAACCGAACTCGTTAAAACCGCACATGAATATCTCATCTATGCTCGTAAAAGCACTGATGACCAAGAGCATCAGAAGAACTCTATCGAATACCAGGTGATGCACTGCCGGAAGTTCGCCGCCGACCTTGGCCTGCGGATAGCCGATTACGCTGAAGACGATTTTTGTGACAACGGCATCGTTCAAGAGAGTCATACGGCGTTCAAAACCTCCGGGTTGGAGATCTCACCAGATGGCTCGATACAGTACAATATCGACCGGCCTCGCTTTCAAAGACTTGTCGCGCTTCTGGCCTCTGGAAAATTCAAAGGAGTGATCTGCCTTTGCTGGGATCGCCTGTCTCGAAATCCGCACGACGATGCGGTTGCGAAATATCTTCATGATCGCGGCGTCGACATCCGATTTGTTCTCGCTACATACGACAACTCCAGTTCTGGCGCCCTTCACATGGCCATCGATGGTGTATTCGCCTCTTTCTATTCGCGCAATGTCTCCGAAAAGGTGACCTTGGCAATTGCTAAGCTGCGCCTCGAAGGAAAGCGCCTCGGCAAAGCGCCAATCGGATATTTAAACAGAGGGTCTGGGAACAAGCCGCTCGACCCTGCGCGTGCTCCTGTGGTCAAGAAGCTCTTTGAGCTCTACGCCACCGGTGAGTGGAGCATCGCCCAATTGGCGCAGTGGGCGAAGAAGCAAGGACTCACCAGCCAGGGTAAGCTCAGAAAGAAAAAATCGCCCGAAGGAGAAAAGGCTCATCCTGTTCTCCCGAGAACGATTGAGTTGCTACTACACAACCCGTTCTATGCCGGCTTTCTCCGCCACGACGGCGTTGAGTACCCTGGCGCTCACGAGCCGCTCATTTCTAGAGAGCTCTTTGATCATGTTCAACTCGTCCACAGAAAGCGCACGACCTCTGTCCATTACGCCGAGGAACTGCCCTTCTGTTATCGCGGCCTGATCCGCTGCTCTTGCGGTCGGAGCTATTCCCCCTATCTTCAGAAGACTTATGTCTACTACGGCGCACGTTGTCGCGGCGCCTGCGGTAATCCGACACGGAATCTCTCCGAGCAGAAAATAGACGCGGTTTTCCAAAAATTGCTCGGCCGCCTTCATTTTTCCGAAGAAGAAACGGCTTGTATAAAAGAAAATGCGCCGCAGTTTTTCGCTGAAGCGAACACGAAGAGAAATGAAACAGGACTGATCTACGAAAAACAGCGCAACCGACTGATGCGTGATCTTCAGTATCTTGAAGACAATAAAATAGACCTGCTCAGAGAGCGTGCATTCACGCCAAATGAGATTTCAAAAGAAATGGCACAATTGCGTGTCGAACTTGGGAGTCTAAAAACAAAAGCCACGACTTTAATCGAGGTAGATGAGCAGACAAAATTAGAGACAGTCCTGAATTTTTCCGAACTCATTATTTCCGCCAAGTCTGCATTAGAAAACGCCGATAGTCAGAAAAAGCGACACTTGTTCACAACCCTGTTTTCCGAACTGGTTTTGGACAACGGAATTGTCGCTAGTTACAGCGCAAAACCGGGTATTGAAAAGTTGCTGAAAAGACCTCTTGCGAAACTCAGTGCCCTTGGAGGGAGTCGAACCCCCGTTACTAGATTCGAAGTCTAGTGTCCTATCCGCTGAACGACAAGGGCGTTTAAAACCCGCTTTCGCGGGTCTTTGTGGGTCGCCAGGGATTCGGACCCTGGACCTTGTCCTTAAGAGGGACCTGCTCTACCAACTGAGCTAGCGACCCCCTCACCCAGAAATTTTTTGAAAAAAATTTCTGGGTGAGGGGGCGACCCGTTGCATTTCTGCATGAGTCGCCTTGTAAGTAAATTTTATAACGGATCGCCCGGACTTCGTTTAATTACACGTGTGCTCGGACCTTTCCAGCTCTTGGCCTGTAAAGCCATTTCCGCGGCTTCGGTTTGAGCCTCTTGCTTGCTCATGCCTTCGCCGGTCGCGATTAATTCTTTGCCGAGATAAACCCCGACTTTAAATATTTTCGCGTGGTCCGGTCCGGTTTCGCCGAGGACTTTGTAGTTCGGCGTCAGCCCGACAGTTTCTTGGGCCGATTCCTGGAATCGGCTCTTGGCATCCATGTATAAACCGTTTTCCAAAATGTATGGCAACTTCGGTATCACCCATTGTAAAATAAATTTTTTGGCCGCCTCATATCCGCCGTCCAAATACATGGCGCCGACCACGGCCTCAATCGTATTAGCCATGATATAGTCGCGCGCTTTGGTGCCGGCGTCTTTGGCTTCGCCATGGCTCAAAAATAAATATGGCTCCATGCCGATTTCGTAAGCAATGCTCGCGAGTGTTTTGGCATTCACGAGCGCGGCGCGCCAGTTAGTCAATTCGCCCTCGGGATTGGAAAATTCATTGAACAGATATTCTGTGACAATCAGTTCCACCACGGCATCTCCTAAAAATTCTAAACGCTCATTATGCATGAGCGGAAAGTCGCGATGCTCGTTTAAGTACGACCGATGAACAAATGCCTGAATCAAATAATCCGGATCGTTGAACGATGTCCCCATTTTTTTCTCAAGAGCGGGGAAGTCTTTGGCTATGACTTCTGGTCTTTCTGCCATCATATTTTTATTCTTTTTTAGTTTCCGTTTTTTCCGGTTCGGTATTTTGAGCCGCGGCTTGTTCCTCGGGCGGGAGATTTTTGAAAATCGCGCCGAGCACTCCATTTACAAATTTGCCAGATGACGGCCCGCCAAATCCTTTGGCCAGCTCAATCGCTTCATTAATCGCCACTTTGGGCGGAACGTTTTTAGCAAAAACTAATTCGTAAACTCCGAGGCGCAAAACATTTCTGTCCACCACGGTAATTTGTTCAATCGGCCAATCGGGCGCGTATTCGGAAATTACCTTGTCTATCTTTTTCATGTTGGCGATGACGCCATTAATAAGCTCCACGGTAAATTCTTTTTCCGAAAGTCCGTCGCCGAATTCTTGGAAATTATGTTCCAGAATTTGCGGCAAGCGGTCGTTTTCGCTCCCACGGAAATCCCACTCAAACAAAGTTTGCATGGCGATTGTTCTCGCCAGATGGCGATTGGACATATTATAAAGATTATTTCTTGGCCTTTTTGGCGGCGCGAGCCGTGGCGCGTTTAACGCTGATGACTTCACGTCCGCGGTAAGTGCCGCAGAATCCGCAAGCGCAATGCGGCTTGACCGGTTTTTCACATTTCGGGAAAAGATTGTATGTCTTGTCCGATAAAGCAAAATGCGCGGCGCGGCGGCGTTTGTGTGACGATGTTCGTCTATGTCCGGGTAAACCCATATGGTTGGTATTTAGTAAGTGATAATTTGTATTTTGTTACGACAAAACGTGGCTATTGTAGCAGATATTATGGTTTTTGGCAAGTGGGGATAAAATCCCTTATTTTAGCTAAAAAATGAATTTTTGGGCCATACCCCCTTGACAAAACCTCCAAAATATGCTATACTTATCCGTTAAGCTGAAAAATTTGCCCGCACATTACAAAGGTTCAAACGTCGAATAAAGGGTCAGGGTGTAGAGATAGCATCTGATTGATCTGTCTATAGAAATAAATAACACCGGCCTTTTATCGGACGTTTGAGCAACAACTAGGAGGAAACAGTGAGCAAGAAAGATAAACAGAATGGTAAGGCTGGCAACGACAACACGATCCTCTGCACCATGTGCAAAATCAACCATGTGCTGCCGGAGACCGCATGGCTCCCGCACGCGGAGGTCATCATGGAGCAGCTCGGCCGAGAGGTGGAGACCGCAGACCTCATAAATCACGTGATCTGCCGCACCTGCGCCGACGAGATCGTGAAGGTCAAGCAGCCCGTGGGCCACGAGCGGCGTTCGTACGTCTACCGTTACGGTCAGACCTGCGAGTGCCTCGAGACGCGCGACGCCCGACGAGCCGCGGCGAAGCGGCGCGAGATCGCCGCGAAGGCCCGCAACCTCGTCCGGTTCTCGGACGGCGGAGCGGGTGCCAAGGTCGGCGACATCGTCATCATGAAGAAGGTCGGCTAGCGCGTCCCAAAAACCCGAACCTGAACAAGAAAGGATGGTGCCCATGCTCCGTGAGTGGTAAGCGCTCTTCAGCGAAAAACGGCGCAAGGACAAAAATAGTTTTTCGCAAACAACGAAAGCGGGTCAGCCAACGTTGGCGCGCCCGCACGCGACAACAAGAAAGGGAATAAGAATGCTCATTATATAGCGCCAGCGTCGGCGCAGCACAAAAATCGACGGGGACCGGCACAGCAATGTGGCCGGTCTTATTTTTTACCAATCTTGACTTTTTATAATATTTATAGTAGTATTTTGCCAAACTAAACCGAGGAGGGAATCATGCGCTCATTCAAAAAAATTGTGGTCTGGTTCGTCTATCAGTTGGTGATAATAATCGGCGCGCTCTGCGTCAGTTCTGTGCCGATTGCGATCGGGTTGGCAATATTTATTTGGATATACGCCACCGAGCAACCGGTGTGGATTTCCGCCCCGTGGTCAATCATTGCCGCATTGGCCGTGATTCTTCCGCTGTTCGGTCTGAAGAATAAAAATGTGGCAGTCATGCCCATGAGTTTGGAAGAATTTTTTCTCCGCCATATGGATTGATGTGTTGCACCTTTCGCGCGCCTCCCTCGGGAGCGCGTTTTTTTGTCGCAATTTGCGAAATATATTTTATTTAAGAAAATTTACTGCGCGTTTCGCTAGTTAGCAGGTTAATTAATAATTTGATTTTAGAGCCATTTTCTGCTATTGTAGCATCATTATATGTATTAATTGCGTATCGTGTTTTGCTGAAAATAATTAGTTATGAATTATTCCAAAGAAATTAAAAAAGATTGCTATGCTGTCCGCATGACGGCTAGGGAAAACGACGAAGAACTGGGACATGCGTACTTGTATATAATTTTTAATGACTTGCACAAAGAACCATATGGTTTATTGGAGGATGTGTTTGTCAGCGACAAATGCCGTGGCCGCGGAGTTGGCAGTGAACTTTTAAAAATGATTATCAATGAAGCGAAAGAGCGCGGATGTTATAAACTAATTGCGGACAGTAGAAACAGCCGGACAGAAGTTCACGCCTGGTATTTGGCGAGCGGGTTCGTGGAATATGGCAAAGAATTTAGAATGGAATTTTAATTTAAAATAATCATATGCTTTGCGAAAGAATAAAAATGAAAAATCCGAATATCCTGGCAGTTTGCCCGGACGCGGAATACGCGCTTTTGGATTCGGGTGACGGAGAAAAGTTGGAACAATACGGTAAATATGTTTTGTCGCGTCCTGATCCGCAATCGCTTTGGAAAAAGAAATTACCACAAACTGATTGGGCAAAAGCCGATGCCATATTTTTGCGCGATGGGCGCGCAACCGAGTGGAAATTGAAACCGGGTGTACCGGCCAAGTGGGAAGTGGAATTGCAAGGTTTAAAATTTTGGGTCAAACCGACCTCATTCAAACACACCGGACTTTTTCCCGAGCAATCCAGCAACTGGTATTGGTTGTCAGGTATTATTCAAGCCTCCAAACAACCCCTGGAAGTATTGAATTTATTTGGTTATACCGGCGGAGCGACATTGGCGTGCGCCAAGGCCGGAGCCAAGGTCTGCCATGTGGATGGTTCCAAAGCGGCGGTCACTTGGGCGCGGGAAAACGCGGAATTAAATAATCTGCAGGACAAACCGATTCGTTGGATTATTGATGACGCGGTAAAATTTGTGAAACGCGAAATCAAACGCGGGCACAAATACGATGGCATCATTATGGACCCGCCGGCTTTTGGCCACGGTCCAACCGGCGAGATGTGGAAGATTGAAGAAAATTTTTTAGAATTTTTGGATTTATGCAAACAACTTCTCTCGGATAAGCCGGCTTTTGTTTTGCTCAATGGTTATGCTTCGGGCTATTCGGCCATTGCCTATGAAAACGCGTTGAAAGATTTAATGGGCGATGTTGGTGAGATTGAAAAAGGCGCGCTCACTATCCGCGAACGCGATACCGAGCGTCTTTTGCCCTGCGGAATTTACGCACGGTGGAAAAAATGATTTATGCTCAAAGTTCTCTATGAAGACAACCACCTTATCGCCGTATTCAAACCGGCTGGTGTTTTAGTTCAAGGGGATAATACTGGAGATATTTGTTTGATGGACGACGTTAAAAAATATTTAAAAGAAAAATACAAAAAAACTGGAAATGTATTTCTCGGTTTGCTTCATCGTCTGGACAGGCCGGTTTCCGGTATTGTGCTTTTTGCCAAGACATCAAAAGGCGCTTCGCGTTTGTCCGAGCAAATCCGTAATCATGAATTCAAAAAAGAATACCACGCGTTGGTTGAGGGAAAACTAAAATCCGCCCGAGGCGGACTAAAGAATTATTTGTTGCATGACGAAAAAACAAACAAAGCGCAAATTTTTGATACTCCCAAAGGCGACGCGCAACTAGCCGAGTTGTCTTATGAAGTGGAAGAAACACAAGGGAAAAACTCTTTGCTCAAAATTGACTTGAAAACCGGTCGGCATCATCAAATCAGGGCGCAGTTTGCCCATCTGGGTCATCCGCTTGTCGGGGACAAAAAATACGGCGCGGGAATGCTGTATCGGGCAGGGGAGATCGCGCTTTGCGCCACTAAAATTACTTTCAAAACCGCGACTGGTGATGAAGTAAAAGAGGTGAAAATAAAAGCGCCTTTTTAAGTTAATATTTGCGCCAAAATTTCATTCACATACCCCATGCCGTCATCACCAGTAATCACCACGTCAAAATTTTGTTTGTATAATTCCAAGTGTTCGTCGGTCATTTGGTTGTAAAATCCGATTTTGATTAAATTGTTATAATCAAATCCGGTAACCATGCCCGTGTCATCAATGCCATCGCCCATGAGAATTACGTTCGGGCGTTTTTTTATTTCGTCAAAAATCGGCAGGGATTCCAAAGTAATTTCGTATTTATTCAGTGAGTGGACCACCGGCTCTTTGGCCGCAATCATTTTGCCATTGGCGTCAAATTCATACCAATTGGCGACAATGAAGATATTGTCGTATACGCGGTCAAAATTATTGATATAACGTTTTATCATGTAGCCCGGAGCGGCTGACATAATTACGAATGGGATATTTTTGGCAAATGTATCACGAAACAAATCAAGCGCGCCGTCGCGGAAAAATAACGGATGCTCGGCGCAAACCCGGTCTAGAAGCGTCTTGGTAACTCCAAACTGAATCATGTCGGCATGGGCCGCGTCCCACCACTCGCGCATATAATTCGCGCGTTCGTCAAAACTGCGGTTGTAGTCAATTTCAATCGGATAATATTTCTCGTAGTGTTCTCGGCTGATTTTAACATACTCAGGATCTAAATAGCCGTCCCGGCGTAAATTGGCAAAAATGGAAGTAAAATTGTTGCCTTCGTCATCGTATGCTCGCGTCAAGGTCCGATCAAAATCTGTTAAAATATGCAATTTTTCCGCGCCGTCTAGGCGCATATTGTCTATGGTTTGTTTCAATGATTCAGGATTGCAAATAATTACTTCTGGTTTGAGTTTCATGCCGGCGGGAGTTTGATAAGTCATAATTATTTACTCAAATAAAATTTTCTTTCTCCCTCCGAAAATTTTTCAATGGCATAGCGCAACATGGTGCGTGGCATATTTTTATAACGCGGTTTTAAATAATTCGTCAAAACTTTTTTATCGCGCTTGCCAACCTCGCGCAACATCCAACCGACCGCTTTGTGCATTAAATCATGTTTATCATTCAGCAAAATGTCGGCAAGTTTTAATGTGTCATCAAATTCTCCGGCGCGGATAAAAGCATAAGTGGCGAGCATGGCAATGCGCCGTTCCCAAAGAATTCTGGATTTGGCTAATTTATACAGTATTTTCCGATTTTTATCCAAAAGCCAAGTGCCAACAATATTCGGCGCGGATAAATCCACCAAATCCCAATTGTTTATCCGTTTGGTGTGTTTGAGGTAAAAATCAAAAATCTTTTTTTGATCTGCTTCACTAATTTTGGGGAATTTATAAGTCAAGATAATTAATCCGGTCAAACGGAATTCGTGATACGGACTCGCGATTAATTTTTTTACGTCTTCAAGCGTAATTTCTTGGAAATATTTTTTCGCCACTTCACGTTGACGGGGCACTTTGATACCCAAAAATTTATCTCCCTCGCCATATTGCCCCTTGCCGGTCTTGAAGAATCTTCGCAGGTGCACGGCTTGTTTTTTGTCGGCTATTTTATTCAATTCATTCGCGATTTTTGGGCAAATCATACATGCTTGCGTTAAATTTTGTATCAGTGTAATATTTTAATAATGGTACGCCGTCAATTACCCTATCACGTACAAAAATTTTGCGCAATATGGTCAAACAAATCATTGATTTACATATTCATTCTAAATACTCGCGCGCGTGCAGTAAGGATTTGGAGTTGCCCAAAATTGCCTCCGCCTGCGTCAAAAAGGGGATAGATATTTGCGCCACCGGTGATTATACGCACCCGATGTGGTTTGAGCATATTAAAGATAATTTAGAAGAAATAGCTGATTCTGGGTTATATCGGCTTAAACGCGCAAATGCCACATCGTCCGCCTCGGGCGGACGTGAAACCCGTTTTATTCTTTCCACCGAACTATCCTGTATCTATAAAGATAAAGACGCGACACGTCGCCTACATTTGGTCGTTCTCGCGCCAAATATCTCGGCTGTAGCCAAACTTAATGAATATTTGGCTAACCTTGGCTGTAATTTACGTTCTGATGGCCGGCCAATTTTAGGCCTCAAGGCCAAGGAAGTGTTGAAAATATTATTGGAAATTGATGAAAGATTTATGCTCATTCCGGCGCATGCTTGGACGCCCTGGTTTTCCATTTTCGGTTCCAAATCCGGTTATGATAAATTGGAAGATTGTTTTGAAGAATTATCGCCCCACGTTTGTGCTTTGGAGACAGGGCTGTCCAGCGACCCAGCCATGAATCATTTGTGGAGCGCTTTGGACAAATACACACTCGTTTCAAATTCCGACGCGCATAGTTTGGATAAGCTTGGACGTGAAGCCAATGTTTTTGAATTTAATAATGAAAAGGAAATCACCTATGATGAGATTTGCAGGGTGATTAAAACCGGCGATAAAAAAACATTCAAATACACGATTGAATTTTTTCCCGAAGAAGGCAAGTATCATTTTGACGGACACGCGCCATGCGCTGTGTGTCTGACTTCGGCGCAAACGAAAAAAGAAAATTATCTGTGCCCGAAATGTAAAAAGAAAATTACGGTCGGTGTCTTACATCGGGTGGAGGATCTGGCCGACCGCGAGGAAAAAAATATTCCCGATAAGTTTATTCCACACAAATATATTGTTCCTCTTTTGGAAATTATTGCGTCAGTGTTTGAGGTGGGAGTAAACAGCAAGCGAGTTCATGCTGAGTACGAAAATTTAATAAAAAACATTGGCCATGAGTTTTACATTTTGATTGACGCGCCGATTGAAAAAATAAAAAAGGAAACCAACAATGAAAATATCGCGCTGGCCATTGCCAATATGCGTGAAGGTAAAATTGGCGTTTTCCCCGGGTACGACGGAATATTTGGTCGGATAGATTTATTGCAGAATAACAAGAAAAAACGGGTTGAACAGGGGCGGCTGATGCTTGAGTAAATATTACATAAAAAATAAAAAACCCCGCTTTCGCGGAGCTTTTTATTTTAAGAAACTATTTGCGTTTCTTGGCCGGTTTGCGTTTCTTGGCCACCGGTTTCTTCGCGACTTTTCGTTTGGTCGCCGGTTTCTTCGCTTTTTTCTTAGCTGGCATATTGGGCACCCCCTTTCTTCTGCGCGAGGCGCGCATAATGGGATAATTTTTTCTTTACTCGCGATCGCGAGAAAAAATTTTTTATTGTTGAAGTTTCTGCCAACAAGCATTGAGCACAAACTTCTTTCGACCTATCTATATTATATGCATAAATCAAAAAAAATGAAATAGTGTCAAGCAAAGTTATGCACAGGCTGACAAAATATTTGTAAAAATTAATTTATCTTGACTGAAATTATTATTTCTGGTTAAATTACATCATAATTTAATTGTTTTGTTATGACAAACGAAAACGAAATTGAAGTTAGTTCGCAACATGAGCACGAAGTTAGCGATAGCGAATTGTCGGCACTAAAAAAAGAAGTGTTTAAGGAACAAGATGGCATGATGAATAAATTGGTGAAGGACGGTGCTGTCAATTTTTTCAGGCAAGAGTTTCCTGATTTACGGCATGCGTTTATTGAACCGCAACGATGTGTTTGTTGCGCGGACGAAGGCACTGCACACATGGACATTAACGGTGAAGCTAAGTTTGCTTTAGCCGGTTCGGGGATATTGTATCCAGCCGGAGGCGAAGCCGAACGTTTGGAAAAAGTAGCAAAAATAATGATTGAACGAGGGGTGAAAAATATTACGAGTCACGATGGTTGTGGCGCGGGCGGAGAAGCGTTCAAACGCGCTTTTCCCGAAGCCGACCCGCACGATCCGGATTTGGCGCAAAAGATTGCGGCGTACACCAAAGCGTGGGCTGATAAGCTGGCAGATAAAATGCGCGAGCTTGGCCATGACGCTGAACGCACGCATATTCCGGCGAACGAAATGGTACGACCGGAAAAATTTCACAACGCGCGCGTCATTTATTTTGACGGAGTCGGCGGTTTTAATCCTAACAAGGAAGTTGATTTGCCCAAAGGATTTGTGGTGGAAAGAAAATATTTGCCGGCTGATTACGCGGCCACGGAATTGGGATTTTTGTCAAACATCGCTTTCGGTCATCATGGCTTTGGCGAATTGTTTACCGCGGATAATCCGTTTGTGCTCATTGCCATGGCGCGGACGGCCGATGAAGCTGATAGTTTGAAAAAAGAAATTGAAACCACGCTAGCGGAAAATGAAAATTTCAAATCAGAAAAGATAAAAATTGACGCGATTGTGATTGAGTAACAGAAAATAAATAAGCCCCGACTGCGAATGTCGCGTTCGGGGCTTTTCGTTTTATCTCTTGGTTAGGCGGCGGATGATTCCTTGTGGTCCGGGTGGCGCGGATCCGTGGGCTCAAGCAATTCGCGAAGCGCCGGTTCAATGATATTCTCGCGAATATCCTTTGCGCCCTTGGAAATACCAACTCGCGTTTTGTTGCGTAATACAGCGACGGTACGGTTTAATGTATCAACAGCCAGCGACAGGTCCTTTTCCTCATTGATCGCCATTCTGTAATAGCGCATAAACATATCACCGAATTCGTTAGGCCACGCCCACATGCATTCGTCTTCTGGCGTCATGAGGTTCATGAATCCGATTAATGTGTTTATGTCCACTCGCATGGCCTCGTCGCCCGACCTAATCAATACATCGCTGCAGCTCGGAGTATTATTCTCATCATGGTTGTTTTTCAAGTAATTGCGGTCAATATACCAACCGCCTCCACCGCCGATTCTGCCGTTGATTCGTACTTGACGCGTGAACCAGCCACCCAATGAGATAATCACAGCACTGCGCTCAACCGCCATCGGTTCGCCGCGAAGTACAACCTCTGCGCGTTGTTCCTCATGGAGTGGCTCATTGCAGCATTTTGCGTGGAAGAGCCAGAGCTCGTATCCAATCACGTTGCGTTTGAAGTACCGAATAGTGACGGAAATGAATATGATGTATCCGATAATGGCAGAAGGCAAGGATATATAGTAGAGACAATGCGGGAAGCTGCGCGGTTCCTCGCCAGAATAGAAAAACCAGAGGATGACGCTTATCACTGTCCCGATAAGCGCCATTACCAGCCAGGCGCGAGTGCTGACAGCCCCGTGTGATTCGGCGTATTCACGCCAAAAGCCCTCTCCTTTCGTTGGCACGGCAAAATTTACATGTCTTTGCTTTTTCATCTTCCGTCTCCTTTTTCCGACGTCCCGACACAAAGTCGGGATCAGTGGGTGGCGCGATGGACCGGTCTTTTTGGCACCATGCCAAACAATCCGTTCGATCCGCCAAGAGATAAAATGTCAGGGAACTGGCAGTATTGAAACACGGATTAGGTGTAAAGTCAATGGGGGGGGGAGGACACTCTCTCCACACAAAAAAATAACGGCAAAATGCCGTTATATTTTTGTGCCCGAGGAGAGAATCGAACTCTCATGACCGAAGCCGCACGATTTTGAGTCGTGTTCGTCTACCAATTCCGACACCCGGGCTAAATGTGCAAATATTATAGTAAATTCATGGAAAAATGTCAATAGGCCATCTTGTTTTTTTCGCTCCGTGTGCTACAATATATTCATTAATATTTCTTCATGCCTCCGGTAATTTCCATTGTCAATCAAAAAGGCGGAGTGGGTAAAACCACCACGGCCGTGAATTTAGCCGCCGGGCTGGCCGAGACCGGTAAGTTTGTATTATTGGTGGATTTGGATCCGCAAGGCAACGCCACATCCGGACTTGGCGCCAAACCTGAAGAAAATGAATCCGGGCTGTATCATGCTATTGTCGGCCAGGCTCGCATTCATGACATTATCAAAAATACGGCCCACACCGGATTGCGGGTTGCTCCGGGTACGCCAGACTTGGCCGGCGCCAACGTGGAATTGGTAAATGTGGAAGGGCGCGAAAGAAAATTATCAGATATAATTTCCGAAGCCAAACATGCTTACGATTACATCATCATTGACTGTCCGCCCTCGCTCGGAATTTTAACTTTAAATGGTTTGGTTGCGGCCGACCACGTGCTCATCCCGGTGCAAGCCGAGTATTACGCGCTGGAGGGTTTGGGGCAATTATTAAAAACCATTGACTTGGTGCGTGAGAATATCAAGCCGGAGTTAAACGTACTTGGCGCCGTGCTCACCATGTATGATTCGCGCAATCGTTTGTCCGAAGAAGTTTTGCATGAGCTTTATAAATATTTTCCCAACAACATATTTCGTTCGGTGGTGCCGCGTACCGTGCGTTTGGCCGAAGCTCCGAGCTATGGCCAAAGCATTTTTCATTATGAACCCAGTGGTAAGGGCGCCAAAGCCTATGAGCGTTTGACGCGGGAATTTTTAGATAGATTTGAAAAATAAAATATTTTTTTATGTCTCTCGGCCGAGGACTTGGAGCATTGATCACTCCAACCACAACCAAAGAACGGCAAAAAAAGGAATACTCAACCGGCGCCAAAGATAATACTCAGTCCTCACAACGAATCTGGACTGTGCCGGTTTCGGAAATCACGCCAAACGCGGATCAGCCGCGCAAATATTTTAATCCCGAAGAATTGCAGGAGTTGTCCAACTCAATCAAAGAGCATGGCGTATTACAGCCTCTTTTGCTCGCGGAAAAGCGCGATGGCGGATATGAAATCATCGCCGGTGAACGCCGCTATCGGGCCTCCAAATTAGCGGGATTGGCCACTGTGCCGGCTATTGTCAAAGAATTATCCGAACAGTCAAAATTAGAAATTGCCTTGATTGAAAATATTCAGCGCGCTGATTTGAATCCCATTGAAGAAGCATTTGCCTATAAACGTTTGATTGATGAATTTAAATTGACCCAGCAAGAAGTGGCTGATAAAGTCGGCAAGAGTCGTCCGGCTGTGGCCAATACCGTTCGTTTGCTGGAATTGCCAGATGAAGTGCAAAGCGCTTTAATTGAAAAGAAAATTAACATGGGTCAAGCGCGCGCGCTACTGTCGCTTGGCAACAAAAAAGAACAGCTTGACGCACTGTCCTCCATGCTGGGGCAAAAAATTACGGTCCGTGAATTGGAAAAATCCGTAGCAAAAATGAAAACCGGCGGATACACGCGCCGCGATCCCAACCTCGCGTACATGGAAGAAAAACTTCGCGCCGCGCTCGGCACTAAAGTCAACATCACGCAAAAAGGCGAGCAAGGGGTGGTGGCTATCAATTACTATTCCAAAGAAGAACTGGCGCGCGTGATTAAAAAAATTATTGAAGAATAGAAAAATAAAAAGCCCGCCTTATTTGGCGGGTTTTTGTTTTTTACGAATATGAGGCATGTGAGGCAACGGAGGAATCAGATTTTTTAGCCAGCTCTTTTTTTCCACGTTCAAATATTGTCGTATGTGTTCGCGAGCGGCGTGTGTCTTTACAAATTTTAGCCAGTCCCGGCTCGGGCCTTTGCGGTTTTTGTCAGTAATGACTTCCACCACGTCACCGCTTTTGAGCGGTGTGTCCAACGAAACCATTTGGTCATTCACCAGAACGCCGTTGCATTTATTGCCAATGTTGGAGTGAATGTTGTAAGCAAAATCAACCGCCGTGGCATTTTCCGGCAGGTCAATGACATCGCCCTTGGGCGTGAAGACGAAAATCCGGTTTTGAAAAAAATCTACTTTCAGAACATCCAAATCCGATAAATTATTCAGCACTTCTTTTTGAATACGGGCCAATTCCGCGGCCCAGGAAATGTCTTTGGCCGGCGGACGCGTATGTCCGTCCTTGTTTTCATCATAATGCCAATGCGAAGCAATGCCAAATTCAGCCTCTTCGTGCATCTCCGGCGTGCGAATTTGAAATTCCACCACGCGCCCCTCTTCACAAAAAACCGTGGTATGCAAAGATTTGTATCCGTTCGGTTTGGGCTGAGAAATATAATCTTTGATTCTTCCTTTGAGCGGCCGCCATAATTTGTGAATCGCGCCCAAGGCGGCGTAGCAATCCCCAATGCTTGGCACCACCATGCGCACCGCCACCACATCATGAACTTGTTCCGTATCCCAATTTTTTTGTTTTAGCTTTGTAAATAAACTGTATAGGCGTTTTTTTCGGCCATGAATATCTAACAGTTTGATGTCATCAAGTTTTAATTCTTTTTTTACATCAGCCATGATGGTTTTTAAATACTCCTCTTCTTCGGCCACGATGCTATCACGGATTTGTTGCGTGCGTTCGTATTCTTTGGGATAAACGTATTTGAAAGATAAATCTTCCAACAGCCCTTTGAATTCACCCATGCCCAAGCGATTAGCAATCGGCGCATAAATTTCCAAACTTTCCAGGGCAATACGTTTTTGTTTGTCCGGCGGCATGGCCGAAAGGGTGAGTAGGTTATGAGTGCGATCGGCGAATTTAATAATCATAACCCGGATATCCTCGGCCATGGATATGAACATCTTGCGCAAATTTTCAATATATCTTTCCACGCCGCGGTATTTTATTCGACTAAGTTTGGTGATGCCGCGCACCATACCGGCGACATCGGCGCCAAAATTTTTTTCAATGTCTTCCAGAGTGATGCCGGTATCTTCGGGTACGTCATGGAGTAAAGCCGCGATAATGATGTTGGTGTCAATGCGCAGGAGAGCGAGAATGTAGGCGGTTGTTAGGGGATGAACAATGTAAGGCTCGCCACTAACACGCATTTGTCCGCGATGGGCGTTTTCGGCAAAGTCATATGCCAAACGAACCATATCCACATCTTCTTTGCCGCAGTATTTTTTTATTTCGGCAATGAGATTATCTATGGTTAATTTTTCCGGTAATACGATTCGGTTTTTCATACAAACTTATTGCGCTCAATGGCGCTATTACTTATTGTAAAGCTTATTGTGCCTCTTGACAAGAGCCCTAAAATGTGCTATAGTATTTCCGTGATGTTAAAGGCTTAGTGCCGCGTACTCCCTTCATAGTAATATGGAGGGAGTACTGTTTTTACACGCATTTTTGCGTGTTTTTTTATGCGCACCCTTGATTAATTCCCGTTTTTGTGCTACTCTATAGTTTGCGGATGGCGATCGGTCCTTTAGCATCACCAATGGCATTAAGGTTCACCTTTCGCCTCCGCAATAAAAAATACCTCTGGAATTTGCCCGAGGTATTTTTTATTGTATTTTATTCTTCATCGTTCGTGGCGGCTTTGCCTCGTTTCTTACGCGCGGTTGGTTTGACTCCGGCTGAGCATTCCTTGTTACCGCAATAAACGTCGCCTTTTTTATTTTGTACCATTGGTCCGCCACAAGTCGGACATTTATCGCCGGTCGGTTTGTCCCAAGCCGCGAAATCGCATTTGGGATATTTATTGCAACCAAAAAATATTTTTCCGCGTTTGGTTTTGCGTTGAATCACATCGCCTTCAAGGCATTTCGGACATTTGAGGCCGATTTTATTTTCAATGCTTTTAATGTTTTTGCATTTTGGATAGGCCGAGCAACTCATAAACGGACCAAAGCGTCCGACTTTACGCACCATGGGCGCCCCGCATTTTTCGCAAACTTCATTGGTGGCTTCGGCTGCCAATTCGGCCGGCGCTTCTTCGCCCGGCAGTGGTTTGGTATTTTTACATTTGGGATAGCCGGAACAAGCCATAAATCGGCCGAATCGTCCCATACGGATAATCATGGGCGCTCCGCATTTATCACACACTTCATCGGTTTTTTCCTCGGTCAATTTTTTCTTGTCCAATTCCTTGTCTTTTATCTTTAGATTTTTAATAAACGGATCATAAAAATCCTTGATGACTGGTTGCCATTCTTTGTCGCCCTCGGCTACTGCGTCCAGATTTTCTTCCATCTCGGCTGTGAATTTAAAATCCACAATGTGCGGGAAGTGCGCCACCAGTAAGTCATTGACTAAATAAGCAATCTCTTTGGGAAATAATTTTTTCTTGTCATCGCGTTCCACATAACCACGGCTTTCAATAGTACTAATTGTTGGGGCGTAAGTGGACGGACGGCCAATGCCAAATTCTTCCAAGGCCTTGACCAGTGTAGCGTCTGAATAACGTCCCGGCGGTTCAGTGAAATGCTGTTCGGGTTTAAGCTCATCGCAATTTACCGGTGTGCCATTATTTATTTTTGGTAAAATATTTTCTTTGGTTTTTTCCGGATAAAGCGCGAGGAATCCTTCAAAAACAATATTTTGTCCGTTAGCGCGGAAGGCATATTTATTACTTGAAACAATATCAATGGACGCGTTGTTTATTTTTGCCGCCGCCATTTGCGAGGCCAGAGCGCGGCGCCAGATTAAATCGTAAAGTTTGTATTGGTTGCGGTCCATTTGCGACATCAAGGACTCCGGCGTGCGCGAGGCTTCGGTCGGACGGATGGCTTCGTGCGCTTCTTGCGCGTTTTTGCTTTTGGTTTTAAAAATTCTCGCTTCGCCGTTATAAAATTTTTCGCCATGCTCGGCAATGATTGTATCTTTGGCGTCTTGTAAAAATTTCTCGGATAAATTTAGAGAGTCGGTACGCATGTAAGTGATGAGACCGACCGAACCCTCGGAACCGAGCTCCACGCCCTCATAAAGTTGTTGCGCGATGCGCATGGTTTGTTTGGCGGAAAAACCAAGGCGATGGTTGGCTTCTTGCTGTAAAGTGGAAGTGGTAAACGGCGCGGCCGGTTGGCGTTGGGATAATTTTTCTTCAGTATTGGCCACTGTATATTTCGCGCCATTTAATTTCGATAAAATTTTATCCACCGCGTCCTTTGAACTCAAATCCATTTTGTCCAATTTTTTGTCGGGCGTGCCAATGAGTTTAGCCAAAAATGTTTCATCCTTTTTAGCAAAAAAATCTCCTTCAATGGACCAATATTCTTCGGGTTTAAATTCTTTAATCTCGCGTTCGCGTTCCACAACTAAACGTACGGCCACTGATTGCACGCGTCCGGCCGAAAGTCCTTTAGTCACTTTGCGCCAGAGAAAAGGGGAAAGTTCATAACCGACTAAGCGATCCAAAATTCGGCGCGCTTGCTGAGCGTCCACCAGTTTCATGTCCAAGGGGCGAGGCGATTCCAAAGCGTGCTCCACCGCGAGCTTGGTGATTTCGTGAAAAGCAATGCGTTCAACCTTTTTCGGGTCAATGCCAAGCACAATGGCTAGGTGCCATGAAATGGCTTCGCCTTCGCGGTCCGCATCAGTCGCGAACAGGACTTTGCCGGCTTTGGCCGCCGCCTGTTTCAGCTCTTTGACCACGGCCATTTTATCTTTGGCCACCGTGTATTTGGGTTCAAAGTTATTTTCCACATCAATGCCGATTTCCTTTTTGGGCAAATCACGGACATGGCCAAAAGAGGACTTGACGATATAGTCAGCCCCCAGAAATTTGGAGATGGTCTTGGCCTTGGCCGGCGACTCTACAATGATGAGGGTTTTGTTTTTGGACATAATATAATGTATAACTTTCATCCATATTATATGATGTTCGGGAGAATGTCAACTTGGCCTTGACAAATTAGCCAAAATATGCCATAATGTTTTATTAAGAAATTTAATTTGGCGTACCTTAGCAAAAACAAATGAGCCAATGGCTCGAAAAGGAGGAAGACATGGCGAGAAAGCCAACGATTCAGGAGCGTCTTGAAACCGTGCGTCGTCAGCAGCTGGACGACGAGTGGGCCGATCCGTTGATGGCCGATGCCGATGTCGTGGAGGAGTATGTCGCGGAGGAGGACCCGATCAAGGAAGCTGAAGTCGATGATGATGATTGGTATTGGGATGACGACTTCTTGGACCCCGCAACAGACGGGTCCTACTGGGTGAAAGACCATCACCCAGGTGGGCTCATCTACCTCGGCGATTAGTTGCCGTATCCTGAGTGATCGGGCTGTGGCGCCAGCCGCACAAGGAATTGCGAAAGCAGTTCCTTTTTTTATTTTTTAACTTCGCGTATATCTCATCCCGCCCACATTCCGGATCAAGTTTTTTAATTCCATCAAAGTGACAGTGGAAGAAGCGGTAGCGCTGGGCAGGCCGGATTCATCAATAATTATATCAATGTGTTTCGGCGTTTCAGATAAAATATTGAAAATTTTATTTTCTTCTTCAGATAAATTTTCCGGCGCTTTGATGCTCGGGGTGTTCGCGAATGAAACGAGATTTAATGTTTCCAAGACATCATCGGCCGAAGTGACAACGCGCGCGCCGAGTTTGAGCAAATCATTTGAGCCCTCGCCGGTCACGGAATTTATCGGATGAGGGACGGCCATGACTTCGCGATTATAATCTAGCGCGTATTTGGCGGTGAGGAGAGCGCCGGAACCGCGCGGGGCTTCAATCACCAGTGTGCCGGCAGTCAACCCGGCGATAACGCGGTTGCGCGCCGGAAAAGTAAATTTATTTGGCACAAAACCCGGCGGATATTCGGATAAAATTGCTCCGCCGGATTTGGTAATCTGTTCCGCCAGTTGGAAGTTCGCGCGCGGACCGACAGTTGGTCGGTCAACACCGCCACCGAGTACGGCGATGGTCGCGCCATTCATTTTGAGCGTGGTGTCGTGGGCAATGGCGTCAATGCCGAGCGCCAGACCGCTTACAATCATGATTTTTTGTTCAGCGAGAGCGGTGACGATATTTTCACAAATAGATTTGCCGTAGGGCGTGAATTTGCGCGTGCCAACCACGGCCACGGCTGAAGTTTGTATTTTGGGTAATTCCCCGCGGATAAAAAGCGCGATCGGCGGGTCGCTGATTTGTTTGAGCATGGCTGGATAATTTGGTTCGTTAAGTGTCAGTGCCCAAACTCCTTCGCGTTCCATACAGGCATATATTTTGTCTATCGGATTGTCGTCGCGCCAGCGGACAAATTCATCGGCAATTGATTCTTCCCAGCCGGCATTAACAAAATCGCCGAATTCAGCCTCGGCGATTCGCGATAAATCCGAAAAATAAAAAGCCAATTTTTTGAATCGGCTGTGCGAAATTTTGGGGAAACACGCGAGCTGGACGAGAGGATTCATATGATATGTACGAACTACCTGCCTGCCGGCAGGCGGAAGGTACGAAAAATACGAAAGTAAGAAGATTAAAAGATTTTTTCAATTTCTTTTTTTATCACCTCAACCAAAATATTTTTTTCTTCAGTAGTAAATTTACCCAAGACAAAATCCGCTGTGTCCATAATATCAGTCGGAGACTTAATGCCGAGGCGAAGCCGGGTGAATTCCTGGGTGCCGAGGTGCCCGATAATTGATTCCACCCCATTGTGTCCGGCGGAAGTTCGATTGGTTTGAGTTTTACTTTCGCCCAAGGTAATGTCTTTGTCGTCGTGAATAACTAAAACATCAGACGGAGAGATTTTGTAAAAATCGCAGATTGCTCGGACAGCCCGGCCTGATTCATTCATGAAAGTAAGCGGTTTGGCCAAGATGGCTTTTTCTTGTCCGAGTTTGCTTTCGGCGATTTCCGCGTTGAATTTATTATTTTTTGTAAAAGACGCGCCTAGCTTATCGGCCAGATAATCCAAGGCCATAAAACCCGCGTTGTGGCGCGTGTTCACGTATTCTTTGCCCGGATTGCCGAGGCCGATGATGAGTTTCATACTAGCGTTTTACTTTTCTCATTTTGATAATAATGGGCGAACCGTAAAAACCGAATTTTTCGCGCAGACGATTTTTGATGTAGCAGACGTAAGAATTGTGTAGAGAAGTTTTTTGTTTGATACTCATTTCAAACACCGGCGGGCCGGCGTTGATTTGTCGGAAGCCCAATATTTTCGGATGGCGCACGCCTTTACCGCGCGATGGCTGATGGTGGCGAGTGACGGATTGGAAAAATTCTTTTAATTCATCCGCGGGAATTTCAATTTTATTTTCCGTGGTGACGCGTTTGATTATTGGGAAAATTTTGTGCGTGCCGTAGCCGGAAAGCGCGCTGACAAAAACAATCGGCGCATAATCCAAATGCGGAAAATATTTTTGGACTTTTTTGGTCGCTTCTTGGCGAAAAGCCTCGTCGTGCTCTTCGGCCATGTCCCATTTATTCACCACAAGAATGGCGCTTTTGGCGTGTTCGGCCAGCAGTCCGGCTAATTGTTTGTCTTGGTCAGATACTGCTTCGGTCGCGTCCAAAATAAACAGGGCGATATCCGAGCGTTCAATCTCTTCAATACTTTTGCCAATGCCTTGACGTTCCAAGTCGCCGGTCACTTTAACTTTGCGCCTGATGCCGGCCGTATCAATAAACAAAATGTTATCACCGTCCACTTCCACCAATGTATCGTGCGGTTCGCGCGTGGTATGAGGCATGTCTGACACAATCACTCGCGGTTCGCCAATGAGTTTGTTAAAGAGAGATGACTTGCCGACATTGGGCTTGCCAATCAGAGCGACTTTTATCGCCGGTTTTTCTTCATAAATTTTCGGACGGCGCTTGCATTTGTTTAAAAATTTTGTCATTACGTCCAATAGGTCGCCGATGTTACTGCCGTTGGTGGCGGAAACCGGAAACGGTTCGCCTAAGCGTAATTTTTTCCAATCAGTGTCGTAAATTCGCGCTCGCTCGACGGCCGTGTCAGCTTTGTTGCCAATGAGCATCATTGGTTTTTTACCGTTGTATTTTTTTTGTAAATTATTGGCCAGCTCGCGTTCTTGGGGCAGTAAATCATCTTGCATGTCCACCACCAGTAAAATCAAATCCGCGGTTTTGAGGGCCATTTCCGTTTGTTCAATGATGTCTTTTTCCAAGGGCACGGTTTCGTCAAAAGTCAGACCGCCCGTGTCCACCAGTTGGAATTGTTTACCACGCCACGAGACCAGTCCAATGTTGCGTGTGCGGGTGGTGCCCGGGACATTGGAAATTATCGCTTTGGAAGTTTCAGTCAAGCGGTTAAATAATGTGGATTTGCCGACATTAACTCGGCCGACAAGAACAGCGGTCGGTAAGCGGAGGTCAATTATTTTTGCGGGAGTACTCATACTATTCCATTATATCATTTCCCAATATTATTAAAATGTCGGTTTGGGGGTTGTATTTGGCGCCCACTTCGCTTTCAGTGGTTTTTTCATTGTCGTATTCATCGTTCAGCCATTCAGGCAGAGTCGCTACCAGACGTCCTTTGACTTGTGCGGTCAGATAGGACACTATTTCGTTGGATACGGTCGGGTTGATTAAATAAATTGTGGTAGTACTGATCGGCCTAAGCGCGCTATTACCGATGGTGATGATGTTGAATCCCTGGTCGGATAAACGGCTTTGCACTCGGCTGGCCAGTCCGGCGCGCCAGGTACCGTTTTGAATTTCAATTTTTCCATTTTCCAAAAAGGCCAATTTTTGCGTGGAAGTGCCGGAATACGTGCTGGTCGGGATGGAAGCGCTGGAAGTCGCCGATGTTCCGCTGGCGGTTTTGGTTGGCGCGAGCGCGAGCGAAGTGCCGGTCGGGATGACAGGAGAAAAACCAGTGTTGAATATATTGGCGATGGCCATATTGATGGCGTCAAAACTTTCGCCTTTTGGCGCGAGCAAATACGCTCCGGTATCCGCGATATATGAATACAAATAGCCGTTCGCGCTGGAATCCAGGACCAGGTGTTTGATTTTTGTCGTGTCCACATCGCGCGCCATAGAGGCTAGGTAGAGCATTTGGCTGAATTCCAGGTTGGTGGCAATGTTTGAGCTGAGCGATTCGTAAATTTTTTGCAAAGTAGTCGGCGATGATAGGGTTCCGAATGACAATAGTTGGTCTTTAAGCGCGGCAATGACTTTTTGCTGACGGCGAGCGCGGGCAAAGTCGGAATTTTCGCCGTTGGTGCCGTGGCGGGAGCGAGAAAATTTAAGAGCGGTGGCGCCGTTCATTTGTTGTGTGCCCGAAGCGAATGTAATTGTTTGGTACGAATAATTTTCGCCCGGATATGAATAATCCACAAACGGATTGTCCACCGTGACATCAATGCCGCCGACCGCGTCCACGATTTGTTCAAAAGCGGAAAAGTTTACCCGCGCGTAATAAGGGATATCAATGTTGAAAACTTTGGAAAATACTTGGCGCGCGTATTCACCGCCCTGGCCCGGATTTTTGTTCTCGCCGAGCGCGTCCGCGTAGTTGATCCGGCTGACGCCGTAGTTATCAATTTTTACCGCCAAGTCGCGGGGGATGGAGATGAGCGCCACTTCGTTGGTACTTGGTTTGATGCTGACAATAATATTGGTATCGGATAAATACGGGCCATCGTGCCCGGGACCGCCCACGCCAAGAAGCAGGATATTGATGCGGTCGCTGGTCGCGCCGGTCAGGACTTTGTCCGAAGAGAAAAAGAAATTTTTCACGGTTTGGAATAATCCATACTTTTTTGGTATGAGTTCACCGCCCAGAACCGAACCCTCGCCTTTGTGGGCAAAGGCGTAGACGCCGGCAAAAATCGCCATCAAGATGGCAATGCCGACTACAAAGTATATAACGGTGTGATTTTTATTGTTTTTCGGTTCAGCCGTCTGTACCGGCGCTTGGGAGCGAGCCGGGGCTTTTGCATCCAAAAAATTCACCGACATGTTTTCTTCTTTCGGTTCTGGCATAATTGAACATAATATATCATGTTCGCTGATGAATTTCAACCCCAGGGCGTTTACCCCTTGATTTTCTCGCCGTGGCATGCTATAATTGCCTAAACCTTGTATGGTTTGAGTTTTTTCGGGTTCATAGCTCAGCCCCGACGCGCAAGCGGTCGGGGTCCCGACTCCGCCTACGGCGGACGTCGGGATTGGTTAGCTCAAGTTCGGGTTCATAGCTCAGTTGGTTAGAGCGTACGGTTCACATCCGTAAGGTCAGAGGTTCGAGCCCTCTTGGACCCACCGGCCTTATGGCCAATCAGGTTTCGGCGAATAATTTATTTAGAGCTTGCTTGAGCTCTTAGCCAAACCAAATATATGCCGCAGGATTTACTAAAACAAAATGTAAATTTGGGCAGAGTTGTTTACAACTGGAAGATTAATGAGTACGAAAAATTTGACCGCAGCCGACGCTGGTATATTATTGTCGGAATTTTAGCGGCTGTTTTGATCGCCTATGCTGTTTACAGCGCCAATTATTTGTTCGCGCTTATTATTGTCTTGTTTGGCATCATTATATTTTTGCAAGAAATGAACGAGCCGACGGAATTGGATTTTGCCATCTGCGACACGGGCATTGTCATCGGCTCCAAATTTTATTCGTATTCGGAGTTGGAAAAATATTGGATTGTTTACAACCCGCCGGGTATTAAGACTGTCTATTTTGAGCCCAAGAACGTGTTTAAGCATCGTTTAAGCGCTCCTCTGGACGATATTGACCCGGTGGAAATGCGCGCGCATTTGAATCAATATTTGTTTGAAGATTTGGACCAAGAGGATGAGCCGTTAAGCGACCGCCTCGGGAGATTGTTCAAAATGCAATAAAATTGAAAAAAATCACGCCCCGCAAGGGGCGTGAAAATGACCCCGTCGTTCAATGGATAGGACACTAGCCTGCGAAGCTGGAGATCAAGGTTCGACTCCTTGCGAGGTCACAAAAAAATACACCACGTTGTGGTGTATTTTTTTAATAAATTATTTTTTCCACCCCATTTTCCACATCGTGAGCATGGATTTGGCTATATCGCTGTCTTCCACAAGCACGCCGATCAGTGAGGAAAATGAAAGCATGGCCACCTTGTTGTCATAGATGATGATTTCGTTTGGCAGGTCAAAATCATTGCCGTCAAAATAACGTATTTCACGTAATGCCGTTGTTGTTTCATGTAAATATTTTTTGTTTTCGGCATTATCCGGCATTAGTACTTTGACGGAAATTTTTTGCCTAATTCGTTTTTTTAAATATTGTTCAAAAAACTTATCGCCGATTATGCGCAAGAGATTCTGGGGATTGGCAATGTTATAGATAGTTTTACTTTTACAAGTAAGTGAATCTTCGTACAATGTGCGGATGCCTTCTACACCATCATAGTATGAAATGGACGGCTTGCCTTCGTTTGTGCGATTTACCGCTGTTAATTGGGGGAGCAGTTTCTTGGCTATGTTGATACGGCTCTCCATTTTTTGGATAAGTATATCCGGCGGCGCGACCGTAAAAGTTTGGATATTACCGTATAGGGCGCTGTTCGCCGCGCCGATTTGCACTAAACGTTTGAGTATTTCATAGGCGGTAATACGGTTCAATCCGGCTCGCTTGGCGATGGCGCTTACGCGGCTTCGGCCGAGCTCTAAGGCGGCCAGGTATGTTTTGGCTTCATTTTCGGAAAAATAAAAATTTTCCGTTATTTCGTTAAGCATATTGTTGTAATAAATATTTACAGTATTTTAGCATATATTAAATAATGTGTCAAGTAAGCCAAAGTATACGAGTTATCCTGTAAATATCGTTGACAAAATGTGTAAATTTGATAAACTTACGCGTTCTTTGACAATTCAACCAAGGAGAAGGGAAATGAAAAATGCAATAGGAATATTTACGGTCATGGTAGTGGAGTTATTGTTAGTCCAAAGTGTGCCAGCTAATTCAGGGTTTGACTGGACACAAAGAACGGACATTGAATCTGTCGCCCCTTGTTCTGATGACCCGTCCGTTTGGTGCATTGTTTACCAAGGAGTGGGTAGTGATCGGTATATATTCATGAAAAATGGCGAACGAGAAACTGCACGTCTAAAAAGTGAGAAAGATGTAAAAAGAATACGGGTGAAAATTGATTTTAATTTATCCGATTGGAGTAATACTCGGAATAGGAGTGTTAAAGAGTTGGTGATAAGTGCGTTAAAAATACGCGGAACGCATGTGAAATCAATGCCGGCGCACGAGCGATCAGTGCGTGAAAAACGCGTCATATTCCAGAATTGGCCTATTTTGACTCATAATATTATTGATGTGGTGGCAGCCGACAAAATTGATTCGGTATTACAGATTTATTGCACGACAATCACTGAAGACTGTATTTCAGTTACATTATTACTTCTCATGCTTTTATCGATTGGTTGTCTTCTGGTGATTCGCTTCAATAATAATATCGATGTCTATTTGCTTGGTTTCGTATTTATTATGTCAGTAATTGTTTGGATTGGGAGTCGCGAAACAATGGATGTTATCGGCGTCACTAATCATCGAAATTTATGGCATGTTATTCCGCGGCTTATCGGATGGTTTGCATATGTTGGAGCATTAGTAACAGCGTTAATATTTCTTACCAACAAAAAAGATAAATATAACACAAAATATGCTGAGTGGAAATTCTATTTGCTCTGCTCCGCTCTATATTTGACGAGTATATTCATGATGACAAACTGGGTTAACACTCTTGTGCTTGCTATTATGTTTCTGGTTATAACCATACTTATTTACTGGAAGAAATAATGAGAGCAAGTATCTGTAAACAATCCAACCAAGGAGAAAATCATGAAAATGCGACGATCAGTGTTGGCGGGTTATACAGTTGGCGAATTGGAAGAAATCATTGAAAAGTTTGGCAGTCCTGGGGTGGCGAATGGTTTTTTGCGAGGTGAAATCGTGGTAGCCGGACCAAATGGAAAATGGTACGAAAAAGATGGAATCGTCCATCTTACGGTTATCAGCAAAGGAATGACCCGTGAAGAGTGGATTGATTTTCTGAAGAAAGACAAGCTAAGTCTTTCTTATGGTGCCGCGTGTATTCTTCGCTCCAAAGACTTCGAACCGACATTGGGAGTATTTGAAATTGCTATAATTAAAAACAAGTATTGTGCGTTCAGCGACGATTGGACCCTTGATGCGGTAAGTGCCTGCGCTGTGAAACACCAATTCTCCGTAGCAGATTTTGAGATTGCCTGCCTCATTCGTCAAATTCTCACCAATTGTGAGATCGAAGCAATGGGCCTTCATACGATTATTGCCATGCATGAACTTGCAATAGGTGCTGATGGCATTCCGGGGCGGCTATGTGTTGATGCTGATGGGGATTGTTCGTGGCTGTGCTCAACTGAAGACACGCCCGGACGGAGATACGGCAAAGGCTATGGGTTCGCCTTCGTTAAATCCAAAATACTGATTAAATAACGATCATACTGTTTGTTCTTTATCAAAAAAGACCTCGTTCTCACGAGGTCTTTTATATTTGTTTTATATTTCCTATGCCAATTTGTCCTCCACATTTTCAATCAATGTCACGCTGGCCACGCGGTCGTTGTCTTCTTTGAATCTCATTAAACGAACACCTTGAGTGGCTCGGCCGGATACAGACACAGTTTTAAGCGACATTCTGATGACCACGCCTTTGGCCGACATCATCAGCAAATCGTATTTGTCTTCTTTGGAACCGTCCACGATGCGGGCGTGGATCAAATTACCGGTCTTTTGCGTAATCTCCGCGGTCTTAATACCACTGCCACCGCGTCCTTGGACTTTGTATTGCGCGAGCGGAGTGCGTTTACCCACGCCGTTTTCTCCGATGGACAACAATTCCAAATTTTTATTATTCGGGTCAACAATGTCCATGGCAATCACTTCGTCGCTGTCGTGCAAGCGGACACCGCGTACGCCGGCGGCCGTGCGTCCCATCGGTCGGACATCGCCTTCTTCAAAACGGATGGCCTGGCCCTTGAGGGTGATAATGGAAATTTCATCATGTCCGGTGGACGGCTTGACCCATTCCATGGAATCATCGCCTTTTAATTTGAGCGCGATGAGACCGGAACGGCGCACGTTGGAAAAGTCTGAAAGTAAAGATTTTTTGATTAAACCTTTTTTTGTCACCATGACCAAATACTTCGCATCGTTAATTGCGGCCATAGCGAGCATGGTGGTGACTTTTTCATTGGGCGCAAGTTGGAGGAAGTTCACCAAGGCTTGGCCTTTGGCTGTGCGGCTGCCTTGCGGGACATCATAGGCCATCAGTTGAAAAGCGCGTCCGCGGTTGGTGAAAAATAAAATGTTGTCGTGCGTGTTGGTCATCTGCACCATTTCCACCGATTCTTCTTCTTTGGTGGTGACGCCGATGATGCCTTTACCGCCGCGTGATTGCTGACGGAAAGTGTCCGGGGGCAAACGCTTGATATAGCCATCGGTGGTGGTCATAATCATGGTCGGCTCGTTGGGCACCAAGTCCTCCACGGTAAAATCTTTGATGCCGTGCGAAACAATTTGTGTCCGGCGTTCATCCGCGTATTTGTCTTTGATTTCATTCACCTCGGTTTTTACGATATGCAAAATTTTCGCGGCCGAAGCGAGAATTGATTCCAATTCTTTGATAATGGCTTTTTTCTCTTTTAATTCATCTTCAATTTTTTGCGCTTCCAGGTTGGCCAGTTGTTGCAATTTCATTTCCAAAATCGCAGTTGCTTGGCGGTCGCTAAAGCCGAATTTTTTTATCAAATTAACTTTAGCTTCGTCCTTGTCATTGGACGCGCGGATGGTTTTGATAACCAGATCAATTTTGTCCAAAGCCATTTTCAAACCGTCTAAAATATGGGCGCGGTCTTGAGCCTTGGCCAAATCAAATTCAGTGCGGCGGCGAATCACCACTTGGCGGTGTTTGATAAATTCTTCCAAAATTATTTTTAAGTTCAAAACGCGCGGTTGAATCCCGTCCACCAGAGCGAGCATATTGGTGTGGAAGGTGGTTTGCAACTCGGTCATTTTGAAGAGTTGATTCAAAACTTTTTTTGGATAAGAATCCTTTTTGAGATCAACTACCACGCGCACGCCATCTTTGTTGGATTCATCGCGTAAGTCTTTGATACCTTCAATTTTTTTCTCCTGCACCAATCCGGCAATTTTTTCCAAGAGGGTGGCTTTATTGACTTGATAGGGGACTTCGGAAACAATAATCTGAAAATGCCCGGCTTTTGTTTCGGTGATATCGGCTTTGGCGCGCACCACGATTCCACCTTTGCCGGTGGCAAACACCGCGGCGATATCTTTTTTGTTATAGATAATTCCACCGGTCGGAAAATCCGGACCTTTGATGACTTCGCATAAATCTTCAGCCGTGGCTTTGGGGTTATCAATCAGCATGGACACGCCATCGCAGAGCTCGCCCAAGTTATGCGGGGCGATACAGGTGGACATGCCGACGGCAATGCCCATGGTGCCGTTCAATAATAAGTTTGGAACTTTTGATGGGAGCACAGCTGGTTCTTGGTGCGAGCCGTCATAAGTCGGGTTGAAGTCAACAGTATTTTTTTCAATATCTACCAACATTTCTTCAGCCAGCGAGGCGAGTCTGGCCTCGGTGTAACGCATGGCGGCCGGACTATCTCCATCCATGGAACCAAAGTTGCCTTGGCCGTCCACAAACACTTGACGCATGGAAAAATCTTGAGCCATACGCGCCATAGAATCGTAAATGGCGGCATCGCCGTGCGGATGGTATTTGGCCATCACTTCGCCGACCACGTGCGCGGATTTGCGGAAACGCCCCGAGTGTTTGAGGCCGATGTCCCACATGGCATACATAATACGGCGATGAACGGGTTTGAAGCCGTCACGCACATCAGGCAGGGCGCGCGAAACGATGACGCTCATGGCGTATTCCAGGTAGGATTGTTTGACTTCTTCGGCAATCGGCGCGGCAATCAGTTTTCCGACGTTTTCTCCAAAAGACATTTTTTCTTGCATAAAAATTTATTGTTGACTGGTTGAAGTCGTTGTCGTCGCGACAGTCGCGCCCTCTTTCGTGGAACTGGCGGCGGCAATTATTATATTGGTTAAAGTTTGGCGGACTTGCTCTTCGGCATTGGTTTGGTTGGTGGCGCCAGCATCAATGATTTGCTCGGCGTCACTCCATTGTTTTTGGACGTTATTTAACATTTGCGCCGATGATGTATCGGTTTTGGCAAAATTTACCAAACGATTTTGCGCCGCAAAGGCCCATAAAAAAATTAGAATTCCGGAAATAATCCCGACGGAAATTTTTAATGTCAGGCGTTTGCGTTTTTCATGCGCGAGCGGGTCAGTTGTCTGTTCGTCGTTTTTTATCATATATTTTCGTATTTTTCGTAGCTTTCGTAGTTCGTACATTTTAATAATTCTTTTCCAAAATATATAATTTGGTTTCTTCTTGCGGTAAATCTTTTTTCTTGATAATAAATTTTTTATCCGTGGCTTCCGGTTTAAGTCCGAGGGTTTTGATGAAATCATTCACATCCGCGGCTTTGGGGTCGGTATCGCATTGATAAGCGATTGGAATAATAATGCGAGGTTCCAGCGCGGTGACAATGGCGGCCGCGTCATCAGCATCCAACGTGTTTGTCTTTTCTCCGCCGACCGGAATAAATAAAATGTCCGGATTGCCGAGCTTGGCGATGGTCTCGGTATTTAATTTTTTGTTGAGTCGTCCGAGATGAGCAATGGTCAATCCTTCGGAAATAATTTTGAAGACAATTTCATCCGTGCTTTCGGGGCCGGGCAATGCGTAAATCATGGTGTCCTTAAGCTCCACTTCGCCGAGCGTCTGCACCGCGAACGGGTCTTGGCTCATGGTGGCGGAGCCATCCTCGCCTTTGGAGTAGAGAACGATATTTGGTGAAAAACTGCGCGGAAATTCCCCGATTGCCGGACGATACGGGTCAATTAAAATTACCACATCTTCGTCTTTGGTGTTTTTGGACTGGAGTTTGACGCAAGTTTGTCCGAGCCAGTTGATATGCATAAGATAAATTCATCATTTTTAATGCCTATATTTTATCATTGTTTTGTGTTATTAGCAAGTGAATCCGCCGGTCGGCGGAGGGGATATGTCAAGGCTGGTTTCTCGGCTATTCTTTGATAAAAAAACACCACCGAAGTGATGTGTTTTTGGGGTTTTGCCGATGGATTATCGGCGGGTGGAATGAACCGGGGTGATAGCCCTCTCTATTCTTTATTTTCAATGCGATGAAAGTTAATTTTACCCTCGTTTGGGAAACTAATCTTTTTCTCCACTGTGATCCGTGCGTGAAGCCCGTGAATGGCCTTCTCGGCCGAGATAATGTCATTAGTGACAGCCTGGCGCATATCGGCTTCATTTAAGGATTTTCCGGAGTATTGCGCGCACGTGGGCGCGTGTCCGGATAAAATAATGTGGCGGTAGTTTCTCATCTGTTCAAGCAACATCTGTTTTACGCCACAGTCCGGACTCGATTTTGACAGCCAATACGCGCCACCCGGCAGAGCGATCATCGCGATGTTGCCCATCCTTTGCCGATGGTAATGATATGCATCACTAGATGCGTCAAAGGCGCTGCAACAGACGAGAGCCGTGGTGACGCCGGCCATGGTGGAGTTGACCGAACCGTCGAAATCTTCCACACAACCCTTTCCTTTATCTCCAATTATTGTGTAGAATTTAGTTTTTGCGCCTTCGTTATAGCCGGAGAAAATTTCCGTCTGAATACTCGGACACATTTCGTGCAAAGCGGTGCCGGTCGCCAGCAAAGCTTGGTTTTCGGTGTGACGAAAAGCAGGCTCGGTGTTGCCGAACAGCAATATCAAATTCGGCTTGCCGTGCTTTTCATGAAGAAAAGATACCTTCTCCGTGAAGAATGACCGGCCGTGCGGACTGCCCATGAAAAATCTATGAATACCACTCGGGACGGCTACCATGTCAATAGCTCCAAATCTATACTTTGTATGGATATGACTGATGACGCTATGCGCGTCGTTTGACGGGAAAATTACTATCGCTTCCGGAGATTGGGATTTATTGGCCGTTGAGAGTGAACCTTCAAAACTCACGGTGATTTTATTCATCTCTGTTTTTCCTTTCAATGAGCGATTCCGGCCCAATGCCGAAATGATGCGCCATAATATAACGTTTTTACCGGTTTGTCAAGAGGATTTTCCACTCTTGACAAAAAAATCATAATAAGGTAATATAATCGCACAAATAAATGATTCAATCCGGCCCAATTTAGTGGTTGGAACTCAATTCGCCCACGCGCGATAGAGATAAGAAGAGTTTTTTTATTTTATGTCAGATACAACGCAGGACTTCAAGAAAATGCTTGAAGACCATTTAATCGCTTATCCGAAAGTTGGCGATATCGTCAAAGGCACTGTCATCTCGATTGATAAAAACGAGGTGCGCATTGATGTGCAAAATTTAACCACGGCCATTGTCCGCGGACGCGAATTGTTTAACGAATCGCGCGAATATGCCGACCTCAAAAAAGGCGATGAAGTGGAAGCGACCGTGATTGATTTGGAAAATGAAAATGGTGAAATGGAACTTTCATTCCGCATTGCCGGTATGCAACGTGTTTGGGACAACATGAAGAAATGGTTGACTCAAGGTATCACCATCAAAGCCAAAGCTACGGCCGCGAACAAAGGCGGTCTCATGATGCAAGTGGGCGCCCTCGCCGGTTTTATGCCGGTGTCCCAACTCAATCCGGATCATTATCCGCGAGTGGCCGGTGGCGACAAAAATCGCATCCTGGAAAAATTACAAGAACTCATCAACAAAGAATTGGAAGTAAAGGTGATTGATGTTGATGAAAAAGAAGAAAAATTGATTGTCTCGGAGAAAGCTGTCTGGGAAGACGCTCAGAAGGCTGTTCTTGAGGCCTACAAAGTCGGTGACGTGGTGCACGGTGAAATCAGCGCCATTACCTCATTTGGAGCGTTTGTGCGCTTTGGCGAGGGTTTGGAGGGCTTGGTGCACATCTCTGAAATCGCCTGGCAGAGAATTGACCATCCGAAAGATTTGCTCAAAGTCGGTGAACAAGTTGACGCGCAAGTTATTCAGTTGGATCATTCCAAAATTTATTTGTCCATGAAACGCTTGGTGGATGACCCGTGGAAACGCGCCAAAGACAAATTCAAAGTCAATGACACGGTCAAAGGAAAAATTTTGAAGATTGAACCGTTTGGCCTGATGGTCGGATTGGACAAAGACATCCACGGTTTGGCTCACATCTCGGAATTATCCGATGAGCCGCTCGCCAATATCAACGACAAGTTCAAAATCGGGCAAGAAGTTGATTTTGTGGTGGTGTCCTTGGAACCGGCCGAACATCGTTTGGGCCTCCGCCTCGCCGGTGTGAAAGGCAAGTCCGGACGCAAAGCCGAGACTGCGGCCAAGAAAGAAGCCGATGTCAAAAAAGACGAAGAAGATGCTTCCAAGAAATTGGATGAACTCGCCGCGGTGGAAGCCGAGGCTGAGAAAAAAGCGGAATAATTGAAATTAAAAAACTCCCGTCAGAAATGGCGGGAGTTTTTTGTTATAGGTGTTTACTCCACAAACGGTCCAACGAATTCAATTTTTTTGTCCGGATGAATAATGGTTTTCGCGCCGATCGGAATGAGCATGGGATTTTTTCCCACATCGTGGCCCAAATTGTCCACCGAGAGTATGTGCAGAGGGTTGCCGGATTTGGCGCGGGCGCTAATGACATCGCTTAAAAGATATTTGAAAGTCCAAATTGGTTTTTCATCAACAATTTTTTCATGCCTGAACATCGTGTCCAATTTTTTAAATTTCATATTTGTTTCGCGGTCGTTAAATCTGCCGATAACCAATGCTTTGATATGGCGGAACACGCCGCGTTTGTCCAAGGATACAATAACCGGGTGCAAATCCTGAATATCCATATCTTCGTCTTCGGCAAACAAAATATAATCATCCCATGTGCGCAAGCGCATTTCAAACATGTCCAACAAATCGCGGAACACGCTCAAATTTCCGCCAATGGCGACACCGTCAATTTTTTCGTTTGGCGCGCCCGACGGGCCGACCCATTCGTATTTATCTGTCTTGAAGGAAAATGAATCGCGCTTGCCCTCAATTACATCAAAAAATAATTTATTATTTTCATTTTCCACCAAACCGCAAGTGTTGGAATAATGGAACGTGTTTAACTTAAGCATGAAGTACAGGTAATTGATCAAAATCGTCGTATCGGAAAAACCGTTGACCACTGGACGATTTTTGCGGATTTTGACCAAGTCGGAATCATTCAGCCGGCTGATAATGTCTTCACAGCCGGTCCCGCCGTAAACCGGCAACAGCCAATTCGCTTCTTTAGCGGCCTGGCGGAATTTTTTTAATCTTTCAATGGCCGAGCCGGATAAATAGCGTAAATCCAAATCATCCCTTTGCACATCAAAAAGTTGCGTGTGCGGATACATGGTTTTTAATTTTTTTAACGCGGATTCAAAAAGCGCGGCATCGGACTTTTCCACGGGCGAGGAAGTGTGGACCAAATGGACCTTGGATTCAGGGGTGATTTTTTTGGGTAACATAAGCGTGGGGTTACCCCGTAGAAGAATTTTGAATAATATTCTTCCGGGGCTATTTCTATATTAACAAATTTCCAAATTATCGTCTTCAGTTTAGTTAATGACACTTTTTTGATTTTGTCCGCCAGCTGGCGGACAAAATCGTTCAAAATTTCTCTACGGGGTTAATCCTCGTAATAAACGGCACCGTCATTGCGCCGGGCTTCTTTTTCGGCGGCATGCGCCCAATCATGGGCATTGTCATAATTCTTGCCATTGGCCATCAATTTGGCCTCAAAAAGCTCGTGAATTAGAACATATTTAATCTCTTTTGTCAAGGGTGCATTATCAATCCAAACTTCGTTTTTGGGCACGTAATTATAGACCAGCCAGTGCCCGCCCATGGTAAAAAACGGGTCAAAATTTTGTCTGACTTTTGCGCCATCCACCAAATATATTTTAATATTTCCTTGGCGTTTAATTTGATTTATTTTTACTTCGCCGGCCGAGCATGGAAATTTTGTTTTACCGCGGATCATTTTAAGATATTTCGGGTAACCGTATTTTTTCATAAACGCGCGTTTTTCTTGCAAGGCGTTGAGCAAAAACTTTTTTTCCGGTAAATATGTTTTCTCCAGCCAAATTTCGTTTTGGGGGATATAGGGATATGAAATACGATCGCCAATCATGGCGAAATTTATATCCCAAGAGTTGCGTATTTTGTAGCCGTCCACGAGTTTGATTTTTTTCATATAATACTTGATTTATTTCCTATTTTAGCATAAGATAGTTATCAAAGCAACGAATGCTTAGTTTTTAATTATTTACATGTCTATGAAAGATTTTATCAAGAATTTTATCATCGTGTTCGTCGTCCTGCTCCTCGTGGCCGGCGGTTTAAGTTATTTCAAAGTTGGGCAGAGCAAAGAAACCGAGACCATTGGCATTGCCAAGTTGGTTGAGGAAATTAATGCCGGACAAGTTAACAAAGTTGTAGTTGAAGGGTCAATCCTGAATGTGGAATTAAAAGACGAAAACGCCAAAGGCCAAAAAGTGCAAAAAGAATCCACCGAATCTTTTGGTGAAATAATGAAAAATTATGGCGTGAGCGATGAAGCGCGCAAAGGAATTGCCGTTGAAGTGAAAGACGAAAGTTCATGGAAATTCTGGGCTGCGAGTTTGTTGCCGGCCTTGCTCCCGCTTATCATTATCATAGTATTTTTCTTTTTCATGAGCCGGGGCGTGCAAGGTATGAACAACAAAGCCATGGGTTTTGGCGAGAGCAACCCGCGCACGGTGGATCCGAAATCCGTGGAAAAGAAAACTTTTGCCGATGTGGCCGGCGCGACCGAAGCCAAAGAAGAGCTGAAAGAGATTGTGGACTTTTTGAAAAATCCAAAAAAGTTCGCGGACATGGGCGCAAAAATTCCCAAAGGCGTTTTGCTTATGGGCGCGCCGGGCACGGGTAAAACTTTGCTGGCCAAAGCCGTGGCCGGAGAAGCTGACGTGCCATTTTTCCATATGTCGGGTTCGGAGTTTGTGGAAATGTTTGTCGGCGTGGGCGCGTCCCGCGTGCGCGATTTATTCCGCAAGGCCAAAAAAGACGCGCCGGCCATTGTGTTCATTGATGAAATTGACGCGGTTGGACGCCGGCGTGGCGCCGGTTTGGGTGGGGGCCATGATGAACGCGAGCAAACCCTTAATCAGATCCTCGTGGAAATGGACGGCTTTGACCCAAACATCGGAGTGATTGTCATTGCCGCCACCAATCGTCCGGATGTGTTGGATCCGGCTTTGCTTCGCCCGGGACGTTTTGACCGCCGAGTGGTGTTGGATCTGCCGGATATAAAAGATAGAGAAAATATTTTAGCCGTGCACGCGGCCAACAAGCCGTTTGCCAAGGATGTGTCGCTCCGTAAGATTGCCGAACGCACACCGGGATTTTCCGGCGCTGATTTGGAAAATCTTTTGAACGAAGCGGCCATCCTGACCGTGCGTCGTGAGAAAAAATTAATTGGTGAGTCTGAAGTTTTGGAAAGCGTGGAAAAAGTAATGCTCGGTCCGGAGAAGCGCAGCCGCGTGCTGACTGACAAAGACAAACAAATGACTGCTTATCATGAAGCCGGACACGCCGTGGTTGGTTTGTCCTTAGAACATTGCGATATGATTCGCAAAGTGTCCATAATTGGACGCGGGCAAGCCGGCGGTTATACTCTCAAAATGCCGACTGAGGACAAGCATTACCACACACTGGCGGAATTCAAAGATGAAATTGCCATGGCTCTTGGCGGTTATGCCGTGGAAAAAATGATTTACGGCGATGATATGGTGTCCACCGGCCCGTCTGCGGATTTGCGCCTGGTGACAAAAACTGCGCGCGAGATGGTGGTGAGATACGGTATGAGCCCGCTCGGAGCGCGCACATTCGGCGAACATGATGAAATGATTTTCTTGGGCCGTGAGATTCATGAAGAGCGCGATTATTCGGACAAGACCGCTGAATCAATTGACAAGGAAGTCAGCGCTTTGATTGAAGAAGGATTAAAACGCGCCAAACAAATTTTAACCGAGAGAAAAGATAAATTGGAAAAAATGGTGGCGCGATTATTGGAAAAAGAAACGATTGAGCAGGATGAAATACGAGAAATTATGGCGTAAAAAATTCAAAAGACCCTGCTCGCCACAGGGTCTTTTTGTATTTGTATTATTCGCATGCATTCGCAGATTAGCATCGCGTCATTTCACATTCTTCACCACAATTTTTAATTTATCCGCCACGCTCGGCGCTTTGGAAATCCAGCTCGGGGTGAAATCAATGGTCATGTTGGAAACATGGGGGAGGGCGACAATGTAGCGTTCAATCTCGCTTTTTTGTTTGTTTAAGAAATTTTCTTTGTTGAGCAAAGGCGCGTTCGCGTCCAAAGTTACCACCGCCTCGCAGGCGACTTGAATTTGAGCGGTGTTGTTGACCGGGTCGGTGGAGGCGACTGCCACTTTTGGCTCGGTGCCAATGGACAATACTTTTTCTGAAGCTGTATCAATATTTTTGTCCACTTCGCTTTTTAAAATTGCTTGCAGGTCGGCGGCGTTGTAGGCGACCAAGGTGATGGTGCTGGTGCCGGAAATAGTAAACTCAGACGCTTCATCGCCAATGGAACGGCTGGAGCTAACATTGCTCTGAACCGCTGAAGTTATTTTGGTATCAAAATTTGGGAAGGACGCGTTGACGGAATTCAAATATGCTTGTTTGGTCTTTTCCGCGAAATCGGCCTGAGCGGTTTTGTAATCAGCTTCGGAGACAATTCCAATTTTACCCGAACCGCCGGCAAAAGCCACGGTGGATTCGGCATAAATATATTTTTGTTTTTCCGTAGAAAGTCCGGGGATGGTAAAAGTGGATGGCCCGATGTCAAAAGTTGCGCCCGATTGATCAGCATAGACTTCAGCCGTTGTTTGGCCATTGGCCGGCACGACCGCGCGGTTGGTCAGGCGATATAATTTGCCATCGGCAGTGAGTAAGCGAGTGGTCGCGACCAATGGCTGGGTTTCATTTGTTTTGTTGATTATTGTCACGGTGCCCTTGGTGACACCCTCAACATCGCGCGTCGCAGTCGGCGCGTATTTTTCCGACCAATAATATTGCGTGGTGGTGACGATACCGACAATGGATTTTTCCGCGGTCTTTTGCGCCTCAACCGCCACAATAATATTAACAGTCTTCGCGTCTTCTTCGGCCACAATGGTGATCTCGGTCTTTTTGAGCATGGTAAATACCACCACGCCCAAGAGAATGATGGTGACAGCCAAAAACGTCAAAGCGATGATGCGATAAACGCGGACCGGCGGTTCGGGCACGGTGTGCGTTTGCAGGCGATGAGCGATCATATGGTCATAATTAACGACTATCTTGTAATATTATACTACAAATAGTAAAAAAAAGGTAATATTTAAAAAAACAAGTTTATAAAGTTCGTAAAGTTATAAAGTTCATAAAGTAAAAAATTAAATATATATTATAACTTTCAACTTTATAACTTTATAACTTATTCCGATACGGCAAACACTTCATCCACGCTGGTGATTTGATCCAAGGCTTTCAAGATGCCGTCTTGCACCATAGTCACCATGCCGTTTTTAACCGCAATTTCTTGAATGGAATATTCAGAGACTTGTTCGGACAAAATTATTTGTTCAATCTCTTTGTTCATGGTGAAAATTTCGTAGATGCCGATGCGACCCTTGTAGCCCAGGCCGCTGCATTTGGGACAGCCTTTGCCATAATAAAAATGCAGGTCGTCAAATTTTACATTTTTCTTTTCCACCTCGGGCAATGTTTCCAAAATTTTCATTACTCGTTGCATTTTTTCATCGTCCAATTTAGTTTCGGTTTTGCAGTGTTCGCAAATTCGGCGCACCAAACGCTGGCCGATGATGGCGTTCAGAGCCGGAGCGAGCAAAAACGGTTTGACGCCCATAGAGAGGAAACGGGGCAGGGCGCCCGAGGCCGAGTTGGTATGGATGGTGGAAAGCATCAGGTGGCCGGTCAACGCCGCTTGGATGGCGATTTCGGCGGTTTCCAAATCGCGGATTTCGCCGACCATACAAATGTCAGGGTCTTGGCGCAAGATGGAGCGCAAGCCTTTGGCAAAAGTATAATCGCGCGACGGATCAACCTGGGATTGGTTGATGCCTTCCATTTTAATTTCCACCGGGTCTTCCAAAGTAATAATTTTTACACCCGGTTTATTGAGAGTGCGGAGGATGGCGTACATGGTCGTGGTTTTACCCGAACCGGTCGGACCGGTAGTGATAATCATGCCATTCGGACGCTGTACCTCTCGGCGCAAATGTTCGTAAGCATCGCCTCGCAGGCCAAGCTCATCATAGGTGACGCCCTTGGAACCGCTAAATAATATTCTCATCACGATTGATTCGCCGTAGGTCGTGGGCATGGTGGACACACGCACATCAATGGAATTGGATGATAATTTCAAAGTGACGCGTCCGTCTTGAGGCTTGTCTGTGACGTTGATTTTTAAGCCGGATAATAATTTGATGCGCGAGACAAAACGCTTCCATTGGTCAATCGGCAAATTAGCCACTTCGTGCAAGACGCCGTCAATGCGATAACGCACAGCAATGCCTTTTTCTTCGGCCTCCACGTGGATATCCGAAGAGTTGGTCTTGAGCGCGGACGCAATCATCAAAGTTAAAATGTCGGTGATGGAAATGTTTTTGAAAAGTTCTTGCAACGTTTGAAGATTTTCAATGCTTTCTTGAAATTTATTGAGCTCTTCATCCGTGATGTTGATGTCCTTGGAAATCGGTTTGATAATCGGCAGGGTGGCATAAAGTTTGAGCGCGGTTTCCAAACTATGTTCGCTCAGTAAATAAATCTGCGCTTTGGCATGATGGCGCTCGCCAAGTTGGTAAATAAATTCGTTAAGTTCTGTGTTTGGTTCAACCACACCCACGCGCATATCCTCGGAAGCCAGATAAAAACACACCACTTTCATTTCCCGGGCTTGGGCTTCGGGGATGGCTTTGAGCGCGTCAGCCGCAATGGGGAAGCCGGCCAAATCAATATAGCCCAAACCAAGTTTGACAGCGCCGGCCGCGGTTTGCTCTTCCTTGGCTTTAATGTCCATCTCGCGCATTTTAGTCGCAAATTTATCCTGGGCTGTGGGCAAGTTGGAGACTTTAGCCGTTGAGTTTTGTTTTTTTGTTAAATCGGAAATGGATGGAAAATCAGACATATGATTTTATTATTTCCCCCAAAAATTTTTAGCGTGATGAAAAATACGGCTCATTATTCCTTCGTGGTGCATTTTCATAAATAAATACATCCAAACGCCGGTATAAAAAGTGTTATAAATCCCGCCGGCCAGGGCCACAATCACCGCGAACAGGACAAACCCGAGGATAACGCCGAACAGAGCAATGGCTTGGCTGCCGAAAATTCCGGCCACCACCCAGACCAATATTGACGGGATAAAAGCCACCCAGACGATAGCGATAAACACGGCAATTAGCAAAATATCAATCAAAGTTAACAAGGCGCTGACTTCAAACGAGACAAACAAATGTTCGTGAAATAATTTCCACGACCTCTTGAGTGCGTGCTTTAATGATTTACCATCAATTACCACATAACCTGAGGCAAAAACAGAAACAGCTGTCACCACCCAGGCCAAAATAATGGAAAATGATAAAGCCAGGATATCCAGAATGGCGTTCCAGATTCCATTATTGAAAGGGAGTAAAATCCAGATGATGCCGAAGATTATTCCAATAAGTAATAAAGCGACCTTACGAGCCAATTCAATAGTAAAAATTTTCCAAAAATATTTTAGGCCTTGATTCCAGATATAAGACAGCTTCGGCACGGTTTGTTTTTTGTAATGGTCGGCTACGGCAATGAGAAGGGAAGTCTTGGCTGTCACCGAGACAAACATCACCGCCAAAGCGAGAATAATCATTATTCCGCAAAGCCAAATCAGCCAGAAAATAGCTGAGATGCCGGACGCACCCAAGCTTGGCATATGGAAAGCTAAAAGCCAAGCCGCGCGGCCGCCCGAGGCCATGGTCGCAATCAATTGAGAAATAAAATTTCCCAAACCAAATGAACCGGCGAATAGAACCGAGATAAGCCCGATAAGCCAGAGCGAAGTGTTGCGCCAGGTCAGGAGCCATGCCTCTTTTAATGCTTCGCGATATATCGGTTTATGCATAAAATTATTTTCTCAATTTATTAATTTTTTTAATAGTGCGCAGTCCTTTTACAACAGTTTTGGCCCGTCGTCCGGCCATTAATATGTGGGCGAAACCCCAGACCGAGACAGTGGCTGACGTCATGATCGTAACCACGATGAGCGCCAAGCAAGCCGATGATTGGTCAAAAGTAACGTTGCCGATTTTTATAAAAAATGTTGGTAATTGCGAGACTGCGCAAGTGTGCGGCACAATAATGTTTGTCACTGTGGTCGCCATAATTGGCGCTGGCGTGGTGGTGACAGTAGGGGAGGCGGAACCGCCCGCGGTGGTGCCCGATGGTTGGGAATCGGTTGAGCCCGAGACTGGTTCGGTCGGTGTCACTGGTACAGTTGGTTTTTCAATTATTGGTTCTTCAATTTTTTCCAGAATTGTAATTTTGGCTGAACCGCGTGAAGACAAGATGTCCGTGCCCGCGCCATCATTGGCCAGCACTTGAGCGCTGGTAAATGTTAATACGGCCTCGCCCACGGCTTTGGCGCGAAAATTAATCGTGATCAGCCGACCGCCGGTGCCGGTATAACCCGGGTTTAATACCACGCCGGAAAATCTAGCCGTGCCATTGGTACTGGAAAAAGACGCGTTTTCCACCATCAAACTAAAGATAGAGGATTTAGTGGAGACTGAAGTGGCTTCCAGTAAATTTGATGGATAATCAATGATCGCTTCGCAAGCATTCATGGCATCGGCTGTGGAAACATAGGCGGAAACTTGAAAAGAGTTGCCGACGTGATAAGTTTTGGCTGATGGCGAAAAATAAAGGGAAGCCGCCGAAACAGTATTGGTAAAAATTAATGCACCGCAAAAAATCGCCATTACAAAAAACAGGCGCGAAAGTTGGTTGATTGACGCGATTCGCATAAGCATTTTTGCGGCAACACAAGCATTGTCGCCGACCTATATATTATACAATAAAATACAATGTCATACAATATATATTATTGCGTCATTCTCGTTTGAACTGCCGGCATACAGTTTTGGTTGTAAATAAATGATGGTAATGTCAAATATCCAATTTCCAATGTCAAATCAATGTCAAAATCCAAATAATTTAATGACGCAAATTTGATATTTGGTCCTTTGAATTTGATTGGAAATTTGACATTTGAAATTTGACATTAGGCCATAATTCCTATATCCTTTACTCAATATCCAAACCTAAAGCTGTATATTTTATCTTTATATGTTAGACATTCAAACAATGCGCCATTCGTGCGCCCATCTCGTAGCCGCGGCTGTGCGGGAATTATATCCGGACGCCAAATTCGGCGTGGGGCCAATCGTGGAAAACGGCTTTTATTATGATATTGATTTTGGCCAGACCATCGGCGAGGCTGATTTGGAAAAAATTGAAAATAAAGCGCGCGGTTTACAGCACAAAGGTGTAAAATTTGAACGCGAAGAAATGACGATTGACGAGGCGATAAAATTATTTGAATCGCTCGGACAAATTTACAAAGTTGAACTTTTGCATGACCTGAAAATCAAGGGCACAACAAAAGTTGACGAGGCGGTTGAAGAAAAATTAGTTGGAGATAAAGTTTCCATTTATCGCACGGATGAATTTGTGGATTTGTGCCGTGGCCCGCATTTGGATTCAGCCAAAGAAATCGGCGTTTTCAAGTTGATCAAATTGGCCGGCGCGTATTGGCGCGGTAAGAGCGAAAACCCGCAATTGCAAAGAATATACGGTGTTTGTTTTGCCAAGCAAGCGGAATTGGACGCGTATCTGAAAATGTTGGAAGAGGCGGAAAAACGCGACCATCGCAAAATCGGCGCTGAACAAGAATTATTTTTCATTGACGATATGGTGGGCAAGGGTTTGGTGATGTGGCAGCCCAAAGGTGTGGTTATTAAAAATGAAGTTGAAAAAATGGCGATAGAAAAAGAACGGGAAGCCGGATACCTGCGCGTATCCACCCCGCATATGGCCAAAGAAGAATTATTTTTAACTTCCGGGCATCTGCCCTATTACAAAGATAGTATGTATCCGCCCATGGTTATGGACGACGGAACATATTTTATGAAAGCCATGAACTGTCCGCACCATCATCGTTTGTACGGCCACAATCCGCGTTCATACCGTGATTTGCCGATGCGTCTGGCGGAATACGGCACTTGCTATCGCAACGAGCTTTCTGGCACGTTAGCCGGCTTGCTCCGCGTGCGCGGCCTAAACATGAACGATGCGCATATTTATTGTCGCAAAGACCAAATCAAACAAGAATTTCGCGGGGTTTTGGATTTGACGGTCAATTATTACAAAATTTTCGGCCTAACTGATTTTTGGTTCCGTTTGTCCAAATGGAGTCCGAGTCATTTGGAAAAATACATCAATGAACCGGCCAATTGGGAATATGCCGAAGGCGTGATTAGAGAAGTATTGGAGGAAGCCAAAGTTAAATATATTGAAGTGGATGATGAAGCGGCGTTTTATGGGCCGAAAGTGGATGTGCAATTTAAATCCGTCATCGGGCGGGAAGAATCCATGTCCACAATTCAACTGGATTTTGCCGCCAAAAAACGTTTTGATTTGCATTATACCGATGAGACCGGCAAAGAAAATAACGAAGTGTTTGTCATTCATCGTGCCCCTCTGTCCACTCATGAAAGATTTATGGCGTTTTTGATAGAACATTATGCCGGCATTTGGCCGGTGTGGCTCGCGCCCGTGCAAGTCAGATTTATTCCAGTGTCCGAGAATCATGCTGAGGGCGCGCAGAAATTGAACGCGGAATTATTTGGTATGAATTTGCGCTCTGACGTGGACGCGAACAACGAGACTTTGGGTAATCGCGTGCGCAAAGCCGTAGGTGAAAAAATTCCCTATATCGTGGTGGTGGGCGACAAAGAATTGGCCGGCGAGGATTGGATGATCCGCGTACGTGGGCAGGAGAAACAAGAAAAAATGAGCCAAGCGGATTTCATCGCCCGGCTTGCGGATGAAGTGAAAAAAAGAAAATAAATTAAATAAAAAATCCCCGGCTCCACTGCGTTACGCCGGGCAAGCCTGATTATCTAATTATTAGAAAGATAATATAGCTTGCCGGGCGTAGTGTAACGAAGCCCGGGGATTTTTTTGATTTTAATTAGGCGACTTTTTCTTGATCGTCATTGTCCGGTAACTGATATTCTGGCCCTTCTAAGATTTTCACGGCGTTGGCCTTTGAAAATCTGTCGGCCATGCGTTTTTGCTCTTCCTCAGGATTAATTTTAGCCGCTTCCGCTTCTTCAATTTTTTGCAATTCGATCTCGGTATCAGTCATCGGAGCAAAAGAGTCAACGGTATTATTGATATCTTCGTCGCCAATATCTTTTAGAATGGCTGCGTCGATTTCCTGTTGGTTAAGCGGGCGGCCCTCGCCGCCTTTCGGTACACCCATGCCAGATGGAAAATTACCATTTTCGCGTCTCAATCCTTGAATAGCCATATGATTTAACGTTAAATATTTATGCAGCTTTTTTTACATCGTGGAACGGTTCGTCAATATTGGCGATTTTTTGTCTCGCCGCTTCTTGGGCCGCATGTTCCTTGCTAACTTCGGAAATCATATCGAGTAGTTCGGCCTTGGCGGATTCGATGCTGGCCTCGGGAATACTCGCGGATTCATAATTAGCATCCTCAATGGTCTTTCCGGCCGACTCTAATTTGAAGAGAATATTTTGTTCAATCGCACGAGCTGAATCCCATTGGTCGTGAAGATTTTTTAATTCAGCTACAATTTTATCATGGTCGCCGGGATTTTCTTCGCCCTTTTCCCGAGTAAAAGATTCTTTGCCTTCAAAATCTCTAATTTTATCAATTGTTTCCGTAATCAACCTTTGGATAGCAACGGCATTCATTGCTTCGTGCCGCCATTTTTCTGTTTCTTTTGCCGCGGCCGCGGCTTCAAAAGCGTCGAGTTTCGCATCAACCGCATTTGTTAATTCCGCATCGCTCAATGGTTGTTCAAAAAATTTTTTTGCCATATGTTTTGGCTTAAATTAGCTAAATTATATTAGTAGTATAGCACATTTTTAGGGTTTTGTCAAGGTGTGCATAGAATATCTTGACATGGGTATTAAAATATGGTAGTTTAATTAGTCGCTAAACCCGCTCTTTGAAAGTTAGAAGAGCCGCACAGAAAGAGGGTTGTCATGTCAAACATCGTTGAGTTCAGAAAAAGAACGAAGTTTGAACATCGCGGCCCGCGTTTTGGCTGTGATGAAAAAAACGTCGGCCAGCTCACTTATCTGGACGATCGTCGTCCGGATGCCGCCCAAAAGGCAAAATCATTTCTCGACCCGCGCCAAGTGGTTGAATATTATTGGCACGAGACGAGTTTTTCTGTGACCGTAAAACTGGACGAGCGTGAAATCGCGATTGTGGAGCGGTATCCTCGCGCCTTAGATCGTGTGTTATCACATATCTGCGAGTTTTACTTTGACGCTGCTTTCCGTCACATGGAAGCGGATGATCCGGCTATCACGCCGTTCATCATTCGCGAGGTGAAAAGGTGGTCGGCCAAAGGAGATGAGCTGAGGATTGAGTTTGAAGTGGCGCAATCGGCCGAGAAGAACGGCTTCGGCGTCTTTGTTGGTGATGACTCGGACAAGTGGCTGTGCTCGTGGCTGTTCAAGCCGCTGGCTTAAACTTCAACGAAAGGAGGCGCGCCGTGGAAAACGATAGAATCACGGTTCCGATTCGTACGGCGCGCGCGAGCCAACTCGCACGAGCCCCGGACGAAAGACCGGATCTACTCATGCCGTTGGAGATAACCGAAATTCGGTGGGTTCTCCAGTATGATGAAGATTTGCGCTGCGAAGTCAGCGATCGGATCGTCATTATATATCGTGTGCCGAAAATTGCGCACGATATGTGCGAGTGTGTCAGGCGTGATGCAGAATACGGATTGCGGCTGTTTGCCAAGATTCGTGAACTGCGTTTCGTCTCCGGCGGGATGATTCCCCTCAAATCACCGATCACGGTGAAGGTGGCGGATATTATTCTGCCGAACAAAGACACCTATCCGATTATAGCTGTAAGTTATCGGATAGGTGAGGTCGAGGATCCTCTTTTGAAAGAGGCGTCCGAGGCCTTCCACACGTACCTTATCAGTTGAACGCTTGATCCCATGCAGTCGGGTCAAGCGTTTTTTAATTCTTGATTATTTTCCATTAAACAGATAGAATACGCGCACTATGCCCGCAAAATTCTTTATTCAAACCATGGGTTGCCAGATGAACAGAAACGATTCCGAAAGAATCGCCGGTCTTTTGATTGAGCGCGGAATGAAGCCGACGGATAATCCCCGCCAGGCCGATGTTCTGATTATAAATTCTTGCAGTGTGCGTCAGGCGTCGGAAGATAAAGTTGTGGGAACTGTAAAAAATTGGAATGATTGGAAAAAATCAAATCCGAATATGATTATTGCCGTATCCGGCTGTATGGCCGGCCGGGACAAGGACGGAAAACTAAGAAAAAAAATGTCAGCGGTTGATATATTTTTTCAGATTGACGATTTACCGCGTTTGCCCGCGTGGCTCGGGGAATTGAATCCAAATATTTTTACCGGCAAATTAAATGACGATTTATTGGATGATTATTTGGGCATCGCGCCCGAGCGTGAAAATTCCCAGCGGGCGTTTATCACCATCCAGACTGGTTGCAATAATTATTGTACTTATTGCGTGGTGCCGTTTGCCCGCGGGCGAGAACGCAACCGTCCGGTTCAAGAAATTTTACATGAGGCGCGGGAATTCGCCGAGAATGGCTTGGAAATTACCCTGCTCGGACAAGTGGTGAACCATTATATCGCGCCCGACCCGGAAAATTTTTCCATGAATAATCCCTACAAAAGCCATGACCACTTCGCCGCCTTGCTTTGGGAATTAAATCAAATTGAGAAAATTGAGCGCATTCATTTTACCGCGCCCGACCCGCAATATTTTAACGATGCGCAAATTAGCGCGCTCAATCTGCCCAAGCAAGTAAATTATTTGCATTTGCCGGCGCAAAGCGGGGATGATGAAATTTTGCGAAAGATGAACCGTAAATGCACGCGGGAAAAATATATTGAACTCATCAAAAAAATCCGCTCGGCCAAACCGGACATCGCCATTGGTACGGATTTGATTGTCGGATTTTGCGGTGAGACCAAAGAACAATTTGAAAATACGATGGATTTGTATCGTGAATGTGATTTTGATATTGCCTATCTCGCGATGTATAGTGAACGAAGCGGGACAGCCGCGGCCAAAGCGTTCAAGGATGATGTGCCGCGCGCCGAGAAAAAGCGCCGTTGGAATGCCATGCAAAATTTGATGGAGAAAACAGTGTTGAAGAAAAACCAAAAATATGTTGGTAAAATCGTGGAGGTTATAGCGGATAAATGCGCAGATGGTTTGTGTTCGGGCAACTCGCGCGAAATGAAATTTACGCAATTCATCGGTACGCCGGATTTGGTGGACAAGATTGTCAAAGTAAAAATTTTTGAAGCCAAAGAGTGGGTGCTAAAAGGAGAATTGATATGAGCACACTGCCAAAAATTATTGTTATTGTCGGGCCGACCGCTTCGGGTAAAACCGCGTTGAGTTTGGAATTGGCCAATCAATTCAACGGCGAAATTATCAACGCCGATTCACGGCAAGTTTATCGCGGAATGGATATCGGCACGGCCAAAGAAATAAGTGATGGCAAGCAAAATGGTTATGTTGTCCGGGGCATCCGTCATCATTTGATTGATGTGGTCAATCCGGACGAGGAATTTACTTTGGCGCATTACAAAAAAATGGCTTTTGAAGCAATTGACGGAATTTTATCGCGCGGGAAGATGCCGATTGTGGTTGGTGGAACCGGTTTGTATGTCCGAACCATTGTGGACAATCCGGACATTCCGGCTGTGGCCCCGGATTCAAAATTGCGCGCCGAGTTGGAAAAGAAAAGTATATCCGAGTTGGCGGAATTATTGTTTAAGCTTGATCCGAAGACCGCAGAAAAAATTGATTTAAAAAACCCGAGACGTTTGATTCGGGCGATTGAAGTAGCCATGTCCGGTGAATCATTTTTAGATTTGCAGAATAGATTTCATCCGCGCTACGACGCCTTACAAATCGGACTCGCACTTCCGCGCGAAGAATTAAACAGACGGATCAACGCGCGCGTGGACCAACAAATTAAAGATGGCTTGGTGGAAGAAGTTAAAAATTTGGCGAAAAAATATTCTTGGGAATTGCCGGCCATGAGCGGTATCGGTTACAAACAAATCGGATTATTTTTGAGAGGCGAAATAAATTTGCCTGAGGCCATTGAAATGATTAAACGCGATACGAGGCAATATGCCAAACGGCAGATGACGTGGTTCAAGCGGGATGACCATATCAACTGGATAAATGATGCTACAGAAGCGGAGGAATTGGCAAAAAAATTTATTTAATTAAAAAATCCCCCGCATCGGCGGGGGATTTTTTAAAATTATTACATTCCTACTTCGTCTCCCATGAATTCAATCGTTTGACCGGTGACCGCGTCAACCGCCACAACGCGCACCTTGGATACCAGCGTATTTTGTGTGGGGTTTTTATCATTTATAGTCACGGTAAAAGGCAGAGCCAAAGTATTCACGCTTTCGGGCATTTCCGGCACAGTCCAGGTGATTTTTTTCTCGCCGGAATCATACTTGGCTTCGCCCGCCGGCGCTGTTCCCATTTCCACATTGATATCGCCGTAAAGCGTGGCGGATAATTCAAGATTTTTGAGCGGGTGAAACTCATTGGTGAGTATCCAGGAAATTTCACGCTTGTCATTGCCGGAGTTTCTGATTTCCAAAGCCAGATCAGAATTCAGGGTAATGCTGATCGGGTTTCCGCCAATGGTTTTTTGCGCGCCGGAAGAATCTTTGTAATTTAATTCCGGTACGGCTTTGATCGCATATTCTCCGGTTGAGGCGAGGTCAAAATCCGCGGTGGAACGGATGGGCAAACGCAAATCAATTGTGGCTTCTTGACCGGGTTTGATTTCGGCCAAGGCCGGCAAGTGCGTGGAGTTCCAAGTGATCGTGCCACGGCGCATTTTGTCGCTGACTTGCGTGCCGATAATGTCGCCGTCAAGCGTATCCGAGATATCCGGCCAGTTCAACGCGCTGATTTTACCAATCGCCGGCGCATCCAGCGCCAGTTTGATGGCCACATTTTTCATGCTTTCAGCACCGTTGTTTTTTACACTGACGGTGATATTTAGCGAGTCGTCTGGGCGGGCAGAGAAGTCTGACATTGTACCGTTTATCGCCAGAGAAAATGCTTGTTCATTTTTGGCTAAAGCGGTTTGAATTTTCGTTTCGCCGATAAGGAACAAACGATTATCAAGACCATAGGCCATGTTCACACTAGCGCCGATTTCGGCCGTGGAACTGGCGATGTCGGAGGAACCAAGATCATTAAATTTTCCAATCAACACATAACTTAATTCATCGGAGGTGGTTGAGACTGTAAAGTCCACAGTCCACGAGCCGTCTTTGGCCATAGCCGGGCTTGTAGAAACCGCGCTAAAATTTGACGGCAGAATCGGACGTAAAATTAATTTTTCAGAATTAATTTCGCTTAATTTCTTGACTGTAAATACATAACGAGCGTTGTCTCCGACTGCTATGCTGTCCGGACCGCTCGCGGCCAGCGCGATAGGGGATTCGGTGATTTTAGTTTTTAAGGAAATATTTTTTTGCAAATCCGATTGCATGTTTTCCGGACGATAAGTGACGAGAACGCGCCATGATTTTTCTTGGTTTAGTGAGCCGAAGTTTTGACCGGTGATTTTTAATTCACCTTTGGCCTTGGCATTGATGGTGCCGATGTTCCATTCGGTTTTGCCGGTATTTTGCGGTTCCGCGGTGCTGGCCAAATAATTAAAGCCGTCCGGATAGGTGACGGTAATAATTGCGTTTCCCAATTTGGTGTTTTGCGAATTATCCCAGCTTAAAATATAAGTTGAGGTGGCGCCAATCGCGACTTCAGTCGGCCCGGTAATTTGAAAATTGAGCGAATCAGAGCTAACGTTGTTCGCCGAAGGGAAATACATAAAACCGAGCCAAGCCGCGGCCGACATACATCCGCCAATGACCAGCAAGGATATCAGAAAACGTAAAAACGGGTGCCGATTTTTTTTGGTTATTTTCGTCATATTCGGGATACGGCCGCTTCTATCTTCGTAAATTGATTTTAGTTCTTTATCAATTTTTACCATTTTTGACTTGGCGATAGTTTCTTCAGCGGGCGCGGCTTTGGGTTTGCGCGGTTTGTAGGTTCGTTTGGTTTTCGGTTTTTCCGTTTTTGCTTCTTCTTCGCCGACCGGATGGGCGACGAATTGCTCCTCAGGGTTGTCCATAAAAATAATAAATATTTTTTAATTTTTTTCGTTTTTCATTAGCAAGCTCCAGACTTGGTCGTTTATCAAAGCAAATTTATTGATACCCATGCCGTTCTGGGCCAGAGTTGAATCCACGCCCTCATTCCAGCTCGGATACCAGGGCGAGGGGTAAATGATTTGACTTTCAAATTCCGAATTTGAACCGGACTGCCGTTGAACCACCAGTTGATAGCGCGAAGTGGCCGTGTCATTTTTTACGATTTTTTGTAAAATATTTTCATCGGCTTTTGTCTCGTCAGATATTACTTTGAACGGCAATTTGTAAGTAAATTGAATTTGGCGCGTCTCGCCCGGCTGCACAATCAGCCAATTGCCAAGTGCGGTTTTGCCGAATTCATTAGTCAAGCGTGTGCCGGATTTGGCATCATATCCCAGTTCTTTTTCCACGCTCGCGAGAAATATATCTTTGCTTGTCCAAGATTCCGGCGCGCGGAATTTCTTTTCATCCGGCCAAGTGAATCCTCCGGCGGAAATTAATTCCGAACCCTCGGGCACATAGAGGCGCACATAATCAATGTTGGTTTGTCCGTAAAATTTATCGCCGGCATTGCCCGTATGTTCGCGGGTGATTACCACCGTATCTATGACTGACCCGTCTTCGGCGACAATTGCTTGGTGTGAAATAGTTTGTTTAATTTCCGCGTCTGATTTTTGTCCCTGAATGTTTGCATTGACCACCATGAGATAATCCTGATTGTCCTCGGTTGGTAAAATTTGCCCGCTCCAGCCGAAATCGCGCATGATTTGCTCAGCACTCGTATCCGAGAAATATGCTTGAATTTCTTTTTGTTCCAGCGCATCGGCCAAGCTGTTCATTAGAGGCAATACACTTTCGGGCTTGGCGTTGTAAATGTAATTTATAAATTGGGGCGCCAAATCGCTGATAATTTGTTTGGGTTTGTTCGCGGATTTTTCTGCGCCTTCCTCCACCACTGTTTGAATGCTGGACAGAGCCGTAGATGAAGTTAATTCAACAGAACGAGCCGCGTCTGTCACCGGCCCCATGATGGCCAGTAAGCGTTCCAGAACAGTCGCGTTGATAGCAATTACACCATCAGCCGTCACTTGGCGGGAGTGGCGATAAAACCGCATGAGGTTTTCCGCGCTGGAAGGGAAATCAGCAAACCAATTCGCGTCTTGGAATTCCCAACGCTTATTGGATAATAAAAGTGGCGTGGGGGGTTCGACCGACAAATCAAGTTGGCCTTGCAAATCATAAGAACCGCCGGCCGGAATATCAATGTTGTCAATTTGGCCGTCTTTCATATCAAGCACGGCAAAACTACCGATAAATCCACCGGTTGGTCTGATTTCAGCCGGATTTTGGAAAACAATTAAGTAACGGCGAAGTCCTTGCCCGCCAAAAATTTCATCAACCGCTTTACCTAAATCCGCTAAGTTATTTAAATCATCTAAAAATGCGGTAAATAAAACACGAAAATCAATGAAAGTTTTCTGGTATTCTGTCGGCAACACGCCGGCGTCAACCGCCGCCATGTCTGCAAGGGCGCTTTCATAATTTGGGATGGCCGCGTTCAGATGGTTGGTTAAAATTTTGACTCGGTCAGTTAAATTTAATTCGGAATTATTTTGGCTTTCACCAATGCCTTTGATGAGATAAGTATTGCCGAGGGCGATTTTTTGCCCGGCGGTGATAATATTTTGGCGCGACTGAACCTCGCCGGATAAAATCGGCACCGAGGCCGCGATTTTTTGCAAAATGGAATAATTATCGTTCATGGCCTTGACCGCGCTATCAAATTTTTGCAACGCGATGACCACGGAATCTTGCGCGCCAGTTAAGTTGGATTGAAGCAGGGCCGAAGTGGAATCTTGCAAAGCCATAAAGCCTTGTGTGCCATCCAAAGCGATTTGGCCGGTCGTGCTTTTGACTGTTTGATAAAATGAATTGGCTTTGAATGGGGTAATTAAAATCAAGGCGACTACGGCCGCGCGCCAAGCAAGATTGAGAGCCAGTCGTCCGCGATTAATGTGGCTATAATGCGTTGGCACAGCCGTTGTCTCGGGTTGAATTTTTTCTTTCTCAATTATTTGTTCGGGCTTCTTTTCACTGGCTAATTTTGTTTGCAGTTCGCGTTCCATTTTGGCCAAAGATTTTTTGGCCGCGTGATTATCTCGCCAAGTGGAAAAGGCTGAAGAGAATGCGGACAAGCGCGAGGAATTATTTGTCTTTGCCTTGGTCCTGAGGTCATCCGGTAAAATCGGCATGGTAATAATTTTCGGCGCGATAAATTTTATTTCCGGTTTTGCCTCGGGCTCTTCTTTCATGAACGCGTCATAGAGCGAGGGCGCGGAAATTTCCGGCGCCACAGCCTCAATCGTTGACCATGGGTCGGATGGTTTTTTGAGGTCCACCAAGTGGGGGGAGCGATACTGAATTTGTTCATCATGCAAAAACATCTGCACCCCGGGTATTTTTTCATTATCCATTTTGACTTCGGACGCCAAAAATTCCGGACAGCGTGATTTATTGTGTCCGGGTTTTTTGCACACTGAGCAAGCGCGCAATTGAGGTTTCTTGTCCGCTTTTTTCATCAAAGCAAGTTAGCAAATCTTGCCTTAATTATACCACATTAATATATACATCTAAAGTGGCGCGGGCGGTATTTTTCCACGAGTAATTGTGGATAAGTTGAGTACCATTTTTATTCAACGTGGCGCGCAATTCAGAGTCAATCAAGCATCGCCAAATTGTGTCCGCCATATCGCTCGGATCGCGCGGGTCAAAGTAGGCGGCCGCCTGTCCCAAAATTTCCGGCAGGCAAGTGGTGTTGGATGAAGTTACCGGCACGCCATAAGTCATGGCTTCCAAGGGTGGCAAACCAAAACCTTCGTAAAAAGACGGGAAAACATAAAGTGAAGCGTGCTGATATAAAGTTGGCAAGTCATCATCCGGAACAAAACCCGTGAAAATGACGCCGTCAATATTTTCTGCCATCTTTTCCAACCGTTCGTAGAAGAAATTTTTTCTTCCCGCTAGCACCAATTGGTAAATATTGCCGTGATCGGCGCAAAAGATTTTCCACGCCTCAAGCAAACCTTCCAAGTTTTTATGCGGATAAGCGACACCGACGTAAAGAATATATGGTTTGGTGATTTTGTATTGGATTTTAAGGTCGATGTCCGCCATTTGGGTAATCGCGGGCATCGGCGCGAGTAATGTCACGATAATTTTTTCCGGTTTAACTTTAAAATTTTTCAAAATATCATTTTTTGTAAATTCACTCGGTGCAATAATTTTTTTAGAATAATAAATCGCATGGCGCAAAATAATCTTGTGAGCAATGCTTTTGAAAAAATACGATATTGGTCCGAGCGTGCTCGCGGCGCGAGTGGGGTAGTGGAGCAAAAGCAAATCATGAATGGTCACGATAAACTTCCCCTTGTAAAAAAGCGGAATGTTCCAATGCGGGAAATGCATCAAGTCAACTTTTTCGCGTTTGATAATCTCGGGCAAAAGCAATTGTTCGCGCCAGCCATACCAAGGGATATCGGCCATGACCTTTTTTATGTTCGGCGTCTCAGCCACCAAATCCCAATTTTCTTTGCGCAAAAATACGACAAATTCAAAGTCGCCTCCCCTCTGGAGAGGGGCGGGGGTGTGTTGTTCGTTCGCAAACTCTCTGACAAGTTGTTCTATATATCGCCCGATGCCACCTTGTTTGGAGCCAAGCATGCGGGCGTCAATGCCGATTTTCATAAATCGATGCAAATATGCGAATTTATTCGAATAATACGAATATTTGTATTGCATTTTGTGGCTATGTTATCACGGATTGAGGTGATTGACAAATTATGCGCGCAAGTCTATTATTGGTTTAGTTCGTTCTTCGAAAACAAAACACTGATGAGTGCGACTCATCAAAACAGGGAGGTCAGAGATGAAGACGTCTGTGAAAGTGTTTGTGGCTTGTTTGATCGGCGCTGGAATAGGCTCGCTCGTTGCGTTGGATATATCCCATGCATTCTGGTGGGTTGGTCTGGCTGTCGGCGGCCTTGCCGGTTACCTCTCCTACGAGGTACGAGCGGTCGGACGCGCAATGGCAACGGCGTGGAAGTCATTCGGGTGGTCAACGTTTCGTTCTATAAAGATACGAGCGAGACTGTGGCGTCTCCTTGGTTTTTTGATGGCAGTGGTTTGGTTTGCGCTTCCAGTAGTGAGTTATTATTGGAAATTCACAGGTCTTGTTGTTTTGATAACATCGCTGTTGTGCATCTGTGGCGCGCTGTATACATTGGCGTGGTTTACTCTACCGTTTTACGTATTGTCTAATTATTATAGTTGGCATGATGAATGCGATGAATATAATGACTCATACGATTGTTCTCGTCGTCTAGTTTTGACATGGTCTTTGCCGGCGATTATTTATCATTTTTTACGGGTCACGACGCGCGTTGTTTGTCTGGCGCCAAAATCAATTTTTCGTTTCGTCAGATTTGTCTTTCTGCAAATCCACTCTGATATTCGTTTGTTGTGCGGGGTAGATTCCCTCCTCGGTGCCATGACCGGCTACATGATCGGTTCGGTCATCGTGGGTGCGGTTGCCGGAGGCATACTCGGTGTTTTGAACTATGTCGTTGTCTCCAAAAAGATTCTCGCCCCGCGAGGTTTGGTGACAATTCGTGAGTAGTCATCGTTCTTTCCCACCCGCCAGTTTCGGGGCAAGCTCTATAAAAAACGACAGACCAAGGTTCTTACCAAGGTCTGTTTTTTGTCAAAACTTTATAACTTTTAACTCCTGCCTGCCGGCAGGCAGGTTATTAACTTACAACTACGCCCATCCACTCCCTCCCCGCTTTGTCCCAAGAATATTTTTTTATCTACTCGCGCCCTATTTTGGCTATGTTATCACGGATTGAGGGGGTGAACAAGATGAGATACATCGTGGACACATTTAATCCGCCAGACGGACGCCGTTAGGCGTCCAAATGGTAGAATATATGCGTTACCCATGTATCTCATCCAGTTATGGTTTACGAACAATACCGCC
>Ga0265297_10000139_pt1 | contig 239602 bp, 295 predicted proteins | sample Munlanlwell13791_FD_192502 | JGI IMG/M metagenome (GOLD analysis project Ga0265297, IMG submission 192502) | Leachate microbial communities from a municipal landfill in Southern Ontario, Canada - Leachate well 137-91 | ecosystem: Engineered > Solid waste > Landfill > Unclassified | place...
CATCAATCCATATATTAGCAGTTTTTAATACGATTGTTGTATAGAAAAAATACTTTTGCAAAATATATTTTAGAAAATAACTATTGAATGAGTTTTGCAATTCCGTGTCCAGCTTCACTATCTACTTCAGAATATTCTACTCCGTCTTCTAACCATCCACCATTTGCTATTTGGTTTGCAATTAAATATTTTGAGGCTTTGATTGCATTATCTGTTCTTCCCGCTTTCTTCAAAGCCATTAAGGCATAAGCAGTTGGTTGAGTATGTTCATCTGGATAATCTGGAGTTTCAAAATGTCCGTCGCTGTCTTGTTCTACAACTAATCTTTCTAAAATTCCCGTTTCATCTAATCCTGCTTCTTTCAATGCTATAACCCCCGCAGCCAATCCTAATTCATAACCTTTAGTTGAACTATTATAACTTGCTTTTTCTAATTGAGTTTTAATTCCACTTGCAACTCTTGTTGCATAATCATTATCGCCTGCTTCTTTTGCTAATTGTACAAAATGATACAAATCCCAAGATTTAATTCCAGCATCAGCTGCTCCTCTAATAACATTTTCTGCAGCAACTAATTCTTCAGGAGTTAATCCTGCAACTCCATCAGTACTAAGATTTCCAGAAGGGTGAGTTGTTACTTTTGTTTTCAAATCATTCATTTTCTTTGCAACATAATTTGAATAAGTTACATCTCCGCTTACGTTTGCTAAATCTTTTAAGAAAACCATATTGAATGCGTTAAAGTGTCTGTTTTCTGAAAGTTTATCCAGCTCAGTAATAATATAATTTCCCGCTCTCTTTGCTGCATCTAAATATTTTGAATCGTTTGTAATTCTGAAAGCGTCTAGTAAAACATCCGCACTAACTCCTGTAATATTCAAAAAAGTTTGATTTGTTGGACCTGTTTTATTTGTAACATCCCAGTCCCAAGAACCATCTACAGCTCCAGACGGATTTCCTTTTACCGAAGGTAAACCATTATTATCTTGCAAAGTAATTAATCGATCAGCCGCTTTTGTAATTGCAGCTCGTGTTTCCAAATCTTGATTCCTTAAATTATATTCTTGAACTGTTTCGTGTTTTCCGTCGGATAAGTTAATTTTTACTAAATCAACTGTGTCAGCGTCAATTAATGGTGCTGTTCCTGAAACCAATCCTGTTGGACTTACAGAAAGCCAAGCAGGCGCAACAATAGAAGGAGTTAAAGGATTCCCGTCTGCATCTGTTACAACAACTTGATAATTATAAATTTCTCCTTCATTAACTGATAGATTTGGAGTAGAAGTTATTACAGGAGCATAATCATTTGTTATTGTTTGTGTTGGATCTGGAGTAGTTGGGTCTGTTCCAGGCTGTTCTGTTCCCGGTTGTTCTGTAACAGGCTCTTCAGGTTTTTCAGGACCAGTAGGATTTTGACAAGAAGGAAATAATGCAATTGCTCCCGCAACAACCAGCGGTAAAAATAATTTTCTAACTAGACTCATATCAAATTAATTTTTTCTTCATTTATATATTTTATTGTGATTGAAAAAATTTCCACAAAACTAATTTCCCATCGTCCTCTCGCAAAAATAAAGTGTCGCCAGTTTCTGTCCAAATATATTCTTCACCTTTCCAATATAAATTATTTCCAGAATTTGTCAAATTAGCAGCAATAATTTTCACTTCTTGATTTCTCTTGAGAATAAAATCTCCAAAAATAAATTTTTTCCTTCCTTCATCTTTAATTTCCCAGTTTTCTAAATCACAAGCAAAATCGCATTTATTGTAAAAAATAATTTCTTGATTTTTAAAATCTAATTCTCGTAACTCTATACAACGTGAGCATTTGTCGTCGGAAAATTCACATAAATTATTTTCTTTTTCTAAACATTTTTCCCAAGATTCTCTAAATTCTTCTTCGTAAGTTTTATCATCTAAAACATAAACGTTTGCAAAACCATTTTCAATTATTTTTGAATTAATATTTTCTCCGTCGAGAAATACAACTCCGAGTTCACGATAATATTTGTCCTGTCCGAAAGATTTTACAAAAATTGTTTTATCTAAAATTAATTCTTCAAGAAATTCTTTTGCTTCGTCGTAATATTTATCTCCTTTTTCTGGCGTGTTAATTCCAAACAATCTTACATGCGTGTCATTCCCAACAACAATCGTGTCACCGTCGATAACTCGCTTGACATTGAAATCTTCTTTGTCTGCATTTTCAAAAACCTTGACGAGATATCCATCTATTTGAGAATAATTTATTGTAAAAAATAATAAAATCAAAATCATTAATAAAACTATCTCGTTCTTTCTTTTCATTATTCAACACCGAAATCAATTTAAATAAATTCTTCTGTTTTCAATTATGGAAAACGTGATTCTTCTCGCAGACCCGAAATCGCCGTCGTGGGCTTTTGCGCAAAAAGTTCAGAATTACATAAATAAAAAACATTCTTTGCATGTTCCGTTAAACGAATTGGAAATTAAATTTTTCAGAAATCAGGAAATTGATATCGACATTCCAAAAAATATCAGAAGAAAAGATGTTTATTTTATTCACGACTCGACGAAAAATCCGCAAGAATGGCTCGTTGAACTTTTGCTGATAAAAGATGCATTATTATCTGCTTCAGCCGAAACAGTAAATTTTGTTCTTCCAGATATGTGTTACAGCAGAAAAGATTGGAAAGACCGCCCGCACGTTCCGATTTCTGCAAGAGCATTAGCGTCAAGTATCTGCCCAGGATTAAAAAGAATAATTACAATGGATTTGCACTCTGCGTCGATTCAAGGGTTCTATCCCGCGTCGATGCCTTTAGATAACTTGCCAAGTTTTCCGACGGTGATTGATTATATGAAAGAACGTCCTTTGGAATTTGGTGACCTAAAAAAATTAGCAATCGTAACTCCTGATGTTGGCGGAGCAAAGAGAGCAACAAAATTTGCAAACAGAGCAGGTTCAGAATATCCCATTTCTATCGTCGATAAACGGCGCGACCCAATATCTGGAAAATCAATAAGTATGAATTTTGTTGGAGATGTCGACGGAAAAGATTGCTTGATTGTCGATGATATAATTGATTCAGGAAATAGTTTATGCGACGCTGCAGACACATTAAAATCAAAAGGCGCGAAAAAAATTTACTGCTACGCGACTCACGGATTATTCACAGAAGGAACAGAAACTATTTGCAAACATTTTGATAAAGTCCTGACGAGCAACACGCATTACAGAAATGAAAACGGCGTCGAAATAATTGACATGAGTTCTATTTTCGCAGAAGCAATTTACAGAGCGCAACTCGGAGAATCTATTTCTGAATTGTATAAATAATTTTTCTAAATAATAGTTCAAAAATAAAATGCGGGTGACAGGGTTCGGACCTGCGCAGGCACTAAGCCACAGGATCTTAAGTCCTGTCCGTTTGACCACTCCGGCACACCCGCATGCAGAAATAACAAAAAGAAACTATATAAAAACCTTTATTTTTCTATTACAGAATGCGCCTCAGTAGCTCAGTTGGCAGAGCGTTTGATTCGTAATCAAAAGGTCGGGAGTTCAATCCTCTCCTGAGGCTTTTTATTTTTTAAAAATTATTCTTCTGAATTTAGTTCTTCAATATAATCTTCTAACTCTTGAATATTATTTTGAGTATAATCTTCTAACCCTTGAACTTGAGAATGCAATTCAAAATAAATTCCTTCCCCAAGACTCAAGCATATTCTTTCTATGTCCAAGTTCCTATCATCACAAAATTTTTTCGGACAAACATCACGAAAAATACAAGGAGAACTAATGACTCTTAATTCTGAAACAAAATTATATCTAGTCATATTTTATTGTTGTCTTCGGAAGTTTTGATTTTTACACCAAGTTCTTCGAGCCGTTTCATGTGCGCTTGCATCACAACTTCAACTTGCTGAATCATTCTAATTAATTCGTTTCTTTCATTAATCAAAGTATTCAACGCACCTTGATGAAAACCAATTTCAACATCTCGTGAAATTTTCGGCTCATCTTTTTTGCCGAGCGCTTTTTCTAAATTATCTTTTTTTATTTCCATTTTAATTAATAAGAATTAAAGTTAATAAGTATTATTGTTCTAATCTCAAATAATCGTGGACACTTTTTCCTGCAATTGCGCCCTGCGCCGACGCTGTAACAATTTGCTTGACTTCTAAATTTGTAACATCCCCCGCAGCATAAATTCCCTCGACAGAAGTTTTCATAGAATCATCGACGACAATATACTTTTCTTTGTCTAATTTCAAGTTTAAATTTTCAATAAATTTTACAAGGGGCGTAGAACCAATCTCAACAAAAATCCCGTCAGTTTTTAATTCCCTAATTTTATCTTTATCTTTTATTTTCAAACTTTCAACTTTTTCATTTCCATTAACTTCAAGAGGAATTGCTTTGTAAATTATCTCGACATTTTTTGTTTTCTTTAATCTCTCTGCATTTATTTCTTCGCATCTTAATTTTTCTCCTCGATAAACAATGTAAACTTTTTTTGCAATTGTGGATAAAGAAACTGCTGACGTCGCTGCGCAGTCGCTTCCGCCGATAACAGCGACGGTTTTATTTTTGAAAAAGAAAGCATCACAAGTAACGCAGTAACTAACTCCTTTTCCAATAAATTTTTCTTCACCTTTAATTTTTAATTTTCTCCTTTCTGTTCCTGTAGAGATTATAATTGTTTTAGAAATTAAATTTCCTTTTTTTGTTTTTATTAAAAATTCTTTTTTATTTTTTTCAATCGAATCAACTTCTGACATAATAAAATCAACATCATACTTTCTAACTCCGTCGTAAAATTGTTTCATTAATTGGGAGCCGCTTCCTTCAAATCCCGGCCAGTTTTCCAAAACTAAAATTGAATTTGCAGTTCCGCCAATATCTTTGCTGACGATTGCGGTTTTCAATCCATTCCTCGCTGCGTAAAGTCCAGCAGTCATTCCAGCAGAACCAGCGCCGACAATCATCACGTCGTATTTTTTTCCCGTCATAATATTTATAATCTGCGCTCATTTTTATACTTTATGAAACAATTAATTGCTTCGTTGATAAAAGGTGCATTGAAAAAAGAAAAAATAAAATTAACAGAAGATGAAATAATAAAACTTATTGAAATTCCTCCGTCGCAAGAAATGGGAGATTTTGCTTTCCCGTGTTTTTCTTTTGCTAAACAATTAAAAATGTCGCCAGCAGAAATTGCAATGACTTTAAGAAAAAATATCGGTGATGTTCCAGATGGATTTGAAGATATTGAATTAAAAGGTCCTTACATTAATTTTTTCCTCGACAGAAAAATTTTGACAAAAATTATGATTGAAGAAATTTTAAAACAAAGAGACGATTTCGGAAAAAATAATTCGGGTGTTGGAAAAAAAATAGTTATAGAATTCTCGTCGCCAAATATTGCAAAGCCTTTCGGAATCGGACATCTTCGTTCTACGATAATAGGAAATTCTGTTTCAAGAATTTCAGAATTCAACGGATATAAAATGGTAAAAGTAAATTATCTCGGTGATTGGGGAACGCAATTTGGAAAATTAATTTTCGCTTTCAAAAAGTGGGGCGACAAAACAAAATTCAAAAAAGATCCAGTAAAATATCTCTACGAACTTTACGTGAAAGTAAATAAAAAAATCTACGAAGAAAAATCCAGAAATGAATTTTTAAAACTCGAACAAGGAGATAAAGAAAATTTAGATTTATGGGAGCAATTCAAAAATATCAGTTTAAAAGATTTTGAAAAAATATATTCTCAATTAGGAATAAAATTCGATTTGTACCTCGGTGAATCAATGTATAATGAAAAAATGAAAGAAGTAATTCAAATGTTAAAAGATAAAAAACTTCTTCAGAAAAGTGAGGGCGCAGAAATTGTTGACTTGGAGCAATATAATCTCGGCGTTGCATTAATTGAAAAAAGCGATGGGGCGACACTTTACGCAACGCGCGATTTAGCGTCGGCAATTGCAAGATATGAAAATATAAAATTCGACAGAATGTTTTACGAAGTTGGGCAGGAACAAATTTTGCATTTTAAACAAATTTTCAAAATTTTAGAACTTCTCGGATACAAATGGGCAAAAGAATGTGTTCACATTTATCACGGACTTTATCTCGACGCTGACGGAAAAAAATTCGCAACAAGAAAAGGCAAAACAATTTTTATGGAAGATATTTTAGAAGAAACAATTTCATTAGCTTCAAAAGAAATTAAAAAACGCGAGCCGAAAATTTCAAAAAAAGAATTAGAAAACCGCGCATCAAAAGTCGCGAATGCAGCAATTCTCTACGGAGATTTGAAAAACAACAGAACAAATAACATTGTCTTCGACATAAAACGATTCGTTTCTTTCGAGGGAGACACAGGCCCATATTTATTATACAGCTACGCAAGAGCAAATTCAATTCTTGCAAAAGTAAAATCAAATAATAAAAAAATAATTATTAACGACTTGGAAGAAAAAGAAATTGCTCTGTCAAAAAAATTATCTGATTTTCAAAAAGTAGTTGAAGACGCTTACAAAAATTTAAACCCGTCGCTGATTGCAAATTATTCTTACCAGCTCGCACAAATATTCAACGAATTTTATCACGCTTGTCCGGTAATTGGTTCAAAAGAAAAAGAAAGTTTTAGAATCGCTTTAGTAAATTGTTTCAGGCAAGTTTTGAAAAACGCGCTTTATCTTTTAGGAATTGAAACTTTAGAAAAAATGTAATTATTCTACGACATAACCATTCTGCTCTGCAACCCAATTATTTCCCAAATCAATTTGCCAGTATTCTTTAGATGGATTTTGTTTATCAAATAATTTTACCCGTTTTAATCCTTTAGAGCCTAAATCAGCAGCTATCTCTTGGTCATCGACAGATCCTTGAAATGCGTAAACTCCGTTAGTAACATTTGTAGTAAGTTGGCTCGTTACCCATAATCTTAATTTCCCATTATACCTCGAGGTTTTACTTGAATTATTATAAATAATTCCATGAACAATTTTGAATTCGTCACTTTGTGGAATCAATTCTATATTTTGGCTTATCTGATTAGGTTCTCCTTTCTTAACTAAAATACCAATATCCTCTGATAAAAAATATTTCTTATAAATTGCATTCAACTCCCGTGCGCCGATTTCAACATCAGAGATATAAAAAAGTCCATTTGCAATACTGCGTCCTCTTTCTTTTCCGTCGATTAAAATAGACACATCTTCTTTTCCTTTCCAACTCCAAGAATTATTTTCTACAAGTGGTACAACAACTCTTCCTTCAATATCTCCAACTTGTGTCGTCTGTTCGGTTTTAGTTTCTTCTTTTGTTCCGCTTATTCCTTCTAAACTTGTTCCAGTACTGCAAGATAACATCCCTGCTGTAATAATCCCTAAAACAATTCTTCCTAATGTCTTCATCTTAATATTGAAATAAACCTGTATTTAAATTTTATTATAAAGAATTATTTAATTTTTTTCAATTCTTTCCACATCATATCAAACATTGATTCCAATGCCTGAGCAAAAAATTCTGTGTTAATCCAAATTCCCACGTCGTAGTTTGGATGGAATTTCTCGTCGTCAAGAAGCATAAACATTAATTGATTTCCGTCGATAACAATAAATCTTGCTTTTATTTTTCCTTCAATATCTCCGACATCAGCAACTTTTTTGAATTCTTTTGCAATTTTCATATTCGTAGAATCAACAGGTGCAGCAATCCTAATTTTAACTCCTCTCTTCTTACACTTATCCAGCGTCGGCATCAAAGCCTCAAACTTTCTGTTAAATCCTTCTTTTGTTGTAACAATTGTAATAGATTTTTCAGCGCCCCGTAACATCATATCCATATGGTTATACAGATTCTGTCGCCCTCTCAAACTTCCAGATAAATCAGTTGGCTCGACGAATTTAATTCCTTTTGTAAACAAACCATTCAATTCAGTAAGAACTTCGTCGTCTCTTAAATTTTCTAATCTCTCTGTTCTTTCTTTCGCAAATTTTATTAAATTTTTCTTAACTCTCTCGACGACTTCTTCAGGTTTCAACGCAACAAATTTAATTGGTTTTCCTAATTTCATAAGAATAAATCCTTTTTTCTCCAAACTTTCTAGAATATCATAAGTTCTTGAACGTGGAACATCTGAAATGCTGCTAAGCTCTCCTGCCGTCGAAGTTCCTCGTGAAAGTAACGCAGTCCAAACCTTAACTTCGTAGAGATTTAAATCAAAAATTTTTCTTATTCTACTCAAAAATTCGTCTTTAACTATCATTCTAATTTTGTAACCTGTTTTTTGTTTTTAAATATTGTTATGGTAAAAGAGTAAACTTTTCATCTCACTATTTAGTAACTAACCTAATCGCAACCTTTCCTCTTTTATCTTTGATTTTAAATTCAATATTCTTTTTAAATCTTTCCTCATCAGTTGTAACATTTTCATAAATTTTCATAATTTTAGAATTCGTTCTGTCCAAAATAAATTTCTCATTACTTTCCAAAAACTTTTTCAATTCCTTATCACCGACGATAAAAAGCTCAATTTTATTTTCTTTTTTCAAACCCAATTCTTTTCTGTATGCTTGAACTGCCCTTGAAATTTCTCTCGCGTAACCTTCTGCTTCAAGTTCTGGAGTAATTTTTGTATCAAATTCAACTTTCAATTCATTTTTATCCGCAGATTTAAATTCTAATTTCTTAACATTCAATTGTGCTTTTACAATCTCTTCAAGTTCTTTTGACAATTTTTTTTCTTTAGAAAAAATAATTACTTTTCCCAAAGGCCATTTCAAACCAATTTGAATTTTATCTCTTTGAGCAAGTCCTTTTTCTATAATTTCAAAAGCAAATCTAAAATCTTCTTCTAATTTTTTATCAACTTTTTTCTTGTCTGCTTTTGGCCAAGAAGTTAAATGAACAGATTCTTCTTTTACAAATCCTTTTTCTTTAAAATTCTGCCAAACTTTTTCTGTTAAAAAAGGAATCATCGGAGCAACTAATTTTAATAAAGTAAAATAAATTTCTTTTATAGTAAATTTAGCGGAATTATCTCCTTCGGCAATTCTGTCTCTTACAATTTGAATATATTTTCTGCTGAAATCATTTGTCCAAAAATTTTGCAAACTTCTCATTGCTACATAAAGGTGAAGATTTTCCATCTCGTCGGTAACTTCCTGAATCAATCCATTAAATTTGCTTAAAATCCATTTATCTTCTGCTTTAAGATTGCTCCCTTTTTCAGAGTCTTCGATTAATCTACTTAAATTATAAAAAATTGTTAAATTATTTGTTGGTTCCTTAACTACATTATATCCAAATCTTAATTCTTGTGATGGGTCTTGCAAACAATAAAGAAATCTCATTGGATCTGCCCCAATTTTTTCAACAGCGTCGTCAAACCAGATTGCATTTCCTTTGCTCTTATGCATTTCATTTCCCTTTTCATCTTTTAATGTTTCATATCCGAAAAGAGATTTGTAAGGAGCTTTTCCAGTAATTGCAACACTCGCCCACATCAAAGCATTAAACCATCCTCGTGATTGTCCAGGCATACTTTCAGAAATTAAATCTGCAGGAAACCATTTTTTCCAATATTCTCTGTCATTTAAATAATTTAAAGTTGAGAACGGAACAATTCCAGCGTCGAGCCACGCATCTCCAACATCTTTAATTCTTTCAACTTCTTTTCCGCATTTAGAACATTTTATTTTTATTTCATCAATCCATGGACGATGAATTTCTTTAAGATTATCTACTTTCTTTTTATCGATTGCTCTCTCTCTTAATTCTTTCAAATTTCCAGCAACAAAAATTTCTCCGCATTTGCATTCCCAAATCGGCAACGGCAATCCCCAATATCTTTCTCTCGAGATAAGCCAGTCGCCCATATTTTTGAACCATTCTTCTTGTCTAACTTTTCCATACTCAGGATACCATCTAACTTTTCTATTTTCTTCAATTAATTTTTCTCTTATCTCGTCGCATTTTACATACCATTCGCTGACGAGTCTGAAAACTAATTCTTCTCCGCATCTCCAGCAATGAGGATATCTATGTTTGTAAGGAACTATCTTGTACACAAAATCTCTTGTTTCTAAATCAACTAAAACTTCTTTGTTAACTTCAGAATATTTTTTTCCGCTGAACTCTCCAAAATTTTTAGAATAAATTCCTGCTTCATCCAACGGAGATATCGACGGAAGATGTAATTCTTTTCCTAACTCATAATCTTCTGTACCGCATCCAGGAGCGATATGAACAAACCCAGTTCCTTCTTCTTCAGAAGCAAGTTCCCATAAAACAACTTTGTGGGGCGAATTTTTTTGTTCGTCAAAATTTTTGTAAGGCATTTCATATTCAATTCCTTCAAGTTCTCTTCCTCTTTTCTTCTCGACGATTTTGTAATCTCCTTTTAATTCTAATAATCTTTTTTCAGCAATCCAATATTTTTCCCCCTCTTGTTCTACCTTAACATAAACAATATCTTTGTTAGCTGCAATCGCAACATCTGCTGGAACGGTCCAGGGAGTAGTTGTGAAAATTAAAAAATATTCATTCTTTTTTCCTTTGATTGGAAATTTCATAAACAATGCAGAATGAGTTACCTCCTTATACCCTTCAGTTACAATATCATGTTTTGAACTTGCTGTTCCACATCTCCAACACCAAGGAACTGCATCTTTCCCTCGATAAAGCCATTTTTTGTCAAAATAAGTTTTTATTAAAAACCAATTATGAAGATTATTATTATCTGTCATGGTGTAATAAGAATTATCCCAGTCCATCCAATAACCTAATCGGATAGATTGTTCTGCTTGTATTTTGGAAAATTTTTCAACTCTCTTTCTGCAGGAATTAACAAAATTTAATATCCCGAATTTTTCAATATCCGCTTTATTTTTTAATCCTAAATCTTTTTCTTCTTCTCTTTCCACCCATAATCCTTGGCAATCGAATCCATTTTGAAATCTTTGTTCAAATCCTTGCATTGCTTTCCATCGTTGGAAAACATCTTTGTATGTTCTCCCCCAAGCATGATGAATCCCCATCTGATTATTTGCAGTAATAGGACCGTCGATAAAACTAAATCTTTTTCCTCCTTTATTCTTTTTTACTAATTTTTCAAATATTTTATTCTTTTCCCAGAATTTCAAAACTTCTTCTTCCAATTCTTTAAAATTGTACATAATTTATGTAAAATAGGATTATTTAAATATTATTCTATACTTAATTTTTTAGAAAAGTATTATTTTCTCCTAACCTAACTAATTCTTTATATATTTTTAATTCTCCAGAATATCCTTCTTTGGATAACTCATTACAAGAGGGGAAATCGCTGCCCCAAATAATCCTTCCTTCAAAATATTTCTTTAAAAAATTTATCACTTTTGAAAAATCTTTATTTAAAATATCTTTTTTTAATGGAGACCGACTAGAGATAAATTTAGAGTTTTCAGAGATAACATTAAGTGGACATACATCAATAAAAATATTCTCGTATTTTGAGGATACCTTGAGATCTTCTCCAATGAATCTCCCTGCATGAGCAAATATTATTATCCCATTTTTACCTTTTTTCAAGTTAGGTAAAATATCTTTTATTCTATGACCTTTTTTATACCCCGTATGGAATATTATTGGTTTTTTTGTTCTTAAAACAAATTCAAATACTTTTGATTTTTTAAGATCTGTATAAGAATAACCAGTTATTTTTGGATTGCAATTTAACTTAAATCCTTTAAATTGTTTGAAATTTTTCTTCACATATTCTAAATCATCAAGAAAAGGATGTATATGCATAAAGGGAATTATTTTTTTATTTTTCTTTGCGAAGTCTAACACTTTTTGGTTTTCTTTCTTATACAGATTAACAGACTTTTCATCAAGTCTTTTTGCAAAAATTATTGCTTTATCTATTTTATAACGTTCTATAATTTTAAGAATATCTTCTTCGTTTGTAAAATGAATATGGTGGTCAATTAACATCTCCTCATAATTTAAAAAATGTTTATAAATTTATTTTAAACTGATTTACTTGCGGATAAATTTATAAATATGAAGGGATAAATAAAGATATGAAAAATAATAAAGAAAAAATCGTCAAGGAACAAAAAAATAAGAAAGACCAGAAGAAAGAAAAACCTAAAGAATTTAATGTAAGAATTGGTAAGGGAAGTTGTGCTATTTGTAATTAATTCTAAAATGGATTGCGATTGTAATGTAAAAAAACCAAGATTAAAAGTTCACACTAATAACAGAATTTATAATATTGAATTTGGACAAGTTCAAATAGAAATCACGGGGAGATGCAATATGAATTGTGAACATTGCCGAGCCTCAGGTCAATTAAAAGAAGATATGCCGATTAATCAAATAATAAAGATAATCAAGTTTGCAAGACAGTTTAGTCCCGATTATAAGGAAATAATCGTCTCTGGCGGAGAACCATTGCTCCACAAAAATTTCAATGAGGTCTTAAAGGCGATAAGAGAAAATGGAGGAGAATTCATAACCCTAACTACAAATGGGTCACTTTTAAAAAAGGAACATCTTGACTTTATAAAAAAATTAAAATTCAAACGAGTAGTATTATCTGTTAGTCTTGATAGTTTAAATCCAAAAGAACATAACGATTTTAGAAACAATAAAAATGCTTTTGAAAAAGCAATAAAGGCAATAAGATTAATTCTTGATAATAAAGACGAAACGATGATAGCTTCTATAAGATCTACAATAAAACCATGTCAAATAAAAGAAATGGAAAAAATGACAAATTTTGCAAAAGAAATTGGTTGTGATCGGATAAGTTTTTCTGCAATCCATCCCGCCGGGAAAGCAATAGAAAGAAGTGATCTTTGGATGACAAGAGAGCAAAAAAAAGAATTCATAAAAGAGATATATAGATTAAAAGAAAAATTTCCAAAATTAAATGTAACAACAAATGACCCACTAAAATGTTTGCTAAGAAAATATAACGATATCGGAGAAAAAGACGAACTTGTATTTGATGGGTGTGGGGCAGGAGTTATAACTTTCAATGTAGACTCAAGTGGATTTATGACTCCCTGTGCATTATTAGATATTAAGATGATGAATGTATTTCCATTAACAATAGAAGAGATAACTGAAAAATACAAAAATAACGAAATTGTAAAAAATATGCTTTGCATGAACCTTAAAGGAAAATGTGGGAAGTGTGATAAAAAATATCAGTGTGGGGGATGTAGGGCAAGGGCTCATATTCAGAATAAAGATTATTTAGGAGAAGATCCTCATTGTTGGAAAGAATAATTTTTTAAATAATTACCTCTCGCACCTCGAATATATATTCCAAGTCATAAATCTTTAAATAATAAAATCAAGATAAAATATTATGGCTTTAGATATAGATTTACAGATTCAAAATTTACCAGAAGAAAAACAAAAAGCATTTCACGACGAATATTTTAATGATTGTATTAATGATAGAGAGTGGTGTATGGTCCATGGAGTTAACTATGTTCATCCAGACTATAAAAAAGCAAAAGAAATTTTATTCAAAGAAAAGTATAATTAAAATCCCTTTAGAACTTCTTCCTCGACAATATGCAATTTCCCAGGGATAATTAAACAATAAGGTTTTTTCACAACTTTATTTTTCAAATTTTTAATCTCGTCGTAAATTATTTTTTTCTTCCCTGTTCCAAGTCGTGAGCAAACTAAAATTTTCTCCAGTTTCAAATCGAAATCTTTCGCAGATTTTTCAAGTTCTTCAAGTGCGTCTTTCAAATCCAAACCAATATCAATAAGTAATAAACTATGTGAATTTATTTTTTTATTATCTTTAATAATTCCCATAAAACTATTTGGTGTGAAATTTTTCTGCCATTTCGGGATGCTCGCAATTTTTCCAAATTTGTAAATCTGCAAACCAGTTTCTGCAATAGCGTCAAAAATTGAAGCCCCATAAATAATTTGATATTTTACTTTCTGTTTTTTCGCGTCTTCAATAATTGTAATGTGCGTCGTCGCTGTTAACGGACTCCCATAAATTAACAAAGCAATATTTTCCTTTTTTGCTTCTCGGACAATTCTATCACTTTCAACTTCGTCGCGATTCAGCGAAATTATTTTTTTCTTTACAACTTTTTCCAATTCAGTTAAAGAATAAGGAAAATCAACAGTATAATTTTCAAGATAAACTTTCTCGCATTTTTTCAAAGCAGAAATTCCCTCGAGTGAAATCCCGTTTTCATTAAGTCCAAGCCCGATTAAGTATAACATAAAATATTCAGTTAAAACTAGATTTTAAAATTATCTCAAGCTTCTGCTCGTTACAACAGCGATAAAAAGGAAACTAAAAAAAAGCGGATCATTTCCAATAAAAAAAGAAATAACTGCTCCAATTAATGAAATAAAAATTAAAAGTTTAAACCATTTTTTTCCTGACTTCAATTCTTCTTTCGTAATTTTTGCAAGAAAATTTCCGATTGGAATTCCTAAAACCAAAAGAATTATCGCAAGTGAATAAGTATAAATCTCTTCCATAAAAATCTAAGACATTTGTATTTTATAAAATTAACAGTAAGAAATTTAAACTAATTATTCTTGTTCTTAATGAGGATGAAAAAAATAATTTTCTTTGCTGTCGCAATTTTCTTATTGTCATTAGTCTCAGCCAGCGATGCTGTTTTTATAGCAACAAATTCTGTGTATAGTTTTTCTGATTATATTTCTCCGCAGGAAAAAGCGAAGAGCGTCGGAGAACTCGAGCAGATGATGAACTATAATCAGGAAAAAATAAACATTGCGATAAACCAAATCTCAGAAAATAAAAAAATTGCTTATGAAAATCAGAAAGAAATTCCGCAGGCAGTTTACTGTTTTCTTTCGATGGAATCTTTGCTTCCTGCCGTCGGCATTTTAGTTTCAGATGTCGCGAGGCAATTAAATAATTCTTTTCAGATAACAACTTCTGCTGAAGAAAATATTTTATCCCGAAGCAAAATTGCTTATTTTCTCGTCGGTGGAGATTTTAATTCTGCAAATGAAATTGAATCAGAAATAAATTCAAACAAAGAAAGAATTTCTGTTTTAAGAGAACTTAATTTAAGAAGTAACGGTTCACAAGAAGTGAAAAATATTTTTGAAGAGCAAATTAAAAATATCGAAGACGAACAGGCTCGGCTTCAAGAAATCGTAAATTCTGAAAAATCTACAAAAGGTTTGATTGGTTGGGTTTGGAAATAATTTTTTAAAGATTGATTTCTTAGTTAAAATAGAAGGAGGTAAAAAATGAAAAAAATAGTTTTATTGGCTTTTGCTTTGCTTTTCGTAATGACTTTCGTGATGGCAGCAGACGGACAATATGGAACAGGTTCTTATAATGCTAATTCGGATGATGCAGTTCAGAATGGTTCTGTAATTTCAACACAAAATCAAGGAGACGATTCACAAATCCAAGTAAGAACACAATTAAATTCTGGTTCTTATTTTAATTCCGAAGGAAAAGAAATGCAGATTAGCGTTAATAACGGAGTTAGATTAATGGTTGGGAATACAGAAGCACGTTCTACTATGAATGTAACGCAATCACAAGAACAAAATAGAACACGTTTGCACGTTCAACTTTCTAACGGGACTAACGCAGAAATTAAAATAATGCCAGACACAGCGTCGGAAACTGCAATCGCACGGCTTAGATTAGTTCAATGCAATGAATCAAATAATTGCACAATTGAATTAAAAGAAGTTGGAAGCGGTGAGCAAGTAAGAGCTGCTTACGAAGTTCAAGCACAAAAAGAAGCAAAAGTTCTCGGACTTTTCAGAACACAAATGCAAGTTGAAGCACAAGTCGACGCAGAAACAGGTGAAGTTATTCGTGAAGGAAAACCTTGGTGGGCATTCTTCGCTTCAGAATAAATCATCTTATTTTATTTTTATTTTTTATTTTGCATAAATTTTAAAATCTCTAATTTATTGTTTAAATTATGTATAAAAATTATTTAATAGTTGCAAGCAAGTTAGACAAAGCAGGAATTAACATTTCTACAAATTTAAGTCAATTTGGAGATTTTAATTTTTATCTCGTGGATAATGAAATAATTAGAACAGAAAATTTAGATTTAGAAAAAATAAATCAATATGATTTTATTATTTTCGCGTCAAAGCACCAATCAGCAAAAGGCGGAAAAACACTTTCAATTCACGCACCGGGAAATTGGAACAAAGCACAATTCGGCGGAAAAAATTTCGAAGTTTGCAAAACCTCTGCGGTATTTCAGAAACAACTTTTTGAAAAATTAAAAAATGTCAAAGAAGAATTTAATTTAAAAAATTATGAATTGACTTTAGAATGCACTCATCATGGCCCTCTGATAAATAAGCCCTGCGTGTTTGTAGAAATCGGTCCGACAGAAACAGAATGGAAAGACAGAAAAGCTGGTTTTGTCGTCGCTAAAGCAATTTCAGAAATAATAAAAGATTTCAAAGAAAATCCTTACAACGAAGTCGCAATAGGAATCGGCGGCCCGCATTATTGTCCAAATTTTAATAAAATTCAAATGGATTCTAATGTAGCAATCTCGCACATCATCCCGCAATACGCACTTCCATTAACAGAAGAAATGATTCAAAACGCAATCGCAGGAACCGACGAAGATATTGATTTATTTTTAATTGATTGGAAAGGTTTAGGAAATTCTGAACAGCGAAATCAAGCAATGGAAATTCTAAATAAATTTTACATTCAGAAAAAACGAACGAGCGAGATTCCCAAGTGATTAGGTTTAAATAATTCTCTTACGTTTATCTTGTATGAAAAAAATTGATGATAAACTTCACGCACTCGACCCGCGTTTCAGAAAAAAAGTTGAAGAATTATTTGACACGATAATTGAATCTTTTTCAAGTTTGTATGAAGTCGCAACTCACGACGAGAAAACAGGATTATACAACAACAAATTCTTTGAGACAATTCTTGATATGGAAATAGAAAAAGCAAAACGTGGAAAAGAAAAATTATCTTTAATGATTACAGACATTGATTTCTTTAAAAAAATAAATGATAAATATGGGCACATAAAAGCAGACGAACTTTTGAAAAGATTAGCCGATGTAATGACTAAACTTGTAAGAAAATCCGACATCGTCGCAAGATTTGGTGGAGAAGAATTTATGATTTTGCTTCCTGAAACAAATTTAGAAAAAGCAAATTTATTTGCAGCAAGATTGAAAAGAGCAGTTCACAGCGACGCTGTTTTGAAAAAACATAATCTTAACATAAGCGGTGGAATAACACAATACAAAGAAAAAGATAACAAGAAAAAATTAAAGGAAAGAGTTGACAAAGCACTTTATCAAGCAAAAGAAACCGGACGAGACAAATTCATCGCGATAAAATAATTATTTCTTTTTCTTAGCAGATTTTTTCTTCAAAGAATTTTTTAATTTTTTAATTTCTTTGATATCTGTAGAACCAAAACTTTTTCCACTACGTTCTGTGTCTGTAACTTTTTTTACTTCAACAATTTCGAGTTTTGAAACTGGCAAAAATATCATCTGCGCAATTCTCATGCCCTCTTCGACAAATTGCGTTTCTTCAGACATATTTACTAAAAAAATTGTAATTTCTCCTCGAAAACCAGGGTCAAAAGTTCCAGCGCAAGTGTGAACTCCCATTTTTGTAACTATCCCGGCTCTATCTCGAATTAGTCCAACATGCCCTGCAGGGATTTCAAAAATTAATCCTGTCTTAAATTCTTTTTGTTCTCCAGGAAATAATTTTTCAGAAGTTATCGCGCGCAAATCAAAACCCACGTCGGTGCTGTAAGCATAAGCAGGAATTTCTGCGTCCTTAGAAATCTTTTTTATTTTTATAACCTCTTCCATTTTAAAAAATAATTTGCAAACTATATAAGTTTTATTGGGGGGAATTTTTATCTTTATTAAGATATTTTAATAAATAATAAGCAGAACCAAATAAAATTACTCCGGGCAAAAGTGCGATTCCCAGCGACGGTGCGAGAAGTCCTGTGCCGATTGTTCCGATCGTTCCGATTCCGATTGATTCTAAAATTCCAGCAGCATTTGAAACTGATCTCTCTACATTTTTTTGAAGAGCATCAATTTGCATTACCATTTTTCCTTCTCGTAAAATTCTTATTTTTTTATCTTCTTCAGAAATTACAAAAACAATATTTCCTTTTGTCGACGCACTTAAACCCGCGCTGTGTCGTGTTCCGAAATTTTTAAAAGTTTTTTTCGCTTTAATCATAACGCCGTAAGCTTTCATCATTCCGTCTTTATTGATTATAACTGCGCCATCCATTAATGCAAGTGATTCAAGAAGTTTAGGATTTTCCATAACATTAAATGCAGGAACTTTCTGATTTACAAGAGGTTTGTATTCTGCATCACCGACGACAAAAAGCGCGCCTTCACCCCGTTTCGCAATTCGCAATCCAACCTGAATTAAAACTTCCTCTAATTTTTTATATTTTTTTTCGTCCATGTTTTAATTTATTTTGCAAGTATTATAAAGTTTTCGAAGTATTCGTCCATAATTGAAGTTATTGATTATTTTTCTAATTTAAACGCCCACACCAGGACTCGAACCTGGATGCCGGAGACCGGCCGGGATTAGCAATCCCGTGCAATACCCTTATGCGATGTGGGCTTATCATTTTCTGCCAACGAGCATAATACAAAATTTCCTGTTTTGCTTTATGCGATGTGGGCTTCTTTTGCTCACGAGCATTTGCCATGATGCATTAAACATCAGAGCTTATGCGATGTGGGCTTATTCTTTTGACTGGTATAATAAAAACTAATTATCAGGGAATTTAAAGTTTGTTATTCTAATTTTTTATCAACGGAAAACAAATATTTTAATACTCTTTTTATTATTTAATTTTATGAATGTAAAAAGGGGGAAGAATATAATTTTAATTTTAATTTTAATTTTTTTATTTTTATTTTCAGCAAATTTTATTTCAGCTTCTTTAGGTGCAGTTGTTGAAATAAATCCCAATGGAACTTCTTACGGGCATGAATTATTATGGAAAGCAAATATTTCTGGAGAATTCGACGAGCAGGGAATTGCAATTTATGCTAACGGAATTATTTATTCTAACTCTATGACTCAAGCAAGAATATTTGCAGTAAATGCAACGACAGGAGAACATATTTGGAATTATTCTATAGGTTCTTCTCCAGGAACAATGAATGGATTTGGGGGGCCATATTATTACGATGGAATTATTTATGACGCATTCAGTAAAGTCTGGGCACTGAATGCAACGACAGGGGCACAAATCTGGAATTACTCTCGCCTCGGAATAGAATTCAATCAGGAAGTAGCACTCGATGAAAATTATCTCGTTGCAGTTTCTTTCAATAGTCATGTAATCCACGTATTGAATCGAACAACTGGTACACAAATTTGGAACGCAAGTTTAGGAACACAAATTGCAACAGAGCCATTAATTTATGAAGATTATCTTATCATTTCTTGTACTGGTGGAGGCACAACAGATATGGTTGCTTATAATCTAACAAACGGTTCAATTTTATGGACTCTTAATTCTGGAGCATATTGGGACAGCGCGCCAATACTATACGATAATATAATTTACGCTGGAGAAAAACTTAAAACAAATGCAATTTATTTGAATAATGGTTCATTAAAATGGACTGTAACTTCAGCTCCAGCAGGTACAATCACAAGCACACCTTCTACACATAATAATATTATTTTTATTGCACCACCATCTGCTTTTGATATGAAATCTAAATTATACGCATATTATTCTTTAAACGGTTCTACCTTGTGGGGTTTTGAAGATCTTGGAGCAGCAGATATAGATACCCCTTACTGTCAACCAGCAATTAGCAACGGAATGGTTTTTTTTAATACAGAATCAGATGGAGTAGATGAAGGATATATGTATGCTGTAAATGAAACTACAGGAAGTTTGATTTGGAGATATCATTTAAACGAAGATATTTTTGGATATACTTCTATTGCACAAGGAAATATTTATGTTATGACCGACGACGATGCGGTCTACGCTTTTGATTTCGGAGTCGGTGCAGGAAACTGGACTTTAATTGGATATGATTCTAATCGAACAGGTTATTGCCCGGATTGTATCACAGAATGGCAAAATGTAAAAGTAAATTGTACAACTTCCACAAATACCACTTGCACAGTAATTAATAATTACGACCATAATGTTGCAGGAGTGAATCTTACTTTTGCAGGATCAAAATATAACTGGTATAATTCTACAGGAAATTTAGTTGAATCAGATTCTACCGATTATTCATTTGATTTAACTTCAGGCGAATCAAAAACATTTACACTCACAAGCACAGGAGAAATTACAGAGTGTGTGAATATAGTTTCACCTGGATCTTATTTTTTAACTGCAGATTTAAATGCTGTTTCAAGAAGTGCTTGCATAAATATTACAACTTCAAATGTAACCCTTGATTGTAGAGGACACAGCATCGTCGGAGAAGACACCACAATTTTAGCTTATGGAATTTATGCTCGAAGAGGAACAGCAACAAATACAAACATCACTATTCAAAATTGCAGTATAACTGATTTTTACACTGCAGGATTATATTTTTACAACGTCGACAGAAATAATATTCTTAATGTAAATATTTCTTCTGGAAATACAGATGGTATGTACATATACAACTCCGACTGGAATAATTTAACAAATATTACTTCAAGTTCAAATGAGTATGCTGAGGTAAAATTAGATACTTCCGCTAATAATTCCTTAAGCAATATAAACGTCTCAGGTTCAACTACAACAACAAGTTTAAACGGAGGTTTAATACTTTCTAATGCAGATTCAAATAACTTAACAAAAATAATTTCTTTTTCAAATAGATTAAGCGGAGTCTGGATTTATTCTTCTGATTCAAATAGAATCACAAATTCTACAATTTATTCGAATAATGTTTCTGGGATTACAATTGCTTCTTCAAATAGAAATGTAATAATTAATACAACAATAAAAAACACAACTTCTTACGGAATTTATCTTGACAGATGTGTCAACACTTCTATATATAATAATATTGTTAATAATTCATTAAATTTGAATTATACTCAATCTGTTTCATACAATAATTCTTTGAATACAACAAGACAATTAGGAATAAATTTTTATGATTCAGATAATCCATATATTGGAGGAAATTTTTGGGCTTATCCAAATGGAACTGGTTTTTCAGAAATTTGCGAAGACGCGCTTTTAGATGGTTTTTGTGACTTGCCATATAATGATTCTGGAACTTTGAATATGGATTATCTTGCGTTAAGCGATGAATATACTTTGATAACTGCACCAGAAATAAATTTAATTTCTCCGTCGAACAACAGCGGTGACAACGACGGAAATGTAACTTTTAGTTATAATGTTTCTGCACCATTATCCATAGAAAATTGTTCTTTAATTTTTGAAGATGAATTAAATCAAACAGACACTTCAATAACAAAAGATATAACTCAAAATTTTAGCATAACAGATTTATCGTCGGGAGTATATAACTGGAATATTAATTGTACAGATTCCGTTTCAAATCAAAGTACAAGCTCGCTACAATATTTCACTATCGTTAAAGCGTCATCTTTTTCAGGCGACACAACGGATTTATCTCAAGTTGAAAATCTTTCTAACATAACTAATTTTGTAATCCACAAACCCTCTTACGGAAAAATAAATTTCTCCGAATCTATAGATTTGTCGACGGGGGTTGATTTAAACACAATAATAAATATTTCTTCAAATAGAATAGAAATAAATTCAACAGCTTTTTCTGAATTAAATAAATCTGCACAACTTACATTATATGATTTAACTTTTACTAATCCTAGAATATTGAAAGACGGAATTTTATGTTCAGACTGCACAGAAGTATCTTATTCTGGAGGAACATTTATTTTTGAAGTTAATTCTTTTAGTGTCTATACAACTGACGAAACCCCCGTCGCTGATGACACTGGCGATAACAGCGGTTCTTCAGCCACAAGAAGTTCATCAGTATATAATTTGGACCAAAAAAGTTATAACATAACTTTAAGGGAAGGGTTAAGAATATTTTTTTATATTAACAATACAGCATATACTCTCCGAGTGGAAAAAATTAACAATATCACAACTTTGAATATTTCTAATCAAATAGTTAATTTAGAAATTAACGAAACGAAAAAATTAAATTTAACGAATGAAAGTTATTACGATTTTGAAATTTATCTAAGAGGAATCAACTCTAACGAAAATGCTGCTTCATTATTCATTCAAAGCATTCATGAAGAAATCTTAACTGAATCTGCTCCGCAATCGACGGGGATTACTGGAAATTTTATTTCATTATGGGAAGAAAGTTCAATATCTATTCAAGAGAGAGTTATTCAAACATTTGAAAATATTCAAAGATTTATTTCAGAAAAGATTTTTGCTGAAAAAGCATGGGTAGTTTATTTTGTTTTAATTTTATCTTTGATAATTTTGTTAAAACGTGTAATAATCAATAAAATTAAGAGAAGATAATTCTCAATAAAAGTTAGAGATATAGTTAGGATTTTCTTAAATTTATAAAATTATAAAAAAGTTCGAGTTCGATTTGATTTAAATTATAATAATGCGAGGCGCGAGTCGGGATTTGTTTTAATTATATTTTATAATGGTAATAATGCGAGACTCGAGTTGGGATTTTCTAAATCTACAAAATTATAATAACGCGGGGGCGAGCGATTTCACGGAGGAGTACACGGTGCCGAACAAGTGAAGTCGCGAGTCGGGATTTGAACGTTCAAATCACACCGATATAATTTTTCATTTTTTAGAATCATAGCGGGGGTGGGATTTGAACCGCACGACCTCCGGGTTATGGGCCCGGCGAGCACTCCAGGCTGCTCTACCCCGCTATATATTTTACAAAATCTCTGCACTTTTAAAACTAACGAATGGGTTTTTCTTTTGAAAAAGAAAAGCTACACTATAAAAGAAAAATATCCTGGAATTAAATAAATCCTTAAAAATATTCAATTTGACAAAGATTTATGGGAACGAAATTTGATCCACTTTCTTTAGAAGAATATATGCAAAGCAAACCAATAAAAGTCAAGAAAAAAAATTTGACTTACCCGACAAATATAATTCCAAAATATCAATTTAGATTATTCGACAATAAAGTAGCTCGACAAATTCGAGGTGAAAATTATAATAGAGCCGTCGGAGTTTTTTATGAAATAATTACAGAAGGAATTACAGGCGGAACCTGGATGGGATTAAGAAATTCTGCAACAGACAGCGATTCTGTATACAAACCCGACGTAGTTTCCGAAGATAGAATCTACGACGCAAAAAGTGTTGCTTGGCACGAGAGTTGCAAATTGCAAGATTTTCAAATGGACAAAGCATTATTACAGGAATGCACTGGCGCATTTATTCAGCCACGAAAAAAATTATTTATCCCAATTTACAAACATAAATTAGTTCATCTTTGGAAAGAATTTGATAGCGCAGGATTAGACTTGGAAAAAACTTTAATTTCTACATTATGCGAGCAAACCGCATTGTGTTTATTTCTTCCGTTCCAAGTTGTCTACAATATTTTTTCAAAAGATATTCCTGCAAGTGATTACAAGAGTAGATATGACGGGGAAAAATGGGATCACGAAACAAGATTTTTGTGCAGCGGAATTAAAAAAATGTTAATCGATCCAGAAACGGTACTTTCTTCAATCCAATTAAATCCAGAACATTTTGAAATTAAAAAAACTCACCTTCCAAAAGGAGTAAAAGTAAACGACATCAAAGTAAAACCGTTTCCTATTTTATTTATAGATTATAAAAATGGAAGTTATGAAGATTGGTTAAACAGAATGTCTGCTGAAAAAAAAGAAGATTTAGAAAGAATGATTCTCGAAAAAAGAACTAGAGATGATTATCGAGCGGGAAAAGAAGGCCCGCATAGTTTTGAATTAAAAGAATCTGAAGATCCGTTTACAATTAATTTGGGTTTTGACGACGAGAAAATGAAAAGAGAAATGGGTGAAGATTATGAAAAAGAAATTCCTGTAAAAAATTCCGCAGATGAAATTCCTTTCTAACAAAACAACAATACTTAAAAACGATACGTCTTTCAAACTTTTATGGTAGAGTTAATTCTCGGAATAGACGACGCAGGACGCGGACCTGTAATCGGCCCAATGGTTTTGGCAGGATGTTTAATCGACGTGGAAGTTGAAAAAGAATTAAAAAAATTAGGCGTTAAAGATTCAAAACAATTAACACAAAAACGAAGAGAATTTCTTGCAGAAAAAATAAAAGAAATCGCTGAAACTTTTGAAATTGTTCTAGCTTCTCCCGACGAGATTGACGGAAAAAATTACGACGGAGTAAACCTAAACGCATTAGAAGCAATAAAAATGGCAGAAGTCATAAATAAAATAAACAAAGGTTACGGAAAAATAAAAGTTGTTGTCGACTGCCCATCTGTAGGAATAGAAAAATGGAGAGATTTCTTGAAAACAAAAATTGAAAATTTATCTAATCTTGAAGTTGTCTGCGAACACAAAGCAGATATAAATCATGTAGCTGTTTCAGCAGCATCAATACTTGCAAAATGTGTTAGAGAAATCGAGATGGGAAAATTAAAAGAAAAATACGGCGACGAAATCGGCTCAGGTTATTGTTCAGATCCATTAACAATTAGATTCTTAGAAAAATATTCTAAATCAAGAAAAGACGACGGAATTTTCAGAAAAACTTGGGCGACTTGGAAAAATATTTGCTCTGCGTCAGAACAAAAAAAGTTAGCCGAGTAATTATTAATACTTAAAAACTCAAAAATCTTATTCTAAGAATGTTATATTTGAAAAGATTAGTGATGTATGGTTTCAAAAGTTTCGTAAAAAAAACTGAAATCCCTTTTTCTCCAGGAATAAATGTTATCGTCGGCGCGAACGGAAGCGGGAAATCAAATGTTTCTGACGCGTTATGTTTTGTCCTAGGAAGATTAAGCATAAAATCAATGCGAGCTGCAAAAGCAGGAAATTTAATTTTCTTAGGAAGCAAAGCAGCAGCACCAGCAAAAGAAGCAGCCGTAGAAATTGTAATCGAAAATTCAGACAGAACATTATCTATCGACGCTGATGAAATTTCTATAACCAGAATTGTAAGAAGAAACGGGCAAAGTATTTACAAAATTAATGACGAAGTAAAAACGCGGCAAGAAGTTTTGTCTTTGTTAGCCCAAGGAGGAATTGACCCGAATGGATTCAATATTGTCTTGCAGGGAGAAATTCAAAATTTCGTTAGAATGCAGCCAGAAGAGAGAAGAAAAGTTATCGAAGAAGTTTCAGGAATTTCAATCTACGAATCACGAAAAGAAAAATCACTTTCAGAACTTGACAGGACAGAAGAAAAACTGAAAGAAGTCGTCGCAATTTTAAGAGAGAGAACAATTTATTTGAACAATTTAGAAAAAGAAAGACAGCAAGCACTGAAATTCAAAAAATTAGAATCCGACGTGAAAAAATTCAAAGCAAGTATAATTTTCGTCGATATAACTCAAAAGAAAAAATCTTCTGAAGAAGTAACTTCCAGAATAACAAACAAAACAAAAGAAATAGAAAAAGAAAAGAAATTAATTGCAGAAATAAAATCAGAAATTGAAAGTGTTGAAATAAAAATAAATTTAATAAATTCTACAATTCAGAAATCAACAGGATTAGAACAAGAACGGCTTAATCAGGAAATTGCAAATATCCGCGCAGAACTCGCAGGAATGAATGTTCGTTCAGAAAATTTTGAAAATAAATTAAATTCTAATTCTAAATTAAAATTAGAACTTTCTGAAACAATTAGAAATTCTGAACTTTCGATTAAAGAAATGCAGAAAGGTGCGCCGTCGACGATAAAAACACAGAAAGAAATTGATTCCAAAAAACAAGAACTTGAAAAAGTAGAAGAACAGAGAAAAAAATTCTATATGACAAAATCAGAATTAAAATCTGTTAAAGAAAGAATTCAGGAAAAGAAAGCAACACTTAATTCTTACATGAACGAATCTGAATTTTCACTTAAGCAAATAAGATCTCTTTCTCAAGAAATTTCAGATCCAAAGATAACTTCAGGGAAAATTGAAGAATTAAAACATTCGCTTTCAGAAAAAAAATCTCTTCTAGAAGATTTAGGAAAAAAAGAAATTCTTCTTGAAAAATTATCTGGAACCAGCGAATATGAAATTGACAAGCAGAAAAAATTAATTGAGAAAATTTCCAAAATGGATGTTTGTCCAATGTGTCAGAGCAGAATTACAAAAGAACACATTGAAACAATGCACAAAGAAATTCACGAAAAAGTTGAATCACTTGAAAAAGAAATTGAAAATTCAGACAAAGAATTAAATGAAATTTACAAGAAAAAACAAATTCTTAATCAGCAAATTGAACAATTAAATTCAGAAATCTCCGACGGTAATTCTAGTTTGATTAAACTCGCGAACATAAATGAAAAGCAAAATCATATAAAAAATATTCAGGAAAAAATTGATTATTTGAAAGGCGAACTTTCAGAACTTGCGAAGAGAGAAAAATCCCTTGAATCTTCTTTTGACGAAAATTCAAACATCGAGCAGAAATATGAAACCTTAAGAATTGAGGTTCAGGAAATTTCAATTAGAAATAATGAAAATGTTGACTCTGAAATTTCTTTCAAGCAAAGAGAACTCGAACGTTCAAGAATTTCTTTGAAACAATTAATGCGTGAAGAAGAAGATTTGAATTTAGAGGTTAAAGAAATTAAAAATAAAATTAGTGAAAAAGAAAAAATTCTAGAAAAGAAAAAACAGCAGGAAAATGAACTCACTGAAAAATTCAGAAAAATGATTTCAGACAGGGATTTGCTTCAGAAAAAAATTAGGGACAATGAAATTGAAATTTCTAAAAAACAAAATTCTGTTTACAATTTGGAACAAGAGTTGAATAATTTAAAAATTGATTTTGCGAGAGTCAGCGCAGAAATTGAAAATTTTGAAACTGAAATGTTGAATTTTCCCGATGTGGAAATTGTAAGGGGGAGCAAAGATTTCTTGTCGGAACATTTAGCAAAAACACAGGAACAGCTTTCGCACATCGGTTCTGTAAATCTCCGCTCGCTTGAAGTTTACGACGAAATAAAAAATGAATACGATTTAATCAAAGAAAAAACAGAAACTATTTCAAAAGAAAAAGAAGGAATTATGAAAATAATTCACGAAATTGATATCAAGAAAAAGAAAACATTTTTGCAAACTTTGAATTCTTTAAACGAAATTTTCTCAAGAAACTTTTCGCAATTAAGCCAAAAAGGAAGTGTTTCATTAGAATTAGAAGATAAAAAAGAGCCGTTCAACGCGGGTGTAAATATAATTGTAAAAACAGGACACGGAAAATATTTCGACGTCAAATCACTTTCAGGCGGAGAGCAAACTCTCGTAGCCCTTTCATTAATTTTCGGAATTCAAGAATTAAAACCATACTACTTTTACATTTTCGACGAAATCGACGCTGCATTAGACAAAAGAAATTCAGAACGCCTCGCAGAATTATTAAAAAAATATATGCAGAAAGGACAATACATTGTAATCTCACACAACGACGAAGTAATCGCAAACTCGACGACACTTTACGGAATAAGTATGAATGAAGGAATCAGCAAAGTAATAAGTTTGAAACTTTAATCCTCGGAATTTTGCATTTCTCTAAAGTATTCTTCATCAGCTAACCACTGATAATAATCTTTCATCTTGTCACAAATGTCTTCTAATTCAACTGTTCTATACTCTTCAGAATAAAATCTCTTCGGATTATCTTCTAATTCTCTAAACCAATTTCTATATCTGCTAAAATCAGCAATCGCTTTTCCTAATTCTTTTTCTTGTTGCGACGCAAATTCTTTAAAAGAATAACCTGCAAATTCCAGCATTTTTTTTAAATTACCGACAGAAAAAATATATGGTTTTTCTCTTTGGATTATAGAACGCATTCCATTAATTGCGTCGTCAAAAAAATCTCCAACTTGTTCAATTCTTTTTCTTTCATTGCTATCATTTACTAAAACTAATTTATTTCTAATTGTTTTCTCTGCAGAACGAAACATCATCAATCTTTTTTCGTTATCTAAACTTTTCATAATCTACATAATTCAGAATTGTTTTTAAGAATTATTGTGATTAATCACCCCTTTTATTTTATGAGAATAAATTAAAAAAAAATAAAAATAATTTACGCGTCTATTTAGTAATAACTTTCGCCGAATTCTTCAGCTTTTGCTGGTTTCTTTGTTAACAAAACAACTAATACAACTAACAAAACAAGGAATACTATTGCTAGTATAACTGTCAGTACGAATACTGGACTTGTTAATTCAGTTGTTTCGCTTGCGCCAGTAAACTTAACAGTGCTCAATAGAGTTTCTCCATTGTAAACAGTAACATCAAAGTCGCTGTTTGAAGATTCTATTGTAACTGTCTTGCTTGAAGCAGCCGGTATAACAACAACTTCTTCATTTGCCAAATACTTAACTGTGTAAACAACTAATTTGTTTGTAGGGTTAAGTAAAACCAAATCATTACCTGATTTGATAGCAACGTCAGAAACGCCGTTGTTAATTGTTATTTCTCTAGTCGCAGTGTTTTTTGAGTCATCAGTTTCAGCATCAACTTGAAGTGTGTAAACGCCTGACTTAGCACTGTAAGGAACATTCAAAGAGATTGTTCCAACAACAGTATCTGTAGCGTCATCATCTTCTGGATTTTCAGCTTCATATTCAGCATTTACGATGTCTCCAAAGTAAACTGATTTAGTAATTCCAAGTTCTGGAACAGATATAGTAACGAAAACGTCTTCTACATCGTTGTAACCAGTATTTCTCAAAACTACATTAACTGACATTGTTTCTCCAGCTTCAACTATATTACTTGCTGTAATTGATTTGATAGCAACTTCGTATGAGGGTCTCAAAACTTGAACTTCTTCATTGAAGGGAGTTCCTAATTCAAGGTCATCGCCTGATTCTATCTCTTCACCTTCAACAGTAATTTCGAAATCCATTGTTTTGTCAAGTGAATCTTTCTTGAAATCTGAAGGGACTTCAATTGTCAAAACTACTTCTTTAGCTGTAGCATTTCTAAGAACGCCAACAGTTTTTTCAGCAGTTTCGCTACCTAATTCTACTTTAACAACAACGTCTTTTGCATCAATATCTGATGTAAGTTGAAGTTTTACTGTAACGCTTTCTCCAGCAGTAAGTTCAGTATTTGCATAATCAACATTGTCAAGTTTAACACCTGAAATGCTGAAATTTGCAGCACTAACTGTAGCTGTCAAAAGCAATACACTTGCGATTAACAAAAAAGAAACCAAAATGTTTTTAGTATTCATTTTTTTCTTTTTATTTTATTTATTTAATTGCAGAAAACGTTGGTTTTCTGTAATTTTACCACCCAAAAATCGTTTATAAACTTTATTGTGGTAACATTTTAACCCTATTCTAAAGTACTCAACGTCAGTAACAAAAAGTGACTTTTATTTTTGATAAATCTTCAAACCCAGCACAGAATCCTCAATTGGCGACGGTGATTCATTAATTATTACAATACCTTTATTTTTTGGAAGTTCTGAAATTAATTCTTTCAATTCTTTCTCAGAAGTTTTTTTGTGATTTTTCTCCCCTTTTTCTCCAAATTCAATTCCTGAGAAATGAATGTGAAATTCTTCAGAATTTTTGAATTCACTAAGTGTCTCCTTTATGCGGTAACTTTTGTATCTTGCGAGAACATGCGCGAAATCTATGCAAAAATCACAGCCAGTTTCCCTAACTAATTTCCCAATTTCTTCAACACTTCCAAAAACATTTATCTTTCCCATAATTTCTGGAGCAAGTTTAATCTTCAATTTCTCTTTTTTCAAAACTTCCAGCATTTCTAAAATTCTTTTTTTGATATTTCGGTAAGTTTCTTCACGTTCCATCTTTCCATAAAATCCAGAATGAAAAACAACTCGCGAAGCGTTCATCAAAGTTCCGATTTTACAGCAATCAAGAATTCGTTTTTTGCTTTCTTCAACTTTTTTCTTGTCCGCAGAATTTAGATTAATCCAATAAGGTGCGTGAATGCTTAATTTAATCCCTAGTTCTTTTGCTTTCTCTCCAATTTTAATTGCATCCTGTTCCTTTATGTAAATACTATAAGTGAATGCAATCTCACAAGCTCGCAAACCAAGTTTGTGATATTTTTCTAAATTAGAAATCGCATCTTTGACAGGCCCGATTCCAGCAGGTCCAAAATTTATCATAATAAAAATATGAAATAGGAATTTATAGAATTATCTTAGAAACTAAGCATTTGGATTCTTTCGCTCATTTGTTTGGCCACGCTTGGACGAACAAACTAAAAATGTGAAACATTTTTTGCCTTTGGTGAGCGACAATTTTTTATTAAAAGCTTAACATCTGAATTCTTTCGCTCATTGCAGAAAAATTCTTTGCGACGATAACTTTGCAACCTGCATCTTCAGCAGACATAATTATAGAATTCGTTGCTGTTCCGTCGATAACAATCGCAGTGGGTTTATCTCGCAATCTATTCAAAGTTCCTGAAAGCATTTTTACAGAGATATCTTTTATTACTTTGAATGAAGAATCTAAAATAATTGCTCTTCCGCTTCCTTCATTTTCAGAAGCAAGTTTTTTTAATTTAATTTTATCTTCAGAACTTAATTCAAATTTTTCTTCAATTTCTTTTTTATCTTCTTTTTCAGTTGAATATGATTTTTTATTTTCAGAATATTTTTTCTCTGAAGAAAAAGAGGAAAAAAATTCCCTTGCGGGAACTTTTTTTCTTAAATTCATCAAAATTTCTTTTCCAGTTAACTCTTCGACTTCTTTTCCGTCTGGAGCAACTGCAATATATTTTACATTTGCGTTTTCAACAACATTTTGTGCGATTAACTTTCCGCCTCTGTCACCGTCGACAAATAAAGTGATTTCTTTTTCTTTTCCAAGTTCTCGGATTTCGTCAGGAAGTTTCGTTCCATTCATTCCGATAACATTGTTCACTCCATTTCTCAACAAATTAACAACATCTGCTCGACCTTCAACAACAATTATTTCCTTTCCAGATAAATCTCCGCAAGGAAGTTTGTTATCTCCGTATTCTTTGATTCCTGCAATTTTTGCTGAATCTTTTATCTCCGCAGAAATTTCTCTTGAATCTGTTGTGCCGTGAATTTCTTGCATAAGTTTCTTTGCTCTCTCAACAATGTAATCTCTCTTGCTTCCTCTAACATCTTCAATTCTTTCAACTGAAATTTGCGAGTCACAAGGTCCGATTCTTTCAATTGTTTCAATCGCAGCAGCAATCAAAGTTGTCTCGCTCTGATCCAACGCAGTAGGAATCTTCACAACTCCAACTGTTGTCTTACCTTCTTTATGCAAATCAACTTCTATTCTTCCAATCTTTCCTTCTTTCTGGAGTTCTCTCATTTCGAGTTCCGCCCCCAAAAGTCCTTCAGTCTGTCCGAATATAGCTCCGATTACGTCGGGTTTTTCTAACGCACCCTCTGCTGAAAAATTCGCATGTATCATATATTTTATTGATACTGGACTTATTTTTGCCATGTTTTTTCTCCGTTTAATTAATTTGAAATCTATGATTTCAGAAATATCTCCCTCAGATTTTTCTCAAGTGAATGTGAATGTGATATAATCTAAACGTAATAGATATTTCCAAAATAGAAAGATAGAAGTTGTTTAAAAACTTTCCTCTTGTTTTTAAAAAATAAATTATTTCTTCGCTAACCGCATATATTCACCAACCATTCCAAGTTCTTTGTAAAGTTTTATAAGTTTTTCATTAACTTCTTTTTTCTCAAATTCAGGAATATCCAAAGTCAAAATTTTTTCATAAGTTTTTACAGCTAAACTTCTTCGTTTTTCTTTTTCATAACTATCTGCTTGTCGTTTGTAAAATTCTCGAATCTCTAAACTTAATTTCGGTCTTTCATTTGGTTTGATTTCTGAAAGTGCTCTTCGGAAAACAGCGTCGGCTTTATCAAAAAATCCAGCTTTAATATAAAATTCAACTTCTTTTTTCAAGCAGACAGATTTCTCGTCGGGATTCATAATAATTTCTATTAATTTTCCGCACGTGTCCGCAGCCTCGGCAAACATTTTTCTTCTGTCATAAATTTGAATTAAAATTGCAAAAAGAAATTTCTTAACGTCCAATGCAGGATTCTGTTTCAAAAATCTCGTAATATTATCAATCTGAACATAATCGCCCTGATTTTTTAATTCTTTTTCAATCTCGACTTTCGTCATATTTTTATCTAGCATTTTGTAATTTTTTCTTCAGAATTTTCAGAATCTCGTCGAGGTTTTCAAAATCTTTAAACTCGTTTATTGGAACTTCAAAATGAGTATTTTTTCCAGTAATCAAAACTGTATATCTCGCTTCTTTTTTTTCTTCCATCTTAATTTCTTTCCTCCCTTTTGAGATGCAGAAAAAATATTATTTTTTCTTCTACCATATCAAGAAAATAAGTTTGTAGTTTAAAAAGATTTATTCTTAAGAAAATAACTATTAATTAATCTATATTATTTACCGACGACAAATTAAATTTAAATAATTAATTTAAAATTTTAAAAAATATTTAGAAAATAAAAAATTTACGCTTTTCTTTTTGTAATCTCAACACACATTCCAGCTGCAACAGTCGAACCTGCATCTCTAACTGCGAATCTTGACATATATGCATTGTCTTTCTGTGTTTCTAAACATAAATTTCCAACAGGTTTTATTCTTACTCTAGCGAAATCTCCATTCTTCAAGAAGTCTGGGTTTGCTTGAATAACTTCACCAGTTGCGGGGTTAATCTTTGCGATTAATTCAACGAACTGACAAGGAACTTGAGCTGTGTGAACGTGGAATACTGGTGTGTAACCTTTAGCCAAAACAGTTGGGTGATTGATTACTGTAATTATTCCTATAAATTCTTCAACGATTGGGATTGGTGCAGCAGCGTCGCAGATTACGTCTCCTCTTGCGATGTCTTTCTTTCCAACTCCTCTAACGTTAATACCAACATTATCTCCAGCAAGAGCTTCATTCATTGCTTCGTGATGCATTTCAATTGTTTTAATTTCACCAGCAACTCCTTTTCCTGTTCTTCCTGGTAATACTATAACTTTTTGTCCAACTTTCATAATTCCTGTTTCAACTTTTCCAACTGGAACAGTTCCAATACCTGTAATTTCATAAACATCCTGAACAGGCATTCTCATTGCAAGATTAGTTGGTAATTCTGGTTGTGGGAATAAATCACATTGTTCCATAACAGTTGGTCCTTTATACCAAGTCATGTTTGGTGAATGTTTAACGCTGTTGTCTCCTTTTTGTCCTGAAGCTGCGATGAAATTTACTTTGTCTAACTTGTATCCAACTTTTTTAACTAAATCAGAAACTTCTTCTTTAACTTTATTGAATCTAGCTTCGTCGTAATTTACTGCGTCCATCTTGTTAATTATTACTGCAAGATTCTGAACTCCCATTGTTCTCAAAAGCCATAAGTGTTCTGTTGTTTGTGGTTCAATTCCACTTGGTGCAGCAATTACTAAGAATGCAGCATCAGCTTGTGAAGCCCCAGTTATCATGTTCTTAACGAAATCTCTGTGTCCTGGTGCGTCAATGATTGTGATTTGATATTTTTGTGTAAGAATTTTTTTGTAAGCTAAATCAATTGTAACTCCTCTTTCTCTTTCTTCTTTAATTCTATCCATAACGTAAGCGAATTCAAAACCAGCTTTACCTTGTTTCTCAGCTTCTTCTTTTAACTTTTTCATTTCTTGTTCTGAAACTGCGCCAGAGTCGAATAAAAGTCTACCAACTGTAGTTGATTTTCCAGCATCAACGTGCCCAACGAAAACAACATTCATATTTGGTTTTTCTTTTGCCATAAGATGTCTAAAAAAAGTTGGTTTATAAATTTTTTGTTTTTTTAAAATATAATTCAAATCTTCGTCGGAAATTATTTTTTAGAATTTTTTCAAATTAATTTTATTTATCATTCTCGAGAGAAAGTGAACAAAGAATATAATGACGGAAGATTAAAATGTAATATATCCCAAATATTTTTTTTCTTTTTCTCGACGGCAGAACTCTCTTCAGAATCTTCAATATATTTTAAATAATCGTCGGTAACTTTGCAATATTTTACATAATCATAAAACCCTCTTTTCGGACATCCTACAAGAAGTAATGCATTTGCTCCGTCAGGAATTATTTTTTCATCAAGTGAATAACTTCCTTTTTCTCTCCAATTTTTATGAATTGTTATATTCGGAAAATTTTCAAAAACAGTCATATCACTTTCTAAAACTGGGCGATGATCTTTCATTTCAAAATACGCGCATTTCCCAGATTCATCTTCAGATTTATTTTCTTCGTGAATAACTAACAATTTTTTCAAACTCATGCAGAAATTTGTAAATTATTTCTTTTAAAGATTTGTATCCTTCATTGAAAAATATAAAATTGCAAGCCAGCTTTCGATTTCCAAAACATTATCTTTACTTATTCCATTCTGAAATTCTTCTGGATTTGTCAATGGAGGATTAAGTTTTGCAAAACTAAATTTTTCTTGGTAAACAGAATATAATCTCCCATATATTTTTCGGAAATCATTTTCTTCTACACAGTCGTAAACTTTAGAAAATTCAGGAATTTCTCTAAATCTTTCTCTGTCTAATTCAATAACTAATTTTTCAGGAGAATTTTCTTTTTTTGTAAGTTTTAACAAACTGCATAACTGACTCATAATTTATTTTAGAAATTTGATTTTATAAAAATAGTTGTTAAAAAATATTTACTGATTTTCTGCTAATCCTTTTCTGTCTCTGATTTTTCTAATTACATCTGCAAGTAATGATTGCGGAACTTTTTCGAACAACTGGTCTACTAAAGATGAAGTCCCTCTTCCTTCTGTTGCAGAACGCAAATCATTGCTCCATCCAATCATTTCAGCGACGGGAATTTTTGCTTTGATAATTGTTTCTTCATTTTCTTGTTTAACTTCAAGAAGTTGTCCTCTCTTACCGCCAACTAATCTTGTAATCGCACTCAAGAATTTATCCGGAATTTCAATCGCGTGAATCTGAACTGGTTCAAGCAAACACGCGTCAGCTTTTCTCATTGTTTCAGTAATTGCTTCTCTAACTGCAGGATAAACTTGCGCAGGTCCTCTGTGAATCGCGTCCTCGTGAAGTTTAATATCAAGTAAAGAAAGTTTCATTTTATTACAAGGTTCTCTCGCTAACGGACCTTTATCAATAACCATCTCGAAAGCATCTAAAATCATTTCAATAACTTCACCGATATGAACTTCTCCTTTTGTTTCATCTAAGAAAACATTTCCTTTGTAAATATCTCTGATACTTTTTACTTCGTCGTTGCTCCAATCAAATCTTGAAAAACTTTGAACAAGGTCCTGTGATTTTTTCTTAACTCTTCCTTCAGGAATTTCTGCGTTCTTAATCGCATCGTAAATTGCATCTTCCAAAGGTTCAACTGAAATGAAAAAACTATTATGTTTATTCGGACTTCTTCCTTCAACAGCGTCGGCATGTTTGTTAACTGTTTCTCTGTAAACAACAATTGGCGCAGATGTTTTTACATCAAGTCCTTTTTCTGTTTTGATTCTGTTTTCAATAATTTCTAAATGAAGTTCTCCCATTCCAGAAATTAAAGATTCTCCTGTCTGTTCATTAATTTCAACTTTTACCGACGGGTCTTCTTTTGCAACTTGTTTCAAAGTTTCAACCAGCTTCGGTAAATCCATCATTTTCTTGACTTCAATAGATTTTGTAACAACTGGTTCAAAAATATGTTTCAATTCTTCAAACGGAGTTTCTGGTGCTTCTGTAACGGTTTCTCCAGCTTCTCCTGTAACTCCTGAAATCGCGAAAACATTTCCAGGCCCAAGCTCATCAATCTGTTCTGGTTTTATTCCGTTGTAAATAAATATTTGTTGAACTTTTTGTTTCTTGTTTGCAAGATTCAAATGAACTTCCATTCCGTTTTTTATCGTCCCTGAGAATAATCTTCCTGCAGAAATTTCTTTTCCTGAACGAGGATCAATTACAATTCTCGTAATTACAAATGCAACTTTTCCTTTCGGATCGCAATGCATTAAATTTTTTCCGAATTCAGAATCTAAATCTCCTCTCCAAATTTTTGGAATTCTATATTTCTGCGCTTCAAGTGGATCAGGCAAATGTTTTACAGCCATATCTAAAAGAACTTCATACAACGGCGCGTTTTTCCAAACCCAATCTTTTCTATCTTCTTCATTCATCTCAACTAGAGTAAAAATATCTTTGAATGTAATTTTCTTTTTTATCATGAACGGAACAGACAACGCCCAATTTTCTTTCGCACTTCCAAATGCAACACTACCGTCGTTAATATTAACCATCCATTTTTCCTTAAACTCTGGTTCTGCAATTTTCGCAACTAAATCATTAAACTCTTGAATAATTTTTACAAATCTTTGTTGCATTGCTTCTGGTGTCAATTTCATTTCTTTAATCAATCTATCAATTTTGTTGATGAATAAAACTGGCTTGACTCTTTCTCTTAATGCTTGTTTGATAACTGTTTCTGTCTGAGGCATTATTCCTTCAACAGCACAAACTAAAACAATTGTTCCGTCGATAGCTCGCATTGCTCGCGTAACATTTCCGCCGAAATCAACGTGTCCTGGTGTATCGATTAAATTAATTAAATATTCTGTGCCGTGGAAATCGTGAACCATAGAAACGTTCGCAGAATCAACTGTCATCAATCTTTCCTGTTCATCAGAATGTTGCCAAGTTGCCATTCCCTCGTCGAGGTTTCCAGCATTTTTCGCAGCCATGTAACCAGAAGCAGCCAAAAGATTATCTGTCAACGCAGTTTTACCGTGGTGAATGTGCGCACTAGTTGCAATATTTCTAATTTGTTTTTGGTTGCTACTAATTCTTTGAATTTTCTGAAATTGTGATTCTTTTTCTGCCATGTTGTAATAATTAATCCTAAGAAAAATAGTTTAAAAAACTTTGGGAAAATTATTCTTCTCTTTTCTCGTTAGTTATTCTTTTAACAATTCTATATAAATCAAAATTTTTTGCGTAAGATATTTTTGAAGAATCCATTGCTTCTTTCAATTTTTCTAAAGTTGGAACATCGCAATTTTTTTCCAGATATTCGCCAACGATTTTTTCTGCAAATTCAAGATACATTCCCGACGGCAAATCTTCCGCTAAAATATCTTTCAATTCTCCTGCGGATTTTTCTGTGTCCAAGCAATCACTTGAACACTTTCCTTCAATTGTCACTTCTCTGCAATGTTCTGGAAGATGAAATACTCTGCTTTTCATATTATTCAAATAAAAATATCATTTAAAAGAATTATGTTAATTAATCAATATCATTCATTGCATTCCTAAATGTATTATTATATTTCTCCTGCTCAATTGTTGTTGGTTCTTCAAGTTCTCCTTTACGAACTGCTTCTTCCCAAAATAATATTTTTCCCTTTGAATTAAAATGGTTATATTCCCGACGCGCTTCTCTAAACTCTTCAGACAAAAATTCAGAAATTAATACAAGGTTATATTCCATCTGGAATTTATATAAAATATCTTTAAAAGAATTATTGTAATTAATTAATCTTTAAATTAATCCTTTCTTAACTCTATTAATTATGTCAATATATTTTTGACACTCTAAATCTAAATCCTCTTTTGAAAATCCGCGTCTTAACATATCTTCTTCAGTACCAACATAGACATATCTTTTTTCTTTATTTCCGTCGCTGACATCAATTATATCAATATAATCTTCATCAATGTTTACAGATTTAACAATTGCAGGATGATAATCCGTATCCCAGAATCTTGAGGCCTCTTCCCAGACCAAATCTCCAACTGAAATCTTTTCTAAACTTTTTCTTCTTTCTAAATAATTTTTCTCTATTTCTTCAAATTCGCTTTTTTTCATATTAGAAAGATAATCCATTTGTTTTTAAGAATTCTCAATCTTGAAAATATTTTTTACACCCCGATAATCTTATAAATTCAGAATTTCTTTTTAATTTAACTGGGGAATCTTATCCAATTAATCTAAACATTATTAACAAATTAAGAAATTAAATAAAAAATTAACGTGCAGAGTCAGCCTGTTTTTCAGCTTCGTTTTTCTTTCTCAAAGCGAAACTATCTCCGTTTCCGTCGGCAGCCAACATAATTTCTTCTGCGATTGCTTCTGTAATTGTTTTCTTTTTATTGAATGATTTATCTGATGCACCTTGTGTAATCCATCTCAAAGCTAAATTAACTCTTCTCAACGGCGAGACATCAACTGCTTGCGGATATCTTGCTCCTCCGTATTCTATAACTGTAATCTCATCTCGTGGCGCCGCGTTCTCAACTGCTTGAACAAAAACAGCAACAGGATTTTTTCCTGTTTTCTTTTCTATAATTTCAAATGCGTTAAGAACTATATTCATATATTTAGAATATTTTCCAGACGCATTTCCTTTGATTATTTTGTGCTTTTTACCTCTGTGTCCTGAAACTGGAATTCTATTCATCAATCTTTCAACAAGATTTATTTTTACTTGCGCGAATTTTGCGCACGCATTTCTTCCGTGACTTTTCAAAATTAATTTCGGTTCAAGATTTATTGCAGAACGCAATCCCAAATCTTTTACTTCAATTCCTGAAATATCATATTTGTCAAATATTTTAAAATTTATTTTTTGTTTTTCTTCTGCCATTATCTTCTTCCCTTCTCAATCTTTCCCTGCCATAACAAATGCAGAGGCTGATCATTTACTTGAATAACTTGAAATCTAACTCCAGGGATATCTCCTTTTGAACGTCCCTGTTTTCCACCGATTCTTTCAATCAAAACTTCATCGTGCTCGTCGATAAATTTCTGCGCTAAATTTCCTGGAATGAATGCAGTAACTGTTCTGCTATTTTTTGTAAGTTGAACTTTGCAGCATTTTCTCATCGCTGAGTTCGGCTGCTTTGCTTCTTTCTGAACTTTCTGAAGAACAATTCCTTTCGCTTGGCTCGCGCCCTCAAGTGGGTCTGACTTCTCGTAAAGGTGAAGAGTTTTCGTTTTGTAATTTGAATCCTTCCATCTAAACTGAATTCTTTTCTTGATAAATTTTTTCGCGTTTTTTAATCCCATTTTATGTAGATGATATAATTTAGTTGAGAAATTCATTTATAAAACTTTCCGATTATGTCAACGATTGATTTACACTATTAGCTATTATTCCCCGCACATCAATTCCGCCAAGTTTCAAAACAAAAAATATGATTTCTTTTAATAAGATATAAATTAAAATAAATATTAAAATAATTATAAGTTTATGAATCCACGATGGAAGTTTAGCCAACGACGGAAATTTCTTGTTGGTAAAATCTTTTATCTTTGTATAAAGTTTTCCTTTCAGCAAAATTATCAGCAAAAACAAAACGCCGACAACCATAATAAAATAAATTGAAAAATTTAGATAATAAAATAAACCAAGAATTAAAATCACATAAACAAGTTGAAAAATCAAACTTTTTTTCATCTTAAGCAATTCTAAATTCTTTTCCAAAAAAATCTTCAATAATTTTTTGCATTTCAATTAATCTTCTTTTGTCTCTTCCAATTAACGAAGCTTTGTTTTGCGTTCCACCCGCGTTAAGAATTATTTCCTTATCTGTAACTTCCAAATCTTTGAATGTAACTGGAGAAACAATATTTCCAATGAATGATTTTGCATCTTCAATTCCCCTCGGTATCGGAATCACCCGAATTCTTTTTCTAACTATTTCACTTATTCTTTTCAAATTTCTCGCATTTTCACCGACGGCTTTCATAACAGAACTCTTCGGAACCGCGAAAATTAAATTCCCGTTATAATTAATACAGTATCGCGTATTTATTTTTGTAATTTGATTAAATAAATTTAGATGCCGAATATCCTGCATATTTAATGTGCTCACCATGTATACTCTTGTAAAATTTTTTTGTTTTATAAATTTATGGATGATAGAATTAATTAACGTAAGGAAGAGCAAAATTTTCTAATCTGTCAAGTCCATTTTTCAACTGTCTTCTCATCGTCAATGCCGACGGAACAAAAGAATATTTTTTATCTATCTCTACAATTAATTTGTTAACTTTGTTTCTATGTTTTTCTAATTCTCTTCCGACCATTTGCATTTTATATTTTTCTGGCCAAGAAGAATTTTGACTAAATGAAAATGCAGAATTATCCAGAAGAGGAATATAATTATTTACCAGTCTTGCAAACTTCATTGCTTTATCCAATTCCGTTGTTAAACTCATTTTATTTTTTAATTAAATTGATATTTAAGGATTATTGTATTCGAATATCTTTTTAGAAAAAAAATTATTTATTGGTGTCTTCAACTACTTTCTTTTTTGCAGTTATTTTTTGAGATTCTTCTTTCACCAAAGGCCCAATAACTTTAACTAACAATCCAGGCAATCCTGTTCCTACGGGAATTGGCTGATTCAACATTATATTTTCTATTACTGAAATTAATTTGTCTTTGCTTCCTTTGATTGTCGCGTTGATAAATTGTTTTCCAGGTGTTTCGAAAGTTGCTCTTGCAAGTATTGAAGATTTCTGCGCGATAATTCCCATTCTTGTAACTCCCTTAACTTCACCAGCATTGGTCATAGCGTCGGAAACAAGTTTCAAGTGTCTCTCGTTAATATCCAGTCCCTGCGTGTTGATAACTTTGTAAATTTCATCCATAATCATTTGTCGTGCAACTTCAATTCCGAAAATGTCCGCCATCTCATAAAAGTCATTTGAAATAATTCTGTCTTTGTCAACTTCTTTCATTTCAATCATTTTCTTAAGATTTGTTCCAAGAGTGTAAACAATGAAATCTTTTTCTTTCTTTACAATTAAAATCTGCTTGACGCCTTTAACTCCAGAAATAATTGTTTTCTTCAATTTTTCTTTCAACTGATAAATTTGTCTGAAACTAAATTCATCTGCGTTAAGTGTGATTGCATCTTCTTTTTCTTTTGCTTTGAAACCCAAATCATTCAATCTCTCGACGACAGTTTTAATTGAACTATGTGTTTGCTTCAATCCGTTCTTGTCGATAATTATTTCGATTACTTTGTTACTGAAATTTAATTTTATTTCAGAAGCGATTTCTTTCAATGTAACTTCTTTAATTCTTTCAGCAAAATTCTTTGCATCTTTTTCATTGTTGTATTCTTTTTTCAAATAAATATCCATCTTCGGTGATGAAGGTTTTTTTCTAGCATCGAAAATTTCTATAAGTCTTGGAAGTCCCATAGTAACCTGCATTTCTTGAACTCCTGCGAAGTGGAATACATTAAGTGCCATCTGCGTCGATGGTTCACCGAAAGATTGGGCAGTAACAATTCCTATTGCTTCTCCTGGTGCAACTTGTTCATTCAAGTGCAATTTCGAAACATCAATTCCGTCGTCGCCATATCTGAATTGTATAACATTATTATTGCTGTCTCTAACTGTTCCGTCGTATTCTGTTCTCAAATCTTGCAACGCGTTTGCTAATCTTCTGTATAAATATCCAGACTTCGGAGTTCTCAACGCTGTATCCATAAGTGAATCTCTTCCTGTAACTGCACCGAAGAAAAACTCGTCAGGTCGCAATCCTCTGATGAATGAGCTTCTGATAAATCCTCTTGCCTTCGGAGATAAATCGCCCTGTTTGAAAAATGAAAGAGTTCTCTTGTTATAACCAATATCAATTCTTCGTCCCCACAACGCCTGCTGTCCGACGCAACAAGCCATCTGCGTGATATTCAAAATATTTCCTCCACCACCAGACTTAATCATTGGATTAACTGGATTATTATCTGGAATATTTTCTTTTACAATCTCTCCGATTTTTGTTCTAACTTCATTCAGCGTCTGAAGAATTTTAATTTCTCTTGATTGCTCGCCTGTCTTTCCAGGAATTATTTCAAGTTCGCCTTTATTATATTCTTCAATTATTTCTTCTGTTTTCTTTTCAGCTTTTCTAATTATTTCTTCACCAGCTTCGATTGTTGTCTTGTCCAAATCGAAATCCTCGACGGAAATTGAGATTCCTCTGTCTGATAAATATTTAACTCCAAGATTGAAAACATTTCTAATCGTTTCGAATGTAACATTTGTTCCAACTTCTCTTTCAAGAACTTTTATGAATTCACCATCTTCACTTCCGAATAATGTTTTGTTTATTTTTCCTCTTATGAGTTCTCCTTTTTTAATTTCAACAGAATCATTTTTGAAATCTACTTTTGGAATAATGCTTGAGAAAATTTCAGAACCTTTAATCATTTTCTTTGAAATAGTATTTTCAATTCCTGCTTTGAACAACATTTGATTTGCGTCTTCTCTTGTGAATTCCTCGTCGCCAAGTAAATAATTTCCTGTAATTGCATCACCGATACAACCAATTAAGTTTGTATTATTTTTTGGAGAAATTAAATTTCTTTTTACATCAAGTAAGATCTTTGCTTCTGCTCTTGCTTCTTCTGTTTGCGGTGAGTGAATATTCATTTCATCTCCGTCGAAGTCTGCGTTGTAAGGTGCAGCAACTGCTGGATGTAATCTAAAAGTTCTTCCTGGTAAAACTCTTACGAAGTGAGCCATTAAACTTCCTCTGTGAAGTGAAGGGTGTCTGTTGAATAAAACAACGTCGCCGTCTTGTAAATGTCTCTCGACTTTGTAACCTGGAGTTAATTCATTAATTATTTCTTCTTTCAAATCTGCAGAAATCTTTTTTCTTTTTCCGTCGGGTCTGATAACATAATTCGCGCCAGGATATTCTTCTGCTTTCTCAATTAATTTTTTCAATTTTTCAATATTCAAATCTGTAACACTCTCGGCGACAGTAACTACTTTCGCAATTTCAAAAGGAATTCCAACTTCGTTAATTGCAATGGATGGGTCTGGGGAAATAACTGTTCTACCAGAATAATTTACTCTCTTACCTGCAAGATTTTTTCTAATTCTTCCTTCTTTACCTTTAATTCGTTCCATAATTGTTTTCAAAGGTTGTCCACTTCTGTGTCTTGCTGGAGGAATTTTAGCGACGCTGTTATCAAAGAATGTTGTAATATGGAATTGTAATAAGTCCCATAAATCTTCAATGATAACTTCAGGCGCACCTGCATTCAAATTTTCCCAAAGTCTTTGATTAGCTCTAATAATATCAGAAAGTTTGTGCGTCAAATCATCTTCACTTCTTTCACCAGATTCTAAGATAATTGAAGGACGAACAGTTACTGGTGGAACTAAAAGCATTGTAAGAATTGACCATTCAGGACGACAAGTTGTTGTGTTAACTCCAATTTTTTTCAATTCTTCATTTGGAATATTAACTAAAGTTTCTCTAATCTCCGTCGGGAAAAGTCTTGTTTTACCAATAAAGAAACTTGTTGGTTTGTCAAGTTTAACTTTTTCGTGAAGTGCACCGCAGTGTGGACATTTTTTTGCATCCTTTGCTTTTTTCGCTCTTTCACTTTGTGAATATCTTTCTAAATCTTTATCAGCCAATAATAATTTTCCACAATCTCTACAGAAACATCTCAAACCCAATTCAATCAGAGGAACATATTTCAAATGAATTACAGGACGAGCTAAATCAATACTTCCAGGATGTCCTAAACATTCTTTTAATCTTCCACCGCAAGTTCTACATCTTACTCCTGGGTCGATTGCACCTAATCGCAAATCCATCAATCCACCGTCGACAGGATAACCATCAATGTTATACAATTCTGGTGTAACTATTTTCGCCGCAGAAACTTTCTTAATATCTTCAGGACTAAATAAATTAAATCTTATTTCTTCTACACTTTTTTTAACTGGTTTTGATTCTATCATTTTATAATTGTCCTCCTGCTAATAAATCACATTGTTCTGAATGTCTGTAGTCAACATCTGTCATCTTGTAATATGCTAACATTTTTTCTGGATCATCTTCAATTAACAAAGTTGGAACTTCTCTCGTCGGTAAATTTCTATTTGACAAAAATTCTTCTGTTTCAATTATCATATCTAATCTGTCTGTCATTTTATTCGTATTTATTTTTTAATCCAAATGTTGTGTGAATATGTAAACCTTGCAATTCTTCAAGCAACAATTTGAATGCATATGACATTTCAACTGGCTCGATTTCTTCGCTTCCACACATTGGACAAATTAATTTATTTCTGATTGTGTCGTCGATACCAATGCTTCCGCACTTCATGCAAATTGGTAATACAACTTTATCTGAATCATATCTTTCTTTCAATAATAACGAAGCTCCGTGAGCAACTAATGCTTCCTGTTCCATTTCTCCAAGTCTCAATGCTCCTCCTCTACTTCTACCTTCAATTGGTTGTCTTGTTAATAATGCAACTTTACCTGAAGCTCTTCCGTGCATTTTATTTCCAACCATGTATTTCAATTTCAAATAATATAAATTTCCGACGAAGATTCTTGATTGAATTCTCTGTCCTGTAATTCCATTATACATTGTTTCTTTTCCGTCATATCTAAATCCAAGTTTTTGTAACTGCTCTTCAAGTTCTGCTTTATTTTCTCCAGAGAAAGATGTTGCGTCAACAGGTTCTCCTCTCAAACTTCCAACTTTACCAGCCAATAATTCCATTAAGTAACCAACAGTCATTCTCGACGGCAAACCGTGCGGATTGAAAATTACATCAGGGCGAACTCCTCGAGATGTGAATGGAATATCTTCTTGTGGAATAATCATACCAATAACTCCTTTCTGTCCGTGAGAAGTTGCGAACTTATCTCCAAGTTCAGGAATTCTCTGGTCTCTTGTTCTAATTTGAACAATTTTATTTCCCTCAGAATCTTCTGTAATGAAAACACCGTCGACAGTTCCTTTTTCTTCCTGTCGCATTGTAACTGATGATTCTTTCTTTGTTCTAACAGAAAGTTCACGAGCTTCAGATAAGAATTTCGGCGGAGACATTTTACCAATCATAACTTCACCTTCACCGACGTCAGCTTCAGGATAAACAATTCCGTCGCCTTCCAAATGTTTGTAACTTGCTTCTGTTTTGTAACCAGAAGTATCTTTATCTGGAATTGCAATTTCATCTTTTAATCCGCCAGCGTAATTCATTTCCAAAGCAGAGTAAGGACGGAAATAGAAACTTCTTCCAACTCCCCTGTCTAAACTTCCTTTATTGAAAACTAAAGCGTCTTCCATATTATAACCTTCATAAGTCATAACAGCGACGACAAGATTCTGTCCCGCAGGATAAGTATTCAAAGTGTCGTAAACAAAACTTCTTACAATTGGTTTCTGCGGATATTGTAAAACTGAAACATCAGTATCTAATCTGCACAAATAATTTGCAGCGTAAATTCCTAAAGATTGTTTCTGTGTCTTGCTTCCCCTGTTAAGACGTGAACTCTGATCGTGATTTCCGTAAGGAACTAAACTTGTTACAACACCAAATAAATCCATCGGGTCAATTTCAAGATGAGAATGTTCAGGAGTTAATTCTTTTTCATAAAGTGAAACTAAAGCATTTTCTTCTTCAGCAGCGTCGAGGTATTCAATAATTCCTTGCTTGATTAAATCATTCCATTTCAATTCGCCGTTTTCAATTTGTAATTTGTGTTCGTTCTTCAATCTTGGAATTCCTTTTTCTGCAATTATCAAAGGACGCAAAACTCTTCCAGGTTCTGTTGAAATAAAAATCATATTGAATCCAGGTTCATATCTAACACTCATTTGAACAGGCAATTCTCCAGCTCTTCTTTTTTCTCTAACTTTTTGTACAAATGATTTGAAATCTTTTGCACTTCCAATAAATATTCCGTTGAAAAATATGTCACTGCCTTCAACACCTTCTTTGTCCATTCCAATTGATTGTAAATCTTTCAAAAATCTTTCAGGTTCAAGTTCAACTCTCGTCGATATTTTGCTCATTATTGCAAGATTTTTTCTTAAACCAATTTCTGTTCCTTCAGGTGTTTCAATCGGACAGAATCTTCCGTAATGAGTTGGATGCAATGTTCTTGCTGGGAAATTTTCTTGGTCAGAAGCTAACATACTTGCAACTCTTTGTAATTGTGAAATCGTCGCGAAATAATTTGTCTTATCCATATTTTGTGTAACTCCGCTTCTCTCGCCAGTCCAACTTCCTGTTGCAATTGCTGATTCAACTCTGTGCGAAAATAAAGTTGACTTCGCAATAACTTTTATAGAAAAAAACTTTTTTCTCTTCGCTGTTTTCTGAATTGAATATTGAATATCTCTAATTAAAATTCCAAGATTAACTCTAAATAAATTAGCAAGCAAATCCCCTGACAATCTAACTCTCTTATTTGAATAATGATCTTTATCAGTTCGCAATTCAGGATTATCTTTTGCAATTAAAAATTGTTTAAGCAATTTACAGATTGTAACTGCTTTGTTCATTCTGTCTTCTTTTTTCGTTCCAACGTGTGGAAGCAAGTATGAATCAATTCTTTGTTTTATTCTATCAAGAATTTCTTTTTTCGTTCCTTGCAATCCTGTCTTCTCTGCAATGAACATCATCGCGTCGTCTTTCGTCGCTAAGTTAACAAATTCATAAAGATTAACAATAACAGAATCAGTTTCTTTTCCAATATATTTTGCGATGTCAGATTCTTTTACCATTCCTAAAGCTTTCAAAATTACGACGATTGGTAAATCTTTGAATCTGCTGAAAGATAATTCTAACAAACCATCTTTGCTTTCAGAAAGTGTGATTGGAATTCTGTAAGTTCCTTTCAAAGAAAATAATCTCAAAGTTAAATTACCCTTGCTGTTTGTTTCAATGAATGGTTGGTTTTCTGCAAGGTCTTCAGCCATTGTCATAACTCTTTCATTTCCGTTGATAATAAAATATCCTCCAGGATCTAATGGATCAGAATAATTTTCCATTAATTGTTCAGGGCTCATTCCGTGAGTATTACACGCTTTGCTCTTTACCATGATTGGAATTCTTCCAACTTCAACAGTTTCAGAATCAACTTGGTCGCCTCTCTTCACAGTTATTTCCAAAGTAATCGGCGCAGAATAAGTTAAGTTTCTTAATCTCGCTTCGTAAGGCATTATGTAAGATGAACTTCCGTCAGCCTCGATAACTTTCGGTTTTTCAACTTTTATTTTTCCAAGTTGTATTTCAAATTCTTCGTTGTTAATTGTTTCAGAAATTTCAGTTACAATTTCTTGCATTCTATGTTCAAGAAATTCATTGAAAGAAATTACATTTGATTCTACTAAAGAATGTTCTTCTAAATATTTTTTAATTATCGCATGATTATTTTTCATTAGACAAAACCTCCGTTTTGTATTTTGCTGAAAATTTATTTTCTGTCATTACACAACCACCCTGTAATAAACACCACTTGTTCTTTCAATTTTAATTAAATCACCGACGCTGCAACCCTCTGGCAAACCTGCATCAGTAGAAAGTATTTTTGGAACTTGTGCTTTAGAAACATTTAATTTTTGCAATAATTCGTTCGCTTCTTTTTCGTTAAGTTTGATGTGTTTGGGTTGAAGAATGTGCATTTTATAATTTTAATTCCAGCGTGAGCATGCTTAAACTTTTAACAACTGTGGAATAATAAAAAACAGCAAAATTTAGTTTAAAAACCTTTCTGTAAATGTTAAAATTTATGAGAAAATTATTATTTATGACGTTTTTCTTCCAACTCTTTCCGCAAAACCGCACTTTCCGCATTTTAAAAGAATAAGATTATCTTCATCTGAATAAAAAACTCCCAAGTCTAAAATTTGAGCTTTGTCATATCCGCATTTCTTGCAAATATTTGGATAAGTTGCAAAAATATTTTTATCTTTTGTAAATCCTTCCCCAATTTCTTCTTGTTCTATTTTTTCACTTGATGAAACTTCGTCGGTCTTTTTTGTTTTGATTATCTCAAAATTATGGCAGCCTTCACAAAACGAATAAGATTGAGAATTGTTTATTTCTTGGATTCTTAAAATCCCTCCGCACTTTTTGCAAAAATTTAATGACATTACTATAATTAAAAATGGCCTCGAGGTCGAAATAAATTTCTCATTCGATTCCTAAATGGCCTCGAGGGGATTTGAACCCCCGACACCTGGATTAAAAGTCCAGTGCTCTAACCAGGCTGAGCTACGAAGCCATTATGATTTATGATTCGTAGCGAGCAATGCGTTTTAAGCATTTCTACCATCGTAGTTTCTTTTTCTCAAAGAAACCCGTGAGCTACGAAGCCATAAACTTTCTTAGAAAAACTGAATTTATAAAATTATCTTGTAAAACAATAATTCATTTAAATCGATAATTAATTGCTATTTTATGGAATTAGAAAAATTATTTTTAACAAAAGAAGAGCTTCCAATTTTGCATGATATGTGCTTCCAAATTCCAATTCATCCAAAACTTTTAGAATCAAATATTCAATTAAATCCTTTAATTGCGAAAGAAATATTTCCACAGGTTGCTGAAGAATGGTATTCTGATATGAAAGATTATCTTCCTTTAGAAAAAGATTTAGAAAAAAGAAAATGGTATGAAGATGTTTTCTTAAAGAAACATAATAAAGTAACAAAGAGAAACTCTTCACAATTCTTCGGAATCTGGGAAGATGATATTCAATCTTTAGATAATGGATTTGTCTGCGGTTTTTCCATAAATAGAAATGCAGGAGGAAGTTTATATTTTAATGAAGATGAAATGAATTGTCAATCTTTTGGTAGCATTTACATTAAATTCTCAGAAGATAAAAGAAAAGAATTTGAAAATAAAAACAAAAGAATCTGGACTTACGCTCCGCACAACATTGATTATTTTCCTGGTGCATTATTTTTAAGAAATTGGGTTATAAAATATATAAACGAAGTTTTACAAGAACTTTCTTAGCCTTCTTTCTAATTCATCAGCTTCCATTGCGCCGACAAAATTTTCTATAACTTTTCCGTCTTTTAATAAAATAAAATTTGGAATTGAACTAACATTAAATTTTCTTGCGATTGATTCATTCTCGCCAACATTTACTTTTCCAAATTTTATTTTATTAGAAAATTTTTCAGAAACCTCTTCGACAATCGGGCCCATCATCACGCAAGGCATGCACCACTCTGCAAAAAAATCAATAAATACTAAACCGCTTTTTGCAAATTCATCAAATTTTTTCCCGCTTAATTCAACAACGTTTTCCATTTATATTTAGAACTTCAAGATTTTATAAAAGTTTTTATTATTATCTTTCAAGAATTCTTCGCAGTTTTTCTTTAAACTCTTTTCCTTCGTTAGTTAAATTTCCTTTATCATCTTTTACAAAGGAGGTATCTTCAAATAAAGAAATATCCTCTGTGTCTGTATCTCCTAATAGTTTTTTTATAATCTTCAGTTCTTCATAAGAAAATTTTACAGAATTTAATTGATAATGTTCAAATGCTTCACATGCTTTCGGTGCAACTTTTTTGGTTATATCCAATATTGTATTCGCATAATTTCTTATTTCTACTTGGGCATGTTCATCCATTCTTAAATCTAAAAAGTGAAATAGATTATGCAAATCAATTTTCCAATACCATTCTGTATATAATGAAAGCGGAAGATTTATTCTTGCAAGTTCTCTCGCCATTCCTTTTTCAATTCTCTCGATATAACTTTTGTAACCTCGTCTTTGTTCTTCTGCAAAATTAAATAACATTCCTTCTGTTTCTTCTGAAGAAAATGTTTCCTCGCTTCTTCCTTTTTATTATTTTTACTTTGGAGATTTATTTGTTGTGGTTCGGGAATATAAAATTCATCTCGCATTATAGAATATCTTCCAGAAATTTCATTTAAGTTTGCTGTTCTATGTCTTACCCATTGTCTTGCGACGAAGATTGGCATCTTGCAATGAAATTTCATTTCAACCATTTCAAGCGGACTTGTATGTTCATTTCTTGTAAGATATCTTATTAGTCCTCTGTCTTCACTTACGGTTTTTGTTCCTTCGCCGTAAGAAACTCTCGCCGCTTGAACAATTGCAGAATCTCCACCCATATAATCAACTAATCTAACAAATCCGTGATCGAGAACAGGAAATTCTTTATCTAAAATTTCTTCCGCCTCTTTAGTTATTTCATGCATGTTATGATTTTATTTTTTTGGTTTAAATAAATTATTATCTTCTGATATATCTTACTATTTGTAATGTTAATTATAAATGAAAATTTTATTGTTTTAATATGAAAGGAAAATTTATTGTTTTTGAAGGAATCGACGGAAGCGGAGAAGACACGCAATTAGATTTGCTTTACAAAAAAATTAAATCTCTGGATAAATATCAGAATATTCTTGCGACGCACGAACCGACGGGAAATGCAACGGAAATAAAACGAAAATTAAAACATGATAACGACGCATATTCCAGCGGAGAAGAAATGGCGTTGCTTTTTGTAGAAGACAGAACACAACATTCTTACGAAATAATAAAACCTGGTTTGGAAAAAGGAATCGATGTTTTATGTTCGCGTTATAAAATGTCAACCTGCGCGTTTCAGCAGACACAGGGCATTCCTCTTGACAAATTATTAGAAATACATGAACATCGTGGAATATTAATTCCCGATTTAACTTTTTATTTGGACGTCGACGGAAAGATTGCTGAACAAAGAATACATAAAAGAGGAGAAGAAATAGAAAAGTTTGAAAAAATAGATTTTCTAGATAGAGTAAACTTAAATTACAGAAATCTTTACGAACTTTCTAGATTAAATAAATCTCTTTTTGGAGAAGTAATAAAAATCGATGGAAACAAATCTATTCACGACGTTACCGAAGATATTTATCAAGAATTTTTGAATTTTTATAACAAAGACTAATTTATTTTCCAGTGCTACCAAATCCGCCGTCGCCACGAGTTGTTTCTGATAATTCATTAACTTCTAAAAATTCAATTTCAGGATAAGGAACAATCATTATTTGTCCAACTCTTTCACCAATTTTATAATTATCTTCTCCAAATTTTTCAAATCTCAAAATTAATTCTCCACGGTAAGTTGAATCCAAAACTCCGACAGAATTTTTCAACATTAAATCTTTATTTGTTACACTGCTTCGTGGAAATATCAGCATGACATAATTTTGCGGAACTTCAAAAGATAAACCTGTTCCATATTCGACAAATTTGTCTGTTTCTTTTTTACTTGTTGCATAAACATCCATTCCAGCGTCGCCGATATGTGCATATTTTGGGATTATTGCTTCTGCATTCAATTTTTTTATTTTTATTTCCAATGTCATTTTATTTCCAGATTGGGTCTTTCCCAAAATTTTTCCACATCATAGAAGGAACTGGTTTGTCTCCTTGATCAGAATATTTTGAATTTTGTTTTTTATGATATGGATTTAAAATTCTTCCTTTAATTGTTTCGTATCTAATCTGCCCGATAGGCATCCCGTAATAAACACTGCATTTTTGGTCGACACCCATTTGCAGTGTCCAATGCCCTTTGAATCCAACGTCGCCATTTCCCGCACTTTCATGAATTGAAATTGATAATCTTCCAATACTACTTTTTCCGTCGAGGTACGGAACGAACTTTTCTGTTGCGGTGTATTCCAATGTCGAAGCTAAATAAAATCTCCCTGGTTCAAAAACAAATCCGTCTTCTGGAATTTCAAATATGCTCATATGATTTTCTTTTTTCGGATCCAATGTTTCATCTGGTCTGTACATTCCAATAAATCTTCCAAGATGAATATCATAACTATTACTTCCTAAACACTCTTGATAAAATGGTTCAATAAGGATGTTTCCTCTCTTCATTTCTCTCAAAATTCTTGAATCAGATAATATTGCCATCTTCTAAAAAAATTATTTTTCTTTTTAATTATTATTGTCCTCTAATCTTTGTATTCGGAAGATACTTTATTGCTTCTAACCTTCCTTCTTCTAAAATTTCCGCCGGTGTTTCTGAAAATTTTTCTAATCTCGAATCTATTAATCCATTTTCTCGCGGGACAAATTTTTGTAAAAAATATTTGTGTTGATTATTTCCGGTGCAATCATAAATTAATTTTGCAGTTTCACCAATTTCTGCGGGAGTCATAAAACTAATTTCTTCATTGTTTCTTATTACTGGAACGATTGTTGTTCTAAATTCATAATCTTGAAAATGTGAAACAACTGCAATTGACTTTTCATATCCGTCTCTCGCATCAACAAACTCTTTTCCAATCAAATCAGCATAAATTTGAGGCGGACCTTTAACATCCATTGCAACATAATCCATTAAATTTTCTTTGAGCAATTCTCCAAGCACAGAATAATTACTCCCGTTTGTGTCTAACTTAATTGCTAAACCTTTTTCTTTAATTTTTCTTGCAAAATAAATTAAATCATGTTGCAGCGTCGGTTCTCCTCCGCAAAGAACAACTCCGTCAATCCATCCTTTTTTTGAATCAAGATAATTAAAGAATATTCCATCATCAATATTTTTTCCTTCTTCTAAGAATTGTTTATTATAACACGACGGGCATTTGTAATTACATCCTTGAGAAAATAAAATTACAGAAAGTTTTCCAGGATAATCTGTAGAAGAAATTTGAAAATTTTTTATTTTCATTTTGCGAAATAATTTCTCATCGCAGTTTCAACATCCTTGAGATTTATGGGAGTAATTTTTCCATTTTTTCCCGCTGTTTGTCCTCGGTAAATTAAATTAGAATTTCTATCTAAAACAATTAATGCAGGAAGCTGCGATAAATTTACGTCTCCTAACATCGCTTGAATTAAACCATCTTCTGTATCGGCTTCATAAGAAACAACATTAAATTTTTCCCCATATTCTTCTGCGATTTTTTTATATTTTCCAACTTGTTTTATATCGTCGCACAACGGGCAATCTTTTTTTCCAATACTTATCGCAGTAACACCTTCATAAGGATTTTTTATATGCGGAATTTCTCTCATTTCTGTTCTATTCATTACAGAATAATTTCCGTTTTCCCTAGCTGTAAGTTCTCCGCCTTTTCCTTTTGATTCATTCCAATCTTTGAACGGGTCGCTGTAATATCCGACAACTCTCGTTAACCATCCGATTGTATCTTTATCATCGTTCCCGCAATTTCCACATTTCTCGACGAGTCCTCTTTCAGTTGTACTGCATTTTTTACAAATTGTAAATTCAGGACTTATAACTAATTGCGCGGTCTGCGTATTTTTCCATGTTTTCTCGACGAGAGAATAAATGCTTCCTGCGTCTGGTTTTTCTTCTCCAACAAATGCGTGAGTTATCGCACCAGAATCAATTGCAGGATGAAACTTTGCTTGTAACTGAATCCTTTCAATTAAATCAATAGGCGCGTCAGCACGAGGATGAATCGAATTTGAATAATATGTTTTATCATTTTCAATATCTCCTCTAACAAAATCTTTTGACTCCGGATATTTTTTCAAATCTGTTTTGCTTAATCTTCTCGTCGCTGATTCAGCAGGACTTTCTTCAAGAGAAAATTTCATTCCAAGTTCTTCCCCGTATTTTCTCGCTTGAATATTCATATGTGCAATTGTTCTTAATGCATAATTACTAAATTCTTCTGTGTTCATTTCGTGAAGTTCTTTTCCTGTAATAAATTCGACAGCTTCATTCAATCCAATCATTCCAATTATGTAAGTTGCTTTATCAAGATTAATGTAAGGTTGTCCGTCGAGACTCGGCATTCCTGTTTGCCATTGCGGTCTTCCCGATTTTTGAAGTGATTTAATATAATCTTTTTTCTGAATATGTGCGCGAACAGCAAGTTCCATTGTTTTATCAATTTCTTCTAAAAGTCCTTCAATATTTTTCTTTCCGTTTCTATTTGCTCTATAAGCTGCTTGTGGAAGATTAATTGTAACATTTTGAAATCCGCAAAATCTCATTGACTCCGGATGCTTCAAAAAATAATTATCTTCTATTTTTGTTCTCAATCTGCAACACGCAGCGAGGGAGACTTCATCTCTGTCAAAAATAAAATAAGGAGAACCATTATGACTTGAAACCTCACACGCTTTTTCTAAAACTTCTTTTTGCTCTGGATCTTCAAAAGTATCTTTATCTAAATGCAAATCACATTTCGGAAATGCAAATGGTTGTCCATATTTATCTCCCCTCTCCCACACTCTCAAAAGATTCTTAGCAAATTTTTTAGACGTTCTATCAAAATCTCCATATGTAATTGGTTTTTCTTCTTCTCCTAAAAACCATTCTTGAATCAGTTCACTCCCATTTTCTCCGTCGAGCTTTTCTCTCATAACAACTTTTCCAGAATCATCTGAAAGTTCCATTAGCGGGTAACCTGATTTTGTTTTTTGTTCAAGTCGGCTTTCTTTTAAGAAAACTGTTTCACCTTTTCTTTTAATTCCATATTTTCCTCCAGGCAAAACTGCAAGAGTTTCTTTCATATAACCAGGAACTCCAGTATGAATATTAAAATCAATAAATAATGTCTGCCCTCCTCGTGAAAATGCGTTTTGCGATGCTGCATAAATTGCTTCTTGTCCCCGCTGTTGCATAAACTTATCAATTTCCTCGTCGGATAAAACAGAAATAGGATTCGTTTCCTGTTCTTCAAGTTCTTTTTCTAAATTATTCCAAATGTTGTTCATTGAATTTTCTTTTCCATCTTCAGAAATTATTTTTACATCAAAAGAGAAAAGTTCTTTTTTCATTCTCTCTAATTCTTTTCTTCTGTCTTTGATTCTTTCTTTCCCCTTTCCTTCCAAATCTGCTTCAATTAATGGAGCATACATAATATTAAAGTAACCAACTCCGAGAGCGCCTGCATAATATGCTTGCATTGCTGCAAAAAAAGTATTCAAATGTCCAGTTAATGTTTCAGTATGTTTCGCTGGAGAAGATGCAGTTTGTAAATTATTTAACTCAAGTCCAAATTTTTTTAAATATTCTAATGAGTGAGCAGAACAATAAACTCTCGTCGGTAAATCCATGTCGTGCAAATGAATTGCCCCGTTTGAATGTGCTAGTGCAAGTTCTTGATCAAATACCGAAGTTAGTGCATCCTGTTTTCCAACAATTCCTGCAATGCTAAAATTAACTGCTTCAGGATTATTCGTTTTTATGTTGCTGTTCTCTCCGTTTTTCTCTCCAATAATTTGTTCAAGTGTTCTTCTTGGAATTATAAAATTTCTATATCTCGCTGCAGCAGATTGCATTCCTCTTCGCATTAATTCCACGTTCGCAAATTCCCTTACCATTCCTGTCGTGATCATTCCGACGTTAGATAAAACAATTCCGTTCTCAATATTTTTTGCAACATCTTTTGCAGTTTCTAAATCAACTTCTGCTTCTTCAATTAAAGAATATACAATTCTGCTTCTATCCCAACCAGTGCTTACATCTGCTGATTGCGACGCGACCATAAGAAAACTATCTGTCGAACTTTTATTTCCAGATTCTCCAAGGATTCTAACTTCTCTTCGTTTCTCTGCATAACTTTCAAAAGAATCAGCGACGATAGGAAATCCAGATTCTCTTATTGATTCTACTGCACGCGAGTTAATGTAATCCACTTCAGGCATGTTCCCGTTCCCAGCGAGTTTTGATAAAGTAATTTCAGTACATCTTTGAATTACAGTCTGATCATTTTGTCCAACACTTTCAAATGCTTTTTTTATCGCCTGTTCTATTTTTGTAGAATTAAAATCAACTAAACTTCCGTCTCTCTTTTTAACAACCTTCGGCAATCTCAACTCTTTTTCTAATGCCATTTATAATTCCCTCATCTCCCGTTTAAAATCTTTTATATCCTGAAAGTCTCTATATACTGAAGCGAACCGAATGTAAGCAACGTTATCAATTCGTTTTATTTTTTTCATAACGAGTTCGCCGATTTCAGAAGTTGTGATTTCTTTTTTTCCTCTTTTTTTTATTTGTTCTTCAATTTCGTTTATCATTTTTACAATTTTTTCTTTTTCAACAGGACGCTTTTCAAACGCGAGATTAATTCCTGTTTCAAGTTTTTCTCTAATGAACTTTTCCCTCCGTCCATCTTTTTTTATTACGTACAAATCATCTTGAGAGATTTTTTCGTATGTTGTGAATCTCTTTTTGCATTTCAGACATTCACGTCGCCTCCTTATCCCCCCAGGAGATTCTCTTTTATCAGTAACTTTTGATTCCTTATATGAACAGTATGGGCAATGCATTTTTTATTATACAATATATTGTATGTTGTTTGTTGCACACATCCATTACTTGTATAGACAAGGGAGTGAAAAAATAAATACTATTTAAAGATTTATTACTCAAAAAAAAAGTAACACGAACATACAAGATTTACACAGGAAAATAAATTTTTAAACTCCGATTTCTTATTCTTATTATGTATGAATCTCTAACTCAAATCTCTGAACAGCTCGGAATTTCAATATGGTTGTTTGTTTTGATAATAATTTGGTCTTACACTTGGAAACTTTTAGCTTTCTGGAAATCTGCAAGAAAAAATTCTCCTATCTGGTTTATACTTTTCGCATTTCTTAACACCTTCGGTATTTTAGAAATTCTTTACATATTTATTTTTTCAGAAAAAAAGAAAAATAATTTCAAATATAAGAAAGCAGTAAAGAGAAGAAGATAATTTTTTAACTAAATTCTTTTAAACTCCAATTTAATTAAATTAAAATGGAAGAAGAAGAGAAATCTTTAAGTGATGAATTATCTGACAGATGCATGCATTCTTATTTAATTAAATCCAATAACCGTTACATTGCAAAATGTGAAGGAGAAAAAGGAACTAATAAACTAAATCCATTTTTATTTTTGGGAGAATCATGTGCTTGTGTTGCAACTGAAATTTATCCAATTAATTCAACGCCCCACACAAAAATTAGTTTAGACAACATAAACGCATGCCCCTATAGAAATTATCAAGACTGATTATTTCTTAAACAATTCACACATTTTACAAAACTTCTTTCTCGACGGCTCTCCGCACTTTTCACAATAATTCATCTCAGAGGATTTTATCTTTTTGATTTTGTCCGAAAGCTTTTCAAAATTCTTGATTATGTTTTCTTTTTCTTTCGTCGTTAAATTATTTGTAAATTGTCTTATTTGAATTCTGTAAGAATCAAATGCGCACGGACATTTGTCGTAAACAACAGGAAGTTTTTTCTTTTTCGAATATTCTCTGATTTCATTTTCATCGACGTAAAACAAAGGTTTTATTCTTGTAATAAATTTTTTGTCTTTAACATTTTGCGTAATTGCTCCAGAATTTGCGCTAAGTTGCGGACTTCCTTTCAAAATATTCATTAAAAAAGTTTGGACTTCGTCGTCGAGATTATGCCCTGTCGCGATTTTATCGACTTTTAATTTTCGTGCTTCGCGATTCATAATCCATTTTTTTATAACTCCACAAATCGCACAATTTTTCAAACCTTTTCTGTCTTGCTGAATTGAACTTCGAATGTAACACATTCCAGAACCCATTTCTTTTTTTATATTATAAACATGAAGTTTGATATCAAATTCTTCGCAAAGTTTTTTCACGGCCTCGAAACATTTTTTGCTGTATTCTCCCATCGACAAATCAATATGAAATCCTTCAATGTTGTAACCTAATTTTTTCAAAAGATAAGCCGTAACCGCAGAATCTTTCCCGCCAGAAAGTGCAACTAAAATTTTTTCTTTTTTATTAATTTTAATTTTCTCAAGTGTTTGTTTAAATTTTTCTTCAACATTCATAAAAATAAGAAAATAATATAGATTTTAAATTTAATTCAATTCCCAGTTTATTGTATACTTGGAAGTAATTTCTCTGCTGTAATCAGTTATCATTTTTGCAGCTTTATCAGAATCAAAATCTTTCAAGAATTGTTTTATCATTTCTTGTTCTTTAATTTCAAATTCACGCGGAGCACCGTTGGAGATCGCAGGAAACATATAATCAACAGTCAAAAGATTAAGCAAAGCAAGGCGTGAATACAAATCATATTTGATCACATCAGCGTCGGCACGCGCAGAAATAGAACCCTTTATTGGATTAAACGCATCCTGTCCTTCTTTTGATGCGACAACTTTCAGCCACCTTTCAGAATTTGTCGGATGCTTTGTATATTTCGGGCGCTGGAAAGCGTCGATAACTAATCCATACATATTTCCTGTTCCAGGAACAATAAAAGTTCCGTAATCGCTTCCGTATTCAAAATCAGCAGATTTGAATTCTCCATTCGCCCAATCACCCATAATATTAAACGCGCCTTCACCGTCGATAATTCTATCCACAGCAACATTCCATTCTATTTGTTGATTGTCCGGATTAACATAATCCAAATATTTTTTGAAAATATTTAATGATTCAATGAGTCGCGGATCGTCGGCAGAAATAACTTTCCCGTTTATCCAATCTTCATAAAATTCAATTCCCTGACTCGCAATAATCTGATCAAAAACATGTTGCGCTGTCCAAGTTGTTCCCATCTGTATCGGATATTCGACGCCAGAATTTCTAAGTTCCTCGCACGCATCAAAAAATAATTCCCACGTAGTCAATTCTTCAGGACGAATATTATTATCATCTAAAATTTTTTTATTATACCATACGACATTTGTTCTATGAATTCCGACAGGAATAGAATAATAATTTCCCTTAAACTTGCACATTGCTTGAACAATTTTTGGAATAACTCTTTCTAAATTTTCTGATTCCCAAATATCGTCGACAGGCTCCAAAAGTTCAGCGTCAAAATAAGTTTTTCCTTCGTATCCTGCGTGAATTAAAAAAGCATCAGGTCCTTCTTTTGCAAATACATTCGGCTTGACAACATTAAACATTAAAACTCCTCCGCCAGCTGAACTTCTGCTGATTACCGACGTGGGAAGAACAATTGCTTCCGGATATTTTTCTGTAAAAACATTAATCAGCGCACTCATTGCAGCATGCTCGCCAGGCGAAGTCCACCAGTGATAAATTGCAAGAATATTTTCTTCTTCTGTAAAAGTAGATGAATAAATGCTGAAAGAGATTATTCCTAAAAAAATTACAATTCCCAAAACTAAAATTCGTTTTTCAAAATCAATATCTTTTTTCATTTCATCCTCTATCGAAAATAAAATTTCAAAATATATAAATCATTCTAAAAAAAATAAAAAAAATAAAACTAGCTACTTTCCGCAGCCGCACGTTTTTCCTTGCGTTGCACCGCACGTCGCTAAACCGCAATTACTTTCCGCACTGCATTGATTCCCGCAACTTGTACAACTAGATGTTGATGTTGTTTCTGCTTCATCAGTTGAGATTGCACTCGCGAACGCGATTCCACCGACGAGCAGCAAACCAACCATGATTCCCGCAATTATCCATGTATTCATTTTAACCTCCTGATTTAATTAATTCATTAAGAAAAATATTATTTAATACCGCTTTGGCGAAACTAGTTTCAGTCGTTTGTTTCAACTAATGATTTTCCTAAAACAACTCCAGCGACGACCAAACTAATTAAATTTGCAATTGCTAAATCTATCGCATCAGAAGTAAATCCATCATAAACTAAAATTCCAACACCGACAATATAAACGCCCATAAAAATTGAATTAATTTTTTTTCTTTTTCCCATTAAGAAAAATTCTACAACCCACGCTGCAATAATCACAAACAATCCGATTAAACTAAATGAAATCATTTTCTCTTCCCCAAATAAATTTCATAAATTGCCCAGAATGCCGACGCTGTTGCGATAAAAAATATTCCGTAAAGTATTTCATTAGAAATATTTATATTAGACAATCTAACAAAATCATAAAAAACATAAATAGCGAATGTGACAAAAATTCCCCAGCCAAAATGTTTTTTCTTTTGAAAAACAATCAGAAGTCCCATTATCGCAATTAAGAATTCAATTGTAATCGAAATATATTGTATCAACATTCTCTTTTAACTTTAAACCAAATGGAATTTAAAAATCTATCCTGTCCTTCTATAAAGTTTCAAGGGAGTTCTTGCTTCTTTTCTATTCCTATATTTCTCTTCGGAGGCCATAAAAATAGGACAATTATTCTCTGAAGGATTTCGTAAAATTCTTGGGAATCTGCACGGATTAAAAAATTCTGTTAAACTGCAAAGTCCTGTGTAAACATCTCCATCTTGGCCATGATACATATGCAAATTTCTAAGATATCCGCAAGGATGTTTGCCCTGAGCAAGTAGAGCAGTGATTTCATTACTCTTTAATTTTTTCCCGCGAACAGAATATTTATGGAAATTTTCATTTGATTTTTTCGGTTCTTCTGCTACAACTTCTGGCAAAATTTCTTGCGGTTTTTCTAGTTCTAAAGAATCATAAGAAAAAAATGCGTCACCAAGTTCTTCAGAAATTTCTTCAAGATAATCATCTAATCTCACCTTTGGCATATTAGAATTAATACGTTTTAATTTTTAAGGAATTAGTTATAAGAACAATATTGTTGTAATGTTATCTTCTGCGTCCTAATTTTCTAGTTCTTCCATGTCTTTCATTTCTCGAATGTCTGTCGTCTCTTGAACGAAATTCTCTGCTTGAATTATTTCTTACGTTTCCTCTCGGAGAAAATCTTCTTGCGTCTTGTCTGATAATTAAATATTCAAATTGTGGAAGTTGCTCTTGTGTAATCTCGAAAGAATCGTCTTCCTTAATTTTTCTGAAAAGCATATAATCTTCGTTCGAAAGTAAATTAATTACTTTACCTTCTTTTCCTGCCCTCGCTGTTCTGCCGATTCTGTGAATGTAATCTGCTGGAATGTGCGGAAGATTATAATTGTAAACATAAGTTATTCCTTTAATATCAAGTCCTCTCGCTGCAATATCTGTGCAAACTAAAACATTTGTATCTTTATTTTGAAAATCTTCGAGCGCTCTTATTCTAGCATTCTGCGTCAAACCGCCGTGAATCGCTTGAGATTTAATTCCAACTTTATTCAAATTACCGACGACAAAATCAGCATTTCTTCTTGTCTTGCAGAAAACCATACTCAAGCCAGGAGTTTGTTTAAGCAAGTGAACGAACAAAGAAAATTTCTTGTCTGTCGGAACATCATAATAAACTTGTTTCAATTTCGACGGGTCAACATAAGATTCTGCAGAAACTTGAATCGCATTTTTCGTGTGCTTTTTTGCAAGGTAATCAATATCAGAAGATATCGTCGCTGAGAACATCATTGTTTGTCTTTCTTTCGGGCAGTATCCTAAAATTTTTTCAACGTCGTGACTGAAACCCATGTCAAACATTCTGTCAACTTCATCCAAAACTAAAATTTTTATTTTGCTTAAATTAATTGTTCTTCTTTCAATATGATCTAAAATTCTTCCAGGAGTTCCGACGACAACATCTGTTTTTCTAATTGCCCGGACTTGCTGTTCAAAATTAACTCCGCCGTAAACCGCTGAAGTTGTCAATTTTTTATTTTTAGAAAAATGTCTTATTGAAGTTGCAACTTGTTCTGCTAATTCTCTTGTTGGTGTTAAAACCAATGATTGAACATATTTTTCTGGAATTAAATTTTCAATTATTGCTGAAGCAAATGCTAAAGTTTTTCCGCTTCCTGTTGCGGAACCACCGATGATATCTCTTCCGGCAAGAGCCAAGGGAATTGTTTTTTCCTGAATTTCCGACGGTGTTTTGAAACCGGCTTCCTTAAGGACGCACAATACATCTTCGCTCAATCCGAGTTTTTCGAATTGTTCCATGATATTTAAAAGAAATCTAACTATAGCAAATCCTGTCTATAGTTTTGTGGACTCACTATCTAATCTTTCTTATATAATTCCATTTTTTGTGGGTATATAAACGTATGGAATTAGTTTTTCAAAACAACTATGTTGTTCATACCACGTCGTTTTCTCTCGATAAATTGTTTTGATTCCAGTTTGTCAAGAACTCTCGTTATTCCGACTTTTCCAATTCCTAACCTTTCCATCAAAGAACTCTGGAAAATCGCACCATTTTCTTCTTGAAGAATTTCAATAACTTCTTTTTCTTTTTTATCAAGTCCGTTCAAATCTAATTTTTTCTTTTTCTCTTTAACTTTCTTAATAATTATTTTTTCTTTAGGTTTTGTAAAAATTAAAACTAATCCGATCATAACCAAAATTCCTACGATAGACAACGCAAGATAAGTTTGCTGGTCAATTGTTTTATACATCGGGCAAATTTCTTCTTCCATAGAACAACTGCTTGTAGTTATATCAATTAAAGCCCCCTTAAATAAAAAAATTATTCCAATCAAAAGAACCGCAATTCCAATAATTAAAAATCCGACTTGTTTATTTTCCATTTTCTGAGTTTAATGCTTTAGTAAAATTTTCATTTACTTTTTCCCAATTTATAACTTTGAAAAAATTCTCAATATATTCTGCTCTTCTGTTTTGATATTTAAGATAATATGCGTGTTCCCAAATATCAATTGTAAGCAACGGAATTCCTTCAGGTAAATTTTGATTTGTCGTCGATATCATCTTTAATTTTTTATTTTCCAAGACAAGCCAAACCCATCCGCTACCAAACAAACCGAGAGCGGCATTTGTAAACTCTTCTTTGAATTTTTCGAAACTAGAAAATTGTTTTTCAATTTCTTCTTTTATTTCTTTTTGAATCTGAACATCTTTCTTTAAAATTTTCCAGAAAAAACTATGATTAACAAATCCGCCACCATTATTTCTAACTGCTGTTCTTATGTCTTCAGGAAGATTTTCAATATTTTCCATAACTTCATCAGCACTTTCAAAATTCAGTTCAGGATGTTTTTCAAGCGCGGCATTAAATTTGTCAGCATATGTCTGATGATGTTTATCATGATGGAATCTCATTGTTTTCTCGTCGATATGCGGTTCTAAAGAATCGTATTCATATTCTAAGTTTGGTATTTCAAATTTTTTCATTTTTTATTTTGGATTATTAACAACTCTGCTTCTGCTTGATAAAACGCAAAGATAAAATCATCAAAAGGGTAAACATATTTTTTTGTGTCGCTCGGATTTAATATCTCAAATCCGTTCTTTGTATATCCCGTTAAAATAATTTTATGTCTAAGGTTATTATTTCCTTTCTTTCTTATTGAAGCAGGGTTTATCTCTACTATCGCAAATTTATATTTATTTAAAATTTTTTTTATCTTCTCAATTGTTAATAGTTCAATTTTAATTTTCCCACCGCGTTTTAAAAATTCTAACGTTTCTTCAGCGACGAATTTTCCGTAATCAGAATATGTTTTTAATTTTTCTTTTAGTGATTTTTTTATATCTTTGAATTGATTATTGTAGGCAATTATATGATTTTCTCCTATATATGTAACGTTAAATCCTAATCGGAGGGCGGCATTTCCCAAGTTTATCTGTGGGTTTTGAAGCCCCCATTTTTCAGAATTAAAATTTTTTTTAATATCGAAGATATCTTTTTCAGAAAAATCATTTCCATAATAATTTAAGATGCTCCTTAGGCAAGCAACCCCGCAGGATTTATCTGTCTCTTGTTTGAATATTTTTATCTGTTTCATTTTTTATTTTTCTCGTAATCTTTTATTGCTAACTTCAAAGCTTCTTGTGCCATCATAGAGCAATGAACTTTAACTCGTGGAAGTCCGCCAAGTGATTTCATAACTTCATCGTATTTTATTTTTTCTGCATCTTTCAAAGTTTTTCCTTTTGCAAGTTGTGTTACCATCGACGAAGTCGCGATTGCAGCAGCGCACCCAAAAGTTTTGAATTTTATATCTGAAATTATTTCCTTACCTTTCTCTTTTTTTACTTTTATGTAAAGCCACATAATATCCCCACACGTCGGGTTTCCAACTTTCCCGATTCCGTCGGCATTTTTAATTTCTCCGAGATTTTTCGGGTTCATATAATTCTTCATAACTTCTTTTGAATAATCTAATGTCATTTTATTTTGCACTCCTCGCATCTTTTATTTAATTCAATTTTATTTTTTCTTGAATTTATTTTTCCTAACTTTATTTTCTTAAAAAAAGGCAGTTTTGATTTATGATTCATCCCGCGTCTTTTCATTTCTTTAGCAATTTCATCATGTCTCTTTTTTAAATTATGAATTTCTAAAAGTCCTTTTTCTAAATAACCATTAACAGATTTTCCCTGATTTAATGTTGCGACAAACATATGGCATTCAACGTGTTCTCCGAGCAAATGCTGATTGCACATTCCCGCCGTATTAACATTCCACATTCTCATTTTCTTTTATTTAATTTTTTAATTAATTCCTCAATTTCTTTTTTGCTCATTCCGTGAGCCATGCAACCTTGTTCTAAAGTTTCATACATTGCCATTCCGCAACCAAGACAATGCAAACCCGATTCAAATAAATCATTCGCTAATTCAGGATGTTCATTTAATATTTCTCCGAATTTAGTATTTTTTGTAATTTCTTTTTTCTTTTTTGTCGTAGCTGTTTTCTTAATTATTTTTTTCATTTTATTACCTTTGCCATAAATATCTGCCCGTGTTTATATTCACTAGACGGATTAATATCTTTTAATCTTCCAACAACTTGGTAACCTTGTTTTTTATAAAAATTAATTGCTTTATTTTTGTTAGAATCTTCTGTCCCAAGATAAATTATATCTATCCTTTTATTTTTACAATATTTTTCAATCTCTTTTAATAAATAACTTCCCAACCCTTTTCCTTGGAACTCTTTTTTTATTGCAAATTCTTCTAAAAATATTCCATGTCCAAAAGGAGGAGATTTGTATACTCCAAAACTAATATGCCCAATATAATTTTTTTTATCTTCTAAAATCAATAGAGTTCCTTCTTTTATTTTCTTCATAAAATATTTTTTTTGTAGCATAGAATTAAGATTGGGAAATTCTTCTTTTTGTAATCTTACAAATTTTTCAGAATCTAATTTAGTTGCTTTTCTAATTTTCATTGTACTGGACTCATCCTCCTCAACTTTTCAATAATCTTCGGAAGAACAGACAAAACAAAATTAACATCTTCTTCAGTTGTATATTTACTAATTGAAATTCTTATTGAACTATTTGCTTGCAGAGGAGTTAATCCCAAAGCTTTCAAAACATGACTTGTTTCTAAAGAATGCGATGCGCACGCGCTTCCAGTTGATGTGCAAATTCCTTCGTTTTCCAAATAACCGCCGACAGATTCTCCCTCGACATTATTGAAAGAAACATTAACATTATTACACAATCTTTTTTCTCGCGGACCATTCAACTTTGTATTCGGTATTTTCAAAATCCCGTAGATTAATTTATCTCTAATCTTAATCATTTTCTCAACATTTTTTTTATTCGCAATTTCAACAGATTTTGCAAAGCCGACAATTCCTGAAACATTTTCTGTTCCACTTCTTAATTTTCTCTCATGTCCTCCGCCGTGAAACAATGGAATTATTTTAACACCATCACGAATATACAAAGCACCGACACCTTTTGGTCCGTGAATTTTATGTGCGTTCAAAGTTACTAAATCAATATTTTGCTTATCCACATCTAATAAAGTTTTTGTATAACTTTGGCAAGCATCAGTATGAAATAAAACTTTTTTCTTTCTGCAAATTTTTCCAATCGCTTCCAAATCCTGAATCGTCCCAATTTCATTATTTCCGTGAATAACTGAAACTACAATCGTCTTTTCTGTAATCGCATTTTCAAGTTCTTTCAAATCAATAAATCCTTCAGAATTCACGTCGAGGAAAGTTATTTCAGCCCCGTATTTCTCCAACCATTTACAAGAATTCAAAACGCAGTCGTGTTCAATCTTCGTAGTGATTATATGATTTTTTCCTGTGTTGTTTTCTTTATTCCAGAAAAACAAACCTTTCAATGCAAGATTATTTGCTTCTGTTCCGCCAGATGTAAAAATTATTTCACTAGTTTTTGCACCAATAGATTTTGCAATTATTTTTCTTGATTTTTCCAAACCCTCTTTTGCTTCTTGCCCAACAAAATGAACAGATGACGCGTTTCCATATTTTTCAGTAAAATAAGGAATCATTGTTTTCAAAACTTCGTCGTCAACTTTTGTCGTTGCTGCGTTGTCTAAATAAATTATTTTTTTGCTCATTTTATTCCATTCTTTTTTATCCATTTAATTGACTTGTCTATTAGAGAATCAAAATCTTTTTCTTTTTTCCACTCTCTTGCGATATATTTTCTTAATTGAGTATGATTCGGATAACCCATATCTCTCATTATCCACAAATCTTTAAATTCCAAATTAAGTAAAACAGTAAGTGCTTCTTTCAAATCAAATGTTTTTTCTTTTCCAATTTCCTTTTCACAAATTTTCCAATATTTTGAATTATGGAATTGAATATGCATTAATTCGTGCCCAGCAGTTTGCAACGCAGAAGGAACTCCCCAGAAAAAATTAACAAAAAAAGAAGGCGGATTATGGTCCGGGTCATAAGGGCATCTATCTGCCGTCGTGAGGTGTGCATTAATTTTTTTAGTATAAAACGGACTTTTCATTATTTTTTCAAGTCGATAAAAATATTCTTGACTTATTCCTTCCCAAGCTTGAGAGAATAAATTTGCAGTTTTATCTAATAACTTATTTTTATGAATATCTTTCATACTTTCCAGTAATTCTTTTTCGCATTCTTCATATTTTTTATCGTCGCAAATTTCATGCATATTTTTTGTAACTGCATCTTTCCAACTTTTCCCATAACTCCCTTTCGAATTACAAATATCCCAAATATTCCATAAATCATCTTCCTTACTAAATTGAAAAATTACTTTAGGAATCATTTCCCCGCACATCCTTTCATGCAAGATGAACAATTACAATAAGTTGAAGCGTGTTTGTCGATAAGTTCCAGCATCGGAAGAATCGTGTCTTTGTTCAAAGAATAAATTCTTTCTTTTCCTTTTTGTTTCATGTTAACAATATTGCACGACTTCAAAGATTGCAGCGCGTGAGAAATTTTGCTTTGTTCAACTTTCAAATCTTTTACTAAATCAGAAACATTTTTTTCTTTAATTCTCAACGAAAGTATAATCCCAATCTTCAAAGGATTCGCAAGATTTGTAAAAAAAATATTATAATTCTTATGATTAAAGTAAGGACTAATGTCTAATGTCTTTTTATTCATATGAAACATATTTCATATACATTTATAAATATTTAGTTTCGTCGGTATATCTATGACAAAAGTTTTCCAAGCAGAAGAACGCGAAGATAAAGAAATAATTGGAATTCTGCATCCGTTAGTCAAGGAATGGTTTTTTTCAAAGTTCAAATCTTTTTCAATCACGCAAAGGTTCGGAGTTATGAATGTTTGGGAAAGAAAAAATATTTTAATTTCAGCTCCGACAGGAAGTTCAAAAACTTTGACGGCGTTTCTTTCAATAATAAATTATTTAGTTATTCTCGCAGAAAAAAATCAACTCGAAGATAAAGTTTATGCAGTTTATACTTCGCCGTTGAAAGCATTAAGTAATGATATCCATAAAAATTTATTTGAACCTCTCGAAGAAATTTACAAAATCGCAGAATCAAAAAATATCGAGTTACAAAAAATTCGAGTAAGTTTGCGAACAGGCGACACAACAGCGTCGGAAAGAGCGAAGATGATGAGAAAAGCACCGCACATTCTTGTTACAACTCCAGAATCTCTTGCGATTATGTTAACGACAACAAAATTTATTGAATATTTAAAATCAGTTGAGTTTTGCATTGTCGACGAGATTCATGCTCTTGATAATAAGCGCGGAGTTTATTTGAGTTTAACTTTGGAAAGATTAAATGAAGTCAGCGTTATTTTTCCTGTAAAAATTGGATTGAGTGCGACAATTTCTCCGTTGGAAGAAGTTGCGAAATTTCTCGTCGGAAGTCCAGACGACAGAGAAGTATTTATTGCGAATGTAAAACTTGATAAAAAAGTTGACGTCCAAGTCCTGACAATAGGAGATTTAATTTACGAAGAAAATTTTGGAAACACACTTTACAATTTAATTGATTCTTTAATTAGAAAACATAAGACAACTTTAATTTTCACAAACACGCGTTCAGCAACAGAAAGAGTTGTAAATTATTTGCGAGAAAAATTCCCGACAGAATACGGAGATGATACTATTGCAGCTCACCATTCTTCATTAAGTAAAAGTCATAGGTTTGATATTGAAGAAAGATTGCGTGACGGAAAACTGAAAGTCGTTGTTTGCTCTACTTCATTGGAATTAGGAATTGATATTGGTTATATTGATTTAGTAATTATGTTAAGTTCTCCGAAATCGAGTGCGAGAGCATTGCAGAGGTTGGGGCGAGCAGGACACAAATTGCACGAAACAGCGAAGGGAAGATTGATTGTAACAGACAGAGATGATTTAGTTGAGTGTTCAGTTATACAAAAAGAAATGGTTGAGAAAAAAATAAACAAGATTTATTTTCCAAAAAATTGTTTGGACGTTTTGAGTCAGCAGATTTTCGGAATGGCGATTTACAAAATTTGGAATGTTGACGAATTATTTGATTTAATTAGAAAAAGTTATTGCTATGAAAAACTTTCACGAAACGATTTCTTCGACGTTATAAGTTATCTTGCTGGAGATTATGCTCTTGAACAAAGTAATGTTTACGGAAAAATTTGGTATGATAAAGATACAAAACAAATTGGAAAAAAAGGAAAACTTGCGAGAGTTTTGTATATGACGAACATCGGGACAATTCCTGACGAATCTTTTATTACAGTTAAACTCGCTCCTGCTGGCGAACCTGTCGGTGCGATTGACGAAGGATTTTTAGAGCGAATGAAAAAAGGCGACGTTTTTGTCCTCGGTGGAAAAAAATATGTTTATCTTTATACAAAAGGAATGAATGTTTATGTTCGCCCAGAAGTTTCAAGACAGCCGACAATTCCGTCGTGGTTTTCAGAAATGTTGCCTTTGAGTTTTGATTCTGCTTTTGAAATAAATAAATTCAGAACTTCAATGAGCGAGAGATTCAAAAAGAAAACAAAAAAATTAGAAATAATTTCTTACATAAAAGAAACTCTTTATGTTACAGACAATGTTGCTGAATCTATTTACAATTATTTTAACGAGCAATTTAATTATTTGGAAATTCCTAACTCGGAAATTCTTTTAGTTGAAAGATACAATTCGCAGAAACATTATTTAATTTTTCATTCAATGTATGGGCGAAGAGTTAATGATGCGCTGTCGCGCGCGATTGGTTTTCTTTTGGGAAGGGCAGGCGGACGAGATATTGAACTTGGAATTAATGATAATAGTTTTTACGTCGCTGGTGAGAAAATGAATATAGAAAAAGTTATGAATTTCCTTAAACCAGAAAACCTTGAAGAAGTTTTGAAAGAAGCAGTTGAGAGAACAGATGTTCTTGCTCGAAGGTTTAGGCATTGTGCGGCGAGAAGTTTGATGATTTTGCGAAACTATAAAGGGAACACGCGAAGTGTAGGAAAACAAAATATGAAATCGCATTTTGTCCTCGCTGCTGTCAGAAAAATTTCCTTGGAATTTCCTATACTTAGAGAAGCGCGAAGAGAAGTCCTCGAAGATTTAATGGATATTCAGAGCGCGAAACTTGTTCTTCAATGGATAAAAGAAGGCAGAGTAAAATTAAAAATCAGGGACACCGAACTTCCGAGCCCGTTCGCGTTGGGAATTATTATGCAAGGGCAAAGCGATTTAATTAAGATAGAAGATAAAATGTCTTTCTTAAAACGAATGCACGAATTACATATTAAGGGAATGAAGGAATAAAATTATTTAGTTTTAATGAAGCCATTCAGTAACTAATTTTTCATATTTTTCTATTATTCCTTTTTGCTCTAGATTAAAAATTCCTTTTAACCATTCAGATAATGTTGAAGAATATATTTCTTCAATCTTTCCATCCTTCTCATAAGAGAGGACATTAAATCTTGAATTTTTTAAAGATTCTGTATTTGCATTTTTATCTATTTTAAATTCAGTATCTTCTTTTGTGAATATAAGTTTATCTCCGACTTTTAAATTTACAATAATCATATAGGTTTCAGGAAAGAAGTCAAAAACTTTAAGTTTTTCTTCACCAATCATTCCCTTTTCTCTGTACTTTACTTCAATAAAAAACACTTTTCCTTCTTTACTTATTACACAAAAATCAGGCATTTTTTTTAAGTAATCTATTTCTAAATATTCTCTTTGTTCGCTTTTTTCTAACTTAAAATTTCCTTCGCATTCTTTAATAAAATGTTCTAATTGAGTTAAGGGATTCGCGATATTTTCTTGTCCCGTTCTTAATACATAAAATCCCAAATCTTTAAACAATTCTTCTACTATCGTTTGAGAAATTGAACCTTTAATCATATCTTCTGTGTTATTACCCATAAAAATAATTAATTCTCCGTCCTTTTAATTATTATTGTCCAATTAAAATAAATTTAAAAATTCCCTTTCCTTACTATTTTTATAAAAAGAGAAAATGAAAATTGAAAGCAGGGTGGCAAAGAGGAAGATTAGAAACGCACATCGCGAACTTATGAAAATGCTTATGAAATCTCCTGTTACAAATCTTAAATTTTCTAAAAATAAAATTACTTTCAATTTTTTCGAGCATAAAATTTCTGACGCAATCACAATAAAAAAACAGCCCCACGTCGGAGAATGGAGCAGAAGAACAAACAAAGTTATAATCGACAAAAATTTCCACAACAAAGAAAGAATGAACGAATTCAAATCCCTCTGCCTTCACGAAGCTGTTGAAAGATTTTTAGTCGAAAAATTCGGACTCAACACAGACAACGAAGCCCACATCGTCGCAAAGAAAAAAGAAAAAGAATATCTAGAAAGCGTCGGCGGAAACTGGCGAAGTCATCAATTAAAAGTTTTCTGGGACTGGCATAAATTAGGAGAACATTAAATGAAAATCAAATTTTTAGAATCCAAAATTAAATCCCTTTCCAGTATAATTCCAATGAATAATCCCCTCTTCAAAATTAAATCAAGAAATTTTTTGCCAAATTAAAATGAAAAGCAAATTAGAATTCGCAAAAATCAGGGTAACAAAAAATTTCTCTTACTACACATGGAAAGATTTTCATTTTTTTCCTTACTCTTGGCTAGACAAAGAAGATTTGAAAACTCTGCCCAAACCTTTTCTATTAATTGAAATTGACCCCAAATGCCCAATAGGAAATGATATGGAAGAAAAAGACGAAGTCACAAATATAATAAAATTAACAAACACCTTCGACGAATTAAAAATTGATAACGATTTGCGAAAAGATTTGAAACGAGTTGAAAAAAAGAATGAAAATTTAAAATTAGTTTACAACGAACCAGACGCATTAGAAAAAAGCAAACAATGGTTTCTCAATTTATGGAAAGAAGGAAAAAGAGACATGGAAAGGCGTATGAAATTATGGAAAGAAAACTGCAGCACAATCAGCGCATATCTCGGCGACGAATTAATCGCAGTCCACATAACAATGAAAAAAGACGACACAATTTATTACAACGGATGCTGGTGGAACAGAGAATACAAATCATTATCGACGCCAACTTTCTTGTTAAAAATAGATATTGAAAACGCAATAAAAAATAAAATGAAATTCTATGACTTGGGAATCGGAGACGAACCTTACAAGAAAAAATGGGGCGTCATAGAAAAGCCGACAAAATATTATGCAATTCTCACAAAAGAACAGGCAGAAATTTTCAACCCGCCAATAAAAAAATTCGTTGAAATAAAAAATTAATCTTTGTGTTTCATCTCAGCTTCTTCAGCGTCGGCTTTCGTTTTATGAATAGTTCCAGGAGGATGATTCGGCGGAGAATAAATTGTGTATAATTTCAATTTCTTTGTTTTAGAATTATTTATTATATTATGAAAAGTTCCAGCAGGAATAATCACAACATCTCCGTTTTTCGCAATTCGTTTTTCTTTTCCATTGTCAATCATAAATCTCGCCTCACCGCCTTCAATTCTAAAAAACTGGTCGACGTTTTTGTGAACTTCATTTCCAATTTCTTCATTCGGCAACAAAGACATCACGACAAGTTGCTGATGCTTTCCAGTAAACAAAACTTTTCTAAAATTATTATTTTTCAGAGTCTCTTTTTCTATCGAAGTAAAATAAAATTTCATTTTCACCTCAATAAATTAGAGTTCAAATCTTTTTATACTTAACTAAAATAAAAAAATAAAAATAAATCTCTGGCTTATTTCTTTGGCATAAGCATTTTCAAAAATCCTGCAAGAACCAAAAGCCATCCGATGAACAACGGCCAGGACAACCACACCCAATACGCATTCCCTAGCACAAGCGCGCCGAGAACAAGCATCGCGAAACCTTTTCCTCTTGGACTCTTACAACATTCCATCAATTTTTTCATACACACCTCCCTAATTAATTAAAGATTATTTTATTTTTAAATTTGTTGAATGCTATACTTTATATAGCGAAATTTCATTCTTAATTCAACGACTGAGAAATCAGCCAATAAATTAACATGGAGGAACACAATGGGATTTAACGATTCAAGACAAGGCGGATTTAGAAACAACTTTAGCAGCGAACCTAGAGAAATGCATAAAGCAGTTTGCTCTGAATGCAAGAAAGAATGCGAAGTACCATTCAAGCCAACTAACGGACCCGACGGAAAGCCGAGACCAGTTTTTTGCAAAGAATGTTACGCTAAGAAACAACCAAGAAGATACTAAAAATATTTTCTAATTTTTATTTTTTATTATTTTATATACTTTCCCAGAATTTCCTATCGGACCCAAGTCGTCTGTAGTCAGGATATACAATTCTTTTTTCTCGTCCTCACCAAAACCAAGAAGGAATGAATTTAATTTCACAGAGTCAATAATATTCCAAGAATTATTTTTTTCTGCAATAAATATTTTCCCGCCGCCAATTAAAAAATTATCGCTCCAATCACCGAAAATATATTTCCCATATAATTCAGGAATTTCAGTTCCTCTGTAAACAAAACCGCCGATAACAGACAAACCAACAGAATGATTATATTCTAAAATCGGTTCTATTAATTCCTCGTCGTTATAACCAACATCAGAACAATTCAACGGAGATTCATCCGGACTCTCATGGCTGAAACAATATGTTCCTTCCTTAATATTCCAGCCGTAATTTTTTCCTTTCTCGACAATATCAATTTCCTCCCACAAGTTCTGCCCAACATCTGCAACAAATAATTTTCCTGTTTCTTCGTCGAAAGACATTCTGAAAGGATTTCTCAAACCATAAGCGTAAATTTCATCTCGTCCGTCTTTGCCGACAAAAGGATTATCTTGTGCGACGCCGCCGTTAACATTAATTTTTAAAATTTTTCCCAGCAAGTTTGAAGTGTCTTGAGCATTTCCAATTTCAGAATGTCCCAACCCAAAGTCATCTGCGTTTCCACCGTCGCCAGAAGAAATATATAAATAATTATCAGGACCAAAAATTAATTCTCCACCATTGTGATTCAACTGAGGTTCATCAAATTGCAAAAGTATTTTTTCAGAATAAATATTTGCTTTATTTGAATCGTCTTTTGAAACAGAAAATTCAGAAATTCTGCTCGTGTGATCCCAGCCAGCAGGAGCCTCGCTTCTCAACGGCACACTATAATAAACATAAAACTTTTCATTAGTTTCAAAATCAGGATGAAATGCAAATCCCAAAAGTCCCCGCTCATCATATTGCGTTTTTAATTCAACTAATTTTTCTCTCAAATCCAAGAATGGTTCTTCCACAGTTTCATTGCCTTGAATTATTTTTACAATCCCGATTCTATCGACGACAAATAATCTTCCTGTTCCGTCAGGAGATTCAACTAATTTTACAGGAGAATTAAATCCTTCAGCAATTAATTCAAAAGAAATTGAATCTAAATTTTGTTTGTACGAAACCAAGAAAATGCTGATAACTGCGACTAATGTCAATACTGCATAAAAAATAAATTTCTTTTTGATTTTCATATTACATTAATTTTTCCTGTCATAAAGGGATGAGGAATGCAATAATAAGAATATTCTCCTGCTTGATTGAATGTGTGTGAATAACTTTCTTCATTGCCGAACAAAGTAGAATTCAATTCTCCGCCCTCGTCAGAAGTTACAGTGTGTTTCATAGAATCTTTATTTATCCAAGTTACAGTTTCGCCGACAGAAATATTAAATTCCTGCGGAGTGTATTGAAAATTTTGAATTAAAATAATATTTTGCTCAGATAAATTTTGAATTTCCTCGTCGCTGATTGGAGAATTTGTTAAATAAAAATAAAGAATTGCACCAATAATTAAAATTGCTGCGACGGCAATCCCTATCATCACCCCTTTTTTCATTTTGTATTTAGTAAATTAAACTTTATAAATTTTTTTCCAAATTTTGAATTAAACAATTTAAACGCCCCCACGAGGATTTGAACCTCGGTCTTAAGCTCCGCAAGCTTACATTCTATCCAGACTAAACTATAAGGGCACAAATATATCAGAAATAAATTCTTTAAAAATCTGTTCAATTATTTTAACTTAGCACCGCATTGTGTGCAGAATTTTGTTCCCTGCGGGTAATCAAGATTACATTTAGAACAAGTCACAATTAATTTCGCTCCGCATTTTGGACAAAACTTTAAACTGGAATCTGTAATTTTTGTTTTGCACTTCGGACATTTGCCTGAACCTTTTTCTTTATTAAAAATTTTAGAAACTCCCTTAGAAACAGCGTCGGAAACTCCCTCTTCTGCTTTGTAAGTTAAATCATCTTTTATCCGATTAGCTAAACTATCAAACACACCCATTTACTATTAAGTTATTTTTTCTATTTAAATTTTTGCAATTCAAAACAATTTTAAACATTCGATGCTAAATATTTTTATGGTTGAGAAAATAACAAAAGAGGAAATAGAAAATAAAATTCTCGTGTTGAAACCTCGTTTTGCAACTGCAGGAAGTACTTTGGAAATTGTAGAAATAAAATCTCCGAAAGTAATTCTAAAATTTATTGTTCCAGCTTCATTTCCCAATTTTAAAGTCCAGGGAAAAATATTTGGTGCAAAAGAATTTGCATTAGAAACCAAAGATAAAATAAAAAAGAATCTTGAAGGAAGCGGAATCGTTGCAAGTTTTATTGATTAAACAGCGTCGGAAGTTACTGGTGCACTATAAGCGGGAAATTCATTTTCAATAAGCGGTTTTAAAGTTATAATTTGTTCTTCGCATTTTTTCAAAGCTTTCAAAAGATTTTCTCTTTCTGTTGAAGAAATCTCTTGCATCTTCCCGCTCGCAAATTTGCTGTTTGTTTCTAATCTCGTTTTTGCCATTTCAATAAGTTCTTTATCACCAATCTCTTTCGCATTTTCTAACATTTCTTTTGCTTCTTCAATCATATTTTTTGCATCTTGCTGAACATTGGAATTTTTTTTCTTTTCCAAGCTTTCTTCAATATTCTTTTTACTTTCGATGTTCCCAAGATACAATATCAAAGACAACGGAATCTTCGCAATAGAAAAAATTCTTTTATCAGGATGAATTGAAGTATCCGTATCATACAAAGCGCTTCTTGTCAAAGTTATTTTTATCGGCTTCTCAATATCTTTCATTATTTTTTTAGTTTCTTTCCCGTTATGCGAGATAGGGTTCAATGCACGTGTGATAACAATCGAGCCGTCTTTGCATAATTCAATTATTGCAGAAATTTCTTCGCAGGTTTTTGAATGTGATTTGCTCAAGGAACTTATAACTTTACTGGAATATAAATCTCCTAAAGAGGGATTTTGTTTTTTCATTTTTGCAATTGCATCGTTGATAATTCCGTTATACAAATTCGAAGATGGCTGAAAAGAAAATTTAGGATATTTAGAATTAATTTTTAAGAAATTATTTACCTCTTTATTTTTTCTTTTGAGATTAAGATAAAAAATTCCTTCAAGTAATTCTATATTTTTTAGTGTCTGTTGTGTAACTGTCGATTTGGAATTTTTCTTTATTGCGTATGGAACTTTGCTGGGAACCATAAATGCAGGTGCAGGATTTGTTGTTTTCTCTTCAATATAAAACTTCATTTCACTTTGCGGATAAATAATTACGTCTGTGCTGTGATTGTCATCGTTGGAAATTCCATCGCGAATTTCATAAATATAAGATTTTTTTTCAGTTCCCAAAATATCTTTATCTTTTAATAAAATAGTTTGTTCTACGTTTGATTCAGCAAGGGGAATTTTTTGTGCTCCTCTTTTGACATATGCTTTTCCGAAAACTTTGAAAGTTGCACCGAATGTAGAAATATGATGAACTGCAGTAGGAAAAGAAAAACTATTTCGTTTTAGCATTTCAACTTTCTTTGCAAAAAGGGGGTCGTAATGCTGTTCAACTAATCTTCCGTTAATATGCGTGCTGTATAAAATTGGAGGATTAATTTTGAATTCCTCGACGATCTTATAGCATTGTTCCATCTCTTCATATTTCTTCCCGTGTTCTCTGCCGAGTGCTCTTGATTCTTCAAGTTCCTTAGAGTTATCTTCTTTTTTCTCTCCTGAAATTTTCTTTTCAGCTTCCTTTCTCAATTTTTCTAATTTGAGTGCAAGGGCAGGACTTATTTTATTTTTCATGCTACCTTAAACTCCGAAGTTAACGGGCTATATTTTCTTGGAGAACTAAGCATTTTGAGAACTTCATTTTTTGTTTTAGCATTATATTCCGATGCTATTTTCTGTCCTTTCGTTTGAAGTTTCATCATACTTTCTATACCAGTATCGTCCATTCCTTCATAATATGCATTCATTTTTGCAAATGCTTTATTCATTTCTTCCATAGGCATTTTTGTTTCCATCGTTTTAAGCGCTTCCGCTCCTTCAATCATTTGTTTAATTTGTTCTGGAGTTGCTCCCTCACTTTTTCCTAATTCAGTAATTTCAGACGGAGATAATTTTTTGAACATTTCCATGCTAACCTGCGCCTGCTTCATTGTCTCTGTCATTTTTTTAGGTTGTCCTGTTATCTGCTCTTTTTTTAAAACAGGCATTTCACTTATATTTGTTAAAGAAATTAATTTTGTACCAATCATATAATCAATCGGGTCCATTTTAATCATAGATTTTTTATAAATGCCGTCGCTGGTTACAATAATTTCTTTTATCATTTCCGAATCATCCTTGTAAGATTTTTTTGATTTTTTTAAAATAAATTCTACATTCCCGTGTTCGTTTTTAATTCCTGAAGAAAGAATAGGAACCGTGTACAATATTCCTTTGTAAAAATCAATAGAAATGTTCGCACCTTTGCTTCCGAATTTAATATTTGCGATTGGTGTTATCAATTCACCGTCGGTGTTTAAGTAGGAACAATAAAAAAATCCTTCTTTTAAAATTTCATATCCTTTTATGGAAGTTCCAAAGTATTTTGTTTTAGTTTTTTTATCTTCTCTGCTCCAGCTTTCAAGTCCGACAATTTTAGCTTCTGCACCATTTCCGCCAATAAAAATATTTTTTGTTTCTTGATTTTTATATCCTTCAATAGGTTTATCTTTTCCTCTATTATAATTGCAAGATAAATTAATTAGACTATCTTTTCCAGTCATGAAAACATCTCCCTCTTTTATTTTAGGAAAATTATCTTGAAATTCTCTGCATTTTTCAAAATCTTTTTGGTTTTGCGTTTCATTTGCTTTCTTATATAATTTCATCAAAATTTCTGAAGAAGGAATCTTAACTTTCTCACCATCCTTTCTTTTTATAAAAGCAGTTTCTCCGTAGGCAGATAAATCAATTCGCCCAGTTGAAGTTTCAAATAACATTCAATTTTTCCTCTTTTACATTATAATTGATTATTCTTTTTAAATTTTCTTGCTCCGATTAGTTTTTTAAATATGTTCTCTTCGTAAAAATATGACAGAACAAAGTTCAGCACAAATAAAATTTTCAGAAAAAATTTTATAATGAAACAATTTATTTTTATAGGAAAAACAATTTTCTTTCCGAAAGAAGGAATTCTGGCAGTCGGAGATTTGCACTTGGGTTTTGAATATTCGCTTCAGCAGTCAGGAATTTTAGTTCCAGAACAGCAAGTCGAAGAAATCAAAGAAGAATTGAAAAAAATATTTGAAGAAATAAAAAAGAAAAAATTAAAGTTAAAAAAAATAGTTTTCATCGGAGACATAAAGCATTCATTCTCTTATCAGTGGAAAGAAAAAAATTATTTTAGAGAAATTATAAAATTTCTTGGAAAATACATCGAGAATAAAAATATAATTTTAATTAAAGGAAATCACGATACAATTGATTATTCATTCAGCGACAAGTTGAAAGATTATTTTATTCAGAAAAATATTGCATTCTGTCACGGGCATAAATTATTTCCAGAAGTTTTCAAAGAAAAAATTAACACAATCATCATCGGGCATTTGCATCCTTCAATAACTTTGTCTGATAAAAAAAATATCAAAAGAGAAAAATACAAATGTTTTCTCGTCGGAAAATTCAAAAATAAAAAAATTATAATTCTTCCGAGTTTTCTTGCGACAACAGAAGGAACAACCGTGAATAGTTTGGATTATGAATATCAAGATTATTTTTCAATAATCCCAAAAAAGAATATTTTAAACTTTGGTGTTTTTATCGTCGGAGAAAATGAAACTTACAATTTCGGCAAAATAAAAAAATTAATTAAGCGTGGCTAAACTTTACGTGTCTAAAAGGAACAGGAATCAAAACTTCTCTTAACTCTCTGCCAAATTCTCCGTCTTTGTATTCTTTAACTCCGCGAACTTCTTGAACTTTTGGCATCAATACAAAATAAAAAATAAATCTTAAACCTGCACTTAACAGGAATACAAATAATATCGGTCCGATTCCAAAAAAGTTGAAATTCATCGACGCTATTGCCCCGCCGATTGTTGCTCCAATAAAAACAGTTATCCCGCTTAAAATATTATAATAAGAAATGCACAAGGCTAATTTTTCTCGCGTTACAGCATCGTAAATAAAATTTCTCGCACAGAGATTAAATCCAGCCCAAACAAATCCAGAAAAAACTTCTACTCCAATTAAATAAATTATCGCAAGGAAAAAATTAAATTTCACGACGAAGAAACTAAAAAACCAAAGTAGAGGAATTAAAGGAATTAAAAGCCCAGTCCATTTTACAACTTTTAGATTTCCATAATTGTCCGCGAACTTCCCCCACAATGGAACAAACAAGAGAGTTCCTAAGATATTGAAAACAACAATTACAGTCCACACAACATAATCTAAATTTAATTCTTTCAATAAATAAACAGAAAAAAACGGAGACGCGATATAAGTTCCAAGATGAATTAGCGCAACACCGACGGTGAATTTTCCAAAATTGCTTTCAGGAACTTTTTTGATGAACTGCCACAAACTAAAATAATATCTCTTTTCCAATTTTAATTTTGGTTCATAGTGTTTGTTAAAAAGATGCGCTGAAATTAATCTTGAGAAAAATGCAATTCCAAATAAAATCATAAATCCAAAAAATAAATTTATTCCGCTAAAAAAATTTAAAATAAATCCGCACACTAGCATTACAATTAATCCAATAAAATCAATTATTCTGCTTCGGTTTCCAAAATATTTTCCTCTGTCTTTGTCGACGTCATCTTTCATTAAAGAATTCCACGCAGGAGAAATAAACGAACCGAATATTGTAAACAAAGTATAAAATAAAATTAAAAGCGTCGCGCTGAATCCGTGATTAATTCCTTTGAAGAAAAATAAATATCCCAGAAAAATAATCGGAATCCACATAAGCGCTTGAAGAAAAACTCCGACGGCAATTACTTTTTTTCTCGGAAATTTTTCAATTGCTTTGTAAGAAAATAATTGTGAAAAATTCCCCAACAGCGACGGAATTGATGTCAAAAAACCAATTTGCGCGTTGCTCGCACCGATGGCAAGTGCGTAAGGTGTAATATATTTCACGCCGGCGCCGTCCATAATTCCGGCAGCAATTCCTTCCTTCACACTAAGTTTTTTAGTTTCCTCTTTTAATTTTCCATCACGCATAATTCACTAAACCGTCGGTGATTTTTAATACTTTTCATCAAATAAAAATATTTAAAGACATTCTGTATACTTTTGGTATAAAATGGCAGAAGAAAAAAAAGAGATTCAATCACGATTAGTAGAAAATAAAGAAGAAGTGAAAAAAGAAGAGCTTACAGAAATTTTAAAGATGATTTGTCCTGGAACTTTTTTGCGTTCTGCAATTGAAGGAATTCAAAAAGCAAAAGTTGGGGGTTTAATTGTTGCTTATAATGAATTTGCGCAAAATCTTTTTGAAGGAGGTTTCAAAATCAACACGCGAACAACTGCACAAAGATTAATCGAATTAAGTAAAATGGACGGCGCAATAGTTTTATCAAAAGATTTGAAAAAAATTCTTTTCGCAAATGTTCTTCTTACGCCCAACAACACGATTCCGTCGAATGAAACAGGAACAAGACACAAGGCAGCAGAAAGAATCGCTAAACAGGCAGGCACAGTTGTTTTTACAGTATCCCAGCGAAGAGACGAGATTGCTTTATTTTACAAAAATATAAAATATGTAATCAAAGACACGAGAGACATAACTAGAAGAGCGACAGAAACTTTGCAGATTCTTGAAAAGCACAGGGAAGTTTTCGAGAGAAACAAAAAAGAACTCGACGAAGAGGAAATTAAAAAACGCCCGAAATTAATCAAAGCACTTTTGTTAATTCAGAGAGGAATTATGATTCTAAAAATTTCAGAAATTTTGAAAGGGCATATTATCGAGTTGGGAGTTGAAGGTATAATTGTAAAATCAAGATTCAAAGAACTTCTTCACAAAGTTGAAAAAGAAGTTGACAGTGTCATAAAAGATTATTCGAGGTTGGGACTTTCAAAATCAAAAAAAATAATTTCAATTTTAAGTTACGATGAACTGCTCGATTTGGAAAATATCCGACAATGTCTCGGACTTTCTGTTGATTCCGACGTCGCATTGCCGAAAGGGCACAGAACTTTGGAAAGATTAGGAATTGCAGAAAAGGACACAGGCGTTTTAATTAAAAATTTTAAAAATTTATATTTTATCCTAGATTTAAAACGCGAAGATTTAATTCCTTTTTTCGAAGAGGAAAGAATAATGGAAATTCTTGATAAAATTAGTCATATCAAAGATTAAATTTACTTTTTTACAGATTTTATTTTTAGAAAGCATTCTCTAAAATCTTCAACAATTTTTAGCATGCTAATATCCACTTCTAAACTGATTATTCCTTTTATCTGGTCTGCAAGATTTTTTAATTTATGTTCTTTATTTCTATGTGCGGGGTGTTCATCTCGATATTTTTTCAAATCTTCCCAATAACTCGGTAATTCTGGAAAAATATTTCCCTTCTTTTGTGATAGATACACATTTGTATAAAACGTACTAATTTCTTGAATGATATAATCTAATAAAATTGCTCCAGGATTAAATCCTTTTTTGATTACTTCAATATTTAATGGGTCTTTAAGTTCATCTTTATGATTCTGAATAAGTACCATAAAGTCAAGTAAAGCCATCACATTTGTAAAAGAAGTATCTAAATCATATTCGGGAGTTGTAGGAAATTTACTTAATTCTCCAAAAATTTCTTGAAATTTTGTTTCATCCATCCTGTAAAAATGGGCGCGGAGGGAATTGAACCCCCATATGCTGCTCTCTCTGTAATAAATTACTCTGGAGGCAGCCAGTCTGCCGTTAGCCTACGCACCCGTAATACCTAAAGAAAACTTCAATTTTTAATTGTTTTTATTCATCTTTTCTATCTCAGCAATTTCTTCATCTGAAATAGCACAACCATTAAATTTCAAAGCGTAAAGCAAAGCATCAAGAATTTGAGAATTATGGTTCTTAAGTTTTACAATTCCTTTTTTGTAAGCGACATAAATTAATTCTGCAGAACGAATAAATTTGTAACCTTTGAATTCTTTGAAATGTTCTGTCTTGGCTCTGATGTGCATATGAAGTTTTTTTCCAAGCAAAGATTCCAAATTTTCTGGTTTCTCAAATAAAACTCGAATTGTTCTTTCATCGACGGCAATAACATTATTTATATTTTTTTCAGTAAGAATTTTACTAAGCGCAATGCACGAAGCTTCACCAGATGCAATTATTTGTATCGCTTCTCCGTGCGCGTAAAAAATACTATTCGCGTGGTCCCTAATTTCATTAGTCATTTTTGTAATCAAATTCTCGTCGACACCAATATCCGACGGCATTTCAAGAATTTTCTCGTCGAGAAGTTCCTTAATTTTCAAAGCTTCCAACATAAATTTTTTTATGCTAAGCGGTTTATCTACAACTTCAACTTTTACTTCTTTGGTTATCAAAAACTTCCCGTTGAATATTTTTTTTAATCCGCGAAATTCTTCAAGAAGCCCGTTCATTGCAAAATTAATTATTGTTCCAGCGTCGAAGATAATCGCTTTTTCAAATTTCATGGGAACATCTCCATCGCTGTTTTTATTCTTTTTTTAACGTCGACAGTTTTGTTAAAAGTAGCATCTGAAATTTCAGGTTTTTGTCCTGCATAACTTGCAAGTTCAAATAAAGTCACGCCAAGCAAACTCGCAGTTTGTTCCATAGAAATTCCGTGCTCATAAATTTTTGAAGCTTTGTTTATTTCTGCTTTTCTAAAAACATCTTGAATGTAAATTTTTAATTTCCCAGAAAGTTGTGAAACTGTTTTTCTTATTTTTGTCAAACCTTCTCTCAGTTTTTTATCGTCGTCATTTTTTATTGAAGAAATTGAATCATCAATTGTAGAAACAATTTCTGCGTAAAAATTTTTCCAGCCTGCAAATCCTTGATATTGTTTTCTCTCGATTATTTTGCTCAAAGAATAAACAACAACAGCGACGGCAATATTATCTGGATCCTGACTCGTCGACGCAGTATGAATCGTCTGATTGCTAAGTTCTTTAAGTTTAACAGAATCTTCTTTCAAAATCGCGTCCTTCGTTTCCTCAAGAATCCTAAGCACATTCTCTTTTTCTTGCATATTTTAATCCCAAGAAATCGGGCGAACTTGCTTCGCACTTTTTCCTGCATCATCAAAATAAGTTTTCCCAATTAATAAATGTTAAGTTTTTATATTGGATTTGATTAAATAAATTATGAAGTATGTAGTCTTAGACACAAATTTTATTTTGTCATGCGTAAGAAAAAAAATAGATTTTTTTCATGAAATAAAATTCTCAGGATTGAAAATAATAATTCCAATTCAAGTAATTAATGAATTAGAAAATCTTTCAGAGACAGGAAATTTAAAACTTCGCGACGAAGCAAAAGTTTCTCTCACGCTTTTAAAAAAAAATCCATTTGAAAAAACAGATTTGAAAATAAAAAACGTCGACAACGGAATTGTAAAACTCGCAAAAGAGCACGAAGATTACGTAATCGCAACACTAGATAAAGGGATTCAATCAAAAATAAAAAACCAAAAGTTAATTATTCGTGGAGAGAAAGAACTCGAAGTTAGATGATAACCTTTTTAAACCAATTTTTGCTATAATTTTCATATGTTTTATTTAATTGAAGTCGAAGATTACATAAGAGTAGAACCTAAATTATTCGGATTGCCTACTATGGAATCTGTAGAACAGCAACTCAAAGAAACTTACGCAGATTTTTACGACAGAGAAATTGGAAAAGTTATCGCAATTATCGAGGTGCTCGAAGTCGGTGAAGGAGTAATAATTCCCGGAGATGGAGCTACTTATTATCGTTCAAGATTTAAACTTCTTGTATGGAAACCAGAACTTCAAGAATTAGTTTATGGAACAATTGCAGAAATCACAAACTTCGGCGCGTTCATGGACTTGGGAGTTATGAAAGGAATGATTCACATTTCACAAACAATGGACGACTTCGTAAGTTTCAGTAAGTCAAACACATTATTAGGAAAAGCATCAAAGCGAAACTTGAAACAAGGCGATTTATGTTTAGCAAGAATAGTTGCAATCTCTCACAAAGGCGGAGAATTAAAAATCGGATTAACAATGAGACAACCTGGATTAGGAAAAATCGAATGGATTAAAGAAGACGAAATGAAAAAAAATAAGACTGCTCAAAAAGCATTAAAGGACGAAGAGAAAGAAGCTAAAGGAGGAAAGAAGAAAAAATAAAATGATAGAAAAAAAATTTACTGAAGGAGAATTATTCGGATACAAGGTCGTGACTAGGGGAGATGGGAAGTATATAATTATCCAACCGCAGAAAATATTTAGAAGCGCTACGGATACTGTTAATTTATTAGAAGAATTAGAAAGGAGAGGTTATGAATTTATATTCTCAGAAAAACCTATTTTAGAGAATCAAGTATCATACTTCAGGAAAAAATAAAATGGTAAAACCAAAAGCTTGCAAAATATGTAACACGATTTACGAAGACGATAAATGTCCTAAATGCGAATCAAGAGAATCAACTGATAATTTCAAAGGAAGAATCGTCGTTCTAAATCCAGAGCAATCAGAAATCGCTTCAAAATTAAAACTAAAAAGCAAAGGAAACTTCGCGATTAAAACAAGATAATGGAAAAAATTCAAGTAATAAGTGAAAAAACAAATCCTATCTTCAACAGAAAGGAAATAGAATTATTAGTTTCTATAAACGCAACGCCCAAAACAAAAGAAGCTGAAGAAATGGTTGCAAATCAATTTTCATCAAACGCAGAAAACGTCAAAGTCAAAAAAATCCACGGAAATTTTGGAATGAAAAAATTTACAATCACTGCAAATGTCTACAATTCTAAAGAATCAAAAGACAAGACAGAAATTAAATACAGCAAAGAAAAGAAAGGTAAACAATAATGGGAAAGAAAAAATCAGTAAAAAAGGGCAAGAAACCGCACAAGAATAATCCAACGAGCAAGAAATATACAAAATACAAAATCGAAGGAAACACAATCAAGCGAGAAAAATCTTGTCCAAGATGCGGACCAGGAATTTTCTTAATGAATTCTAAAGGAAGATTGTATTGCGGAAAGTGCCATTACTGCGAATTCGAGAGCAAGAAAGTCGAAGAAGTGAAAAAGAAATAATTATTTTCTAAATTAATAATCGTGCCAAAATTTAGATTGGATTTTATTAATCTTGAAGAATAAAAGGGGAATATAAACCCTGGGAGATTCTTCAAGTTGATCAAAAAGATAACCTGAAGCCTCTCCTGGGGAAAAAGAGGTGATAGAAATTTGAGTTATAGAGTCTATTTAAACTTTTCTGTAATGTTACTTTTAGAAAATGACAACCGTTAGTTAACTTAAAGTAGTAAATAATCTTTCAAAAAATAAAATAGTTAGGCACTACTTTTCAATATATTAGGCACTACCAAGTAATATTTTCTCAATTTTTCATCATATTTATAAAATTCATTTTCCTAAATAAGACATGGATATCGACGAAAAACTAAAAATCACAGAAGAATCTCAAAAATCCAGCGTCGGACAAGATCAAATTCACGATTTATTATTTAACAGAGAAATCGGTTGGCAGGAAATTATTTACGATTTAATCAACACAGAGCAATTAGACCCGTGGAATATCGACATAATTATTTTATCTGACAAATATCTCGACAAAATTAAAGAAATTGAAGAAGCAGATTTTTTCGTTTCGAGCAAAGTTCTGCTCGCAGCATCATTGTTACTAAGAATAAAGTCAGAAATTTTGTTAAATCGTTACATAAAAAGTATCGACGAAATTCTTTTTGGAAAAAAAGAATCAATAAAAGTCCAGCTTGAAAGAATTGAACTCAACGAAGACATTCCAGAATTAATTCCGCGAAGTCCGATGCCAAGATTTAGAAAAGTTAGTTTGAAAGAACTTATGGAATCTTTGAATAAAGCAATCTTAACAGAAAATAGAAGAATAAAAAAAGAAATCGTTTCGAAAAACACGTTAAGAGAAAGTTCCTTCTCACTTCCAAAAAGAAAATTCAGCATCAAAGACAAAATAAAAGAAATTTACAGAGACTTGACTGATTGGTTCAAAGAAAAAAAAGAAGACAAAATAACTTTTGAAAACTTTGCAAAGAACAAAGAAGAAAAAATAATTTCTTTCTTGCCATTGCTTTACTTAGAAGACCAGAAAAAAATCTGGCTCGACCAAAAAAATCCTTTTGAAGATATTAATATTTGGTTAAGAGACGTTTTCTTGGAGAAAAACGAAGATCCTTTTGCCGAATTAAGAAAAGAAGCAGAAGAATACGAAAAAAATTTTAAAGAAGATGAAGAAGAATTAACTGACGTTTCTAAGGAAATAACCGACGACGAAAGCTAAAAACGCAGCAGTCCCGCCAATTAAAAAAGTTTGAATTGCAGATTTTATTTTAGGTTTTCCAGAAACTTCTCCTTTAATCGCCCCAATAATTAACAAAGATAAACCAGTAAGAATTATTGAATAAACAAATTGCATTCTAATTAAATATTCGTTTCCAGTCAAAGTTGCAGCAACAAATGAAATCAAAGGAATAATTCCAACAACTAAAAATGCAATAAATGTCGCGGCCGCAGTTTTGAAAGCATTTAATTTCTTTTTTGAAATATCGTTTCTCGATTTTGTTGAAAGATAATTTGAAATCGCCATAGAAAATCCGTCCGCAAAAAGATTTGCAAACCCGAGAATTAAAACAATTGGCGACGATAAAGAAGCCCCGATAACCCCAGACACAATTGCAAAAGTTGTAACTGTCCCGTCTGTCCCGCCGTAAACAAATTCAGGGAGATACTTGTGCCCAACATCCTCTTTCATGATAATCTAAGATAAAAAATATATTTAAACTTATTCAATTATTCAACAGAATGAAACTTGGTTTATTATTCTCGGGAGGAAAAGATTCTGCCCACGCAGGATTCCTTGCAAAAAAATCTGGACATGAACTAACTTGTTTAATTTCAATTCTTTCAGAAAATAAAGATTCTTATATGTTTCACACGCCGTCGATATTTGAAACAAAAAAGCAAGCAGAAGCAATGAAGATTCCAATAATAATTCAGAAAACAAAAGGGAAAAAAGAAATTGAATTAAAAGATTTAGAGAACGCAATTAAACTCGCAATTAAAAAATATAAAATCCAAGGAATTGTAACAGGCGCAATTCAATCTGTTTATCAAAGTTCACGAATACAAAAAATCTGCAACAAATTAAAAATCGAATGTTTCAATCCGCTTTGGCAAATTAATGAAACAGAATATCTAAATGATTTAATAAAAAATAAATTTAAAATAATAATCACCGGAATTTTTGCTTATCCCCTCGACGGAAAATGGCTAGGAAGAAAAATTGATAAAAAATTTGTTGAAGAAATAAAAGAATTAAATAAAAAATATAAAATTTCTATGATTGGTGAAGGCGGAGAATTTGAAACCTTTGTCGTCGATTGTCCGTTATTTTCTAAAGAACTAAAAATAAAATCTTTCAAAGATTTTAAAGAAGGTGAAAACAGTTTTAGAAGAGAGCTCGAAATAAATTAATTATTTTATTTTATAATACTCTGCGCATTCTGGATGATTTTGTTTTAACCAAAAATATTCCTCTGCAGAAAGTTCGCGTTTTGTATACGGAGAACCCATTCCGCATAAATTTGAATTATTTCCTATTGCTTCCATATGAGAATCTAAAATTTCTTTGAATCTTTCTGGAGTAATGTATTCCCCTGAAATAAATTTTTTTTCAAATTCTTTACAATCTATTTCTAATCTGACTTTCATAAAAATAAATCTTTTCTTTAATATTTAACTTTTTCGAATAACTTCTATTTCATTTGAACCTTTCATATTGTTTATAAAATATATATTGCTGTATATAATATGCCAGACGATAAATTTATGTTAATTTCAATGGAAGACGAAACTTCAAAAGCAGTCGCAGAAGTTCTTGTAAGCAAGACTTGCAAAAAGATAATTAATTATCTCGCTGAAATAAAAGAAGCGAGCCAGAAAGATTTGTCCGACGCTTTGAAAATTCCTATGAACACTTTGGATTACAATGTCAAGAAACTTTTAGAATCTGGCTTTATTCAAAAAAAGAAAAACTTTTTCTGGAGCAAGAAAGGAAAGAAAATTATTATGTACGAACTTTCAAATAAATCAATAGTAATCTCTCCAAAAAAATCAACTACTGAAAAAATAAAATCGATTATCCCTGCGTTTATTTTGACAGCAGCAGGAACATTTGCCGTCGGTGTTTTCGAAAAAATAAATTCTGCTCGTGCCGTAATAGGAATGGAAAATTATGATTCTTCAATGGAAAGCGCAATTTTATCCGAAGTTGCAAAAGCGCCAACAATGATAACTCCGCAGGCATTTCCAATTTTGGGCTGGTTTTTAGCTGGTTCACTTTTAGCAATTTTCATAATCTCAATAATAAACTGGAGAAAATTATAATGAAAACAAATAAATATTTGCAGTCCATTACATTCATACAATTGAAAGCAAATGTAAAATTTCCAGTCAATCGTATATTCATACAATTGAAAGGAGGTAAAAATGAAAAAAGAAAATAACGCAATTGTGATGACTTCAATAATCGCTGGAGTTGTTTTGTTGATAGCAGTTTCTGCAATGTATATGTTTTCAGATTTCTCGACGTCAAATGATGTTGTGACTGTAACAGGACTTTCAACAATTAAAGCAACACCGGATTTAGTTGGAGTTTATTTTACTATTGAAACAAAAGGAGCAACAAGTGCTGAAGCTAGCGACGCGAACACAGTTATCTTGAATAGTTTGCAAAATTCTTTATCTTCACAAGGATTTGCTGAAGAAGATTTGAAAACAGAAAGTTTCAGTATCCAGCCGAACATAAACTGGGTAAATGGAAAACAAGTTCAAGACGGTTATATTGCATACCATTATCTTAAGTTGGAATTTTCAACTGATGATTTGGATCAATTATCTCCAGTTATCGACGCTGGTGTGAATTCTGGTGCAGGAATAAGTTATATAAACTTTGAACTAACTCAGGAAGCACAGAACGATTACAAAGCACAAGCTCTTGAATTAGCTGCACAGGATGCGCAAGTAAAAGCCGACGCTGTCGCGTCTGGATTTGGCAAAGAAGCAGGAAAATTAGTTTCTGTTTCTGTAAGTGAATTCGGGTACTACCCCTGGAATGTTTATTCATCTCGTGGAGTAAGTGCTGCTGAAGATGCATCTTCTGTAAAAGAAGCAACAATGAGCATAGCACCAAGCGAAGAAGAAATAACTGCGAGCGTATCTGCAACTTTCAAGCTTCAATAAATTTTTAAATTATTTTTTATTTCTTTCTTTATGATTTTATTAATCTCAACCTGTCGGGAGACTTTGCATAATTTAGAATTTGTAAAACCAATTGAAAATATTTTAAACGAGAATAAGATAAAATATTTTACAAAACATTATTCTAAATTATCCGACGCTGATTTGAAAAAAGCAGACAAAATAATTATTTGCGGAACTTCTTTGAAGGATAATTATTTTCTAAAAGATATTGAGAAGTTCCGATGGATTGATAATTTTGAAAAACCAATTTTAGGAATTTGCGCTGGTATGCAGATAATTTCTATTATTTTTGGCTCAAAAATAAAAAATGAACTTGAAATTGGTTTTTACAAGGAAAAATTCTTAAAAGAATTTTTCTCATTGGAAGGCGAAATTGAAGTTTATCATCTTCATAACAATTACACAATTTCGCCAAAGGAATTTGAGAATTTTACCGTCGGTAAAATTCCACAGGCAATAAAGCATAAATCCAAGGAAATTTACGGAACTTTATTCCACCCAGAAGTCAGGAACAAAGTTTTAATAACCGATTTTTGTAGAATTTAATTATGTATTATCACGTAATCCTTTCAGAAGCATGCAATTCTCGTTGTAGATATTGCTATGAAAAATCAGAGAAAGAATTCGGAAAAGAATTAGACAAAAAATTTCATTTTGATTTTTCTGCACCGTGTCAGTCAGAATTAAATGTAAATATTCTAAAAAAATTCATAAAAAAAGACAAATCGCCGAAGATAATTTTCTACGGAGGCGAACCTTTGCTTAATCAGGAAAAAATGATTGAAATTATGAACCAGCTTCCAGATATGAAATATTTTCTTCAGACAAACGGAAAACTTTTGAACCAAGTTCCAAAACAAATTATACAAAAGTTTTCAAAAATATCAATTTCTATCGACGGAGACAAAGAAAGAACAGATTTCAACAGAGGGCAAGGAACCTACGATTTGATTATAAAAAATATAGAACTAATCAAGAAAAATGCATTCAGAGGAGAAATATTAGCGCGAATGACAATAAGTTTCACCGACGGATTTACAGATTTATTTCAACAAGTTAAGAATTTAATAAACACAGGAAAATTTAATTCATATCATTGGCAGTTGGATATGGGATTTTACGAATCAGATTACAACAAAGAAAAAGTTGCGAAATTTCTTAAAGCATATAATTGGGAAGTTTCAAAACTTTTGGATTTCTGGGTTGAAGAAATGCGAAGAGGAAAAGTTTGGAGAATTTATCCTTTCCTTGGAATTTTTGATTCATTATATCGCAACACAAAAACAAAACTTCGTTGCGGTTCAGGTTACGCAAATTATACCATAACTACAGACGGAAGAATCGTTGCCTGTCCAATCACAAGCGGAATAAAAGAATTTCAAGTAGGAAATATTGCAGAAGATAATCCAAATGAATTGCCTGAATTAAAAGTCAAAGAACCTTGTCCGTCTTGTGATTATTTTAATTTGTGCGGAGGAAGATGCTTGTATTCAAACTATGCGAAACTCTGGCCAAAAGAAGGACAAGAACAAATTTGCAGTTCTATAAAATATTTAATCGACGAAATGAAAAAACGGATTCCAGAAATAAAAAATTTAATTGAGAATAAAACAATCCAGGAAGCTTGGCTTGATTACGAAAAATATTTCGGACCAGAAATTATTCCTTAAAATTATTAAACTAAATTTTCTTAATAATTTTAGATGGAGTTAAAAGAGGTTGAAACATTTCTTGAAGAGTTAAATCAAGAGTCTATTATTTTTGACTCTCATTTTTATAAAAGGGGTATGGAAAGACCGATTGATGAAAGTATGGTTAGGAGTTTTTTATCTCAGATAAATAAATTAGAAAAGATTGAACAAGGAAAAGATAAAAATAGATTTAAACTTTGGTTTAAAATGAGCAGAAAATATTCTTTGGTTTTAATAATCGAGATTAATCTCTCAAAAGATTTAAAAGTTATAAGCGCTTGGAATACAGATAGGAAATGGCAAAACAAATTAAAACAATAGATTACGACGGGGAAAACGATATTTTTTTCATTTCTAATGGGGAGAAAGTAAAAGCCTCTTTGGATATCGGAGATTTCATTTTAGATGTAAGTCATGATAATCTTATTTGCGGTATAGAAATAATGGACGCAAGCGAGAACTTAGGAATCAGCAAAAATAGTTTAGAAAATATCAAAAATATAAAAATGTCTATCACATATAAAACTAATCATGTTTATGTTTTGCTTCTTGTAACATTCAAGGAAGATGACAAAGAAGTTAATATTTCAATTCCATTAACTATCGACTTAGATCATAAATTTCCTAAAAGAGAAATTCTGTTATATAATTAAATTTTAAAAAATTTATGGGAGGGAATTATTCCTTAAACTCTTTTGCAATTTTTTCTCCTTCTTTTGTCCTTTTGTAAATTCTTCCTGTTTTATCTTCTGGGTTTATCACTTCAACCAATTTTTTATCTTTTAATTCAGACAACGCACGAGATACTAGATTAAAATAAGTATTGCTATTACTTTTGTAAATCTTTATGACTAGTTCAGAAGGCATCATCGGTTTATTTAAATTCATAAAAATTTCTTTCCTATTTTTCCCTCTTTTTATGAAACCTATAGTTTTTAGCAATTCCATAGCAATCTATATACAAAGAAATTTAAGAAACAAGTTCAACAATCTATTAGCAAATTATAAGCGGAAATGGAAAACTTTTTAAAGTAGTTCTTGCAATAATTCTATTATGGTAAAAGAAAAGAATAAGTATCAAATTATTTCTGCGGTTCTTTTGATTATTGTTGTTGCTTTTGCAAGTTTATATTTTATAAAAGCATCTTCTTCTCAAGAGATAAACGAACAAACTTGTGCAGGATTTATTAATGAGTGTCCCGAAGTTCCTAAAGAAAAAGCTTTGGTAGATGCTCAAGTATATGATTGGGCAGAAAATCTTGATAATCCTAATGAGATGTTTTTTCAATATTGGATTTACAATTATGGTAATGTTGAAGCGAAGAATATCCAAGTGAGATGTGATTTGTGGAATGAAGAAGGGACTTTAATTGTTGCAACAGCAATAGATAACTTCGGAAATTTAGCATCTTTGTCTACAGATTTTGGCGAACTTGTTACGGAAGATAAAGCAAACAATTATGACTATTACATCCCTCTTTGTTATGTTGAAAGTTGCGATAATTGTGAAATTCTATACAAAAGGATTCCAGAACTAATTGAAAGTTACGAAGGATAAAAAATGTTTTTTATATTTGGGTGGGGGCATAGAACTATCAAAAATTTTGGTAATACTCTTACTCAAAAATGTCGCATTTGTTCCCATACTTCTCATTTCTCTTTGGTTAGGGCAAGGGATTGGTTTACATTATTTTTTATCCCTGTACTTCCTTATGAAACAAAATATTTTTTAGAATGTCCTTCTTGTAAAAATGCTTTTGAATTAAAAAATGAAGAGAACATAACAAATTTAAAAGAAATTGCAGAACTAATAGAGTCGTTTAATAAAAAAGAAGTAACAAAAAAGGAACTGAATAAACAATACACGATTTTAGTAAAAGGATTAAAACCAGAAACAAAAGAAGAAGATTAGATTTTTAACAAACTTTCCTTCCCCTCTCCTCGCGTCCGCTCTCGCTTGAGGAAGAAAATTTCCTATTAATTATTTTATTTACTAAATTTTTAATTCACTCGTGCGACCGCTCGCCATATCTTTAACTTTGAATTTTTTTTCTTTGACTTCGTTTGCACCGACGAAAACAACTTTTCCAATTTTATAACTATTAGCATATTCCAAAGCCCTCGACGGCTTGCCGTAAAACATCACAACATTTTTTCCTTTCTCTCTCAACTTTTCAGCAACAGAAATCGCTGCTTTGTCTTCGTCTAAAGAAATTATCAAATATTTTTCAGAATCTAATTTCATTTTTGAAATCATTGCTAATCTATCAAGCCCGAAAGAAATTCCCGCAGACTGAACTCCATTAACTTTGTAACTTCCGCCACCGCAAATTGTTTCACGAATTCCTTCAGATTTTATTTCAAAAATGCTCCCGTCATAATAACTCAAACCTCGAATTATCGTCGGAGAAAACAAAACTTTCACGCCGTAATAATTGCAGTATTTCATAAGTTCAGCAATTTCTTTATACGATTCAAATTTCTTAAAATAATCCTCGCCCTTTTTCAGCAACCCCAAAATTTTCTCTGCCTTGTATTTTTTCAAATTAGCCAAAATCTCTTTCTCAGAAATCTTGTCAAACTTGTCAATCTCTGTCAAAACAAATTTCTTATCTTTCTCTTTAATTCCCTCTGACTCCAAAATCTCGTTCAACAATTTTCTGTTATTAATTAATATCGTAGACTTCACGCCAATCTTTTTCAAAACTTCGCTCGCCAAAAATAAAATTTCCGCTTCGTCTTTTATAGTGCTCCCAACAATATCAATATCACATTGCGTAAATTGTCTAAATCTCCTCGACGACGACGGTTCATCTCTAAAAACTTCTCCAATCTGATAACGCCTAAAAGGAAGTTTCATATTATTTGCAATTCTCTTCAACTGAAAAGTAAACTCATACCTCAACGCAAGTTTCCGATTTCCCTTATCTTCAAGTTTGTAAATATCACTAACCGCCTCGTCTTCTTTATTCTCGCCCTTAACAAATTCCTCGCTCTCAACAACAGGCGTCTCTGCAGGTTCAAAACCATAACTCTCAAAAGTCCCGACTAAAATTTTCTTAATTGCCTGCCGTCTTTCAGCATCTTCTCCGACATAATCTCTAAATCCTTTAATTGGTTCTGTGTTCATTTTAATCTCCTAACTAATTTATCAACTCTCTTCTTAATTTCAAGAGTTGTTCTCTTAATATTCTTTTTGTTCTGCAACTGCTCGTCTTTAATTTTCCAGATAAAAACTTTGTCCTGAATATACATGCTCTGATAATCAAAAATTCTTCGCGGAATATCATTAGCGACGACAATAATCAAATCAGAACTTTCTAAATCTTGTTTTTTCAACGGAATCGGCGTTCGATTATCAATATCAATTCCAAGAAGTTTTTTCGGAATTCCTCTTTGTTCTTTATCTGAATGTCCTCCCATCACAATTCCCCGACTAATCACTTCAATTTTTTTATTGCGATTTATTTTTTTAAAATATTCCTCAGCAATTCTGCTTCTGAAAACATTGTGTTTGCAAATAAATAAAATTTTCATTTTTGTTTTAATTTTTTTATAATTTTTATTATTCTCTCAAATGGTTTTCTCTTTATTTTTATCTTTTCAGGATAAGAAATTTTTTCAGGTTCCCACGCAGAATTTTTCGGAGATTGTTCTTTGAGGTAAAAATAATCACTTAATTTTTTATTTTTAGATTTAGTCAAAAGACTTTTAACTCTCCAAGCAACCGAGTTTGAATTTTCATAAACCTCTTCTGCAGTAAATCTTTTAACTCTCCAACCAAGATTTTCAGCAATGTCTCTCCTTTTTTCATCTATCTCTCTTTGTTTTCTATCTTTATGATATTCCCAACCATCAACTTCAATAATAAGTTTCTCTTTAGGAAAAGCAAAATCAACATGATGATTACTTATTGAATATTGTCTTTCTGGATTTAATCCAATACTAATTAATGATTTGTAAAGGGCATCTTCCGTTTTAGAAATTTTATTCACCATTTTTTCAAAGGGCGGATGGGGAGAATCGAACTCCCGTTATGCGAGCCACAGTCGCACGTTCTGCCACTGAACTACAACCGCCATGCAAAACTTAATCTAAAAAGGTATAAAAATCTTTCAATTACAGAAAAAGAATTTAAACATACTTTCATAATTTATTTGATGGGAATACTCCTAAGAAAAGAAAAAGATGTGATGACTTTTACAGGAATCGCGAAACTCGCAATAATCGGTTTTATCGTCGCATTTTCGTCAGCATTCATTGACACAATCTGGGCGCTTTATCTGAATAGTTTCGTCAACAGCGTTGCGCTCGTCGGATTTTTGTCCGCATTTCTCGCAGCAATTTCTTTTATATCTTATTTTATTTTCACACCACTAATAGAAAAAATAAACAAACCCCGCCTCTACGTTTTCTGTCTCGTGATGTTCGCAATCGGCTATTTGCTTTTATCAATAAATAAAAATTTCTATTTCTTTATTCTAATCGCATTCTTGCTAACAATTTTATCTACGCTGAGAGTAACAAGTTTCGGAATAATCATCAAAGATAAAACGCAAAAACAACTCTCACGAAACGAAGGAATAATGTACACTTTCTTCAATCTCGCATGGGTTCTCGGCCCTCTAATCGCGGGTTATATTTCAGATGCATTCGGAATAAGTTTAATCTTCGTCCTCTCTGCAATTTTCCTTTTAGTCGCAACAGCATTCTTCATAGTGTCCCAAATAAAAGACAACCGCGTCGTAAAAAAACCAAATAAAAATTTATTAAAAAACTTTTTAGAATTTTTCAAAGATAAAAAAAGAGTTTTGACTTACATCGTAAGCGGAGGCGTCAGCATGTGGTGGGTTTTAATTTACTTATTTATGCCGATACAAATAATCAACAACGGGCTCCACGCATTATGGGTCGGATATTTTTTATTCGCCGTCGCTATCCCTTTAGTTTTATTCGAGTTCACATTTTCAAAACTCGCAGCAAAAATCGGTTTCAAAAAAATATTTATGTTGGGTTTCGCAATCGCAGGTTTATGTTCTTTAGTTTGCTTCTTCGTTTCAAATATTTATTTTATTATGGGATTATTAATTTTAGCCAGCGTCGGAATGGCGATGTTAGAACCGACAACAGAAGCATATTTCTTTGATTTAACAAGAGACAAAGACGAGCAGAGATTCTACGGCCCATACAACACATGTACAGATGTAAATCAATTCACAGGAAAAATCCTCGCGTCAACAATTTTAATTTTCTTATCGTTCAAATTCGTTTTCCTATTATTCGCTCTCCTAATGGGGATTTTTGTAATCTTCTCGTCAAGAATAAAAGAGATTATCGAACAGAAAAAAAGATAATTCTTTAAACTATTTTTTTCAAATTATATTATGAAACAAAAATATGAACTTCTCGCACCAGCAGGAGATTTCTCAATGTTATCCGCAGCCGTAAACGCAGGAGCCGACGCAGTTTATTTCGGTTTAAATGAATTCTCAATGAGAGCAGCAGCAAAAAATTTTCAGATAAAAGATTTGGAAGAAATTGAAAAAATCTGCAAGCCAAAAAAAGTGAAAAGATATTTGACATTAAACACAATAGTTTACAACGATGAATTAAAAAGGATTGAAGAAACAATAAAAAAAGTAAAAGGAAAAATTGATGCTGTAATCTGCTGGGATCCTTCGGTAATTCAATTATGTAGAAAATATAAAATTCCTTTTTTTATTTCAACGCAAGCATCAGTTTCAAATATTGATTCAGCAAAATTCTACAAATCCTTCGGAGCAAAAAGAATTGTTCTCGCAAGAGAATTAAATTTAAAACAAATAAAAGAAATTTCAAAAATAATCGACATCGAATGTTTCTGCCAAGGTGCAATGTGCGTCGCTGTTTCAGGAAGATGTTTCACTTCACAATTTTTATTCAACAAATCTGCAAATCGTGGAGAATGCTTGCATCCTTGCAGAAGAGCTTACACAGTAAAAGACGAAGAAGGAAACGAATTGAAAATAGAAAACAATCAAATATTTTCTGCAAAAGATTTATGCACTTTGCCTTTTATTGAGCAAATGAAAAAAGCAGGGATAATCTCTTTCAAAATCGAAGGACGAAACAGAGACGCAAGATATGTCGACGCTGTTGTGCGAGTTTACAGAAAAGCATTAGATAAAAAATTAACTAAAAAAGAAATAGAAGACGGAATAAAAGAATTAGAATTAATTTACAACAAAGGTTTCTCGTCTGGATTTTATTTGCGAACCCCGACATCAGACGATTTTTCAAAAACGCAAAGCAACGCATCAGCAGAGAAAAAACATTTCATAGGAAAAGTAACGCACTATTTTGATAAATCTGGCGTCGCTGCAGTGAAATTAGTTTCTGAATTAAAAGTCGGAGATAAAATTGTAATCATTGGAAGCACAACAGGAATCGTCCATTCAAAAATAGAATCTATCGAGATAAAAAATTCTAAAGTAGAAAAAGCAAAGAAAGGCGACGAAGTAGGAATAAAAGTTTCAAAAGTCAGAAAGAACGACGAAGTATATTTATTAAAAGAAAATAAAAATTAATTTAATAAAATTAAAATTCAAAAGTAGTTGTTTGTGAACATAATTGCGGATTTCCAGAATCATCTGTAAAGTAAGGTGTAACTTCTAACATATCAATTGAGTTTGCGTTTACAACTAAACTATCTACAGAAATTTTCTTTCCAACAAGAGGCGCAACATTTCCTGGAACATCAATCAAAGATGAACTTGCAACTTCTACAACAGAATCAGCGAATATAATTTTGATTCCGCCAAGTTCGTCGTCTTCAGTTCCTGTTCGAGATAAAGTTACATTACAAATTTGGTTTGTTGTCCCGTTAACACAATTTGCTTGTTTAACTTCAATATTTACATTCAAACATTTTGCGCTAGTCTCAATTCCAGAAGTCCCGCTCTGAAGTAAATTATTAACGACAAACCAAACAAGTCCAATCGCAACCATCGACAATAAAACAATTATCAAAGTAATTACAATATCAGATAATCCCCTCTTATTTTTACTATCCATTGAGATACAAAAGAAGATTTAGTTTAAAAAGATTTCTTATTTACTGAAATTTTCAATCGTTTGAAAAAATTCTTTGCTATCCATTACTTTGTCAACTTCAGTTATTCCTCGCTGTTCTGCAAATTTTGCAAACGCACTCGGTTTGAAATTTCTTTTTCTTAAAGATGAAATCGTCGGCAATTTCGCGTCGTCAAAACCTTCGAATTTTCCTTCTGCAATCGCAGCAGTAATTTTTCTCTTCGACAAAATCAAATCTTTGAATTTAATTCTCCCGATAAAAAATGCGAAAGGATATTTTTTCTTGAAAACTGCGAAAATCATTTTCTGTCTTTCAGCATTATCCATATGATCTTTCCCACGAATAACGTGCGTCATTTTCAACTCCATGTCGTCGACAGAAACAGAAAGATTCATCAACGGCCAAACCCGATATTTATTTCCTTGCAAAGGATGAGTTTCTAAATTAATTCTCGCAAGCGGGAAATCTCTCATCGCAGGATTTTTGTGTTTCATATCTGATTTAAATCTCAAAACAGCGTCGCCCTGTCCAAATCCTTTTTTGTCCAGCATTTTTTTCCATCTTTCAAAATTTTCTTTAACATCTAATTTTCTGCACGGACAATCTTTTTTCGCTTCAGCAAATTTTTTAAATTTCTCAACAGAACATGTGCAGACATAAGCAGAATTTTTTTCAATTAATTTTTCAGCGTAATCATAGTAAAGTTGCATTCTGTCCGACGCGTTCAAATATTTGTAAACATTTCCGAAAATCCAGTCGCAATCTTTTTTGATATTTTCATAAGCTTCTTTCAAAGTTGTTGTTGGGTCTGTGTCGTCGATAATTACATAAAATTTCCCGCCGTATTTTTTTACATAAAGTGATGAACTCATATTCGCAACAATATGCCCGACATGCAAAGGTCCCGACGGTGCAGGACGAAATCTCATAACAACTCCTTTCTCAGCTTCAGGCAATTCTTCAAGTCCCTCACGAACTTCACGTTCGCTAACTTGAGAATGCAATTTTTCAAATTCTTTTTTCTGCTTTTCCAAACCCAAAGAATTTACTTCCATAATTATTTCAAAAATTTTCTTTCCGTATTTTCCCATATCTTTTTTCTCCAAACCTTCATTAAACAGCGACGAAATAACAGGTCCTTGCATCGCAGTTCCGTCGTGAGCAATCGCATTTTTCAAAGCGTACGCCCGAATTTTCTTGTCAAGATTTTCCATTCTAATCAAAACAAAATACTCTTAATAAAAGTTATTATCCAAAAACTTTTATACTTCAATTAACAATTAATAAAATGAAAAAAGTAAATACAAGATTTACAATCTTATTTTACAAGTAAAATGAAGAGAGAAAAATTCTTCGGAATTTTATTTATGATTTTTTCTTTAGGCGTCCTTTCTACTAATTTACAATTCACTGGCGCCGTCGTAGGAATTTCTTCTGGAAGTTTAAACGTAATCGCTTTAGTATTTCTCGTCGTCGGAAGTGCGTTATTTCTTCACGGAAATAATCTAAGCGAATTAACAAAAAAAATTATGCAATCAAGTCCAAAAAAAATAAGGCAAATTGCAAATGAAATGGGCTATCACGAAGGACGCGAAGCAAAAGAAGGTTACGAAATTATTCGTAATAGAAAAATATTAACAGTAATCCCAAGACATGATCATATTTCTCTCGGCGTTTCTCATGATATTGCAAAAGATTTATACACTGGAGAGCCAAGTTTTAGAAGAAGATATTCTAATTAATCGTAACTAATTTTCAATTTCTTTTCAATAATATCTATTCTTTGTTTCAAATGATAAATTTGATTGGATAAATCCTCGAGCTTGTCAGTCATATCCAGCAATCTTTTTGCTAATTTAGTTTTCTTCTCACCATCGTCGCTGTTTAACCCGCCCTTGTCAGAATTCCACGTAACATATTCATCACTTGAATTTCCCGACGAAGAATTTCCAAAACCAAAAGCAGACATGTCCGAATTAGAATTTTTTTTCTCAGAAACCTTTACAACTCGTTCAGGAATTTTATAATTTCCCCGCAAGTCAACAACCTTATCTTTTTTTCCGAAAAACCCCATAGTCAATAATAGGATTATTTATTTTTAAACTTAGCGAATTAAAGAAACATTTTTTAAATGAATTCCACTTGTTTAATCAATGGGTGAAATAAAATCTATTCCTGATATAATCAAAGAAGTAAGTCCATATTACAAAAAAAAGGACCCCGAGGCAAAACATACTTTAGTTTACGATTCATCTTCGGAAACATTAGAACCAGTTTATTTTTTTATTCTTGATTTAATGAGCAATATGGGAATGTCCCCAGAAAAACTCGTCGATAATTTTTCTTCAACACCCGGTTCAGGACATTTTGCAGAACTCGGACAAAGAGCAACAGTAATGCAACAGCAAGCAGGAAAAATTATGGGCGACGTCAACACAGTTTTACGAAGCGTTCTAAATATCGTTTACGATTTAAAAGAATTCAAAATTCGTTTAAGTCACTATGAAAGTTTAAATTCAAAAAATAAAGCAGAACAAGAAGGAGCAATGTTGGCGATGAAACAAATCTGGATGGACAAAGTCGACATCAATAAAGGAAATTCTTCAATCAAAGCAATGACATTCGGACAGTCCGGTTTCCAAACTTTAATGGATGCATTTCTCGTCGCTAAAGACGAAAGTTTGAAAGGTGCAGAAGGAAAAGAAATTGATTTGAATGACAGAGTAAAAAGAATTGTAAAATCAAGAATTATCGAATTCAATATCTGGTTAAAAGAATCAGAAAAAGAATTGAAAAAAAGATATGAACTCGAAAAAACATATTTGAAAAGTCAAGTAAATAGTTTGAAACTTTATTCACGGTGGGTTCGCCCTTATTTGAAAGCAGCGCAAGAACTCGAATCAAAAGAAAGCTCAAATCCAGCGTTAGTAAAAACTTTTAATACAATAATTTTAGAATTAACTTTGTTAGGAAAAAATAAACTTGACGTCGCTGATGAGGCTGCAAAAGGAAATGTTCCAATTGATTTTGCAAAAGAAAAATTCTTGGGAAAGAGAAGAAAGTATCACAGTTGCATTCTTGTTTCATTTACCTTTAGAGGAATTCCGCAGAGAATAAGCCAGCAATCTCACTACGCTTTCGGAGGAAAAGCAGAAATAACTTTCAGTGCTTACGCGCTCAACGACGACGAATTAAAAAAATTCAACGACAAATTCAAAGAATCAGAAATTAACGACGTATTAAATTTAATCGAAGGTGCGACAACAGATAGTTTGAAAAATTTAGAAGAAGAAATTAATTCATTTCTCGACGAGAAACCAAAAGAAGAAAAAAAACCAGAAAAAAAAGGTTTGTTTTCAGGATTTGCAAATGACGAATCCAATCCATTAACTGCTTTATTCGGAAATTTGGATTTAACAAAATTATTCAAAAAACCAGAACCAAAAAAAGATGCAAAAAAAGAAAATGCAGAAGTTTCAAAAGATGATTATGTTGAAGAAAGTTTTTTCCGTCCTCTTGCTGCTGAAGCAGCGAAGACAAATGCGATGACTTTATTCGACACTTACAAAAAATCTCACGGAATGGAAAGTTTCACTTAAAATGACTGAAGAGAGAAAGGAAAAAAATTCTGAAGAAGATGAATCTAAACTTGAAGAAGAGATTGAAGAATTAGAAAAAGAAATCCAAGACGAAGAAGAGATATTCGACGAAGAAATAATCCAGTTCATACCGTCGGCAAAATCAAAATCTACCGCCTTAAATAAAATAAATATTTCTGAAGATGTTCCTATTGATTTGGAAGAAAATCTAAGAAAAACAACACATCTTCCCGACGACGAAGACGATTCTTTCAAATATGGAAATAAAAAAGAAGACGAAGAATCTAAATATGAAAATTTCAATCCAAATTATTCTGCGGAGTTTATGACAACAATTGATAATTTTTCTAAAGAAAGAAATAATCTTCGCACAATCGGATTTGCAGAATCTGCCGAAGCAAGAATTTCTCCAGAAAAAAATTTCGAAAAATACGACGTTGCAAAAAGATTTGATGAAAAAGATTTCAGGAAAAATGATTTTGAAAGAAAAGAAATAAAATACAAAGCAAGTTAGCAATCGTTAAATTAATAAAGATTTTTTACTAGATATTCTCGAGGTGGAACATGGCAGATTATTCAGTTAGCAATATTTATCAAGGGGGTTACTCGTCGCTGAAACCGCAATACGGAGATATTTTTACAGGTTACAGAATTAATCCTGGTTCGATGGGAATCACGACAGACCCGCGAAACGCGAATATAGTTCAGGAAGCAACTACAAAATTAAATATGGGAGTCAAGCAAATTGAACTCGCCCTGGTTTCTCCAGAAGTTTTTGATTCTATTCCAAAACAGCAATTAAAAGAAATAAATAGATTAAGTCAATTAACAGGAATTGATGTTTCTGTTCACGGTCCTGTAATGGGCTCGTCAGGAATTTCACAGCAAGGATTCAACGAAATGAATCGTCAAGCAGAAGAACGCAGAATCACCGACGTATTAGTGCGAAGCACAGATGTAAAACCAGAAGGAAATGTAAATGTAACTTTTCACTCTTCAGAAGGAATTCAAGGAAGCGAATGGAAAACTCTCGGCGGACAAGGAAAAGAAAGAGAAGCAAAAAGAATAATTGCCGTCGATAAAGATTCAGGAAAAATGACTGTGATGGAAGAAGAAAAAAAATTCTATCCTATAACTCTCAATGAAGAAAGGAAAATTATCGGTCCTGTTTCTGAAAAAGGAGAAATAATTAGTCCAAAAGAAAATTTGCGAATGCAAAATGAAACAATGTGGAACAATCAAATAAATCAATTATTTTTTAACAAAGAAAGAGCAGACGAAATCTTAAATCAAAATGCAGTTCAAATTCAACATGTTCAGGATTATATTAATGAAAAATTATCAAAAGGTGAAAAACCAATTTTAACAGAGGTTCAAAGAGATGCTTATCATAAATTAAAGGACGCAAGTAATTATATTAGTGAAGTAAATAAAACTGCGAATGGAATTTTCAGCAAAGCATATGAATTCGGAAACGAACAGCAAAAAAAATTATTGACAGATATTTCTAAAAGATATGCTGAAGCATTAAAAAATAATGAAGAAGGGATTCAAGGGGATTCAAGGGCAACCCATCAGATGCTATTAGAATTGCAGGACTCAACTATTGCTCCGCAAATGTTTGTCCCAATTGAAGATTTTGCCGTCGAGCAATCATCAAAAACTTTCGGTAACGCAGCATTTAACGCTTACAAAGCAAAAGGCAATAATGCTCCAATTTTAACAATCGAAAATCCGCCCGCCGGTTTTGCATTAAGTACAGGCGAGGATTTGAAAAATTTAATTGTCGCTTCAAGAAAACAATTTGCAAAAAAAGCAGTTGAAGAAAAACATATTTCGCAATTCGAAGCAGAAAAACTTGCAGAGAAATTTATCGGCGCAACTTGGGATGTCGGACACATTAATATGATTCGGGGTAAAGGATTTGAAGCGAAAGATGTCGTCGGTGAAACAGAAAAAATCGCGCCGTTCGTAAAACACGTTCATCTTTCAGATAATTTTGGATTTGAACATACAGAACTTCCAATGGGGATGGGAAATGTCCCGACAAAAGAAATTTTTGAAAAGTTAGGCAAGGAAGGTTTTGATGCGAAAAAAATTATTGAAGCAGGACAATGGTGGCAGCATTTCAAAACCCCGCCGTTGAGAGAAACACTTGAAGCTTTCGGTTCTCCAATTTATGGAATGCAGATGGCTCCTTATTGGAATCAGAGTCCAGCATTTCAATCAGATTATTTTGGCGGTTACGGAATGATGCTTCCACAAGTTAATTATGAAACTTTTGGCGCAGGATTTTCAAGATTGCCGTCGGAACTCGGCGGTCAGCGTCCAGGTGCAGAAGGTTCGCGAATGTCTGGCAGAGGTATGGAATAAATAAGAAATATAAAAGAGTAAAATATATATTTAAAAATATATAAAATATTATACATATAAGATGGTGAAGAAAAAAAAGGGAAAAAAAATTTTAACAATCGTCGCGTATGCTTTATGGATAATTATGATGATCGCTTTGCTGACCGCAATCATATTGAAATTTATAAAATGAAAAATGAAAACAATAAACCTGTTGGATGTAGCATCAAATATTCTAAATGTAACAATATTTTTTTATATAATCATAAACACGACGACAGCCTGTTTCAATCAAGGACAAATGATTTTAACTGCATCGGGAATGATAACTTCCCTAGTCATACAAATAACTAAAGAAATAAATAAAAGATAAAATGAAAAAAGGAACAAAAAAAGAGAGAAAAAATTCTGAAAATAAAAAAGAAATTTCTAAAACTGACAAAAAAGATTTTCCAACTTTGCAATTAAAACTTGAATCAGATATCGCAATGGATTTCGCGACAAAAGCTTACAAAACATTTGACAAGATTGTAAAATCAGTTGTTCTATTCGGCTCGTCAGTAAAACAAACTGCGGTCGCTGGTTCTGATATTGATATAATCTTGATAATCGACGACGTTACAATAAAATGGGATGGAGAATTAACTGCATGGTATCGTGAAGAACTTGAAAAATTAATGCGAAAAAATCCTTATCAAAAAAGTTTGCATATTAATACAATAAAATTATCGACGTGGTGGGAAGATTTAATGCGCGGTGATCCTGTTGTCATAAATGTTTTAAGATACGGCGAAGCAATGTTAGACTTCGCAGGATTTTTTGAACCATTGAAATATTTATTATTGCAAGGAAAAATTAAATCAACTCCAGAAGCAATTTACAGTTGTCTTCAAAGAGCACCGCAACATTTTTTGCGAAGCCGCGCAGCAGAAATGAATTCAATTGAAGGTTTGTATTGGGCAATGGTTGATTCTTCTCACGCAGCGTTGATATCCGCAGGAATTCCACCAGCGTCACCAGAACATATTCCCGCAGATTTGAAAGAAGTTTTCGTCGACCCAGGAAAATTAAAAATGAAATATGTAATTTGGTATAGAGATTTGTATATGTTGCATAAAAGAATTGTCCACGGCGAAACAACAGATTTGAAAGGTGTTGAAATCGACGCGTGGCAAGAACGAACTCAAGAATTTATGAAAGTTATGGCCGAGTTAGTTAATCAACACGTTTTGTAGAAAAATTATCCATATCTTCGCTTATCCGCTTCTGAAACATCACTGAACTTGTTTTCTCCAGAAAGGATATCTTGGCTAAAAAATCGATATAATCCTCCCAAAATTCCTTCTCCGATAGCTTCTTCCATAAAAGTTTTCTTTTTTTTGAATCTATCCTCTTGATAAACTCTTTCAAAAAATTCTTCTCTTGTTGTTCCTTCATTTACAACATAGACACCTTCCTTATTTTTTATCATATCTATTACTTGTGATTTATCTTTTTTCATTTTTAATTCCCCTCTAAATAAAAATTACAATTTCCTTCGCTGTAAGCTTCTCTTTGCGCTTGAATCATAGCTCTTGAATTTTCAGAATCTGCTTCAAAATATAAATTTGCAATTCCTTCAAGATACGCTTTTCTTTTTTCTGGACTCATTTCTTTAACTTCGTCAGTATATAAAAAATCACTGTCATGTTCTCCCCATCTTTCTTTCAACGCAGTTATTGTTTCTCCAAGTGTTTTCATAATCTGTGCCCTCCAATTTCTCCATTTCTATAAATTTCCTGGGCAACACTTTCAATTTCTCTTTCATCTGAATTATATCCTCGGCAATAATCAGTAGACATTTTATCTAAAGAATCTTGTTCTTCTGAAGCAAGTCTTTTTCTTTTCAATTTTAAATTAGAAAAATATTCATTCATTTATTTTCCTCTTTCGGTTTATACATTTCTTTAAAATTTTCTTTAACAACTTCTTCTTCAACTCTTGCTTTGAATTTAGAAAGATACAATCCTTCCAACATGCTAAATGTAGATGTTAAGTTTTTGTATTTTTTGATTGTTTTTTCTGCTCCAGCTGCGTCTTCATCAGAGATTTTATCAGAACCGTCTTTTTTCAAAGCGAGCATATCTTTTGCTGTTTTAATTTTCTTTAGAATACTTGAATATTTTTCATCTTTGAAACTTTCTAATTCTTTCTTCGCTGCTTCAGCGTTATCTCCAAGGTATTTTGAAATATCATTGCTGTATTGTCCAATTAAATCACCGACAGTTTGTTTTCCTTTGAATTCAGAATAATCAGATAATTGAGATTCAATAGTTTTGTGAATAACTTCAGGATTAGTTAATGTGCTCTTTATCCACGACGGCAAAACTTGACTTTTTTCAACATCTTTAAGAATTAATTCAAGAGCTTTTCCAGCAAGTGCAACTCCTTCTCGAGTTCCCTGACTAAGATATTCTTCAGCAACTTGCGCATATCCTAAGATATTTGCATCATAGTTGAATTTATTTTTTGCATCTTTTTCATTTGCCATAATTAATTTAGAATTCTAAACTATATAAATATTTCGTTTGTCGTTACTTAACAAAAGTAACAAAATTATTTCTTAACTTCGTTATTTAATGTATAAACCGAAGTTGTCTTGCACGGAAGTTTTGCTTTTATTTCTCCGTATGTTTTTCTAACGAATTGAATTGCTTTTGGCGTCGGAACAGAAATCTCGAAAATCGGCGCGCCCTTTTTCATAATCGCTGCTTTCGCAATTGTCTTACCAAATGATAACTGCATTCCTGTCTGCATTCTGTCTGCGCCCGCTCCAGTCAACATTTTATTTTCTCTCTGAATATGATGTGTGAAAGGAACAACTCTAAAAAAATACTGCCCGCTCAATTCTTTATCTAATTTCTTATTGATATATTGTCTGCACGCTTCCAAAGCATTTTGTCTAATCTGAACATTCTCAATTGTTACAAGAGTCAATTTGTGCGGAAGTTTTCCGGCCTCGACATCTTTCTCTTTTCCCATTCTGAATTTTACAATCTTCGACGGTGGAACCGCCTTTATGTAAGCTTTCTGTCGTTTCTTTGAAATTCTCGTGTAGGGAACAACATGTTTCTTAGAATATGCATAAGCTTTTCTCATTCCCATTTTATGCTCTCGCTCCCATTGTAGTTAATGCATCAATATCCAAATCAGCAACAATTCTTCCAAGATTTCCCATAGTTAAATAATCAGAACAAACTTCTATTTGTCTTCCAGATAAATCCATTTTAGAAATCGGAGTAAGAGACCTTATCGGAATTTGTTTTCCATTTACATAAAATCCATTATCTCTAACGAGAAATCCGCTATATGAAGGAAAATCCTGTCCGCATTCAGTAACAGAAATTTCTTTTCCAACTAAATGATTTAATTTTTTTCTTTGTGAATATCTGAAATGTCCTTCTTTTGAAACCATTTATTTTATCTCCACTTTTGTTGTTACAGCTTGTCCTGGAAGTCCTTTCTCAAAAATAGCTCGAACAACACCTTTATTTCCGTGAGCACCAGATATTTTACCGACGATCTTTTTTCCCGCAGGAGATTTCCACTCAACTTCTTTTCCAACTAATTTTTCCGCTTTTTCCCTGTCAGAAACTCCTTTAATTTCTATAAGAAAATGTCTATCTATAATTGTTTTTCTTCCACGTCTGAATTGTATAACTTTTCCTTCTGTCATAATTAATCTACAAGAAATTTAGTTTTTAAAGTTTCTCATCACAACAACACTTCGCCCAATAAAAGAACTTTCACGAAATTCGTCAATAGGAAATCCTTTTTCTATCTTCAAACCAGTTTGCGAGGATATTTTTTCAAAATCGCACGAAAATTTTTTCTTTCCAGAAAAAACCAAAGGAGCTGTAAAAACAATTTTTCCGTTCACATCTTTTTTCAAATTATTAATAACGTCGATAATAAGTTTTTCAAATTCGCCAAGAATTTTTTTTGTTGCTTGTGGCGACGGAACTCTTTTCTGCAATTCTCCTAAATCTGGTTCTGTTGCGATTCCGTCCACTTTTGAAATTTTAATTTTTGAAGAATCTCCATTGAAAAGTTTATAATTTTTCTCGTCGAACTTGAACCATTTTAAATTTTCTTTTGCTCCATTAATTGCTTTTTTATCGACGTCAATTCCTACAACTTTTATTTTTTGCAAAAGTGCTTCCTGCAAAACAACACCAATTCCGCAAAACGGATCAAGCAAAGTTTCATTAGATTTAACTTGTGAAAGATTAATCAAAATCTTCGCCAATCGAGGAGAAATTGAAAGTTCATTTCTTCGAACAGGTTTTTCCATATCTCGTTTTTCAATTTTTCCATAATCGCAAACTTCAGTTATTTTTCCAAAACAATTTCCAAAAACAAAAAACTGCACATCAATTAAATTAGATAAAACTTTTACAGCGTCGCTGCCGTCCTGCAATTTAACTCTCCCAGTAATTTTCTTTTCAGTTGCTTTAACTTTTTCATCCTTAAATCTGTATTTCAAATAATTTCTAATATCCTCAAAATCTTTACCGCCAAAATCAAAAACTACATAATTCAATTTATTGCCTTTTCCAAAATAAAGTTCCTGTTTATCTAATTGTTTCGTAATTTCTTCAAATTTTCCTTCCGCAATAACTTCCCCGATAGAAATAACTCCACCGAATTTATCGACGACATTTTCAATTTTTTTCTCGGTTTCAACTAAAATCCCGTTTGAAACCTTTGAAATTATTTTAAATGAAATCTCTGATTTTTCTAAAAAAGATTTTACTTCTTCAACAGATAATTCAACATTTCTACCAAGAATAAAAACTTGTTTCATAACTATTCAAGAAATCAAGAGGTTAAAAACTATTTTATTTTTTATCTTCTTTTTTAGAAATCAATTCGCATCTCTGATTAAATTCAATAATATCATTTATCAAAATCGACGCGTTCTTTCTTGCTTGATCAATCTTGTGTGAATCAGATTTTCCTTTTTTGAATTCTGCACGAGCATGAACAATATCTTTCAAAATTCTCAAATGTTGCGGAGCGAACTTCGCTTTCTTAACAAATTTATTCTCGAAATCGTCGATAATCGCGTCCTGAGATTTGTTCCCAATCATTGCTTTCATAAGTGTGAAAACATCTTTGTAAATTTCCTCGATAGTTTTTTCCTGACTTCTCTTTTCAATTTGTTCTCTAAGTTCTTTCAATCTTTTAAGATAATCTTCAGTATCTTTTACAAGTTTGTCGACTTTAACTCCAGAAATTTCTTTAATTTCCTCGTGTTCATAACCTCTCCAGATATCAACAACACTCTGCAAGAAATCCAAATATTTTTTCTCAATCATTTTCGTATCGTAAAATTCTCTCTTAAAATCTCTAGTCAATTCTTTTTTTGCATTTGGTGGCGCGCAACCGTTCAGCATCAGCAAAGCTTGTGCGGGCGTCGTAACTCCCCAAAAAATTTCATTAACAACAACGTCAAGCAAAGCAGATTTAACTCTCTTAACAGTCTTATCTCCCATCGACATAAACATATCAATAGCTTCAGGCGAAGGTTTCAATTTTCCCATTCTCAGCAAAGATTTCCAAGGCATGAAAGTATGCCTGTCGTAAATAGGAATTCCATCTCTAATAAAAGTAAAAATAACGGGATGCGCGTCTTTAACAGATTCCCAAAAATCAGTAAGCAAATAAATTTGCGGAGAAAGTTTATTTTTCACACCAGCAATATTCGAAGCTTCTACAACAAATTGATAAATAAGCGAACGCAATCTTTCTTTCAATTCCAAACGCGGCATTTTCTTGACATCAGTATCATTAATAATTACAAAAACATCGACGTCAGAAGTAGGAACAGCTTCGCCTCTAACTAAACTTCCACCGATAACATAACTTACAACATATTTTTCAAATTTCTGAAGAACTAATGATTTGTGAATTTCTGCAACTCGCAACGCGCCGAGAATTCCTGTGTCATGCAAAGGATAAGACATCGCAACCGCCTGCGCCAATTCAAATTTGCTGTCAAGACAAAGTTCCCATAAATCAATCGGCGTTTTCAAATGCAGCCAAATTTTCTGTTCCATTCCCTCAAGTTGTTTGACAATTTCTTCTTTAATCTTCGGAGTTTCCTTAAATTTATCTTCAGGAACAATAACAAAAAGATGAGTATATTTTTCTGTCTCTTTCGGAACTTCCTCTTCTTCAATAAATAATTTTATCGACGCTGGAGGCAAAATTCCAATCATCTGAGTGAACGGATATTTTTTCAAAATAAAACTCTTGATTTTTTCAAATTCTTTTTTGGTTTTATCAATATCTTTCTTAACAGGCGCGTCAGGAATTAAATTTTTCTTGTCAGAATATTTGTTGTCAAGTTCCATTTCAGGAATATCATTCTCGTCGTTCTTTTCCTTAGCCATTCATAAAAAAAATCTGGCAAATATATAAACGTTGCGAAAGAGAAAATTTAAAAGTTAAATTCAATTTAATACTCGATGGTGATAATTAGTTTGTTCTTATGTCTCGTCTCTTTATTTCTTGTAATCAAAAGTTCAAACTACGCAATAAAATATTCTTCTCATCTCGCGAAATCACTCCACCTCTCGCAATTCGTCGTCAGTTTTTTTATAATCGCAATCATCTCTGCTCTGCCCGAAACAACAATCGCAATCTTTTCAGCAATCAACGGCGAACCAGAACTTGGCGTCGGAACTTTGCTCGGCGGAAATATCACAGACTTAACTTTAATTTTCGGAATAGTCGCGTTGGTTTCTTCAAAAGGAATAAAAGTAAAAAGTAAAATTCTACGAAATAATATTTTATATTTGATTATGCTTTTCGTCCCAATTATTCTCGGCATCGACGGAAAATTCTCACGAATCGACGGATTAATTTTGATAGCACTTGGAATTATTTTTTTCATAAAAATATATCATAACAGCACAAAGTTCACAAAAAAATTTAATCACACAAAAAAAGAACCGTTCGCAAAAAGTTTGTTGCTATTAATATTAAGTTTACTAGTTTTACTTGTAAGTGCATATTTCACCGTCGAATTCGCAACAGATTTTGCTTACGGAATCGGAATACCTTTAGTAATAATCGGAATTACAATAATCGCATTCGGAACTTGTCTTCCAGAATTAACAATTTCATTAAGGTCAGTAAAAACAAACAGCGACGAAATCGCATTAGGCGACATACTCGGAACAGTAATGACAGACGCAACAATAGTTATGGGAATCGTCGCATTAATCTCGCCGTTTAATTGGGCGTTCTCAGGATTTTTTGTAACAGGAATAACGCGATTCATCGCAGGAATTTTCGTCATCGTATTTATGAAATCAGAAAAATCAATAAACAAAATAGAAGGAATATTCCTAGTTTTATTTTACATCTTGTTCATATTCATAGAAATTATGTTAAGCTACATCTAACTTTTAAAATAAATCCCACCCGCCTTTCGCCCTGATAAAAAATTAAAAATCAACAAAACATATCAGTTTAGTTTTGTTGCTCTGAAAAGTCCACCTATTTTTCTTTACAGGTTTCTTCTTCAGTTTTTTCTGGACTTTCTGATTCCTCAGTAGTCTCTTCTGGTTTTTCTTCTTCCATAATATAACATTATTTTATCCTATATAAAGTAATAGCAATAAACAAATTTAAAAAACCTAAATATCTCTAAAGTTTAAGGTCCATTAGTCTATCGGTAGAACACCTCGTTTACACCGAGGAAGGAGAGGTCCGACTCCTCTATGGACCATTTATTTTTTTATTGCTAAAGCCCAACGAATCTGTTTTTCGACATTGAAATCAGAATGCCAAAGTTTTTCGAAATCATGAATTTTCAATTTGTGTTCTGGACCGTACCATGGATCAAATAAATGAATAAATCTGAAATCTATTTTTCTTAAAACTGCATAATGGTCACATTTTTCTTCTGGCAAATAATAACACACAATAATCATATAGCCTTGTTTTTGAAATTTTTTTAATTCACGAATTGTTGCATTTGACTTTACAAGATAGTTTAATTTCAATTTTTTTAGAACCGGAAAAAAATCTTTTGTTAAAGACCCGCGGACTTCATTTGTCTTTAGCATCTTCATTAGTTCTTTTTCTGTTTTTTCTATTCCAAAATATTCAAGAATCATCTTTAATGATGCGGCTCCGCAAGTATATTCTGTTTCTTGTTTGTGATAGTGAAATTTTTTCTTCATAGTATTTTTTATTTCGATATGATTAAAAACTTTTCTTCCTATTTAATTTTATGTTTATCGACGCACACTCGCACATTGATTTGTTAGACAATTACAAAACTGTAATAAAAAACGCAGATAAAGAAAATGTAAAAATTATCGTCGCTGGAATTGACGCAAAATCAAACAGAAAAATTATTGAAATAAAAAAATCAAATCCTCAAATAGAAATTTGCTTAGGAATTTATCCAACAGAAGCATTAAAACTTTCAGACAAAGAAATCAATTCTGAAATTGAATTCATAAAAAAGAATAAAGACAAAATTGTCGCAATCGGTGAAGTCGGATTGGATTTGAAAGAAAATTCAAAAGAAACTTTGGAAAAACAAAAAGAAAATTTATCTAAATTTGTAAGGTTAGCAAAAGAATTAAGCAAACCAATAATAATTCATTCGAGAAAAGCCGAAGAAGAATGCATTGATTTTCTTGAAAAATTAAATTATAAAAAAGTTGTAATGCATTGTTTTTCTGGAAATTTTAAACTCGTAAAAAGAATAATTGAAAATAATTGGATACTAACCATTCCAACGAGTGTAAAAAATTCAGAACATTTTCAGAAAGTTATTGAACTTGTTCCAATAAAAAATTTGCTTTGCGAAACAGATTCGCCTTATCTTCATCCAGATAAAAAATTCCCAAACGAACCAGCGAATGTTATTGAATCTTACAAAAAAATTTCAGAAATAAAGAAAATTCCTCTAAAAGAAGTAGAAAAAATTCTCGAAAAGAATTATGCTAATTTTTTTAAATGATGATTTTATCATTAATATAAGCGCCGCTAGTTTATCGGTAGAATATCTCGTTGCCAACGAGGTGAGCCGAGTTCGACTCTCGGGTGGCGCATATAATCGAACGAGGGAACCGATTTCGACTCCGAGAATTTTCGCGAGTGCGAGTAAATATTAAATGCACGAGCGGGGGTTCGAGTTAGGATGGCGCATATTTTTATTACATAACTTTTAAAAAGATAAATTATGCAAGAAGATAATGGAATATGAACAGAGATATTCAGAAAAACAAGCAAAACAAATTATTGATTTTGCATTAAGAGAACAAAGTAAATGTCCCGAAGGAGATTTAGTACAAATATTAAGTGACTTCAAAGTGGATGAAACAATACAAAAAGAAGCTTTGAGAAAATTTAGAAAAAAAATAAAAAATAAACCTTCGCTTGAAAGAAAGTTATCCTTTAATAAAAAAGAATTATTATTACTCCCATTATCTGCTTTCGCTGGAGCAAATGTAAGTGGGATAATTACAGGAGTATATGGAGGAATTTATTCTTTAATAGCAAACCAGCCATTCATTCCCATTTTCAAAAGTGGAATTAAGTATGGAGCATTATTCGGAGTTGCTGGTTTTTTAGTAGGTGAAAGTATTAAATTATATAATCAAAGAATCGAAGATAATTCAAAATTATTATAAAGATAATTTCTTAATTAATTAAAGAGATGATAGCACAAACAATTCCAATTCTTGGCGCACTTGCATTAGCCGGCGGAACAGTTCTTGAAAGATACATTTTGAAAAAGAAAAAACTCGGAATAAGATTATATCAAACAATAAGTTTTTTTGCAATCAGTCTAATCATAATTCCGTTTTTATTTTTCTTCTGGAAAATGGACGCTGGCGCGTATGAATTAAAAAATATTTTAATTTTCATTTCTGTAATTGCGTCGGCAATAACCGCAAATCTTTTTGTTTTCTATTCGCTGAAATGGGAAAAAGTTACAAACCTCCAGCCAGCAAGAATTCTCGAACCCATGTTTACAATTTTACTTGCATTAATTTTTAGTTTATTTATCGACGGATTTTCAGAACCAAATTCAAAAATTTTAATTCCTGCAATAATCGCTTCAGTCGCATTAATTTTTCCATTCATAAAAAAAGAACACTTTCACATGAACAAATATTTTGTCGCCGCAATTTTCGGAAGTTTCTTCTTCGGACTTGAATTAGTTTTGTCAAATTTAATTTTAAATTTCTATTCTCCAATAACTTTCTATTTTCTTAGATGTCTGTCTATTTTTGTAATAAGTCTCGTCGTATTTCATCCAAAAACAAAAGCGATGGACAAGAAATCTTTGCTATTAACTTTCATAACCGCAGGAATTTGGGTTGCTTATAGAGTCGCAGTTTATTTTGGCTACCAAAATTACGGAGTGATTTTCACGACGCTGATTATAATGCTCGGCCCAATTTTCATTTACATTTTAGCAAACAGATTCCTAAAAGAAAAATTAAACTGGAAAAATATAATCTCATCTTTAGTAATAATTGCTTGTGTAATTTACGCAACAATCTTCTAACTATTTGTTACTATAAAATAGCAACAATAGAAATATTTATAAACTTCTTTTTTCTGAAAAACTTATGACAACAAAAAATTTGGTAAAGGCGATTGCGGTTGCAACAACATTAGCCGTCGCTGGTATCGGAAATGCTTACGCACAATCAAAAAACCCAGAAGTAATTGCAACAGTTGAATATCCAAGTAAATATAGAAATGATTTCAAGGGAAAATTACAATATAAAATTCTAAGCGATGGAACTGCTTATCAAGCAGACAAACCATCTGTAAAATTAGCTAAAACATATTTCTGGGATATAGACGGAGACGGAGAATTTGGAGAAACAGAAATTAATGCAATAAAGAGAGGGGACCTCAGAGTAATTATGCACAAAGATTTTAACGAAATGGCAGAGACAGAATCAAAAAGAATGTTAGAAAATATGGTTGTAAGTATGAACTTTGACAGATTAAATAATAAACAAACAAATTCTAAAAAAATTCTTGGTTACCCTTACAACGAAAAAATTGCAGACACAGATAAAGTAAAAGAATATGCAGACGCAGAAGAAAAATGGAGAAGTCAATATCCAGTTAATGAAAGAGTATTAGACAGACCAGATTATGTTCAAGAAAGTTTCCCAGAACCAAAAGAAAAAGTAAATCCAATTTGGAGTTTAATTGCTGGAGGAAACTTTAATTCTGCTTTTGACAAATACGGATTAAGTTTAGGTGGAAGAGTAAATCCTTTCAGAAATGAAAATATTGGATTAGGATTAACAGCAGATTTCGGATTAGGAAAAGACAACCAAGTTGATTCACATTATTTCAAATTTTCAGAAGGAGAAGAATATTTTGGAGAAATAAATGAAATAGATAATCGTTCATTAGGACTTTCAGCAGAATTACAATTATATAATTTTATCGTCGGTGGAGGATTTGATTATTCAAAAAATATTTCGGAAACAAATGAAAAATTGATTAGAGGAAAAGAAACTTTGGATTCAAGTTCAAATTCTATTTCAGAAGGAAAAGTTTACGGGAAAGGGTATCTGGGGTTAGAATTACAACCCACAAAAAAATGGGGAGTTGGAGCAACAATAGGATATCATGGAAAGGATGGACTTCAGTTTGGAGTCAGAAATATTATAAAATTAAACAAGAGGAAATAAAATGAAATCAAAAATTTTATTTTCAATAATCTTCTTAACATTCTTAATTAGTTCTGTTTCTGCCGTCGGTTTTAGTTTACAATATCAAGGAGACACAAACCCTTCAAAAATAATAACTATCGGAGAAAGTGTTAATATAAGGGTGTTTGGAAGTTCAATGCACCCCCCAGTATCAATTAATGTAAAATTAAATTCAAATCAAATTTATTCAGAAAGCGTATCTCAAGATTTTGAGAAAATTTATACAATCTCCCCCACAACTGCAGGAGTCTATACTATAGAAGTAACTGCAACAGACGGAATTGAAAGTAAAACAAAAACATTATCTCTTACAGTAAATTCCCCATATGTTCCACCAGTAACACCCGCACAAGATACAACTGCACCCGTAATTTCATTAATAGGAAGCAATCCGCAAACAATTATTCAAGGAAATGCTTACACAGAATTAGGAGCAACAGCGTCGGATAATCAAGACGGCGACTTAACTTCAAGAATCACACGTAATATTGCAGTAAACACAAATGTCGTCGGAACTCATTATGTAACTTATTCTGTTTTAGATAACGCAGGAAACTCAGGAACAGCAACAAGAACAATTTATGTAGTAAGCCAAGCATCAATCCCAGACACAACTTCTCCAGTAATCACATTAATCGGAAATTCAAATATCGCAGTTGAACAAGGAAGTTCTTACACCGACGCTGGCGCAACAGCATCGGATGACAGAGACGGAACAATCACACCAATATTATTTTCTAATAATGTCAACACAAATGTTTTAGGAACTTACCAAGTTGTTTACAGAGTTTCTGACTCCGCAGGAAATATTGCAACAGCAACGAGAACAGTAAGAGTTGTCGACACAACAGCGCCGTCAATTACAATAACTTCTCCAACAAATAAAACATACACTTATTCAAAAGATAAAAAGCCAATGGATTTCGCATTCACAATCGCAGATACAAATTTACAAAATTGCTGGTATAAATTAAACGACGAAGCAAACGTTTCATTCTCATGTTCTTTAACAGAGTTAGAAGATATTAATGTAATGACAGGACAAAATACCTTGACAATTTACGCAAATGACTCTGCAGGAAATCTTCGTTCAAATTCAGTAACATTTGAATATAGATACAAAAAGAAAAGTTCTGGCGGTTCAGGTGGGAGTTCAGGATATTCAACAATAATTTCACCAATCACCGACGTGGAACCAACAGGAAACGTGGTAATTCCAATAACACACATAACAGAAAAAAAAGAAAATTACCTTCCTTTGTATTTATTCATGATTGCAACAACAAGTTTAGGAATAGCTATCTTATCAATAATTCTTTCTAGAAAATTAAAAGAAATAAAAAATAATAAAAATACAACTCAAAATAAAATTCAGGAACAACCTTTCTATTAAAATGGCAAACGAATACGAACCAAAAGAAAATTATATCGACGGAAAGATTCAACTTCGTTTCGGTAAAGGGAACGTGCCCCTAAATGGAACACCCGACGAAGTAAGAACATATTTTGAAATAGCAGAAGGATCAAAAGATTTAGATCCAGATTTTCTTAGATATGCTCTTAGAAGACAAGGAAGTTTAAGAAGATAAAATGAAAGACATAAACGTTTGGACTAATCTTGGAAATTTCCTTGAAGAAAAACAACATTCTTCGCATTATTTTTGTTTGAATTATAATTCATGTAATAGAAGAAAAATCCACGAAGATTCTGTTTACGATAATATAATCTGCAAAAAATATCCAAATTTTTGCGAAACCTCGTTAATATTAAATTTAGAACCAAAAAAAATCACAACGATTGAAGAAGTTCACGAATTATTAAGATAATTAAAATGGAAAAAATAATTGAAGGAACAGTTTGGAGTCGAGTTACTGCTTTAGAGCGAACTATGAGGGAAATTTGTCCGTACTACCCAGAATGTAATTATGTAGACGAGCAAAATCTACCTCGCGAGGGTAAATCAAATTATTATCAACGTGTTTGTAGAAACCACCCAGGAGCTTGTGAAGAAAATTTAGATCCTCGTTTTTATAATACAAAATTATCTGGCGAAGAAGTTCACGAATTATTAAAATAAAATGGATGACTCATTAAAAAATTATTTAATTAATAATGCGAAAGAATTAATGTATGTTGGTCTCATAGTAACCTTCGTTTCTTATGATATTTACAAATCATTCCAGAGTATTAAAGAACAAGTCAAAAGCATTAAAGAAAAACAAAAAGCAATTAAAGAATTAAAAGAAGCGAATAGAAAGTCTCAAGAAGAGTTAGACTCTCTTAATAATCTAAGTCCAAGGATAAAATTAGATCCAAGTAAATTAGAAAAAAATTTGCAAAATTAAAATTCTTCGTTATGATCCATAAATTTTGGATTTCCTTTTTTGCTTCCAGATGAAGCGATCACGTCGTCAATTCTTAAAATCATATTCGCAACTTCTGTTGCAGAACTTATTGCTTGCGTCTTAATTTTGTAAGGTTCAATTATTCTCGCAACCAAAACATCTTCAATTTTATTTGTGAATAAATTCAAACCAGCATTTTTCTCGCCAGCGTCGTGTTTTGCTTTTAATTCTGTAAGAACATCAATCGGATCCATCCCTGCATTTTCTGCAAGTGTCGTCGGAATATATTCTAAAGCAGAAGCAAATTGTTCAACTGCAAGTTGCTCTCTTCCTTTCAACGACTGCCCGAAAATTCTCAATCTTCTCGAGAGTTCCATTTCAATTGCGCCTCCGCCTGGAACAACCAAACCTGTTTTCAGCGACGATGAAACAACACCAAGCCCATCTCTGAATGCTCTTTCAACTTCGTCAATAACATGTTCTGTCCCGCCGTGAATTAAAATTGTAACTGCTTTCGGATTTTTGCAACCGCGAATATAAGTAAATGCATCACTTCCATGTTTTACTTCTTCAACAAGTTCTGCAGAACCAAGTTCCGATGCTGAAAGTTCATTAATTTGACTTACAATTTTTCCGCCAGTTGCTTTCGCAAGTTTTTCCATATCTGAACGAGCAACTCTTCTGCATCCATAAATTCCAGATTTAGAAAGTAAATATTGTGCAAAATCGTCAATGCCTTTCTGACAGAAAACAACATTCGCACCAGTGTCGCGAACTTTCGCAATCATTTCTTTAATCAATCGCTCTTCTTGATTCAAAAATCCTTGAAGTTGTTCAGGTGTAGAAATTGAAATCTTTGTATCAATATCTGGATTCTTTAACTCAAGAGGAAAATCAATCAAAACAATTTTCGCATCTTTAACATAAGTAGGCATATCAAGTGAAACTTTTTCTTTATCTAAAACAATTCCTGAGATTAATTCAGTATCAGAAATTCCCTCGCCCTTGGATTTTTCAATTTTAATATTTCCTAAATCAATTTTCCCATTGTCCTGAATTTGTTTAACAGCTCGAACAATTATATCTGCAAATTTTTCTTTAGAACTTTCAGCAGATTTCCCTGTCATTGCAGTCATCGCAACTTGTCTTAAAACTTCTTCGTCGTTACTATCAATTCTCAACGCAACATCATTAAGAATTTCTAAACATTTTTCTGCAGCCATTTTGTAACCTTTCGCAATTACAGTTGGATGAATTTTTTTATCTAAAAGTCCCTCTGCATTTTCTAAAAGTTTCCCAGCAATCATAACAACACTCGTCGTCCCGTCGCCAACTTCAGAATCTTGCGTCTTCGCAATATTAACCATCATCTTCGCAGCAGGATGTTCAATCTGCATTTCCTCGAGAATCGTAACCCCGTCGTTAGTAACAATAATATCATTCGTCGGAGAAACCAACATTTTATCCATTCCCTTCGGTCCAAGAGTCGTCTTAACCATTTCAGCAACCATTCGCGCCGCGAGAATATTATTTCTCTGCGCATCTTTTCCCATTATTCTCTGAATATCTTCAGGCATAAGAACCACCGGTTTTTCACTCATAAAATATTCTCTTGAATTTCATATTTAAAGATTATTGTGATGAATTAACTTAGGAATGTTTAAGAAAATTTATAAGTGGTGAGATTATACGAAGTTATGAAAAACGTGCTGGTTGCAGACGTAATGACGCGCGACCCGGTGACAATTTCTCCGGACGCAAACTTGTTCGACTGCGCAAAAAGAATGGTGAAAAAAAGAGTAAGCAGTTTGCTAATCGTCGAAAAGAAAAAACTTGTTGGTTTTATTTCGCAAAGTGATATTTTATGGGCATTAACAAAAAAATCTTCTGGAAATTTAAAAAATGTGAAAGCAATTGAAATATCTCCAAAAAAAATTATAACAATAAAACCAGACACAACTTTAACTTCCGCAATAGAGAAAATGAAAAAAATGAAATTAGAAAGATTGCCTGTCGTCCACGAAAACGAAGTCGTCGGAATAATCACTGCAAAAGATATTTTAAATTTCAACCCCGAAGTTTACCCAGAAATCGAAGAATTCTCGAAGATAAGACACGAATCTGAAAAATTAAAACGAATAAAAGAAGCAGAAAAAAGACGCGAAGGAATCTGCGAAGAATGCGGGAGCCAAGGAATTTTATTTAAAGCAAACGGAATGCTCGTCTGCGAAAACTGCCGAGATAAAATTTAAGATAAATATTTAAATTAGATTTCTTAATTATACATATGGCGGAAAAAGACAAGTTATTCTCAAGTAAGATAAAATACAACGGAGTTTTCAATTTCGGCGAATTCTACAAATTTTGTTTCGAGTGGTTGCGAGATGAAACTGGATTGGATATGGTTGAAGAAAAATACGCAGAAAAATTAAGTGGCGATTCAAAAAACGTCGACGTCGAATGGAGCGGAACAAGAAAAATGACAGATTATTTTAAAATGGAAGTAAAAATAGTTTTCAGAATTATCGGATTGACAAGTATTGAACTTTCCAACGGAAACCAAAAAATAAAAACAAATAAAGGTAGCGTCGAAGTTTCAGTCAAAGGAAATTTAGTAAAAGATTATCAAAGCAAATTTGAAAAATCTGCAATCCAAAAATTCTTAAGGGGAGTTTATGAAAAAACAGTAATTCCGTCGAGAGTAAACGAATACGAAGGAAAAGTAATGGGCGACTGCGACGAATTTTTAGCACAAGCAAAAGCGTATCTTGATTTAGAAGGGAAAAAATAATTCAGAAATATTTAAATATAAGATTTTAATCATCTAATTATGAAAAAGATATTTTCGCTGGTGATGATTTTATTTTTGATAGTTCCTTTAATTTCTGCTCTGAATGTTAAAATAGAAAAAACATCTGAAGGCGAAGCAATGATTCTCGGCGTCGAAATGCCAGCGACATTTAATTTGAAAATTACAAATCTTGGAAGCGGAAACAATTTAATGTTCTACAATTTTTTCGGCGGAGACACATTACCAAAAGGAACAGTTGAATTAAGATCATACGAAACAAAGCAAATTGCCGTCGGTGTTTACCCGAGAAGCGATATGAAACAAGAAGGATTAATGCAATTCGATTTATACATAAAAGGTTCTGAAGGCGAATCAATAACATTTCCATTAATGGTTAACGCAATGCAATTAGAAGACGCATTCGAAATCGGCGCAGAAGAATTCAAACCCGACTCAAATAACATTTCAGTTTACATAAAAAATTTAGTTAACTTCAACTTCGATAACATAAAAATAAATTTCAAATCATCTTTCTTCGAATTCGAGAAAACAACTTCATTAGCTCCTTATGAAAAACAAATCTTCGAAATAAATCTAAACAAAGAACAATACAGAGATTTAGTTGCAGGTTTCTACACCGTAGAAGCAAAAATCCAAGCAAAAGAAAAAACAGCAAATGTCGAGGGAACATTAAAATTCTCAGAAAAAGATATTGTAACAAGCTCACAAAATGAATACGGAATTATAGTAAATACAAAAACAATCACGAAAACAAATGAAGGAAATGTCGTCTCCTCTTCTTCAACAGTTGTAAAGAAAAATATAATCTCAAGATTATTCACAACATTCAGTCCAGAACCAGATTTAGTAGAAAGAAACGGACTTTCAGTTTACTACACTTGGGAAAGAGAATTAAAACCTGGAGAAGAACTTGACATTTCAATTAAAACAAACTGGCTTCTTCCTTTGCTTGCAGTCTTATTAATCGTCGCTGTTGTTATGTTAACAAAACAATTTTCAAAAACAAATTTAATACTTAAGAAAAAAGTAAACTTCGTCAGAGCAAAAGGCGGAGAGTTCGCACTTAAAGTTACATTGATAGTTACTGCAAGAAATTTTGTTGAAAGAGTTAATGTAATTGACAGACTTCCAATGTTAGCAAAACTTCACGAAAGATTCGGCGGAGAAATGCCAAAGAAAATCGACGAGAAAGGAAGAAAAATGGAATGGTATTTTGACAAGTTGCAAGCAGGAGAATCAAGAATAATTTCTTACATAATATATTCTAAAGTTGGAGTTCTCGGAAAGTTCGTTTTACCGACGACAACAGCAATTTACGAGAAAGATGGAAAAGTTCATGAAGCAGAATCAAACCACGCTTTCTTCATAACAGAGCAAGCAAAAAGACCTGCAGAAGATTAATAATAACTTTTAAAAATAGGTTTTAATTATCTAATTTACCATGAGTGAACCCTTCATAGCATAGTGGTAATGCAACTGGCTGTAGCCCGGTTTATCCCAGTTCGATTCTGGGTGAAGGGATATTATTTTTTATTCAATTGAGTGAAACGAAATTGAATTATTTCTCCAGATGTCCAACAAAGACTTTCCTTTGATTGTTCGATTCCGAGAGTTTTCGCGAGTGCGAGTAAAAATATTAAATGCAACGAGCGAGGGCTCGAGTTCGGTGAAGGGATATAGATAAAAAAAGAAACATTAATTTAGTTCTTCATTTAATTTTTCAAAGGATAAAAATCTTATATTATCTAAGGAGTTCAGAAGAGGGGTGTATTTCATAACAATCAAAGGTTCTATTTCAAATCCTTTTATATTTATTTTTGATCTCTCCTCAAATTTTGGAAGATTGTCTATAAATTCTTTAAATCTATTTTGATGTTCTTTTCCCATGCTTATTTCGCCATAGTCTGCATTTTCATCTTCCAGTTTTATAGCCTTTAATCTTTTACCCGAGAAAGCCGATTGAGGTAAATCACTATATTTAACTTCTATTAAATAAACTTTTTTTTCTTTTCTTGAAACTGCGATTATATCATATTTAAATGATCCTTTGATTAAATCTATTTCTGTATCAAAAGGGACGTCCCACCCTTTATCTTTCAACAAATTTCTTATTTCTTCTTCAAACCGAAAACTAGCTTCTCTTTTGCATTCATTAACTATATCTCTTTCTGAAAGTTTTCCCAGAAAATAAAAAGAGAAAAAAAGAGAAGTTAAAGGAAGAAAGATGTTCTTATTATTTTCATTTAATCCTATTGGAACTAATTTGCCTTCTCCAAAGATAAATTTTTTAAAATTCATCTTCTCCTCTTCGGTGAATTCATTTCTATCTAAGTGGTTGTTAAAATAGGAATTGTTCCAGTTAATCTTTCTGTGTTGAGATGAAAAGAAAAGAGATAAAAGACCAGCTATATCTTTCTTGGTGAAATTTCTTTTTGCAATTAAGGAAAGTCGGTAATTATACTCCATTAACATTTTCATTTGAATCATTATTCTGAAAAACTGTTTAAAGAAAGGAACCATCTCCATTCCGATCTGGAAAGGAATTCTATCCACTTCAAGAATATCGAGGGGTTCGTATTTGAATGCCTTAAATTTTCTAGAAAAATGAATTAATCCATAATTTTCATATTGCTCAGTAAAGACAGGATAGTACTTTAATGCAAAAGTTCTTACAAGGGTTTCATTTGGAAACCTCACGACCATGAATATTTCTTGTCTTAATGAATCTAAAAAATTTTCTTTAATAGAAATTTCTAAAAATTCATCAACAACTTGATTAAATTTCTGAGTACTTCTGGTTCTATTAAAAAAACTTACATTTGAAGAAATTAAAATTAGTTCATTAATCGCATGAAATTTTCCGATATTAAAACCTTCTCCAATCTGGTTAAACATATTCTCCCTGAGATCATATAAATATTCTTTAAAATCGGAAGAGAATAATCTCAACTTTCCCTTCAAGGTATTTATTCTTCTTTGTATTTCTTCTTCTAATGGTTGAGAATTATTTATTATTTCAAATCCTAGAAAAGTTGGACATTTTTTATTGATACAATATTCTTTTTTTGTTTGAACATCTTCATATAATAAATTTCCACATTCTTTGCATAGATAATTACTCTGATAACCCATTCCTTTGAATAATTCCTTAGCTTTATTTAATCTTCTAAATTTTCCCCCTTTTCTCGTCGGTAAATCACAAAAAAATCAATTGTTATCCTCGAGAATGGAAATGTTTAAAAAGTTCTTCTTATAATTAAAGTTAGAAAAAAATGAGGGAAAAAATGGAAGAGGACTTTGATGACGAAGAGGAAATCTTCGACGACACCATCGATGAACTTGAGCTGGATTCATAACAACTCAACTTTTAATTTCTAATTTTATTTTATTATTTTCTTTATCGATCTCGTCAAAATTTGATTCAATCAAAACGTCAAGCTCGTCAATTTGCTTAATCGTAAATATATTCTGCACAAAAATTATGCCGTTACCAATTTCAATTGGTTCAATTTCCATTTCTTTCAAAATAGAATCTCCTGAAGAAATTTTAACAACAAAATTCTCTGAATCTTTCAAACCATAATTAAGAACAGTAAAATTAATATCAACAAATGTCCCATCCTTCAACGCAGAAACATTTTCAAAAACCAAATCAGGATAACTTGGAATCGAATACAAATCATTAATCAAAGAAATAACGTCATCACCAATAACTTGATTGCAATTAGTAATATTATACATTATATTTTCTGAATTCTCTGAATGTTCAAATCCTAAAACGTGAAGTAATTCGTGTATCGCAACATTTGGTTTTGCACAATCTGAATTTTTTATTAAAAGTATTTTACCGTCGAGAATAACATTAAAATTTCCCGCAGAAATTATTGTCGTCGGCCCGCCCTCACCTGCAATAAACAAACCGCCTTCAGAAGGTTGCACTTTCTCATCGCAAGTAACAAGAATATCCTCGTCAGAATCAACAGAATAAAAATTAAGCAAAGTAAGATTTTCAATTATCGAAAACGCATATTCCATATCGTTCTGTTTCTTAATCGTGCAGTCAGAAATCTGATAAGAAATATCAGTGTCAGCAAATCTTAAATTAGAATAAAACTGCATCTGGCTGCCTTCTATTGAGCTGAAATTAGTATTCCCCGACGAAACAAAATCAATTTTCCCGGAAGGAAAAAAATAAAAAACCAAAAGCAAACCAATCAAAATAACAGATGTAAAAATCAAAACCCCTTTCATAATACCAATTAGTATTTTCGTTATATAAATTTAATTAAAAAAATAAAAAAGAAATAATTTAGGACTTACCAATCCTCGTCGTCAGAAGTGTCTTTTTCTTTTTCTTCGTCTTCATCTTCGTCTTCAAATTCGTCTTCTTCGTCGTCAGACTCTTCTTCTGTTTCTTCGTATTCGTTTTCTTCTTTTGCCATTAGAGATTACCTCGTGTTTAATTTAAACGGAAAAGAAAAAACCATTTTTAAAGTTTTTGTTTTGCAAAAAGCCAATTATAGAAGTATTTTTTTTATAATTTCGTAAACTTCAGGATACAATTTCGGAGATAAAATAGTCTCATGAAAATATAATAAATTTAATTCGTTGCAAGTTCCGTTTACATAATAATTTGTTGCGTAACTTAAATATTGGCTTGAATTTTTTACAATTCCATCGCCTGTTTCTACCCCCATGTTACATCCAATCCCAACAATATTATGAACAGGAACAGAATGCGAGTCATCATTATTAACTTGATTTATCAAAACACTATCTTCTTTCATATCGTTGCAAGCAGTTTCAGAACCGAATACAGAACAGTAATCTTTTATCTTGTCAGAAATTCCGTGATTGGGAACATCAATTAAAATTATTTTATCAACATTTTCTCCACCAAAAATCTGAATGTATCTTCGAGTTACAACTCCGCCCATGCTGTGTGCGATAATAATTACTTTATCTTTATTCGTTCTTTCTTTCACGCTATTAACAATATTCCTCAATCGAATGGCATAAGTATCAATCCCGTCAGTTTTCGACGCAACAGTCGTACTTTCTCCGACAGAAGTTTTGTAAGTATCAAAATAATAACTTGAAGTTACCATAACCGGAGCATTCACTCTGCCCCAAAGCCCGCTCACGTCGGTATTTGAAATAATAAACGCGCCAGCGTCAATATAACCGTCGTTACTCAAATTATCTTTTATTTCCATGAAAGTATCAAAACTGTAATCTGCCGGAAGTGCTTTATTCATACTATGTCCGTGCAAAAGTATCACGGGGTAATTTTCTTGAGAACAAGATGTATCGTCGCAACATATTTCACATTTCCCGAGGGAACAACAAGAATATTGCGGTTCTTCAAGAGTTATTGTTGGAATTGATTGATTTAAAGGACTGTAAATAATTTTATCAAAACTCTTTCCTGTAATTTCATTTGTTGCACAAGAAAAACTTCCAAGATTTCCTTCAGCAGAATTAGATAGCGAAACAATCAAAGAATAAATATTATTTATTATCGGCTCTTTATCTGCAACATAAATTTCTGTTTCAAAATTAGAAACAGCGTCGTTAAAATTAAAAATTGTATTATTCAAATCTGTGCATAATTGCTCAGTAAGATTCCCGTTTTTCAAATTATTCAAAATCTGTTTTGATTTCAAAATCTTTTCGGTTAGATTATTATAAACATAAACGTCAGAAAAAATATTTTGCTTCATTCCCAAAGTTTGATTATAAAAATCAAAAGTTTCATTTTCTAAACTTGGAATTTCTCCAACAAGAGAATTCATTTCTTGTCTCGCCCATAAATTTTCAATATTTACAAATGAATCTTTTAAATCAGATAATTTATTTAAAATATTTTCATCAGCATAATTTACAGAGAACAAACTGCCAATATTCTCAAGATTTTTTTCTGACTCATTCACATTTTTCCACGAAATATAAAAAATCTGTTTTAATGAAATAATTTTTTCTTTATATCCGTCTAAAACTGCCTGTTGCTCGTCGGTGAGATGATTATTCAAAGTTATAAGCACAGACCTTTTATTTTCCTCTTCGCTCGTAAAACATAAAATTGTTTTTTTGCTTTTACAACTTATTTCAAAACTATTCAGATTCTGACTTCCAGAAGCCACATCTGTTTTATTCAAAGTGTAAGTTTTTGTTTTAGAGAAAATAGAATCAATATTCAAGGTTCCGGATTCAATCGTTTTCCCATAACTCAAGTCTAAAAATTCATATTCGCACTGCGCGACACAAAACGGATTCATCGTCACAGAAATTTTAAAACTAACTTCTTCTACAGAATCGTTCGCAAAAAATAAATTATCTTTGTCCGACGACAATTGAACAAGAATATCATTCCCTAAAATAAAATTTACATAAAGAGAAAGTTGCCAGAAAATTAATCCAACAACAATAAGCAAAGAAAAAGCCACGACGATTAACTTGCGTTTGTTGTGAACCATTTTCTTGATTTCCTTCGGAGATTTTATCGCTCTTCCAATTGAAAAAATTAAAAGAATTATAATTGCAGCAGAAAGCCACGCAATCCATGACTCGCTTAAATTAGATAAAAAATTAATATAATTTGTCAACGGAGAACCATATTGAATAAATAAAGAAATAAACAAAAACGACGGAAGAAATCCGAGCGCAATGAAAAAAATCCACTTAACAAAAAATAAAATCCACTTCACTAAAAAATTATTTCCATCTGTCTTTTTCATAAATTATCAACGATTAATGAATTTAAATAATTGATGATTACTTGATTCTTATTTTTCCATCTTGCCAATCTTTTATTATTAATCTAGCAGTTTTGTCCTCGTTAACTTCATTATTTTTTTTCAAGAAACCTTTTTTTCTTCCGACTTCTTCGATTAAAATTTCTGAATCTCCATTTGAAGAAACAGAATAATAATCGTCAAATATTTTTGAATATTCTTTCATTAAATTAGATACAACTATTTCTGGACTTCGAACCTGGCTTGAAGAACGTGCGCCGACTTTCGCGTGTCTCGACGCTGTAAACATTTCTGAATTTGAATATTCTCGTGAAGGAATAACTCCTGGGCTATCTAATAAAACAATTCTTGAAGTAAGTCCAACTTTCTGAACTCCTTTTGTAAATCCAGCGTCTGCACCGACACCTGCTGCAGGTTTTCCGACGAGAAGATTAAGCAAAGAACTTTTTCCTGCGTTAGGATAACCAATAATTCCGACAGTAACTTTTTTCAAAGCAGTATCAACTGGATTTTTAATTCCGCTCGCAGTAATTTTTATTTTATTTCTAAGCTCTCTGCCACCGCTTCGTGTTATCGCTGAAACAAAAACGCGCGGAAACAACTCTTTTATTTCTTCTTTTTTTATTTTCTTTACATCAACTAAATCCGCTTTGTTAAAAACATAAATTATTTTTTTTCCAAGTTTTGTTATATGCTCTTCGAATTCAGGATTTCTCGTCTCTTGAATAAATCTCGCGTCGAGAATTTCAAGAATTATGTCAGACATCTGAATAATTTTTTCAACAAGTTCAGGAAACTTCGCCTTGCTAGTATCTTTAACCAACGGGCTTCGCGTTTTCATCGACGACGGATGCCGTTTTCCTTTTATTCTAACAAAATTTTGTCTCATAATAAATTAAAGAAATTGAAGTTTATAAAAATGTAGAATTTTTAAATTCCGTGTCATTAATTATAAAATGAAAAGAGGAAACCACACATTATTTATTGTTGAAATTATCGTCGCTGTTGTTATAATTTTTTCAGTAATTTTCTTCGTAAATTATAAAAGTCCTGAAATAAGACGACTTGCAGACATTGAAGTAAAAGATTATAATGGTGAAGATCTTTCTTCTATAATGGATTTCATGGAAAATTCAATAAAGGGGCCTCAGCACATAAACATTTCAAATTACAAATTAGAAGTTACAGGCCTTGTTGACAATCCAAAAAGTTATACTTACGACGAAGTAATAAAAAAGAAAAATTATGAAAAAGTTGTAACATTAAATTGCGTCGAAGGATGGGATGTAAAAATTTTGTGGAAAGGAATTCTCGTGAAAGATTTAATTGAAGAAGCAAAACCAAAATCAAACGCAACGACAGTTATTTTCTACGCTTACGACGGATATTCGACAGCATTCCCGTTAGATTACATAAAAGATAATAACATAATTCTCGCATATGAAATGAACAATGTAACTCTCCCAGCAGAAAGAGGTTTCCCGTTCCACTTGGTTGCAGAAAGTAAATGGGGTTACAAATGGATTAAATGGGTTACAAAAATAGAATTATCCGACGACGAAAACTACAAAGGTTATTGGGAAAGCAGAGGATACGCAAAAGAGGGAAATTTAAATGAAAGCTTTGTTGCATAAAATAAAAAAGATAACTCATTGGACTCTTTTAGTTATTATAATTCTTTACGTTTTAACTGGGCTCGGAATAACTTATTCAAACATTATCATGATGATAACTTTCGGATTGCTGACAAAAGTTCTATCATTTCAAATTCATAATTTTCTTCTTATTCCTTTCATAATCGTATTAACGATGCATATTATTTTTGTTATTAGAAGAAAAATTTAAATATAATGCTCTGAGCTAAATAACATGTCATATTGTAACAAATGTGGAAAAGAAATTCTGGATGGTTCATATTGTGCAGACTGTAAAATTAATAATTTAAATTCAAAGGTTGAACAAAATAAAAAAAATAATCTAATTCTCTTTGGAATATTCATTGGAGTCGTTGTCATATTAGGAGTTTTATATTTCACTTTAAATGCCAGAGTTATAGACAACCAAAAAGAAAAAGAATGCCCTTACGAATGTTGTAAAGAAAATTCTGGATTTGTGATTAAACCATGTTCAACCCTTTATGAATGTAAAGAAAGTAAATGTATTGCTATTGATTCCGATGGAGACAGCCTTACAGATATAGAAGAAGAAAAACTAGGAACAAACCCCACAAATCCTAATTCAGATAAGGATAGATATAATGATGGAATAGATACAGATCCTTTAATCACCAATTCAGCGAATATAAATGTTGCTTTAACATCTCAATCATGGGAATGGAAGTATGGAAATATTGCTTTAACATTTATTGGGGGAGGAGTAATAAATCCCGATTTAGTTATCGCAGAACCAAAAGTAAGTATAAGCGTAACAAATAACGGAAATGATTATACCGAATTTGTTGACTTTAATATTTTATTCAAAATATCCAATACTCTTATTTCACAAAAAGAAATTCATATAAACAAATTTGATGTCGGAAAAAATTTTCAAGAAACTTATATTCAAGAAATAACTGCTGGAGAGGTTCCTGACCTATTGATTAACATGATTCAAGAAGGAACAAATAACTGGGGGATTGAAATTCAAAATTTGAACTATGAAGAATTCTATTAAAGTCAATAATTATTCAAAATTTCAAGAATTAAATCTTATGAAGTTATACGCCCACGCCGTAACTTACCCACAAAGCGTAACGCCTTGTTTTGTTAAAATACCGACGATCTTTAAGTTTTTAAAAGTTTCTAGAATCTCTTTTTGGATTATTCCAAGGCCTTACATATTAGGCCATAATCTTCATCGCTCATCTCTTCATCTAATCCCTCATCATACAATTTCTTTCTTTTCAATAGTATCTCACGGGTGTTAACTTTTTCTCTTTCTAATTTTTTTATATTTGATTTTGAAGGGATATTATGAACTATCCTAGCAAGGTTAGCCAGATTGATTAATGCCTTCCTTATCTCATCTTTATCTTCTAAATTTAATTCTATTCGCGCAAAAGGGATAGAAATTGTAGCTATTCTCCCCCTGGGAAGATCTTTTTGATTCATATTTCTTTTTTGTTTTACCTTTTCTATGAATTCTAATAAATCTTCAATATTTTCTTTACTAAGATCTTTACATTTCATAACCTTCAAAGTTTCCCATTTCGCAGGGGCATTTGCCCATTTTTCAGTATATCTAACTTCTGTAGTATATCTTTCATCTAAATTTCTGACTAAATTTATGAATTCTTCTTTTTCTTTTTTAGAAATATTATGTAAGATATTCACAAACCTATCTATCGCTTTTGTTGCATTAAAATACAAGTCAGCGATTAATTTGCCATCTCTAATTCTTAGAGAGATATGTGCCTTATCTGAATTAGTTAATTCATCTTTTCTTGAAGAAAATGATGGAACCCCCATCCAATCTTCAGGGCTTACGAATTCTTGAAAATTATATTCTGTCATCTCTGGGAAGATTTCATTATCTTTTATAATTTTTCTAAATTCATTATAAAAATCTTGATATTTTTTTATTAAATCCTTATCTTTCATTCTAAACATTTTAGAAATCTTCTACCTTTAAACTTTCCTAAATAATAAAAAAGAGTGCCTTAACCTTCTAAATTTACTTCGATTATATCTGCCCATACCCAATTTCTATTATCTACTAATTCCGGAAAATGTTTTAGGAAGAATATTCTATTTCCCCCACTGCCTGCTTCTAGATACTTCTCTTTTCCCTTAGCCTTATACAAACGGATATAATCCCCAAACCATCCTTCTTTAAGATTTAATGATTCTTTAAGTTGTTTTAGGTGATTTCTAAAAAATATTTGACTAGGTAACTTTAAATTATAAAGACTATAATCAAGAATTTTTATTATCTCCACCTTTTGGAATCCAAGATGTTTTGTATTTGAAAGTATTTCTGTAATATTTTCAAATTCATTTCTAAAATCTTTATGTTTATGACTTTCAATTAATTTTAGAATTTCTAAATCTGTTGGGAATTTTATCTCTTCATTCATTTTTAGTCTTTTTTGCATAACTATTAAGTTTTATTTCTTTAGCACATCTCCAAGGAAATTGATCTATCTGTTTAAATGAAAATTTCTCTAATTCAAAGAATTTTTTGAAACTTCTTTAATTATTGTTTCTTATACTTTTTTATCTTTCATTTTTTCTATAATTATAACCCATTTAACTCCTTGATTATATCTTCTTCTAATTCAAGAATTTTCTTTTTCAAAACTTCCGGCTTTTCATAAGTGATTTCTTCATATTCTATTTCTCTATATTTTGAAATGCTTAAATCCCAATCTTTCCCTTTTATTTCTTGAATAGGGACAAAGAAATATTTTTTCTTTCTGTCAGTTGCATTTTCATTTTCTCTATTTTCAAAATGTTCTAAAATATTTGGAATATCTCCTTTTCCGTCGATAAGAGTTCTTTTATCATCTAGGCTAAATCCATCAGATTCCATTTTATAGAACCAAATGTTTTCTGTTGGTTCCCCTTTTGTAAAAAATAAAATGGCTGTTGAAACTCCTGCATATGGTTTGAAAATTCCAGAAGGCATAGATATAACTGCATCTAATCTACATTTAGTTAATAATAATTCTCGGATTCTTTTATGAGCATTTGAATTTCCAAATAAAACTCCTTCTGGAACTATTACTGCACATCTACCTGAAGGAGATAATGCAAAATACATTAGTTCTAAAAATAATAATTCTGTTTTTGTTGTCTTTACTCTAAATCTTTCACTTATTTCAGCTTCGTTTAAACTTCCTTTGAATGGTGGATTTGCAAGAACTACATCATAAGTATTATCCGAGATTCTCGGTTCCGAATCAGATAAAGTATTTCCTCTTGCAACATTTGGTTTTTTAATTCCATGCATCATTAAATTCATTAATGCAATTCTTGTCATTGTTTCATCAATATCATAACCAAATATAGAATCTTCATCTAACATTTTCTTTTTATTCGGAGTTAATGTGCTTACATCATCTTTTTTATTTTTTTTAATTATATATCTATAAGCACTAACTAAAAATCCAGCAGTCCCACAAGCAGGATCTAAAACTTTATCCCCAATTTGTGGATTAACAAGTTCAACCATCATATCAATTATGTGTCTTGGTGTTCTGAATTGTCCATTCTTTCCAGCAGATTGTAATTCAGAAAGTAAATATTCATAAATATCTCCTTGTGTGTCTTGATTCTGTTCTTTAATATGTATATCATTTATTATATTGACAGCTTCGATAAGTAATGATGCAGTGGGTATACCAAAATTAGCACCTTTCATATATTCTTTATATAATGAATCTCCGTCACCAAGATTTCTCATAAATGGAAATACTTTATCTCTAACATGATCCAAAATATTTTCTGCTGGATAAGTTGTCCAAACAGACCATTTGCAATCTTCATGTCCTTTGTAGATTGATTTATATTTTTCTCCAGTAAAACCCGCTTCACGAATTTTCTTTTCATCCTCATCTTCTAGTCTTTTCATAAAAATTAAATAAGACATTTGTTCAATTGCAGTAATTGGATTACTAAGCCCTCCGCTCCAGAATTTATCCCAGAGTTTGTTTATCTTTGATTTGAGGTTTGTATCTAACATATTTAATTTACTCCTCTTGCTGTCTTATATGCTTCTGTAGTTGTGTTTACAATTGTTTTTCCACTACCCAACCAAAGTTTGCCAACTTCATTATTCTCAAAAAAATTAGCAATTGCAAATCCCCCAATTAATAAAACAATCGCGAACCCAAATAGAAACAGACTAAAATAACCTATTGAATCTTCATTTGTTTGACAAGCTATTATAAAAAGAATAATTGATATCACAAGGGATGCAACTCCGACCCAAATTGCAACATTTCCAAGAAAATATATCACAATACCCGCTAAGATAAATGCAATTACGAGTAATAAAATTTTACTTCCTATATCGCTTTGTTGTTGTCCTTTTTTATTCATTGTTTATACTCCTTAATTTTATTAATTATTCCATCGGCAATCTTGGAAGTCTCTTCGACTAGAACCGTTTTAATAGTCCAGTAAGCACTAGACAAAACTACTGAAACACAGGAAGGGCATTTTAAAGCGATGTTACTTAATCCAGAAGCACGATAAAGAATACCGACCGTCTGATAACTTGCAGTATAAAATAAAGTTATTCCAATTACAGAAGTCTCCAAAGAAAATTTTCCCAGACTTATATAAAAATTTTGATAATTTTCTTTGCATTTATTATTTTCAAAGATATTTGCACTTTGAGTTAAATTTTGATAATTATTTATTAAAGGTCCATATTTTGTAATTTTCTTTGAAACTTCCCCCCATGCTTCTTGAGTAGCTTGTAATTTTGGTATGTTAAACTTTCCTTGTTCATTTAAGATTGATATTAAATCATTAGTTTTATCAGCAAATTCTTTGTAACTTTCATAATTATTTACCTCTGTTAGGTTAAGTTGAGGAACTTTAGAAATCTGTTCAGGTAATGGATCTTTAGAATAATCATTACCAAAAAATGAGAATCCAGTTATTCCTCCCCCGATTAATAAAAGTGCAATTATTCCCACAATAATAAATATTGGATTAGTCATTTCACTAGCTCCCCATTAAATGCTCTTTGCATTAATGAATTAAACATCTCCTCAATTTTTTCTCTTGATTGTTTTTGTTTTTCTTTTAATTTTTCAACTTGTTCGACGATGTAAGCAAATTTTTTCTGAAGTTCCAAGGGGGGAAGAGGAATTTGAATATTTTTAATCATTGATAGATTAAGATTCTGTTGTCTTATCCCCCGTCTTTGTTTAAGGTAAGATTCTTTTCCAATTTGAATAATATAATAAAGGTAAAGAATTTCAACATTTTTATTTTCAAGATTTGAATAAGCAATAGCTTGATTGCAAGAGCAGATATTTGTAGTAATGCTTGATTTTAATGCAGCAGTATCATACATCCCTAGAAGCAAACTATTTTTTTTGATTAATTTTGCTCCAGACTCTTTTATAGCTAATTCAGTAATCTTTTCTATGCTATCAGAGATAAACAAATTATTTAGTTCACCAGAGCTATACCAATTTATATCTCCTTCAAAATATTCTGGTTTTGACCTTGAAGGAGTTCCACCACTTAGCCATTTTCCTAATTCATTCAATTTTTTTAAATCCCATTTTTTATTATTCTTAATAGGGTCTCCAAACATTTCATAAAAGACACTCTGTAGATATTCTTTTGTTAATTTATCCGATTCTTTTCTTTTTTGTTTTAACAATTCTGCTTTTTCTAAAATAGAAACTATCTGTTCTTGGACTTGAAGAGATGGAAGCGGAATTTTTATTTTAACAATAAAATTATTATTAATCCCCTTCTGAGTTGACCCGGTGCATAATTTATCCTTCTCTTCATTAAAAAATTTAGATGTGAGAAATAGTTTAAGATATTTAGGATAAACTTTTTTTTCATCTACTTTTATTCCTGTAAATCCTGTAGATAAAATGTATTTTCTTATTTCTTCCCGATTATCTTTGTCAAAAGAATATACCTTTAATGTTTCTTTCATTTTTGCAAACCAAACGGAATTAAAAATAGGTTGCATATTAGCTCTTGATGGTCTGTCTTGATAAGTTATTTTACATTCTGTTTTTTCTATATCTGTTCCTTGAATAGACTCTGTTGAAAGATAATCTTTTTCTCCTTCAAATTTATTTATCCCGCTGGATAATATCTCAAAATAGTCTTTATTGCCTAGTTCAACCTCTTTCCAGCTTTCGAATAATTGTTTAAATTTCTGCATCATTTTATAATCTTATCCTGTTCGATAAGTAAGTCTTTGACTAATTTTTGTTTGTTCTCTCTACTATAATTAGAAAGCCCCTCAGAATTTATTTGATTAAATAATTTTTCAACAAAGGAAATATCAAAAGCTTTTATGAATACTTCTACTTGGAGGGTTTCTCTAATCTTAAGGGTAAGGGAATTAAAAAAAGTTTCATCAATATTTTTAAAAATAAAAAAATAATGTTTAATCTGGTTTTTTTCTATATAATCAATATCTTTAAATTTTTTAGTCTTTTTATTTGTAAAATTATCTAAACCGTTTTTCTCCAAATTTTTAGAATCATAACCAACAAAAAAGTCCTTTTCTATAAAGAGGTTACCATCATGTCTGTTAGGTCCACCAAGTCGATGCATCTTAAACAAAATTGAAAATAAAATAAAAATAATCTTTTCATAAATTTCTCCCTTTCTTTGAGGAGAAAGATTTTTATTATATAAATCAAACTGAGGTAGTATCTCTTTACTAGTTATATCAAACAATTCCTGAAAAGATTTTGACTCTATGTTCTCAAATATATCTTTTTTATTTTTATCAAATAATTTTTTAAAATAATCCTCATTTTGATGATGCAAATTTTCTATTAGCTCACTACAAGAAATATAATAATCTCCTTCTCCCCTCTGCCTTAAATCCAGAACTAAACAAGGCATAAAGACAAAAAACTCTTTTAAAAAATTATTTTTGTCTTCGTATAACTTCTTTTCATTAACGTAAAGGTAATTTACTATCTTTCCAGTTTTATCTCTTATTCTAAATAGCTCCTTAATTTTATTTTTCTTCGATTTTAAAGAAGGGAAAATTAATTTATTCTTACGGATATAATTAACCTCTTCAATTTTAAAATTCTTTTTTAATAGCTCTTTAAGATCTTTTATAATTTTTAGAGAATTAATTTGCACATGCCCATCATTTATCGAAAGATATTTAGCATATTCAGTTAGAAGAGTTTTGTATTTAATTTTTTGATGATACCAATTTAATTCTGGCTCTCTAATTAAATTATCTAAAGTTGTAGGATAATTATAGATAACAGTTTCATTCTCATTTATCTCTAATATCCCACTTAGTTTCTTTTTAAAAGAAGAAAAAACTTTTCTCTTCCATTGAAGATATAATTTACCATTTCCTTCTTCTCTTATCTTTAATGTTTCTTGGTTATCTTCTTTATCTCTAAAGCAGATAGAATTTATCAATCCTAAATTAATATTTTTTAAGAAAATATCTTTTAATTCTTCTTTAGATAATAGTTCAAGAACATCTTCTTTTTTTAATTCCGAAGAAAATTGACATCTTATCCTTTTATTTAAAATGTCTAGTGAATTAAAGAGGATTTCATATACCGATATATCTTTATCTTTATTAAGGTTGAAAAGTGTTTTGATAAATTCTTTTTCATTAAAAGATTCTTTTACACCCCCCTCATCTTTTTCTAAAATCTTCAAGGCAGTATTTTTTAAAAATTCTTTTTTGTATCTTCTAAAACTTTTATTAAATAATTTAAAATTTCCATATAAAAAGAGTTCATCTCCTTTTATTTTAAAAATAAAATGATTCGCTTTATCGACACATTTAACATCCATAAAATTTTTATCTAAAACTTCTGTTTTTTTTCTTAAAAATAGATAAGTTTCATTACTTTTGTCCTCATGAAGAAGTCTTAATTCTTTTTTAAAACACCCAATTAATTTTCCTTTTTTTATATTCGAATTTTTGTTATGAATAAAATATTTATTAAAATCTGAAAGATGGTTATCAACATAAGCATTCACATCTTTTTCTCCTCCCAAACAACTTTTGATTAATTCTATTTTATCCATTTAAACTAGCTTCCATATAATTTTAATAGTAATATTCAAGATGGTGACCGCATCTAATTCGCTTACATCTTTCAAAACATCATGCACAGAATTATTTCTTTGGCTTCTTAATCCATGAAGAAAATGATAATCTGGACCTTCGATAAGTTTTGTTTTCTTTGCCTCTTCAATTAATTCATAAAAATTTTTCCCTTTAAATCTTTCTTTTGAAATCATTTCGGAAATTAAATTTGCAAAACTCCCCTCAAATTTTTCTCTTAGAATACTCTCAATAAGTGCAGAAGCAACAGATACAGAACTTCTAAATAAACCATAAGAATATGAACGATAAGATTCAATAAAAGCGCTATAATATTCTGGCTTTTTCCCTAACTGAGATAAAAGATTTTGATTGACTGGAACTTTTTGTGTACGCAAGTTTATTTGATTTTGAAAAGCTTTGTAATTCTCTAAAGCTTGTTTATCCACAGGATTTGGGGAGGCTATTGCTGCTCCGATAAAGCCACCAATTAATGCCGCTAAAAGTTCATTATTTTCTGTCATTTTTTGTTTCCTTCATATTTTTTAATATGTAAGCTAGTTTTAAAGTCAAATAAATTAAATACACATTATTATATTGATTGCATTCTTTATCTGAGATTATTCCATGACACAAAAGATTTCTTAAATTAAATTGATCTTCTGACAATAAAAAAATATTTAAGGTTTCTAATAAATTCCCATTAATAATCAGTCTCGTAGTTTCATTTGAAATTAAAGCACCAAATTCTATTTTTCTAAAAAACTTTTCTTTTTCCGTCCTTAAAACATTATCCGTTGCTCCAACTTTCCTAATTATTGTTCTTATAATCTCTTCTAAGTAAGGCATTAACAAATGAATTGAAGAAATATAATCTTTATTTCGAAAGTGACGGATTGATTTAATTAAAAATTCTTTAATCTCAGATAATTCTCCCTGCTCAAAAAGAGAAGATATTTTTTGATAGAAATCTTCTTTTAATTCTTCTTCTATCCTTTGCCAAACCAGATTTAAAAAAGCAGAAGAAATCTGTATGCTCAATGAATAATATTTTCTATACTCAAATTCAAAGATTTCTTCTTCAGTAGAATATTTTACAATTGGTCCAAATCTTGAATTTACGGAATGTGAAATCATAAAACTTAGAGGATTTTCTTTTTTTATACTTCCTGCTTGGTCCCTAACACTTTGTATACTGGGAATGAATTCATTTGTCTTAAGGAATGTTTCAAATAAGTCTCCCTGACTTTTGTAATAACTAATTCTTTCATCAATATCCCCTTTTTTTATCTGGATTTCATGTCCAAATTCTTTATATTTTATTTTTTTACTCTCTTCTGAAATTTTAAGTTTAAGCTCTTCAATCTTAATAGTAGTCTCTTCTTTCTTATCAAGATATTTACTTTGTAATTTTTGATATTCTTTTATTGCATTTTCTAAAAGATGGCATTTGATTAAAGGTTCTGTTCTGGATTCCGCATCTTGTTCAAATGTTTTTGCAATGATAACTTCGGTGTCATATTCAGGTTTAATTTTTGATAACAATCGAGAATATCTTTCTACTGTTGGAAAGAGGTTCAGTTTTTTATAGGTTTCAATTTGATTATTACAAAAATTTTCTATATCTTTTTTAATGTCATTTACACCTTTTTGTGAGTACTTCTCTAAATCTACTAATAAAACAGAAATCTCTTCTAAAATTTCAAGTTTGAGTAACTCATTGTCCTCTTCTTTCAAGAATTTTTTGATAAAATTTATTATTTCATCTACTTTTTCCTTTATATCTAACGAAATTATTAATCTGATGTTGAATGCAACATAAATTGCTAATAGTTCAAAATTAAGAGAATAGTCTTCTTGTTTAGATTTGATATTTTCATAAATATAATCTAGTGAACTCATCCACGAATCAAAACATTCTCTGGAAAAATCAAAACGCTCTTTCCCTTTCAATAGAGTCAGTATAACAAAAGCATATCGCGATTTTATAAATGGAGATTTAGATTCAGCATATCTCTTTTTGTAATAATCTATATTTTCTATTTTCCATTCTTTGTTTTCTTCCTTTAAAGGAGATAAAAAGTTTTTACTTTTAAGATAATGCTTCCAAATATTCGAAATTTGATTATCATAAGTTATTATATCATTTATCAAAGAGATTTCTGCAAAAATTATTTTTTTCATTTCTATATCCTCTTTGTGCTTCTCCATCAATTCATTTATTTTTTTTATTGTTTCTTGAGAAGGATAAATCCCAAAATCTTCTTCGATTATCTCCTTTAATTCTTCAGTCATAGCAAATAACCTCCTTTATTTTGTCCCATAAATTTTCAAAAAAGTCTTCAATTGTTTCTATTACATTTTCTATCCAATCCTTTATAGTTTCCATCCAATCCCAATAATCTGCAAGTTTATCAATAAGAAATAAAATAAATAAAATGCCACCAAATATCGCTGAGAAAGCAAATGCTTTTTCTAGTATCTCTTGTGCTAATGCTTCAATTATTAATCCGCCTGCAAATAGATAAAATAATTTTTCATTTATTTTTTTTAATTCAACCATCTTCTTCTCCAATCAATTCTTTAGGAATGTCAACAGCATCAGGATTGATGTTATGAACCCAAGAATTCCTTTCTTTAATTGATTCCTGAATTTGAATCTGTAAATTTTTTAAAAAATCTAAAGAGAGGTTATTCAATACATTAACTTTCTTGCCAGAATCAAGATGAACAAGCCAAGAAAAATTATTATTGAGTTTATTATACTGAATTTCATTTATCCCAGATAAAAATTGTTTTGAAGGTTTGCTAATATCCTGCATAATCAAATCTCTAATTCTTTCAGATATTGTTAGATTTAGTTTGGTGCAGTGATTCTTAAATGAAATTAAATCTGTAGTGGGTAATTTTGTGGATACAGCTATGTAATCTTTTAATTCCCTCATCTCTTTTGAATGATTGCCTTCGGCCATGGGATTCAGAACAAGGAGTTATATTTAAATATTTCTATATTATGGTATACCAAAGAAAACCCCCGTTTATGCGTAGTTTTATCTTATCCTTATCTTCTCAACCTCTTTGACTATCTCTTTAAGTTGCTCTGAACTAAACTTATCAAGTGGGTTTTCATCAGCTAATGGATGAATTGTAATATCCTTGGGAGTTAAATGCTTATTGAAAGCAAAAAACCTTTCTAATAATCTAAGAAATCTAACCTGTTCTGCATTATATTCTTTATTGTTATTGACAATCTGTTTCTCAAACTCATTCTTTATCATCTCTTGTGGGTCTGGCAAATCATTTAGATTTAATATGCTTCTTAAAAATAAAACAAAATCCTGTCTCTTTTGAATATTCTCAATTGTCCAAGCAGAGTTAAGTTCTCTTAGCTGTTTTTCAATTTCAATCAGTTCTTTCCATGTTACACCTTGCTTAGCCATTTTTTGCATTAAAGGATTATTTTTTATTTCTTCTAAAACAGGGTCCTCTTTTTCAGGCATTTTAAACTGTTCAACACTTCTTGTTGAATCAGGTGCATCAACTTTGATTATTTTCTTTCTTTCTGGTTCATAATATTTCACTAAGGGAGCAATTTCTCTAATTAAAAAATCAACATCTGCAAAAGTTAACTCTCTCCAAAATTTTTCCTGCATTACTTTCATTATCTTTTCTTGCTTTGCTCTCACAACTTGCAAATTTGAACTCCAAACATTTTCTACTCTTTCTAAAAGGAAATCTTGTTCTTCATATATTGCTTCACTATTGTCTTCCTTGACATAACTGAATAAATCAACACAATGAGAAATAAAAGTTTGAACTCTGCCATCTCCAAAATCAGTAAATCTAATCAAAGGAGCAATTTCTTTTTTCAATTCTTCAATATGTTCTTTTAAATCAAATTTTTTAGAAACAACCTTTTTTATTATTTCAATTTTTGGTTTAACAATAAAAGATTTCCTATCTATCTTATTGACTTCGTCTATAATTCTGTTTTCTATAATTTCTTTTTCATCAACAAATAATTTCTTTTTTAATAAATCAACTTCCTTATTGAAAATTTTAATTTTAACATCCTCGCTTATTCTTGATTTATCCGCAGATTCTAATTGATGTTGTTTAATATTTGAAAAATCACCAAATTTAAAATCAAGGATTCTGAAATCTTCTTTATTATGTACTCCATCTTTCACGGGAAGCCAAGATTTATTTTTACATGCAGATAAACTTCTCGTCCCTCTTCCTAACATCTGCCAAAATCTTATATGTGAAAAAACAGGAGCAACAAAAACCAAATTCATAATTTCTGGTAAATCTATTCCCGTATCTAAAACCCCCACTGAAAGAGCAATTCTCGGACTTGAATCTTTGATAAATCTATTAACTTCATCCATGTATCTATCTTTGTTAGAAACAATTATTGAAACATCGTCACATAAATTAGGATAAAGAGAATCAAATACTTTTTTTAATTCTTCAGCATGTTTAACACTTGCACAAAAGAAAATAGTTTTACATGGTTTATCATCTTCTGTTTTATAACATCTATTCATGAACTCCATAACAATTAACTCATTTGTTTTTTTATCTGTGAAATATTTTGCAAATCTTGTTCCAGGTACTTCAAACTTGTCTGGGTCTTCATCTTGTTTGATCAGAGCTGTTTTAAGTTCGTTGTCTAATTCTATACCTTTAATGCCTAACTCTGTAACTTTTGTAGCAATAACCTGTGCATTATATGGAACAAGAATCCCATCTCTAACTGCTTCATTATAATCATATTTCACCGTGGGCTCTTCTCTTGGACAATCAAATAGATTAAAGGTATCTCTTCCTACATTTTTTGAAGGCGTTGCAGTTAATCCAATTTGAATAGCATCAAAATATTTGAACAATAATCTTTCTGGGTCATAATAGGACCTGTGAGCTTCATCAAAAATAATTAAATCAAAAAATCCTGATGAAAAATTTTGGAGTTTGAAACTTTTTTCACTATCTTTACTTTTAAGAGTTTGAACTGTAGAAACATAAATTCTTTTGTCCATTTCAAAATCTCCAAATTCATTAAGCAATGTTTTTGGTTCTTCTCTTAAGAAACTACCAAATGTATTATATGCTTGTCTTCCTAAAGAAATTCTATCCACAACAAATAAAACATTTTGAATATACCTTGCACGAATTAAAGCATCTATTATTGCCATAGCAACTCTCGTCTTGCCTGTTCCTGTTGCCATGTTGATAAGTGCTTTTTTATTTCCTTTCTCTAAATGATTTAAAATCTGTTTAACAATTTCAACATTCTTTGACCTATCAAGAATTTTCGGACTAATTTCAATATTAGATAATTTTTTTCTTTCTTTAGCTAACTGATTTCTTCTTTGCAAATCTTTTTGAGAAAATGGTTCAGAGATTTCTCTTGTGGGATAACCTTTTTCTTTAAAATACCATTTCTGTCCATTTGTCATAAATATTGGGACAGAAAAACCGGTTTGAGATTCAATGTCTTTTTGATATGTTGTTGCTTGAATGCTCCCTTTTTCAGCATCTAACGAAAATCGTTTTGCTTCAATTATTGCCAAAGCATTTTTATGTTCATCTAATAAAAGATAATCTATAAATCGCCCCTCTTCTTTTCCTTCTCCTTTCTTAATTTCATATTTTTTAATTTTAAAATCAGATTTAACAGAATTAACTTCTCTTCTTATGTATTCTTCTTTCCAACCTGCACTATACAAATAAGGATCAATTATCTTTTCTCGTGTTTCTGCTTCTATTAAATTTCTCTTATTATCCATATGAAAGTATTATCTTTAAGATAATATAAAGAGTTTTCTATTTCTTAACATAATGTCTAAATTTATCGTCTTCGGGATTAACACATTTAACAAAATCTTCTTTTTCCATATCTAATAAAACTCGACTTATTGCACTTCGGTGTTTCTTTAATTCTTTTGCTATATCCGTCGCAGTTTTTGGTTTAATCAATCTATCCCACACCTCTTTTCTAAGTTCACTTCTCTTCAAAAATATAGATAGTTTTAATTCTTTATTTACCACGTAACGTAAGCGTAACAATTATTAAAAAGAAAGAGTGACTGAAGCATAACAGAAGCACAACATTTAAAAAACATAAAATTCTAATAATTATCATGTCAGAAGAAAAAAAGAAATCTTGGTTCAAGAAACATAAGATACTTTCTGGATTAGGGATATTTGTTTTATTAATTATAATAATTTCAGCAGCAAACAGCAGAGGAGATTCCACAAACTCCGAAAACACTTTATCAATAAACTCAAAAGATTTGCTTCCCCAAGAAAGTGAAATAGACCGAGAATGGATTTTTGATCCTTCTACTTCAATAACTTCAACAGAAAACGGTTTTGTGGAAGGAACAGAACTTCAAGTTTCAAAAGCAGAATCTTTCTCTGGATCAGCTATAACCATGAGAGCTTATAAATTTGATAATTCTGAAAACGCAAATAATTTTTATACTCAATCAACAGAAAAAATTGACATTCGAGGAGTAAGCGATTGGGATTTAGGAAATAATTGTTTTGGAATAGATCAAGAAGCAGGTCTTGCTGGAAGTGCTGAAGGATACTGTTTAAGAAATAATATTGTATTCTATGTTGAATCAATATCAAGTTCTTTCTTGTATGCAAGTGATGGAAAAGATTTCATGAAAATAATGTTAGAGAAAATTTAATTTTCATCTTCTTTTATTTCATCTTTGCTATCGACTATACTCAAAGACAGAGTTCCCTCTATAAATCCATCTTTATCTTTTATAGGAAGTACTTGAGTCAATCCTGGGATAAATATTTTTTCTTTTATCTCTTTAAAAATATTATTAGCTAATTCTGGCTCAAGTTTATCTCCCAAAATTTTTCTTATTTCCTCCTTGCCTTCAAATGTTTTTTTAGATAATTCAAAATATTTATTCACAATGTTTTGATATGTTTCAAATGTTTTTTTATTAACTGGTATTCCCTCAGATAAAGAGATGTCTTCTGCCTTTTGTTTAATCCCCCATATCTCCAATTGTTCAGTTATATGTTTACTTGCGGTTATTGCAGTTAGGATTGCTTTTAGTTTTTCATCTGGGTTTGTAATTGAAGCTAAAACATTTAGAGATTCTGAAAGGATTTTATCTCTAGCAACCTTAAGATCTATTTTTAATTCTTCAATATTATCTAATTTTATATGACCTTTGATCCATTTGAAGTCTTTGTAGATCATCCTTTCAGAAACTTGGTAATGATTTGCCAAGGATTTGTATCTTTTTCTTGAGTTCATAAATCCGATATTTAAAACTAAATTTTCTATTTCTTCTCTCCTTTGTTTACATTCATTTTTGAACCCATTTTGAACCTTTTTCCGAGTAATTGGAGGTTCAAAAGGATTAGGATTATTCTCTCCTATCAACTTATCTTCACCCCGTGACCACAGATAATTTGAATTAGACCAAGATCTTGAAATAAATATAAAAGCTCCCATGCTTGTGGTTTTGTAATCTGCAAAGAAACACATAACTTTGAGAAAATTTTAGGAAAAGGTATTATTTCCTTATTTCTATCACTGCAAGAAATAATTCTTTTGAGAACTATTGAATAAAGCCCTTCAGAGGGACATCTCAATTTAGGTTTAGGAATTTTCTTTCCCATTAGATTTATCCCCCAAAGAAAATTTCTTTTTTTCTTTTTTATTTAATTTTAATATTTCTAAAATCCACTTAGGATTATCCTTCTGACTAATTCCATTTTCCATAAGATTAATAATCTTGGAAAACATATAATTTTTAAGTCCAAGATCTTGGAAACTAAGCATATGGTGTGTCCAAAAAAGAGGGTAATTGAAACGAATAAATCTGTAAAGAATAGTTTTAAAGTGTACTTCTTATTAAAAACCAGACCCTACTCGGTAGCAGAAATTGCGAAAGAAACAAGGATACCTCGAAGTACAACTTATAATGTAGTTGGGTGGTTAGAAAATTTAAATTTAATCAAGGAGACATATCCCAATAGATTTGTAGACAAAAATTATGAAGTGTTAGAAGAAGACATAGAAAATTGGTTTAAAGAACATTACAAAAAAGATTTCCCAAAAGCAATACCGCGCAAATTAATAACAGGGATTGCAATCCAGTTAGGAAAATCAAACAGCGAGGAATTTTTAAGTGCTTTTAAAAATTTTTGTGAAAAAAACTATATAAGTATTATGGACTAAGAAAGTTTCTTCTTAATTAATTCCAATATCTCGGGATCCTTAACTAACTGATTCATTATTTCATCTGCTTTATTTCTATCTAATTCTGATTGAATAATTTTTCTTGCTTCATCTTCGTCGAGAATTAACCCACATTCTGGACAAAATCTTTCTGTTGCAGCTCTTTGCTTATTACATCTTACACATAGTTTTGGTTTAAGTTCTTCTATTTGATTTTCTTTTTCTTGAAGTTTTAATCCATTCATTGAGAGTATTGCATCTTCAGTATCTCTCCCAGACATATGAACATAAACTGCAGCCATTTTACTTGATTGAGTCCAACCGAGATATTGTTTCATTTGTGCTTCTGTTAATTTATTTGCAAGAAATGTTGCTCTCGAATGTCTGAACAAATGTGCATGAATTCTTTTTTTAATTCCTGCTCTTTCTGCAGTACGTTTAATTAATTCAGTAAGTCGAGAATAGCCAAGTAGACTTCTATCTCCAGTTAATTTCGTCCAAACAAAACCATTTATATTTTGATTGTCCCAATGTTTGTTAATATAATCTTGCAAGTAAGGAGCAGAGATTACTAACCGAACTCGTCTTGGTCCAGTTTTTCCAGTAACATTCATAACTGCGCCGTATTGATCAAATACTACATCTTTAAATTTAATCAAACCAAGTTCACTGATTCTGCAACCGCTTTCGTATAGCGTCGATATTAATGCTTTATCTCTGCAGTTTAAAGAAAATGAAATCATCTTTTTCACATCGGATTCAGTGATTAATTCTTCAGAAGATTTTAATTGACTATTTTTTACATTAGAATGCAGCCATTTTACTCTTTCCGGATAAACTCCTTTCTCGTCGATACCTTCCATACTTTTGTAAAATTTTCTAATCATTACTTTGAATGCATGCTTTGTGTGCGGGCTCCATTCTTTTTTCTCAATTTCTGCAACAATCGATTTAATATCTTCTCTCGTCGCGTCCATTAAATTTTTATTTAACATTATTGCATAATGAAATAAATCATAAAGATATCTCTCAATTTTAGAAAGACTCAGAGATTCAGTAAAACAATTATCGTGAAACTGCATTATTAATTTTTTATTTTCTTCAGAAAGATTTGATCTGCTTATCTGATTAATTATTCTTTCTAATCTTCGCTTGTAATTGTGTATATCCATTCTCTTATTCAAAATCCTTTTTGCTAATAAAGGACGAACAAGAGCGTTACGCTTTTTGGTAAGCGCCCACGCCGAGAGTCGAACTCGGGTTATGTCCGTGACAGGGACATGTCATAGCCGTTAGACCACGTAGGCATAATAAATCATACAGAAATTAATTTTTAAAGGTTACTAATTGTTCATCATATTACGAAACATAATGTTGTCAAGATAAAATCCAGTAAAAACTCCCGCGAACCACTTTGGTCTTGAATCGACGGAAAAATCCGCTTCTTTTCCCAAATCAGTTGTATTCGGACTTTGAAGAATTTCTGCCCCGCCATAAACAGAGATATTCCAAGGACCCAAAATTATTTTAGCCCCTGCTTTTGCAGTATGACTAAGCAAGTTCGGAGTAATCTTATAACTTTTTCTTTTTTCTAAACTATCATGTCTATCCCATCCAGTTTCAAAATAAAATTCTTTCGGAATAACTAAAAAAGAATATTCTACAAACGGATTTAACAAGCACAACCCGTGCCCATCACTTAAATCAAAATTTAATGAAAATTCAGCTAAACCTCCGAAAGGAATATCAGAAGTACTTTCAGATTTCATTTTATAATAAGTCAATGCCGCGCCATAACCTCTTTCTTCAGTTCCAGGATGATTAAGATAATTTCTTTCTTTTATAGAAGACACAACATCTTCCTTGCTACTAAGAGATATTTTAGGTCCCAATTTAAAATCAAAAATTCCTTTTCTTATTCCAACGCCCGCTTTCAATTCTACATTCATTCCTCTTCCTGAAAAAGGCAAATCAAAATCAGTGTCTGCAATCGGACCAACATCTTGAGGGCGAGTTTTGTAAAAATCATCAGGATGTGCGGGAACATCTCTCACAATTTCAGGAACACTGTCAACACTTGCAGAATAATTACCTTGAGTTTCATGACCATAACCTGCTCCAAGAAAACCATAAATTTCAGCAGAATTTTTTTGAACAGGAGTAAGAAACAAACCAATCCCCGCAACTGCGCCGAGCAATTTTTTTGTTAAGGATTTCATTTTAACTCAAAAGGGATAACGAATTGATATATTTAAAGATTATTGTCCAAAAAGGTAATATTATTTTTTACCAATAAATTTTTTCCCAAACATGTAAGGTTGCAAAGCTTCAGGAATTTTTATTGTCCCATCTTTCTGCTGATTATTTTCCAAGAATGCAATCAATGCTCTCGGCGACGCTAAAACAGTATTATTCAATGTGTGCGCAAAATAAATTTTTCCTTTTCCTTCAATTCTAATATTCAATCTTCTCGCTTGCGCGTCTGTCAAATTAGAACAACTTCCAACTTCAAAATATTTTTTCTGTCTCGGACTCCACGCTTCAACATCAGCAGACTTCGCTTTCAAATCAGCCAAATCTCCAGAACAGCATTCTAAAGTTCTAACAGGAATATCAAGCTTTCTAAAAACATCGACGGTAAATTGTAACATTTTATCATACCATTTGTAAGAATCTTCTGGCTCACAAATTATAATCATTTCTTGTTTCTCAAATTGATGCAATCTGTAAAGTCCTTTCTCTTCAATTCCGTGACTTCCAACTTCCTTTCTAAAACACGGAGAATAACTCGTCAAAGTTAAAGGAATTTTTTTATTAGAAATAACTTTATCAATAAATCTTCCAATCATTGAATGTTCAGACGTTCCAATCAAATACAAATCCTCGTCGTTAATCTTATACATCATCGCGTCCATTTCTTTGAAAGACATAACTCCTTCAACAACTTTTCTTCTAATCATAAAAGGCGGAATTACAAATTCAAAACCTTGCTTAATCATAAAATCTCTCGCGAACGCAAGCAAAGCTTCATGAAGAATCGCCAAATCTCCAGTCAAATAATAAAATCCATTTCCAGAAGTTTCCCTCGCTGAATCAAAATCCGCCCATTCATTTTTCTCAGCAATTTCAGCGTGATGTTTTATTTCAAAAGCAGGAATTTTATTTTCGCCAAACTTTTTAATTTCTTTATTTTCTTTATCATCTTTTCCAATAGGAACAGAATCGTGAATTATATTCGGAATCGTCATCATAATTTTCTTGATTTCTTCTTCGAGTTTTTCTTTTTTACCTTCCAACTTTTCAATTTCTTCGGGAATTTCTTTCGCTTTTTTCATCAACGCAGTCGCAGAACTTCCCGCTTTTTTCGCTTCGCTAATTTGTTTAGAAATGCTATTTCTCTCACTTCGTAATCTGTCTTCTTCGTATTTTATTTTTCGCCATTCTTCATCTAATTTTATAACTTTATCGACGAGAGGAAGTTTTTCGTCCTGAAATTTTTTCTTAATATTTTTCTTTACAAGTTCAGGATTTTCTCTAATTAATTTAATGTCAATCATTTCAAAGTCAAGAACAAGTTATATTTAAATTTAATTAACCTTGAATTTGCTATAAGAAATATTACAATTTTTACAAATGCCGCGGGCTTGTTTAGATAATCTTTTATATTTTTTCATAAAATTATTTGCTTCTTTCATTTTCGCAATCGCTTTCTTCCGAAGCAGATTATTTTTCTTTATGTTCTCAGATTCTTTAATCAATTCTTCTGCTTTTCTCTTCAATCTTTCAGCTTCCCTAATTTTTTTCTCAATTCTTTGACCGACGGATTTGTGTTTAAACATTTTAGAAAATACTTTAGATGAGATTATTTTCATTATTCCTTTAACAACAATGACAATTAATAGGCTCCCAGCAATTATTGAAAACGCAATCCAAGTATAATCTTTCGCAGGAATTTTTTTCTCAACAAAAGTGTTCAAAATCGCGCCATCTTTTCCAATTCCTTCTAAGTTTATTGTAATAATATTTTCCCCAATTTCATAAGTTATCTCGTCGCCGATAAACATTTTTCTCTCGACATTATCATAAGAAAAAATAACTTTAACAGAATCATTTTCAATTTCAGAAACATTAAGCAAATAAATATTTTCTTCAACAGGAATTTCAATAGTTTTATTTTCTGCAAGGATATTTGAAACTTCTTCTTCAGAAACCGAAGTTATATTCTGGGAATTGGGTTTTGTCGTCGTAGTTCCGCCCCCTCCACCGCCTCCACCCGATTGAGAATGATGTCGAACCTCATAAGTAAAAGAACTTCCAACAGAATTTCCTGCATTATCTGTAACAGAACAAGTTGTTTGATAAGTTCCAGAATCTCCAGTAAAAGGATTTATTGTGTAAACTGTAGAATTAATTCCTGAAGTTTCATCACTTGCTGCGCACGAACAAGTCAGCACATCATTAACAAAAACCGTTGCAGAATCACAAGAAGAATTTGCTGAAGGATTTGTATTATCGACGATAAAATCATCGCTTTCTCCAGTAGAACATAATCCATTAATGTCGCATCCAGAAACATGAAAATTATAAACTCCGTCTGAAACTTCTGAACTATTCCAAACATAACTCAAATCTTCAGAATTATTTTGAATAGATAAAATAAAATCATCCGTATAATTGTAAATAGAAATATTATATCCATCATCAATTGTGTATCCATTCGGCGATGAAGCCGCAGTATAATTAATAAAAATATTTCCTCTGTAACTCGTATTTTCTGGTGCAAAAATTCCTGCAGAACTTGGAGGCAATCCGCCAAGATTAATCAAATCCTGTCTTAAAGAAGTGCAATTTTGACTTGAACTATTATTCGCACATGCGTAATACCAAAGAGAATCTGTTTCCCCGTCATACTGATGAAGATGCGCGTCAATAGTTCCAGCGAGATTAGTCCACGTTACTCCAAAACCGCCGTTGGTATCTTCCTGAACAGTATCTGTTCTAGAAATATTTGAAATGTAATAAACATTCCAGGCATTAACTCCATCTCTCCCTCTTAATATAAAGTAAGAAGTTTCAGTAACATAAATTCCCCCGATAGTTCCTGTCGTAGTATTAATTGAAAAAGGAATAACATGATGACTTGAAGAAGCAGAGTGAGTATGATTAAAAACTTCTGTCGCAGCAAGATTATAAAAATTAGTGCAGAAAGTAGAAGTCAAAGGATTTACATTCCCAGCATAAGAAGAATTGCAATAATAAATTCTAAGGGTGTCTGAAGTAGTCGTCTGATTATTTGCATAAACTTCAAAGAAAGAATAATTCTTCGCGTTTGAAACATTAAAGAAACGTATTTTCAAATAGGTATCGCTGTCGTCGTGGTCATAAGCAATCTTCGCTAGAGTTAGCATTTCCTGCTGGTCAAAATTATATGTCGCAGGATAAACCTGATTATCTGAAGACGGAACAAAAATAAATCGCTTGCGTTAGAAGAATAATCTTGTTCAGTAAAACCTTCTCGGTACAAAGAACCATTTACAAAAAAGAAATTTGTATCTGAAGAACTTGAATTTGTTTTATAATATAATTTTATCGTAGATAAATTAAGCGAGGCGTCAGAAATATTGTAAGTGATATTTAATCTCCCATCTACTGAAACTGAAGTGCTAAATAGATTAAACGCGCTAATATCTGCGGGAGATTGTGAAACAAAAAGATTCACAACAGCGAAGACAAAACCAAGAAGGAATAAAATAATTATTCCAGATAATAAAAATTTCCTCTTTTCCATTTAGAAATATATCTAAAATAGTTTAAATAATTTTTTAATTAAAAAATTATTCATATCTCAACGCATCAACTGGTTTCAATTTAGAAGCGCGGTAAGCTGGAATAACTCCTGCAATCATTCCGACAATCATTGAGAAAAGTAAAGCAAAAATTAACAGCGACGGAGTTACAGAAGTATTTGAAAACATGCTTGTCATTCCTCCAGTTGAAGAAGTCATCGAACCAATTAAACCGGCACCGATAGTTCCTAAAATTATTCCGCCTAATCCTCCAACCAATCCAATCAATCCTGAATTAATTAAAAAAATTAAAAGTATATCTTTATTTTTTGAACCAATCGCTTTCATAATTCCAATCTCTCGCGTTTTTTCTAAAACAGAAGTGAACATCGTGTTCGCAATTCCAATTCCACCGACGACAAGTGAAATTGCAGCAATAGCGCCAAGAAAAATTGACATTGTGTTCATCGTCTCCTGCATAGTTTCTTGCATCGCAGAAGGATTAGAAACACTAAAATCTTTTTCATTCTCATTAAGAATTCCACGCGATTGCATTAATTTTGTTTCAATATTTTCAACTGTCTCGTCGGCTAATTCAACATCTTCAATTTTTACAGAAATAGAATCAAATTCTTTTTCTCCAATATCATCAAAAACATCTCGTGCGGTTTCAACAGGCATGTAAACTCCGTTCCCACTTTCTAAAATTCCGACAACCTTGAAAGTTTTTCCTTCAATTGTAACTTTGGAATTTAAAGGTATATCTTCAAAAGTTGTAGTCGCAAGATTTTCTCCAATAACAATTGAATAAGTATCTCCGTTCGTCAAAAATCTTCCAGAACTTAATTCGTCCGTTGTAATCTCGCTCCAAACTTTTTCATCAACGCCAGTCACACTTACCGACGCTGTTTTACTTAAATAAGTTAAATCTCCATTTGAAGAAACAGAACCCATCACAACATCAACATTATCTATGCTTTTCAAAACAGTAATATCTCGTGAAGTTAAATTTTCTGATTCATCGTCAGAAGAATCTTCACTAGAAGAAATTCGCATTTCTCCTCCGCCTCCACCAAATCCCATTCCTCCCATTGCTCTCGAAAATCCAGGACTAACTGTTAAAATATCTGCACCCAAACTTCCTAATCTATCTTCAAGTTGCTCCTGCGCTCCAGTGCTGATAGAAACAATAGAAACAACCGCAGCAATTCCGATGACAATTCCGATTATAGTTAACCAACTTCTAAGTTTACTGTGAATAAGAATATTCCATGCAAGGTGAAACGATTTTTTTAATCTCATTAGTCATTTTATTTATTTTTTTTAACCCAATCAGGAATTTCATTTGATTTTTCTTTTTTCTTTTTCTTAATCAATCCAATAATTTTTTCTTTATTCTTAAAACCAAAAAATCCGCCAACAAGTAAAACTAAAACAATCAAAGGAATAATTATGTAATTCCAATTCATACTATTTCTTCTTTGAAATCCCTCTGGAAATTCTCCTGCAGCCATTCCAGAAATTGAAGAATTATTTATCACAATAGTTGAACTTCCAGACAAAGAAATTTCTTTTGTAACACTTCTTCTTTCTCCGATGCTGTCTGTATAATCCATTTGTATAATTAAATCTCCAGCATCTCGTGTTATTGAAGAAACTGTAAAACTTACAATAGTATAATCTCCAGAATCTAAATTCCCAACCATCTGCCCATTTGTTCCTGTCGTCGTATAATCTTCTTGTTCAGGAATTCTAACAATCATAGAGTTCGCAGTATTCTTTCCAATATTCGCAATAGCAATAGAAATTTCAGAATCAGACGAATCTTGAATAACTAAATCAAAATCAGTTTGCACATCTGAAATATAAATATCAAAAGAACCAGTAATACTTGTATCATCATAACGGCTCGAACCAATTTTTAATTCTAATTCATTTACTCCTTCAACGGCATCTTCGTCGACGCGAATAGTGTAATGTAATAAATAATCTCCACTGCTGTCAAATTCTTGAACTAAATCGTCATCGTTATCTAAGCTGAAAGGATAATTTTCAACAAATTCAACTTTCGCATATTTAGAAGAACCAACATAAACTTTTACCCACAAATCAAAATATTCTCCAGGATTCGCAGGATAAGGTTCGTATTTAATTGAAGAAACTTCAACGTCATCATAAGAACTTACAGAATAATTAATTTCCACTGCAGAAATCATCATCGACGATAAAACTAATAATGTAATTGCAACCAATGTTTGAAGTTTTTTATTTTTCATATCTTAAAAAAATTTATTTTACTTTTAAAGAAGATGGACTTAATGTCCATGTCCGTTAAATCTTATCCTCTCAATTTTTCCGTCTTTAATGTGAACAATTTTTTTTGCGTAATCAACAAGATTCAAATCGTGCGTGATTAAAATAATTGTCTTCCCTTTTTTGTGAAGTTCTCCAAGAAAATCCATCACGAATTGTCCTGTCTTTGAATCAAGATTTCCTGTCGGCTCGTCGGCAAGAATTATTTCAGGATCATTTGATAACGCTCTCGCAATCGCAACTCTTTGCTGTTGTCCGCCAGAAAGTTCATTTGGTTTATGATGCAATCTGTCTTCAAGTCCGAGCATTTTCAAAAGTTCTGTCGCTTTTTCTTTCGCTTTTTTTTCAGGAACATCCATAATTTCCATTGGCAGCATAACATTTTGCAACGCACTCAGCGTCGGAATTAAATTAAATTGCTGAAAAATAAAACCAATTGTTTTTCCCCGCAAAAACGCAAGAGAAGATTCATCCATTTCAGAAACACTTTTATTTTTTAATAAAATTTCTCCCCACGACGGCTTGTCCAACGCACCAATAATATTTACCATCGTAGACTTCCCAGAACCGCTCGGTCCAGTAATCGCAACAAATTCTCCTTTTTTTATTTCTAAACAAATTTCTTTTAGAACAACGAGAGGGTCTGCTTTCCCCATATCATATTTTTTCCAAACATTATCTACTGTGATTAAATTCTCTTTTGATTGAAGTTGTGACTTCGAACAAGAGTGAATATCATGAACTCGTTTCATTAGGCAATCCTTCTGGTTTAATAGTTTCACAAAATTCAGCGTCGCTGTTTTGACAATAATATCCGCAGTACATCGGATTTTCTAAACAATAATTTTCTATCTCCACGTCAGAAGGGGAACTCTCGAAAAAAGAGGTTATCTCGTTTTCGGTTTCGGGGGTGAGCTGAAAATTCCCCATTCTGCCGTCGTTGGAGTTGAAACTTTTGAAATCTCGATTATCATGTCTGAAAAAAATAAAATATGCAGAGACAGAAATTAAAATTAAACACGCAACTGAAATAATTATTATTTTATTTTTTTGATTAATTTTCTTTTCCATAAATGTAAATAAAATATTTTATTTTATAAGCGAGATGGATTTTCCGTCCATTCCATTTAAAAGTTTAAATAATTTGAAAAACTAATAATAAAATGGAAATGCCTTTTCAACAGATGTTTGGCGTCGGTTCAGGAACAGAATTAATTTATTCATTTGTAATTATGCTTTGCAGTTTAATGGTTTTCTTCGGAACAAAACAAATTTACGAATTAAGTTCGCACAAAGGAATAAAATATTTTCGCCTCGCATTTTTATTTTTCGCAGTCGCGTATTTTGCAAGATATTTTATAAAATTCTTTTTAATGGCGTTCGGCGTCGGTTCACTCCACGAATTATCTTATTTATTTTTTGACCCGACAGGAATTTTAACAACTTTCATATTTATGTATCTCAGTTCAATTTCTGTTTTCTATCTTCTTTATAGCGTGGTCTGGAAAAAGTTGGAAGATAAAAAAATTTACCTTGTTCATATCGCCGCAATTTTAATCGCGTTCGTGAGCATTTTATCACGAGACGGAATATTTCTTTTATTCGTAAATTTATTTTTATTCATAATTGTATCTCTCACATTTTATTTCGCACGAAGAAATTCAAAAAAGAAAAAGCACACTTTCTACGCAGTTTATATGCTTCTAGTTTTCTTCTGGATTTTAAATATCTTAGACATTTTAATTCCGTCATTCTTTCAAGGTTTCCAGATTATAATTTACTTATTTTCAATAAGCATTTTTCTTACAATCTTGTACAGGGTAATTAAGAAAACGGGGGATTAATGGTAAAAAGAGCAAAACTTGAAATCATAAAAGATATACTAAAAGTTATACAAGAAAATAGAAATTCCGTAAGATTAACTCCTTTGCTAAGAAAATCAAAACTTTCTTCAGCTGGATTCAAAGAATATTACACAGAATTAATTCAAAGAAATCTTGTAAAAGAAATCGGTTCAGGCAGAGAAAGAAAAGTATCTTTAACAGAAAGAGGCATGAAATTCCTAGAAAAATACAGAACAATTATCGACTTTATAGACGAGTTTGAATTATAACACAAGATTTTTAAACTATTTTTAATGTTGATTAATACGGACAAATGACAAAAGTAAGAATAAAACTAAACAGCACAGACATTGAAATGTTGAACACTATTTGCGATTCTATTAAAGACATGGCTCAAAAAGCAGGTATAACCATCTCGGGTCCTGTACCTTTGCCGACAAAAAAATTGAAAATTACAACAAGAAAATCTCCTTGCGGAAACGGTTCAGCAACTTTCGACAGATTTGAAATGAGAATTCACAAAAGATTAATTGACCTTCCAGCAAATGAAAAAATTTTACACAGCATTATGAAGATGTATATTCCAAAAAACGTAAATATCAAAATAGAAATGAAAGATTAATATTCTAAGAGATGAAAAAAACAATTTTTATAATCATCTTGTTTCTGTTTATTGCAGGAACATTTTTCACATTAAAAATGACAGGAAATTCAATATTAAAATCTGAGAAAGCAGAAATAGAAACTAATTTTGGAAAAATTACAATAGAACTTTATCCAGATAAATCTCCAGTTACAGTAGCGAATTTTAAAAAATATGTTTCAGACGAATTTTACGACGGAACAATTTTCCACAGAATTATCGACGGATTTATGATTCAGGGCGGTGGCTACGATTCAGAAATGAACGAAAGAGCAAATTACAAACCGATAAAATTAGAATCAAAAAACGGATTATCCAACGACAGAGGAACAATCGCAATGGCGCGAACAAACGTCGAAGATTCAGCAACATCACAATTTTTCATAAACACAGTTGACAACGATTTCTTAAATTATCAAGTTGGAAATCCTGGTTACGCAGTTTTCGGAAAAGTAATAAAAGGTATGGATGTCGTCGATAAAATTTCAAAAGTAAAAACAGACGCATCTGATTTCCCAAAACAAGAAGTGAAAATTATTTCTATAAGAATGTTAAATTAATTATCTTAAGAAAATATTCAATTAACCGCGGGAGGATTATAATTATCTCCAAACTGCGAAAAGATTTCTTCTTCCGCTTCTGAATTAAATTCTTGTGAAGTTGTAATATTCTCTTCACTTTCTAGATTTCCTTGTTCTGGTAAAGTTGTGATATTTTCTCCAGATTCGGGCAAATTATCCCGTTCTGCTAAAATAAAAGAATAAATAGCAAACCCAATCACCGCTAAAACAATTATTCCAACAACAACCCAAACTAATATCCATAAATTAAACTTTTTATTTTCTACAATATTTTCTGATTCTTCCATTTTAAATTGTACGAGGTGCTATCATCTAAAGAATAATAAATCTGTCGACGACGAATAACTAGATCGATGAGAATTATACCCTATGGAATGATATCGCACATAACTTACCTCCTTACACCAAGCAGGATCAGGTTGAGGATCTCCGCATTCATCAAAACTGTTCGCCCAAATAAATTTATGACCATAAGGAGTACTCCCAACACTATGAACATCCCCTCCAAGAAAATACCAATGAGAATCACCGGCATAATATTCTCCACCCGTTACTCCCAATAAAAATTCTCCCCTTGAATATCCGTCAACATCATTAATATTCCACGCTAAATTATTTAATATTCCGCTTACTTTTGTCCAAGGAGTTAAAGCAGATTTTTTATCCGCAAAAGAAGATAAAGTACCCGATTGATAAATTCCTTCTTGAACACCGACGACAAGTTTCATTTCTTCAAAAGGCATACTCTTAATAATTTTTTCACTATCTCTAGTATTCAAGATACTATTATTATAATTAAATTCTTGATTTGTATTTCCTGTCCCGCTCCAGAAAAGATGAGTCTTCCCAAATTGAAAATCTCCACCTGCTAAGATTAAAGTCCATCCCCCGCCGTCAAAAGTCATATCACAATAAACTTGGAAAGTTTCTCCATTTACAGAAATCCAATAAACTCCGTCGGTAGTTAATCCTGAATTTAATAAATTAAGACAGGAAGTTCCAGGATTAATTCTTCCTCCGAAGATAGCCTCTTCAGAAACTTCTTCAGTATCTACAACATTATTTGGTTTCCCGTTAATAATTGGTCCAATAGAAATTTCCTCTATTGCACTCAAACCAATTTCAGATAATGCGAATGTAAAAGTTTGCACTCCCATTTCCCCAAGAGAACAGTCTTTTTGGATAGATTTTACGGCTTCCCCGTCGGACATTAAAAAAACTATTCCAGATAAATTTCCTTGCCCAATGTTTCTCTTTACAGATACAGAAAAATTAGTTCCAGAAAATTTTACTTTCTGAATTTCCAAATCCATAAATAGTGCCCCAAAACCTTGTTCTGTCTGTTCTGTTCCAGATTGCAATAAATTATTTACAACAGCCCACACAATCCCAATCGCAACCATTCCCAATAAAACGAGAATTAAATTCACGACGATTGCAGACAAACCTCTTTTGTTTTGCATTTTATTATGAGAAGAAAATATTGTAAAAATGTTTTCCTCTTTTCTATTCACAGGTTTCATCTTTAAAGTATCAACATCGACTTATCGATGTATTGTTTATTTATAAACATTGCTTTATCGATGTATGATATTTGACTCGTCAGAAAATAAATGTATAATAAAAACTCTGTCTATTTTAACAAAAGAAGAAAGCACTTACTCTGATTTATTTAGGATCACAAAATTCAGTCATATCACACTTCAAAATTCATTAAAAATCCTCCTCGAAAAAAAATTTATTCAAAGAGAAGATTCAAAATATAAGATAACAGACAAAGGAAAAAATTTATTTAAAAAATTAGAAGAGTTAATAGAAACTTTGAAATAATTAAATTTGAACTTTAGAATCTGGAACTTTTTCTGAATGAACTTGAAGTTTTCCGTTCTGCAAACAATCCCAGCACGTGTGCACACTTCCGTTCGGTTCCTTAACAAATCCTGTTCCGTGACATTTCGGGCATTCGTCTTCCATGATAAACAAAGACAGAACGTATTTTTAATATTAATTATCCTTGAGGATATAACTCATAAATGGAACTAAAAGTTTAAATAACTATTTTCTTAATTCTTTCTATGGTTGAGAAAGACATCGGAAAAATAAACAAAGGGGAATATCAAGGAACAGTTACTGAAATTGTCGTAGGGATTCGAGAATACAACGGAAGCGTCGGCGTTGATATAAGAGAATTCACGACGAGCAGCAAATATACTGGTCCGACAAAAAAAGGATTAAGAATCCCTGCAAAAAATTTCCAAGAATTCAAACAAATGATTAATTCAATTAAAGAAAGCGAGTTAGTTGCAGACGGTTCAGGAAGTTCAAGTCCAAAATCAACTCAGAAAAAATTCTCTCAAGACGACGACATTCCAGATTATTAATTTTAAAAACATTTAAAATCCTTTTTTATTTAATACTAAAATGAAAAGAAAAGTGATGACGGCAATAACTTTTTTGATTATATTCGGAGTTGTAATTCTCGCAGCATTTTTAATTAACAAACCAGCAAATGAAACTTCCGACGAAATCGCGAAATGCATCGGAGAAAATTCCGTTTTATACACGCAACTCGGTTGCAGCGCATGCAAAGCACAGGAAGATTTATTCGGCGAAAGTTATGAATATCTAAATAAAATAGATTGTTTCTATGAAAGAGAAAAATGTTCTGAGATTACTGCAACACCGACGTGGATTATTAATAACGAAAAATATGTTGGAGTTCAATCAATTGAAAAATTACAGGAACTTACAGGATGTTAGAAAAATTTTTAGAAATAACTGGTTACGCCCTCGCTGATTCTGTGAACCCGTGCGAAATTGCAGTTCTCGCGATGGTGCTGATGACAATATTAATTCAAAATCCAGAAAAAAGAAAAAAAGTTTTGCTCGCAGGTTTTGCTTTCAGTTCAGCAGTTTATCTTGGTTACATGGTTTACGCATTAATTCTCTATCAATTATTTCATTCAGTCGCAGCATTCTTCGCAGAAAATTCAGGAACTTTCAAAATAGTTTTCAGCGTCTTTGCGATGGTAATCGGAACATTAAACATAAAGGATTTTTTCTTTTACAAAAAAGGAAGTTTCGCAACAGAAATGCCGATTTGGATGCGTCCAAAAGTAAAAAAAATTATCGACAAAATAACTTCGCCTATCGGAGCGTTTTTCATCGGATTTTTCGTAACTTTATTTTTGCTTCCATGCACAGCAGGTCCTTTAATTTTAGCAACAGGCAGATTATCCGACTTGACAATTCTCGCAGCGATTCCGTGGCTTTTGTATTACAATTTAATTTTCATTCTGCCGATGATAATAATTACATTAATAATTTTCTTCGGATTAAAAGAAGTTGAAGAAGTCGCGGGCTGGAAAGAACGAAACATAAAAATTCTTCATTTAGTTTCAGGAATTTTGTTATTCGTCGTCGGACTCGCAATTTTAGCTGGCTGGCTGTAAAAGACCAGAAGAGCTTGATAACATCTCTCGCCATCCAAAGTTAAATAATAATTAGGTTCTTCTTCAAGGGACAAGAACGGATTTCTTCCAGACGTCTTAACTATCATTCCTGCCTCAATCCATGGCCCAACTTTTTTTCTAAATTTCCGAATTTCACAAGAAGGCAAATCACATTCTCTCACAATTCTTTCTCTACCAACCTTAAGAAAAACATCTTCGTTTGCAATATAAGAAAATAAAAATCCAAAATTCTCATCATTTTCTAACATTATTCACGAAACAGAAATTCATTTAAAAGAATATAGTAATATTAAACATAACAGTTTAGAAACAGAAAATAGATTGTGAAAGAATTAGTAAAAATTAAAATAAAAAATTAAATTTGTAGCGAACTACTTTTTTTTATGTTTTTTCTTTGCTGCCATTTTACCACCCTTTGAAAGTTTCATTAATTTTTTGACTTTAGAACTCTTACTTTTATTGCTTGCACATCTACAAGTTTTCCCGCACTTGCAACCTTTTCTCGACGAACTTTTCTTCATCATCTTTTTTGCTTTCATGAATAGGTGCTGACAATCTGGACTCAGTGAAGAAAGTGCCTTAAACAACTACCGATGTCAATCTTAACCTATCGATTTGCTTTAAAGGTTATCTTCTTCGCCCCATAACCAAACGCTTAACACGTGCAAGTTTCGTACGACGAGTTATAGTCCAGACGTCATATTAATAGTTGAACACATGACAGAGGCTGTTACGGTGACACTCTTTTCAGAGCAACTGAACTGTCCTAGTCAGCTAGTACAATATATATGTTACAGTATATAAATAATTCTCATCACCGAAGGATGATTACAAAAAGAAAATCAATAACTCTACTCGTTCCCAGACTTTGCAATTTAGAAAAAAATCTGGCAAGTCTAAAAACTCGGCATCATCTCGCTGTGTCCGAACTGAACAACAAAATCAATTTTAGGATTAATTTTTTCAATTCCCGTCGGAGAATCGCACGCACCATAACAGCTTCCAATCCAAATTAAAAATTCTGCTTTTGTTTCTCCGCGCAAATAGTCCACAACAGCAGTCGCATAAGGCTTGAGCCCGTCGGGAAACTGCAATAAAACAAGTTTAAATTTATTTTTTTTAATTTCAGAGATAACTTTTTCTAATTCAAGATTATATTTTTTATTTAATTCTGTCAAGTCAACTTCCATTTTAATATTAGAAATTAAAAGTTTTTATTATTATCTTTTACAAAAAATAGAAAGAAAATTGAAATTACAGAAACAACTGCAAGATAAGTAAACATCGTCGAGTAACTCACATCCCAAAGAATTCCTGCAATCAAACCGCCAAAAATATTTACAATTCCAATTACAGAACTGAAAAATCCGAACGCAGTTGCTTTCATATCGTCGGATAAATCAGAAACCATCGCGCGCTGATTCGGTTGGGTTAATGCATAAACCAAACCATACAAAATAAATAAAATTGAAAAATAAAATAAACTTTGTGAAAAAATAAATCCAATAGTTATTGCAAAAAATAAAATATACCCGACGAGCAAAACTTTTTTTCGTCCAACTTTATCTGAAAGTTTCCCGAATGGTTCTGAAAAAACAGCGTAAACAAAACTAAAAACAGCGTAGATAATCAAAGGAAATAAAACATTTCCACTAAGTTCTTCAGCGCGCAAAATTAAAAACATATATAAACCAAAATTTGCGAGAGTAAAAACCGACGACACAAAAACAAAATATTTTAATTCCTTGCTGATTTTATGAACGCTGTCTAAAAATCCAATATTCTTAGATTTTGTTTTTGCTTCTTTCACAAAAAATAAAGGAATCAGAGCAAGCGAAGAAATCCCCGCCGCGATTATTATAATTGTTTTAATATCTAAATTTAATTTCCAATAAAGAAAAATAACTAAGATGGTTCCGACGACACCACCCATTGTGTCCATCGCTTGATGAAATCCGAACGCTTCACCCCTGTCTTTTTTTACCGACGCTGAAATCATTGCGTCACGTGGAGCGTCGCGCAATTTTCCAAATCTTTCAAGTGAAACAAGTCCAATAACATAATACCAAGCATTTACAATAGAAAGCATAAATCGAAAAATTATTGACATTAAATATCCGAAAAAAACAAATGGTTTTCTTTTTCCAACTTTGTCTGAAATCCATCCGCCAAAAAATTTGAAAAAACTCGCAAGCCCTTCACGAAGTCCGCTAATTAATCCAATAGCAATTCCGCCACCACCAAGAGCGCTAATATAAAACGGAAGAATCGGCGTGATTAATTCGCTCCCGACATCATTAAAAAAACTCGAACCCCCGAGGAGAGAAACCTCCCGCAAATTAATTTTTCCTCTTTTCATTCGCAATAAAAGAATTTACAATTTATAAATTTAATAAAAACTTAAATAGTTTGACGACTTATGAATTTTAGAAAAGAGACGAAAGAATCAGTACAGAGCGATCCTTGGATCTAACTCTGCTGCTTTAGTTGTCTCTCTTTTCATTTAAGCCAATTGGGAAAAACTTCTGTTTTTACTTTAGTTGTCTCTTCTCCGAATTTATCAAATTAAAATCCAAAAATTAATTTTACAGAAAAATAACTTATTGCTGAACTTATAATTCCAGATAAGATTCCTTTCAAAATTTCTTTGTTATTTTTCTTCAGATAAAACAGAGACGCAATTAATAAAAAATACATCAGCGTCGCGAAAATCATAAATTTCAAATCCCAATAATAATTTCCTATAAAAAATAAAAGGATAAACGAAAGTCCAGAATGAGTTTCTGATTTGAACAAAAATTTCATAACAAAAAATAAAATTCCTGCAATCACAAATTGCAAGATATAATGAAAATCAGGATTTATCGAAACACGAATAATAACCAAAAGAAAAAAAGGAATTCCTCCAAGAGCAATTAAATCTCTAGATAATTCTCTAATTACCTCTTTTTTCATATAATCCATAAATCATCAAACTTTAAAAATAATACGAGATTAAAATCTAAATGATAAGACAACCAATCGTAACAGTTTGCGGACACGTCGACCACGGAAAAACAAGTATTCTCGATTATTTTAGGTGCACCTCTCTTCAAGAATGCGAAGCTGGCGGAATCACACAAAAAATTTCTTTCACACTTTACCCGTCGAGCCAAATAAAAAAAGCGTGCTCATTAATTGAAAAAAATAATATAATTTTAGAAATTCCGGGTTTCTTATTTATCGACACACCAGGGCACGCAGCATTCACAAATTTAAGAAAACGAGGAGGAAGTTTAGCTGACTTAGCAATTTTAGTAATCGACATAAATGAAGGAATAAAACCGCAGACAGCAGAAGTAATACAAATTTTGAAAGCAAACAAAACACCTTTCTTAATCGCGTTAAATAAAATTGACAACATTTCCAATTGGAGAACAAACAAAAACCCCGACGTAAACTTGAAAAAAAATATTGAATCACAGCCGTTAAATGTAAAATCTTTATTCGACGAAAGATATATGACAATTGCTGGCGCGCTATCGAGTTATGGATTTGACGCAGATTTATTTTACAACGTCGATGACTTCACAAAAAAAATCGCAATGATTCCTTGTTCCGCAAGAACAGGCGAAGGAATTCAAGAATTAATGATGATGCTTTGCGGATTGAGTCAAAAATATTTGAAAGAAAGATTAAACTTGGGAAAAGAAGCGAAAGGAGTAATTCTCGAAGTGAAAAAAGAAAAATCGAACGATTACGCCGAGGCGATTTTATACGACGGTGAAATGAAAAAAAATGACGAGATTGCCGTCGCTGATATTGAAGGGAACCCGATAGTTACAAAAGTCAGAAGCATAGAACAAATTCTTCCGTTGAGCACAAAATTCAAAGCAGAAGAAAAAGTCACAGCAGCAACGGGTTTGCGAATTCAATTCTCTGAAAGAATCGACGTTCTCCCAGGAATGCCATTCCTTGCTTACAAAGGCGACAAAGAAAAAATAAAAGAAATTTTCAAAAAAGAATTAACTGAAAATATTAAGACAGATAAAAAAGGAATTATCGCGAAAGCAGATTCTCTCGGAAGTTTGGAAGCACTTTTAGTTTTGCTAAGACAATCAAACATTCCAGTTTTGAAAGCAGGAATTGGAAACATAAATAAAAATGATTTCGTGAACGCAAAAGCAAATTTAGAATTGGACGAACTCGACGCAATAATTTTAGGTTTTAACGTCGATGTCAGCGAGGACGCGAAAGAACTTCTTACAGAAAATAAGCAAATAAAAGTTATGACAGAAGAAGTTGTTTACAAGCTGATTGATAATTTAGTTAAATTCAGGGACGAGAAAAGAAAAGAAATCGAAAAGAAAAAACTTATGGAACTCGCGACACTTTGCAAATTGGAAATTCTTCATCAATATGTTTTTAGAAATACAAAGCCCGCAATTTTTGGTGTGAAAGTTCAAGCAGGAAGATTAACGCCGAGCACGAATTTTGTCGACGAGACAGAAGAAAAAATCGGCAGAGTAAAAAACATCGAGGCAGACAAGCGTTCTGTTAATGAAGCAGATGAAGGAATGGAAGTCGCAATTTCAATCCCCGGAATTAATTTCGAGAGAGAATTGAAAGATAAGAAATTTTTATATTCAGATATCGGAGAAAAACAATTCAGGAATTTCAAAAAGAACAGAGATTTATTGACTTCTTCAGAAATGAAAATATTAAGTGAAATCGCCGAGATGAAACGAAAGAAAAATATTGAGTGGGGAAAATAATGGCAGATATTTTATGCGTGATTATGGGCGTCGCTGATTTAATCGCAGGAATATTAATCTTAACAGCATTCGGAACAAACTTGCTCGGACTTATCTTCGGAATATTAATGTTAGTAAAAGGAAGCATGAGTTTTATTGGGTAGGGAAATAATAAACAAAAATCCATATAAAGTAATAATTGTTATCAAAATAATGGTCGATAGTAAAGATCAAGAATTAGAGAAAAAACTTTGGCAAGCAGCAGATAAAATGAGAAGTAATATGGACGCTGCAGAGTACAAACATGTTGTTCTTGGTTTAATTTTTTTAAAATATATTTCTGATTCTTTTGAAGAGACTTACAGAGAAATAAGTAAAGATTCAGAAAGCGATCCAGAAGATATAGACGAATATTTATCTCGAATGATATTTTGGGTTCCGCCAGAAGCTCGTTGGGAATATTTACAAAAAAATGCAAGACAGCCGACAATAGGAAAACTTGTAGACAATGCAATGGACGCAATAGAAAGAGATAATTCTTCTCTGAAAGGCGTTCTACCAAAAAATTATGCAAGGGAAGCGTTAGATAAAAATAGATTAGGAGAACTAATTGATTTAATCGGAACAGTTGGACTGGGAGATAAAGAAAGTAAATCAAAAGATTTGTTAGGTAAAGTTTACGAATATTTTTTAGGGCAATTTGCCGACGCTGAAGGAAAAAAAGGCGGACAATTCTATACCCCAAAATGTATTGTTAAATTATTAGTTGAAATGATTGAACCATACAAAGGAAGAGTTTTTGATCCTTGCTGTGGGAGCGGGGGAATGTTTGTCTCTTCAGAAAAATTTGTAGAAGAACACCAAGGAACAAAAGGAGACATTCACATTTTCGGACAGGAATCAAATTCAACTACTTGGAGATTATGTAAAATGAATCTCGCTATTCGGGGAATTGATAACACAGAAGTTAAATGGAATAATGAAGGAAGTTTTTTGAAAGATGAACATCGAGATTTGAGAGCAGATTTTATTTTAGCAAATCCTCCGTTTAATGATTCTGATTGGAAAGGAGAATTGTTAAAAGATGATGTTCGTTGGAAATACGGAGTTCCTCCTGCAGGAAATGCAAATTTTGCGTGGGTTCAACATTTTATTTATCATACTGCACCAACAGGAATTGATGGATTTGTTTTAGCAAATGGTTCTATGAGTTCAAATACTTCTGGAGAAGGAGAAATAAGAAAAAGAATTATTGAGGATGATTTGGTAGATTGTATGATTGCTTTACCTTCACAATTATTTTATAATACAATGATCCCCGCTTGTCTTTGGTTTCTAACAAGAGATAAAACAAATCACGGAAAGAGAAAGAGAACTGGAGAAATTTTATTTATTGATGCACGAAATATGGGAAGAATGAAAGATAGAAGTCATAGAGAATTAACTGACGAGGATTTAAAAAAAATAACAAATACTTATCACGCTTGGAGAGGAGAAAAGAATTGCGGAAAATACGAGGACGTTTTAGGATTTTGTAAATCTGCAGAATTAAAAGATGTTGAAAAGAATAATTTTATTTTAACTCCTGGACGATATGTTGGAACAGAAGAAGTTGAAGATGATGGAGAACCTTTTGAAGATAAAATGAAAAGATTGACTGACGAATTGAATAAACAATTTGTCGAGGGGAAAAAGCTCGAAGAGGAAATTAAAATAAATTTAGGGAAAATAAAATATGAGTGAAGAAAAAAAATATGCCGTGTTAATTAAGATTTTAGATAATTTGTGTGATGAAGCCCCTAAAGAATATCAAACATACCATCAAAGAGACACTGAAGAAGAAATAACTACAGCTAGATCTAAAGCATTTATTCATCTTTTGTTAAAAGTTAGATTTGGGATATTAAATTTTTTAGATAGAGAGAAAGTTATCACCGATGGAACCCAAGATGGGGGAATTGATGCATATTATATTGACAAACCGAATAAAATTGTTTATTTTATTCAATCAAAATTTAGAAATAATGCCCAAATTTTTGAAGATAAAAATATGTCTACAGATGATTTGTTAAAAATGGAAATAAAAAATATTATTATTGGAAAAGGAGTAGATAGCAGAGGTAATCCTTTCAATTCTAAGATAGAAAAATTTCTTCAAGAGTATTCAAGCTTAGAGCATCATGCTGCATACGGATACAAAGTAATATTCTTAGGTAACTTGCATAATTATAGCGATCAACAGATGAAAAAACTAACGGATGATTTTGATTATGAAGTTTATAACTTTGAAAGAACATATCAAGAATTAGTTTACTCTTTATGTAGCGGTTTACATTATAGACCAGAAGATATTTTTATTACGTTAAATTTACATAATAAATCTCACCCCATTTTAGAACAAGGAATAAACACACAAGAAGGAGAATTAGATATTAGAATAACTTTTGTTCCAGTTCGAGAAATTGGGAGAGTAATGTCTCAATACAAAAATGCTTTGTTACAATATAACCCCAGAAATTATTTAACTTTATCCAATAATAGTGTAAATCAAAAGATAGCAGAAAGCATCCTCCAACAAAAGAATAATAATTTTTCAATACTAAATAATGGGTTAACAATATTCTCCAAACAATTTAAATTTTCTGGAGGAACAGGCAAAGAGGGGAGAGGACAAATATTAATTACAAATCCACAGATTATAAATGGGGGGCAGACTGCATATACCCTCGGGGAGATTTATGAAAAATATAAAGATAATCCCGACGAAGATCCATTTAAAGAAAAGGAAGTACTGATAAAAGTAATTGCTGCAGATAATTTTGAAGAGTTAAATCCAAAATTTATTAACAATATTTCTAATGCAACTAATCAGCAAACTCGTGTTGATGAAGCGGATAGAAGAGCCAATGAAGAAATCCAAATTAAACTTCAAAAACTTTTATTTGATAATTTTGGATATTATTATGAAAGAAAGAAAGGAGAATTTCATCACGGAGTTTCAATGGAATACATAAGTAAAGACACAATAATTAATAGAGAAAATTTGTTAAGATCCTACTATTCTTCAAAAGGATTTCCAAGTAGTGCTAGAAGTTCTGCTTCAGACACCTTATTTTCTATCTCAAAATTTAATGAAATTTTGAATAGTACAGATGATTTTAAAAAAATGTTTTTTTATTACCTGGCACATAAAAGTCTTCTTAGGTTAAGCAAAGAAGAGTGGGGTTCAGGGGTTCGTTATGGTAAATATGCAATAGTTTATGCTCTATCTTTAATGTGTGATCCGAATAAATTTAAAGAAGAAGAATTTGAAATTAAGGTAAAGGAAAATTTAAACAAAATTAAGAAACTTTGGAAAATCTTCGAAGATGAAGTAAGAGTAAAAGAAGAGAACAAAGATTATTCAGATAAGGAAGGCGGATTTGATTTTGATAGCTATTATAAGGGAAAAACTCTTGCAAGCGATATTAAAGAATTTTTTGGCAACAAAGAAGCGATAGAAGCTATTTTAAAAAATTAAAATGATTTCTCAAAAATTTAAACAAACTGAAATAGGAAAAATACCGACGGATTGGGAAGAAAAAAAGTTAGGAAATTATCTAAAATTAAATTATGGAAAAAGTCTTCCTGAAACGGAGAGAAAATTTGGAAAAGTTCCCGTCTTTGGTTCAAATGGGATAACCGGATTTCATAATAATTTTCTAGTTAAAGGGCCAGGGATTATTGTAGGAAGAAAGGGTTCTGTCGGAGAAATTAAATTTTCTAAAGATAATTTTTGGCCAATAGATACTACTTATTATTTGACAAAAGAAGATACAGAATTAGATTTAACTTTTTTGTATTATAAATTATTAACTTTAGGAATTAACAAAATGAATTCTCATGCAGCAGTCCCAGGATTAAATCGAGAAGATGTTTATATTATTGATACAGAATTTCCGCCCCTCTCCGAGCAAATCTCCATCGCAAAAATACTCTCCTCTCTCGACGAGAAAATCGAACTAAACAACAAAATGAATAAAATTCTTGAAGAAATCGGACAGACCATTTTTAAGAAATGGTTTATTAAGGAAAGAAAAGAGGAATGGAAAGAAGGATTTTTGGGAGACAATATCTTAACTGAAATTTTGGGAAGCGGAATAAAAGAGTTTCCTGAAGAAAAAATTTATATTGCAACTGCAGACGTGAACAACTCTGATATTATTAATTATAACACAAAAATAACATTCGATAATAGACCTTCAAGAGCGAATATGCAACCAATAATGAATAGTATCTGGTTTGCTAAAATGAAAGATAGCAAAAAAGTATTTTTAATAGATGAGTCAAAAATGTTTGAAATAAAAAATTTAATTTTCTCTACGGGTTTTACTGGGTTGAAAGTTAAACCAGAAGCACTTTATTATATTTGGAATTATATAAACAATAGTTCTTTTGAAGATATGAAAGATAATTTATCCATCGGAACAACAATGCAGGGTGTAAATAATGACCTAATTAAAAAAATAAAGATAATTATTCCAGATCAAGAAATTCTAAAAAAATTTAATAATCTCGTTAAAAATATTTATCTAAAAATAAGTATAAATAATCAACATTCTCAAACCCTTTCCTTTCTTCGTGATGTTTTATTACCTAAACTTATGTCAGGAGAAATTAGAGTAAAATGATAAAAACTCCTCGTAGAAAAACTTATAAAACAAAATCCCTTCTAAATAATAATTTAAGTCCCCGGTATCTTCTTCGGAACATGCCGGGTTTTATATTCCTTAAAGAATAAATTTTATGGTTAAAAAAGCAATTCTTTTTGTTGACGCAAATAATTTTTATCACAATATCAAAAGCTGGTTTCAACCGAGCCACGTAGATATAACAAAAATTTCAGAATTAATTTCCAAAGAAAAAAATTTAGAAATATCAGAAATTCGTTGGTATGTTTCAATGCCAAGTATGGAAGATAATCCATTAGTATACAAAAATCAAAGAGCATTTTTAGGAAATTTAGAAAAGAAAGGAATAAAAATAATCACAAGAAAACTTCAACGACTCTCGACAAAAGAACTAAAAAAGAAAAGAGAAGACATTCTCGATTCATGGAATTTATGTAAAGTTTGCAAACCAATAGTTGAAGCAAGTTTTTTAGATATCGCCGACCACAATCAAAAAGAAAAAGGAATAGATGTTTGGATTGCAATTGATATGGTGAAAGAAGCAATGAATGAAAATATAGATTGTGCAATTTTAATTTCTGGCGACGCAGATTTCGTCCCAGCGTTCAGCCTAATCAACGAAGTCGGAAAAGAAGTTTTAAGTTCATTTGTCCCCCGCGGATATTCAAACGAATTAAGACAAAAATTCCCTTACCTTATTTTAACAAAAGAAAAGTTAAATAAATGTCTAAGGGATTGGGAAAGGAAATGAAAATAACAGAATCAGAACTTGAAGAACATGCACTCGACTTATTGCAAGATCAGGGATATAAAATAATTAATGGATATGATATTTCCCCCGAGGGAAAAAATCCAGAAAGAAAAAATTATCGAGAAGTTGTCTTAGTTGAAAGATTAAAAAAAGCAATCGATAAATTAAATCCAGACATCCCCGAAAGTGCAAAAGAAGAAGCAATAAAAAAAGTCCTCAGAGTTTCTGTTCCAAATCAAATTATAGACAATCAGCAATTTCATAAATTATTAACTGAAGGAGTCCCAGTAGAATTCAAGAAAAAAGAAAGAGTCGTCGGAGATTCTGTTAAACTTATAGATTTTGAAAACCCAGAGAAAAACGAATTCTTAGCAATAAATCAATTCACAATTATCGAAGACAAATACAACCGACGCCCAGATATTCTTTTATTTGTAAATGGTTTACCTTTAGTTATATTTGAACTAAAAAATATTGCAGAAGAAAAAGCAGATATAAATCAAGCTTTCCAGCAATTACAAAATTACAAAACACAAATTTCTTCTTTATTCAGATTTAATGAAATTTTAATAATCAGCGACGGAATGCAAACAGAAGCAGGAACTTTATCTTCAGACAAAGACAGATTCATGCCCTGGAAATCAATTAATGGAAAAATCCAAGAAACAGGATTAAGTTTAGAAATTTTAATAAAAGGAATGTTAAACAAGGAAACACTTTTAGATTTAATCCAAAATTTTATCGTCTTTGAAAAAGAAAAAGAATTAATAAAAAAACTCGGAGCATATCATCAGTATAACGCAGTAAATAAAGCATTGAATTCTACAATTAAAGCAACAAAAGGAAACCACAGAGCAGGAGTCGTCTGGCACACTCAAGGTTCAGGAAAATCTTTGTCGATGGTATTTTATGCAAGCAAACTTGCAGTATCAAAAGAATTAGAAAATCCAACAATCGTTGTTTTAACAGACAGAAATGATTTAGACGAACAATTATTCTCGACATTTTCAAGATGTTCAGATTTGCTAAGACAAAAACCAGAAAATGCAGAGTCAAGAAAAAAAATTCAAGAATTATTAAAACGATCTTCTGGTGGAATAATTTTCACAACAATTCAAAAATTTTTCCCTGAAGAAGGCAAAGAAGAATATTCTGCTCTGTCGAATAGAAACAACATTGTCGTAATTGCCGACGAGGCGCATAGAACACAATATGGATTCTCTGCACATATAGTAGAAAGCAAAAAAAATAAAGAGATGCTAATAAAATATGGTTATGCAAAATATTTGAGAGATGCATTGCCCAACGCTTCGTTTATTGGATTTACAGGAACCCCGATAGAAAAAGCAGACAGATCAACTCCCGCAGTTTTTGGAGAATATATCGACAAATATGATATTAAGCAAGCAGTTGACGACGGAGCAACAGTTAAACTTCTTTACGAAAGCAGATTAGCAAAATTAGGAATAAAACCAGAAGAGAGAAGAAAAATAGACCCGCTCGTCGAAGAAGTAAGTGAAGACGAAGAATTGAAAAGTAAAATGAAAAGTAAATGGGCGAGAATGGAAAAAGTTGTTGGAAGCCCAGAAAGAATAAAAAGAATTGCTAAAGATATTGTCGAACATTTTGAAGAAAGAATAAAAATTTTAGACGGGAAAGCAATGATTGTTGCAATGAGCAGAAGAATCTGTGTCGATTTATACAATGAAATAATTTCTTTAAGACCAGAATGGCACAATTCCGACGATAAAAAAGGAATCATCAAAGTAATTATGACTGGCTCTTCTTCTGACAAATCAGAGCTGCAACCGCACATTAGAAATAAAAAATTAAGAGAAAATATAGGGGAGAGATTAAAAGATCCAAAAGATGAATTAAAAATTGTTATAGTAAGAGATATGTGGCTAACAGGTTTTGATGCTCCTTGCGTCAACACAATGTATATTGACAAACCAATGAAAGCTCACGGATTAATGCAAGCAATAGCAAGAGCAAATAGAAAATACAAAACTAAAGAAGCGGGGCTCATCGTCGATTATTTAGGAATTGGAAAAGAATTGAAAGATGCAGTAATGCAATATACTGCAAGCGGAGGAAAAGGCAAACCGATTTTTGATCAAAAAGAAGCAGTAAAAAAAATGTTAGAGAAATATGAAATTGTTAAAGACATGTTTCATGGTTTTGATTATAAAATATTTTTCAAACTCGATCCAAGAAAAAGAATTTCTGTGCTCCCCGACGCAATAAATTATATTCTAAAAGGAAGAGAAAAATTAAAAGAAAGATTTATCAGAGAGACTACTGCATTGTTAAGCGCATTTTCACTTTCTGTTCCGAACGAAAAAGCAATGAAAATTAAAGAAGAAGTCGGATTTTTCCAAGTAATTAAATCTGCAATAATAAAAATGGATTCGTCTTCGGGAACTTCCAGAACCTCGAGCGAATTTGATTCTGTAATCAAACAAATAATTTCCAAAGCAGTTATATCGGATAGAATTATTGACATATTTGAAGCCGCAGGAATAGAGAAACCAGATATTTCTATCTTATCAGAAAAATTCTTGATCGAAGTAAAAGATATGCCTCAAAAGAATTTAGCATTTGAAGCATTGAAAAAATTATTACAAGATGAAATAAGAATAATCACTAAAAAAAATGTAGTTCTAGAAAAATCATTTATGGAAATGTTAGAAAAAACAATTAAAAAATACACTAACAAAAGTATTGAAGCTGCCCAAGCAATTCAAGAATTAATTGAATTAGCACATAAAATAAAAGAAGAACAAGACAAGGGGAAAGTTCTTGGTTTAACTAATGATGAAAAAGCTTTTTATGACGCATTAGCAGATTGCAAAGAAGCAATGGATGTTCTTGGAAATAAACAATTAAGAATAATCGCTTTAGAATTGTGGAAGATGATTCAAAAAAGTGTAAAAATTGATTGGACGATGAGAGAAAGTGTTCAAGCAGATTTAAGATTAAAAGTTAAAAAAATTTTAAAGAGATACGGCTATCCTCCGTCGGGGCAAGAACATGCAATTCAACTTGTCTTAAACCAAGCACACGTCATCGCAGGAAATTTAGCAGAAACATTTTAACTACTTCCCTTCTATTTCCTTTCCTCTAAAATAAAACGCGCAGAAAATTAGGAAGTAAGAAAAGAAATACAAGCTTTCAATTTGTCCGCCTGAAAAATAAGTTCCTCTCAAGAACATTTGTGCGAAAATCAAATCATAAATTACATACGCAACAAAACCCAGCGCCATAAAAAAATAAAATAAAAACGACTTGTGTTTTCTCGACGAATAAATCGCAATTACAAGCGGAATTAAAATAAACAAATCAAACAAAACATACGACTCGTTAATAAGAAAAGCAAATTTCTCACTCGGTTCAATATTCAAGGAAATAAAATAAATAGAGCCGATAAAAAGCAAACCAATAATCGCCATCACCGACGTGAAAATAACAACAGCAGTTTTTTTGTGCGGCATTTTCGTTTCTCCAAGATGATAAGTAAGCCCTGCAAGGAAGGTAAAATTCGAAAGCATCCACATTACATCAGCGACAGAAAAATCAGGAATAAATTTTACAAATAAATCAAAATACGCCCACGACAATTCCCCGAAAAATCTGAAAATTAAAGCAACAAACAAAATAAGCAAAAATTTCTTTTCAGCAGAATTTTTCTTTGGAATATTTTTATAACAAAAAAAAGAAATTAACACGACGCTGAAAGCAATAATTATATTGATAAAATCCGCAAACACAGAAAGATGGATAGTCTTTACAAAAAATAAAACAAGCAAATCAATAACAAGCAAAACCGCAGCAGTCCAAAGCCCATACTTAAGAATTAATTCCCTCTTCGCCTCTTTTTTCCGAACCATTTTCACGTATATAAAATAATTTTAGAATATATAAATATTCTTAAATATCAGACGACAATTAATTTTTATGGAAAAATTTGAATCACCGCAACAAGAAGCGTTAGAGATTGCATTAGAAAGTAGAAGAAAATTATTAGATGGAAAAGAAGATATAATTTCTGTGCTTAGAAGTTGTTTAGTCGTCGCTAATAATTTATCCAAAGAAGAAGAGATAAAATGGATAAAAAATGAATTAAATGGAGAATTTAATAAAATTCCCAGTTATAGAAAAATTTCTTGTCTAAATGAAGATGAAAAATTAGAAGATTGTGATGTCCCATTTGAAATTAAATTATTATATAATTATTCTCATAACGAAAGAATGATTAAATACGGAAAAATTACAATACGCCCCGTAGATTGTTCTAGAATAATAGATGGGGTAACAAATAAATGTCTTTTTTTCTTAAATGACTCTATCTCCGAATTATTATATGGAGGATATATTCAATCTTTTTTTGAAAGAATAAGAAAAGAGGTGGATAAAAAAATAATTTCGTTAAACTCAAATATTCCTCAAGAATTAGAATCTATTTATCGAAATTTGATAAGCAAAAATCCAACAGACTATTCAAAAGTTGCACTTTCTTGTCGTAAAATTTTGAAAATAATTGCAGATAAAGTTTTTCCTGCTCAAGAACAAAAATATAAAACAAAAGACGGAAGAGAATGGGAGGTAAAAGACCCCAACTTTAGGAATAGATTATTGTGTTTTCTTGATAAAAATTCTACTTCAGAAATATCTAAATCACAATGTGAATTAATGGAAAAATATCTTAAAGATGTAGTTGAAGAAACTCAAGATGGAGTCCATAAAGATTTATCAAATTATGAAGCAAGTATGATAGCATTGCATACGTATTTAATTGCAAGCGAAGTTTTAATGTATATCTCCTAATTTCTATTTTTAATAAATTCTTTAATCAGCTTCACAATTTCCTTCTGCTTATTTGGAATGAAAGTTATTGAACCAGCGTTTTTATGTCCGCCACCGTCGACAAATGCATCAGGCAATTCAGAATCAATATATTTTATCAATTCATGAACAGAAAAGTTGGATTCATCAGTTGCTCTAATCGTCGCCGAAGTTTCCAAAACACCGACGCTGACTAAATTAGTGATTCCTTTTTCTGTTTGCAAATTGTCGTGAACCATGCTAATTATTCTGCCTGGCTTCGGATAAAAACCAAATCCAGGAAAAAATTCTTCGAAATATAAAAGTTGCAAATTTACTTTTCCAATCTTGTCAAGTTTCGCATTCGACTTTCCCATCATCAAACCTTTCGCGTCGAGTTTGTGAATGTGCGGAGCAAGAAGTTCAACAAGTTGTTTCTGCTTATCTCTCGGCTCGCCAAAAAGAACTTCAATATATTCTCGAACTTCCATAAATCGAATCTTAGCAGAAATAAAATCAATCACAAGAGAAAGTTCAGCAAGCAAATCTTTCGTATAACCCAAACTCTGCGCAATTATCAAATATTTTTCCATAACTTCTGGATTTCCCAAATCAATTCTGTCAGCAAAACCAGCAAGAGCAGGAATCTGTTCAACATTTTTCACGTCGGGATTAATGAATCGCGCAAGTTCAGAGCAAAGCATTCCAGCAGAAAATCTGCTTCCGTCCTCGCCAACCAAAAACGGATTTATGTGAACCAAAACTTTATCTGAAATAACATCCTTATCAAAAAAGTGATGATCAATAATTATAAAATCAGCGCCGTGAATTCTCGCATGTTCTATCGCCATCAAATCTTCAGGTGTCGAACCATTATCAGCAATAATTATCAACGGCATTTTGTTAGAAAATTTCGCAACATTTCTCAACGACAACGCAGAATCTCGAATCGAATCATCAAGTTCGTAAAACGGAGCAGCGCAAGGCGCTCTTGTGAAAAATTCCCAACCAGCTTTTTCAGAACTATGTTGTTTTCCAATCAAAGGCAAAATCGCTCTCTCTAAAGCAAAACCAGAACTGTAACCGTCGGTGTCGTTATGATGTCGAACAATAATCGGGCGGTCTTGAATAACCGCTAAACGAATCTGCGTCGCTGCCGCGACAAAATGATTTTTTAATTTATCTAAAATTTTATCTTGAACTAAAAACTCAGGAGCAACAACTCTCGCTCTTTCAATCTCAACCCGTTTCATTGATTCTAAAAATTCTCTGTTCTCAGCGTCGGTAAGTTTGCTAATAGACATAATGTCGCCCTCAACTTCGCCGTTAAATTCTTCAAGTTTTACTTTTGCTTTAACACAATCTTCTTCCTCGATTTCAGGATAAGAACGCGCGCCAGCCCCAGTAAATCCTTTCAAAGATAAAGAACCAGTTCCGTCAGAAACTACAAACACCGTCGGTCCAGTTGTCTGAATAACACGACTTACTTTTGCAATAATTTCAAAATGTCCCTCGGGCACAGCACCAATCTCGCCGATTTTTTTTCGCGTGAAAGTCATCGCAGGACGGTCAAAACTTTTTTTAGAAAAATCTTTCTTGAATGGTTTTTTAAAATCTTTTTTAAAATTTTTATTTTCTTTCATATTAATAATATCACGAACTCCTATTTATTTCTTTCCAAATATTTTAGCAAATTCGCCATTAAAAATCTTTCTAAACCAAATATTTAAAAACATAAATCAATAAATCTAATTATGCAAAAGAGTATTTCAGTATTAATCTTGTTATTATTCGTCGTGGGATTTATCAGCGCAGAATGTTCTTTATCAATTACAAAAGTAAATCAAGACCCAGTCGAAGCAAATCCCGGTGAAACAGTAAAGGTTTTATTAAAAGTAGACGGAATTTCAAACCCGCAATGCGGAACAATTCAATTTGAATTAAAAGAAAGTTACCCTTTCACAATTGACCCAGAATCACAAAACCCCATAACAATTAACTCTGGAACATATACATCAGATTATCAATCCTATTATTTAGCAACCTACAAATTAAGAATTGCCGACGACGCATTAGACGGCGAAACAGAAATAGAAACAGAATACTCAATTTTACCGTCGACAATTGGGAAAATAAACAAATTTGATGTAACAGTAAAAGACACGCAAGCAGATTTTGAAGTTTCTATAAAAGATTACAATGCAGTTACAAAAGCAATCACATTTGAAATTGCGAACATAGAAGATGTAGACGTAGAATTATTGACAATAGAAATTCCCAAACAAAATAATACAGAAATAAAAGGAGCAAACAGAGTTATCGTCGGAAATTTGGACTCAAACGAATACACAACCGCAGATTTAGAGGGAACATTAAAAGACGGCGAAATAATTTTAACAATTAGTTATACAGATTCAGTTGGAGTAAGAAGACACGTAAACAAAACAATCGCTTTTGATTCAAGTTACTTCACAGGTTTAGCAAGAGATCAAGTTTCACAACCTTACTGGCTTTACATTCTTATCGTCGCGGTAATCGGATTTTTTGTTTGGAGAAAATACAAGAAGCACAAACTGAAAAAGAAATTACAACATCACGGATAAAAATATATTCTATTACCTGAAAGTTTTTATATGACTTAATTCTCTTGGTATAATGAAGTTAATTATTGTAAGACACGGAGAAACACTTGCAAATCTAAATGGAATTATACAAGGACAATTTAATTCTCCATTAACCCAAAATGGAATTGAACAAGCTAAAAAAGTTTCTCAAAGATTAAAAGATATGAAAATTGATTTTGCATTTTCAAGTGATTTAGACAGGACGATGGATACTTGTATCGAAATTTTAAAATTTCATAAAGAAGTCAAACTAATTCCCACTCCCATTTTAAGAGAACAAGCAAAAGGAATATTCGACGGAAAAACAAGGGAAGAAAGAGATAAAATATTAAAAAATGAAAATATTTATCCCGAGTGGTGTCCTGAAGGAGGAGAAAGTTTAATTGAAGTCTGGGAAAAAGTTATCCCTTTTCTTGAAAAAATAAAAAAAGAACATTCTGACAAAAATATTTTACTTGTTAGTCATGGCGGACCAATTTCATGCTTATTGACTTATTTACAAAATAAAGATATCCAAGATTTCAAAGACTATCTTCCTAAAGAAAATACTGCGATATCAATTGTAAATATTGAAAAAGATAAAATTAGATTTGAAGTATTAAATTGTTCTAAACACTTACAATAATTTTATTCATATCTCAAAGTCTTAACAGGATTTGTCTTCGATGCTTTTACTGCGGGAATAACTCCTGAAATCGCACCAGTTACAACTGCGAATAAAACGCATCCTGCAAATAAATTAAATGAATAATAAGGCGCAAGGAAACTGTATCCTAATGTATCAAGAATTTGTCCGCCGATAAATGTGCAGATTACTCCGAGGAAAACTCCGAGACATCCCGCAATAAATCCTAAGAACGCGCTTTCAAATAAAAATATTCCAAAGATTTCAGAATTTGTTCCGCCGATTGATTTGATAATTCCAATTTCTTTTGTTCTTTCGAGCACAGAAGAAATCATTGTGTTCGCAGTATTTACCGACGACACGAGAACAGAAATCATTGCGATGATAATTATAAAACCAATTACAATATCAAGAATGCTCGAATAAGATTCAATCATATCATTAAAACTCTGCGCATAGAAATCTTCTTTGCCTTCCTCGATTCCGCGTTCATCACGCAAATTATCTTCAATATTCTCGACGACATTTTCAATGTTATCAACATCAACTTCAGCAATAATCCAGTTGTAAGAAATATCATCTCCAAACAAATCTTTCATCACATCATTCGTAACATAAATCTGCGCGTCATCCTGCGGAGTTCCAACAGCCTCGTAAAATCCAATTATTTGAAAATCCTCGCCGTTAATTTTAATATTCTGATTCAGTTCATAACCTTTCGAAAATATTTTATCTGGAATTAAATAATTATATCCTGCAACAACCCCATTGTCTCCTGATTTCAATTCTCTCCCGCTAAAAATATTCAAGTCAGACATTTCAAGCATCAAAGGTTTGTTCGGGTCATAAGAAATTAAATAAGTGTAAATAATTTTTTTATCTTTTTCCACCTCGACAGTTTTAAAATAAACTCCTGTCGCGTCGTAAACTCCTGACGTAGATTTCACTGCGTCAACATCGTCGTCGCCAAATGAAAAAGTTGTGTCGCTGAATCCTGCGCCCTTTGACTGAATTAAAATTTTATCAACAGAAGAACCAGACGAAAGTTCGTCGATGTAATTGTAAAGTCCCATTCCAAAACTTACGAAAATAAAAATCGTCGCGATTCCCATCATTATTGAAAATATTGTAAAGAAACTTCGCGTTTTTCTTTTTCTTAAATTTCTCAGCGAATATTTTATACTTTCTTTTCCTATCATTTTAAATTATCCAAAAATTCATTTAATTCTTTATTATTTCTAATAATTAAAACTTTTTTTGAATGTTTGTTAATATAATCTTTATGAGTTTTTAGTGTCATAAAATAATTTGGGTCGTGAAAATATTTCCTAACCTTTTTTAATATATTCACGGTAGTCTTTAAGTTATTATTAAAATATTTATCTTTGCTAATTTTTCTTTTGAAATATCTTACTAAAATTCGTTTATATAAAATTCTCTTCGGTATTTCCAGAAAAATAACTAAGTCCGCTTTTTTATATAAATCCAAAGCATAATCAAGCCAAGCTCCTTCAGTAATCCATTTCTTCTTATTTGATATTTCTTTAACAATTTTTAATCTCTCTTCAATAGAACGTATTTTATCATATTTTCTTCTATATTTTATTTCATCCAAATCATATACATCATATCTCAAAATTTTTTTTATCTTCTCGGCGAAAGTAGATTTTCCAGAACCATAAATTCCGACAATATGAATTCTATTTAATTTTTTCATTTTATGAACTCAAAGCTTGAACAGGATTTTGTTTGGCTGCTTTCATTGCAGGAAAAATTCCAGCTAACGCGCCTATTAAAAAACTACCAAATAAAGAAAAAAATATTAAAGAAAAATTTATCATCGGAGCAGTTTCAGCGCCGATAAAATTATTTATTAAAATCGTTCCAATATATCCAAGGACAACACCGAGGATAACTCCTATTCCTCCGCCGATTAATCCAAGAAATCCAGACTCAATAAAAAATTGTGAAAATATTTGAGAATTTTTCGCGCCGACAGATTTCATGATTCCAATTTCTTTTCTTCTTTCCAAAACAGAAGTTGTCATCGTGTTAACAATCCCGACAGTTCCAATAACAATTGAAATCGACGCAATAATTATTACAAATGCTTGAATCGCGCCAAGAATTTGATTTATTTGCGCGAGCGAACCTTCAGGAGTTGTAACAGAAAAATCTTCAGAACCAGCGTCGACATCACGTCTCTGCCGAAGCAATCTTTCAATATCTTCTTTTGTTTTATTTACTAAATCTTTATTTTTAACTTTCACAACAATAATATCCACGTCGTCGCCTTGAGTTGAAATGCTGTCCAAATCAGATTCATACATAAAAATCATTCCGTCGACGAAAAAATTTCCTTTCTTTTCTAAAATTCCTGCAACAGTAAATTCTTCATTCATAATTGTAATTTTTTTTCCTGCAACAATTTCTTTTTCCAAACCATTGCTCGTTCCGTCTGCAAGAGAATTTCCAACTAAAATTTTTTTCGAATCTCCACTTTTCAAAAGTCGTCCGCTCTCTCTTTCAAGTTCATTGATTTCATAAAATTCGTCGTCGAATTCTGACGAAATTGAAATTCCACTCGTGACAATCATTCTATCATTATAATCAATTGAAATCGTCGCAATATTTTCCGCGTACGCAAATTCAACAGTTCCTAGCCCGTCGATTGCGCGAACATCATCTTGTGTTAAGGGGGTAACAACTTCAGAACCGGGAGGCCCCATATTTCCACCACTTGCTTGAACAGTAATTACTTCCATAGAACTTATTCCAAATTGCGAAACAACTGCTGATTGCAAACCATTTCCTAAACTAATCAACGAAACAACAGCCATAATACCAATACAAATTCCTAAAAGTGTAAGCCAGCTTCGAATTCCTTTTCGTTTTAAATTTCTAAGTGCAAATAAAAAATAATTCATTAGTCCCCCTTCCAATCCTTAACTTTTTTCATACTCTTGCTATTTTTCGTCGTGACTTTCTGAATTTTCCCGTCCTTAAGCCAATAGACAATATGCGCATATTCTTTCGCGAGTTCAGGTGAGTGTGTAACCATAACAATTGTCTTTCCTTCTTTATGCAATTTTTCCAAATGTTCCATAACAATTTCTCCTGTTTTTGTATCAAGATTTCCTGTCGGCTCGTCGGCAAGAATAACTTCAGGGTCATTTGCTAAAGCTCTAGCGATTGCAACTCTCTGCTGTTGTCCGCCAGAAATTTGATTTGGAAAATGATCTGCTCTCTCGACAAGTTCCATTTTTTTCAAAAGCGCATTAACTTTTTCTTCGCGTTCTTCTTCAGGCATTCCCTGCAACGACAACGGCAAAGCAATATTTTCTTTCACAGTCAGCGTCGGAATTAAATTAAATTGCTGAAAAATAAAACCAATATTTTTTCCACGAATTTGCGCCAAGTCAGATTCATGCAATAAAGAAATATCGTGCCCGTCGAGAAAAATATGTCCTTTCGTCGGAACATCCAAGCTTCCAATCAAATGCATCGACGTAGATTTTCCACTTCCAGAAGGACCCATAACAGCGACGAAGTCGCCTTTCTTAATCGACAAAGTAATTCCATCAACAGCTTTTACAATTGTCTCACCCATGTGATAATATTTAGAAACATTATCAAGATGAATTATAACTTCCTCTTTGCCTTTCATAATCAAAATATCAAAAAAGAATTAATAAATCTTTATATGAATCTATAACGACAATTCTTTTAAACTAATAAATTAAATTTTTATTATGGAAGAACAAGAAATATTCCAAAGGTTAGAGAAAATTGCTAGAGAAAAGTTAGAAGTAAACGAAAAGACAAAAATTACTCTTGACACAGATTTACGAAAAGATTTAGAAATGGATAGTTTAGATGGATATGAATTATTATACACCGTTGAAGAAGAATTTGGGATTTCAATCCCCGACCAAAAAGCATTAGAAATTAACACATTTAGAGATGCAACCAATTATATTCGTATGAGAAAAGATAAAAATTATACGCCAGAAAAATTAAAAGAAACTGAAAAAATTGATTTTGAATCAAGAGACGATATGATCCAACGCTATGGGAATTCTCCAATTCTTCAAGATGATTATTATGATGAAGAATAATCTTGATAAATAGAATAGATTAAACTACCAAATGGAAACTTTAATTCAGATAAACACAAAATATGTTTTTCCTTGTAATTTTTATGAACTTATTCCTGAAAGAGAAGAATTAGAAAGAATAGCAGATTTACCAAAATCAAACCCAATAGCAAACAAACGAATTATAAGAATAGACACGTTCCCCGACGATGAAATTAATCTTGTCAGAAGAAACTCTCCATATTGGATCTTAGATTATTTTGATGATGATTTTTTGGGAGACAGACAATGTAAACCCAATAAAAGAGAAAATCCAGTTAGAGAACTCAAACGTTCAAATGCAAAAGTTTGTTTGAGAACAGCGGGAGTAAATATAGAAGAATTTTATAAAATAGTTCCTCCAAAAGAGCACCTCAATAAATTAGAAAATTTGCCCCCTTTATTTGAATCATCAAATGGCAGACTTATTTTCATAATGGCATATCTGACTGGAAAAGAATCTTGGGAAGAAATAGGAACTTATGAAATAGTTGATTTTTTCGACAGCGAGAAAGCAGGAACTGAACATCATAGAAATTTAAGAGAAGAAATTATTCATATCAACGTAAATGAAATAATGGGGATGCATTAACCATTCAAAATCTTTAAAAACCACCTAAAATATTACTCTTTATGGTTTTCAAAATAAACATCGCAGAAAAGAACGGAAAGACATTCCATTTAGAATCAGACAGCGAAGAATTAATGGGAAAAGAACTTCACAATAAAATCGAAGGCAAAGATATTTCTGGAGATTTAAGCGGTTACGAATTTGAAATTACAGGCGCGAGCGACAACGCAGGTTTCACATCTTTCGAAAAAGTCGAAGGAACAGGATTGAAAAGAGTTTTATTATCTTACGGAAAAGGAATGCACAGACGCCCAAGAAGAGAAGGAAAAAAGAAAGTTTCAAACTTCACACCAAAAGGATTGAGATTAAGAAAAACAGTTAGAGGAAAAGTTATCTCGCCAGCAATTGTACAAATTAATTTGAAAATTCTAAAAGAAGGAAACAAAAAATTATCTGAAATTTACGCAGACCAAAATCAGCCAAAACCAGAACCAGAATGGAAAAAGAAAAAAGCTGAAACAGCAGAAGTGAAAGCTGAATAATTCTAAATATTCTTTCGTCGATATAAATTCTTTTAAACTAATAAATTAAATTTTTATTATGGTAAGAGAAGGAAGAATTTACAAAGCGAAAAAAACATTGGAATCTGCCTGCGAGATTGCTGGTTGGGATTGCAAAGATGATTCTTCAAGAATGATGTATATAAAACAAGTTCTAAAATATTACGACAAATTATTAGATGCAGAAAAATGAAGTCCGCTACAGAAGGCGCGAGAATATTCAGAAGAGCACAAATAGATGCTGAAATGGTAATCCACAACGCAATTTATGATAATAAATATCTTGAAAGCAAAGTCGAAGGGCAAACAAGTGTACAAAAATTTTTTTTATTAGCAAGACAATATTATGAAGATGTAAAATCAGGAAAACAATTTGACTTGGATGGAAAGAGAACAGATTACGCACCACATTTAAAAGAATTAATCAACAGCATGCTTCCAGATTCTGAAAAAATAAATGAAGAAGACATCCCATTCTAAATATTTTAAAATGGATTCAGAAAAACAACCCGCAACAGAAAAGGAATTTGATGATTACACATTTCAAAAAATAAAAGAATTGGGTTTTGAAGATGCAATTGGATTTTCTTATTTCAATGATTTCAGAGAAAAAGAGAAATCAAAACGTGAAAGAAATTATCCCACTTATTACAAAATCAACGGCGAAGTCCATTGTGATTTCTAAACAAAACATTTTTTAACCGACTTATTCTCGAATTTTTATGACAGAAAAATTTACTTGGGAAGACGAAAAAACTCCAAAACAAAATCCTAGTTTAGAAAGACAAGTTGCAACAGAAGAAGATTATGATAAATTTATCGATGAGAAAAAGAAATCTTTAGATGAATTTGAAGTCGGACAATATTTGGAAGATTTTGAACAAAAAGAAATGTTGAAAAAACGCGAGATTACTCTTAAATATTTTAGAATGGGGAATGAAGTTTATTACAGTTTTAGCACCAAACTCCGTTCGGAAAGCGTTTTTACAGATTATCCAAACTCTTAAAAACTAATTCACCAATCTATTTTTATGAATGAAATCCCAGAATTAAACGTCGGAGTCGTAGGACATATCGACCACGGAAAAACAACTCTGTTATCAAAACTTACTGGCAAGTTTCCTGACACACATTCTGAAGAATTAAAGCGAGGAATTACAATTAAGTTAGGTTACGCCGATATAACAATTTCTAAAGACGGAGAAAAATATAACAATAAAGGAAAAGGAAAACCTTTCCGTTACATAAGTTTTATCGACGCACCAGGACATGAAATGCTGATGGCAACAATGCTTTCAGGTGCCGCATTAATCGACGCTGCAATTCTTGTCGTCGCTGCAAACGAAGGAATCAAACCACAGACAAGAGAACATTTTACAGCATTACAAGCAAAAAAAATAAAAAATATAATTATCGTCCAAAATAAAATTGATTTAGTTACAAAAGAACAAGCGCAAAAAAATTACAACGATTTGAAAAATTTCGTCAAAGGAACAATCGCAGAAAACGCGCCGATAATTCCAATCTCTGCACAGCAAGAAATTAACTTGGATAAAATTTTAGAAAAACTTGCAGAAATAGAAATACCGAAGAGAGATACAGAATCAGAACCAATTTTTTTAATTGCACGAAGTTTTGATATAAATCGCCCTGGAACTTCTGTAGAAAAATTGCACGGCGGAGTTTTGGGCGGAATTTTAAAAAAAGGAAAATTAAAAGTCGGCGACGAAATAGAAATCAAACCCGGATTAATAATTAAAAAAGCAAATCAGCAAAGTTATCAAACACTGACGACAAAAATAATTTCATTGCATAGAGGAAGCGAATCAATGAACGAGTTAAGTCCAGGCGCGAGCATTTCAATTGAAACAGAACTCGACCCTTTCTTAACAAAAGCAGATTCAGTTTCTGGTTGCATCGTCGGTGAAAAAGGAAAACTTCCAGAAATAAGTTACAGAGCAAAAATAAAAACAGAATTATTTAAAGAAGTTTTAGGAATTTCAGAACACAAAGAAGTCGCGCCTTTGAAAACAAAAGAAATGTTAATGTTAAGTGTGAATACAACAATCACTGTCGGCACAGTTGAAAAAATAAACAAAAATGAAGTTGAACTTTTGTTAAATATTCCAATCGTTTCGCTAAAAGGAGACAATGTCGGACTCGCAAGAAACATCGACGGACACTGGCGATTAATCGGATTCGGCGAGATAATTTAGAAAACTTTTATAAATATCAATTATCTAATTTAATTATGAAAAGAGTGATGACATTAGTTCTTATAGCAATATTATTTCTAAGTTTCGTCGTTGCTGAAAATGATTTAACAACTTCAAACAGAGACAATGATTCTGAAGATGAAATAAAAAATGAAAGTAATGACGACGGGAACGAAATCGAATTAGAAACAGAAAATGAAGGCGAAGATTCTGAATTAAGAAACACAGTTCAGTTAAGAGAAAATTTCTGCGGAACTTCAACATTAGCAACATGTGAAGAAGATGAAGATTGTGTAATCGGCGGATGTTCTCAAGCAGTTTGTCAAGGAGTAAGTGAAGAACCAGCAATAACAACTTGCGAATTCAAAGAATGCTACAACACAACAAAATACGACGCTGAATGTAAATGCGAAGATAAAAAATGCAGATGGGACAGATTAAGTGATGACGAAATTAAAAAAATAAGAACAGAAAAAAACAGAATAAGATTTAATGTTACAAATAAAAATGATTGCCCAAAAAACTGCACATGTTCTGGAAGCACAATAAAATGTTTCATTAACGGAACAAGAGAAATGACAATCAACGCAGGAAATTCAGGAAATATAATAATACAAATTAAAGGAATTAACGCGACAACAAACGTAACTCTTTACAAATCTGACGACGGGAAATTATACGCAGTAAATGAAAATAACGAAACAAGAGAAATTAAATTTCTCCCAGATGAAGTTCAAGAAAAAATAAGAGAAAGAGAAATAGCCAAATTAGAAAGTGAAGAAATTGAATTAAACGACGACGGAACTTACCAATATCAAGCAGAAAAAAGAGCAAAATTATTTTTCTTATTTTCAGTTAGAGAAAAAGTTGAAGCAAAAATTAATTCTGAAACTGGCGAAGTATTTGAATTCAAAAATTCTTGGTGGGGATTTTTAGCTAAAGACGAAGAAAGCACAGGAGATTTATCTGGCGGAACAATGCTTGCAGGAAGCGAATCAAATCTAACCGACGAAGAACTCGCAGCTGCTTAAATTTTAACGCGATAATTATTAACTGCTTCTAAAACCTTATCCATAGCCGTATCAAATAAAATTTTATCTCTTTCTTTAAATTCAGACATTGTCTCTGTCGTAGGAAAATCTCCCATTTTGTACAAATTCGCCATAGAATATAGAACAGCCCGCAAACTTTTGCTTCCATGAATATTCGTTCCATCTAAATGCGCTGAAGATAGTTCAACTTCGAGATTTCTAAATAGCATATACGCATTTCTGTCTTTCACTGCTTGATATAATTCTTTTCTTTCCATTTTAAAATAATGATTTCTCTAATTTAGATAATTTTCGTGAATTTTTCTTCGCGAGTTTTCTTAATTCTTCTGCAACATCTTTTCCATTAGAATCAAAATAAGATAATTCTCTTGTTCCAAGTGGAATTGGATTAAATCCCGTCGGATGCACATCATTTCCGTGAATTCCTAAAATAGTATTAAAATGAATGTTCTCAATTATCTGCGCAGTCTGTTCAACAATTTCTTTCGGAGCAAGAGGACGATTATTATTTTTTTTCATTTCATTTTTCATAATTTTAGTATAAGGAACTCCTTCTCTCATTTCAATTCCCATAAAAGTTATCCACTCGGGTTTAAGTTGACTTAAAACAACAGCAGTATCCATAACATGTTCATCAAAATATTTTATACCGCCAAGCCCAGGAATAATCATCACAGAAGTTTTTATTTTAACTTGATTTATTAAACGTGAAGCCCTGAAAATATCTTTCTGCTCGTATCCTTTTCCCGCCATTTTCAAGACATCAGAATTCCCACTTTCAATTCCCCAATAAATAACATCAACCCCTCGTCTCTCTCCTAAAACATCTGTAGAACATTTTCCACAAGTTCCCCCACATCTTAATTTTTCAAGAGCATCTTCTCCTTTATTCAAAATATCTTTAGTATTTCCATAGACAGCAAGTCTTCGTGGAATTTCTCTTGTCGCTTTTTTTACTTTAAGTAAAGCATATTGCGTCGCTCTCATTAATTCATTAGTTTCAACAGATAAAGCATTCCCAGCACCGACGAAAATTCTATCAATCCCTCGAAGTTCAGAACTACTTAAAGAATCAATTACATCGTCGACATGATGCATAAATTCGTGCAAAGTTTTTACTTTGTATCCTTTCTTTTCATACATATCACAAAAAGTGCACGCAGAATGACTGCATCCTTCAGTAAGTGAAAACTGAATTACATTTGACTTTGTTTCTGCTGGCGGCGGACTCATTGGGTTCAAACTATACCCAAACTTTCCAAGATTTTTATTACAATAAGGAGTTTCCATAAAACCTTCAAAAAAATTTACTATATAAATTTTGTGATTAGTGTAACTAAATAGTAAATACAAAATCAAGAATTAAGTTTATAATCCGTCCCTTCTCTAAAATTTAATGGAAACATATTCTCATTCAAAAATTGAAACATTCGAAAACTGCAAACTAAAATACAAATACAAATACATCGACAAAATAATTCCTGAAGTCCCGAAAAGCATCGAGGCACATTTAGGAAGTTCTGTCCACAAAGCACTCGAAGAACTTTACAAAAGTGTAATGGATAAAAAAATCCCGACAATCGAAGAAGTAATAAAATTCTACTCAGAAGAATGGGAAACAACTTTCTCAAAAGAAATTTCTATAATGGACAAGACAATGACAGCAAAAGATTATTTCAATCGCGGAGTCGAATTCCTTGTAAATTATTATTTGAAACACCAACCATTCACAGATAACACAATCGCAACAGAAGAAAAAGTCGAAATCGATTTGGACGACGAGAAAAAATTAATCGGTTACATAGATAGATTAGTTCACAACTTAGGAAAAAACGAAATCGAAATCCACGATTACAAAACAAGCGGAAGTTTATTCTCAAAACAGAAAATAGAACAAGGACGGCAATTAGCATTATACGCACTCGCAATAAAAGAAAAATTCGGCAAAGATAAAAACGTCGCAATGGTCTGGCACTTCCTCGCACACGATTCAAAAACAGTAATCCCCATCTCAAACGAAAAACTCGCACTCGTAAAAAAACAAGTTATAGAATTAATCAACGAAATAGAAAACACAAAAATCTTCCCAGCAAACAAATCCATGTTATGCAATTGGTGTGAATATAGAAGTATGTGTGAAGCATGGAAAACCCCAAGAGGACAAGGAATTTTAGGAATTTAATTATCTAACCTATCAGAAATATCTTCAAATAAAATTTTTTCTGTTTCTAAAGAGTATAAATTTTTAGTATAAGTTTTTCCGCTAGGGATTAGAAATTCTTCTGGATTCTCAATAGAAACATTAGCAATTTTGTATAATTTATCTACATTAACTGGTTTTCTTGAGTGATAAAACGCATTATTTTGCAAACCTTCAAATGGTACAATACCCGAAAAGATAACAGGGTCTCCAGGATTATCTGCTTTTTCTTTAGGCCACCAATGCACAAAAGTAGGATTCCAATTTGTAATAAGAATCGCATTATGTGCCGCCTTTTTTATTGTCTCTCCGTTATGAAGAATATGGTTATTCAACCAATAGAATAAATATTTTAAAAAATTCCCCTCTTCTAAATCATAGGGTATATGAAACCAAGTTGCCTCCTGTCCTTGAGTTCTAATTACATTCGCTTTATCAAAAATGTGATTAGTAGAATCATAACCTTCAAAAAAACCCGTCTCACAAAAGCCAGAGTAATACCTAACTTTGCCATCTCGTTTGATACATTCTTCTAAAAATGAATTTAAGACCATAGTTAAGTCACCACTTTGGAGTTATTAAATTTTACGATTTAGAATTAAATTTTAATCTTCGCCCTGTTCTTGAACTTTAATCATATCAGTTACAGCATCGCCTTCCTGAAGTTTTACAATTCTAACTCCCTGTGCAGCTCTTCCCATAACTCGAATATTGCTCAACGTTGTTCTGATAACCATTCCCTTCGCTGTTGTAATTATAACTCCGTCTTTATCGTCGACAGTAATTGTTGAAACAACATCACCAGTTTTTTCAGAAACTTTCAAATTAATAACTCCTTTCCCAGCACGAGCAGTTTTTCTATAATCTTTTACAGAAGTTCTCTTACCATAACCATTCTTCGAAATTGTCAAAATAGCCTCGGTGTTCAAAATTCCCAAACTAACAACTTCATCATCTCCTTCAAGTTTTATTCCTGTAACACCATAACTATTTCTTCCTGTCTCACGAACATCATTTGAATTAAATCTAATCGCCTTTCCTTTTTTAGTAGCAAGCGAAACTTCCTCGCCTTTCTTTACAACTTCAATACCAATTACAGAATCAGAATTATCTTCTGGCAAACTAATCGCATGAATTCCAGACGCACGAGGCTTGGAAAAATTATCAAGTGAAATTCTCTTTACAACTCCTTTCTTAGTTGCAATAAATAAATCATCTTCAAAAGTTTTCACAGAAATTACATCTGCAATTGTCTCGTCTTTAATTCCAAGAAGATTTACCAAAGCTTTTCCCTTGCTGTATTTTTCTGCTTCAGGAACATCATAAGCTTTCAGCCACAAAACTCTTCCTCTCGACGTGAAAAACATCAAGTAATCATGAGTTGAACAAACAATTAATTGCTTAACGAAATCTCCAGTTGCTAAATTACTTCCTATAACTCCTTTCCCGCCACGTCGCTGTTCTCGATAAGATTTCGTGTCAATTCTTTTGCAATAACCTTTGTCAGTAATCGTAACGACAATATCTTTTTCCTGAATCAAATCTTTCTCTGCAATTTCAGTAACTCTTTTCAAAACATAAGTTTTTCTATTGTCGCCGTATTTTTCTTTAAGCGCATTAACTTCTTTAACAATTATTTTCAAAATTTCTTTTACATCCATAAGAATCTTTTCTAACTCTTCAATTTTCTTTTTCAATTCTTCTTGTTCTTTTTTTAATTTCTCGACTTCAAGAGAAGTAAGTTGTTGAAGTTTTGTTTCAAGAACTGCCTGTGCCTGTCTCTTAGACAAATCATATTTTTTCATCAATCCTTCAGAAGCATCTGCTGCCGTTTTAGATTTTTTAATCAAGTCGATAACAGCGTCGATACTTTTCAAAGCAATTATCAAACCATCAACAATTTCCATTCTTTCTTTTGCTTTCTTGAGTTCGAATTTTGTTCTATTCGCAATAATCATCTTTCTATATTTTACATATTCCTCGACGACATTTCTAATTGTCAAAATTCTCGGCTGTCCATTTACTAACGCCAAAAAGTTAACATTAAAACTATCTTCTAATCTCGTGTATTTGAAAAGTGAATTAATTACTAAATCAGAATTCGCGCCTTTTCTCAACTCAAGAACAACTCTAATTTTTCCTTTCGAACTCTCGTCTCTCAAATCAGAAATATCTTTTAATTTTTTATTCTGAATCATTTCTGCAATCTGCTCGACTAAAATAGATTTGTTAAGCATGTAAGGAATTTCAGTAATTACAATTGACTCTCTTGTCTTTGAATGCTCGACAGAAACTTTTCCTCTCAAACGAAGTCGTCCTCTTCCTGTGCTGTAAAGTTCAACCATATTTCCAAAAACACTTCCGCCCGTCGGGAAATCAGGTCCTGTAACAATTGTGCAAAGTTCGTCAATAGTTATTTCAGGATTTTTTACATAAGCAACAATCGCGTCGCAAACTTCTCTTAAATTATGCGGAGGAATATTTGTAGCCATACCGACGGCAATTCCCGACGCACCATTAAGCATTAAAGTCGGAAGTTTCCCAGGCATTAATTCTGGTTCTTTCATGGAGTTATCAAAATTAGGAACAAAGTTCACCGTTTCTTTATCTAAATCTTCTGTCAACTCTTCTGCGATTTGCATTAATCTTGCTTCAGTATAACGATAAGCAGCAGGCGGATCACCGTCGATAGAACCAAAATTTCCCTGTCCGAAAACTAAAGGATATCTTAATGAAAAATCCTGCGCCATTCTAACCATTGCATCATAAACAGAAGTATCACCGTGAGGGTGGAATTTACCAATAACATCTCCGACAACTCTCGCCGATTTTTTCGTCTGAGTCCCAGGCCTCAATCCCATCTGTGACATCGAATATAAAATTCTTCTCTGAACAGGTTTCAATCCGTCCTCAATCGCAGGAATCGCACGCGAAACAATAACTGACATTGCGTAATCCAAATATGCTTTTTTCATTTCTTCAGAAACTTCAGCAGGAACCATATTCTTGTCATCTTCAGCAGGATGTTTAGTCAGATTAGTTTCCTTAACAAATTCTCCGTCGTCATCTTCAACTTCAACTTCTTCAACTTTAACTTTCTCAACATCAGCGTCGTCTTCTGTTTCAGTTTCTTCTTCCATTTCTTCTTCGTCTTCTTCCATATCGTCTTTATTTTTTTTAGCCATTTTAATTAAGCAACTTCCTCCCCTTTCTTATCTAAATATTCCATGAATTCGTCCTCGGTAACTTCTTTTTCGTCAATATCTTTTCCTTTCCATTTACATTTTTTACATTCCCACATTTTTCCAGTGTTGCTTTCTTCTTCTGAATCAAGATTGCTCAAAACAAGTTGAATTTTATCACTTTTGCATTTCTGACATAATTTTATTTTGAAAACTTTATCTGATTTTACAGATTTCTTTTTTCCTAATCCGTGCTTCTTTTCCCACGCATCCTTGGAATCAAATCCTTCTTTAACCCAATCTGGCGTCGACAATTTTGATTTAGCCATTTATTTTTTCCTCCCATTTCCAAGTTTCATTATTCCAAATTTTTATTTCTCCTGAACAATTATATTGTGAACATCCTAAAACTCTTGAAGTAACAACTCCTGTTTTCTGTCCAACGCAATAAATTCCTTCAAGTTCAAAATCTTCTTGAAGACAATAATATCTTTCTCTCGCAAGACAATCACAATTATCTGCCAAATCACTCAAATAATTTTCTGCTTCCATTTTCTCTCGGATTGCATCTGCAGTAATTTTTTTATTAATTAAAAATCCTGAAATTGCAATTAGCAAAATTATTCCGACAGCCAAAATTATTTTTTTATTCATTTTAAATATCTAAGTTAGCCTCCTTCGCATTTTCTGAAATGAAAGCTTTTCTCGACGGAACATCATCACCCATCAGCATTGAAAAAGTTCTGTCTGCTTCAACAGCGTCGTCAATAAATACTTTTTTCATTTTTCTTGTTTCAGGATTCATAGTTGTGTCCCAAAGTTGTTCAAGAGACATTTCTCCTAAACCTTTGAATCGTGTAATTGTAGGATTGCCAAGTTTATCAGATAATTTTTTCAATTCCTCTTCGGAGAAAACATAATAATCTTTATTTTTTCTAAGTCTGAAAAGCGGCGGCATCGCAACATAAACATTCCCGTTCTCAATCAGCTTCGGCATAAATCTAAAAAAGAAAGTAAGCAGCAAAGTTTTAATGTGTTCACCGTCGACATCTGCATCTGTCATGATAACAATTTTTCTGTATCTTAATTTTTCAGCGTCGAAATTTTCCCCAACACCCGTTCCGATAACAGTAATCATATTTGTAATTTCTTCACTAGAAAGCGCTCGAACAGGACTTGATTTTTCTACATTAAGAATCTTACCTCTCAACGGAAGAATCGCCTGATTCTCTTTATTACGAGCATTCTTAGCACTACCACCAGCACTCTCTCCTTCAACAAGATAAAGTTCTGTATCATCAGATTTTTTACTTGAACAATCGTGCAACTTTCCAGGCAATCCGCCAAGTGAGAAAACATTTTTTCTTCGAACTAATTCTTTTGCTCTCTTCGCAGCAAGTCTCGCTTTCGAAGCTGCTTCAGCTTTTGAAATAATTTTTTTCGCAATAGCAGGATTCTCTTCAAAAAATTCTGCGAGCGCCTGCGTAACAATTGAATCAACAAAACCACGAACTTCAGAATTTCCTAATTTAGTTTTCGTCTGTCCTTCAAATTGTGGCTCTGGAATTTTAATGCTAATAATTGCAGTCAAACCTTCACGAACATCTTCCCCCGAGAACGCTTCATTTTTCAAAATTCCTTTTCTCTTTGCATAATCATTAATCACTCTTGTCAAAGCAGTCTTAAAACCAAAAACGTGCGTCCCACCCTCGACAGTATTAATCGTGTTTACAAAACCAAAAATATTTTCCTGATAACCGGTGTTATACTGAATTGAAACTTCAATAACCGTGCTATCAATTTCCCTTCTGAAATAAACTGGCTTGTGCAAAACTTCTTTCGATTTGTTCATCCATTTTACAAATTCCATTAATCCGCCAGAAGAAAAAAATTCTTCGTTTTTATTTTTTATTTCGTCGTGAAGAATAATTTTAAGTCCAGCATTCAAAAATGAAATTTCTCTGAATCGTGTTTCCAAAACTTTGTAATCAAATTCTACCGTCGAGAAAATCTCTGGATCAGGCCAAAAAGTAATTGTCGTCCCAGTTTCATCTTTATTTGATTTTCCAGAAATTTCCAATTTTGTTTTCGGGTCTCCTCTTGAATATTCTTGCTTGTAAATATTTCCGTCACGTTTTATTTCAACAATTAATTTTTTTGAAAGAGCATTTACGCACGAAACACCGACGCCGTGAAGTCCTCCAGAAATCATATAAGATTTTTTATCGAATTTTCCTCCAGCGTGAAGTTTTGTCAACGCGACTTGCACAGCAGGAACTTTCAAAGTCGGATGCATATCAACAGGAATACCTCGCCCGTCGTCGATAACAGTTACAGAACCGTCTTTATTTATTGTAACATCAATATTTTTGCAATAACCAGCCAAAGCTTCGTCGACAGAATTATCAACAACTTCGTAAACTAAATGATGCAAACCATCTTTTCCCGTGCTTCCTATGTACATCGCAGGTCGTTTTCGAACACCTTCAAGTCCTTCAAGAACTTTAATTGATTCTGCGTTGTAATTACCTTTGTCTTCCATTATTCAAAACCTCGTTTTTGAATTTGTGCTGAAAATTTTTTTTCTGTCATTATTTATCACTCAATTTGTTAAGATTACTCTAATTTTATATCAGAAAAACGCCAAGATTATTTATAAACCTTTCTGCACAAAAAACGAGTTTTATCGTCGACAAAAATATATTTTAGATAATTTATTTGTAATAATCTTTTTATGTCAAAAATAATTATTTGCTAACTTTCTCAACAATTTTTTTCTTTTTAGAAACCCAACGAACTTTACGTCTTCCCATATAAAAATTCTTTCTACATTTTGGAGAACATAAAAATTTTACAGTTCCATCTTTCAAAACTAAACTAAGTCCTCTTGGAGGTTCGTAAACTTTTCCGCAATAAGAACATTTAGGCATTTTATCTATACGCTCCGTTTGAATCTTTTGGTTTTATAGTTACCGAACATTCACTTGGTTGGGAAGAATAAGTTGTAAAAAGATTATATCCTTCTCCAAAAATAGTATGAGATAAATTTTCATATTTAATTACATCTTCTTCATTTAAACGGGGAAAGGTAACTGCAGAAACTCCCTTACAAGATAAAATTTCTTTTGCAATTATTAAATCATTAACTTTAGACCCTAAGTTTGTCATTATGTGTAAACCCCCTTAGTAACTTTAGAACGAATCTTTCGTGCTTCGATTTCTGTTTCTCTTAACATAAGAATATCTCCAGCTTTTATTGGACCTTTAACATTTCTTCTCATACTTCGCCCTTGATCTTTTCCTGCTTGAACAAGACATTTAACTTGAGAAATTTCTCCCCTGAATCCTGTTCGCCCAACAACTTCTTCAACAACGGCAGGCACAACTTCACCAAGTGTGAATTTATCTCCTTTTGCTTTTTGTTGCTGTTGATTCTCAGTTTGTTTTTGTTGTTGTTTTGCCATTTTAAGATACCGAGTTTTTCATTTTATTTTAAAGCATGAATTTCAGATTCAGCTTCTCCAGCATTTATTACAACTACAGAAGATGCGGGAACAGAAATACCGACAGCGATTCCTAATTTTTGTCTGCTGTCAACTTCGTGACAAGGGATTTTTTTCTCCTTGCATAAGAATGGAATGTGTTGAATAATTTCTTTTGGCTCGACATCAGCAGCGTAAACAACAAGTTTCGCAGTTCCCCGCTCGATTGCTTTTGTAACTTCGTTTGTCCCTTTTTCGACTTTACCAGTCTTCTTTGCTTTTTCTACAATTTTATATATGTCCGCCATTTTGTTATGCCCGAGAATAAGTAAGTCGCTCTCAACCCCACTCGTTGCATTTAATATTTTCTGCACTCGTGAAGTTGTTCGTCCTCGCTTCAGTTCATCGGAATAGATTAGTTAGAAAAAAATGCTTTATAAACTTTTTCACCTAAAATTCTTCAGAGATTTTTAATAATTTATTTTTCAATTTAACAAATTTATCAACGTTACCAATAATTTTTTCAAAACCCAAAAATTTTCCATCTTGATCATAATTCATTTTCAAAACAATTCTGTCATCAAATAACCAAAAATCAAAATTAACCTTTTCATTAAATTTATTTTTATCCAGCAAGAATATCTGTTCCCCTATTTTTTTACTAATTTTATAATACTCAAATTCATATTTTAAATAATCTGAAAGAGGAAAATCAACGATATGAACTCTTTGCATAATTACTCCTCGAGATTTTGCTTTGGAGATAATTTCAGTCCACTCTGAATATTTTTTAGAATTAATTTTGGAGGTTTTAATAAAATTTGAAAAATCTTCTAATTCTTCATCGACAGAATATTTTTGCAATAATTCCAAACGAAAAGCAGACTTTTCAAAATTCTCAAAATAACTATCCATATTGTTTAAAATAAAAAAAAGTTTTTAATTATTTCCATTTCACATCAACTTCGTCAGTTCGTTGCCTTGGTTCAATGTCTAATTTATCAAAATCTTTTTCTAAAAATACTATTTCAGTTTTTCTACCATTGTAGTTTCTTTTTCTAAAAAGAAACCCATTCTTGAACATTATTTCACCAAGATATGCAATCATCGCCCCATTATCAGTTAGTAAATTATTTGGTGGAACAAAAAATTTAACGCCACGCTCGCCACACATTTTTTTTGCCATTTCTTGCAAACGAGAATTGCATGCAACTCCCCCGCCCAAAAGTAATTCTTTTTTTCCAGTATGAGCCAAAGCACGTTCAGCAGATTCAATCAACATCGCAAAAACAGTTTCCTGCAAAGAATAACACAAATCTTCTTTAGAATAATTTTTAGAATTAAATTTCTGTTTAAGATTTGTAAGAATTCCTGAAAGAGAAATATCCATTCCTTTCACAACATAAGGAAGTTCAATATAATTTTTTCCCACCGACGCTAATTGCTGAATTTTCGGCCCGCCAGGAAAACCAATTCCAATTTCTCTCGCGAAAGTATCAATAAAATTTCCAACACCTAAATCCAAAGTCTCACCAAAAATTCTGTATTTTCCCGTCGAGTAAGCAATTATTTGCGTGTTCGCACCAGAAACATAAAGCATCAAAGGGTCTTTCGCTTTTGTAACTTTCCCAATTTCCAAATGCGCAATGCAATGATTAACAGGAACAATCGGCTTGTTTAATCTTTTAGAAAGTTTTTTTGCAAATCGAATTCCTTCAAGCAAACACGGAGATAATCCAGGCCCTTGTGAAAAAGCAATCGCATCAATTTTATCCTCGCTGATTTTAGAAATATTCAAAGCTTCGCAATAAATTTTTTCAGAGATTTCATTATGATGTTTCGCAGCATTCGTCGGAATAATTCCTCCGCTTTCCGTCGTGTAAGTATCTTTTACATTCGCTAAAATTTTTCCAGATTTCACAATTCCAATTCCGAAAGTGTGCGCAGTTGATTCAATTCCCAAAATAATTGACATAAAATTTAAAACAATAATTAATATAAATAGGTTTTGAAATAAAAAACTATGGACGAGATAACCTACCCTTCATTCCAATGGGTTGAACCACGAGGAGCATTTTTCCTCAATGCTCAACTTCCAAGAAATTACGAAAAAATAATTCCAAAATTTTATGAATCAAATGGAAAAGAAAAATTAGAAGATATAGCTAATAAAATTTCAAATTCTATGGAGACTGTATTCGGAAAAGATGAGATAAAATTACAATGGGACGAAACCAAAGGATTAACACAAATATCCATCGGTCTTTCTGGTGGAGCATATCTTGAAAGATATTCCTTCATAGAACATAACTTGGGGACAAAGACAACTTTTATGACAGGCGCAATTATCATAAATTATATTAACGAATTATTAAACTTAAAATAGCAGAAGGAATTTTAGAGAAAAAATAAAATAAATTAATTAAAAATAAAAAACAAATTACTAATTTATTTCTTTTTCTTTTTAGCAGCAGGTTTTTTCTTAGCAGAACCTTTTCTTTTCCCGCCTCTTGCCATAACAGCTTCACAAACATTTCCTTGTCCATCGACATAGTAAAGATGTCCTGGCTTTCTTTGTATTACCTTGTGCACAACAATTTTTCCCATTTTTCACCTCCTTTTTGTATTAGGATAAAATATTTTAGTCAAATTAATATTTAAACCTTTCTAATCACCGACGGAGACAACAGAAAAAAGATTTTTTACAATTTTTTCATTCTTTTTATTAATTGGAATCTCAATCAAAGAAAGTGATTTCTCCGACGGAGAAACGCAGGAAGTGAAAGGTTTTACTATTTTCAAGTCAACAACTTCATTTTTTTCATTAATCCATAAAGCAGCAAAAGAAAAAAATACAAAAAAAGAATGAATAATAATTTTCCTTTTTTTGTTAAATTCAAAAATCAATATTTTTGCTTTTTCTCTTCGGGAAAACATAAGTCCAATTCCTTTTTCAAGAATATTGCACGATTTTGCTTCAACCGAAAATCTTTTTCCTTTATGAAAAAAAGTTACGTTTTTCACCATCTTTTCTTTTTTTATATTCTGCATAACAATGATTCACATTTTTTTCCGTAACAACATCATGATGAACAAATCCGCCACCAAATGTTTTTGGTATGTGCATCAACTCGTGAATTATAACTTTAAGTTTATCCTCTTCGCTAAGTTTTTCAAATCTTTCTACGAGAAATTCAAGAACATAAATCGCTTTTATTCCAATTGCTTTTTGCATTATTTTATTTAATGCGTGGCATCTTGCGATAGTCCCTCTCGACGAAGTTCCAACACTTCTGTAACATTTTATATTCGACAAATCAACATGCGGAAACATCATTATAGAAATTTCCTCGGCTGTCTTTTGTAAATCTTCCGCGTATTCGTATTTCATTTTTATTTTATCTCAATAATTTTTTTATCTGAAGTTCTGCCGAATTTTATGTTTATATTTTTATGTGGTGTCCCAAATTCTTTTGAAAGAAAATTTATCAGTTCAGTATTTGCTTTGTCATTCTCTGGCGCAGATTTCAAATAAACAAGATATCTTCCGTCGCCAAAATTTTCAATTGATTGTTTCGAAGAATTCGATTTTACTTTTATATGCAATAACATTATCTATTTTCAGGAAGTTTAAATTTTCGTCCGAGAGCATGATAAATTTCTGTCTCGGTTTTTCCTGCAATTCTCCTCCCTCGTTTGTCAAATAGTCCGTGATTATTTAATTTCATTCCTTTTCTTTTCGCAATCATTCGCAAACCAATTCCTGCACCAAATCTGCTAGAATAAGCAAGCAAAGTTGCGCCCCACTCATCAGGAATTGTATAATACAATTCAACTTTAACGCCTTCAACATTCCACGTCGATTCATGTTCTCCGCCCTGCAAAAAAGTTCCTTTCATTTTCATAAATTCTTCAAGTTTATTTTTATCTTTCGGAATTAAAACAATATCAATATCGAAGGGATTTTTTGATTTTCGTCGAATGCTTCCCGCAATTTCAATTCTTTTGCAAAAAGGTTTCAGCAACCAAATAAGTCGTTCAGAAAGTTTCAAAACAAAATCGCCTTTTCGCGTAACAATAAATTTTCCTTTCTTAAAAACAATCCTCTCCATAACAATTAAATATTACCTAAACTTATAAATTTTTATGGAAGAAGTGATAATAGAAAATATAGAAATTCTTACTCCTGAAGAAAAAGAAGCTAGTGAAAAAATTCTTGAAGAAGATTACAAAAAAATAAAAAGATTAATTAAAGATTCTCCGAAGCTGAAAGTTCATATTAAAGAATACAAAACCGACGGCAAAGGAAAAAAATTCAGCATTAACACAGAATTATCTTTCTCTGGAAAAAAAATAAAATCAGAATCTGTAGATTGGGATTTAACACGAGCAATTCATAAAGCAATGATAAAACTCCAAACAGAACTTGAACACAAACTTCATATCAGCGAAAAATATTAATTATCTTGATGTAACAATTTCTAAAGCATCTCTATTTTTCAACGGATAATCTTTTCCAAGAATTTTTTTTGTTCTCGCGTCAATTGCTCGAATAAAATTCTTTCCAAAATCTGTGTGAAGAAAATATGCAAAATCTAACGCTGTTGAATTCGGCGGAAGCAAAAAACAATCAGGCAAAATATTTCCTTTACTGTCTTTCATCTTCGTCGCACCAGCAGGAAAAATCGCAAGATAACCAAGAAGTTTGAAAACCGCGTAATTCAAAATATCCTGAACACCAGTTCCAGTTTCAAATTTATCCAAAACATTTTCCTTGATTTTATTCAAGGCATCTTTTTGTTTTTGATTCAAATCTTTCAAAATTTTAAATTCTTTTTCTCCAGGAATATAATCAATAATTCCTGCTTTCGCTGCTTGCCTTAAAGCAAGTTCTCCGTCGGCAGAGCACGGAATAATAACTGAATTAGGAAATTTCTTTTTTAATTTTTCAAGATTATCGACGCCGTTCGGCGTATCAACTTTATTCGCAGCAATAATCATCGGCTTAGAAAGTTTTCTAAGTTCAGAAGCGAATTTCAAAAGCAATTCATCATTCCATTTGCTCGGCTGTGAAGAAAAATTATTTTTTAATAAAATAGATTTGACTTGTTCTTCATTAACTTTCAAACCAGAAAATTGTTTCACAACAGCCTCGACAAAATTAGAATGTTCCATTTCAATTTTCCTAGCAAAAGTTTTCCAAACTTTAATTAAAATATTAAAATACCATTTATCAAGTTCGTCTTCGAGAAAAATAATATCTCGCGTAACATCGTAATTTTCAACTTGCTTTCCTGTTTCATCAGTTGTTCCAGATAAATCTACAATCTGAATAAAAACATCTGCTTGTCGCAAATCATCCAAGAATTGATTTCCTAAACCTTTTCCTTCTGAAGCTCCAGGAACTAATCCAGCGACGTCCATTAAATCAACAGGAACAAATCTTTTATGATTTACACAAAATCCGTGGTTCGGATTGCACTGAACATTAAATTCTTTATCTATGCAATCAACTTTAACATAACCGACGCCGTGATTTGGTTTTATCGTCGTGAAAGGGTAAGACGCAATTTCAACTTCTGCTAAAGTCGCTGCTTTGAAAAACGTGCTTTTCCCAACAGAAGGTTTCCCGACTAATCCTATTAACATAAAAAATTCAGGAAAATTGAGTTTATAGTTTTTATTGAACAGAAGTTTGTTTTCTTTTTCTTATTCTCGCGAGAATTACAATTATTAAAATAATATCAATTAAGATTCCTGCCATCAAAACAAACGGAATTAGAAAAATATAATTCGCAGGAATATTTTCTATAACTTTGAAACGCGCACTCGAAGGCGCGACGCCATTCGGATAAATTAATTCAAGTCCGACAATATAATCTCCGAGAGGAAGCATTCCTGTTCCAAAATTTCTATAAATAGTTAATTTATCCTCGACAAGAACAGTCTCGCTTTGCGTCAAATAAACTTGCCCAGCAGCGTCGGCAATAACATAATTCAAAGTTACATCCATTCTTTCTTTATCGCCCATTGGAGTCAGTTCAACTTTTGTTTTCAATAAATCAGATTGCATAACTTTGTAGTTAGGATTCAAAATAACAATGTTTGAGTCAAAAAGTAAAAACTTAGATTTAGAAGTTACATTGACAGAAACTGTTTGAGTTCCGATTCTTATCGTCGCGAAATAATTTCCTTCTACAATCGGTGCGAGAATTTTAATATTAATATTTCTTGTTGCTCCGGCAGGAACAGTTACAGAAAAATTTTCCAAACTAACAATTCCATTTGAATCCGTTTTTGAAATTGCTAATGTCTGCGACGACGTTCCAGAATTTTTTATTTCTATAATTCCGTCTCGATAAGTTCCGTTTAACATAATTAAATTAAAAGAATTTGGAGTTACAGAAATTGTTGAAGTTGTCGTCGTGCCTCCGCCTCCTCCGCCACTTTCAGCGACGCAATTTCCCGAACTGCAAACAAAACCAGAAGAACAGCTTCCGCAATTTAATGTTATCCCGCAACCGTCGGTAACTGTCCCGCATTCATAACCCAAACTTAAACACGAAGCAGGAACGCAAACAGTCCCGCCTGCAAAACACAAATCAAATCCTTCGCCAGAATCAATGCACAACTGCAAATCTCCTCCAGAATTTACAGAGATTAAATCATCGCTTCCAGCAAAATTAATTAAAAATAAACTTACAAAAATAAAAAATATTATTCCCCTTTTCATATAACCAAATGTAAAACAGATTTAATAAATTTATTCAGATTATCTTTTATAGGCACTATCATGATGCTCGAAATCTTCAAAAGAAATTAAATTGAGATTTTTATCCAATTTGAAAATCAAGACAAAATGTCCGATATGAACTCTTTTAAAATCACTCAAATCATACCTTAAATTTTTATAATGCTCAATGCTTTCAGAATTGATTACTTCTTCAATTTTGTTAAAAACTTGGTCACATAATTTACTATCTTTTTTTGATAATTTATTTAGAATCTTTTGTAAAGAAGGTTTAATCTCGTAATTATACATTTTAACCTTCGATTTGTTTTCTTAATTCTTGAATATTTTTAAAAGGAATTCCTTTCTCTTTATCTATTTTCATTAATTTTTCAAGATATTCTGGACGAAGTTCAAATTCTAAAAAACTTTCCCCGTAAACTTTAGTGACCATCGCAACAGCTTGAGATTTATTTTTGAGTCCGAATTTAGCCTTGACAATATTCAAAATTCTATCTTCATTCTCTCCTAAATCAATTATACTTTGAACCATTATAATTTATAATGAATTATAATATTTATAAATTTTCCTAATTTATTGTTATAAATTTATTTAGATAATTATTGATATGCTTTGAAAGTTATTCCATCAAGACTTGTGTAAATGTTAGAACCAGTATTAACGAACACACAACCCACTGTAGAAATGTCCACTCTCCCTATAGTATTATTAGAAATAACTGCGTGAATTTCTGCATATTGTGGACGATATCCTGCAGGTAAAGTGAATATACATTGTTGAACTGTCCCGCTTTTTACTAAACCTCGCAAATGAACAAATCCCATTGAATCTTTCATATAACCAGCAACACCGTATATATCTCCATAATTTACCCAACTATTTTGAAAAGTTGGTGCAATCCAATCTTGTTGTGCGAGAGTAGAATTTTTTCCTACAACACTTAGATTACTTGTAATATTTACATTCATTGAATTATTATTTAACAAAACATCATTCCCACTCGTCGCCCAAATTGTATTACTCGTCGCTGAATCTTCTGTTGTCTTAACACAATAAATTGTTGAATAATATGCAGGAGAAGTTTCTGCGCCAGTTCGAGGAACCCCATTTGTTCCATCATTTGCATTTGGTAAAATCGCCCCTGTTAATCCTCCGCCAAGTTCTACTGTCGCAACAGAAGGAGCATCATCATCTGAAGGATTCCCTATAGAATATCTTTTTAATTGCCCAGTTATCGCATCACTTAAAGCAAATCCTTGAAAACTATCATTTGCATAACTTCCTAACACCGACGAGAAATAACTTCCATTTGCATATTTTAAAATTGAATTTGTTCCCGAGCCACGAATAAAAATTCCACGCAAATCAGGAGTTCCAGAACTTCCGTCGGCTAAAACCCAACCAACAGGACAAGATGTTCTATTATACGCAACAATCGCACCAGCAGGAATTCCCCCGCCAACAGTTATCGTCGAAGTATTGTAAGGAGTGTTACTCCATTTTCCTATTGCGTGCCATTGACAGATATTCAAGTTTGTTCCGTAATGAGCATAATAGAAATTATTTTGGGGATATACCTCGCAGAAATTATTTGTAGCATACGGTAGATTTGAAGAAGTCATTTTTATAGAAGATTGATCAGAAAAGTTTGCTGGGAAACTCACAGAACCAGTTAGAGAACCAGTAGTTGTTACATTTCCCCAAGCCATCATTGTCCCGTCGATAAACTTGATATAATAACCATTTGAATTATTTCCTGATTCAACAATTGGATTAATATAATTTGAAGATGAAGCACCACTTCCAATTTCCACCCAATCAGTTGTGTTGTAATAATAATATTTATTTGCAGAAGAGTTGTAAAAAATTTGCCCCGCACCTAAACTTAAATTTCCAGTTATATTTACATTTCCCCCAACATGCAATTTTGACGACGGTGACGATGTCCCGATTCCAACATTCTTGCTCGTATTCTGAACAGAAATATAATTTCCAGTAACTCCCCAAATAGAATTTGACGTCGCTGAATCTTCTGTTGTCTTAACACAATAAATTGTTGAATAATATGCAGGAGAAGTTTCTGCACCCGTTCGAGGAACTCCGTTTGTTCCATCGGTTGAGGGATTTCCTATATTTATCCCCCCTTGAGGAACATATCTGTTTAATCCATCTGCACCTATTAATGAAGTTCCCCCACCAATTGAATTACCAATAGGTAAATGAATATGTCCTTGAAAACTATCATTTCCATAACTTCCTAATATTGAAGAAAAATAACTTCCATTCGCATTTTTTAAAATTGAATTTGTTCCAGAGCCACGAATAAAAATTCCACGCAAGTCAGGAGTTCCGTTGCTCCCATTTGCTAAAGTCCAGCCCGTCGGACATTCTGTTAAATTAAAAGGCGCAATCATTCCAGTCGGAATTGCAGAACTTGTGCTGGTTCCTAAACTAAAAGAGTAAGGCGTTCTCGCGAGTTTCGTCGCATTGATTAAAACATCATCTCTATAATAACAAAGCCAGTACTGGACAGAAAAATCAAGAATAACATCTTCAAGATAATATGAAATAATTCCCCGATTATCCGTCGACAAAGTTGCAGAATTAGAATAAACAACATTCGAACAATCGCTTGAATTTGAAATATTAAAAACAAAATCAAAAGTTCCTGTCGTCACGCCCGTCGCGTTCGTCGTCTGAATTGTCAAGTGCAAAGAATTTTCGACAGCAGCACCGCAAATAATTCCCAAAGAAAATAAAACCAAAACTCCGAATATAAAACCTCTTTCTCTAAACATATTCATTTTACATTTCAATTATTTATAAAACTTATCAAAGAAGATTTTAAATATCCTGAATAATAGAAAATATCACGAGCCTATTTCATTATAGACTTATGAGCCTATAGCTCAGCCTGGTAGAGCACCGCTCTTATATGATTACAATTCGTTAGGATTGTATCTCTCATGGAGAAATCTAAGAGAGGCGGGGGTCCACGGTTCAAATCCGTGTAGGCTCATTATTTTATTTAGAAATTTATTTTTTGAAATCTAACCGTGGACTCGTCCACGCGTCAAATCCCGAGAATTTTCGCGAGCGAGTAATCTTGGATTTGATTTAAGTCGAGCGAGGGTTCGAGTTGTGTAGGCTCATTATTTTATTTAGAAATTTATTTTTAAAATCAATTATCTAAACAAGCTTCAAGTTTTGATTTGTAAACTGGATTTCTTAATCTCTTCAAAGTTTTTTCTTCAATTTGCCTGATTCCTTCGGGAGTTAAATCATACATCAAACCAAGTTCTCTAAATGTGTACTGATATCCGTCGATAAAACCGAAACGGAATTTCATAATCTCAAAATCTCTCTTTGAAAGATTTTTTTCTAAAAGAGAAAGAAGTTCTTTTCTAACAAATTTTTGTTTTGAATCTGGAGAATATCTTTCGTCTCCTAAAACACTGTAATAATCAAAATAAGATCCTGGGGTTTCAGATTTAATTGTCTCAAAATCAAGAGAATAAACTCTGTCGGAGAAATTTAATAATTCTTTTACTTTATCTAATGGGATATCTAAAGATTTAGAAATTTCTTGAGCAGAATATCCTTCATCTGTTAAACGGAAAATTTTTTTCAAGGAATCATTTTTTCTTGCAGGCGTGGGTATAACTGAATTTTCTCTTATTTCTTCTTCTATCGTGTTCTTTATCCACCAATGAGAATAAGTTGAAAATCTACAATTTTTTCTATAATCAAACTTTTCTGCTGCGTGGATTAGTCCGTCATTTCCTGCAGTAATTAAATCTTCAAAAGGCAAACCTTGTCCTTGATATTTTTTAGCCATTGAAACAACAAAACGCAAATTAGAACTGATTAATTTATTTCTCGCTAACAAATCTCCTTTTTCTATTCTTCTGCTAAGTTCTTTTTCTTCGTCAGCAGTCAGCAACGGAGATTGGTTTATTTCTTTCAAATAAATTTTCAGCGGATTCAAATCGTTGTCATTTTTGTTATTATAATTTTTATACATTATTTTGTAACTCCCGAAGCCATAATTTCTTTTAGATTAGGATTTTCTTTTAATTTTTTAATTGCTTTATCATGAATTTGCCTAACTCTTTCTCTAGAAATATTCCCAACAAAATTTCCTATGTCCTCCAAAAAATATTCCAAATTAAAATAAAAACCATGTTTCATTTTAAGAATTTCTACTTCCCTTTCACTTAATGCTTCTCCCAAATGATACATGATTGTTTCCCTTTCCAAACCTTGAAAAAATTTTTCTGAAACATTTTGTGAATTATCTGGAATAGCATCAATTAAATAATCAGAATTTTCTTTTTTTGAAATCGGCAAGTTCAATGATTCAATAGTTCTTTTTCCAAGCAAATCTGAGAATTGAGATTCAGTCCAGTGAAAAATATCTGCAACTTCTTTGAAAGAATAATCATTATCCAAATATGCTCTTGCTTTAGTAACTCTTTCATTTAAACCAAAAGATAAAGGTATAGGAGAATAAATTTGATTAAGTGCTTTCAAAATAGAATCGGTAATCCAATAATAAGCGTAATAAGAAAATTTAGTTCCCTTACCTAATTTATATTTTTCAACTGCATTCATAAGTCCAATATTTCCTTCAGAAATTAAATCTAGGATAGAAAGTTCAGGATTAGAATAAGATTTAGCAATTGAAACTACTAATTGAAGATTTGAGCTAATTAATTTTTCTCGCGCTTTCTCGTCGCCTAAAGCAACTTTCCGCACGGTTTCTTCTTCTTGTTCACGAGTTAAAAGAGGAATTTTTCTTATCTCGCTGAAATAGGTTGTTAAGTTATTTTCTTCAGTTGTAGATAAAAGAGAATTGTAAGATTGTCTCATGAAAATTTTATTTTAATCAGGTTTAAAAGAATTTCTCTTCAAAAAAATAATTGTCTCGGCAGAGGAATAAAGCTTTAAAAACTATTTTTCTCTTTGAATTTGATAATTGCCCCGTTAGTCTAGAGGCCAAGGACACTGCCCTTTCAAGGCAGTAACCCGAGTTCGAATCTCGGACGGGGCATATAAGATTGAAAGTCACATTATTCCCGAACACATAAGATAAATAATATTAAATAAAAGATGAATATATAAAAAGAATGGACAACGAAGAAAAGTTAATTAAAGATATTTATCGAATGAAAAATTGGAAAGGGTGGGGGAAAACTTTATACTGGCTTTTTAGAGATTTTTCTTTAATCTCCAAGATAAAGATATTAAAATATTATATAAAAAAGAAAACAGGGAAGATAAGTCCAGATAAAGTTATTGAAATCAAATTCAAATTTTATGGAACAAGATTAAAAGTTAAAATAAGAGAGAACAATGATGACTTCGCTATTTTAAGAGAAATATTTTTATTTTGGGGTTATGCAATCCCAAAACACAAACAGTATAAAGTAATCATCGACGGAGGAGCTCATTTAGGTTTTGCAACAATTTTCTATGCGATAACAAATAAAGAAAGTAAGATTTTTTCTTTTGAACCAAGCAAAGAAACTTTGGAATTATTGCGGTACAATATTAATGAAAATAAGATAAATGCAAATATATGCCCCGAGGCGATATTAGATAAAAAGGAGGTTATAAATTTTAATTATGATAAAAACAATCCGTCATTTTCCAGGATTGAAGAAAAAGGGAACAGAAAAATAGAAACAACTTCCTTAGATTTAATAATCGATAAATTTAAACTGCCCAGCGTCGATTTGATTAAGTTAGACTTAGAAGGTTATGAAATTGAAGCACTAAACGGACTAATTAAAAATAATCCTAAAGTAGAGGAGCTCATCATTGAAAATCACAGTCAAATTTATAGTACAGGCAAAATCTTTAAAATAATAAAAGAGAAGGGGTTCAAAATAATTCCAATTTCACACAGCAAAATTATATACGGGGAAATTGAATATCCAATAATCTATTCAAAAAAATAAATAATTATTTCCCGTTTCCAAAAGAAACAATTGCGTCATTCATCTTTTTGTAGAAATGATAATTAGAATGTTTTTCCTTGCGATTCAATAAAAGTTTTCCCATTCCTTCCCACAAAAAAAACCATCCTCCTGGATGCGCGAGATTTACTAAAATTTTTAATCCAAGATTTTCCACATCGAGAAAAATCGCAGTTACAACGATTAAAAAACACCCAGCAATAAACCAATTAAAACCGACGAGATTTTCTTTGTCAATTTCTTTTCTCTCAAGATTAGCGTGATGATTAAAATGTTCTTTCATTCTTTTTTTAATTTTAATTTCGTCAGCAGGTTCTCGTTTGCTTTTCGGAACAAAAAGTTTCAAATTAATTCTTCCTTTTTTATCAGCAGATGCGTGCTTACATTCAGAAATAAAATCCGTCGACAAAGCTCTTTCAGAATACGGGCGCGGGTCGAAAACAGAAAAAATGTCGTCGTAAGAATCAAGAATCAACGAAATGTCCTCGCTCGACTGATACATATGTTCAAACCTCTTTTTTTCCATGACAAATAAAATACTTTTTAATTTATAAATTTCACCATATAAGTGTTTTCAAGTTTGTAACCAAGTTTTTGATAATATTCTCTAACTCCAACTCCCGAGATTACAGAAATCTTTTTCACATTTTCTTTCACAGAAATCTTTTCAGCTTCGTTCATCAACCATTTTCCTAAACCAATATGTTGTGAAGTTTTTCCTTTCTCACCAAGTTTCAAAGATTGTCCATAAACGTGAATTTCTCTTATGATTGCATTTCCATTTACAATTCTCAATCTCAATAATCCAAATAAAATATCGTCGTCATTTACAATTTCTAAAAAAAATTCCTTACCTTCAGACGCAGAATATTTTGTAATTTTCAATTTCAAATTTGAATCAGTATCTTTAGAAGCGAAACCAATTTCACGATAACGAATTTCTTTTATTTTAGTTTCATCTTTTCTTAAATCAGCCTCGATATCTTTTCTCAAATCAATTCTTGTCGTCCCAGAAACTAAATACTCTGGAGGAATTTCCCTCATAACCCTCATAACTCGGCAATAACGCGGGACAAGTTTCATCATTTTATTTAATAAAATTTCAAGTTGTTCTTTTGTATAAGGATTATATTTTCCCGCCCAAAAATCTTGTTCTAGTTTGCTTCCTTTGATAACTTGACACGGATAAATTTTCAGTTGATCTGGTTTAAATCTCTCGTCGGAAAATAATTTTTTAAAAAGTTCTAAATCTTTTTTCGGATTGCTTCCCGGAAGTCCAGGCATAATATGATAACCGACTTTGAATCCAGCGTTTTTCAATTCACGCGTAGCATCGACAACATCTTGAACTAAATGTCCTCTCTGAATTAATTTGTAAATTTTATCGTCGATAATTTGAACTCCGAGTTCAACTCGTGTAACTCCAAATTCTCTCATTCGCGGAATAAATTTTATGCAAACATCAGGACGAGTTTCAACGCAAAGTGCAACGCATCTGTGTTTTGATTTTTCATTTAATTTCTGCGCTTTTTCCAAACTCGAAGATTTTTTTTCATTCAAAGCGTCATAAATATTTTTCACAAAATCATACTGAAAATTTTTCGGATATTCAAGAAAAGTCCCGCCCATAATTATAATTTCTATTTTTTCTGTCGGATGATTCATAACTTCAAACGCTTTCATTCTTGCCTTGACTTGTTTGTAAGAATCGTAATTAACTTCTGCCGCGCGAATTACAACAGGACTTTTCGGCGTGTAACTTTGCGGAACATTCAGCGACGGACAATAAATACAATTTCCGTGCTTGCATTTTCTCGGTGGCAACATAATCGCGACAGGCGTAATTCCCGAAATCGTCTTCGTCGGTTTTCGAACTTCGTTTTTTGCAGGCTTCAACATATATTTTTCACACGAATAATCCTTTTAAAGATTAAGGAAAATATTATAAGATGAAAGAAAGCCAACTAAAAGAAAAAGTTGAAGAGATTTCCCAAGAACTAAAACAAAGTAATCTAGTTGATAGGTGCTATAAATTGGCAGTTTCTAAAGGAGAAGGAAGCCAAACAGTTCATTCGTGTCATACAAACAATAATTATCATTTTATAGGAAAAGAATTAGAAATAAAATTAGATGACGGATTTAGTGAAATGGGGGGCGGGGAAATAAAAGTATTTTACAAAAATGAATTAGTTTTATATGGAGACAGAGGAACATTAGACTCAATTAAGGAGAATAAACCAATTGTTCAATCAGATGGCTTTGCAATATTACAATATCATCAAGGAAGATGGGAAAGTGAAATTGAAAAAATTTTAAATTCTCCAAAAGAAGAACCGAAAAAAGAAGTGATAAGAGACCCAGAAGTTTCAGAGGACGAATTAGCATCATTTAATGAAAAATATCAAATAAGAAAAAAGAAAATTGAAAAAAGTTCCCTTCCAGAATCAGCAGATGAAAGATATAATCGGGCGAGTAGAGAAAGCGGAGAACACCATGGAACTCCCTGGGATAAATAATATCTTTTATCTCAATAATACTTATAAAATCTTTATCAATAAAAATATATGGCAATCAGCCCTGAGCAGTATTTTAGTGGGAAAATGAGTGTAAAGAAACCGGAGGTGTCGTTCATATGGCAAAATTAAAAGTGGGGTTTATTCTCGGAAGCGGATTAGAAAATATTGAACTTCTTGAAGATTTCAAAGAAATAAATCCTGAAACTCCTTTTGGGAAAACTTCATCTCCGATAATCACAGGAAAAATAAAAGGAATCGACGTTGCAATAATTTTCAGGCACGGAAAAAAACACGAAATTCCGCCGACATTTGTAAATAACAGAGCAAATATTTTCGCGCTAAAATACGAAGGATGTAAATATATTTTATCAACCAGCGACGTGAATTCACTAAATGAAAAAATAAAAATCGGCGACTTCGTCGCATTAAATGATTTTATTGATTTCACAAAAAACAGGCAATTAACTTTCTACGAAAAATTCGAGTTCGGCGCAATGCACACATATATGGAAAATCCGTTCTCAGAAATTTTAAGAAAAGAAATAATCGAAACCTGTGAGGAATTTAAATTCCCAATTCATAAAACAGGAACAGCAATAACAATTGAAGGCTCAAGATATTCAACAAAAGCAGAAAGCAAAATTTTCCAAAATTTTGGAGCAGACGTTTCAACAATGACAATCTCGCCAGAATGCATTTTATCAAATGAGGCAGAAGTTCCTTATGGGACAATCGCAGTTTGCGGAGATTACGACGCGTGGAAAGAAAATTTTGAATTCACAGAAGAAACAAAACAAATAAGAAAAGACAGCGTCGAGAAAATAAAAAAAATATTATTAAAAATAATAGAATCATTTTCAAGAGAAGAAGAAATAAAAAAACTAAAAGAAAAAGTTAGAATAATTTACGACTTTCCAAAACAAGGAGAAAAATTCTTTGACATCTCGCAATTATTATTTGATAAAGATTCTTTAAAAAAATTAACAGAAATCCTTTTCGAAAGATACAAAGATAAAAAAATTGATGTAATAGCGTCGACAGAATCAAAAACTTTCGGAATCGCAGGAATTCTCGCTGATAAATTAAACACAGGATTAGTTATGATTGGAAAAGAAATCAGAAGAGATTTAATCCAACCAAATCAAAAAGTTCTTTTAATCGACGAAGCGCTTTCAGAAAATTCACAGCATTTATGTTTAGAAATAAAAGATTTGCAAAGCGAAGTCGTCGAAGTTTGTTTCATAACAGAAAACAAAAAAGCAGATTTGCCTGTCCCAGTTTTCTCGTTGATAAAATTCGAAGGTGAATAGATTTTTAATTCCATTTTATCTCGTTACATTATGAATAATCAAAAACAAGTTTGGGATAACATTGCAGAAGAATGGGATGAATTTAAACAAATTCCTTCAGAATTAAGCAAAGATTTTCTTTCAAAATGTTCAGGAAAAGTTTTGGATTTAGGAAGCGGTTCAGGAAGACATTTAACAAAAATAAAAAATGGGAAAATGTATCTTGTAGATTTTTCTCCAAAGATGATTGAACTCGCAGAAAAGAAAGCAAAAAAATTAAAAATATCCGCAGAATTCAGCGTCGCTGATTTGACAAAACTTCCGTTTGAAGATAATTTTTTTGACTTCGCAATTTCAATTTCTGCGCTTCATTGCTTAAACACTCAAGAGCACGAAAAAGCAATCAAAGAATTATACCGAGTTATGAAACCAAAATCGAAAGTTTTAATCGGCGTTTGGAATTTCCAATCAAAAAGATTCAACCAAAAAAAAGGAAAAGAAAAAATAATAAAATGGACAAATAAAGGCGAAAGATATTACTATTTATTTGACGAAAAAGAAATTCACGATTTATTCAAAAAAGCGGGTTTCAAAATTTTATCGACGCACAATTCAGAAATGATGATTAATTTTATTGCAGAAAAGAATTAATTATTTATTGCCTTTAACAACCTTCATCATATCAAAAAGAGATTTCTTTTCAAAATTAGTAAAAATATTTTCAGCCAAATCAACATCAACTTTAATCAGTCCAAGTCCAGAAAGAAAAATCGTCCCAATCAAAACATCTTTTTTATTAACATTTTGCAAAGAGAAAATCAATTTCTGAATTTTATTTGTAATCTTTTTCAGTTCCATTTCAATCAAAATTTTTTCTCTCAATTTATCCAAATCAAAATTATTCTTCATAGAAACTTTTTCCAAAACAGCTTCGCTGTTTCTTTCCAATTCAACAAGTTTTATTCCGTTTTCCAATTCAAAAGAAAATGTCTTTTTTATCGACGGAACGTAAAAATCAAAATGAAATTTATTCTCTGGAGCTTTCTCATCTAAATCTACGACAAAAAAACCAGAACACAAATACGCATCTTTATTTTCTTTTAAAAATTTTTTAAATTCGTCAGAACTTTCTAACTTTTCAAGAAGGAATTGCGAATTCATAATTTCCCGTCAATCTCTTTTTTTAAATTTTTCACAAATTCTTCAATCTTAAAATTTTCAATTTTAGAATTTCCTCTTACACGAACAGCCAAACTTTTTTCTTTCTCTTCTTTATCGCCGAGAACAATTATGTAAGGAACTCTCAAAATTTCTGCTTCTTTAACTTTCGCTTGAACAGTTGTCTGTCTGAAATCAGCGTCGATTCTCAAATTCGGAATTTCATTTCCAAGTTTCTCAATTATTTTTTTAGCGTAATCAGTATTTCTATCTGTAAAATTCAAAATTCTAACTTGAACAGGAGCAAGCCACGTCGGCATTCTTCCGTTTGTGCTTTCCAAAAGAATTCCAATAAATCTTTCCAAACTTCCGTAAATAACTCTGTGCAACATTACAGGACGTTTCTTTGTATTATCTTTATCGGTATATTGCAAATCAAATCTTTCAGGCATCGAAAAATCAAGTTGTATCGTCGACAACTGCCAAGTTCTTCCTAAAGAATCTTTAACGTGGAAATCAATTTTCGGTCCGTAAAACGCGCCGTCGCCTTTGTTAATTTGATATTTCATTTTCTTTTTCTTCAAAGATTCTTCCAAAACTTTTTCTGCCTTGTCCCACATTTTCTCGTCGCCAATTCTTTTTTCAGGACGCGTAGAAAGTTCAACGTGATCAAATTCCAAATTAAATTTCTTGTAAAATAAACTAATCAAATCCATAATTCTAAAAATCTCGTCTTCAATTTGTTCTTCTGTGCAAAAAATATGTGCATCATCTTGTGTGAATTGTATAACTCGGAAAAGTCCAGCAAGGACTCCAGAAAGTTCGACTCTATGAACAATCCCAACCTCGCCAACTCTCAATGGCAAATCTTTGTAACTCTTCGGAGAATTTCTAAAAACTAACATTCCTCCAGGACAATTCATCGGCTTAACCAAAAATTTTCTGCCTTCATATTCCGTCGACAAATTATTATCTTTATATTTTTCCCAATGCCCAGAAATCTGCCAAAGTTTTTTATCCATAATTTGCGGCGTCGAAATTTCTTGATAACCAAATTTCCTATGCATTTCTCTCCAAAATTCAATCAAACCATTTCGAATAATCAAACCATTATTATGCCAGAAAACCATTCCAGGCGCGACTTCAGAAAATGAAAACAAATCCATCTGATTCCCAATAATTCTGTGGTCATTATCTTTCAATTTTGAACTGTCAAGTTTATTTTTTGAAATTTGATTAAGCAAAGTTTTGTAATCATATTTTTCTTCAGCTTTCACGTCGGCAAATTTAATTTCCCTTTCGTTCGACGACGCTTCGGCGGACGAATGAGAAGTTCCGCTATGAATTTCTCTTGACAATTCAGAAAGCGGATGTCCCTTAACTTTCAATTCAAATTCTTTGTAATATCCAAAAGGCGCGCGCGAAACCTTAAAATTTTTTTTCAATTCTTTTTCAGTTTCATCTAAAACTTTCACAGCAATTTCTGGCGACGCCAAATCACTTGAAAGATGAGCATAAGGATAAAGAACAATATTTTTCGCGCCAACCTGTTTCGCAACATCAGCGACGTTTTTCACAACTTCTTCAGCGACTTTCTTAACATCAGAATCCGATTTCTCAACAGCGCTCAAAACAACCAGAGCTTCCTTAATTTCCTCTCCGTCTTTTTCTTTAGCAGAAAGTTCCGCAACGCTTTTCAGTGCCTTTTTCAAAGGTTTGAACTTGATATAATCCGTGTGCAATAGTAAAATCTTCATTCGTCTTGACCACGCTTGGGCAAACGAACTAAAAATCTTGTAAAAGATTTTTTGCCTCTGGTGAAAAATTTATTTTTCATAAAAATACATAGTTGAGAACTTTATAAAATTAATTATGCGCAAGTTTTAAAAAAGAAATAATTTTTCAGAGGTTATGAAAAAAATATTACCTTTCGCATTAATGCTCGCACTTTCATCAGTTCCATCAGCCTATGCTCCAGTAAGAGGACCAAGTAAAACATTTATAGAAAAAACTCTTGAAGCAAAAGTTCAATATCCAGACAACAGATACGTCAAAGAAATAAAAGATTATCACAAATTACAAATATCAAATGAACAAAATTATGTTACCAATGATTTCACCAAAGATAAAGATGAAGTTCTTTTAGCAAGAATGATTATGGGCGAAGTAGCTAAACGTCCGAAATATGAAAAGTTAGAAATCGGTTCAACAGCGATAACAAGAATGAGTTGGGGACTTACATTAAAAGAAGTTATTTTATTTCCGAGAGCATATTCCTGTTTTAACGAAGATTCAAACCGTCTCGACGAATTAAGAAATCCATTCGACTACGGCAAAACAGAATTTTTGAATTGTTTGGAAGTTTCAAAAGAACTTTTAGAAATGAAATACAAAAGTCTCGGCGCAACTCATTATTATAATCCGCAAGTTGTAAAAAAACCAGCGTGGGCAAACAAAATGAAATTCGTCGGAAAAGTCGGTCCTCACTTAATGTATAAATAATTATTTCAAAAATTTATCAATTTGTTTTTTCGCAAGTTCACGCTTTTTCTGATGTTCTTTCAAGAAAGAATTAATTTTATCAATTAAAATTTGTTTCAATTCAGAAGTCAAAAGTTTTCCTGATTTGTAATCATCATAAATTTTCTGAAGCTTTTTATCGTCGGGTTCAAAGAAAAATCTCAAATATTGAAACGAAACATCAATGTCAGGATTCCCGCCTTTTTTTCTATGTTCTTCTAAAGTATCTCGCCCGCCAGAAAAAGCGTATCTCTTAATTTTATTTTCAACTTCCTTCGGAGAATCTGTTGTTAAAATCGCAATTTCAGATTTACTGCTATCCATTTTTCCTTCAACTCCTGTCAGCGGAGGCAAAAAAATCCCGTGAATTATCGACGGCTTGTAAAATCCCAACTTAGGATAAACATCTCTTGCAATTCTAAAATGCGGATCTTGATCAATCGCGAGCGGAATCAAACAAGGAATATTTTTCTTTTTCAAAACACTCGGCAAAATCGCTGGAACAGCCTGCATGCTCGTATAAAAAATTTCTCCAATATTTCTATTATTATCAAATCCAAACGCTGCCTTAACTGTCGAGAAAGTAATCTTCTTCGCAATTTTAATCGCTTCAGGATACATTATTCCCGCGTCTTTCGTATCGACGAGAAAATGCGTTTTCTTCGGGTCAAACCCCACAGCAATGACGTCAAGCATATTTTCATAAGTCCACTTTTGAATCTCGTCCCAAGATTTGTCTTTAAATAAAAATTTTTCATCGTCCGTAAACTGGAACCATAATTCAACACCAAATTTATCCTGAAGCCACTTTGTAAATATCCAAGTACCCAAATGTCCCAAATGGATAGGTCCCGAAGGCCCTCTCCCAGTATACAAAAAAAATTTATTTCCTTTCTCATATTCATCAAGAATCCAATTCAAATCTCTATGAGCGAAAAACATCCCTCTTGTCAAAGCAAAATGCAAATCCCCCGTGTGTTTTTTTATTCTAGTCAAAAGTTTAGCATCAATTTTGGAAACACCAAATTCTCTAATCAACTTTTCATAATCAATTTTCCCAGAAACTTCCCACGGATTTACAACAAACGCCTCAGATTTTTTCATCCCAAAACAAAGCAGGTTTTATTTTTAAACTTGTCTAAAAAATGGATTATAGCGACAATATTTATAAATAATAATTCCCGTTTTATAGAAGGTAAAAGAGACAATGAAAAAAGAAATAATTTTTATAATTTTTGCAATTTTCTTTTGTAGTTTTATATCTGCAGAAATAATTTTCACAGAACCGCTAGAAACAATTTACAATCTCGGCGAAGTAATCAACGTGCCCGTAACAATAAAAACCGTCAGCGACACGTCGGGAGTTTTCCAAATGGATTTAATCTGCAACGGAACAAAAATAAATTTTTACAAATACAGCGGAATACAATTATCCGCAGGTGAAGAAAAAAAAATCGACTCATCTTTATTATTAATACGAAACATAATAGGAAATGAAAAAGGGTTATGTAAAATAAAAGCAATTCTCGGAGCAGAATATTCGCTAACAGAAGAATTCAAAATTTCAGATTCATTAATCGTCGACTCATCATTATTGCAAACAGAATTTAATCCAGAAGAAACAATTTCAATTTCAGGAACAGTAGCAAGAGAAAATTCAGAAAAATCAAACGGATTCATTCAGGCAAGAATTATTTCAAACAGCGAAGAAGTTGTAAAAGATGGAACAATCACCGACGGAGAATTTGAATTAGATTTAACAATTCCTTCAAAAATGAAAGCAGGAAATTACGTCTTAAGAATAACTGCAACAGAAAAAGACAGCGACGGAATAATCACAAATAATGGAATAAAAGATTTTGAAATAAAAGTAAAACAAAAGCCAAATAATTTGGAATTAATCCTAGAAGAAACAGAATTTCTCCCAGAAGAATCCGTAAAAATAAAAGCAATACTTCATGACCAAACCGGTGAACCAATCGCATCTTCAGTTTATATCACAATAAAAAATTCAAATAATAAAATTATCGAACAAAAAGAAATCAGCACAGGCGAATTTTTAGAATATGAAATTAGTCAAGGAGAGTTGCCGTCGGAATGGAAAATTTTCGCGGTGTCTAATAAATTAAGCGCAGAAAAAAATTTCTTAATACTTAAAAAAGAAAGCGCAGAAATTAGCATAATAAATCGAACAATTTACGCAGAAAATACAGGAAATATTTTTTACAATAAAACTTTGCTTGTTAAAATCGACGACGAACCATTAAATCTTGAAATAAAATTAAAAGTTGGCGAAAGTAAAAAATATGTTTTGAAAGCTCCTGACGGAGAATACACAATAAAAATATCTTCAGAAGAGCACGGCGAAATCAGCGAGTTAGTCAGTTTAACAGGAAACGCAATAGGAATCAAAGAACTTTTTAACTACAATTCATTGAATATTTACATGTGGGCATTATTAATTTGCGGATTGTTTATGGCGATGTTAGTAAGTTGGAACAAAGTTTACAAGAAAAACTTTTTTGAAAGAATTAAAATACGAAATCGAGAGAAAAAAGAAAAAGAAACTCCTATAATCGGAAGCGGGGATTCAAAAAAAGGAAACGTTGCTGAAATTTCATTGTCGATAAAAGAAGGAGACAAGCAGGAAGCAAATTTTGTCTGTGTTAAAATAAAAAATTTAGCAAACGCAAAAGCAAAAAGAGGAAGCGGCTATGAGACAATTGAAAAATTAAGAGAACTCGGAGAGGAAAGCAAAGCAACAATTTACGAAGACAAAGATTATTTATTCTTCATCCTCGCGCCAGCAAAAACAAGAACTTTCAAGAATGAAAAAACAGCGTTGGAACTCGCAGAAAAAATACAAGAAATATTAGTCGACCACAACAGAAGATTCAACGAAAAAATAAATTACGGAATTTCATTGGACGCAGGTTCAATACTTGCAAAAATAGAAAACGGAATTTTCAGATTTATGAGTATGGGTCCTTTGGTAACTTCATCAAGAAAAATAGCATCATTATCTAACGAAAATATTTTGTTAAGCGAAAAAATGAACGAAGCATTAAGATTAATCGCGAAGACAGAAAAGGAAATTATCGACGGAACAAGCGTCTACAGATTAACAAAAGTCAAAAAAGAAAACGAAGAGGCAAGGAAATTCATAAGCAAGTTTATGGAAAGACAGAAAAGAGATTAGTCATATAATTCTAAAATTGAATTCACAACTGCTCGCTTGACTTCAGGATGTTTTTTCTCAAAATCATTCAAAAGATTATTTATTCTGTCTCCTGTTTTCTTCACATTTTTATATTTCATATTTTTCAACTTCGCATAAAGCAAAACTTCTTCATCCAAAAAAAGATAAAGGGGCTTTATGAAATTGCCGTCAGAAGGAAGAATATTTTTTATTTTTGAAACATCTTCATCAACAAATGATTTTACAATATCATGAGATTCTGAATCCAGCGTCGACGCAACCGCAATTTTATTTGCTTTTTTATTTGGAAGTTTTACAATATTAAATCCATATTTTTCTGAAATAAATAAAAGAATATCTTCAAGAACAACTTCCCTAAAACCTTCACCATTCTTGTAACCAATAATATCTCCTGATTTTATCAAATGATATTTTCTCAAAGTGAATAAAACTTTCTTGTTAAAATAAGTTATGAAACAAGTTTTGCAGAGTTTTCTCTGGTTCGTGAATTCATAAACCGGATTTGTCTCGCATTGTTTGCACATAAAAAATTTAGAATAATCCAAGTTATAAATTATTTCTTTTTAATTTTTGGTTTAACTTCTTGCCTCATCCCTTTGAATTTCTCGACGAGCGAAGATATCCAAAATCCAACTCTGAACGCTTTGAAAAATACAGCCACAAGAATTAACAAAATTCCTGCAATCAGCAATCTAATTGAAACAGGAAATGCAGTTGAAAAGAAAATTCCTAAAAACTGGAAAACAATTCCGTCAGAATAAAGAGAAAAAATATCTTTTATTTTGAAGAACACAAGCGAATTGCTTACTAAATAAATTCCTGGAATAAGGAAAGCGTTTGATTTTTTCTCAACAATAACAAATAATAAAATAATCAAAATCAGCGACGCTAAAATAGAATAATAAAAAACTTTGTTTGAAATTTTTTGCGCGTTTTGTGAAATTAAAAACAACGGAGCTGATTGCGATTCGTCTAAATAACTGCTTGCGTTTCCAGAATAATCTTCATAATAAATTTTTCTGACCACACTCTTCACCCCTTCATCAATAACTGCTTCTGTTCCTTGAAGTGCTGACTCGCATGGAATTTCAAAAACATAATCTGCCTCGCTAAAAACAAATTCAGAATTATTCTGGCAGAAAGAAACAATCACAGGATAACGCTCTTCTATAATCGAACTGACATTCAAATCCTGCAAGATATCTTCAAAAATAACTGACGATTCATTGTAAACATTTTCATAAGTCAACGACGAAGATAAAATTCCAAAAAGATTTACAGCAAACAAAGAAAAAAACAGCAAAACCCCGACGATAACTGTAAAAAAACCTCTTATCCAACCCATAAATAATTCAGAGAAATCAAGTTTAAAAATATTTCATTTATTTTACTCGTCTAAAATTTATAATTGCTGTAATCTCCCTGACTGTAAAAAAGTTTTTTCTCCTCGACTAATTGTATCAAAGTTTCCTGAACTTCTTCTCCAGCAAATCGGGGCAAAAATTTTCTTATTTGAAAATCAGCGATTATCGACGTATCTTCTCCAAAAAGTTGGATTATTTCTTTTTCAATTTCTTTAGTTAGTTTGGAATCCATTACATTTTCTCCAAAAGTGAAATTCTTCTTTCAATAGACGGATGTGTTTTATCTGCGTCTTTGAAAGGACTTGCAAAAAATAATGGCGCAATTGCTTTTGTAACTTTTTTTTCTGGCTGATTAACCGATTTTATTTTTTTCAAAGCACCGATTAATCCTGGTGGATATCTCGTGAATTTCACAGCATTAGCGTCAGCAGAAAATTCTCTTTTTCTAGAAATTGCAAGTTGAACAAAATAAACTACAATCGGCGCGAGAATCGCGAGAACAATTCCTATCACCATAAAAATTGCTTTGCTTTTATCATTGCTATCATTTCCATTTTTGAACCACAAACTTCGCAAAAATATTTCTGAAATAATTGAAATCATTCCAACCATAACAGCGACGAGAGTCATGTAACGAATATCATAACTTTCAATATGTCCCAACTCGTGCGCCAAAACTCCTTCAAGTTCTTTCTTGTCTAATTTTTCCAAAGCACCTTCGGTGACACAAACAACAGAATGTTTCGGGTCTCTGCCAGAAGCGAACGCATTAATTTGTTTCGACGGCATAATGTAAAGTTTCGGCATCGGCAAACCAGACGCAAGCGTCAAACCTTCAACTAAATCATAATACAATTTTGAATTTTCTCGCCGAGCTTCACGCGCACCGACGCTGAAAATCGCGATTTTATCTGAATTGTAAAAACTAATCATTGTGTAAGAAATTGAAATTATAATTGCAAAAATTAAAATTGTAAAAATATCAACTTCGCCCCACGCCATTCCAATAGCATAAATCAAAGCGACAAGAACCACAAACACGAAGAACATCAAAATAAAAGATTTTGTTTTATTTCGCGAAATCTCGTCGCGGAAATCAACTCTAGAATATTTTTCCATAAATAACAAAAGAGAAATTAGTTTTTAAGATTTTAGGAAATTAAAGAAATAATAATAAAAGTATTTGTTCAAGGGTGAAAATAAAAGTCCCAATCCCCAGCAATAAAATAATCTTAGTAAATAAATTCATTTTTTCAGAATAATCTAAATTAATCATAGAGATAGCCAAATCAATTCCTTTTGCAGTAAGACGATACCAACGATATCTATCTTCCCCAAGAGGTAATCTTGCACGTTCCTCTGAAGACATATTATTAATACGTAAAACAACTTCTTCACGAGGAAGTTTTTCTATAATCTCATGCTTATCCAAAATATCCACGGCATTCGTTCCTGTTTTTACAAAATATTCAATCTTCCCATAAAATACATATTCAGGATAACCATCTTTTAACTCTAGAATCGCTTTCTTTAATCTCATAAATGAAGTTTCTCTTCCCATTAAAAAACAATCAAAAAATCGTTTATTAAAATTATTATAGTGAAAATAGAATTAATTACCAAGTACAACCAGCAGAATTACAAATCAAAATAAGAAAAAGAACGAACAAAAATACAGAAACTCCAATAATCCACCAGAGAATGTTACAAGATTTTTTAACATTATCTTTAATAATTTTTTCTTCTTGAGGAGTCAAATAAATTTTTCTTCCAGTCAACCAATTAACTCCCACAAATTTTCCTTGTTCAGATTCTTTTTTCATTTTATTTAATCAAACTTAACATTCACGTTCTTTCTTTCAGATTCAGCGATATGCAAATATTCTCTTGCTTTCTTTCCGTAAATTCCTGCGAAGAAAACTCCCGGGAAAGTTTTGCACAAATCATTGTAAGACAAAATGCTGTCATTGTAATATTGTCTTGAATAAGCGATTTTGTCTTCGGTAGTTGAAAGTTCTCTCTGCAATTCCAAAAAGTTTTCGTTTGATTTTATATTCGGATAATTTTCAGCGATAGCAAAAACAGATTTCAACGCAGATTCTAATTTATCGTTCGCCTTGATTTTTCCTTCGATGTTCCCAGCAGAAACCAACGCTTTTCTCGCAGAAGTAACAGAGTCAATTATTTTCTTCTCGTGTTTCGCAAATCCTTTCACAGTCTCCAAAAGATTCGGAATCAAATCCGCTCTTCGTTTTAACTGAACATCAATTTGACTAAGTGAATTATCAATTCTATTTCCTAAAACAGCGAACCTATTAAAATATGCAAAAAATATTCCTCCAATAGCAAAAGCGATTCCACCAATTATCCAACCTATCATAAAAAAAATATGAAAATGAAATTTATAAATTTATTGTTATTTTAGGTAAGATAATTCCGCTTTCGTTAATGGTATAATCTGTAACTGCTTTAAATTTTTCTTTCGTTAAATCAAAGACAAAAGGGTTTATTGCATCAAATCTTTCCAAACTTTTTTCAAGATAAAAATCATATTCCCTAAGAATAAAACTATTTTTTAAGAGATAAACCCTAAATAATGGATGTTTTGTTTTTTCAAATGGTTGTTCATCTAAAAACTTCATAATATCTTTATAATAAGGATTAACGTCTTTTCCAACAATAGTGCAATGTAAATTTATCCCCGATTCATTAAACGAGTTGCCGTCACAATAATTTATCTGTTCATTCAAAGAATGCTTTAAATCTGAAACTATTTCTTCAATAAATTCATTTGATTTTATATTTGCATAAATAACTTTTTCTTGATTATCAAAACAGCCAAAACCATCAATATCATAAATTATAGGAAATTTAAATTTAGAAAAAGAATATTTTGAAAGAGTTCTACTAAAAATATTTACCACTTCCTTCTCATTTCTTGTTTCAAATGGAGCGATAAATGTTAAATGCGGGACAATCTTCTTTTCCAAACCAGTTAAATTAAATTTTTTTGAAATTTCACAAGATAACGCTTTAATATAATTCTTTGGATATCCCCTTAAACGAGTCCCAATATGATATCTGTCCATAAAAAGCAAAATTAGAGTCAATATAAAAACATTATTAAACTTTATTATCTACATTTTTTTATGGCTCGAGTAAATAAAGAGAAGTGCGTCGGATGCGGACTTTGTGTTTCTTTGTGCGGCGAAGTTTTCGCGATGGGAAAAGACGGCAAAGCTTTCGTGAAAGCCCAGAAAAAAATCCCGTGCGTGAAAGAAGCAATCGAATCCTGCCCCGTCGAAGCAATTTCTGAATAAATAAAATATATTTCATAGGACAAGAATTCTTTTAAACTAGAAATTAAAATTATATCTATGGCAGCAGATAACGAATTCATAAAAAATAAGTTTGTATTTGATGTAATAGGAATAGATTGGAATTCAATGCTTGAAAAACAATTTACTTATGCAAGAAAATTCAATGAAGGGATGTGGGAACCTGCAAAAAGAAGTTATGGAAGTTTAACTGATGTTGCAAGAAGTGTTGCTAAAGATATGGTTTCAACAAATTCATTATATGGCATAATTAGTGAACCCTCTATGTCCGAAATCGATAATCAGGACTTTCAACTTGGAGAAGGATTGCACGGCTATTCTGAAAGTTCAAATCAAATAAGAAATATCCGAAAATTAAGTCAAGATGAAATGAAAGATTTAGGAAGAATATTAATTCGTGAGATAGAGTTAAGAAAACAATCTCTTTCTTTTAGTGATTAATTTTAAAGAAATATTTATTAACTAGTTTTATTTTTTCTTATTATGGATAAAGAGGGAAAAGTTGATTTCGTAAAATGGTTTTCTGAATTAGATAAAAACTCTGGAAGTTTCGCTGGAGGAAAAGGCGCGAACCTCGCAGAAATTTACAACATAAAAGTAAACGTCCCGCCAGGATTCGTCGTCACAGCGCAAGCCTACGATTATTTCATTGAGAAAGCAGGAATAAAACAAAAGATAGACGAATTATTATCAAGAATAAATTACGAAAACACCGACGAGCTGAACGAAACAACAAAACAAATTCGTGAATTAATTGTGAACTCAAAACTTCCGAAAGAAATGGAAGATGAAATTTTAGAATCATACGAACTTCTCGACACAGGAGATTTGAAAGATGTGCACGGAACAATTCTAGAAATTTTAAAAAACGCAGAGCCAATTTTCGTCGCTGTTAGAAGTTCAGCAACAACAGAAGATTTAGCAGACGCGAGTTTCGCAGGACAGCAAGAAACTTTCCTAAATGTAAAAGGAAATTCAGAATTATTAAAACATATCAAAAAATGTTTTGCATCTTTATTCACCGCAAGAGCAACATATTACAGAAATAAAAAAGGTTTCGAGCATACAAAAGCAAGTCTTGCTGTCGTCGTGCAAAAAATGGTGGACTCAGATAAATCAGGAGTTATATTTTCAAAAGACCCAACAAACAGAACAACAGATGTAATTATCGAGGCTGTTTTCGGTTTGGGCGAAGGAATTGTTTCAGGACAAATCACACCAGACGAATATATTGTTTCGCCTGACTTGGAAATTCTTAGCAAAAATATTAAAGATAAAAAAATTGCGATAACGCGTGATTCTTCAGGCGGACATCAGTTAGTAAAATTAACTCCAGAAAAATCTAAACAGCAAGTTTTGAAAGAATATGAAATAAAAAGATTAGCAGAAATTTCTTTGAGATTAGAACAGCATTACAAAAAACCGCAGGACATTGAATTCGCAATTGAGAATGACGAAATTTATGTCGTACAAACACGTCCAATAACGACGATAGGAAAAAGATTAGAAGAAAAAGAAATTTCAGGTGAAGTAATTTTAGAAGGATTAGGAGCATCTCCAGGAGTTTCATCCGGAGTTGTAAAAATAATAAAAGATTTAGCAGACTTAGGAAAAATCGAAACAGGAGATATTTTAGTAACGATAATGACAAATCCAGATATGGTTGTCAGCATGCAAAAATGTTCAGGAATTGTAACAGATGAAGGCGGGTTAACCGCGCACGCAGCAATTGTTTCAAGAGAAATGGGAATCCCTGCTGTCGTCGGAACGCGCGAAGCAACTGCAAAATTAAGAGACGGAGAAATAATAACTGTCGACGGTTCATCTGGAAAAGTTTACAAAGGAAAAGTTGGCGAAAATAAAAAGAAAGAAGTTTTAGCAATCAGCGCAAAGACAAAAACAAAAATAAAAGTTATGGTTGATTTGCCAAGTTACGCAGAAAGAGCATCGAGAACAGGAATAAAACAAGTTGGCTTGACAAGAATTGAAGGAATAATTTCAGAATCAGGAAAACATCCGAATTACTTTTTGAAAAATGGAAATATCGAAGAATATGAAGAAATAATTTTCAAAGGCGTCGACGGAATTTCGAAATATTTCGACGAGATTTGGGTTCGAACTTCTGATATCAGAACAGATGAATTCAAAAACCTCGAGGGTGCGCCAGCAAAAGTGGAAGTAAACCCAATGTTAGGAATGCACGGAATAAGATTCGGAATAAAAAATCCAAAAATTTTAACAGCAGAATTGAAAGCTCTGAAAAGAATTGCTAACGAAGGCAAAAAAATCGGAGTGATGATGCCGCAGATAATTTCAATCAGCGAAGTTCAGGAGGTAAAGAAAATTTTGAAAGAAATAAATTTCACAAATTTAAAATTAGGAATCATGGTTGAAACTCCCGCAGCAGTTCAGCAGATAAAAGAATTCTGTGAAGAAGGAATCGATTTCATTTCATTCGGAACAAACGACTTGACACAATATATCCTCGCTGTAGATAGAGGAAACGAACAAGTTCAGCATCTTTACGACGAAATGCATCCCGCAGTTTTGCATCAGTTAGAATTTGTAGTCAGAGTTTGTAAAAGACATAATGTCGAGACAAGTATTTGTGGACAAGCAGGAAGCAAAAAAGAAATGGTAAAATTTTTAGTTGAAAAAGGAATAGACAGTCTCAGTGTAAATGCCGACGTCGCAAAAGAAATCTCGGATTACGTCGCTGAAATCGAAAACGCAATGGGCGAAGGTGAAAGACAATATCAGCCAGAATCTTCAGAAGAAGTTCCAAAAATTCACGGAATAAAAAACGAAGATGACGAAACCGAAGCAGAATTAAAAGATGAAGAAAATACGTTAGATATATTTTAATAACAAAATTTTATAAAGAAAAAAACCTATTAATTTATATGACAAAAAAGAAGAATGGTGAGAATAAAAAAGTAGTTAGAAAATCAGAACCTTCTAAAAAAAATATTAATGTTGAAAACGCGTTGATAGAAAATTTTGTTTCCTTGCAAAAAGTTATGACGACAATGGCAGTGAAATTCGACTCGCTTTCAAATCAGATTTCAAAACTTTTAGAATTATTTGAGATTTCAGCGAAGAGCTTGGCAGAAAAAGGTTATTCTATGGAAGATAGAAAAGTTGCTGAGAAGTTAGATAGTTTATTAGAACAAAATAAAATAATCGCGAAAGGAATTGCACTGCTTCATGAAAAAGAAAGTTACGAACAGCCAATGCAAATGCCTGTTCAGCAAATGCAAAGATTCCAACCAATGCAAAGAATGGAACCGCCAAGAGAAATTCCTCCTCGACAAATGATGCAAATGCCCCAGCAGGAAAGTCCGAAAATAAAAGAAATGGGTGCTTAAATGGAAGAGCAGTTCTCAGAAGATTTCAAGAGAAAATTTTTATTTATTTTTACAAAAGAGTTAATTAATAATTCTGGCAAAAGGGAAATGATTAAACTCCAGAGCATCGTAGATGAAAAAAGAAAAATAGAAATTCCAATTCAAAAAGGAATAAAACAAATTATTCAGATAAAACCTCAGCCGATTTTCAGGAGAGAAATTTCAGAACCGCAAAAAATTATTCCAAAAAAAATTGAGACTCGTGAACTTGTCGTTGCTCCAATGATGCAAAAACCTGCAACGAGACCGACGAGAAATCAGATTCTTTTTATTCCTGAACCAACGCTTCCAAAACATCTTGAATATTTGAAACCAACAGCGTCGTCTCCAGCAGAAAATATTGAAATGGATTTAGGAAAAATAAATCCTTTGCTGAAAGATCCTGCAGTAAAAATAATTGAAGGAAGTCCCGACGAGAAAGTTAGAGTTATGGGAACAATGGGAACAAAATACACAGATATTTTTTTATCAAAAGAAGAAATTGAATCAGTAATAAATAAATTTTCAGAGATTTCAAAAATCCCGACAATCGAAGGAATTTACAGAGTTGTCGTCGGTAATTTGAATTTGTCCGCAATTATTTCTGAAGTAATCGGTTCAAGATTTGTAATCAAAAAAATTATTTCTCAGAAACCGCAGCAACAAAATCCACAAATAATTCCAAGAAAATAATTAAACAGAACATCCGTCAATCGTAGAATAAATATTGTAAGTATCCCCGACTTGAAGCGAAGTTCCGAAGCTAAATCCAACGTGGCTTTTTGTATATCCGTCGACAGGGAATCTGTGAATTACAATTAACAGGCAAGATGTCTCTGCACTTCCAGGAAACTTGGCATAATATCCGGCGTAACTTGTCGTCGTCGATAAAGAAATACTTCCGAAATACATTCCAGAATCTCCAGGCCACAATTCTTCGACAATTCCAGAATTTACAGGAACAATTCCTTCACATATTCCTTCGCTGCAAATTTGTCCGACCGCGCAGGTTCCGCAATTTACAATTTGTCCGCAATTATTTAATTTTGTTCCGCAGTTTGAACTCCCGCACGTCGTCGTATTTGAATCAGGAACGCAAGAACTTGAAACGCACATTCCATTTGAACATATTAATCCAGATTCACAATTTCCGCACGAAATTCCGCAGACAGGATCTGGCCCGCAAACTAAATTTGTACAGTTTGCAGTACAGTCTGGAGGATTTGTTCCGCCGTTTCCGTCGTCGGGGGGCGTACCGCCAGTGTAAGATTTTGTAATTGTGTAAGTATCTAAAACATCTCCGAGAGTTTCCTCCCCGTTTCTTTCAAATAACGCAGCAACAGAAATTTCTTCGACATTTGTTGAATTTAATTCAAGAACAGGAATATTAAATTTTCTTGACTCGAGTTCATTCAGCGAACTTTCAGAAGTGTAAGATTCTGTGTTTTCTCCGTCGGAAAGCAAGAACATTATTTTCACGACTTCACCTTTCCCGACATTTCTTTTTACATTTACAGAAATATTTCCGTTGTATTCATAAGCGTTTGTAATTTCCATACTGATTGTAAGTTGCTCTAGCCCGATTTCATTTGATGCTTCTCCGAGAATTCCGCTGACAACTGACCATACTACGCCAATCGCAACTAAAGATAATAAAATTAAAATTAAACTTATAACAATCGTCGACAAACCCGAGCGATTTCGCGGAGTAAGGTAGAAGGAAAAATTCCTTAGTCGTTGGGTTGAACAAGCGAGGTCGCGAGTAACTTTATTTTTAAAAAAATCACATTCCCTCTTTTTCATTTTATTTAAATGAAATTGTAAATTTATATATTTCTCGATAAATTTACTTTTTCATAATTAGGAAAAGAATTCAAAATTTAAAAAGGTAACTTATGCAAGACAATTTACAGCAACGACATTAACAGTTTCATTCCCGTAAGTCAAAGGAAGTTGCTGACAAGTCTTTACATATTCAATTATGGAAGAGACAGCTTCGTTCTGTCCCATGTAATAACCTTCAACCACCAGCCCATTCAATGCGGGTTTAACCAAAAAAATATAAGCAAGCACAAGCAAAAGTCCGACGACAATAATTCCTAAAATCCAAATCAGCAAATCTCTTTTATCTTTCATCTTCATAATTAATTAAACAAACTCTTATTTAAAAATATTTCTGAAACTTGAAATTTTATAAAGAATAAAATATTTGAATAAATATGGACGACAGGATTACAAAGGAAAAAATTGAAAAATATTTTGACTTGACTTCACGCGCGTTGAAGGAAGTAAAGAAAAATGTAATTAAAGGAAAAGAAAAATACGCTAAAGAAATAATCGAGATGGTTGAGAATTATCTTTCTGACGCAAAACATTTTGAAAAGAAAAACGATTTTGTAAATTGCTTCGCAGCTTTGAACTATGCACACGGCTGGCTTGATTCAGGAGTTCGCCTCGACATCTTTGATGTTCACGACGATAAATTATTCACGATAAAATGATTTATTTTTTAGATTTAATGAATAGATTAATTTAACTTGTTCATAATAAATTTTTTATAATCTCCCCATGAATTTAATTCAAGGTAATATTTTTTTAATATCCCTTTTTTCATAATCAAATTCCCCTTTACATTAAAAATATCTCCAGGTTTTGCACCCAAAAGGTAAAAGAAAAAATTAGAATGGAGTTCAGAAACAGGATATTGTTTATATCTGCATTTTATCTTATAAAATCCAGGAACACTATTAGCCCTTTTTGTATTTAATATTTTTATTTTTGTATTAATTATGCCTAAATTTTTATTCATAAAATTAAAGCCATTCTTCATTTTATATGTGGGCGTTATATTTACATGAGTGCCCCCAATAATTCCTATTGTTTTTATCGACTCAAATTCCCTTGCGGTTTTCATATCAATAAAAAGAGGGGTGCTCTTATTTTTTCTTCTTAAATAAATTTTTTTAACATTTTTTTTATAAGATACAAAAGTGGAGTCAAATATTTTATCTTTGTTCTTTTCCAATAAAATAGAATCTCTTTTCCCAAAAACAATTATGTCTATATCGCTCCCTTTATTCTCTAAAAGAAATCCCTTCGCATTCAAATAATTTGAACCAGTTAACCCAATATTTTTTATCCCAATAGCCTTTAACTTTTTTTCTATATAAGAATATTTTTCAAAAATTTCTCTATTTATGTTAAAATCAAAACAAGATAAATAAGTTTTAACATTCTTTTCATCCAAGAGAGGAACAAAAATATCCTCTCCAATTTTTATTAGATATTTTTTTAAAATATTTTCTTTATTCGTCAATTTTGAGAGATGCTTCCCTTTTACAGAATAAATAGGATATGCAATAATTTTCCCAGAGGGGTGGTGATTATCATAAATTCTAAATATCAAATTATCCAAGACGAACATGTCTCCAAAAATTTTTCTATATTTCATTTTTTAAGACATTATGAATAGTTTCATATTCATTTCGGATAACTCCGTTCATTCCATGTCCAAAAGAATGTTCAATTATTCGGATATTCTTTCTCTTAATATCTTTTGAATGCTTTATAGAAACAACCTTATCATCGGGATCCTGAAAAATAGTAATAGGAAAATCTATTCTATCTAAATAATAATCTTTAGAACACTCCTTAAAAGACTTCATTTTTTCTGTTAGACTATCAAATCTTATTCTAAAAATATGTTTGTATGCTCTTTTTACAAAAGGGAGTAAATCATCTATATTCTGTTCATCTCCATTTTGATTATGAGAAGAATAATCCAAAACAGGGGAGAATAATAGTACTTGGTCAAATTTTTGCAAAGTCGCTAATCCCATACAAATAGCACCGCTGAAGCTTCCCCCGAATAAGAATAATTTTTTAATACCAAATTTTTTTACAGACATATCCCACAAATTTACAAATTCTCCAGAAAGCATATTTTCAATAAAACCAGATAATTCAATTACGGGGTTATGACTAAGAAAAATTCCGTCACTTTGGTATGTTCCGCTGTAATGTGGCCAAAAAACATTATATCCCAGAGAATGTAAAAGTTCTATTGTTTTTTTATCTGTACCATTCGACGGGAATCCTTCCAAAATTAAAATAGTATCTCTTGGTTCATCATACGTCAAAGATTCAAAGAAGATATCTTTGTAATAAGACTTTAAGATTATGTCTCCCATTTCTATTTATTGTGTCATCACTTTTTAACACTTTCTTTTCTAATCAAATTTACAGTTGCAGGGGCAAATGGCGCCAATTTGTCTACTAATATTGAATATCTTTTAGAAAGTTCATCTAGATTTCCATCGTGAAGAGGTTTTAATCTATTTACTTCTTTGCTTATCTCTTTTGTTTCAATTCGTAATTCCTCTATTATATTAGGATATCTAAATTGGGAAATTTGATTTGCATATAAATTATCAACTACCTGTAAAATTGGAGAATAAGGGATAATTCTTCTTAAGTTGGCTAGAGAATATAAAAAATTCTTATTCCCAGTTATTTTTGAATAATCTAAAGTTACAGAAGATTTTTGAGACGGATATAAAGAAAGTAGAGAAATTCTAAAAACATCAGAATCATATTCGTTCTTTATCAAATTACTTATTTCCCATTTCTCTTTTTCTCCTGAAAGATTTACTCTAGGCCAAACAACTAATTCATCAAACCCCGCATCATTATCTAAAACTAATCGGGTAATAAATCTTAAAAATATATATTTTGCTAAAACGTCGTCTGAAGATAGAAAGGTAAATTTAGAATCAGGGTATTTGTGATCCCATAGATTTGCTAATATAAACAGAGGGGAAACATTTTCCATATTTTCATCAATAGGATTTTTTATAGAATAGAATGTATCCGTTGTTATCTTATGGGGTTCTTGAAGATTATTTTTTACAAATCTTTCTAAATCAGAATTGGCCTTTCTTGAAGGGATATTTATAGATTCTATCCTCTCTTGCAAATTGAAATTTTGGTTTATTTTATTGCAATCTAAAAAGTTTGAAGTTCCTTTTGTTAATAGATATCCCTTTTCCTTTAGCTTTCTAAAATCTTCTGAGACACCACAAACTATTTCATCTTCATTGTCAAATAAACTTTCATCGGAAATTAAATTAAATAAATATCTTGAATCATTTTCACTAATTAACTTTTCGGAGAGTTCTTTTATGTCTTTATGATATTCTTTTAATGATTTGCCTTTTGAGTTTATTAAGCTCTCCGACTTTTTACCAAACATATTAAATGAATAATTCGGGGAAAAAACATTTTCTCCAAATTCTATCTTTTGTCTTGCAATTGTATCTGCTAAGTACAAAAAGAATCCGTGTTTTGTTTTTGTTCTAAAATGGTCGTAAAACCCAATTGGAGGATTTGCTATAATTCTTTTATTCATTTAGCAACTCCTCTACTTTTTTATTTACATATTCAGAAATCTCATCGGGAGTAAGTTCAGAGTTAATTATTTCTATTTTGTTTTTTGCACTTAATTCTTTTATAATTTTTTCAAATAAAGAATAATAATTTTGAACTATATTCGTCTTAAATTCCATATCGTGAGAATCAATTATAGACTCAATTATTCTTTTTAATAAAATATCTTTAGACGTATGTAATACGAAAGTTAATTCAGGAATAATAACTTCTACTTGTTTTTTCGTTTTTGGATTATGGCAATAAATCGCCTCTTCTAAAGAAACTTCACCAAGTAAATTTCTCATTGTGAAATATCTGGAAACATAACATCTATCTAAAATAAGGACTCCTATTGGGTATTTCCTCTTTTTCATCATATTGGGGATAGTATTATTTTTAAAATGGTTTATCTCCCTATTTAATTTTTGATATTTCAAATTCATCTTTTCAATTTCTTCATTTAGCGAATGTTTCTGTTGAAAATAATTAAAATGCTTTCTCCACCATTTGGAAGGATAATCAAAGACACTACTTCCAGTGCCCCTTCTTGTGCCGTCTCCTCTTGCTACGAAAGAAAAGATATTCTTAGATAGAAGGTCTTTTTGTAATAATTCTATCTGAGTACTTTTTCCACTTCGATGTAACCCGTCAAAAGCAACAACTATGATTTTTTTCATAATGGGAGATATTAAAGTTATTTTATAATTGTTACTATTAAATAGTTATCCCAATAAACTCAAAATATAAAAATCCCTTTCACTTTTCTTTTTCATAAAAGAGGTTAGCGTTTTCGCGAATACAAATTAAGTTCCCCTTGGGCGGGAGGGAGGGAATGATGAGCGAAAACACAAATTAAAAAACAAAATGAAAAAAATAATTGTTCTAAGTCTCGGCGGAAGTTTGATAATTCCCGACGATGTCAGCGTAAAATATCTTAAAGAATTCAAAAAAGTAATTTTAAAAAATACTAAAAAATATAAATTCGTCGTAGTGTGCGGTGGCGGAAGCGTTGCAAGAAAATATATTTCTGCATTGAGAGAAATCGGCGTGAATGAAACTTTACAAAGTTTTTCTGGAATTTCAGCGACGAGAATGAACGCGCGTTTTATGAATTATTTTTTCAATCAAAACCCTGAAATGGGAATTCCTCACACAATGGAACTTCTAAAAGAATACATAAAAAAATATGACGTCGTATTTTGCGGAGCATTAGAATACAAACCAAACCAAACTTCAGATTCAACTTCAGCAGAAATCGCAAGAAAATTAAAAACAGATTTCATAAATCTCACAGATGTCCCAGGACTTTATACAAAAAATCCAAAAGAATTCAAAGACGCAAAATTCATTTCAGAAATTTCGTGGGAAGATTTTAACAATATCGCAAACAAATTAAAATTCAAACCAGGACAGCATTTCGTCCTCGACCAAAGCGCAGCAAAAAGAATTATGGAAAACAAAATAAAAACTTACATTCTCGGGAAAGACATGAAGCAATTAGACAATTTGCTAAATGGAAAAAAGTTTAAAGGAACAACAATTTACAATTAGATGGAACAAATATTAATTCAGGAAGATAATTTTGACAGAACAAGAAAACTCATAAAAGAAAATTCAGACAAAAAAATAATTTTCACATCTGACGACGACGAATTGAACAGAAAAATTCTAGAAAAAGAAAATATCCATATTCTTTTGTTAAATATGGAAAAAAGACAAGATTTTCAAAAGCAAAGAAATTCAGGATTAAATCACGTTCTCGCAAAATTAGCAAAGAAAAAAGAAATAATTATTGGGATAAATCTTGACGAAATAATTAAAACAAGTGAAAAAGAAAAAGCGAGAATTTTAGCAAGAGTTGCACAAAATATCAGAATCTGCAACAAGAACAAACTCAAAATGAAATTCATTTACAAAAATAACAAACGAAATATTTACGACTTGAAATCACTCGGTTTAATTCTCGGAATGCCAACTTGGATGTTATCTGCCCTGTAAAAACCTTTTTTAATGCGAATTCTTTAGGAATTAAATGAGTTATGAAAAACTTATTGAATCTTTAAGTCCAAACGAAATTAAAATTCTGCCTTACTTGAAAGAACGAAATGTAGATGAGATTTCGCGAAACGCGAAATTAGACAAAACTTCTGTATTAAGAGCATTGGAATATTTAGGAAATAAAGGAATTGTAAATTTAACTCACAACAAAAATAAAATAGTCGAGCTCGGAGTCAACGGTGCGTTATACAAAAAGAAAGGACTTCCAGAAAGAAGATTGCTAAATTTATTAAGTGAAAAGAAAATTTTGAAACTTGAAGACGCGCAAAAGCAAAGTGCACTTTCCGACGACGAATTCAAAGCCTCAATCGGCGCACTAAAGAAAAAAGCGTTGATAGAAATAAAAAACGAAAGAGTAACTCTCGAAGGAAAAGGCGACGAAGTCGCGCGAAGAAGTTTGGAAGAAGTTTTCTTGGATTTAATTCCGACAGATTACAATAAATTAACTCCTGAACAACAATACGGATTAAAATCCTTGGAAAAAAGAAGAGACATAATTCAAATAAAAGAAGAAGAAATTGTTGACATTGAAATTACAAAACTCGGCGACGAAATTATAAAATCAGGGAAAAAAATAGAAGAATTAATTGAAGCAATCACGCCGAAACTTCTTGAAAAAGAATCTGCATGGAAAGGAAAAAAATTCAGAAGATACGATGTAACTTCACAATTGCCGTCGGTGAACGGAGGAAAAAGACATTTTGTAAATCAAGCAACAGATTACGCAAGAAAAGTTTGGTCAGAAATGGGATTCAAAGAAATGACAGGAGATTTATTGCAAAGTTCATTCTGGGTTTTCGACGCGCTTTTCACACCGCAAGATCATCCAGCAAGAGAAATGCAAGATACATTTTTCGTAAATAAAAAAGCAGAATTGCCTGACAGAAAATTAGTCAAAGCAGTAAAAGAATCTCACGAAAACGGCGTCGATAAAAGCAAAGGTTGGGGTTATCAATGGGACGAAGAAGAAGCAAAAAAAATGGTTTTGCGAACTCATACGACTTGTTTATCGTCGAGAACTCTCGCAAGTTTGGATAAAAAAAATATTCCCGCAAAATTTTTCGCAGTCGGAAGATGTTTCAGAAATGAAACTGTCGATTGGAAACACGGATTTGAATTCAACCAATCAGAAGGAATTGTCGTCGGTAAAAATTTAAATTTCAGAAATCTTTTAGGATACTTGAGAGAATTCTATAAAAAAATGGGATTTGAAAAAGTCAGATTCCGCCCGTCTTATTATCCATACACAGAACCCAGCGTCGGAATTGAAGTCTGGCACTCTGAGAAAAAAATGTGGTACGAATTAGGCGGCGCAGGAATTTTCCGTCCAGAAGTTGTAATCCCGCTCTTCGGTGAAAACGTTACAGTCCTCGCATGGGGCCCAGGTTTCGACAGAATGATTATGGACTATTACGAAATAAAAGATTTAAGAGAACTTTACAAAAATAATTTATCTCAATTAAGAAAAATGAAATTTTGGGTAAAATGATAAATAAAAAATTTTGCGAATACAAATTAATTTCCACTTGGGCGGGCGAGAGTTTTCGCGAATGCGAGAAAATATTAAATGCAATGAGCGAGGGCTCAAGTTGGCGGGAATGATGAGCAAAATTGGAAATCTAGATTGTATATTTTGTAAAATTGCAAGAGGAGAAATCCCCGCAGTAAAAGTTTGGGAAGATAAAAAACATTTAGCAATATTGGATATAAATCCAAACACAAAAGGAATGACTTTAATAATAACAAAAGAACACTATGACAGCGACGCTACAGACATGCCAGATGAAAATTACAAAGAATTAATGATTGCAGCAAAAAAAGTAGCAAAACTTTTAGAAAAAAAATTAAAAGTAAAAAGAGTTGCAATTGTAATGGAAGGACTAGGAGTTAATCATGTTCATATTAAACTTTACCCACTTTATGGATTGAAAGACAAATTTGAAGAAACTTGGGCAAATGAAAAAATTTATTTTGATAAATACTTAGGATTTATTTCCACTCAACTTGGCCCTAAAAAATCAATAGAAGAATTAAATAAAATCGCAAAAATGATAAAAGAATAATGGCATCAGCAATATTTCCACGAAAACAATTTGAAAAAGAAATCGGAAAACTCGACGAGAAAATGCAAAATAAAATTGCAATGTTCGGGACACCTTTTCAAAGATTGGACGACGACGAATTAGAAATTGAAGTTTTTCCAAATCGTCCTGACTTGCTTTCTTATCACGGATTCAAACGAAGTTTCCTTGCATTCTTAGGAAAACAAACAGGAATTAAAGCATACAAAATAAACAAACCAGAAAAAAATTATTCCGTGAAAATTGATTCATCTGTGAAAGATATTCGCCCTTACACTGCGTGTGCGATTGTAAAAGGATTGAAATTCGACGACGACAAAATTAAAGAAATGATTGACATTCAAGAAAAACTTCATCAAACTCTCGGAAGAAAAAGAAAAAAACTCGCGATAGGAATTTATCCAATGGAAAAAATAAAACTTCCAATAACTTTTATGGCGATGGAACCAGATAAAATAAAATTCATTCCGCTTGAATCAGATAAAGAAATGTCTGGTTTGCAGATTTTGCAACGACATCCGACAGGAAGAGAATACGCCAATTTGCTTGCAGGAAAAGCAAAATTCCCTGTTTTTATCGACGCTGAAAATAATATTTTAAGTATGCCCCCCATAATTAATTCACACAGAACAGGAAAAGTTACAACAGAAACAACAGATGTTTTCGTCGAATGCTCTGGATTTGATTTTAATTCTTTGAGTAAATGCTTGAACATAATTGTAACAAATCTCGCAGAAATGGGCGGAAAAATTTACCAAATGGAACTTCAATACAAAGACAAAAAAATAACTCCAAATTTGAATCCTGAAAAAATGAAAATAGACATAAAAAATGTTAATCAACTTCTCGGCGTTGAATTAAAAGAGAAAGAAGTAAAAACTTTAATAGAAAAAATGGGGCACAATTACAGCAAAGGAATTGTAGAAACTCCTGCTTGGAGAACAGACATTTTACACGAGGTAGATTTAATTGAAGATATAGCAATCGCTTACGGATACGAAAATTTCACTCCAGAAATTCCAGAAGTAGCGACGACAGGCGAGATAAACAGAAAAGAAATAATAAAAAGAAAAATCGGAGAAATACTTTCTGGATTAAATTTAATCGAGGTCTCAAATTATCATCTTACAACAAAAACAGACCAATTCAGAAATATGATTATTCCCGAAGAGAAAATTATAGAAGTAGAAAATTCAAAAACAGATTTCACAATTTTAAGAAAAGATTTGACGCACTATATGATGAAAATTCTTTCAGAAAATGTTGATTGTGAATATCCGCAGAAAATTTTTGAAGTTGGAAAAGTTTTCACGCCAGTAGAAACAGATAATTTAGCACTCGCTATCGCTCCTGCAAATTTCACAGAGGTCAGACAAATTTTAGAATATCTTTTCAGAATGTTGAATGTAAATATAAAAATTACAGAACCAGAAAAAGTTCCAAATTATTTTATCGACGGAAGAACTGCTGAAATAAAATTAGAAGATAAGACAATCGGTTTCATTGGAGAAATTCATCCAAAGATTTTAAGAAATTGGAAAATAAAAATGCCCGTCTCATTGTTCGAAATTAATTTAGAAGAGATTTATAAAAAATTAGATTAATTTTTTCTATTTATTTTTCTTTCCAAAGAGTTAAATCGTTTTTCATTGTTTAAATCAAAAACCCATTCTAAGAATAAAATCGCTGGAAAAATTACAACAAGAGTAAGAACAAATCCTTCCAAGGTTAATCTCTGTATTTGTGAAAAATCTAAATCAAAGAAAACTCCGTGAATTATCAAACCAACAGAAACCAAAGCAGAAAATACAAATAAAATCAAAATCTGTTTTTTAACAAAATGCATCTTTTTCATAAAAACATTTAGAAAATCAAATATAAATATTTATCCAAAATAACCTTTCCCGTTGTCTTCTGTTTTATTATCAAGATTTTTTTTCATAACCTCAATAATTCCTGAAATTTCTTTCTTAACTTCTTTCCAAAGTTTTGAATAATTTTTTATTGAATCTGCTTCTTTTTCCTCGGAATAATTCAAATCCAAATCAATAAAATCAATTTCAATTTTTGTAATTTTTTTATAAATTTCAGCAAGTTTTTCTTTTTCAGTTACACCAAGCGTCTTTGCAATCGCGAAAACAAACATCGGCGAATTCGACGGATTAATCAAAGATTCAATGAACCTAAGATAATTAAAAAATTTGTCAGTAACATATTTTCTAACTTCTCGAAGAATAAAATCTGTTTCAGATTCTGAAATTTTTTCTATCTGGAAATCTTCATTAAGTTCATCAAAATTCGGCAGAGAATATTTCTCCTGAAAAACTTTGTAATCTGTTTTAAGTTTCTCAAGTTTCTTGCAATCTTCCATAATAGAAGGTAGAATAAAGGTTTTTAAATTTTCAGTTATAGAAAGTTAAATGCTCTCATTTGGTTAAAACGAATGAGAGTGAACGAAGTGAGCTCGCATAGCTCAGGTGGTAAGAGTACTTCCTTGGTAAGGAAGGGGTCCCGAGTTCAAATCTCGGTGCGAGCTTGG